>OBJQ01000008.1_pt1 | contig 306416 bp, 274 predicted proteins | sample 1519921 | NCBI WGS metagenome assembly OBJQ01 (sample SAMN04209244, study PRJEB22552) | human gut metagenome | biome: gut; material: feces | host: Homo sapiens | place: USA: Oklahoma
AGCACAAGAACCATGACGGGCGTATCTCTCAGGACAATAAAGCCTGGGCAAAAACCATTCCCATGCCGGAGGACAGCGATGCTTCCCGCCACTGCGCCTATCTGGTTGTGGATGGGGTCAATCCCGGTCTGACCGATCTGTTTACCAGGCAGGCCAGAAAAACCATGCAGGAACAGCAGAAAAGTTCTGTTCTGCAAAAGCTCAAACAGGAACCGCTTGCCCATAAGCCTGCCGCCCCGAAGAAACAGGAGCCGGAGCGATGAGCAGCCCCAAGCGCAAGCGGGATGTGCCGGTTCTGTTTTGGGTATCCGCTGATGAAATGGAGTTGATTCAGCAGAAAATGGCGCAGTTTGGAACAAAAAACCTGAGCGCCTATCTGCGAAAAATGGCTGTGGACGGCTATGTGGTGCAGCTGGATTTACCGGAGCTGAAAGAACTGGTATCCCTGCTGCGCCGAAGCAGCAACAACTTGAACCAGCTGACCCGCAAGGTGCATGAGACCGGACGGATTTACGATGTCGATTTGGAGGATATATCCCAGCGGCAGGAACAGTTATGGGACGGAGTTAAAGAGATACTGACACAACTCTCCAAACTTTCGTAACCGGGACAAACACCCCATCTGCGGAGGGAGGAACGGCGTTTCTTCGCCGCGCCTTCCTCCGCTTTTTCTTTTTGCCCGTATCCTTGCCTTTTGGCTGTAAGACAGGGATAATGGAATCAGGAACAGGAACTGTGATTTTGGGAGGAGGCATAACAATGAGGGCATTGGTGTTTTTGTTAAAACTGTTGTTGAAGATTTTGGTAGCTCCGGTAATTCTGACACTGACCCTGTTCGTTTGGATTTGTGTGGGGATCGTCTATGTTTCCGGTCTGGTGCTGGGGCTTATCAGCATGGTGATCGCCCTGTTGGGTGTGGCGATCCTGCTGACCTGTTCCCTGCAAAACGGCATTATCCTGCTGGTGATGGCATTCCTTATTAGTCCCTATGGTCTGCCGATGGCTGCCATCTGGCTGCTGGGCAAGGTGCAGGACTTGAAGTTTGCCATTCAGGATTTGGTTTATGGATAAAATGTGCGGTCACAAAAATGCCAGACAGTGTCTGTTAAATTGCTGTATTTACTTCTGTGCTACATCCGTGTATAATAGTAGCACGAAAGGAAGTGATGGATGTGACCAAATCAGAACGGTTTGAGCAATTAGACAGACTTCTGACCGAGCATGATGGGATGCTGCAAACCGCACAGGTAATCGCCAGCGGAATTGTAAAACCCATTTTTTATGAATATGTCAAAGAGAAAAATCTTCAGCAGGTTGCTTACGGAATTTATGTCTCCGAGGACACCTGGATTGATGCGATGTTTCTGTTACATCTGCGATGTGGTCAGGCAGTATTTTCCCATGAATCAGCGCTATTTTTCCATGACTTGACAGACCGGGAACCATCTCCATACGCTATCACGGTGCGCAGAGGGTACAGCACCACTCGCTTAAAGGCAGAGGGCCTTTCTGTTTACACCATCAAACCAGAACTATATGAGGTAGGGCTGACAACTGGCCAAACACCTTTTGGGCATACGGTTCCTGTCTATGATATGGAGCGCACCATCTGCGATCTGCTCCGCAGCCGAAGCAGCATGGAAATACAGACTTTTCAAGGTGCGCTGAAGATGTATGCCAGAAGAAAGGACAAGGATCTGCGGACTTTGATGCGGTATGCCGGTATGTTCCGGGTTGAAAAAATTTTACGGCAGTATTTGGAGGTGCTTTTATGATAAAGACAGCAAGGCAGCTAAAAGATTTGATTCGCAATCTTTCCAGAGAAAAATCTGCGGATGCACAGCTTTTAATGCGAAACTATATGATGGAGCGTTTTCTGGAGCGTATTTCCCTTTCTGAATATCGTGATAAATTTATTCTGAAAGGCGGGATGCTGGTAGCGGCAATGGTTGGACTGGATGCCCGTTCCACGATGGACTTGGACGCTACTGTAAAAGGAGCCAATGTTAATGTAGAGGAGATCGAGAACCTGATTTCTGCTATTGTGAGTGTGCCGATTGATGATGGCGTCAAATTTCAGTTGAAAAGCATTTCAGAGATTATGGATGAAGCGGAGTATCCTGGGATTCGGGTCAGCATGACTACAACCTTTGACGGTGTGGTGACACCTTTGAAGATTGACATTTCCACAGGGGATGCCATTACCCCCAGGGAGGTACGCTACTCTTTCAAGCTGATGCTGGAAGATCGCTCCATTGACATTTGGGCATACAATCTGGAAACCGTTCTGGCTGAAAAGCTGGAAACAATCATCACCAGAACCACCACCAACACCCGCATGAGAGATTTCTATGACATTTATATTCTGGATCAGCTCCACGGGAACACATTGAACCGGCAGACGCTCTATGATGCACTGTTGGCAACTGCCAAAAAACGCGGAACCGAACGGCATCTTGCAGAAGCTGTGGATGTTTTGAATGAAGTGGAAAGCAGTCCTGTGATGCAGAAACTTTGGGAATCTTACCGCAGGAAGTTTTCCTATGCGGCAGATCTGGAGTGGAGCATCATCATGGGGGCGGTTCGCAGTTTATACGCTCTATGTGAAAAGGGATCGAGCCTATGAAAAAACACGGTCATTATTGCAAAGTCTGCGGAGAATACAAAGCCAACGAAAAATTTTCCGGCAAAGGCCATGCGGCTCATATCTGTAAATCCTGTGCTTCTTTGCCGCCGGAAAAACAAGCGGAGCAAATGACAATAAATCGCTTGCTAAATCTCCCCTGGCGATTATCAAAGGAACAAATTTCCTGGCTGAAAAACCGAATGGAAGATAAGCGCCCGGAAGTCCGTGCGCTGGCGAAAGAACAATACGAGATGAGGTTTCCTCCAAAACAGTTAGAGGACACCGATGACGATTTTGATTTTCTTGATGAGAATGATTTTATAGAATAACGAAAGCGGTCTGCACCATGCAGGCCGTTTCTTTTTTGGAAAGGAGGCCCTTCTATGGCAACCACACGCATCATGCCCCTGCATATCGGCAAGGGACGCACGGAGAGCCGAGCAATCAGCGATATTATTGATTATGTGGCAAATCCGCAAAAGACTGACAACGGAAAACTAATTACCGGCTATGGCTGTGACAGCCGGACCGCCGATGCAGAGTTTCTGCTGGCGAAGCGGCAGTATATCGCCGCCACCGGGCGGGTGCGCGGGGCGGACGATGTGATCGCTTACCATGTGCGCCAGTCATTCAAACCCGGAGAGATCACACCGGAAGAAGCCAACCGTCTGGGTGTCGAATTTGCCAAGCGGTTTACCAAGGGCAATCATGCCTTTGTGGTCTGCACTCACATAGACAAATCGCACGTTCATAATCACATCATCTGGTCATCGGTCAGCTTAGAATATGACCGAAAGTTCCGCAACTTTTGGGGCAGCACCAGAGCCGTCCGGCGCTTGAGCGATACCATCTGTATCGAGAACGGACTGTCCATTGTGGAGAATCCCAAGCCCCACGGAAAAAGCTACAACAAATGGCTGGGCGATCAGGCCAAGCCCTCCCATCGGGAGCAGCTGCGGGTGATGATTGACCGTGCGTTGGAGCAAAAGCCCGCTGACTTTGACGCATTGTTGAAACTGCTTACAGAAATGGGCTGTGAAGTATCCCGGCGCGGGAAAGCAATCCGGCTCAAAGCACCCGGCTGGAAGAATGTAGCCCGCATGGATGACAAGCTGGGGGCCGGGTACAGTGAAGCAGAAATCCGTGCGGTGCTGGCCGGTGAAAAACAGCATACGCCCCGTAAAAATTCCGTCGTGCAGCCGGAGCCGACCAAGGTCAATCTGCTGGTGGACATTCAGGCAAAGTTGCAGGCTGGAAAAGGTGCTGGCTATGCTCGATGGGCTAAAGTTTTTAATCTGAAACAAATGGCGCAGACCATGAATTACCTGTCAGAGAACAATCTGCTGGAGTATGCGGTTTTGGAAGAAAAGGCTGCGGCTGCCACGGCACATCACAATGATCTTTCGGCGCAGATCAAAGCGGCTGAAAAGCGCATGGCAGAGATCGCTGTTCTGCGTACTCACATCGTAAATTATGCCAAGACCCGTGAGGTCTATGTGGCATACCGCAAGGCGGGTTACTCTAAGAAATTCCGGGAAGAACATGAGGAAGAAATTCTGCTCCACCAGGCTGCCAAGAATGCCTTTGATGAAATGGGAGTCAAGAAGCTGCCTAAGGTCAAGGAGTTGCAGACGGAGTACACAAAATTGCTGGAAGAAAAGAAAAAGACCTATGCCGAGTACCGGCGTTCCCGTGAGGAAATGCGGGAGCTTTTAACGGCAAAGGCCAATGTAGATCGAGTGCTGAAAATGGAGGTAGAACAGGATGTTGAAAAAGAAAAAGACCACGGCCAGCGGTAAGCTGGTCCTGGTCAAAAGCGTTCGCAGAACGCGCAGCCACAGAATGAAATTCTGTGTTCAAAGGGGCTTGGGGGCGCTGCCCTCAACAAGCAAGCGGAGAGGAAAATCACAAAGGGATTTTTTTCTCTGCGGGCCTGTGTGTATTAACACAGGCATTGCTTGCTATCATTTCCACAAACAAAAACTCCGACACATCCCCAACGGTCGTATCGGAGTTCACGGGTCCAGATGGTAGTCATCGAACAATGGAGACTGGAAGAAATCACACAACGTAATGCCTAATCCTTGGCACATCTCATGGATGATCCGCAGCTTCACGGATTCATACGAACAGTTGATGACATTCCCTATCGTTGATTTCGGTACGCCGCTTTTCATAAAAAGCTGGTACTGTGTCATGTGCCTTTCCGAAAGAAGTTCTGTCAACCGTTTACTCACGGCCTCATTTAGCTGCATCCGCATCACCACCATTCCCTGTCACTGTACTAATTATTATATGGTGGTGCGGTAAAAAATTAGTCCCTGCAGCTGTACTGGTCTGATATTCTGTTGTAAAATATTTCTGACAGCGTTTTATGTAGGGAAATAGAAATGCTGTCAGGTAACTAATCCATTTTCACAAACAAAATAGGAGAAATAGGGATGCACAAAGAGGTAGATTTTATAGCGGAATACAATGAAGAAATGAAGGAGCTGCTGGCGGAACCCCAGACGTCCCCAAGCGAACGGGAGTGGCAGCGGTTTCGGCTGTCCATGGAATTGGTCAATGCCCAGGAATCCCAATATACCAGGGTAAAGAATGAAGAACGCTGGAAACGACTGGAGCAGGAATTTTATCCGGCCTTGTGCGTGATTGCAAAGACTCAGGGAGGCCGTGTGGAATTGAACATCAAGGAAGATACCTTGATCGGTCAGCTTGTTTACATAGGAGAAGGGCTTACGTTAGGCAGCTCAAATCCAGAAGGACTGGCTGCGTTTTCGAGGATTGTCGCAGCGGCGGAAGATATTTTTGTCTCCATACATGACGGGTGTTCAAAGTTTCAATTTATCTTCTGCCTGCACGATAAGGTTTTTGTGGAAGATCATGCGGAGCAGATTGCGAAGATAAAAGAAAAAATCCGGCTCCACCGTATGGAAACTATGCGGCTTCATCGGATGCTTTCAGGCAAGGATTAAGGATAGAGAATCAACACGCATACTTCAAAATTCAAAAAACATCCATGGACTGCGGCCATGAAAATATGCTATACTAACCGTGGTTTGCTTATGCTAACCAGGGAGGAAATACAAATGAGCGAACAGCAATTTACAGACTTTTTTGACCCGGAAATTCAAAAAATTGTCAGCGAAGATGGCTGCTCCATTTACAGAATGAAAAATGTAACTGGAGAGGGTGTTATCACTCGCTATGAAATTCTTCCGGGTATTGAATTATTCTATAATGATTTTCACATGAGCGATGGACAGAATCAAAACAAGCTTCCGCACTCTGATGTACTTGAAATCAATCATTGCCGGGAGGGACGTTTTGAATGCGAATTTGCCAATGGAGATTATCAGTATGTCGGTGCTGGCGATCTTGCAATTAACCGCCTGACAAACGAAACTACATCAACTTACTTTCCGTTGTCGCATTATCACGGCATTTCTATTACCATTGATCTGCCTACGGCAGATCAAACTATGAAGCGGATAGAAAGTGTGATTGGAGGTCTGAATATAGATGTCTTTTCGATTGCAGATAAGTTTTGCAAGAATGATACCTGCATTGTATTAAGAACTCAAAGCGAAATTGAACATATTTTTTCGGAACTTTATCGGGTGGAGCCTCGGATGATCGCTTACTATTTAAAAGTGAAAGTGTTGGAATTGCTGATGTTTCTGAATCAGGTTTCGCTTCAGGATTACCAGGAAGAACGAAGATATTTTGCAAGAAATCAAGTACAAACAATAAAGAAAATGCAGGAATATATGACAGCTGATCTTCGCAACCATTATACTTTGCAGGAGTTATCAGAAAAATTTGAAATTCCTCTTACCTCAATGAAGGTTTGCTTCAAGGGCGTTTATGGGTGTTCTATTTATGCTTATATGAAATCCTATCGTATGCAGGCTGCCACAATCTTGCTTCGGGATACTTCTGACAGCATAACAGAAATTGCGGCTAAAATGGGATACGATAATCCAAGTAAATTTTCCGAAGTATTCAAAAAGGAATTTGGAGAACTGCCTTCCGAGTTCCGAAAAAAGTTGTCCAAATAGAGGATGTTTGGTCTTTTTAGAGTGGCGGCAAAATACCAGATACAATATACTATCATCTGTACTAGCAGATGATTTAAGAGCGTCGTGCAGACGCTCTTTTTTTTGAATAGAGGTTAGATTGTTCTAACCCGCGAAGGAGTCGGTATTATGAAACGGGATATGAGAAAATATATCCTACGGAAACTGGTTGAGCTGATATTTACTTTATTGTTTGTAACTCTACTGTCTTTCTTGCTGATGAGACTGTCATCCGTTGATCCAGCCACAGCTTATGCAAAGAGGATGATCGGAAACCCCACAGCGGAACAGATTGAAAAGATTCGGATTCAGTTGGGGTTTGATAAACCATTGCTTGTCCAGTATGGCCGTTGGGTATGGGACTTACTGCATTTTGATTTAGGCATTTCTTTGGCAAATGGACATGATGTTTGGACGGATATTGCCACAGCCTTTCCGAAAACGCTTGGAATTGTAGCTCTGGCATCTATCTTTCAGGTTGTTTTCATTGTAATCGTTAGTTGTATTGCCTTTTTACTTCCCTGGAAACTTCCGAAAAAGGCAGTCAGGCTTTTGTGCATTTTGGGTGTGTCCATACCCTCTTTCTATTTGGCAACCGTTTATCTGGATTATTTTGCTGTTCAAAAGTCCTTAATTTCTGTGGCAGGAAATACAACCCTACTTAGCTACATATCTCCGGCAATCTGCATTGGCGTATTCGGGGCTTCTTTCTATACACCGCTTCTGATGGATGCTCTGGAGCATGAAAGCAACGAGGATTACGCATTTTATGCCCGTTGCCGTGGGCTTTCGGAAAAAAGGCTTTTGCTGTGCCATTTTTTTCCGCGGGCAGCGATGGGTTTAGTTCCAAACTTTTTACAAAGCATTGGTTTGGCACTGGCTAACGCAACGGTGATTGAATCCATTTTTTCAATTCCGGGATTTGGTTATCTGATTGTAAACCATGTGCTTGATCGCGATACTCCCATGATACACGCCGAGGTATTTTTTCTGGCGCTGGCGATTGCTCTTTGCAACATTGCCGCTGACTTGGTGCAGTGGGCAATCGGGCGTAAAAAGGGGGTGGCGTAAATGAAAACGAAGCGTTTTCGGAAATGGTGTGCGATTTTCATTCCAACCCTTGTGATTATTTTCTTTTTTGCCGGATTTTTATTTGCACCCAACGATCCAATGAAATCAAACTTGTTGGAGAGATATGCTGATCCCAGCACAGAATATCCGTTTGGTACGGATGCTTTAGGGCGCTGCATTCTGTCACGGATTCTTTATGGTGGCTGGACAACGCTGGGGATTGTATTAGGAGGCTCTCTTATTGTTTTTCTGCTTGGCACTGTTATCGGAATGGTGACAAGCCGGGCCGTTATGAAAGAAAATGCACTTATTGATGGCCTGATTAACGCTGTTACAGCCATCCCCCCGATTGCGTATTTAATTGTGTTTATTGGAGCCTGGGGCAGCGGAGCGAAAACTACTCTTGTCGCGCTCACTGTGTCTTACATTTTGAGATACATAAAACTGGTTCGTACCCGTACCGACATGGAAATGGGAAAAGCCTATGTCATGTGTGCAATCGCTTCCGGCGCTTCAAAGCTCAGAATCATGCTGATTCATATTTTCCCGAATTTGATTGCCGAAATGATTCGCTTTCTGTGCCTTTCCTGTGCGGATATGATTCTGGCTATTACCGGATTTTCCTTTATTGGATTAGGGCTTGGTGATAATGTAGTAGATTGGGGAAGTATGATTTTAGACGCAAGGGGTGCTTTGGTTCTTCACCCGACCATGATTCTCTATCCAATAGGGGCGGTAATTTTATCGACACTCTGCTTTAACGTCATTGGCAGGCAGTTGACAACGAAGGAGGCAGAGTGATGTTAAAAATTGAACAGTTAGATGTTAAGGAACGGTCAGGCCGCTACCTTCTGAAAGACATATCTATGGAAATTCCTGCAGGCCATGTGATTGGACTTACAGGTAAAAGCGGCTCTGGAAAAACAACTTTGCTGCGGAGCATTTTGGGGATGCTTCACACAAGCTGTCATATTGATGCCGGGAAAATTTTGTTGGACGATATAGATTTATCACATCTTTCCCGCAAGTCACATCGTGAGCTTTGTGGGAAGAAGCTTGGATTTATCCCCCAGAACCCTATGACGGCTTTTGACAGCCGATTAAAAATCGGTTATCAGATGCGGGAAACCTTTGTCAATCGTTTGCATTTGAATACAAGTGAAGCAACTGACCTGGCGAAAGAGAAACTGGTTTCCGTAAATCTAAAAGACACGGATCGGATTTTGGGTGCGTATCCGTCTGAACTATCAGGCGGAATGCTACAACGAGTAGCTGCGGCAATCTTATTGGGAATGTCGCCGGATTATGTTTTAGCCGATGAACCAACCGCTGCATTGGATGAAGAAAACAGGGATTTATTGCTTCTCATCATGCAGGAGCAAATGAAGGACAAAGGCATATTATTTGTATCCCATGATGTGGCCGCACTTAAAAACTTATGTCAGAACGTTTATGTTCTGGGAGCCGGAAAAATTATTGAGCATGGAACGATGGATAAACTCTTGTCAAGTCCGCAGACAGACTGGATGAAACAATTTTCCGCGTTGAGCCATAGGGAAAGTCGGGGTGAATGGAAATGGGAGAAATTGTAATCCAGAATGTAAATCAGGTATATCATAATGCGAATCAGGGAGATTTTAATGCGCTTTCGGACATCAACCTCCACCTTTGTAAAGGTGAAAGTCTTGCTATTGAGGGAGAAAGCGGATCGGGAAAAAGCACGCTGGCAAGACTTCTGATCGGCATTGAGAAACCAACTTCTGGCAAAATATTACTGGATGGTGAAGATATAACCTGTTGGAATTATCGAACATGGAAACAGCACCGTAAAAAAATACAGGCTGTTTTTCAGGATTCTTCCGGCACTTTAAATCCTGCCAGGTCTGCATACGCAAATGTAGAAGAAGCACTGGTGAACTTAACTGATAAGAAAAGAGCCGAAAGAAAAAAACATATTTTAGATTTGATGGATGCCGTACACATGGATTATGGGCTTTTGGAAACGCCTGTCCGTCAGCTTTCGGGCGGCGAACAGAGGCGGCTCTCTTTGCTTCGGGCGATTGCCGTGGAACCTGATTACTTAATCATGGATGAAGTAACCAGCGGGCTTGACCTGATTTCGGCAGACGCCGTACTTACTTTAGTAGAGAACTTTGTGAAGCTATCCGACAGCTCCTGCATTTTCATTACGCATAGCAGAAAGGATGCAATGCGTATTGCGAATCGGATTATCATCATGCAGGAGGGACGGATCGCCGAGCAAGGTTATCTAATAGATCAATTATCAAACCAGAAAGGACAAGGATAACATGAAACAGATTTACAAGAAACTTCTCGCCGCTGCATTGGGCGTGAGTATGCTTCTGTCCATGGTTGGCTGCGGTCAGAGCGATACCTCCAAGCAGACGCAGACTGACAGCGAGCAGACGCAAGCGGCTAATGAAAACGAAGCGAAGGTGCTGACAATCGTCACAGCAAAGGAACTGGACAACCTTACGACACTGACCATGAACAAGGAGAATAATATCGCCTGCGGTCTGGTCTATGAGACTTTGGTTGCCTACGAGGACGGGGAAATTGTTCCCGAACTGGCCGAGGAATGGGGATGGGATGAGACAAATACTGTCCTTACCTTTAAGCTCCGTCAGGATGTTGCTTTTACAGATGGAGCCGCTTTTAATGCGGAAAGCGTAAAGGAAATTCTGGACTTTGACCGTTCCAACCCTAATTTTAGCGGTATCAAGGGCATTTACAACATTGAAAGCGTAGAGGTTGTTGACGAATACACGGTGGCCGTTCATTATGCTGCCCCTTGCTTCTCTTATATCAATGACTTCTGCTTCCAGAATGTTGCTGGTATGATGTCCCCGAATGTGTTTGAAGCTGAAAACTTCCAGACATTCACAGATGTTGTCGGCACTGGTCCATACATCCGCGAAGAAATGATTTCCGGTGACTGCACCCGTTTTGTCAGAAATGAAAACTATTGGGGCGAAGCTCCTTACTATGATGAAGTTGTCATAAAGTATATCCCGGAGGCATCTTCCAGACTTCAGGCATTACAGACTGGTGAGGTTGACCTGATTTACGGTGCTGACCTTCTCAGCTATGATGACTATAATCAGGCTCTTTCTCTGGATGGGATCGAGGGCGCAATCAATGATGGAAATACCCTGACCCGGAACCTGGTTCTGAATGCGTCCAGCGAAATTTTGAGCGATCTTAAGGTTCGCCAGGCGATTGCATACGCTGTCAATAAGGAAGAAATCACCAAGGGCCTGACCTATGGATACGAAACTCCGGCCACCAGCCTGTTTGCACCCGGAGCGCCCTACACAGACATTACTTATAACAGCACATGGAGCTATGATCTGGATAAAGCAAATGCACTTCTGGATGAAGCTGGATGGGTGATGAATGAAAGCACTGGTATCCGTGAAAAAGATGGACAGCAGCTTTCCCTGAATTACACCTATTGGACTGATCTTTCTCTTGCACAGGACATGGCTCTTGCAATTAAGACCCAGCTTGCAGAGGTTGGTATTGACGTAACCACTACCGGCCAGGATCAGATGACCTGGTGGACCGAAGGCGTTGCAGGAAATTATGACATTACAACATGGAATACAGAAGGGTCTTATACTGAACCGCACAAGTTCCTGCAGGAATCCCTCGGTGCTGATCCTCATGCTATTTCCTTGCAGGCACTTGAGGATTTCCAGAGCTATTCGGATGCGGTAAATGCGTTCTCCACCTCTGCTGATCCCGAAGTGGTTCAGAGTGCGATTGCTACTGCACTGAATGTTTCCAACGACAATGTGATTGACCTTCCGATCTCCTATTCTAAGGATCTGGTTGTATATAATTCCTCCAAAATCGCCGGATATACTTTCTCCAGCGTGCCACAGTTCTTTGAGATCGATAACGTACAGCCTGCGGAATAAATATAATCCAATGTCTAAATGGAGGGTTTAACGCCCTATCAGAGTGGCAGAAAATAGCCGAATAGATATAATAGAGGTTGGTTAGAAGTGTTTAACCAACCTCTATTTTTATGAAAAGGAGCGTATGTGAAATGGACAAGAAAGATAATCCCATGTCCAGACTGATGGAACTTGCCGCTCCATATAAGGGTGAATATGTTCTTTCAGTGATTTTGGCAATCCTGGGTGTTGCCGCCGGATTGCTGCCGTTTTTTGCAGTTTCAAAAATTGTGATTCTCTTGATGGATGGAGAGACATCTGTGTCCGTCTATATGGAGTGGTGTCTGATTGCGGGAATTGGTTTCCTTGGGAAAGTATGCTTTGCAAATTTCTCTACTTTAGTTTCCCATACGGCCACTTTCGCAACTCTGGCGGAGATCCGCCTGAAACTAGCAGATAAACTTACCAGGGTTCCGATGGGCTATATGATTAACACCCCATCGGGAGAATTAAAAAATGTCTTGGTAGATCGTGTGGAGGGAATGGAAACGACCCTTGCGCATTTAGTACCGGAGCTGACAGCGAATCTCTGTATTCCGATTTGTATTCTGATTTACCTACTGTTTTTGGATTGGAGAATGGCGCTGGCTGCATTGATTACCCTGCCGATTGGTATGTTGTGCTATAAGGGAATGGCAAATGGATATGAAGAAAAATTCCAGGGTCTTATTATGCGCGTGCGTAAAATGACCAGCACTGTGGTTGAGTATATCGGCGGAATAGAAGTCATTAAGGCGTTTAATCAGTCTGCTAATTCTTACCAGAAATATTCAGATGCCGTTGAAGATAATGCGGCCTATGCTGTGAACTGGATGAAAAGCGTGCAGCTTTACAAATCCATGCTTGTTACAATCTGGCCCAGTGTGTTAGTGTGTGTTCTTCCCATTGGCTGTGTCCTGTACCGGAACGGGAGCCTGAGCGTTCCAGCATTTGTTACCTGTATCGTGCTGTCATTGGGTATTATCACACCAATTTTAAATGCCATGAACTTTACGGACAGCATTTCTCAAATGAAATCAGTAGTCGGGGAATTGTGCGCCGTATTGGATGAAAAAGAACTGGATCGCCCGGAAACGCCGGTGTCTATTCATTCTTCCAATATTGTGTTAGAAAACGTCAGCTTTTCGTATGAAAGCGAAAAGCCGTTGCTAAAAAATATCAACCTTTCTATTCCAGAAAACAGCATTACCGCTTTTGTCGGTCCCAGTGGCGGCGGCAAGTCTACCATTACGAAGCTGATTGCGGGATTTTGGGATGTAACAAACGGAACTGTCAAGTTAGACGGAACAGATATTCGCAAAATTCCGTTGTCACAGCTTATGGATAACATCGCTTATATTTCACAGGACAACTATCTTTTTGACGAAACTGTTTTAGAAAATATCCGTATGGGAAAACCATCCGCAACGGATGAAGAAGTATATCAGGCTGCCAGAGATTGTGGCTGCTATGATTTCATTCTGAATCTGGAAAATGGATTCAATACAGTTGTCGGAGGTGCAGGAGGTCACTTGTCGGGCGGTGAGCGCCAGAGAATTGCGATTGCCCGCGCTGTACTGAAAAATGCGCCGATTGTTATTCTTGACGAGGCAACCGCTTACATTGACGCCGAGAATGAAGCCTTAATTCAAGAGGCAATGGCAAAAGTGATTGCCGGGAAAACCGTTCTGATGATTGCGCACCGTCTTTCTACGATTACCGATGCAGATAAAATTGTTGTCATAAAAGATGGGCAGATTATTGACGAAGGAACACATGAAAACTTATTGACTTCCTGTACGCTCTATCAGGAAATGTGGAAAGCGCACATGGACACAAAAGATGTGGCGTAGGAGGTGCGAAGATGATAAAGACATTAAGAAAGATTTATCAGTTTTCAGGGAAAATGCAGGGGACAATGAAAAAAGCTATCCTTTTTTCTGTCCTGCACTCCCTTTTTGATATGATGTCCTTTGGAGCATTAGCCATGGTTTTTTCGGGTTTAACAGACGGTTTTACTACGTCTATGATCTGGATGATATTTGGAATCACCCTGGCAAGTATGCTGCTTAAAATTTATTGCAGCTACATTTCAGATTTCGGCAAGGTGCAAATTGGATATTTTATGTGCGCGGAGAAACGGATTCATATTGGAGATCGCATGAAATATATGCCGATGGGGTATTTCAACGATCACAATTTGGGGAATTTGACTTCTGTCGTCACTACGACTATGGGCGATATTGAAAATAATGCGTCCATGGTGCTAACCAACATATTAGGCGGCTATATCCATGCAGCGATTATTACTATTGTTATGCTCTGTATCGACTGGCGGATCGGACTGACGATTTTGTGCGGGATTCTGCTTTTTACATGGTGCATCGGCCGGTTACAGAAAAAATCGGAAACGGTTTCGCCACAAAGACAGCAGGCCCAGGAGGCCCTCGTTTCTAATGTGCTGGAATACGTTCAAGGGATGCTGATTGTAAAATCCTTTAATCTCGGTCAAAATTCCAATAGCAAAATGAGACAGGCAATTCTGGACAGCAAGGATAAAAATCTGAAATTAGAGCGTACATTCGTCCCTTACAATATGCTGCAACAAATCATTCTCTACGGAACAAGTATTCTTGTTATAGTGGAGGGGTTGTACTTTTACCTGAATGGAACGATGGCGCTTTCCATTTGCCTGCTTATGACAGTAGCATCATTTATGCTCTTTAGTCAGCTTCAGTCAGCCGGAAATACTTCCGCACTCCTGCGGTTACTGGATGTTTCGATTGACAAAGTAAACGAAATTGACAAAACTCCCGTCATGGACGAACATGGTAAACCCGTAAAGCCTGAAAATTACAATATTGTTTTTGATGATGTTTCTTTTTCTTATGGAGAACACCAGGTTCTGGATCATGTGAGCCTGACTATACCCGAAAGAACCGTAACGGCTATCGTCGGTCCGTCCGGTGCCGGAAAAAGTACGCTTTGTAACCTGATCGCCCGGTTTTGGGATGTTGACGGAGGAAAAATTACAATCGGCGGTGTAGATGTGCGGGATTACACACTGGACAGTCTGCTTACCAATATTAGCGAAGTATTCCAAAAGGTATATCTTTTCGCTGATACCATAGAAAATAATATCAAATTCGGCAATCCAGCGGCTTCCCATGAAGAAGTTGTAAAAGCAGCTCAAAAGGCTTGCTGCCATGAGTTTATTATGAGCCTGCCAGATGGTTATGGCACCGTAATTGGAGAGGGAGGCGCTACATTGTCCGGCGGTGAAAAGCAACGGATTTCGATTGCCAGAGCAATCCTGAAAGACGCTCCTATCATCATTTTAGACGAAGCTACATCAAGCGTCGATCCAGAAAATGAAAATCTTCTGATGGGTGCTATTGCAGAACTGACAAAGAATAAAACGGTTATTATGATAGCTCATCGGCTAAAAACAGTCAGAAATGCAGATCAAATTTTCGTGTTGTCTGGTGGTCACATTGTTCAGACAGGCAAACATGAGGATTTGATAAGGCAGCCTGGTATTTATGCAGATTTCATTGGTATTCGCAAGAAAGCGATTGGATGGAAACTAAAATAGCCGTGGGAAGGAGGAGGCAATGAAACTATATGCGTCAGGCGAGGATTACTTAGAGGCCGTGTTGGTTCTTCAAAGGAAACAGGGCATGGTCCGCTCCATTGACCTTGCCCGGCACATGGGCTTTAGCAAACCGAGTATCAGCCATGCGGTAGGCGTTTTGAAAAATGGAGGTTTTCTGACCGTGGATGATGATGGGTTCCTTCATCTGACCGTCATAGGTCGGGAGATTGCCGAGAAAATCTATGAACGCCATTTGTTTTTTATGGAGCAGCTTATCGCCGCAGGCGTTGATCCCAAAACTGCGGAGGCCGACGCCTGCCGGATTGAACACATTATCAGCGATGAGAGTTTTGACCGGCTGAAAGAGGCAGCCGCACAAGAGCAAGAATAAACCGAATAAGCCAAGCGATCCTGCCCCGACCAACGGGGAAAAGAAAAAAACCGTTGCAGGGCAGGTAGCTTCGTGCGCCCATAATGGATTTTCAAGGACTGCGGCGGTTTTGAGTACATCAAGGCCGCCGTTCCTTATGCCCTCGACAAAGGAGTGACGACTACACGCTGACACGGCGGCTTTAGGAGGGAGCCGCCGTGAAGCAAAGACCGCTTCGACATAATTCGGCAGGAATTTACCTGTCAAAAAAAGCCTGACCGTCAATCGGCCCCCATCTGTTTATGAACAGGCACTATCGTGGCTGGTCCATAAGCGTCATAAGTCCTCTTTTAGCAGCGCCAGCCGCCGTTCTTCGGATGCTGGCGCTTTTGTTTGTCGTTTTTTCGGGAATTTCCCCGAAAGGTGTCGCTCACCGCCTTCATTTCGGTTCACCCGTCAACACATGAATCGAAATGGAGGTACATAATGCAGAAGATCAATCTTCGGGAACTGTATCCCGATGTGTATAAAACCGATGTCTTTGTAGACGTGGCCGAGGAAGTCGTGGCCGCGATCCGGGGCCAGGAGCAGGACGATGCCGCCTATGAACGCCGGAAGTTCCGGCACAAGGCTCACTACTCTCTGAACCGGGAGGATGGCATTGAAAACGATGCCCTCAACCGGTCACTCACCCCGGAGGAAGTCCTGGAGCAGAAGCTGCTGCGGGAGGAAGTGTATGCCGCGCTGATGCAGCTGACCGCCATCCAGGCCCGGCGTATCTACGCCCGGTTTTACCTGGGCATGACGGTGGCCGAGATCGCCCGGATCGAGGGGGCTGACCGCCGCCGCGTGTGGGAGAGCATCCGGCGCGGACTGAAGAAGCTGGCGCGGTTGCTGGATACGACCCAATAACCTGACCGCCGCATAGCGGCAAAAAGAGAGCCGGTGGGGGTTTTTATTCCTCCACCGGCTTACTTATTCTCTAAATGTTCATCTGGGTCAACCTCAGCCGTCTGCACCATCTCTTTTAGCTCATCAGTCAACGCGCGGGTTGAGTTTAACAGCACTTTTCTGGCAGCCGGAGGGCACGAAAGGTAAAGCTGCCGCATATCGTTGGCGGCTTGCTCATCTTCAGGCAGATCGAGATTCATCAGGGAATCTAAAGATAAATTCAAGACTTTGCAAAAAGCGCGCAGAACCTCAAAAGAAGGATTCTTCACCCCTCTTTCGCAGCCTTGAACGTGCTTTAGAGAAACGTGGCTTAGATCTGCGAGTTCCTGCTGCGTCAATCCTTTTTCCTTACGCGCTTTTTGTATCCTTCGTCCCAGCTCTTTTATCAGTTCCATAGGCACTATCGTCTCCTTAATCATATTTTATCGTGCCCATTTCCTTGTAGGAAGAACCTCATAAAAGGCGTTTTTGAGTACGATAGTACCTATTTTATTGTGCTTGTAAGGAGCTTGCGCTGTCCGCAGCTTCTATGAAGGGACAAGGCAAACTATTTTTTTTAAATAAATCGCAGCACAGACAGGACAAATCGCCTGTTTTTGTCATGGCTGTCAAGAAGGAGCTTTTCTTTCGCTGACCTTTGACAACTGAATACACGGCAGAACAGGTACATAACCCGCGTATGAGCGAGTGCAGGACGCCGCGAAGATGGAGCAGCCAGGAGGTGATGGACAAGCTGTTTCGGAGCGATCAACGTCCCTGTGACCCGGATGGTGGCACATCCGGCGCGATGACTGCGCGGGGGCTTAAAGATACTTCCTCACGGCCCGCCAAAGACTTGGGGGGAACCCTGCGGCGCACGCTACGAACGACGCTGCGGAGTTATGACAGCCGCGCCAGCGGAGACCTGTTCTGTCCCCGGCGTCAGGGATGTGTGGCAAATATGACGAGTAATCCGAACAGAATAACAGTAGCCGCGCCAGGTTTTTATCCGAAGATTTCTTTCAGACTGGTGCGGCTATTTAAGTATTAAGATATTAAGGAGGCGAGAGTGATGTTTGAAAAATTCCATCGAGGTGACATATATTCGGCTGATTTAAGCCCTGGTATCGGCTCCGAACAAAGTGGCTCTCGTCCTGTACTCATTCTTCAAAACAATGTGGGAAATTGTTTCAGTCCTACGATTATTATTGCAGCAATTACCAGTGTAAGCAAAAAAAGCAGAAAGTTCCCCACGCATTACCACTTAAATGGCAGATGCGGTTTGGTGAAACCATCTGTTGTTATGCTGGAACAGATCAGAACAATCGACAAGTCGAGGTTAAAAAACTATATTGGTCATCTAAACAAGGATGACATGGAAAATATAAACAAGACGCTCTTGTGCAGTCTGGGGATTACATAAAAGTGCCGAAAGGCCGTATCATTTTCAGGCTGTGCAAGTAGAGTTATAATTTCGTTAGGAATTGCGGAGGTGATTCTGAATGGAGAATATCCAGAATAAAAGCACATTGATTCCTTCAGATGAAATCCGGTCAGAAGAACTTCTGGCGGAACAAAAATTTGAAGCGTTTATCACTTCGCTGGCACATATCATCGAGAAATATGGTATGAGAGTGCTGGGCGAGGTTGACGGAGCTGCGTGAGAATCGCAGCTTTACATAGGATATTTTCCAAAAGTAAATTTTGGAGGTATGAATTATGAACCGATATGGAAAACGCTGTGTTTTGTATCCGAGGGTCAGCACAGAGATGCAAGTGGACGGATACAGCCTGGAAGGTCAAAAAAATATGCTGACACGATTTGCGGATCGTGAGGAAATGATCGTTGTTGATACTTATGAAGATGCCGGTAAATCCGGTAAATCCATTGAGGGACGGCCTGCCTTTCAAAAAATGCTCAGAGATATTGAGGATGGCTTGGACATTGACTATATTTTAGTGTATAAGCTGTCACGGTTTGGCCGTAATGCAGCAGATATACTTAACTCTTTGGAGTTGGTTCAATCTTATGGTGTAAATCTGATTTGCATAGAAGAAGGGATTGATTCCTCTCAGACAAGCGGAAAACTTTTGATTTCTGTACTATCTGCTGTGGCTGAGATTGAGCGTGAGAATATTATCGAGCAGACGATGAACGGGCGGCGCGAAAAGGCACGGCAAGGTGGATGGAATGGTGGCTTTGCTCCCTACGGGTATACACTGGAAGATAACAAGCTGATGATTGAAGAAACAGAGGCTGTGGCAATACGGAAGATTTTTGAATTATATACTTCATCGGAAATCGGTTTGGGTGGTATTGCGAATCAGTTGAACTTACAAGGTATACGGAAAATTCCGAGGCAGAATGGCACATTAGAGGATTGGACAGGACATTTTATTAAACTGATATTGGATAACCCGGTTTATTGCGGTAAAATTGCCTATGGACGGAGAACGAAGGAAAAAGTCAAAGGCACAAAAAACGATTACCAGATGAAAAGAAATGACGATTACATTCTGACAGAGGGACAGCATAAAGGAATCGTTAGTGAGGAGGTATGGGAAAAGGCTCATGCCAAGCGTCTTAGAACCGGAGTAAAGCAACCGTCAAAAATTGGGCGGGATCGAGTTCATTTGTTATCAGGTCTGCTGAAATGCCCGGTTTGTGGAAGTCCCATGTATACGAATAAACACGCATGGACAAATAAAGATGGCACTTACAAAGAAATTTACTATTATGTATGTAGTCGGAATAGGATGGTCCGGGGTAAGCATTGTGAATATAAGGCGATGCTGAAAAAGACCGATATTGAACCGATGGTCATTGAGGCAATTCGTGAGATCGTAAGGAATGAGGAATATGCCCAAGCCATTAAAAAACGGATTGGCGTTCAGATTGACACGAAAGCAGTGGATAAAGAACTGGAGGGCTATCAGGCAAAGCTGAAGGAAGTTGATCTGAATAAAACAAGATTGGAACGGGAAATTGACAGTCTCCCTGCTGATGCAAAATATCGGGAACGAAAGCTCCATGATATGACCTTGCGGTTAGATTCCCTATATGATGTCATTGTTGAGCTGGAGGAAAAAATCGAAGATGCCAGATTTCGGCGAGATGCAATTAAGCAGCAGGCAATTACTCTTGAGAATATTTACAAAATCATGGTGAATTTCGACTGCGTTTATAATATAATAAATGACGAAGAAAAGAGAAATGTGGTCACAGCCTTGATTAAGGAAATTGAAATTTACAGGAATGACGAGTCTGAATATCCGCTAAAGCGGATTGGTCTGAATTTTCCGGTGTTCAAGGATGGCGGGGAAGTTACGGAGCTTTTGTGGGACAAAGGGAATACCGTTGAAAGTATTGTCCTGTTGCAAAAGAGTGTTAAATGATGATTAGGTGAGATTGGATAGTTGCCGTGTGGTGAGGCGTGAAGGCTTTAGGCTTTCGCGCCTTTTCCTTATTGATGGAACGAGGTGATGTGTTTTGAAAAAGATATATTATATACCTGTGAAAAAAGAGAATATGGAACCGCTGCGAGTGGCGGCATATTGCCGCGTCAGCACTAAGAAAGAGACGCAGTTAGCTAGTTTGGCTCATCAAATTATGGCATATACGGAACAGATATCAGATCATCCAGGTTGGGTATTTTCAGGAGTATTCTGGGATTGTGGAAGAAGTGGATTAAGGAAAAAGGGCCGTAACGGATTAAAACATATGTTAGAAAGTGCTACAGAGGGGAAATTCGATTACATAATCACTAAATCTGCAAAACGAGTATCCAGAAATACGATAGAGCTATTGCAGATTATGAGATATTTGAAAGAAAGGGGTATTCAAATGTATTTTGAAATTGAAAATGTGAATTCGTTTGATCCAGATGCAGAAGCGGCAATAACCTTATCAGGAGCAATGGGGCAAGAAGAAAGCAGAAACTTGAGTGAGAATATTCAGTGGGGAATAAAAAGAAAATTTGAGGAAGGACTATTTAGCAGCTACAAACATTTTATGGGGTATCGGTGTGTGGAAGGGGAATTGGTAATTGTTCCGGAGCAGGCCAAAATAGTAGAATTGATTTTTGAGTTATATTTAAAGGGCTACACGTTTTCGCAGATAAAAAAACATTTGGAGGAAAGGGGTATAAAAACGGTAACAGGTAAAAAGGTATGGAGTGCAAATGTAATCCAGCAAATGCTAAAGAATGAGAAATATAAGGGAGACATAATGCTTCAGAAAACATTTACGGAGGATTATCTGAATGGTATACGTAAGAAAAATATTGGACAGCGTACCAGATATTATGTGAAAGGAAGTCATCCGGCTATTATTTCTCCGGAGATATTTGATAAGGTTCAGGAGGAAATGCTTAATAGAGCCAGACTGCTCAGAACAGCTGACGGCAATCAGATTAGCAGTGGTAACCGATATAGCAGCAAATATTTGCTTAGTAATTTATTGGTATGTGGGGATTGTGGGGGAGGATTCAGGCGTAGAACGGAGCGTGGGAAGATTGTATGGAGATGTGGGACAAGGATGGAAAAAGGAAAGGCAGAGTGTGAAAATTCACCTACCTTGAACGATCAAGATGTAAGAGAGATGTTGGGAAAAGTTGTATGTAATGGGGAATATGATGAAAATGTCGTAAAGGATAGAGTGAAGAGAATAGATGTTTATGAGAAGCGGTTGATAATTTGTTATGCTGAAAAAGAGGGATATCAGATATGTGAGTTTGAATAATAGGTAAACGAGGATGTTATGTTGCAGAGGGGAAAATAAACGGAAATGAAGGAATCTTTCAGATGGTAATGGTGAGGGGAGTATGGTAAAATATAGTGAAATGGATATGGAAACTTAAGGAATAGTATAATCTTCGAATTTATTTTCGGAGATCTTTTGGCGGGGGAAGAGAAAGTGGAAAAATCTAATATATTGATGTACACAACAGAGGATGGAGTTACCAAAGTTGAAGTTACGTTTGATAACGATACTGTTTGGTTATCGTTAGATCAGATAGCAGATCTATTTCAAAGAAATAAATCCACGATATCCAGACATATAAAAAATATTTTTTTAGAAGGCGAGTTAAGCCGAAATTCAGTTGTTGCAAATTTTGCAACAACTGGTTCCGACGGAAAAAGATATCATGTGGATTTTTATAATCTTGACGTTATTATCTCTGTTGGCTATCGCGTGAAATCTTTGCGAGGAACACAATTTAGGATTTGGGCTACAAATATCCTGAAAGAATATATGATTAAAGGATTTGCGCTGGATGATGAACGATTAAAGAATCTTGGTGGAGGAAATTATTTTGATGAGTTGCTGGCGCGTATCCGGGATATAAGGTCTTCAGAAAAAGTGTTTTGGAGAAAAGTGCTGGAAATCTATGCGACCAGTATTGACTACAATCCGAAGGCGGAGAGTTCCGTACAGTTTTTTAAACAGGTTCAAAACAAGATGCATTGGGCAGCACATAAGCATACAGTGGCAGAGGTGATTTACCAAAGGGCAGATGCAAATAAAGATAATATGGGACTGACTACATGGAGTGGCAAACGTATAAAACTCTCGGATGTAGAAGTGGCGAAAAATTATCTTGATGAAAAAGAGTTGGATGCACTCAATAAAATTGTTACAGCGTATTTGGATATTGCGGAGGTACATGCTTTAAATCAGGAGCCTATGTATATGAAAGACTGGCTGGAGACGATTGATGATTATCTTAGGATGACCAGACGTGATATATTAACAACAAAGGGGAAAGTAACACATCAGCAGGCCTTAGAGAAGGCGCATTCGGAGTATGAAAGGTATAAAAGAAATCAGGAATATATATTGTCTCCTGTGGAATGTCATTTTTTAGAGAGTATTGGGGAATTAGATAAGTTGGACGGAAAAAAATAATTAGTAGGATACTGAAGATTTGTTTCTATTAAGGGAAAAATATGATTTTTAGTCATTAGTATTGTCCGCTCACCACATGTGGAAGATTCTTTCCAATTGTCGAAAATATGAAATAGGCTAATCAGTAGAAATGACAATTATAAAAAATAGTAAATAAAAACGTTTTCCAAACATAGGGAGCAGGCATAGTTTTTTAGTTATAATTTATAAAATGATTAATGACGTTTTCTGATAAAAAAGACTATAAAATGTGATAGAATAAGTATAACGTAATTTGAATTTAATATGTACAGAATTAAAAACAACTATAAATCTAATAGGTTAAGGAGAAAAGATATGCTTAGCACGTTACAAGAACAAATTGAAGTAGCAGCGAGGACAATAGCAACAGACAGCTATGCAATGTCAATAGGAGAAATAATAAATATGTATAGGGATGAAGAAATAGATATTCATCCTGAGTTTCAGCGAGCATATAGGTGGGGAATAGATCAAAAGTCAAAGCTAATTGAATCAATTTTATTAGGTATACCAATGCCGCCTATTTTTATTTTTCATCGTAGAGACGGAATTTGGGATGTAATAGATGGGCAACAAAGATTATCCACCATTTTTGAATTTGCAGGTATATATATGGATGAAAATAAAAAATTGAGTCCTAAAATAAAATTAGAAAAAACAAAATTTTTGCCTGCATTAGAGGGTATCGTGTGGGAAGACGAAAATGATGACGTATATCAATTAACTCAAGCTCAAAGATTATTGATTAAACGTGCAAAGATTGATGTAAAATTACTTAAATCAACAAGTGATAAAGATGCTAAATATGATTTGTTCCAAAGATTGAATACAGGCGGCTCACATTTAACACCACAAGAAATAAGAACTTGTCTAATTATTATGGAGAATAAAGATTTTTATGATATTTTGTCAAAAATGAGGGAAAATGCAGATTTTAAAACTTGTTTGCCTCTTACTGATAGAGCAATTAAAGAGCAAGAAGATTTAGAATACATCATTAGATTTATAGTAGCAAGACACGGAGATATTAATAATATGCCTAGTAGTCTGCATGAATATTTTGATAATACGATAATAAGTCTAATATCGACAGAAGCATTAGATGTAGAAAAGGAAGTGGAAATATTTGAAAAAACTTTTAGATATATAAATAATATGTTGGGTGAAAATGCATTCAAAAGATATGATATAGAACATAATAAATTTGTGGGTTCTATAACTTTAAGTGCATATGAAGCTATGGTCCCTGAAGTGAGCAGAAAAATTGATTATTATATATCTGAGGTATCTAAGAATGAATTTATGGAAAAAGTTAAAATGATGCATACAAATAAACAATATGGGCCATTCTCGGGAAGAAGATCAACTAATAGATTTACAGCGTTACTTAAAGTAGGTCAGGAGGTTTTTTAATTGGCCATAAAAATCAATACTTTGGAAATGCTCTTAGAAGAATTGGACCAAGATTTACAATGGAGAAAAAAAGAAATATTAGATATAAGGACCCTTATAATAGCAAACGATTATTTGCCATGTTTGTTACGCTCTTGTTTTACATTATCATGTGCACATTTCGAAGGATATATCAGATATGCCTCAAATGCATACATAGCATATATTGCTGGACAAAAAATAGAATGTCGCAAATTGAAATTAGAGATAGCGGCCATTCTGATTAGGAAAAAACACTATAACTTATTTTCTAATAATCAATATAAAGTAAAAACTTCAGTTGTTAAGAAAGCACTTGAAGAGTATGAAAACATATTATCACAACAGTTTATTATAAAGTTAAACGATAATGCAGAACCTATAGTTGATGAAGATGAGCCTGCAATACCTACAGAATCTAATCCGAAACCAGATGTTTTGAAAGAGATTACTCAGATTATAGGTTTAGATTACGAGAATATGTTTAAAGCAAGAGAACCATTTATTGATCGCGAATTATTAAATCCTAGACATAATATTGTACATGGGCGAAGGAGAGTACCTAATTATAATGAAGTTATAGAGGTAACGAACTATGTGTTAGAAATTATGGAAACATATAAGGAAAGTGTTTATTCTTTAGCAGAAAAAGAAGATTATTTGAAGTGAAAAATAACATCTTTTCTTGGCGATAAGAGCTTTGACAATTATGATTGCGGAATCAAGGCCAGAGGAAAAAGAAATGATGATTAGTGTAATCATGAATTGACTAAAGTGATTAAGAAGTAGGAGTGTCCGCCCAGGCCCAATTCTACTCTGTGGACATCACTATTATACACTCCAGACACTGCGAGGTTTGTGTCAAAATCTGTCGAAAATAAAATGGAATAAAACATTAACGTAAATATTGAAGTTAACCCCAATGACATTGATGATCTTTGATACAAAAGTGGACATGTTTTGTTTGGTGAGACAGACAGGACTGAGATAGAAATATGCTGGATACAGAAGGTGAAAAGTAAAGACGGAGGAAGAACTGGAAGTACTGAATGGTATTGTGAGGTGAAAAGAATTGGATAATCGAAAACAAATGGGAAAGAATAAAGATTGAGTGATACTCCCTGTTGCTCCAAATCTTTCCGAGATGAGTGATGCTTATTTGAGTTTTATAGAAGAAGTAAAAGCGGAAATTCAAAAGCAGCGGATTTCTGTCGTGTTAAATGCAAACTCCAGCATGATCTGCCTTTACTGGAACATTGGCAGAGCCATTCTGAAAAAACAGGAAGAAGGCTGGGGGACAAAAGTCAATGAACGTATGTCCAAGGACTTAAAGGATGCATTTCCTGAAATGTCCGGTTTCTCTCCGCGAAACATTAAATATATGCGAAAGTTCGCCGAGAGCTGGCCTGATTTTGAAATTGTGCAACAGGTTGTGGCACAATTTCCGTGGAGAACCCAATCGGATGTTACTGGATAAACTTGATTCTATGGAAAGCCGTATCTGGTATGCACATAAAACAAATAGAAAATGGCTGGAGCAGTAATGTACTGGAATTGCATATACAGGGCGGTCTCATGGAGCGTTCGGGAAGAAGTGTGAATAATTTTTCGGATGCATTTTCCCCTACGGATTCCGATTTGGTTAATCAAGTGTTTAAAGCCCCTTATCTGTATGATTTTCTTGGGACAGATATGCCTCGGAGAGAGGTTGAGATTGAACGTAAACTGACAGAACATATCCAAAGTTTTCTGTTGGAGTTAGGACATGGGGTGGGGGCTTTTGCGGGCAGACAGGTACATCTGGAAGTTGGAGGCGATGACTTTTATCTGGATCTCTTATTTTATCATTTGAAGCTGTGATGCTATGTAGTGATTGAATTGAAAGCCTGTGATTTTGAGCCGGGATTTATCAGTCAGCTTAATATGTATCAAAATGTGGTTAATGATGTTCTGCGCCACCCGGATGACAAGCCGACCATTGGTATGTTGCAGGTAAAGGGTAAAAACGAAACTGTAGTAGAATACACGCTGGCAGGATATCAAAACCCCATTGGTGTGGCAGAGTGGAAGAACCAGATTGCTAAGGCGCTACCTGAAGAACTGTGTGGCAGTCTGCCATCCATTGAAGAAATCGAAAAAGAACTGGAGTAATTATGCCACAGGCTGTGGCACAATTTAGAATCCAGATGTGCCAAACAATACTGCCAAGAATAAGACGCTTGAGCCTTGAGAGTTCGAGCGTCTTATTCTTGGCAGTAATCACTACCAGCAGAAATTCTCTTTTGGGTGATGTGAAGCATCCCGAAATCTAAAAATCTATGGTATAATCGAAACACAGGATGTATGGTAGGCGGCAAAATATGGTTTGGCATTCTTTGCGACAGGTAGTATAATGTTTCCGCCAAGGCTCGATTGCGTCTTTCTGATATCCGGAACACCGCCTCTACCCAAATGGAAACCGCCGTGCTTCTCGTGCGTAAACCTTGATTTTAGGCGGGGCTGCGGGGATTGTCTGATGGAAATAGAGTTGTGTTTTTGCGGAAGGTGAGATGGACAAGTTTTCGCAGATAGGGGAATGGGGTAACGCCGTGTGAATATTACTTTAAAATTATACAGTCGCAAAATGAACTATACCACAATACTTTTACTTTTGGGCAAACGTAAATTATGCAGCCTTACCTTTAATAAAGTATAAAGAAAATGCTCTCTTAAACTAGAGCGGATTATATTTCAGGTAGCAGGTTGGTTTTTCATAGTTATACTTTAATAAAAATTGTACCTAGTTTAGAGGTTTTGGACATTTGATTAAAAATATTTGAAATGATAAAAGGAGAAGTTTAGATGGGAGAATTTGAAAAAGAAATATTAAAAACTTTAGTACCAGCCATTATTTCAGAGTTGTGATATGTTGATAAAATCAAGCAGAGTTCAAGTGATAATCAAGTAAAACAACCAGTAAAAACGTATTAGGTGCTTGGTATCTTCTCTGATAAAATATACAAGAGTCTATGTGATGCAAAGTAAGGTGGTGAATAATAATGTTAGACAAATTTCGATTAAAGGCTGCGCTTGTTGAATACAAAAAATGTTTTGTTCAGACGCAGTGGCCGGATGAAAAGTATAAATGGGAAGCAGTAAAGTGCTTTCAGATTAATTGGGATGTGAATTCCGATAATTTTGCTGGAATGCTGACAAAAGCTTTATCTCAGACAGGAAACCTTCTTGCATCAGTGAATAACTTCCCTGCAAAAATGATTACTAAATTTGCAGAGATTGCGCGGGAAGAAGTTAGAGCTATGTTCATCGAGCTTTTTGATGAGAGCAAAGATGTATATGAGCGTATTGATAGCTTCAAGCAGAAATCTAACAGCCTTCTTGAAAGATACGGTAATGGCGCTGGTCAGCATTATCAGCACGAAAACGCTATATGCACATATCTCTGGTTACGCTATCCTGACAAGTATTACATTTACAAGTTGAGTGAAATCAAAGCAGTATCCAATGTACTGGAGAGCGATTATATTTTCAAAAAAGGCGCCTATGCAGATAACATTCGTAACTTCTTGGCATTTTACAATGAAATCTGTGCTGAGTTGCAGCAGGATAATGAACTGAAGATTATGCTTGCTTCTCGGATAACCGGAACCTGTTATCCTGACCCAGAGCTCAGAACGCTTACAATTGATGTTGGATTCTTTATTAGCAGACATTTGAACAAGTATGACTCTGCGCCTTCTACAGATGAGTGGTGGCCGGTGGACTATACACCAGCACTAACTGTAGATGACTGGGAAGCTTTGCTTAACGATAGTGAGGTGTTCACTGACAGTAGCTTAGAAATTATGAAGCGTATGCTTGCTTATGGTGGAAAGGCTTCTTGTACACAGTTAGCAATTAAATACGGCGAAAGTAAGAATTTCTATAATTCAGGTTCATCAGCACTTGCTAGAAGGATAGTTCATAAAACTGGATGTCCAGTAATGCTTGGCGATGATGAGAACAGTAAATGGTGGCCTGTTTTGTACGTTGGTAAAACTGCGAAAAAGGACGAAGAAGGTTCTTTTGTTTGGAAGCTCAGAGATGAACTTACAGAAGCATTGGAGAGAATTGATTTATCCAAGGTCAATCTTTATGCAAATCTGGCTCCGCATTTCTGGAAAATTAGTCATGGCAATGACTGTATTTCAGAAACAGAAGCTACTGCTTTTGAAAAAAAACGAGTTGTAGTTGTTCATAAAAGTACAGCTGCAAAAGGAAAATCAAAAGTATCTCAGGGTGAAGACTTTATGGTTACAATGAAAAAGGGGGACTTTTTCTATTTGTGCCGTGGAAACAGCATCAGATTGTTGGGACGTATTGATTCTGATGAGGTTGATGAAAATCCTGAGAAGAAGGATGGCTGGTGTGAGAGAAGCTATACCATAATAGCTGAATCATGCGATACAAGTGCGTATACCGGCCATAAGAAATGGTGGACGCCTAATGATAATTCTACCTGTATTTCTGTTCCAGAAAGTGAAATGCAGCTGTTTGAAGATTATATTTTAAAACCATATTTTGATGTTACGAAAGAGGAACTCTTAAAAAACGATTCATCTGGTATTCGTTATTGGTTCCTAAATGCTAAGCCGAAAATGTGGAGTATGGCGAGTATGCCTGTTGGTGAAGTTCAGGATTATACTTTGTATAACGACAACGGAAACAAGAGACGTATATTTCAGAATTTCATAGATGCCAAAGCTGGTGATATGGTCATTGGATACGAATCCACACCGGTTAAGCAGGTTGTTGCTTTAATGAGAATTAGCGCTGAGCAGGATGGTGAGAAGATTTATTTTGAAAAGCTCGAAGGCCTATCTTTTCCAATTGATTTTGCTACGCTTAAGGAATGTGCTGAGCTTGAAAAGATGGAATACTTCATTAATCCGCAAGGCAGTTTATTCAAACTCACTAAAGGTGAGTACGAATTCATTCTTGAATTGATTCGCGATGAGAATCCGGCGCCATCTTCTAAGGGAAAATATGAGTATAAAAAAGCTGATTTCTTAAAAGATGTATATATGACCGAAGCTAAGTACGACAGGTTGGCTGCGGTATTGAAAAAGAAGAAGAATATTATTCTTCAAGGAGCACCGGGTATTGGTAAGACATTCGCTGCAAAACGATTAGCATATTCTATTATGGAAGAAGTAGACGATGACCGTATCGAGTTCGTTCAGTTCCATCAGAATTATTCATATGAAGATTTCATGATGGGCTATAAACCAGTTAATGAAGGCTTTGAACTTAAGCATGGGATTTTCTATAGATTCTGTCAGAAAGCGGCAAACCATCCTGATAAAGATTACTTCTTCATTATTGATGAAATCAATCGCGGTAACATGAGTAAAATCTTTGGAGAACTGCTTATGTTGATAGAAGCTGATTATCGTGACAAAAAAGTAACACTTGCTTATAACGGATTGAGTTTTTCTGTTCCGAAGAGGCTGCACATCATTGGTATGATGAATACTGCTGATAGAAGCTTGGCTATGATTGATTATGCGTTAAGACGCCGTTTTAGTTTCTTTGATATGGAACCGGGGTTTGATTCAGAAGGTTTCATCAATTACCAGAAAGGATTTGCAAACGATACATTCAATACACTTATTGAGCGCATAAAAGAACTTAACAAAGAAATAATGCGGGACAAGTCGCTCGGTAAAGGATTCTGTATTGGTCACAGCTATTTCTGTAATGCTGATGACTGTTCAGAAGAATGGATGAAGGATGTTGTCGATTTTGATATTTTACCTATGCTCAGTGAGTACTGGTTTGATGAGAGTGATAAGCTGCAGCGTTGGGAGAACATCTTGCATGGTGTATTTCAATGACAAAGGATAAAAGCATATTAATAAATAACATATATCATATGCTGTCCTATGCTTTTCAGACGTTAAAACAGGAGAACTATGATGATGTAGCGGTCGAATCGTTTGACGAGATGTATGACCTTTTGGCCGCTATTCTTGCAAAAGGAATCGGTATTCAGTTAAAACAAGGGTTGTATCGAGAGTACATAAATCGTCAGGAAGAACTCCATGTAATGCGTGGAAAGATAAATATGCCTGGCACTATAAAGAATCGCTTGTCCCATGAACGAGTTCTTACCTGTGATTTTGATGAGCTGTCTGAGAACAATCTGTTTAACCAGATTATCAAAACAACAGTTTCTTTGCTTCTGAGAAATGCAAAGGTTAAGTCGGAGTACAAAGATGACCTAAAAAAGAAGATGTTGTTTTTCTCCAATGTTGATATTTTAGAACTGACATCCATCAGATGGTCATCGATAAGATTTCAACGTAATAATCAAACATACAGGATGTTGATTAGTATCTGCCAGTTAATTATCGAGGGAATGCTTATTACTACTGACGCCGGTGATTGTAGATTGGCTTCGTTTGTTGATGAGCAGCGTATGTGCAGATTGTATGAGAAGTTTATTCTTGAGTATTACAGTCGACATTACCCAGAATTGACAGTAAGTGCCTCTCAGATTCCTTGGTCCGTTGATGATGGTATCAGGACAATGTTACCGGTTATGCAAAGTGATATCCACTTACAGAAGGACAATACAGTGCTCGTTATTGACGCTAAGTATTATAGTCATACAACACAAACTCAGTATGATAAGCATACGCTTCATTCAAATAATATGTATCAGATTTTTACCTATGTTAAGAATCGAGATTACGAATTTGGAGAAGATGAGCATAAGGTTTCAGGGGTGCTTCTCTACGCAAAAACCGAAGAGGAAATTCAACCGGATAATGTGTACCAGATGCACGGTAATCAGATAACAGTAAGAACGCTGGATTTAAATTTGCCTTTTAATGAGATAGCGGGACAACTGAATACAATTGCAGAATCACACTTTGATTTGCCTGAAAGGAGTGCGGTATGAGCAGAGGTATAGGAGCGCATGCCAATCTTGTATTGCAAGATGATAAGACAGTCATCTATGAGTATGGCGGCTATAATCTGAGTGAGGAAAAATACAGGAATGAGGCACACATTTATGACGGGACGATAACAATTCAGAGGAGTTGTTTCTTAGAAGCGGAAATACATGAAAAAATCAAGAAGATGCCAAGTGGCAAGAAGAAACTTGTCACTAAAAGGGTTCCGGTGGAAGTAGACTATCCAAGGTATACCGAAGATGGTTTGATTATTATTGTGAACTGTTCAAATTGCTGGAAGAGGAGATAAAATACATGCAAAACCTATGCTATCAATTAAAAGTCATACCAGCGTTTAATTCCAATATCTAGCGGCTTTTGGAGCTTGATGGAAGCTGCACCTTTGCGGCTTTGAGCGACTTAATATTGGACGCTTTTGAATTCGATCACGACCATTTATATATGTTCAGCTTGAGCAGAAAACCCTATGACCCCAACGGGATTTATTCTCCTGGAGGGAGAGCGGAAAAACGTGCGGACCGGGTTCGCTTGCAGGATGTCGATCCGGTTAAAAGAAATAAATACCTTTATCTATATGATTTTGGCGATGAATGGATATTTTATATCACGGTTATGAAAATCTGGGAGGCAGATCAGAAAATATCTGCCAAAGTAGTACAGAGCCAGGGAACATTATGCCAATATCCAAATTGTGAAGATGTTTGGGATGAAGATGGGAATGTTTGGGATGATGAAGACGATTGGGATGCCAAAGACAACTGTAATGAATACGGTTGTGAATTCACGGACGATCTGGTCATTACTCTGGTAGACGAACAAGATACAGTAGTCAAAGATAAATTGATACCACTTCCAGCGCAGCTCCAGAACATGTGGCTCCGCCTGGTCAACAAAGATGTTGTCGCAGCCGGAGACAGGGAAATGGAACTGTTTAACCGGTTGGAGAGGGCTGGTTTGGTTGAGGTCGATGAGAGTGAAACACATCTGTTTTTGAGAGTAAAGCATGGAAAGGAACATTACAAGAGCTATAATATTTGGGATAAGCTTCAGGAGCGACATGATCTTGAACATATACTGTTATCATTAGCCGGAATATATGGAGTGGTGGAGCAGGATATTCTTTATGAACTGCTTTGCGAAAATGTTATTTATTCGGTATATTCAAAGGAATTGTTTGAAGATACGGCAGAAAAACTTAAGTCCTGGGAGTTCTGGAATTGTAAGAAAACGGCGGATGGAACATCATACATCAGCTTTTTTGCAGTGAAATTACGGAAGAAATACTGAAAATGAGGGAAAAATACCCGGTAAAATACTATTGTCCTTTGAGAAGGGAATCGCAGGATATGCTGAGGGCGGGCGGTTGGCATGCCGCCTGCTCTGTTTATGGAGAAACATTTCGTTACCTGCTCTTTGAGCGGGGATGGAGACCGGAGGCGGCGGAAGATTTTTTGGAACAGCTGGTAAAATGTGTTGCTATGGGATATAAGGAAGAAGAATATTTTGCATGGATCAGTGAGGCTCTGGCTGAACACCAGCTCTCGTTGACGAAGGCTATGCGGAAGGTGTTTCGGAAATTCCGTAACGAATTACCATCAGCTGCGCTGAAGGGATATACCTGGGGTGAATATGAGAAAGACAGAAAGGACGGGTATCATCAGCTGTCGTTGTTTGAGGAAGAACAACCGTTTCAATAATCTTTCCGGCAGAAAGCTGCAAATATGTAATTATTAAGAGAGGGAAGGGAAGGCACTGATTCCATGAATGTTGAGGCATATAATCTGGATTCGCTTCGAGCGCTGGTAAGGAGTCTTCAAGATGAAAACCTTCGGTTGAAGGCCTTGCTGGATCAGGCGAATGTTGCATATGAGACGGCGGATATCTTTGATAAGAAGCTGGATTGCATAGAGGCGTATGACCCTGACCAGGGCGGGCGTATTCTGGATACATTTATTACAAAGGAATTGGCAAATCAGTTTTTTTCCATGTTTTGGGGAAGAACGGACGTATATGCCAGAAGAGGAGCCAAGGGAGGATATTTTCCTCAGTGTAATAACCGGTGGGATGCCAGTATATGTCCCAAACAGCGTGGAGAGAAAATATATTGTGAGGACTGCGGGCATACAGAGTGGACAAATCTTACGCCTGAAAAAATCATAAGCCACCTTGTCGGGTATAGGGAAGACGGTACGGATGTATTGGGGATATATCCATTATTTCCGGACGGAACGTGCAGATTTATTGTGTTTGATTTTGATTATCATGAAAAGGGCGCGGAGAACACCGATTTTGCCAATGTTACAGAGGAGTGGCATGATGAAGTCGATGCTTTGCGGTTGATTTGTGAGAGCAACGGTATTGCACCCTTGGTAGAGCGGTCACGGTCTGGCAGAGGCGCCCATGTATGGATTCTTTTTAAAAAACCAGTATCGGCTGCGTTGGCAAGAAGTTTTGGATTTTTGTTATTGGATAAAGGCTCAGCATCCATTAATTTGAAGTCATTTCATTATTATGACCGCATGTATCCTTCTCAGGATACGGCAAGCAGTATAGGTAATCTGATAGCGCTCCCTTTACAGGGCAGTGCGCTTAAAAATGGCAACAGCGCATTTGTTGATAAGAATTGGAACGCATATCCGGACCAGTGGGATTTTCTTATGAATCATGCAGAAAAGCTCTCAACAGAAAAAATTGCACAGCTTATGGCAAAATGGCAGGAAGAGCTTGCTGAGCTTTGCGGCATTTCTCATGACGTACTGTCCCGGAACAGGCCGAAACCGTGGAAGAAAAAGCTGTTCTTTTCTAAAACGGATGTTATTGGAAAAATGCACATTGTTCTGGGAGATGGTATTTATATTGACGCGCTTAATCTTATGCCCTGCTTACAAAATCAAATCAGAAGTATGGCAGCCTTTGATAATTCTGTATTTTATAAAAACAGCAGGCTGGGGTATTCCAATTATTATAACTTCAGTACAGTTTATATGGGGAGGGATAGTGATGGATACATCTGTATTCCAAGGGGGCTTCAAGACAACCTGATTGCAGCCTGCAAGGAGGCGGGAATCGACTATGAAATTGCGGACCACAGAGAAAAAGGAAGGCCCATACGAGTTTCCTTTAAGGGGGACCTTAGAATACAGCAGGATCTGGCAGCACAAAGATTACTTGTCTATGAACACGGGGTTCTGAGTGCGGCTACTGCTTTTGGAAAAACCGCAGTATGCAGTTATCTGATTTCGGAAAGAAAAGTGAATACATTGATACTGCTTCAAAGTAAAGATTTGCTGGAACAATGGGTAGGGGAGTTGAACAAATTTTTAAATATTGATGAGGAGCCTCCGGTTTATAAAACAAAAGGTGGCAGAGTAAAACGCAGGGAGAGCGCCATTGGAATTCTGCACGGAGGAAAAAATACGCTGACCGGTATCATCGACGTGGCGATGGTGGGAGCTGTATACAGAAAAGGGGAGTTTAATGAGTTATTTAATTCTTATGGAATGGTATTGATGGATGAGTGCCATCATTGTGGTTCCGCTACCTCGGTGGAATTGATGCAAAAGGTCAATGCCAGGTATGTTTATGGTGTTTCAGCAACACCCAAAAGAGGAGATAATCTGGAGAAACTTATTTATATGCTGATCGGGCCGATTCGCCATAGTTATACTGCCAAGGAACGGGCCATGGCGCAGGGAATCGGCCACTATGTATATCCAAGGTATACAAGAGTGGTTGATACCCGTGAAAATAAGAATGATATTAATGGAGCGTATTCTTTAATCAGTTCCAGCGCTGTCAGAAATGATATGATTCTTGATGATACCAGATTATGTGTGCAGGAAGGGAGAACGCCGGTTATTTTGACGAGGTACAAGGAGCAGGCAAAATATCTCTGGGATCATCTGCAAACGGATGCGGATCATGTATTCATTCTCTATGGAGATAACAGTGATAAGCAGAATTCCGGCATCAGACAGAAGTTAAGAGAGGTTCCCGAGGATCAGAGCCTTATTTTGGTAGCTACCGGCCAGAAAATTGGAGAGGGCTTTGATTGTCCCAGATTGGATACACTGATGCTTGCGGCGCCGGTATCTTTTTCGGGCAGGCTTGAGCAGTATTTAGGAAGATTAAATCGTGATTATGAAGGAAAAACGAAGGTCATTGTATATGATTACATTGATGCCCATATCAGCGTTTTTGACAATATGTATGCCAAAAGGCTGAAGACATATAAGCATATCGGATTTCATCTCAGCTCAAATGGAAGTCTTTCTAAACAGACCGCAAATGCTATTTATGACAGCGGAAATTATACGGATGTTTTTGAACGGGATATTGTGGAGGCAGAAAAGACGATTTTTGTTTCATGCCCCGAACTTACCTGGGATAAGGTAAAACGCTTCCTTTTTCTTGTGAAGACGAGGCAGGAAGCGGGATGTAAAGTGACGGTTATTACAAAAAATCCTCAAAACGCTTTGTATGGCAGTTCGGAGTTTGTCAGGGAACTTGTGAAGGAAATGCAGCAGGGCGGTATTTTTGTGATTTTAAAGGATGAAGTTTCAGAGCATTTTGCAGTCCTGGATGACGAGCTTGTGTGGCATGGCGGTATGAACCTTTTGGGTAAGGAAGATGCATGGGATAATCTGATGAGAATCAAGTCTGCGCAAGTGGCGGCAGAACTTTTGGAGATTGCATTAAAGAAAGAGGAATAGGGATAAAGTTAATGTGTGTGAATAGATGTTTTGTCGGGGATAGGGGGCCGCGTGCACAATCCCTTTTTCAGGGAGGGCAATAGTGGCAGGAAAACTCAAAGATTTAAGCCGTTATTTCGGGACACAAAACAGCTTTGTAAGGAGAACGGTGGTATCTGATGAACAAAGCAGCCAAATTGCCCTATTTTCTGATAATTACAGGCGGATATAAGTGGTAAAAATATAGATGTATGGTAAAATAGGAATGACATACCATAAGATTTGAAAAAGGGTAAATATATGAAAAACATACAAAAAAACACAATCCCCAAACACAGAAAACTCCATCTGATATTCAGATTCCTCCAGGGCTCCAAACTCTATTTTGCCGCCGCCGTAGCCGCATCCCTGGTATCAACCATATTAAATGCCCTGACACCGCAGATTTTCCGCTTCAGCATTGATGAGGTGCTCAGTGGAACCAGCGGAACCATCGGCAGCAGCGGAACCATCGGAAGTTACCTGTCCAGCCACCTCTGGGTTCTGGCGCTGATGATTGTGGCGGTGGCAATCGCCTCCGGTATTTTTACCTACATCAGCCGTACCAATACAGCCAGGGCAGGGGAGAATTTTGCTAAAAATTTGCGGGATACATTATTCATCCATGTGCAGAAGCTTCCCATGAGATGGCATGACAAGAACCAGACAGGGGATATTATCCAGCGGTGTACTTCTGATGTGGAGGTAATACGCGGATTTGTGGTTACCCAGCTTCTGGAGGTGTTCCGCACGGCCTTTCTTGTGCTTACGTCTTTTGTCATGATGTTTTCCATGAATGTGAAGCTTTCCTGCATCGTTCTCCTGTTCGTGCCGGTGGTTGTGGTGTACTCTACTGTGTTTTACCGGCTGATAGCCAAGCGATTTACCACTGCGGACGAGGCAGAGGGAGAACTTTCCACGGTCGTGCAGGAGAATGCAACAGGAGTGCGCGTGGTGCGGGCATTCGGACGGGAACAATTTGAGATGGAGCGGTTTGACAAGAAGAATAATGCCTTTGCCAAGCTGTGGATTCGTCTGGGGACGTTATCAGGACTGTATTGGGGGATTGGGGATCTGATAACGGGGCTGCAGGTGATTGCGGTTATTATTTTCGGAGTGGTGGAAGCTGTGAATGGTTCCATATCGGTTGGTGAATTTGTGGCGTTTGCGGCTTACAATTCAACGCTGGTGTGGCCAATCCGCGGCCTTGGGCGTATTCTTTCTGATATGAGTAAGGCTGGCGTTTCGTTTGAACGTGTGGATTATATCATCCGCTCCCGGGAAGAAGCCTATGGAAAGACAGATGAAAAAGGCGGGAAGGAACGCGAACATTCCGGCGGAGAGTATGATATCTCCTTCCGGCATGTATCCTTCGGATATGAGGAAGGAAAGGATGTGCTCCGGGATATTTCATTTACAGTTCCGGAAGGCAGCACCTTTGGGATTCTGGGCGGAACGGGCAGCGGGAAGTCTACGGTAATCCAGCTCCTTTCACGGCTCTATGAGCTGGAGGAAAACAGGGGAAGCATCTGTATTGGCGGCAGAGCTGTTAAAGACATCCCCATTGAGGAGCTCAGGAGAAATATAGGAATGGTATTGCAGGAACCCTTTTTGTATTCCAGGACAATCCGGGAAAATATAGCGGCTTCCGTACCAGGCGCGTCTCTGGAGGAGATTCGGTACGCGGCTCAGATTGCGTGTATTGACGACGCCATTATGAGTTTTCCGGATGGATATGACACTCTTGTGGGGGAACGGGGAGTCACTTTGTCGGGAGGGCAGAAGCAGAGGATTGCTATTGCCAGAATGCTGCTTCGGAAAGCTCCCATTATGGTGTTTGACGATTCCTTATCAGCAGTGGATTCCCAGACAGATTACCGCATCCGCTGCGCGCTGAAGGAACATATGAGGGAGGCTACAGTTATTCTGATATCCCACAGGGTGACATCTCTTATGGGCGCAGATGAAATCCTGGTGCTGAATCAGGGAAAAATAGAAGAACGTGGAACCCACGGGGAACTGATACGGAGGAATGGAATCTATCGCAGGATTTATGAAATACAGATGAGCCGTGATGACAGGGACATGATGGGACAGGATGAAAAGGATAAAAAGAATAAAAAGGATAAGATGAGTAAAGAGGATAAGAAGAAAGAGGATAAGATGGATGGGGGGATAATCAATGGCAGCATATGAAGAACAGGAGTATAATAATCCCTTCAGCTTCCGCATATGGATGAAGCTGTTTCCGTTTTTTAAGCCGTATAAGAAGTTTTTTGCAATTACGCTGGGTCTTAATATTCTGCTTGCGGGAGTGGATATCCTTGTGCCTCTGTTCCAGAGCTATGCCATTGATACATTCATTATCCCGGACCGTTTGGATGGGCTTGGAGCATTTACGCTGGTTTATATTTCTGTTATTGTGGCCCAGACTGTCTGTGTGTATGTGTCGGTTCACGCGGCTACATCCATAGAGATGAATGTGGGAAAGGATTTAAAGAGAGCGCAGTTTAAACATTTGCAGACCTTGTCGTTTTCCTACTATAATACGACTCCGGTGGGATATATCCACGCCCGGGTGATGAGTGATACTTTGAGGATTGCGGGGATGATAGCCTGGGGTCTGGTGGATATGTTCTGGGCCCTGATTTATGTGGTCAGTGTGTTTGTGATTATGTTTATGCTGAACGCGCAGCTGGCATTTATCATCACCATGATTGTTCCGTGTATTGCCCTTTTGACCGTGTATTTCCAGAATCGGATTCTGAAATGGAACCGGAAGGTGAGGCGGATCAATTCCCAGATTACCAGCGCGTACAATGAAGGCATTACCGGGGTTAAGACATCAAAGAGTATGGTCATTGAATCGGACAATGAAAAACGCTTCTTTGAAAAGACATCGGATATGCATCAGGCGGCGATCCGTTCGGCTAAGCTGAATGCGGTCTATATTCCGGCTATTTTGTTTTTCAGCTCTGTAGCTTCAGCTGTGGTGTTGGCAAAGGGCGGCTATATGGTCCAGGAAAATATCATTAAACTGGGGACGCTGTCTGTATTTATCTCGTATGCGGTTGTTATATTTGAACCCATACAGCAGCTTGCCAGACTGCTGGCGGAGTTGATTTCCTGTCAGGCAAATATTGAGCGGGTGATGGATCTGCTGGAACAAAAGCCTAATGTGGTGGACAGAACCGATGTGCTTAGAAAGTACGGAGACGCATTTTCGCCTAATAAGGGGAATTGGGAAAAAATCCAGGGAGACATTGTGTTTGAGGATGTTTCCTTTATGTACCCGGACGGGAAGGAATACGTGCTGGAACATTTTAACCTTCATGTGCCTGCCGGCATGAATGTTGCCATTGTGGGTGAGACAGGGGCGGGAAAGTCTACCCTTGTGAACCTGGTGGGGCGTTTCTTTGAACCTACAAAGGGAAGGATATTGATTGACGGTGTGGATTACCGGGAACGGTCGCAGCTGTGGCTTCACAGCCAGATTGGTTATGTGCTGCAAAATCCGCACCTGTTTTCGGGAACTGTGCGGGAAAATATAAGGTATGGCCGCCTGGATGCATCGGATGAGGAGATTGAAGAGGCGGCCAGGAATGTGTCTGCAGATATGGTTGTGGCGAAAATGGAAAAGGGGTATGACAGCGATGTGGGTGAAAGCGGAGGCCTATTGTCCACAGGCGAGAAGCAGCTGATTTCATTTGCGCGGGCGGTTCTGGCCAATCCAGCCATTTTCGTTCTGGACGAGGCTACCTCCTCCATTGATACCCAGACGGAAAAACTGATTCAGGATGCCACCAACCATCTGCTGAAGGGACATACTTCCTTTGTGATTGCACACCGTTTATCCACAATCCGTCAGGCTGATTTGATATTGGTTGTAAAGGACGGGAAAATCATAGAGCGGGGCAGTCATCCGGAACTGCTGGAGCAAAAGGGATATTATTATGAACTGTATTCCAGGCAGTTTGAGGAAGAGGAGGCTATGAAGGTGTTCGCAGGGGCAACGTTCGCGGGAGAAACAGATTGGGAATCAGTATGCCAGCCATAAATAAGGAGAAAAAATGAGACTTCAAGAAGCGTGTGTCCGGTTTAATAAATTAGCAGGTATCAGATTTGAGGAATTGTTCAGCCAGAACGATATGAACATGATTATCATTAATAAAGGGAAAACAGGCCAGCTTTTGGAGCTGGCCCTGGGAATGCATTTGTCCAGCACAAACCTGGATTTTGATGATGGGGAATTGAAAACTAACAAGTGTGATAATGCGGGTAATCCAAAGGAAACGGTTTTTATTACACAGATTAGCAGTGTGATCGATGAACTTATTCAGGAGCGTCCCTTTGAGGAAACGCATTTGTACGAAAAAATCAGCAATATTTTATATGTGCCGGTCTGTAAAGACGGCAATCCCAAAGACTGGATGTTTTTGCCCAGCATCCATATCGATCTCAGTTCGCCCCGGTATGCGCAGCTTCGGGATATTTGGCGTTCAGATTACTACTCCATTTGCAGGCAGCTGAGGATGCACATAGAGACAAGCCCGGATAGGCGCATACATACATCCAACGGACAGCATATACAGGTGCGGAGCAAGGATTCAATGCCGTATCGCCCTATTTATTCCGGAGTATATGGCCGTAATGTTTCAAATAAGAACCATGCGTTCTATTTCCGTAAGGAGTTTGTCTATGATATCCGCAGTATGAGCAGATAGGTATGGGTACCGGAACATTTTCAGGAAGGCCGAATCCGGCCTTCTTCTGCCGGCCTTGCCAATCCGGCTATTCACCGCCGGCCCGTTTTTTAATATACGTCTTATTTCACCCCGCCTTTTATTCTCCTAACCGGCCCCTGCCGGTCAATACTCCACATGCATCACTATATTTTGTGGATAATCTCCATATGATTTTCCGAAAATGTTGATTCCGCCCACATGTTTTGCGTCCTTTTTAATTTCTATCTTAAAAGAGATATAGGGCTGGGCTGAAAGCGCAAGGGTATCAATGGTGATTTCTTCTGATTTCATCACCCCGTCTAAATAAGTTCCGCTCCCATCCACGCTGATTGTTTTTAAAAGACCGAATTGTGTGTTTCCGTCTGTCCACCAGATCGGTGTCAGTTTTCCGTGCCTTCCTCCAAAATCGCCGGGAGAGGTATAGGTAAGAAGTTCCCTGTCATTGATGGAAAATGTAATGTCGGAGGGCCACACATTCCGGTAACCAGGTGCCTCGGAGCAGATTTCCAGGCTGAATGATACATAATTTGGATTTTTGCCGCTGATGAAATGGTTCGGGAAGCGGTATTCCACAAAACCCCTCTGGAACCAGATTAACTGTGCCGCGCTTCTGCCGGGTGAGTAAAAAGATTTTATATCATCGCAGGAATCAATGTAGGTTTCCTCGTTTACCATTCCGCAGGTTGGATGAATCCTGAAATCGTAATAATTCCCAATGGGCATATCCACGCTGAATGACCGCCGCTCCTTCTCCTGGGGAGAAGTGTTGATAGACAGAAACACATCCTCTGCCCTGGAACTGCATACTTTTTGGGAACCCCGGACGCCCGGAAGCATCTCTGTATTAATCAGATTGGCTTCTTCCAGCATATTCACATGAAATGCAGCCGATGAAACAGGAATCGTAAGCTCCTGCGCCAGTTCCACGATATTCATGGACTTATGTTTTAACAGCGCCAGCATCCGGATTCTGACTCTGGATGAAAGCGCCTTCCCAAGCCGTTCAAATAATTTATAATTCTCTTCCGAATCAATGTCAAGTACAATATGCCGGTCTATCTTTTCTTTTTCATTTGCTGATTGCCGATTCATAGATACCTCCCGCAGCTGACTTTTATGCATAGCCAATTTTTATGCATAGCCAATTTTTACACATAGCCGACTTTTACACACATCCAACTTCCTGTATAGCCAACCTTTTTCAGCCATACCCATTCAGAATGCTTTATTGTTTTATTATATCGGGTGTAAAAGTAAAAAACAAGGAGATTGAATGTTAATCCTGCCATTTATTACAGTAATACTGTATTAATAAAACCATACCAAAACATTAATTTTGGAAATATGCACAAATATTTTATTATTATACCCATAATATATTGACATTTTGTACAATGAGTGCTATTTTAAAGGTACATTAAAACTGCAAGTAAAGATGCGAGGGTGCCATGACAAAATTTTATAAAAAAGGATATCCCAGACCACAGTTCGTGAGGGAATCATTTTTCTCCCTGAATGGAGAATGGAACTTCAGATTCGATCCCCGAAAGGAGGGAATCAAATGCGGATGGCAGAATGGATTTGAAGACCGTAAAATTATCGTTCCGTTTTCGTATGAAAGTCCGGCGGGCGGAATTGGGGTACAGGATGAATGCAATGTTGTCTGGTATTCCAGAAGCCAGTCATTTGAACTTCACGAAGGGAAAAGAATCCTTTTAAACTTTGAAGGATCGGATTACCGGACGGAGCTCTGGGTCAATGGAATTTATATGGGAGTTCACGAAGGCGGATATACCAGATTCACCTTTGATATTACCGAAGCACTGAAAAAAACGGGGAATCAGCTGGTCTGCCGCATTGAAGATACCTATTCAACCGTACAGCCCAGAGGAAAACAGCGGTGGCTTAAACAAAATTATGACTGCTGGTATACCCAGACAACGGGAATCTGGAAGGATGTATGGGCAGAAGAAACTGACAGCAGTTATTTAACAGCCCTTTATTTAACACCTCTCTATGACGAAAATTCCCTGGAAGTTGATTATGAACTGAATTTATGGAAGGACAGCTCTGATTCATTTGAAATTGAAACCATTATTACATTTGAGAATTTTACCATTTATTCCGGAAAAGATAAAGTCATAAAAAATGCGTTTTCCAAAAAAATCTCTCTTGTTAATGATGAAATCAAGTGGAAAGTAAGATACTGGTGTCCTAAATCACCTAACCTCTATGATGTATGCATCAGAATTTATAAAAATGGGAAGGTAATTGATGAGGTTGGTTCCTATTTCGGTTTACGGAAAATATCCACTGATTCCGGCAGAGTAAAACTCAATAACATGGACTTTTATTTAAAGATGGTGCTGGACCAGGGCTACTGGGAATCGTCCCTGCTGACCCCGCCGGATGAAGAGGCGCTGATTCTGGATATTAAAAAAATACTGGAATATGGATATAACGGAGTGAGGAAACACCAAAAGATTGAAGATGAACGCTTCTACTACTGGGCTGATGTCTATGGTCTTACTGTCTGGTGCGAGGCGCCTTCGTTCTATGAATTTGACCGCAGGGCCATTGAATGTGTGACAAAAGAGTGGGTTGACATTGTAAAACAGCATTATAACCATCCGTCCATCATTACCTGGGTTCCATTTAATGAATCCTGGGGGATTCCAAGAATCCTATGTGATAAAAAACAGCAGGTTTTTACGGAAGCCATTTACTATCTGACGAAATCCCTGGACGCCACCCGGCCTGTCATCAGCAACGACGGATGGGAGCACACGAAATCCGATATCATAACACTTCATGATTATGCGGAATATGGGGAGGATCTTCTTAGCCACTGGACGGATTGGGAACAAAACCTGTCCAATACCCAATCCTTTAATGGGGAGCGCTATGCCTTTGCCGGCGGTTTCCGTTATGAGGGACAGCCTATTATTTTAAGTGAATTTGGCGGAATCGCTTTCTGTAAGGATGAAAAGGCGTGGGGATATGGGAACGCAGAAACATCAGAAGGCGGTTATCTGGAACGGCTGAATAGCCTGACAGACGCGATATATAGTATGGATTTTATCAGCGGATATTGTTACACACAGCTGACCGACGTAGAGCAGGAACAAAACGGACATATGGATATGAACAGACGGGACAAAGTGGATGCCGAAAAAATAAGAACCATTATACAAGGAGGAAGAAAATGAGAAAGAGATTATTAGCACTTGGACTGGCAGGAATCATGGCGGCGTCAGCTGCCTTAACCGGATGTTCCGGTTCCAATGGAACGGCAGAAACAAAAAGTGAAGCAGCCCAGACAGAGGGATCTGAGGGCGGAAAAACAGTAATTACCTTTTGGAACGGTTTTACGGGTTCTGATAAGGATACCCTGGAAGCACTTGTTCAAAAGTACAATGATACCAATGACAAGAACATTGAAGTACAGATGAATATAATGCCCTGGGACAGCCTTTACCAGAAGCTCGCCACGGTACTTCCCGTAGGCGAGGGGCCTGATATTCTGGCATTTGCTCCGGAGCGCCTTGGCACGTATGCGGAACCGGGTGCCCTGGCGCCTGTTGACGATGCTTATGCAGATGGAATCATTGATGAATCAGTGGTGCCCGATGCGCTGAAGGACAATTTAAAGTGGAAGGGGACTTATTACGGCGTACCCATGAACTTTGCAACCCTTCTTTTATATTACAATAAAACAATCTTTACAGAAGCCGGATTAGACCCGGAAACGCCTCCTGCAACCTGGGATGAACTGGAGCAGTATGCAGAGCAGATTGTGGAGAAAACAGGAAAATACGGTTTTGACATGGCGGTTAAGGAGACAACCCCAATGTGGTGTATCATGCTGTGGGGAAATGGCGGAGATTTCATAAAAGATGGAAAAGCTGTTTTCAACAGTCCTGAAAATGTGGAAACCATCACCAGGTGGGCGGAAAATATCCGTGACAAGAAATTTGGTCCGGAGGTTTTAACCGGAGGTGAAATTGACAAGCTGTTTGAAAGCCAGAAGCTGGTCATGTACTTCTGCGGGCCATGGGCAACCACCGGATTTAAGAACGCAGGCATTGATTTTGGTGTTGCGCAGGCGCCAAAGGGACCAGAGCAGCAGGTAACACAGGCAAACGGTGTTGGCATGTTTTTAACTGCATCCAGTAAGAATAAAGAGGCGGTTTACGACTTTTTCAAATACTGGAATTCTGTTGACACACAGGTTGAGTGGTGCCTGGGAACAGGATTTCCGCCTGCAAGAACTGATATCGCGGACGATGCGCGTTTAAACGAAAATCCATATATCAAAGAATTTGCAAAACCGGCAAATGAGAGCCAGATGTATTTGCAGCAGTTAACTAACTTTGCGGATATTGAGAATCAGGCTATTACTCCTGCATTTGAAAAAATTCTTCTGCAGAACGCAGATGTAAAAGAATCCCTGGATGAAGCAAATGACATCATTCAGAGCATGCTGGAATAGGACCCTGTAGAGGAGAATGTAAATGATGAAAACTTCACTGGAAAGAAAGAGGGAAAGAGCCGGCCTTTATTTCGTTCTCCCCTCCATGACCATTTTTACCGTATTCGTATTTATTCCGCTGATTATCGCTTTTATATTCAGCTTTTTCAAATTCGACATGATGTTCCAGAATTTCCAGTTTCAAAAGCTGGGTAATTACGCAAAGCTGGCGGGTGATAAAAAGTTTTGGAATGCCCTTTTTAATACGGTTTATTACACCGCCTTCACGGTTCCCGTGCAAATCGGGCTGGCTCTTGTGACGGCGGTTGCGGTAAAAAGAAAGGGATGGCTGAACGGTTTTTTTAAGTCTGTTTATTTTATCCCCGCCATCTGTTCCATGACCATTGTTTCCATCCTTTGGAGTTTTCTGGTTAATCCGGACATCGGAATGTTCTGCTACTGGGCAAAACTCCTTGGTTTCAACCCAATCAATGTTTTGAACAGTCCCACATGGGCCATGCCTACGGTCATTCTAGTCAGCGTATGGAAAAATTTTGGTTTTAATATGGTCATCCTCCTGGCAGGATTAAATGGAATTGATGAGTCTTATTATGAGGCCGCCAATATTGACGGCGCCACCGGATTCCAGAAATTCAGGGGAATCACCATCCCCATGCTGATGCCGACGTTAAGTTTTACGGTTGTGAACTGCATCATAGGCTCCTTCCAGGTATTCGACCAGGTATACATCATGACGAAGGGCGGACCTTTATTTAAGACACAGACACTGGTACAGCTTATATACAGCATGGCCTTTGATTCGTTCAACATGGGCTACGCGTCCACCATTGCAGTGGCGCTGTTTATCATCACCTTTATTATTTCAGTATTCACCTTTAAACATATGACAAAAGGTGAAGAAGATTTGGGCTGACGGGAGGAATACACATGACGCCGACAAATAACATTTACCGGAAAAATGCCGGGAAGATCATTATAACCATCCTGCTTGCAGCCCTGGCCTTTATCGTTCTGTATCCGTTTATCTGGATGCTGGTGACATCATTTAAACCGGAAGCCGAGATTGTATCCTATCCGCCAAAGCTGTTTTCGGGAAGGTTCAGTCTGGATTCCTATATCAATATCTGGAAGCGGGTCCCATTTTTAAAATACTACCGCAATACCATTATTTTCTCCACAGCAGTGACCGTTACATCGCTGGTGTTTGACACCATGGCAGGTTATGCCTTTGCCAGAATGAATTTTCCCGGAAAAAACATTATGTTTCTTCTGGTTATGGGAACCATGATGATTCCCTTCCAGGTAATCATGGTTCCGCTCTACATTGAAATTTTTAAATTTGGCCTTATCAATACGTATCCGGGACTGGTCCTTCCGCGGGCAACCAATGCCTTTGGTATTTTCATGATGCGCTCCTTCTTTATCTCCCTTCCCAAAGGTCTGGAAGAAGCCGGACGGATTGACGGCTGCACGGAATTCGGGATTTTTAGGAAAATCATGGTTCCGCTTTGCAAACCAGCAATTGTATCCCTGTTCATATTTCATTTTATGTATCAGTGGAACGACTTATTGTATCCGCTGCTCCTGACCACGGATGATAATATGAAAACCCTTCCCTCTGGTCTTGCCACCTTCATGGGAACCCATGTGGTCGAATACGGTATTATTATGGCGGGCGCGTGCCTGTCCCTTCTGCCAATCTTAATCGCTTACTTTATTGCGCAGAAGCAGTTTGTACAGGGAATCGCAATGACAGGTATGAAAGGATAAATCAAATGAAAGCAGAAATTACTATCAAAGAAGGAAATAAAAGGCCTGTAAACCCTCTGATTTTCGGACATTTCATAGAATATATGAGAGACTGTATCGACGAAGGCATGTGGGCGCAGCTGTTAAAAAACAGGAGTTTTGAAATATCGGAGCACGTAAAAGACGGAGTCCCTGATTTCTGGCACCGGACAGGTGTAAAAGATGCCTTTCACTTTGAACAGGACTGGGACCACACTATTTCCAGAGAAGGCTGTTCTCTTAAGATAACAGACCGAAACCATTATGACGGGTATGCCGGAACTGCACAGACCGGTTTATGTATCCAGAATGGAAGATACGAAGGATATGTCTGGATGAAGTCTGAGCAGGAGGTTCCTGTTTCCATTGAAATTTACGATAAAGAAGGACGGGAATTTTTAAGCAAAACCATTTCTGTAAACGGGGAATGGAAAAAATACTGTTTTGATTTTCGATCCGCTGCAGTTACTTACACAGGAACAATGGAAATCCGCTTAAAAGCAGCGGGTACATTATGGGTGGATGGCTGTTCTCTCATGCCTTCTGATACGGTAGACGGAATATGGAGAGAAGTATTTGAACGGATTAAAAACATTTCCCCTGCTGTCATACGTTTTCCCGGCGGCTGTTTTGCCGACTGCTATCACTGGGAGGACGGTATCGGTGAGCGGGACACCCGTCCGGTCCGTAAAAATGAGCATTGGGGCGGTTACGAGGATAACAGCTTTGGGATGGACGAATATATGGAATTCTGCCGCAAAATCGGCTGTGAACCTATGATTTGCGTCAACTTTGGAAGCGGGACAGCGGAGGAAGCCGCAAATTGGGTGGAATACTGCAACGGCTTGGCCGACACGCCTTACGGCCGGTTAAGGGCTGCCCACGGCCATCCCGAACCCTGGAATATCAAATACTGGGATATCGGAAATGAAACCTTTGGTGATTGGGAAATAGGACATCTGGATGCCTCCGGATATGCGGTCAAGTATCTATCCTTTTATGAAGCCATGAAGGAAAAGGATCCGACCATCACTTTCATGGTATGCGGCGGGGACGGAGACAGTACTTCCCAGGAATGGAACCGGAAGATTTCAGAAATCATTGGAGACAAAATGGATGTGGTATGTCTCCATATGTATTCACAGAAAGAGATACAGGGCGAGCATGACAGCAGGGATATCTACTACGCAACAGCTGGTTCCGTGAAAAAGTACGAAGGAATTTTAAACGACTCCTGCGAAACCATACGCAAAAGCGGCAATCCGGCTGCCATGGCAGCGGTTACAGAGTATAATGTGGGAACCATTATTGACTCTTACCGGGAACAGACATTAGAGGCCGCTATTTTCAATGCCGGCATGCTCAATATGTTTTTAAGGAATACAGATAAGCTTGCCATGTGTAATTTGTCAGATTTGGTGAATGGATGGCCCGGAGGATGCATTGTAAGCAAGGACGGCCATGCATTTGGGACTGCAACGTACCATGTTATGTCCATGTATTCCGGAAGCCGTTTAAAAGAGGTTTTAGACATAGATGTTTTCTCGCCAACCTACAGTACGTCTGAGCAGATTGGAAATATAGAACCGCTTTCCGGTGTCCCCTACGTGGACGGGGCGGCCTGCCTTGACGAAAATGGAAATACGGTTATTTTTGCGCTGAACCGTTCCTGCGACCAGGAAGCGGTTCTTGAAATTAAATATGAAACTCCAAATAAAACCGTGGAAAAAGCAGAAATCACCACCATTACTTCGGAGAAAACTTCCGATATGAACACATTGCCGGATGAATCCATTGTACCGGCTGCACGCATGATGCAGGCGCAGTCCGGCCGAATTACGCTGTCGAAACATTCTGTAAATAGAATCGTACTTCTGCCATAATATAGTTTCAAATCACAGACATAGTAGCTGACGGCAGAAGGGTATATTTTTGCGCATCCTTGGAGAACATAGAAGGGCAAATATTCGTTCATAAGGGGGTGATATCGTGGACAATCAAAACAACAGACCCAATAGGTTAATCAATGAGAAATCGCCCTATCTGCTGCAGCATGCGTACAATCCGGTGCAGTGGTTTCCGTGGGGAGAGGAGGCATTTGAGAAAGCAAGGCTGGAAAATAAGCCTGTTTTCTTATCTATTGGGTACAGCTGACCTGTCCCGGATGAAGTACGTGTCATTGGTGCCATGTGATGGAACGGGAATCATTTGAAAATGAGGTGATTGCGGAAATCCTGAACAGGGAATATGTCTGTGTTAAGGTGGACCGGGAGGAACGGCCGGATGTGGATTCTGTATATATGTCAGTGTGCCAGGCCATGAACGGACAGGGCGGATGGCCGCTGACTATCATAATGACGCCCGACTGCAGGCCCTTTTTTTCCGGTACCTATTTTCCTCCCAGGGCCCGTTATGGCAGGCCGGGTCTGGAAGAACTGCTGACAGCGGCGGCAGGGCAGTGGAAGGTGAAAAAAGAAAAACTTCTGGACCAGGCAGGTCAGATAGAGAAATACCTAAAAAGCCAGGAACGGACAGGAAGGCAGGCCGAGCCGGAGCTTGGGGTTGTGCACCAGGCATTCAGGCAGTTGGCGGATTGTTTTGACAGTAAAAACGGCGGTTTTGGAAGCGCGCCCAAGTTTCCCGCCCCCCACAACCTGATATTTCTGATGGAGTATGGCGCAAGGGAGAAGCGGCCTGAGGCATTGGCCATGGTAGAGAAAACCCTGGTGCAGATGTACAGGGGCGGTATCTTTGACCACATTGGAGGCGGATTTTCCAGATATTCCACGGACGGGCAGTGGCTGGTGCCACACTTTGAGAAAATGCTCTATGACAACAGCCTGCTTGTCATGGCTTACATCAAAGCCTATGGAAGCACCGGGCGGAAGATGTATGGGTGTGTGGCGGAAAGGATTCTGGAATATGTCAGGCGGGAGCTTACAGATTCCCAGGGAGGCTTTTACTGCGGCCAGGACGCGGACAGCGATGGTGTGGAAGGAAAATACTATGTATTTACCCGGGAGGAGATAAGGGCGGTACTGGGAGAGAAAGCGGGCAGGGACTTTTGCCGGCAATATGGAATAACAGGGCATGGTAATTTTGAAGGCAGGAGCATACCCAACCTGCTGGAAAATGATAATTATGAGGAGATTTGTGAGGAACCGTGGGGTAATGGTGACCATGGCGGCAATATCTGTCATGGCGCCTGTGACACCATTGGAGGCAGAGAAAATGAGGAGTGCCGAAAACTGTATCAATACCGGCTTGACCGCGCCAGGCTTCACAAGGACGACAAGATACTGGTTTCCTGGAACAGTTGGATGATTTGTGCATGCGCGATGGCAGGAGCAGTGCTGGGGGAAGAGCAGTATGTGGATATGGCTGTCAGGGCGGATGCATTTATAAAAAGCCATCTTGTAAAGAACGGCCGTCTGATGGTGCGCTACCGTGACGGAGATGCAGCGGGAGAGGGAAAACTGGATGATTATGCCTGTTATAGTCTTGCGCTGCTGGAGCTGTACCGGGTGACGTTCCGGGTTGATTACCTGAAAAGGGCAGCTGCCTGGGCGGAGATAATGACGGAACAGTTCTTTGACCGGGAACGCGGGGGATTTTATCTGTATGCCAAGGACGGGGAACAGCTTATTGTGAGGACAAAGGAAACCTATGACGGTGCCATGCCGTCTGGGAATTCCGTGGCAGCTCAGGTACTGTACCGGCTGACCCGGATTACCGGTGATGTCACATGGCAGAAGGTGCTGGAGAAACAGCTCTGTTATCTGGCAGGCGCTATGGACGGATATCCTTCCGGGCACAGCTATGGGCTTTTGACCATGATGGATGTGCTGTATCCCGCTAAGGAGCTGGTATGTACGCTGTCGTCTGGCCCTGACACGGAAAGGCGCAGGAAGCTGGCTGCTCAGCTTGCGAATCTGGCCGTAACCGCAGAAGGACTGACTGTGGTGGTAAAAACAGAGGAAAATGCACGGGAAATGGAGCGTCTTATACCCTATACAAAAGATTATCCGGTGCCTGATACCGGTGAATTATTTTACCTCTGTGTGGGGCATGAATGTATGCAGCCGGTTCCGCAGCTTGAACAGCTGATTGAGAAACTTTAAGAGAGGACATGAGCCTTTAGAAAAGAGCCTTAAGAAAAGAGCCCTAAGAAAATGTCCGGGAATATTGATATACATGTCATTGCTGGGGAAAAAATGCCAGGATATCTGGAATAAGCCGGGAGGTCTGATGGATCCTTCCGGCTTGTTTTTTCAGGGGTTAGCATCAGCCCTTTGCATCAGCTGCGGAACCTGGTAGATATGAGCGGGAGAATATGGTAAACTTGATGCAGTGACAGGAAACGTTATATGAGCTGTTTATGGAGAAAGACGGAGGTATTATGATCAAAAAAGAGACAGTAACAAAGACGGATTTATTGAAGGTATTGGATCTGATGGAGGCATCCGGCATACAGTACTGGCTGGACGGTGGCTGGGGTGTGGACGTGCTGGTGGGGAAACAGACCAGGGAGCACAGGGATGTGGATATCAACTTTGATGCCCGGTGCACTGACGTACTGCTTGACACCTTGGTTTCCATAGGCTATGAAATCGTGACGGACTGGCGCCCGGTGCGGATTGAACTTTACCACCCGGAGCTGAGTTATGTGGACATCCATCCATTTGTAATCAATGATGATGGAACTGCAAAGCAGGCGGACCTGGAAGGCGGCTGGTATGAATTTGAGGCGGATTATTTCGGAAGCGCGGTTTTTGAGGGCAGGACCATACCGTGTATCTCGGCAAAGGGGCAGAAAGTATTCCATACAGGGTATGAACTCAGGGAAGTGGATAAGCATGACATCCGGAATATCGACCATTTGCTTGCTGTTCAAGCCAGCGGCAGGGATGAGACAGGGGGAGAGGTATGCCAGGCAAAAAAATAAGGGGAAAGCTGTCGGCATATTTGAGAAGAAAGCAGGAATCCAGGCCGCCCAATCCGCCCAATCCGTCTAATACATATGAACCATTGTCGGACGCCCATGCCGCGTACCTAAAGGATTTAGTTAAGCGGGCAGGAAAAAAGGATGGAACGCGTGAAATTTTCGGTTCGTCCAAACATGGATACAAACTGAATCCCACCGTGACACAGGAGGAGGTCAGGAGGTTTGAGGCGCACTGGCACCTGACTCTTCCGGATGAATATGTATTTTTTCTCACCAAGGTGGGAAATGGCGGCGCAGGACCGTATTATGGCCTTTACTCCCTGGAAAATCTGGACCGGTATAACGAATATCTGGGGTTCTATGATGACAGGGATAAGGAAGCCCTGCCCTCATTCATTGACCGGAATATGAGTCCTGTTAACTGGGCGCGGGCCATGGAAGAGATGGAGGATATAAATGATGATAATGAATATGATGTCCGGATGAAGCAGGTTTGCTCTGGCCTGCTGGTCATAGGCACCCAGGGGTGCACCTACGATAATCTGCTGATGTGGAAGGGGAGCGAGAGAGGAAAAATTGTATATATAGACTGGAATATGGAGCCGGAATACGGTCCCTTTTTAACGGGTCTCACATTTTTGGAGTGGTTTGAGCAGTATTTCCTGGAAATTCTGGCCGGGCATAACCTTACATCCTATGGTTATATCAGCCTTAAATCCCAGCAGGAACTCAGGAAGGAGTATGAAGGAGCTGTTCTGACAGAGGACAAGCTTAGGATTCTGGCAGGATTCCATAAGTTTACAGAGGCGGAGCCTGAAACAATTGAGCTTCTGTTACAGCGGGACAGACCCGAGACAGATGGGGCAAAGGGAGAGCTGCTTTTTAAACTGGCGCCAATGAAAGGGCTGAAGATATTTGAAGAAACTATCGTTGGAAACCATCCCCAGGGAGCCGTGGCCTGCGCCAGGAGAATGCCGGACCAGTATAAGGACCGGTTTTACGGGAAAATGCTGGGTCTGCTGTACCGCCCTGATATAAAGGACAAGGCCCGTATCTTATTTTTTCTGGGAGACTGCAGCAACAGGAAGGCTGCGGATTTGAAGGGATTTGCAGAAAATATGGAAAACAGCAGCGAGGACAGGCGTACAGCTGTTTATGTGATGGGAAAATGCCCGGATAAACTGGATTTTGCGGAATTTTTTGCAAAACTGATGCAGGGGGAGGATTACTGGCTGGCCCACGCCGCACTGCAGGCAATGTCCCGGACTCCCTGTGCGGAGCTGACAGACACATATGAGTGGATGTGGAAGCGATATGAAGGGGACCGCATGATGCGCTCCAATCTGCAGATTGCATTTGAGGCAAATGGGATTAAGAAGAAGTAGAACCATTGATGCAGAACCGAATCAAGGATGACCGGAAGAGATATACCCTGCCGGGCGGTCCTGCGGTGAAAAACACTTTCCCGCAGAGCATGGGAGATATGTCGGAATCCGGCAGCATATAGGAAAACCGGGCCGGTAAAAAGCTGTAAATAGGGCAGTTTATTTACACCAAACCATACAATGGGTGTATAATAGATGATATACGACTTGGCGGGACATCTGGGAGGGCTTTGATTGGGATAGACAAATGAAATGCTGCGGGGCGGGGGATGGGTATGAACGGGATTCGTCTTATAAGGGAATGGTTTCTGGAAGGATATAATAAAGAGTACTTTGATACATACAGATCAGAGATCGAGCGGTATAATACTGGGATATTGACCTTTTTTAATGCGCTGGTGCTGTCGCTTCTGGTATTTGTGTTTGTTTCGGGTTTCTTTACCGGATATGTGGCTCCCATGCAGCCGGTTTATGTTGGGACGGCTGTGTTTACGCTGCTGGAGATGGCAGCAGACCGGTGGATGCTGTTTAAGAGCAGCAGGGGCATAGAGGCTGCCGCCTTCCTTTGTATGATGAAAATTTATATTTTCTGTATTATTTCCGGGGTATCCTATAGTCTGGATATGCCGGCCATCAGTTTTTACTCGTTTATGATTGTGATGTCCATTCTTTTCATAACAAGGCCATGGAAGCTGGATTTGTTTAATTTTCTAGCCGGTATAATATTCTGTATATGCAGCTTTAAGGCCAAGCCTGTCTCACTGGCCCTGGCGGATATTTACAATTGCTGGGTATTTTACGGAGTTGCATCTGCTGTCTCGTTCTGGATTGTAAAGCTGAGGGTCGGTTTCATCAGGAATGAAAATCTTCTCATCGTCCAGAGGGATACGGATATACTGACCACCCTCCCTAACAGGAGAAGATTTGACATATACGCAAAGGCGGCTTTTGAAATCCGCAGAGAGGGGCCGTTCAGCTTCCTGATGATGGATATTGACCACTTCAAGGCTTACAATGATACAAAGGGACATATTGCAGGAGATTATTGTCTGGAGCGTATCGGGAAGGCGCTGGGAAAGCTGGGAAGGGAACGCGGAATATTCTTTGCCCGCTATGGAGGAGAGGAGTTTGTGGCTGTGGATACGGAGCGCAGCAGCCAGGAATTAGAGAACATAGCAGGGGAAATCGTGAGGACCATATATGAATTAGGACTTCCCCATGAGAGCTCATCCTTTAAGCGTATTACAATCAGCGTCGGTTACGCCTGCCAGTCGGATGTGAGAGCAGAAGATTATATCCGGCTTCTGGATTGTGCCGACAAGGCGCTGTATTGTGCCAAACAGCATGGCAGGAATAAGATTGCCGGTTATGGGGGAGTGAATCGGAATCAATAGACAGGTGTAAGGAAAGATATGAAGAAGGCAGGAGGTGTGAAAAATCTCCTGTCTTTCTGTTATTATAATATCGAAAAACGCCCTGTAGCCTGGTTTCATAAAAGACGGCTGAGACAAAGGTCATTTGGCATCAGTTGCAACATTGTTGCATTGTTGACTGCCTTTGTTGCATACATGTTACGAGGTATAATTGGATCATTCTATTTTCATATTCCATTTTTTTGGACAGTACCCTAATATTCTTGGCTTTTTGGCAAAAATGGTGTCACTTTTTCCTTAATTAATTTTTGGCATGATATTTGCTATTATAGTTTGGTAGTAGTAAATATACCCATAACATTATCTGTAGCATCATGGACTGAACTTATTATTTACATAGAATGGGACCGGGATGGCTGTTACAGGATGGGTGAGAAGAAAAATATAAAACAGAAAGGAAATGCGCGATATGGATTACACAAGTTTATTTAAGAACAACGGCGGAAAAAAGTCAAAAGTAGGAATTATAGGTGCAACCCGCGGATATGGCTATACGCTGTTAGCACAAATTCCAAAGGTTGAGTTAATGGAACTGAGGCTGATTTCTTCGCGGCATACAGACGAATGTGTAGAGGTGCTCACGGGTCTTGGATACAAGAAAGAGGATATTATTATATGCGGGGATAAAGAGCAGGTCAAGAGTGCTCCCAGCCATGCGGTTCTCATTGTAAACGACTATCGGCTGGTACTGGAAAGTGATATTACGGCATTGGTTGAGTGCACGGGAAACACGGCTGTGAGTTCAGAGGTATCAGCGGATGCATTAAAGAAGGGAATCAATGTATATATGGTTTCAAAGGAGACTGACAGTGTGTGTGGTCCTATGTTGAATCATATTGCTGAAAAACACGGTACCGTATACTCTCTGGTTAACGGAGATCAGCCAAGAAATCTTTTGGACCTTTACTCTTGGGGAAAAGTATTGGGATTAGAGATCATAGCAGCCGGTAAAGCCAGCGAGTATGACTTTGTATGGGATCCGGATACTGACGAATTCACCTATATGGAAGGCCCTGAAAAACCACATGAGAATATTCCGGGACTGAAGGAAGTCTGGCATTATGAAGGCCGCGAGACATTGGAGGGGCGCCGTAAGCTGTTAGAAAAATATATGGCGGTTATTTCCGCCGATCTTTGCGAAATGAACCTTGTATCCAATGTAACTGGACTGGTGCCGTCTGACAGACGTCTGAATTATCCTATTGCAAAAATCAGCGAACTGGCAGATATCTTTATTCTGGAGGAAGATGGCGGCATACTTAAGAAGACCGGTGTTGTAGATGTATTCTGCAATCTGCGTGCGCCGGATGAGGCCAGTTTTGCAGGGGGTGAGTTCATCATCATCAAATGCGAGAATGAGACCGTATGGGAACTGCTTACAAGTAAAGGGCATGTGGTAAGCCGTAATGGTAAATATGCGTGTATCTATCTTCCTTATCATTATATGGGACTTGAGACGCCTATATCCATTCTGTTAGGAGATATCCTGGGACTAGGTACTCACTCTGAATGCCGCCAGGTTTCCGTTATGGCCGGAGTGGCCCAGAAGGACATGCCTAAGGGAACCATACTTAAGGTCCAGGGACATCATCATTCCATTGAGGGACTGGTTCCGGAATTGTGGGAACTCAAGGATGCTGGAAATGTGGCTCCGTTCTATCTGTTAAATGGTACAACACTTCTGGAAGATGTAAAGGCAGGGCAGCCCATTACAAAGGATGTGGTGGATTTGTCAGGAAGCCTTCCCTATAAATTATATAATGAGGGATTGAAGCTTTGATTGAAAAACAGGATTGAGCATGAAGCTGTGACATAGAATAAGAGATGCTGCTGCAAATAGAATTTCGGTTTGCAGCAGCATCCTTTTTATAGGTGTAAACTGAGACATTTTTGGCCGGATTATAAGGAGAATTAAAGTATAAAGACGGCAGGGCCGGTACGGTTAAATACACGATTGTATTTCCCGGTGCCGGCCCTGAAGTTTATCAGCAAAGCAGTGCTCTGCTTAGATTCAGAAAATAATGGTTCCGTCCTGAATTACAGATGTAACCTTTTTTAAAGCTTCGATATTATCTAATGGATTGCCATCCAGGATTGCCAAATCAGCAGCTTTTCCTTCCATGATAGATCCGGTAGTTTCGTCTACCCGGCAGATCCGAGCTGCGTTGGTTGTGATTCCAGCCAGTACATCCCGATTTTTAGCACCCAGACCAGAGATATAGCAGGCCTCCTGGGCCAACCCCTGATGCAGACCATCAGTGCCAATGCCAAACTTAAGTCCGCCCTCAATGGCGCCGGATAAACATTTACAGATAATTTCCTTTTCACGAAGGCTTCCCTCCCTGTCATGGGGGGAGAATTTAAATAACAACTGGTCATTCAGGGCGTAACTGGGAGTATATACCACCCAGCGGTCCTCCTTATTAACACGTTCTACCTGGGGCTGGGTGATATAATACACATGTTCCAGACAGTCAATGCCTGCAGTCAGGCAGTCGTCTAATCCCTGTCCTCCAGAACAATGGCAAGCTGTGGTTATATTAACGCTTTTTGCTTCTTCTACCACCACTTTCAGCTCCTCTAAGGTCAAAAAGTGATAAATGAAAGGAGTTGCATTGATAACCTTTGTCATAAATACCTTCAGAAAATCGACACCGCGGGCAATATTTTCCCTGGAAGTCCGGCGGAAATCTTCCGCGCCGCAATGGGGTATTCCTACATATCCATGCCCATGGCTGCTGCGTATGCCGATGCCGCTGACAACCAGCTTCGGTCCTGCAATCCTTCCTTCTTTCTGAGCCTTTTTACATGTTACATCAATATAAAACCTGTCTCCCAGACATCTGGAGGTGGTTACGCCGGCTGCCAGGTCGTCCTTCATCGTTTTAATGGCGCGTATGGTCTGCTCTGCCTCGCAGTCCTCCATTTTGACCAGGTGATTTTCAAGTCTGGCGTCTAAAGCCAGATGGTTGTGACAGTCAATCATGCCAGGGATTATTACCTTATCGCCATAATCAATTACATTTATCTGCTCTGGTATTTCAACTTGAGAGATATTATCGTAAATTTTTTGGATTTTACCATTTTCAATAAGAAGCCCGCTGTTTTCCTTAACTTCCAGCTGATTGCCTGCTATGATTTTATTTGCCTTAATGATATAACGTTCCATAAAATTCCTCACTTTCTTGATATACGGGTAAGTCCATTATTATTTCTGCTGCTTTTTGGCGGCCCTTTTGGCAAAGAATCCAGTCAGGATAGGAGTCAGAATGGCTGTGATAACAACAGCACCGGCTACCTGTGCAGTAGCCACGCCCACCACTGGTTCCAGGGAAGGATCTGCCATGGCAACAGATGCAGGTACAGCCACGGCATTACCTCCAGTGGTGCCAATGGCCATTCCCATAGGATCTGGTTTCCTTCGAATCAGGCTGTAAAGGTAATACGTAAGTATACCTGTAAATAAAACTGTTATAAGTCCAAGGACAATACCGCCAGCGCCGGCTTTTGCAATAGTAAACAGGCTTGTATTGGCTCCCAGCACAAAGCCGTTAAAGGGGAGCAGCATAGCTAATCCGTTGGATAGAAGCACCTTGAAATCTTCATCCAGGTTTCCTAAAATCATACCGATAATCAGGGGAACTATGGCTGCTACCAGAGACAGAATTGGAATTTCCGCAAGGCCGGTGGTGCCTAATGCAATCATGGTAAGAAATGGACCGTCATTTAGGGACAAGATAGCAATTGCTCCTACATCTGTATTGTCTCCAAACTCTTTTGCCAGGGCAGTATAGATGGCACCATTGGAGTTAGTGACGGCTGTGATAACTGCCAATGGAGTAAGACCTAAAATTCCCATGGGTCCGAACAGCTTGTTAAGACCCAGGCCAAGCAACACACCGATGGCATATTTTAAAATGGTCAGTACTGCTCCCTTGTAGAGCGGAAGAGCAGCTTGTTTGAAGTTAATTGTTGCACCGCTGCACAGGATGAATAGGCCTACCAGCGTAGAGGTTCCTGTTTTAAAAAGACCTGTTGTAAAACCTCCAATCTCCAGTACCTGTGGGATGAATGTGTTGACTAAACAGCCAATTAATAGCGGAATGACCATCATACCCCCAGGAAATTTTTTCATTGTCGCGCAAATCTTCATAAAATATACCTCTCCTTCTTCTTGATTTTGGAATAGAGCGCCATTACCCCGGAGACTGACCACCCCGGCAGGGCCGGAGTAAGGCGAGTTCCTATTGCCCGATGCATTTACTTAAAGCAATTATTATGCCAAGTATATGAATAATCGTTATAAATAATAAAAGCTTCATAAAAGACAAAAGAAAAAGGTCGATATATTGAGAAATACATCAGGGGTGAGGGGGAGTGCGATTGCAACAGCATTACAGCAAAAAATGCAACGATATCACAACAAAATGTGCAACACCATTGCATGAATTGAATTATATTTTTATATTATATTTCTGCATTTTTCTCCATAGTGTAGAACGGTTGATGCCCAGAAGCCTGGCTGCCTTGGTCTGGTTGCCGCTGCATTCTCTAAGTGCCCATAAAATGGAACTTTCTTCGCTGGAGGTTTGAGACGCGGTATAGGAAGGAAGCGGAGATGTATCTTCTAAATCCTGGGGATATAATGCCTTTAGCAAATCATCTCTGGTGATTGCATTACCGGAGCAGATTACCAGAGAGCGCTCTACAATATTGCGTAGTTCCCGTATATTTCCACTAAATGGATAATCATTAAGGACAGATAAGGCTGAAATATTGATTTCAGGAACAGGAATACCATTCTCCTGTCCCCGCTGCCTCATCAAATGAAGAAACAGAAGCTCAGCGTCCCGTTCTCTCTGGCGAAGGGGAGGGAGGAAAATTCTCAGTACATCCAGGCGGTACATCAAATCGCGGCGGAACAATTCTTTACCGGCAAGCTGATTGATGCTTTTATTGGTGGCGGAAATAATGCGGACATTGATGGAGATGACCTTGTTATCACCAATTCTTCTGACTTCACGTTCCTGGAGGACACGCAGTAACTTGGTCTGGGTGGAAAGTGATATTTCCCCGATTTCGTCCAGAAACAGGGTTCCTCCGTGCGCCTGTTCAAAGAGTCCCATTTTACCGCCTTTAACGCTGCCGGTAAAGGCGCCTTCCACATAGCCAAAAAGCTCGCTTTCCAGCAGATTTTCCGGAAGAGCGGCACAGTTGATGGCGACGAAAGGACCATTCTTACGAGAACTGGCATTGTGGATGCTCTGCGCAAACAATTCCTTTCCAGTTCCGGTTTCTCCTACAATGATGACATTGGAATCCGAGGCGGCATATCTGCACGCCGTGTCAATGGTGGCGTCGATGACAGCACTCTTATGAATAATGTCGTCAAAGGTATATTTTGCCCGGAGTCCTTTTTCACTGAGGCTTCGGCGGATTTGATTCTCTAGCTTCTGTATCTGGGTAATATCAGATAAGGTAATCACGACACCGGAAATGTTGTTATTGACCACCACAGGAACAAAGGAGGCGGATACAGTAATGTTGCTTTTGGGGATGGTAAGAATGCTGCCGTTTATTTCCTGTCCACCCTTTAAAACTTCACTAAAGGATTTGTAAAGATAGGGAAGGGTGGTCTGAAGAGACTTTGACAGCAGGCTGATATTGTTGTTCATGGCTTTGACCACACGGTTGCGCACCCGTATGGTTCCGGAGGAATCAATATACAGAATGCCGTCCTTGGAGGCGTATATGATGGTCTTATAGGTCTCAGCAACAATCCGTTCAATCTGTATCTGCTCCACCGTACGTATGGCTTCATTGATTGCCTGAAGGATGGTATCCTCTCCGGTACGTATGAGGCGGGATAGAATTCCATGTCTTTCGGCCAGCTCTACAGCGGAGTACCCTCCGATTAGCGCGTCGCAGCCATGGACGATGGCTTCGCCTATGTTGGCTTCCAGGTCCTTGTGATTGCTGGCCGGATAAATTTCCACCTGGCATCCTAGTAGTTTGCATATGTCAGAGGCTTCATATATTTTTCCATAAAATCCGCAAATAGCAATCCGGGTGGAGTTAAAATCTTTACGGCATTCAGCTACAGTACGGATGATATCATAACCGGAAATTGCCAGGTCGATAACGGGAGTTTGGGGATGCATGGTTTTCAGCTGTTTTGCGCTGAAACCGCGGGCGATGACAGCATCGTAACTACCGGCATTGATCTTGGAAATCTGGTCAACTGTCAATACCTGTATGTCTGCGCAAATTCGTTTGTTTTCAGGATGATTGTCTAAGACATACTCAACCTTTTCCCGAAGTTCAGGGTATGGTACAATAAATAATATATGGATCATGTCGTGCCTCCTATGGTTGGTTATACAGTTGTTGCTGTTTCGATTCTACAATAATGCAACAGTTTGGTCAACGGTTATGCAACATATATGACCGGAGAATAAAGCGGGAAGGCTGTGATTCAAATTGGCATGAAATTTGCTGATATATATTGTATAATATATCATTTCATGATAACAGGAGGTAAACTATGCCAATATTCGGATGTGTAGCCGATGATTTTACAGGCGCCAGCGACGCAGCTTCATTTTTGGTAAAGGGAGGCATGTCGGTCCAGCTCTTTAACGGGATTCCGGCAAAAGGAAGCAGGGTTGGGGAGGGAGTACAGGCCATTGTGATAGCGCTTAAATCCAGGACCCAGGATACCGGGGAGGCAGTGGCGGATACCCTGCGGTCTCTGGGGTGGTTAAAGGAGCAGGGGGTTGAGCGGTTTTATCTGAAATACTGTTCCACCTTTGACTCCACTCCGAAGGGGAATATTGGCCCTGCTGCCGATGCGGCCATGGAATTTCTCGGAGTGTCCTATACGGTCCTGTGCCCGGCGCTTCCTGTCAACGGACGGGTGGTGATGAAGGGGGAATTGTATGTGGGCGGTGTGCCTCTGCATGAGAGCCCCATGAAGAACCATCCCCTGACCCCCATGTGGGACGCCAGAATCGCGAATCTGATGAAGCCCCAGAGCAAGTATTCCTGCGTGGAGCTATGGAAGGATCAGATGGACAGGCCGGCAGATGAGATCCGTGCCATGCTGGCGGACCGGGCTGGCGGACAGGAGCCTTTCTATGTGATACCGGATTATCAGGATATGGAGGATGGGGAGCGGATTGTGGAGCTGTTCGGGGATTTGGCCCTGCTGACAGGAGGGAGCGGGATTCTGGAGCCGCTGGCAAAGCATTTGAGCAGCAGTCAGGATATACTGCCGGAGCTTGATATCCGGGCAGAAGGAGCCGCTGTCCTGATTGCGGGAAGCTGTTCCAGGGCTACCCTGGGCCAGATTGACTATTTCCAAACCCACGGAGGACTCAGCTATAAGATGGATCCTATGGCCATGCTTGAAGGCAGGGAGTCCCTGGAGGACGCATGGAGGTTTGTGAGAGAGAACTGGGGAACACCAGTGCTTATTTACAGCTCCGATACAGCCCATAATGTGAAAGAAGTGCAGCAATACGGACAGGAGCGTGTGGCTGAGATGCTGGAACAGGCAGCCGCAGAGCTGGCTGAACGGGCAGTAGCCCATGGAATCAGGAGGGTGGTGGTGGCAGGAGGGGAAACCTCCGGCGCGGTAACAAAACGGCTGGGATTCTCTTCCTACAAGATTGGCGCCAGCGTTGCGCCCGGAGTGCCGGTAATGGTTCCCATGGAGAATGAGGCACTTCGCCTGGTATTAAAGTCCGGGAATTTTGGACAGGAAGATTTTTTTGTGAGAGTATTGGAGATGACGCAGACGGAGGATGGAAAATGATGGATAGGGAGTTAGTGCAGAAATTAGAGGATGCGGTCTGGATTGGAAGGAGCCTGTTTGAGCGCGGCAAGACATCTGGTTCATCGGCCAATATGAGCTTTTTCCATAATGGAACTATGTACATCAGCCAGAGCGGAAGCTGTTTTGGCACCCTGAAGGCGGATGAATTTGCAGTCATGGATATGAACGGCGCATGTCTGAGCGGCAACAAGCCCAGCAAGGAATGGCCCCTGCACCTGAAGGTATACCAGAAGAAACCGGGAACAGGCGCGGTCATCCATACCCATGGCACCTATGGGGTACTGTGGAGTTTTGTGCCTGCTGAGGACGAAACAGACGTAATTCCGGATCATACCCCGTATTTGAAGATGAAGCTGGGTAAGGTGGGCCTGGTTCCCTATGAGAAACCGGGCTCCCAGGCCCTGTTTGACGCCTTTGAACAGCGTGTAATGGACAGCGACGGCTATCTGCTGAAACAGCATGGGGCAGTGGTGCCGGGAAAAAGTCTGATGGATGCCTTCTTCTGTCTGGAAGAGCTGGAGGAAAGTGCCAGGATTGCCTGGATGCTGAGACAGGCTGGACTGAGGTAGAAGCGGATATTGACCGCACCCGGATTGTTCCTGTGAGGTGCTGGATGTTTTGCAGTGCAGATAAGTTATCACCACGGGTCCTGGAAAACCAGGGCCCTTTTTGGCGGCCGGATGTGATCAGGAGGCGCCCGGGGCCTTGTCTTTATATCGTGGTACCCCGCCATGTCTGTTTAATCTGCGGGGCTGCCATTTTTGGGATGGCAAGTCATCTAAATACGTGATAAAATAAATAACAGCAGACCATACAGCAGAAATGGGACAAAAGAAGGAGCTCTGATATGAAAAAAGCATTGCAAGCAGGAAAAAAGATAGCAGGAATGGCGTGTATCCTGGTCTTTGGGTGCTTGTTGTCTGTGCTGTCATGCAGCCATGCGCAGGCAGGTGCGGGGGACCAGGATAAGGCGCAGGGACCAGGCAGGATACTGCGGGTGGCCTACCCTGAGCTGGAGGGGATGTCGGAGACAGATGAGAATGGGACCAGACACGGTATTGTGGTGGACTATCTCAATGAGATAGCAAAATATACGGGCTGGCAGTATGAGTATATTGATACGGCTGCAGAGGACATGATTCCGGAATTTCTGGACGGGCAGTATGATCTGATGGGCGGAACCTATTACCAGCCGGAATTTGAACAGTATTTTGCCTATCCGGATTACAATACAGGTTACAATAAATCCGTGCTGCTGGCCCGCCGTGATGATAAAAGCATTAATACGTATGACTGGAAAAGTATGAGAGGAAAAACAATTGGCGTATATGAACGGGCTGCGGAAAACATACGCAGGCTCCAGGCATTTCTGGACCTCAATGGGATTGACTGTACCATCAGGTACTTTACCAAAGACCAGATGGTGGATGGGAACCTTTATCAGTGTCTGGAAGACAGAGAAGTGGATATGCTTTTGGGGAATAACACAGATGCCATGGAGAGATTCCGGGTAGTTGCGGAATTTGATTCCCAGCCATATTATATTGTGACCACTCCGGATAATCAGGAGATTCTGGACGGCATGAACATGGCTCTGGGCAAGATTGTGGACTCTAATCCGAATTTTGCAGAGGAACGGTATAATGCAAATTTTCCGGACAGCGGGATTGAGAGCATCTATCTGAATGATGAGGAGAAGGCCTATATCCGTGAAAAACAAAAGGTATCAGTTGCGGTTGTAAAGGAATGGCATCCGCTGTTCAGCCAGGAGGAAGATACAGACATGCACAACGGCCTGATACCGGATGTACTGGAGAAGGTCACTGAATTTTCAGGGCTGGAATTCACCTACGAGTATACGGACACCTATCGGGAAGCGCTGAATCTGGTCATTCAGGGCAAGGCAGATATATTAGGAGCTTTTCTGGGATCCGAGGAGGATGGGGCAGACATGGGGCTGGCTCCTTCAAAGGCATATGCATCCATGAGCGACATTATCGTCAGGAATAAGGGGGTCAGCTATCCCTCGGATGGTCTGGTGGGAGCGGTCATTGAAGGACGGCGCATGCCAAAGGGGATAAAGGCGGATGAGGTTAGATACTTTCCTGATGTCAGGGCAGCATTGCGGGCGGTGAACAATGGGGATGTGGACTTTTTTTACGGAATCTCTACCAAAATCGAGCACGATATGCAGGCCCACCACTATCCCAATGTGGTTCCCAATACCCTGGTTAATGACAGAAATGATATCTGTTTTGCTGTTGCCAGACCGGTTGACGGTGAACTGTTTCCTATACTGAATAAGTCGGTCAACAGCCTGAGCAGTGAGCAGAAGACGGCTCTGACTAACCAGAATATGATAACCATAGGGTCCCGATCTGCTTCTGTGGTGGAACTGATGTATGCCAATCCGGTGATGTTTGTAACGGTGACGGCATGTATTTTCCTGGCAGTGATGATTCTGGTAATGGCAGCTGCCCGATCCAGGATCCGGGCAGCCAGGATGCAGAGCAGCCTGGAGCGGGCTGAGGCAGCTAACCGCGCCAAGGGTGAATTCCTGTCCAGGATGAGCCATGAGATACGTACGCCCATGAATGCCATTGTGGGACTCAGCGATTTAACATCCATGATGGAGGATGTACCGGAACAGGTAAGGGAAAACCTGGGGAAAATCCGGTCCTCATCCCAGTATCTGCTGCGGCTAATCAGCGATATTCTGGATATGAGCCGCATTGAGAGCGGGAAAATGACGGTGTCAAGTGAGGCATTTTCCATGAACCGGGCTGTGGAAGAACTTGAGGACATGCTGACCGCAGAGGCCACGCGCCGCGGACTGGAGTTTACCGTTGAAAAGGATGTGGAAAGCCATACGCTTATGGGGGATGTTATCCGTCTCCAGCAGGTACTGACCAATCTTGTTTCCAATGCCTTTAAATTCACACCGGCAGGCGGCCGCATCATCATGCGGGTGACCCGCACCGGAAGCGCGAATCAGCAGGTGATCTACAAGTTTCAGGTGATTGATAACGGTGTGGGAATATCGGAGGAGAATCAGAAACGCGTATTCGGAGCCTTTGAACAGGTGGGACCCAATTATTCCAAAAGCCAGGGAACAGGACTGGGGCTTACTATCAGCAGGACCATTGTGAGGCTGATGGGGGGAGAACTGAAACTTAAGAGTGAGCTGGGAAAGGGAAGCGAATTCTATTTTTCAGCGGTATTTTCCCTGGCGGACCCGAATGTGGAAGAAGAGATGAAGACAGAACAGGAGAAAAAGAAGGCAGGAGGGGCGGAAGGCATCAGCCTGGAACATAGGAACATCCTGCTGGCCGAGGATAATGACCTGAATGCAGAGATTGCCATTGAGCTTCTGAAGATGAAGGGGGCCAGCGTGTGCAGGGCGGAGAATGGAAAACGGGCTGTGGAACTGTTTATGGAGAGCAGTCCCGGAACGTATCATGCCATTCTTATGGATCTCCAGATGCCTGAGATGAACGGCCTGGAAGCCTGCCGCGCCATCCGCAGAATACCGAGGCAGGATGCTGTTTCCATCCCCATCATTGCTATGACGGCTAACTCTTTTAAGGAGGATGCAGACGCGGCAGCTGAGGCGGGGATGGACGGCTTTGTGACCAAGCCTGTGGATGTGGAATATCTTTACCAGGTATTAGAACGCGTCCTGAGACGCGGGTAGCTGGCAAAAGCCGGCCGGCTGATTGAGGGCTGCCAGCGATTTTATGCCGGTCTGTGTATCCGGATTGCCGGGCAGAGAGGCAGAGGTGATGCAGCTGCTGCCGTATGTTTTGAAGAAGTATTCTCTGGAGGAAAGATTGATGAAGGCCGTGTACTGGGTATAATCCGGTGTATTCCGACCTGTGATGACCGGGCCTTTTGGGATACTGACACTTTCCATTATATGGAAACAGGTCGTGGCTGCTTCCTCCCTGCCTGCCGGAATGGGTGTGTGGGTCTTTAGGAATGCGGTTCTGACAAATCGGGAAGGCGGAGTATAATCACCGGGCAGGCCAAAGCTGCCGCCGCCCTGTCCGAAGGGGGTCAGCTCCAGGCTGCCCCAGGTCTGTGGCTGCTCTTGTGTGGAGGAGAGATTCATGTAATTGCGCAGATTGGTCAGGTGCCACTGGAAGTCAGGGCTGTTGGAGAGAACACCTACAGGGTTATCCATGAGATGCAGGCCGTCTGCTGTCTTTTCAATAACCATGGATTTGCCGGTCCGGTCCGCCACAAGCCAGTGGAGCGGGGCAACGGTTCCGGTTATGGAGTCTTCGGCGCCAACGATTCGGATGGTGCGGAGAATGGATGCTGCTTCCTCCACGGACGCGCTTAATCCTAAGAGAAATCCGGTGAGTTCCAGAGCTGTGACCGCAGGCCTGGACGAATCCTCAGGGTCCGGGGAATCATACTGGGCATAGCCGGGAAAATAGAGGACAGCGGCTCCGAAGCCCATCTCATTGACCCCGTCTGCAAAGACCACCGGGGATATGTCCTGTCCGATTCCCATGAAACGGTAACGGTTGCGGACCTGGTGGGTGTTCATGATATTATTCCATTGATAGCCTTTGGGAACCACATACAGTTCAGGCTCAAGGGGATACGAAAAATCCATGGTCCGGCCAAAATAAATGTCCCCCTGGGACGTCTGTGTGACCATAGCTGTGCACATGGGCAAAAACCTCCTTTATACGAAGTTGGCAGAAGATATGGTTATGTATATTCTGTTTGGAGGAGGAACATTCCCTGTGACAGGTTTTTTGCCAGTTCGTAAGGATGAAATGGAATAAAATTTAAAATGAAATATATGATAAAACACCCCCGGAATGGGAAGGGAAATGGATTCCCTGTCTGTTCCGGGGGCGTTTTTTGCCTGAAAACTGTTAATAACCTAATTTTTTTCCAATCTTCAGGGCGGCATCCTTTACCAGAGCAACGTAGCGGTCATGGTTCAGCTCCATGCGGGTGGACGGGCCTGAAATACTGATAGCTGCAATGGCCTGCCCCATGCTGACAACAGGGGCGGCATAGCAGGTGAGCCCTGTCTCGGATTCCTCATCATCGCAAGCATACCCCTGGGCGCGAATTTGGGGTATGAGTCGTTCCAGCTCTGAACGGGAAGGAATGGATTTGGGCGTCTGCATGATAAACGGCGCCTGTTCCATGTAAGTGCCCACAACCTCTGGTGAGGAATAAGCCAGCAAGGCTTTGCCTGTGGCTGTCATATGGGCTGTACGGGTAAATCCTACCATGGACTGCATGCTTATGGTGGCAGTTCCGATTACCTTGTCTACAAAGATAATTTCTGTGTCAGAATGCCAGGTGACCAAATGGGCTGTCTCGCCGGAAAGAGCAGACAGTTCCATCAGGAAAGGATGTATCAGCTCAATCAGTTCAGAACGTTTGGTGACAATGGTTCCGATGCGGGCAAATTTGAAGCTTAAATGATACTTTGAATTCCGGTCCTTGGATACATAGCCCTTACGCTGCAGTGTATACAGCAGGCGGAAGACCGTACTTTTTCCCAGATTCATGTAACTGGCCAGCTCAGCCAGTCCTAAATTGTCGTGTTCACAAAGCACATCTATGATTGCCAGTGCATTATTTACGGATTGCAAAAGGTATTTTTCATCTGAGGTTTGTTCGGACATATACTCTCCCTCCTTTGGATTTGTATTTTTTATTCTATCATATATTATGAAAAAAAGATATGTTTCATATATAGAAATAATAATTCATATATTAAAACATAATTCACAAAAATTTGAGGGGGTGTCAGGGAAATAAGGTGAAAATTTGTTAAAAACAATGAAAAAAATAATATAACAGAATATATATTTACAAATAAAGCAAATCGACCTATAATCTATATAGTTCATATAAAGAAATTATATTTCATATAGAGAAAATGAAAGGAGGAATCATAATGAAAAGATTAAAATTCTATGGACTGGGAGGCCAAGGTGTTGTTACTGCAGGCAAGGTCTTGTCTTCAGCAGTGTCACTGCATGAAGACAAGTATGCAATCACGGTTCCGGCGTATGGTCATGAGCGGAGGGGGGCTCCGGTGTTCACCGATGTGGTTATGGACGATAAGCCTGTATTGGTGAACTGCTTTGTATACACGCCTGATATTGTGGTGGTGATGGATGAGACAATCATACAGAAGCATGTGGATGTGTCCAAGGGCATTACAAATGAAACCATACTGGTTCTCAACGCGTCCAGCGAGGCTGTGGCAAGGAAGTATCAGGAGGCATTTCCGTTCAGGACTGTTTATTATGTCAATGCGACCCAGGTGGCATTGGACAATATAGGGAAGGGGATTCCCAATGGTTCCACCCTGGGAGCGCTGGCCAAGACCGGTGTGGTATCCATTGAATCTGTTGAGAAGGCGTTGATTGAATTTTTTGGAGAGAAGGCAGGTGCGAAAAATGCAAAAGCAGCAAGAGACAGCTACAACCAGACAAGACAGATGTAACGTACAGGGGCCGTGCGCCTACATATTTGACTCCGGCAATACGGGAAGCTGGAGGCTGGAACGGCCAGAGGTGGACTACGATGCCTGCATTAAATGCGGCACCTGCGCCATGTACTGCCCGGCCAATGTAATTACAGTGAACAAAGAGAAACAGGAATGCATTGAAATCATGTGGGATTACTGCAAGGGGTGCGGAATCTGCGCCAATGAATGTCCCAGGCACTGCATTGCGATGATAGATGAGAGGAGTGTGGAATAATGGCTCATTACAAGATGTTGGATGGAAACGGGGCAGCGGTGGAAGCCATCAGGATGGCGAAGGTTAAGGTGGTTTCCGCTTATCCCATAACCCCTCAGAGCACCATTGCGGAAAAACTGTCGGAACTGTGCGACAGCGGGGAACTGGATGCAAAATACATACGGGTGGAATCGGAGCATACGGCCATGAGCTGCGCACTGGGCGCTCAGCTTACGGGAATCCGGTGTGCTACAGCCACAGCCTCTGTGGGCCTGGCCCTGATGCATGAGGTGCTGAATGTGGTTTCCGGCTGCCGGGTACCCATCGTTATGCCTGTGGTAAACCGTTCTTTGGCTTCACCCTGGAGTCTTTGGTGCGACCACCAGGATTCCATGGCTGAGAGGGACAGCGGATGGATTCAGCTGTACTGCGAGAATGTTCAGGACATATACGATACTATGATTATGGCCTACCGTATTGCTGAGGACCAACGGGTGCTGACGCCGGCCATGGTCTGTCTGGACGGATTCTTTCTTTCGCACTCCATGCAGAAGCTGGTGGTGCCGGAGCAGGAGGAAGTCGACGCGTTTGTGGGTGAATACTGCAGAAAGAACATGTATCTGGACCCTGAAGATCCTCTGGTTATCGACAATCTGACAGGTTCCAATGAGATCACGGAGATGAAGTACCAGCAGGCCAGGGGTTTTGTGAATGCAGAGGCTGTCATGGAAGAGGTGTTTGAGGAATTTGAAAGGAAGTTCGGGCGCAGGAAATCCATGGTAGAAGGCTACAACATGGAAGACGCAGAAGCCGTTATCGTATGCATGGGCTCCATGGCCGGAACGGCAAAATATATATCCGATAAGCTGCGGGCCCAGGGCAGGAAGGTGGGGGTGGTGAAGGTGGTATCCTTCCGGCCATTCCCATACAGGAAGTTAAGAAGCGTCATAGGAGACATTAAGAAGGTGGCTGTCCTGGACCGCACCACCGGGTTTGGAGGACAGGGTACGCCGCTTTGGACAGAGACAAAGTCGGCTTTACCCGGAGACTGCCTTGTCAAGAATTATATTGGGGGCCTGGCAGGCAGGGATATCAGCCTGGATACCATAACCAGGGTGTACGAGGACATACTGGCAGGAGAACTGTCAGAGGAACCCGTCTGGATTGACTGTGATACAGAGCATGCAATGGGAATCAGGGAGGTGCGTAAAGCATGATAGATATAAGGACAGAATCAAAAGGATATGTGGCCCATGGAGTAAGCGCCTGCGCGGGCTGCGGGATGGAACTGATCATCCGCAATGTACTGGATGTGCTGGGACAGGATACCACCCTGGTCATACCGCCGGGATGTTCCGCCCTGTTCTGCGGATTTGGCTGTGAGACAGGAATCAAGGTTTCTGCTTTCCAGGGAAATCTGGAGAACTCGGCTGCCATTGCCACCGGCATACGGGCCGGATATGCGGTCCAGGGAAATGACCATACCCATGTGGTGGCATTTGCGGGCGACGGAGCGACCCTGGACATCGGGCTCCAGTCCCTGTCCGGTATGATGGAGCGGGGGGAGGATGTGCTCTATATCTGTTACGACAACGAGGCTTATATGAATACAGGCATTCAGGGAAGCTCCGCCACTCCGGTGGGGGCCTGGACCACCACCACACCCGGAGGAAAGAGCGTGTGTAAGAAGGATTTGCTGGGAATCGCCATAGCCCACGGCATTCCTTACTGTGCGTCTGCCAGCATAGCCAATATACCGGACCTGCGCAAAAAGGTGCAGAAGGCAAAGGATATCAGGGGGCCGCGTCTGCTCCATATATTCTGCCCGTGTCCAACCGGCTGGGGATATGAGCCGGCTAAGAGCGTGGAAGTGGCCAGGCTGGCTGTCCAGACCGGGGCTTGGGTGCTCTATGAATGCGAAGAGGGCAAGGTCCGGGTGACAGTGAAGCCCAAGGAGTTAAAGCCTCTGGGAGAATACCTGAAGCTCCAGAAGCGTTTTAAGGGAATCACGGAGGAAGAGGTAAAGTCATTTCAGAAATATATAACAGAAAACTATAAGAAGCAGCTGGGAGCAGAATAAGAGAGGGCGCCTATCCGCGGGGCGCCGTAAGGGGGTAATTATGGAACAAAAAAACGGGGTTAGAAAATATGTTTGGATGATAATTACGATTTTACTCTATGTGGTCTGCAGCAGGGTGACTCCTCCGGAGGGATTGAGTGTGGAGGGGTGGAGAGCCATTGTCCTGATGGTGTGTGCCATCATTACCTGGGTCACTGAATTCATACCCATCGGTATCGCATCCTGTTTGCTGCTGTTTATACCTGGCCTGGCCGGCATACAGACCACAAACGTGGTGATGCAGAATTTTGGAATAACCACCATCTTCTTTATGCTGTCCTCCGGAATCATTGCCAGGGCATTCATTGACTGCGGGCTGGGATACAGGATATCCTTATACATCACTCCCATGCTGGGAAAGAAGAGTAAGATGGTGCTGCTGAGCTTCATGATATGCTCTGCCGCCATATCCACGGTGCTGGCGGATATCCCCACCACCATTATTCTCAGCGGAATCGGTTATACCCTGTTAAAGGAGAATGGCTGCCTGCCCGGCAAGTCCAAATTTGGCCGAAGCATGATGATGGGTATTCCCATTGCAGCCTGTCTGGGAGGATTTGCCACACCTGTGGGCAGCGGAATCAATGTGCTGTGCATTAACCTGCTTAAGAACATAGCGGGCCAGGATGTGACTTTCCTGCAATGGACACTGATAGGCGCTCCTCTGGCCGTGGCGCTGACCCTGCTCGCTTGGTTCATCCTTACTGTGATGGTGAAACCAGAAATCGAGGAGGTGCAGGGACTGGATAATGTAAAAGAGAAACGAAAGGAGCTGGGAAGCCTGACCGGCGATGAGAAGAAGTTCTCTGTCATATTCGGTATCACTTTGCTTCTATGGCTTACCCAGACCTGGACAAAGCTGGATTTAACCCTGATATCACTTACCTGTTCTGCGGTGTTCTTCCTGCCTAAGGTGGATTTAATAGACTGGAAAAAGGCCGTGGATGCCACCGGATGGGCCGGACTTTTGATTGTAGGCGCATCCAATGCCCTTGCTATGATTTTGAGCCAGCAGGGCAGCGCTGAATGGATCAGCAACCAGTTCCTGGGCGGTCTGGTGGGAAGTTCCATGCTGTCCATTATGCTGGTAGTGACTGCTTTCGGCTTGTTTATACATTTCCTGGTACCGGTAGGCAACGCGGTGCTGGCAGTGTGCGTGCCACTCATTGTTATCCTTGCAGACAAGGCAGGAATCAATCCCATGTATCTGGTATTGATACTGGGTTATACATCCAAATGTATCTTCCTTCTGCCCCTGGACCCCATTCCCATGGCCACCTACGACTACGGCTATTGGAGGCTGGGCCAGATGACAAAGGTGGGATTTGTCATAGCGGTGCTTTGGATTCCCATTATGGTAGCCTTTATGTACGGTGCAATCGGGCTTCATATCATTTAGTAAGAACAGGAGAGAGGTATGCATATGAGGATATATAAGATTGCGGTAATTAATCTTGGTTCCACGTCCACTAAGATTGCCTATTACGAAAATGAGAACTGCTTGTTCAAGGACAACATCGTCCATACTGCCAGGGCACTGGAAGGATTTTCAACTATATGGGAACAGTTTGAATTCAGGAAACAGGCCATCGAAGCTTATCTGAAAGAAAAGGGAATCCTCATATCCGGCCTTGACGCGGTGGTCACCAGAGGAGGACACACAGAGCCCATTGTGGGAGGTGTTTACCGCATTACGAGAAAGATGCTGGAGCAGTCGGCCAGTGAAAAGTATGGCAATCATGCCACGGACCTGGGCCTTAAGCTGGCCTATGAGTTTTCAGCGCAGGGTCCCCAGGCATTTACCGTGGATCCGCCTACTACGGATGAGTTTGAGGCTCTGGCCCGCTACAGCGGACTGCCCCAGATTAAGCGTCGCAGCAGTTTCCATGTATTGAACCACAGAGCAGCGGGCAGGCAGTATGCTAAGGATTCGGGAAAGGATTATAGGGATCTGAATCTGGTGGTGATCCATATGGGAGGAGGCATCAGCATTGCCGCCCATAAAAAAGGAAGGCTGGTGGATGCCAACAATGCTATAGATGGGGACGGACCCTTTTCCACCAACAGGTGCTGTTCGGTACCCATTGGAGATTTGATTAAAATGTGTTATTCTGGAACATATACATATCCTGAAATCCGCAGGCTTATCAACGGAAACGCGGGCCTTATGGCATATGTAGGCGAAAATGACGTAAAGACCGTTGAGGAGAGGGCGGCAGCCGGGGACCAGGCCTGCGGTGAGGCGCTGGACGCCATGTGCTACCAGATTGCCAAGGAAGTCGGGGCGGCAGCCACCGTGCTTATGGGTGAGGTGGACGCCATCGTATTTACCGGCGGGATTGCCCACTCAAAAAGGATTGTGGACAGCGTTTCCCGCAGGGTTTCCTTCATCGCTCCCATTGCAGTTTATCCCGGGGAATATGAAATGCAGTCGTTGGGACTTAACACACTGGCAGCACTGCGTGGGGAAGAGGAGATAAAGGAACTGAATGAATAATAGGGTTGATGACCGGGAGGAAGTACAGTATGTTTCATAATTTTCAGGAAATGGAAGATTATATTAAGAGCCAAAACATTAAAAAACGCCTGGTGCTGGCCAATGCCCATGACGAAGATGTATTGGAAGCTGTTGTCACAGCCAGGAAGCGGGGCGTTATAGAGCCTATTCTCATTGGCAAAGAGGACAAAATCAGGGAGCTGCTGGCCGGAATGGGAGAAGCGGCAGAAGGTTACCCTATTATTCCCTGCCGGGATGAGAGGGAAGCGGCCAGGATGGCCTGCAGGATGGTGAAGGATAAAGAAGCGGATATTCCTATGAAGGGTCTTATGCAGACCGCTAGCTTCATGCGGGCCATTCTGGATAAGGAGGCCTATGGTTTCGTGCCGGATGGAAGCCAGTTAAGCCAGGCCACAGTTATGGAGTACCAGGGCCGCCTGATGATTGCCACAGACTGTGCGGTCAATGTGACGCCGGATTACAGCGAAAAGGTGAAAATCATTAACAATGCAGTGAAGCTGGCCGGAAAACTGGGAATTCAGTGTCCAAAGGTGGCTGTTATCACACCGGTGGAGGTGGTAAATCCCAAGATGCAGTCTACTGTGGATGCGGCCATGCTGAGTATGGCTGCTCAGAGGGGACAGATTAAAAACTGTATTGTGGACGGTCCGCTGGCACTGGACAATGCTCTTAGCGCGGATGCAGCCAGGCATAAGGGAATCACCAGCCAGGTGGCGGGACAGCCGGATATCCTTTTGATGCCTGATTTATGTGCAGGCAATATATTTACCAAGTCGCTGACCTATTTTGCCCATATGGTTTCTTCCGGCACATTGAACGGCACCACAGTACCGGTGGTCATGACCAGCAGGACAGATACGCCGGAGGACAAGTATGATTCGATTTTAACAGCCATCATACAGGGATTATAAAAAGTGGAGATATATTATCTGTATGTGATTATCAAACGGAGACGAAGGAAGGCGGGATGCGGTAAGTATCCCGCCTTTTAACTTGTCTTTTTACCTGGGGCTGGTTATAATAAAATGAAGTCGGAACACGGAATTACCGCCTGTACAAAAGCGAATTAAATACGAGAAGTGATTTGGAGAAAAACATGGAATATCAATGGGATACAGTGACAGAAGAAGAACTGAAGCATTTATACTATGAGGAAGAAATGACGGACAGGGAAATCGCAGAACGGTTTGGGGTTTCCATGGGGAAAGTGGCCTATAAGAGAAGGAAGTATGGGATATCCGTTAAAAATATGGTATACCAGCAGTTTATGGATGAAAATTCGGAGCTGTTTGCACAGCTGAACGAAAATTCCAGAGAGCGGCTGCTCAGGAGGGAAAATATTGACGCCATTTCCAAGGCAGTGACTCATTACGCGTTCAGAAACGGCCCGGTTGAGGACATGCATGCCAATGGGCAGCTGTCTCAGCAGGATATGAAGACATTGAACAAATATATGGTCAACCGCATTGCTGGGCTGTTGTCTGCGGCTATGGACGGGAGCTGGCTGCAGCTGGAGCAGCTGTTTTCCTATTACCGATTTTTTGGCGGGGACTGGGATGCCGCGGAGCCGGATATGGGAGAGATGAAGCTTTTGATGGAGCGGTTAAAGAAACGCTGACAGACGTCAGGGAAAGGAGGCGGGGATGAACCGGATATTGATTGTGGAGGATGACAGGGACATCGCGGGCAACCTCCTGCTTCTGCTGAAAAAGGAAGGGTTTACGGCTGTTGCGGTGGGAACCAGGGAGGAAAGCCTTGAACAGATACAGCGGGAATCCTTTGACCTGGTCTTGCTGGATTTGATGCTTCCTGACGGAAACGGGTATTCTGTCTGCACTGCCATAAAACGGGAGGCTGATATTCCGGTTATCTTCCTGACAGCTATGGGGGATGAGGAGAGCGTGGTGACCGGATTTGAGCTGGGGGCGGATGACTATATTGCAAAGCCCTTCCGTCCCCTGGAACTGGTGTCCAGAGTAAAAAACGTGCTCAGGAGAAGGGGCAGGAGCCGGTCTGTGCTGCGGGCGGGGGATCTGCTTGTGGACACTGTGAAGGGGACCGTAACCAGGGACGGACAGGAAATTATATTGTCAGCCCTGGAGTACAGGCTGTTTCTGGTCTTTTTGAACCGGCAGGGAGAAGTGCTGACCAGGAACCGGTTATTGGAAGAGATATGGGACATTGCCGGGGACTATGTAAATGATAATACCCTTACGGTTTACATAAAGAGACTACGGGATAAAATTGAGAAAGACCCGGCTCATCCGGAAATCATAGAGACTGTCCGGGGGAGGGGATATAAGGTGGGATGAGAGATGGCTGAATGGTTGAGAAATCCAGAGGTGAAGCTGCAGACGGGCATTCACGGAGTGCTTCTGGTTACAGCGGCGGCGGCAGCCGCCATAATCTGGGATATAGGCTGCGCTCTGTATGCTGCCGCCATCTGTCTGGCGGGCAGCGGAATATCTCTTTGGTTTACCGCAAAACGATATGACAGGCTTTCACAGCTCTCACGGGAGGTGGACCGGGTGCTGTACGGAAATGACAGTATGGCCGGCATACCTGACGAGGAAGGGGAGCTGGCTGTCCTGGCAAGCAAGATTTATAAGATGACCATACGTCTCAGGGACCAGGCAGAGGAGCTGAGGACAGACAAGACATATCTTCAGGAATCTCTGGCCGATATATCGCATCAGGTAAAAACACCCCTGACTTCCATACACATGCTACTGCGGCAGCTTAAGGAGGAAGAAAATGAACAGGAAAGGTCCAGGATATCCCGAAGCATAGGCAGCCTGCTGGCAAGGATTGAGTGGCTGATTGCCGCCCTTTTAAAGATGGCCAGGCTGGAGTCCGGCACCGTGGTCTTAAAACAAGAGCTGGTTCTGGCCGAAGATGTGATTCAAAAGGCAGCAGAGCCTCTGGCGGTGCCCATGGAACTTAAGGGACAGCAGCTGATACTTAAAGGGCAGGAGGGCGCCCGGTATACAGGAGATTTTTTGTGGTCAGTGGAAGCGCTGGGCAATATTCTCAAAAACTGCATGGAACATACACCGGCAGGCGGGACAGTTACGGTCAGCACAGAGGAGAATCCTGTGTATACACAGATACAGGTGGAGGATACAGGCAAGGGATTCTCAGAGGCAGATCTGAAGCATATCTTTGAACGGTTTTACCGGGGGGAGAATGCCTGCGGTGACAGTGTGGGGATTGGGCTTGCCTTATCCGGTATGATTATAAAAGAACAAAAGGGAACCATACTGGCTTCCAACCGGGAGAATGGCGGGGCCAGGTTCTGCATCCGGTTTTACAAAGGAGCTGTATAGAGCGTGTTTGAACGTTCGTTCCAGCCATCTGCATGTCCCGGGGCGTTTTATGTCACGCTCCGGGGCTTCTTTTTTTCTGTACCGTAATTTTGTATGTCTGACCGCAATGTGACAATATTGTTATGAAAAATTCACCGGGCTGTCATGGTGAAAATGGTATACTGATTGCGGTGAAACCGGATAATGTTAGGAGAGAAGGAGGATGGAAAATGGAGCTGCTGAGAACGGAACATTTGTGCAAAGTATACGGAACAGGGGAGAATCAGGTGCATGCCCTGAGGGATGTATCATTTTCCGTGGAAAAGGGTGAATTTGTGGCAATCATAGGACAGTCCGGATCGGGAAAGTCCACCCTGCTCCACATGATAGGAGGCGTGGATGTCCCCTCATCCGGCCATGTATGGGTGGATGGAAGCGATGTATATACCAGGAACAGGAAGGAACTGGCCATATTCAGGCGCAGGCAGGTGGGGCTGATTTACCAGTTTTATAATCTGATACCGGTTCTGAACGTGGTGGATAACATGACATTGCCGGTGAAGCTGGACGGGCAGAAGGTGAACCGGGAACGACTGGAAGAGCTTTTGGACATTCTGGATTTGAGGGACAGGGCAGCCCATCTGCCGAGACAGCTGTCCGGAGGCCAGCAGCAGAGGGCAGCCATCGGCAGGGCGCTTTTATATGCCCCTGCCCTGGTTCTGGCAGATGAGCCCACGGGAAATCTGGACAGCAGGAACAGCCAGGAGATTATGAATCTGCTTAAGTACTCCAACAGGACATACAGGCAGACCCTGATTCTTATTACCCATGACCAGGAAATAGCGCTTCAGGCTGACCGCATCATCCGCCTGGAAGACGGACGTATTGTCTCTGACGCGCCCAATGGGAGACAGGGGGGACGGATATGATATGGAAAGAGTATTCCGGGAAATATCTGAAAGACCATAGGGTGTCCTCTGTTTCTATCATGGCGGCAGCCTTTGTGTCTTCCCTGTTTATTTCCTTCATAACCACCCTGTTTTACAATATGTGGGTGGATTCTGTCAGGCGGGCTGCAGAAAAGGGCGGAGACTGGCAGGCCGGTGCGCAGCCTTCCTTACTCACCGGATTTTATTTTGTCATCATGTGCATGGTCTGTCTGTCCATGGCACTGGTACTGTATCACGCATTTGTGATGGGAGCGGACGAGCGCATGCATCAGTTGGGAATCCTGCAGACAGTGGGGGCTACACCGGGCCAGATAAGAGCGTGTCTGCTGCAGGAGGCCCTTGCTTTAAGCCTGCTGCCTGTGCTGGCGGGAATCGCTGCCGGCGTGGGGGCTGCGGCCCTGTTTCTGCATATGGCTAATTCCATCAGCAGGGCCCTGGGAATGAAGGCGGCTTATTTAACGTATCATCCCCTTTTGTTCCTTCTGTCTCTGGGCATATGTGTTCTGACAGTGGGCGCAGCCGGCGGCCGCGCAGCCATGCAGCTGAGCCGGGTAAACCCTCTGGATGCAGTCATGGGAGGAAGGGAAAAGCCTGTCCGCCAGGTGAAATCATTCCGTCTTTTTTCTAAAATTTGGGGTGTGGAGGGGGAACTTGCCAGTAAGTCCCTGTATGCCAGAAGAAAGGCGTTTCGGGCATCCTCCCTGTCCCTCACCCTGTCCTTTATGGTGTTCAGCCTGTTTCTGAATTTCTGGGTATTATCCGGGCTCAGTACAAAGTACACGTATTTTGAGCGGTACAAGGATACCTGGGATTTAATGGCCGCGGTCAAAGAAGAATCTGGCGGTATGCCGCCCGGACTGCTGGGGGACATCCGCAGCCTGTCCGGGGTCACCCGGTGTATCCGTTATGAAAAGGCAGAGGGCTATACCTGGCTGGAGGAGGGGATGCTGTCAGAAGAACTCAGGAAGGCAGGCGGTCTGGAAAGCCTTAAAAATACCGGGATCCAAAAACTGGATGGAAGATATCGGATAAAGGTTTCCATGGTAATACTGGACCAGGACAGCTTTCAGGAGTTCCTGGAGGAGACGGGGCTTGACAGCTCTGTCACTGAGGTTACAGTCAACCGGATATGGGACAATGTGAACAGCCATTTCCGGGCAAGGGCTTACCTCCCCTTTATCAGTGCGGTTGATGATCCTGTGACTGTTGCAGTAGATGAAGGGAATGGAATGGGGGAACCCGGGGACCGTGGAAGTATACAGCTGCACACAGGAGCATATACAAACCAGGTACCGGATTTGAGGGAAGAATATCCTGATTTTTCACTGGTACACATCATGCCGGAGCAAATATATGAGGAGAAGGCGGGGAACAGGGTTCCGGGGGAAGTGTATTACCAGATCAAAGCCGTATCGGATGAGGCGGTCCCGAAGCTGGAAGAAAGTGTGCGCAGACTGATGGACGGGAAAATGGACTATGAGCTGGAAAACCGGCAGACAGAGGAAGCTTATGAGATGGATGTGAGGAGGGGATACCAGCTTATCATGGGCAGCCTTTGCGGGCTTCTGGCCCTGGTGGGCATTGCCAATGTATATGCCAATACCCTGGGCGGACTTTATATGAGAAAACGGGAATTTGCACGGTATCTGTCAGTGGGAGTCACACCGGGGGGACTGGCGCGGATATTGGCCATGGAGGCCTGCATTGTAGGCATTAGGCCCATTCTGCCCAGCATTCCGGTCAATATAGGATTCGTCATATTCACGGTCCGGCAGAGCCGGTTTACGTTCAGTGATTATCTGTCCGTCATACCCTTAAAGCCCCTGGCTCTGTTTGGGGGAGCGATTCTGGTATTTGTAGGTATGGCATACTGGACAGCCGGCAGGAGGATAGGCAATATCAACATAGTGGAGGGCATGAGGGATGATACCATGATTTGACGGCTCAATGATCTGGCCCCGGAGCGGAGCACGGACTCTTTGGCGGGGCAGGTGGGGGAAAATGAAAATGGAAAGCACGAAACTGGCAGGCACACTGGAAAGCACGAAACTGGCAGGCACACCGGCAGTATCTTTTGGATACCATGCCACTTTATAGTGCGTAATTTACCACGTTTCCCGGATGGGGTATAATGAAGGCAGATTGGGCGGAGGCCCTGGAAAGGACGGGATGACATTGGATACAGGGGATTATCTGAACATATTAAAGGATGATATCCATTCCGCGGTATTTGCCACTGTGGACAGGGACGGACATCCGGCGGCCAGGGTCATTGACATTATGCTGGCAGATGAAAATACCCTTTATTTTATTACAGCCAAGGGCAAGGAATTTTACCGGCAGCTGACAGAGCGGAAGTATGTGGCCATCAGCGGAATGACGGGAGGCGGGGGTTCTCTCAGCAAAAAGGCCATATCCATCCGGGGCGAGGTGAAGGAACTGGGTGCAGGACTGGTAGACAGGGTATTTGAAGAAAATCCTTATATGGCTGAGATATATCCTGATAAGGAGAGCCGCATGGCCATAACCGTATTTTGTGTAACCCGGGGCAGGGGAGAGTATTTTGATTTATCCGTAAAACCCATTACAAGGGAGGGATTTTTAATTGGGGATTGGGATAAGGAGGAAGCAGGCGGATATTTTATCACCAGGCAATGCCGCGGATGCGGAAACTGTCTTTCCAAATGCCCTCAAACGTGTATAACCACGGCACAAGTGCCCTTTGAAATACAGAAGGAGCACTGCATCCGGTGCGGAAACTGTCTGGAGGTATGTCCGTTCGGAGCAGTAGTGCGCCGGGAGGAGGACGGGACAACGGCGGGACAATGGCGGAAGGACGGCGGGACAGGCAGCTGAAAAGATGACAGGAGACGTGCCCCCCTGGGGGTTAGAACAGGAGATACCCGAAGGCGTCAGACGGGAACAGAAGAGAAAAAACGGGAATAAAGAAAGTATGACGGCAAAATGAATCAAAGGGAAGTGGAAATATGAAAGGCATAGGACAGAAAACTGCAGCGCAGGAAAATGGAATACAGGAAACTGGAATGCAGAAAACCGCCGTGCAGGAAACCGAAGCACAAAAAAAGGATGAAAAGGATGTCGGAGACCCGAACCCCGCATATGAGGATTGTCTTCTGGCGCTGAAACGTCGTCTGGAGCAGGCTGACGCTGTTGTTATCGGAGCAGGAAGCGGCTTGTCTGCTGCGGCCGGTCTGACCTATGCAGGCAGGCGGTTTGAGGATCATTTTAAGGAATTCATAGAGCGGTACGGTATGAGGGACATGTATTCGGCGGGGTTCTATCCGTTTCCCACCCAGGAGGAGAAGTGGGCCTATTGGAGCCGCCATATTTATTATAACAGGTACGACATGCCGGCGGCAAAGCTGTACAGGGATTTGTATGGGATGATGAAGGATAAAAACCACTTTGTCCTGACCACCAATGTGGACCACCAGTTCTGGCTGGCCGGTTTTCAGGATGAGTGTATATTTGCAACCCAGGGAGACTACGGTCTGTTCCAGTGCAAACAGGCATGCCATAAGAAGCTGTATGACAATGAGGCGCAGATCCGGGCCATGCTGAGGGAACAGAAGGACTGCAGGATTCCCTCCCGTCAGGTGCCAAAGTGTCCGGTGTGCGGAGGCGACATGGAAGTACATCTGAGGTGCGACGGTAACTTTGTGGAGGATGAGGTGTGGTACCGGGCAGCGGTACGGTATGAAACATTTTTGCGCAATAATCAGGAAAAAACACTGGTTTTCCTGGAATTAGGCGTGGGTATGAACACGCCCGGCATTATAAAATACCCCTTCTGGAGAATGACAAAGCAGTGGAAACAGGCATTTTATATCAGCGTCAATCTGGAGCAGGCGTGGGTGCCGGATGACATCATGGACCGGTCACTGGTGCTGAAGGCTGACATCGCGCATGTGCTGGAGTATCTGGCAGGAACAGATGTAGGATGCAATGATGGGGCCGGCTTGGGGGAAAGGAGCTGTCAGCCATGAAGCAGATGGGCCAGGAAGCACGTCTTAACTATATTGTGGAAGAACTTAAGAAGGATTCGGGCAGCCTCAGGGACATGGAGGTAAGGCCGCGGGACCGTCGCAGGGTCATGCGTTCCCTTATGAATATCCGTATGCCCGGGCCCCTGCCAGCCGGCTTCCTGGAGATTCAGGATGAATTCCTGAGGGAGGAAGCCAGGGAAAAGGGGATTGTGGGTCTGTCTGACATACCAACCGTAAAGGAGCAATATGGAAGCAGCGCCCTGTTTGGGGACCGCATATCCATATGGCAGGGCGACATTACACGGCTGCAGGTAGATGCCATTGTCAACGCGGCCAACTCCCGTATGCTGGGGTGCTTTGTGCCCTGCCACGGCTGTATTGACAACGCCATTCATTCCGCTGCGGGACTGAGGCTGCGTGAGGCCTGCAGCCGGTACATGGATGACAGGCACAGGGAGGATCCGGATTATGAGGAACCCACCGGAAGGGCAGTGCTGACGCCGGGGTTCTGCCTTCCCTGCCGGTATGTGATTCACACCGTGGGACCTGTGGTGGGAATGAGGCTGACAGAAGAACTGAAACAGGACCTGAGAAACTGTTATGTTTCCTGCCTGGAGGCAGCTGCGGACCAGGGATTAAGGAGTATTGCCTTCTGCTGTATATCTACCGGGGAATTCCATTTTCCCAACGACAAAGGGGCGGAGATTGCGGTGGATACAGTGACAAAATTCATGAAGCAGCGGGAAACGGTTTTTGACCGGATTGTTTTTAATGTGTTTAAGGATGGAGACAGGGAATTATATGAAAAACTGTTGTCATAAGAATGTTTTTACAGACGTTCCAGAGGCTGAAGCTGCCAGCACCTTTTACATGCGGCATACCGGTATCTTTATGTAGCGGAATACAGAATCAAATACAAATGAAAAAGAAGCACAAATGAAAAAGAAGCGAAAAAGAAGCGCCCTCAAACCATTCAGACATACTTAAATGGTTTGAGGGCGCTTTGCTTCCGGCTTTATTGCGCGGCCTGCATATTCTGCGTATTGTCTGCCGCAGGCTTTTGGCAGTACTTTCTGGATGCGGTATATGCGCCTATCCAGCCGGCGAAGGTGCCCAGGGTCAGGATAAGAAGGAGAATCCAGGCTGTGTTGTAAGAGCCGCTGGTATCATATATGGCAGCCACCATGAGCGCTCCCAGGGAAAGGCCGATTTGTGTAAAGCTGTTGGCGATTCCGTATGCCTCCCCGTATTTTTCAGCGCCAAAGATGGCGGAGGTAATAAGCGGAGGGGTGACGGTGCCGATGGCATCTCCCAGGCCGAAGAGGAAGGCCATGATGTAGAGCATGCTGATATTCTGGCCAAACAGGATGAAGATAAAGGAAAGAGCAAAGGTGATGCATCCAAAGGCAGTACTGGCTACAACGCCGAACCTGTCATTGAGCCATCCAAGGACCAGCTTTCCGAAAATGCCAATCATGGAATACATGGAGATAATTAACGCCTGTACCTGGGGGCCCTGAAGTTCCTCGATAGCCGGAGGGAAATGGCCCAGGGAGCCGGTATTAATCAGTCCGTTGCACAGCATGCCGAATATGAAAAGGATAAAGAACAGCTTTGTCCTGGATTCCTTTACGCTCAGCGGAAACACCACGTCTGCCTTTTGGGGGATTTGTTTGGAGGCGGCATCCCTGGAGGAGGAATCCTGAAGGGAGGAACTCTCAATGGTGGAATCCTCGCTGCCATAGGGTAAAAGTCCCATGTCCTCCGGACGTTTCCTGAGGATGAACAAGGCAGCGGGAAGGGCCAGTACCAGAATAATGAGTGCCATGATCCGGTAGGTGCTTCTCCAGCCATATGCCCCCAGCAGCCATGTGATCACAGGGCTGAAGATGGTACCGCCCACGCCGATTCCGGCCATGGCAATACTCATGGCAAGTCCTCTCTTTTTGACAAACCAGTTGGTAATCATCATACTCACCGGAATCAGGGAAGCGTTTAAAAAGAAAATACCGGTAAAGAAGGAGGAAATGTATAGATGAATCACATTGGTGGCAAGGGAGAAGGAAGCGTAGGAAAGGACAAAGCCGATAATGCTGACGGTCTGAATCCGTTTCATGTTGCCTCTTGCAAGCCTGGCCGACACAACAGGAGACAGGAAGATTCCAAGGCCCTGGAGAATGGTATTGGCCAGGGTAAAGGCGCTTCTGGAAATCTGAAGCTCACCCGTGACCTGAATCAGAAATTTATTGCTGAGCGCCATGATGGGGGGCACCATGGTACATGTAATCATGAGACAACCAAAGACAACGAACCAGCCATAGTATATGTTTTTGCGTTCCATTATGCGTTCCTCCTGTTCAGCCAGTTAAATGCGCAGGCTGCGTGTACTGCGGCCCCGTAGGGCATAACGGTTTCATCGAATAATACGCCCGGATTGTGGTGCTGGACCGTGCATCCATCCACCCTGCATCCTATCATGAAGTAGACGGTGGGGACCTTTTCGGACACGCGGGCAAAGTCATCGGAAGGTGTTACGGAGTAATCGGTGTGTTTGATGAAATCAGGAACCACCTCAGAGGCATATTCTGCCAGCTCCCTGGTAAGATCCGGGTCAGAGTAGGTGGAGGGCACCTCGGAGAGGGATTCGTATTCAACTGTGGTTCCAAAGACATTTCCCATGTATTCTGTAATCTCATGTATCCTTTTTACAAGCCTGGCGCGCAAATCCTTGTTATAGGTGCGCAGGGTGCCCATGAGTACGGCGCTGTCAGGAATAATGTTGGAGGTGTTTCCCGCATTAAACGCACCCAGTGTAAGACTTGCCTTCTCGCCTGGATCACACTCCCTGGCTATGAGATTCTGGAAGGCGCTGTAAATATGAAAGCCCACATTGATGGGATCAATACCCAGATGGGGCATGGCCCCGTGGCAGCCCACGCCTTTTACCGTGATTTTAAAACCGTCGCAGGAGGACGTCATGAAGCCCGTGCCATAGTTGAGGGAGGGAACCGGGGTATCTAACATCACATGTATGCCCATGGCGGCATCCACCGTGGGATTGGAAAGAATTCCCGCCTTAATCATGTTCTCAGAACCAGTAAAAACCTCTTCCGCTGGCTGGAACATCAGCTTGACGCTGCCGCAGAGCTCATTCCTGCGCTCATACAGAATCTGGGCAGCAGCAAGAAGCATGGCGGTATGTATGTCATGTCCGCAGTTGTGGGCCGCGTCCGTGACTGTCTGGAAGGGAAGACTGTTCATCTCTTTCATGGGGAGCGCGTCCATGTCAGCCCTGAGAAGTATGGTCTTACCGGGGCAGCTGCCCTCAATCAGGGCAGTGATGCCTGAGTCGCAGATTTCCCGGGGGGAAAGCCCTATGGAAGCAAGGCGTTCCATGACATATTTAGTGGTGCCGGGCAGGTGCTCCCCTGCTTCGGCATGCTGGTGCAGGTAGCGGCGGTCCTTCTGCATCTGGTGTTCGAGTTCCTTTGCTCGTCGTAAGAATTCGTTCATTGCGGTACCCTCCTTGGAATATAAAAAGACTATATAAAGACGTGTCTTTATTATAGCAAAAAGACCATGTTTGTCAAGGGGATAAAAAATATTTATATGCATAATTGACAAAAAGCCGGTTTTTTTTCCATTTGGAGGGTGCGGATTTTCCTCTGCTATGTTAAGATAAAAGACAAAGCGGTTTTGGGAGGAATGGAATTGAAGAGAAAGATTGCAGTCATCGCAACAGAATATATAAAAGAGTTTCTCCAGTCCATGCTTGGGGACCTGGACTTTGATTATTGTATATTTACATATAAAACATTTTCAGATATACAGTATATCTATGAAAAGGTTACGGAGGAGTTTGACGGCATCCTGACTTCCGGCAGTTTTCCTGCGCACATGATACATCTTTATTATAAAGAAGAAAAGCGCCCCATCTGTTTTTTCAACACCGATGAGGCTGCCCTGTACCGTTTATTTCTAAAGCTGTTAAATGAGAACAGAAAACTGGATTTTACAAGGGTTTACGCTGATATTGTGGAAATCTTCGGAGTGGGACTAAAGGATTTTGTGGAGGGGCGCAGCCCCATGCCTGATATCCGGGAGCTTTCAGCGGATGAATTTGATATGGATCGGATGCTTGGAATTGAGCAGGAGGAGTACGGGAAACATGTAAGGCTCTGGGAGGAAGGAAAGATTGATTTATCCGTCACGCGGTTTTCCAGTATTGTGCCGGCACTGCAGGCGGCCGGTGTGAAGGTCTATTTCCCGTTCCCCAGCAAACGATATGTGGGGGAGATGTGCGACAAGCTTCTCAATGAGATTGAGCGCAGGAAGCTGGAGGAGCAGATACCGGGGGTCATCATCGTGAAACTGTCGGAAAATGGTTCCGGCGGCGAGATGTTCCAGGGCCTGGATTATGATTACATGAGGCTTGAAAATCTTGTGATTGAATTTATAGGGGCATCCATGATTGACTGTTCGGTCCACAGGCGCCATTACGGGCTGGAAATCGTGTCTACCAAGAAACATGTTTCGGGCTGGACCGGAGATTTTAAGGAGGACCGCCTCAGCCTGTTTCTGAGGGAAAAAAAGCTGTCCGCCCGTTTCAGCATCGGCTGCGGTCTTGGGAACAGTCTTTCCCAGGCCCGGTTAAATGCTCTTGACGCCTGCCATGAGGCTGAACTTAAGCAGTCTCTGGCATACCTGATCAATGAGAGGGAGCAGATAATCGGTCCCATGGGGGACTGCGGCCAGCTTCTCCTTAATGTGGACAACAGTGAAGTGCTGGACGTGCAGTCCAAGCTCTCACCCCTGACAGTAAAGAAAATATTTACTGCTATCAGCGCCTCCGAAAAGCAGGAAATCACAGCCAGGACCCTTGCGCTCAGGCTGGGCATCACCAAGCGGAGCGCCAACCGTTTTCTGGCTGTATTGGAGCAGGAGGGATATCTGAAGATTGCATATAAGACCAGGACCACCACCAAGGGGCGGCCGGAAAGTGTGTATATCAGAACCGGCGGTCCGGGGAACCCGGAAGAAAAACAGGGACAGCAGCAGGAATATTTCTGACTGCGTGCCTTATAAATTGTCTTCCGGAAGCTCATGCCCCTTGGTAATATGGTCCTTGATGGCCCGGAAGCTTTCTGCGCTGACCACATGTTCAATGCGGCAGGCATCCTCCGCGGCTGTCTGTTCATCCACGCCAAGGTACATGAGCCACTGGGAGAGCATGGTGTGGCGTTCGTACATGGTTTCGGCGATTTCCTTTCCCATGCTGCTGAGGGTGATGTGCCCCTGGTCATCCATGAGGATATAACCGTTTTCACGCAGATTCTTCATTGCCACGCTGACACTGGGCTTGGAAAAGGCCAGTTCGTTGGCGATGTCGATGGAGCGGACATAGGGGTTTTTGCGGCTTAAAATCAAGATTGTTTCCAGATAGTTTTCAGCTGATTCCTGTATTTTCAATTTAATCAAATCCTCCCACTGATAAATATTAGTTAGTTCAAAGTCTGCGGCGGCTATTTTCTATTTTATCATACCCGGAAAGGAAACGCAAATTAGCGCCAGGTCTGAAAGAGCAAAAAACCTGCAATTAAATTGAAAAAAATGATTGACATTTCGGTTAACTGGTGCTAACCTAAATTTGCAGTTAGGATACCATAACTTTCCAGCTGCAATATAGAAATTTCAGGAAACAGAATCACATCAGGTTCAGAAAGAGGAGTGATGGGTATGCCGTTGACATTGGTAAAAGAAGGTACGGTGGCATCCATAGTCCGGGTGGGCGGCAAGGAAGAGGTAAAGCGTCATCTGGAGAACATGGGGTTTGTGCCGGGAGCGAGTGTGACTGTTGTTTCAGCTAACAATGGCAATGTGATTGTCAATGTAAAGGAATCAAGGGTTGCTATCAGCAAAGAGATGGCCAATAAGATTATGGTGTAAGCTGGCCGCGGGTATGAGAAGGAAAGGAGCATTAATAAGATGCGCACATTGAAGGAAGTAAAATGCAAAAGCACGGTAACGGTTGTTAAACTTCACGGAGAAGGGGCCGTAAAGCGGCGTATCATGGATATGGGCATCACAAAAGGGACGGAAGTCTATGTCCGCAAGGTAGCGCCTCTGGGGGACCCTGTGGAGGTGAATGTTAGGGGCTATGAGCTGTCCTTAAGGAAAGCGGATGCCGAGATGATTGAAGTGCAGTAGAAACTGCTTTTTTTTAAAAGAATGAGTTAGCCACAACTAATTTATTGATAAATTTTCTCAATAAGAGAATGAGGAGGATATGAAAATGTCAATCAAAATTGCTTTGGCCGGTAATCCCAACTGCGGAAAGACCACGCTGTTCAATGGTCTTACCGGATCCAATCAGTTTGTTGGAAACTGGCCTGGTGTCACGGTGGAAAAGAAGGAAGGAAAACTTAAGGGGAACAAGGATGTCATCATCATGGACCTTCCGGGTATCTATTCATTGTCGCCTTACACGCTGGAGGAAGTGGTCGCCAGGAACTACCTGATTACCCAGCGGCCGGATGCCATCTTAAACATTGTGGACGGAACCAACCTGGAGCGCAACCTGTACCTGACCACCCAGTTAATGGAGCTGGGGATTCCCGTGCTGATGGCTGTCAACATGATGGACGTGGTTAAAAAGAGCGGGGACCGGATTGACATTCAGGCTCTGAGCAGGGAGCTGGGCTGCCCGGTGGTGGAGATTTCCGCATTAAAGGGCACCGGCATCATGGAGGCCGCCAACAAGGCAGTGGAGCTTGCAAGGGACAGCAGAGCATCTGTACCGGTACACAAATTCTGCGCCGATGTGGAGGCGGCTCTGGAGGAAATCGAACAATGCATCGGAGGAAATGTGCCTGAGGCGCAGAGGCGCTTCTATGCCATCAAGCTGTTTGAGCGGGATGACAAGATTGGGGCCCAGATGACCATGGTTCCGGATGTGGGAAGCATCACAGCGCGCATGGAGGAGGCCATGGACGATGACGCTGAGAGTATCATCACAAATGAGCGCTATACCTACATTACATCCATTATTGGCAGGTGTTATACAAAAAAGAGCAGAGAGAAGATGAGCGTCTCCGATAAAATTGACCATATCGTCACCAACCGTTTCCTGGCTCTGCCTATATTTGCGGCGGTCATGTGGGTTGTCTACTATGTTTCAGTTACCACAGTGGGAACCTGGGCCACTGACTGGGCTAACGACGGAGTGTTTGGGGAAGGCTGGAGTCTGTTTGGCTTGGAAGTGCCGGGCATACCTGTTGTTGTGGAGGGATTCCTCGCCGCGGTGGGCTGTGCTGACTGGCTCTCCAGCCTGATATTAGATGGTATTGTGGCTGGCGTGGGCGCTGTGCTTGGCTTTGTGCCCCAGATGCTGGTGCTGTTTATTTTTCTTGCGTTTCTTGAATCCTGCGGTTACATGGCCAGGGTGGCGTTTATCATGGACAGAATTTTCCGGAAATTCGGATTGTCAGGAAAGTCCTTTATTCCCATGCTGATTGGAACCGGCTGCGGTGTTCCCGGCATCATGGCTTCCCGTACCATTGAGAATGACAGGGACCGCAAAATGACCATCATGACCACCACCTTTATTCCATGCGGAGCAAAGCTTCCTATTATTGCGCTGTTTGCGGGAGCCCTGTTCGGAGGCGCTTCCTGGGTAGCACCCAGCGCCTACTTCGTAGGAATTGCAGCCATTATCTGCTCCGGCATCATCTTAAAGAAAACAAAAATGTTTGCAGGGGATCCGGCGCCGTTTGTAATGGAGCTTCCTGCTTACCACCTTCCAACTGTGTCGAATGTTCTGCGCAGCATGTGGGAGAGAGGCTGGTCCTTTATCAAGAAGGCAGGAACCGTAATCCTGCTGTCCACTATTTTTATTTGGTTTACATCCAGCTTTGGGTTTGTGGACGGACATTTTGGTATGGTGGAAGATTTGTCGGATGGAATTCTGGCGTCAATCGGTCAGGCCATTGCCTGGATATTCGCTCCTCTGGGATGGGGGAACTGGCAGGCAGCTGTGGCGGCCATCACGGGTCTGGTTGCAAAGGAAAACGTAGTTGGCACCTTCGGCATTCTCTATGGTTTTGCGGAAGTGGCTGAGGACGGATCAGAAATCTGGGGAACGCTGGCCCAGAGCTTTACAGCCGTCAGCGCATATTCCTTCCTGGTGTTCAATCTGCTGTGCGCTCCCTGTTTTGCTGCCATAGGCGCCATCAAGCGTGAGATGAACAATGCAAGGTGGACCTGGTTTGCAATCGGTTATCAGACCATACTTGCATATGTGGTGGCACTGTGCATATACCAGTTTGGCAGATGGTTTACAGAAGGAACCTTTGGAGTCGGAACCGTTGCGGCAATTGGGGCCGTGGCCGTATTCATCTATCTGTTAGTAAGGCCTTATAAAGAGGGCAGTTCTCTTAATGTGAATGTAAAGGCCAAGACAGCATCATAACAGCCCTGCATACTCTTTTGTGCCTGATAAGGATTGTTTACATATAATTAGGAGGATAAAGGAATGATCGATTGTTTTAAATGTAAAAAAATGGGCCTTTTTTTAGGCGGCGTCCTGTTTGGAACAGCAGGTGTGAAGATTCTGGGAAGCGATGATGCCAAAAAGTTATATATCAACTGCCTGGCTGCCGGATTAAGGGCTAAAGACTGTGTGATGACCACCGCCTCCAATATCCAGGAGAACGCTGAGGATATCCTGGCAGAGGCCAGGGAAATCAATGCACAGCGCTGTCAGGAGGTATTTGAGGATGAAAGCAGGGAGGAGTCCCCTGAGCATACCTCAGAATATTTGAAGGAAGATGAGACAGCTTCTGCTGATACGGTTACAGCGTAATGTATAATCCGCCTGGGGAAGAAATCTCCGGGCGGTAATTTTTTCATTTACTCTGAAAATGTGTCCAGGACAGTTGAAAATAGGAGCTTGAAACAATGAAGTTTGTAATTAGACATGAGATAAGGGGAAGGGTCAGGGTTCATTTTTATCAGAAGGATATGAGCATACGGCAGGCTGATTTGCTGCATTATTATCTCTGCACCCTTCCCGGAGTAAAAAATGTCAGGGTATATGAGAGAACAGCGGATGCCGCTGTGGTGTATGAAGGCAGCCGCAGGTGCATACTGGAGGGAATACAGAGGTTTTCTTATGATAGTGAGCGGATGGAAGAGCTGGTGCCGAAGAACAGCGGAAGGGCCCTGAACCGCGAATACAAGGAGAAGCTGGTCCGGAAAGTGGTGGTCAGGGCATTTGCCAAATCCTTTCTGCCGGCTTCTGTCAGAGCCGTCTATACGGCCGCCCACTCCGTCAGGTACCTGCTAAAGGGAGTCCGCTGTCTGCTCAGGGGCAAGCTGGAGGTGGAGGTTTTGGATGCCGCAGCGATTGCCGTGTCTGTCCTGAGACGGGATTTCGACACGGCGGGTTCTGTTATGTTCCTTCTGGGGATTGGGGAACTTCTGGAAGAATGGACCCGCAAAAAGTCAGTGGGCGACCTTGCCAGGAGCATGTCCTTAAACATTTCCGGGGTATGGCAGAATGTGGATGGGACAGAGGTCCTGGTTCCTGTTTCAAAAATCAGGGAGGGAGACCTGGTAACGGTCCATATGGGAAATGTGATTCCTCTGGACGGAGTGGTCGCTTCCGGGGACGCCATGGTGAACCAGGCTTCCATGACAGGGGAATCAGCGCCTGTCAGGAAGGAGGAGGGCTCCTACGTGTATGCGGGAACAGCCGTAGAGGAGGGAGAGATTACCCTGCGGGTGAGGACGGCTGCGGGCGACACCAGGTTTGAACGGATTGTGACCATGATTGAGGAGTCGGAGCAGCTTAAGTCCACGGCTGAGGGAAAGGCAGCCACCCTGGCGGACGCGTTGGTTCCCTGGAGTCTGGGCGGAACCATCCTTACGTGGCTGCTGACCCGCAATGTGACAAAGGCCCTGTCCATCCTGATGGTGGATTTTTCCTGCGCGCTGAAGCTGGCTATGCCCCTGTCTGTGCTCTCCGCCATGCGCGAGGCCGGCAGCTGCCATATTACGGTAAAAGGAGGCAGGTATATGGAGGCAGTGGCTGCTGCCGACACCATTATCTTTGACAAGACAGGAACCCTGACAAAGGCCAGGCCCCAGGTGGCGGATGTGGTGGTATTCAATGACATGGGAAAGGAAGAGCTGCTGCGCATTGCTGCCTGCCTGGAGGAGCATTTCCCCCACTCCATGGCTAAGGCTGTGGTAAATGAGGCAGTGAAGCGGGGGCTGGTCCACAAGGAGATGCATTCCAGGGTGGATTATATTGTAGCACACGGCATTGCCACCTATGTGGGAGATGAAAGGGTGGTGATTGGAAGCTATCACTTTGTGTTTGAAGATGAGGGATGCAGGATACCGGAGGATAAGAGAACGGTATTTGACAGCCTTCCCGTGGAATATTCCCACCTCTACCTGGCCATCGGAGGAAGCCTGGCAGCCGTTATCTGCATTGAGGACCCTCTGAGGGATGAGGCGGATGCGGTCATCGCGGCCCTTCACAGGCAGGGAATCACCAAGATTGTCATGATGACAGGAGACAGTGAGCGCACGGCCGCCGCTGTTGCCGGACGGGTGGGAGTGGACGAGTATTATTCAGAGGTCCTTCCCGAGGACAAGGCCCGGTTCGTGGACGAAGAAAAGAAAAAGGGCCGCAAGGTTATTATGATTGGCGACGGAATCAATGATTCGCCGGCCCTGTCGGCTGCTGACGCGGGAATTGCCATCAGCGAAGGGGCTGAGATTGCCAGGGAGATAGCAGATATCACCATCTCGGAGGACAACCTGTTCCAACTGGTGACACTGAGGGCTATCAGCCGGGCACTCATGGACCGGATTGACCGGAACTACCGGTTTGTTATCGGATTCAACCTGGGTCTTATTCTTCTGGGAGTGGGAGGCGTCATAACCCCGGCCGCATCAGCTATGCTCCACAATACATCCACTCTGGCTATCAGTTTAAAGAGCATGACCAATCTTCTGGATTGATTTTTGAAGGCGCGTACAGAAAAAAAATAAAATCCCCCTTCCTGTATTTTACAATTATTTTGGGAATGGAAGAGAGTAAATGGACATATGTTTATTTTCTGTCATTTATTGTGAAAAAAATTGTGCCGTATGCATAAAAAAACGGTATGTTTTTTGTGAAAAAGAAATAAACTGAACATAATTCTATTGCTTTTTTCTATGTTTGATGTTAAAATATAAACAAAGTTAATGACAGACCGGTTGATGAATTCGGGAGAGATTACCGCCAGGTAACGCCGAAGGGGATGCGCAAACTCTCAGGCAAAAGAATCGAATTCGGACGGGACTCTGGAGAAGGTCACTAAAATGTGAATACCGATGAAGCAACCGGCGGCATAGCAGCAACCGCGTCAGGGAAACTTTCAGGTAAAAGGACAGAGGCAGACATCTACGCTACGTTTATGTCTGTCTCTGTTTTTTTGCAATTTTGGGGACTTCTTCGTTACCTGCATTGCGAAAACTCTACCAAGGATATACCTTAGCTTAAGAGCTATCACAGCGGTAACGGCGGTCTGTGGTGGAAAGCGGCCAAGCATATCTGCGGAGAGCAAAAAACAGGAGGAACGTAGATTTATGACAATTATTACGGGGTTAGGATTACTATTATTGACGCTGGCAGCTTTCTCACTTTTCAGTATGAAGGCGCCCAAAGGTTCAGCGGCCATGTCGGGAATGGCCAATGCAGCAGTTGCAACTTTCCTTGTGGAGGCTGTCCACAGGTACATATCCGGAGATTTGCTTCACCTGGCATTCCTTGGGGAAACGGGCACCATATCGGGCAACATGGGCGGCGTGGCAGCGGCAATTATGGTACCGATAGGCATGGGAGTGAATCCCGTATTTGCAGTAGTTGCCGGTGTTGCTCTGGGAGGATACGGCATCCTTCCGGGATTTATCGCAGGATATGCAATTGGCTTCATTGCGCCGTTTATTGAGAAACACCTTCCGCCGGGCCTGGATTCCGTGCTGGGTGCTCTCATGATTGCACCGATTGCCAGATTCATCGCCTTCCTGGTGGATCCGGCTGTGAATGCAGCCCTGGCGCACATCGGCGGCATGATTTCGGCAGCTACAGAGCAGTCGCCCATTCTCATGGGACTTCTGCTGGGAGGGGTTATCAAGATGATTTGTACGTCTCCCCTCAGTTCCATGGCTCTTACCGCCATGCTGGGACTTACAGGACTGCCCATGGGTATTGCAGCTATTGCCTGCTTCGGCGGTTCCTTTACCAATGGTGTCATCTTTAAAATGCTCCACTTCGGGGATAACAGCAACGTGGCAGCTGTTATGATGGAGCCGCTGACACAGGCCCATATCATAACAAAGCACCCCATACCGATTTATTGTTCCAACTTTTTCGGGGGAGGCTTTTCGGGAGTGGCCGCCGCATTCCTGGGCATTATCAACAATGCCCCGGGAACAGCATCTCCCATACCCGGACTGCTGGCGCCCTTTGCCTTCAATCCGCCGTTAAAGGTACTTATGGCGCTGCTGCTGGCTGCCATCAGCGGTACCCTGGCTGGAATCGTGGGAGCCATAGTATTTAAGAAGAAGTATGATATGAAGCCGGAATTATCCGTCATTAATTCGTTTGAGGAGTAATAACGCAGCATGGGAACAGCCAGATGGGGAAACTTGTCTGGCTGTTCTTTTTATGTTTTTCGAAATAAACAATATTAATAATAATTATCAATATTATTTATTGACAAAAGGGATTAGTTCTGGTAAAATATGAGTAAATTAGACAAAGCTAACAATCGGGCAGCAGGCAATGGATTTCTGTTTCAAGGGTAACGGGATAGAAGGCAAGGCAGCAGTAAACCATCACAAAGACCAGGAGGAAACAATATGTCATTAATAGGAAAAGAAATCAGCGATTTTACAGTACAGGCCTATGCAGGCGGAGCGTTCAGGGAAGTGAAGAAATCAGATGTTTTAGGGAAGTGGGCTGTATTTTTCTTTTATCCCGCGGATTTTACATTTGTTTGCCCCACTGAGCTGGAGGACCTGGCGGATAAGTATGAGGACTTCAAGTCAGCCGGCTGCGAGATATACAGCGTATCCTGCGACAGCCATTTTGTCCACAAGGCATGGCATGACGCATCAAGGACCATACAGAAAATCAAGTATCCCATGCTGGCGGATCCCACGGGCAGTCTGGCCAGGGATTTCGATGTGATGATAGAGGCTGACGGAATGGCTGAAAGAGGAAGCTTTATCGTGAATCCGGAAGGAAAGATTGTTGCCTGCGAGGTAATCGCGGGAAATGTGGGCAGGAATGCGGACGAGCTGTTCAGACGTGTTCAGGCATCCCAGTTTGTGGCGGAGCACGGTGATCAGGTATGCCCGGCAAAATGGCAGCCGGGAGCAGATACTTTAAAACCGAGCCTGGAGCTGGTGGGGCTCTTATAAGCCGCCCTCTACAATATGGCAGGTCCTGGACAGATGGTGGATGAAGGGCTGAGAAAGTACGCTGCATTCATTGGTTTTGAGAAGTTTTTTCAAAAAACAGATAAAATGGTTTAATGAGAAAAGGTATCGGTTATATGTATTGACGGATGCCTTTTTTTGTACCATAATAACCATGTTATATAACAGTGTTATAATGATATGGGAAAAGGTTGGAGTGATTGTCATGGAGGACAGGTACAACGGTACGGTTACTGCCATATTGGAGGCAGGAAAGAAGGAATTTCTCACATATGGATATGAGAAAGCGTCGCTCAGGAGAATCGCAAAGGAGGCATCGGTGACAACCGGAGCCATATACGGTTATTTTCCGGGGAAGAAAGCATTGTTTGACGCGCTGACCTCAGATACGGCGGAGGAACTGCTGGATCTGTACCGTAAAGAGCACAGGGACTTTGCTGCGCTGCCGCCTGAACAGCAGCCAGCCAGGCTGAATGAGATTACAGAGCAGTACATACCCTGGATGGTGAATTATATCTATGATCATTTTGAGGTGTTCAAGCTGCTTCTGTGCTGCGGCGCCCAGGAAGCCAGGGACCGTTATTTTGACAGGCTGGCCGCGGTGGAGGAGCAGTCCTGCCGGGATTTTATAAAAGCTATGGAATCTTTGGGGCATTCGGCTGAAGGAATGAGCAACACACTGATTCATATTCTGTGCAGGTCCTTTTTCCAGCAGCTCCATGAATTTGTGTCCCACGACCTGCCGAGAGAACAGGCAATTACCTGTGCTGTCACATTAAGCCGTTTTCAGCATGCGGGCTGGGTGCGAATCATGGAGTTGGGTGAGTAAGAGATGGGGCTTGAGGGCGGAAAGCCGGAAGGCAGAAGCCTGACAGCCTTATTTTTAAAACAATGAGTTAGTTATAACTAACAAAAAGGAGGATGAAAAAGTGGATGGCAGCAGGAAACATATTATGACACGGCTTCCCGATACAGGTAAGGTGACTCTGATGACCTTTGCAGGGAAGTATAAATACCTTACAGTGACAGGATGCATTCTGTCAGGTATCAGCGCGGTTATAGCGCTGGTGCCGTATCTGTGCATGTGGAAGGTGATAAAGCTGGCGGTCCTGAACTGGCCGGGAGGACTGGCCGGCGGAACGCTGGTTTACTGGGGGTGGATGGCGGTGGCTTCCTCACTCCTGAGCATGCTTATCTATTTTGGGGCTCTTATGTGTACCCATCTTTCGGCCTTCCGGACAGCCAGAAATATGAAGACGGCTGCCCTTCACCACCTGGCAGAGCTGCCCATTGGCTATTTGAGGGGGACCGGAAGCGGAAAACTGCGCCGTATCATTGACGACGGGGCAGGACAGACAGAGACTTATCTGGCCCATCAGTTACCGGATTTGGCGGGAGCATTGGTGACGCCGGCGGCAGTGCTGGTACTTCTTCTGGTGTTTGACTGGAGATTTGGCCTTATCAGCCTCATTCCCATGGCGGTGGGTACATTTTTCCTCAGCAGGATGATGGGGACGGGAATGGCAGAGTGCATGAAGCAGTACCAGAATGCCCTGGAGGACATGAACAGCGAGGCCGTGGAGTATGTGCGCGGAATCCCTGTGGTAAAGACATTCCAGCAGAGCATTTTTTCCTTTAAGAGCTTTCATGATTCCATCATTCGCTATAAGAACTGGGCTGTGAATTATACCCTGTCCCTCAGAATTCCCATGTGCTGTTATTCGGTCAGCATCAACAGCATATTTGCCGTTCTCATACCTGCGGGCCTTCTTCTGGCAGGGGATGCGGCGGGCGGGCAGGGTTTTGTGACCATGGCCCTGGATCTGGTTTTCTATATCCTGTTTACACCTGTCTGCGTGACTATGATGGACAAAATCATGTGGACCAGTGAAAATACCATGGCTGCCAATGACGCGCTGGAGCGAATATTGAATGTTATCAGAGAGAAGCCTCTTTCTGAGCCCGCAGCTCCCAGGAAGCCTGAAAATCACAGGATTGAGATTAAGGACGTCTCGTTTTCCTATAACAAGGACGGTGTAAACGCTCTGGAGCATGTGTCTCTTACTGTGCCGCAGGGAGCCACCACAGCTATTGTAGGGGCTTCCGGAAGCGGCAAGACTACTCTGGTCAGCCTGATTCCAAGGTTTTTTGATGTGGACCAGGGAAGCATTTGTATCGGCGGTGTGGATGTGAGGGAGATGGAGACAAAAGAACTGATGAAGAGGGTCAGCTTTGTATTCCAGGACAGCCATCTATTTAAGGACAGTCTGATGAACAACATACGGGCGGCAAAACCGGAGGCAGATAAGGAGGAAGTCATGGGGGCCGTGAAGGCAGCCAGATGTGAGGACATTATTAAGAAGATGCCCCAGGGTCTGGATACGGTGGTTGGAACCAAAGGGGTGTACCTGTCGGGCGGTGAAATGCAGAGAATTGCACTGGCCAGAGCAATCTTAAAGGACGCTCCCATTGTGCTCCTGGACGAGGCCACGGCATTTGCCGACCCTGACAATGAATATCTGATTCAGCTGGCCTTTGAGAAGCTGGTGGAGGGCAAGACCGTGATAATGATCGCCCACAGGCTGTCTACGGTGTGCCGGGCTCACCGTATCTTCGTGATGGAGAAAGGCCGTGTGGCTGAACAGGGAAGCCATGATGAACTTTTGAAGGCCAGGGGGCTGTATGCAAAAATGTGGAAGGATTATCAGACATCAGCAGAGTGGAAGGTAGGTGGAAAGGCATGAGCAAGTATCTGCAGAAAAAATTCGCCTTGAGCGAACAGGGAGGAAGGGATCTGACAAAGGCCATATTTTCCTGTGCTCTCACCAATATGGGGCTGATATTCCCCATGGGCATCCTGTTCCTCTTTATGGAACGGCTTCTGGGCCCGTTGGTGGGGATTCAGGCTCCTTCCCTGGGAATGGCCGGGTATGTGGCAGCCTGCATTGTACTGCTGGTTATAATATTCATTTTCTGGAGAATCCAGTATGACGCTACCTTTGTGGCATCCTATACGGAAAGCGCCAATATGCGTATTCGTCTGGCGGAGAGGCTCAGAACCCTGCCCATGTCTTTTTTTGGAAAACGGGATCTGGCAGATTTGACCACCACCATTATGGCGGACAGCGCGTTTATTGAAAAGGCATTTTCCCATTTTATTCCTGAACTCATAGGGGCCTTCCTATCCACGGCGATCATAGGAGTGTGTCTTATGGCGGCTGACTGGCGGATGGGGCTGGCTGTGCTGTGGGTGGTTCCCATATCCTTTCTTCTGGCAGCAGGTACAAGACCCATGGTGGACCAGGTGGAGCGCAGGCAGAAGGGAAAGAAAATCGCTGCTTCGGACGGAATCCAGGAGTGCATTGAGAATATCCAGGACATCAGGGCCAACAACCAGCAGGAGGAGTATCTGAGGGGGCTGGACCAGAAGATTCTGAACGTGGAATCCATCACCATACGTCTGGAACTGTTAAACGGTACCATGGTCACAGCGTCCCAGATGTTCCTGAAAGTCGGCATGGCTACCACGGTACTGGCGGGAGCTGCTCTTCTGTCATCCCATTCCATCGGCTTTATGATGTTCCTCATGTTTATGGTGGCGTCCACCAGGCTGTACGGACCTCTTACCGGCTGTCTGCAGAACCTGTCGGCTGTGTACTCTGCTTTACTGGTGGTGGAACGGATGAAGGGGATTGAGGAGCAGCCTGTTCAGCATGGAAGCAGGGAAGCTGCGTACGATGGATATGACATTGTATTTGACCATGTGGGATTTTCCTATAAAGATGGGAAACAGGTTTTAAAGGATGTGTCATTTACAGCAAGACAGGGACAGGTGACAGCCCTGGTAGGGCCGTCGGGAGGCGGAAAATCTACCAGTGCAAAGCTGGCTGCCAGGTTCTGGGATATTGACAGAGGAAAGATTACGCTGGGAGGTACGGATATCAGCGGGATAGAGCCGGAGACCCTGCTTAGAAGCTTTTCCATTGTATTCCAGGATGTGGTCCTGTTTAACAATACCATCATGGAGAACATCCGTCTGGGACGCAAAGACGCATCTGACCAGGAGGTGATGGAAGCGGCCAGGGCAGCCCAGTGTGAGGAATTTATTCATCGTCTTCCAAACGGATATGAGACCCGGATTGGGGAAAATGGTTCTGCCTTATCCGGCGGGGAACGGCAGCGGCTGTCCATTGCCAGGGCCCTTTTAAAGAATGCCCCCGTGATTCTCATGGATGAGGCCACGGCGTCTCTGGATGTGGAAAATGAGACTCTGGTACAGCAGGCCATATCCAATCTGGTCAAGAATAAGACTGTGCTGATTATTGCGCACCGGATGAGGACTGTGGCAGGCGCAGACCGGATTGTGGTGCTAAAGGATGGTTATGTGGCGGAGCAGGGTACGCCGGAGGAACTGTTGGAGAAGAAAGGGATATACCATCACATGGCAGAACTTCAGGGTAAGAGCCTGAACTGGAGTCTGTAAGCAGATGGTGAGAGGAAAGCCGCCGGGAATGGATGGAGTCCCGGCGGCGTTTTTTGACTTCCACAACAGCGGCGCCCGTATTTTAAAAGATATTTGCTTGGTTTGTAATCGGGGATAGTCTTATGCAAACTTGATGGTTTATTGAGATATTTCGGCAATTGATAGAAATCTCCGGAAAATCCCCTGTCAGTTCACAGAAAATCCCCGGACTGTTCACAGAAAGCTCATGGTTTCCAGGATTTTTTTAAGGTTTGTTTCAGCTTGGGCTGTTAGGATAAAAGCCATAAAAGATGAAGGAGGCCATGTGTATGACTCAGGAAATATTCAAACGCTACGAGAAAAAATATATGCTCACCCAAAAACAGTATGATGCTTTGATGCCTGCTCTGGAAAGACAGATGGATACAGACCATTACGGGGAATATACCATATCCAATATTTACTTTGATACACCGGATTTCCAGCTGGTCAGACAATCCATTGAAAAACCGGAATATAAAGAAAAGCTGCGTTTGAGGGCATATGGGAAGGCGACGGACACCAGCGTGGTATATGCGGAATTAAAGAAAAAGTTTGACGGGGTGGTGTACAAACGCCGGATACCAATGCCCCTCTGCCAGGCAAGAAAGTATCTGTATTATGGAATCCGGCGGATTGAGGAGAGCCAGATATTGAAGGAAATAGATTATGTTTTGAATCGGTATGACTTAAAACCCGCGGCTTTTGTGGCCTATGACCGGGCGGCATATTACGGAAAGGGCAATGAAGAATTAAGGATTACCTTTGACCGGAATATTTGCTGCAGGTGCAGCGGGCTGGATCTGAAGAATGGAGTTTATGGAACAATGCTTTTGAATAAGGACCAAATTCTGATGGAGGTGAAAATTCCTGGGGCGATGCCGTTATGGATGAGCAGGCTTTTTTCCGATATGGGGCTTTTTCCGGTGTCTTATTCAAAATATGGTGCCTATTATAAAGAGTACCTGTATCAAGGGATATTTATAGAGGGAGGTAGAATCTGTGCTTGAGAGTGTGTTGACAGAAACTGTAAATACCGGTATTACAATGGGACAATTTTTACTCTGTACCATTACATCAGTAATGCTGGGGGCAGTGCTGGCTGCGGTTCATACATACAGGAACCAGTATTCCAGAAGCTTTATTCTTACTCTGGTCCTGCTGCCTGTTATGGTCCAGACCGTGATCATGCTGGTAAACGGAAACCTGGGTACCGGAGTGGCGGTCATGGGAGCGTTCAGTCTGGTGCGGTTCAGGTCCTTGCCCGGCAATGCAAGAGAGATTGGAAGTATATTCCTGGCCATGGCTCTGGGTCTGGCCGCTGGAATGGGGTATCTGGGAACCGCTATGCTTTTGATGATTGTGTCTGGCGGAATTACCATCCTTTTGATATCCCTTCCGGCAGGCAGGGCCGGGAGAAAGGAATTGAAAATTACGATACCGGAAAATCTGAACTATTCAGGGATTTTTGACGATATATTTGCGAAGTATACTAAAAGGTCAGAGCTTGTGCGGGTCAGGACCGTGAATATGGGCAGTCTCTATGAACTGTGCTACCAGGTGGATTTAAAGTCGGAATTTATTGAAAAGAACATGCTGGATGAAATACGGTGCAGAAATGGGAACCTTACCATTGTCTGCGGCCGGCTGCCGGATGGCAGGGATGAATTATAGGAGGATAATCATATGGGCAGAAAAGGACTGAAATACAGGAAACTTAAGATATTTGGAATAGCGGCCGGACTGGCCGGTGTTCTGTTTCTTGCCGGATGCACAAAGACAGCCGGGCAGGATGGGAGTAAGGCGGGAGCCGCTGGAACATCGGAAACAGCAGGCATCCAGGAAGCGGCAGGGACGCAGGACACAAACCGGACAGATGCAGACAGTTCCTTTGGTGATGGAGAGGAAACACGAATCACTGGAAATGGAACAACAGTGGCCATTGAAGGGACAGGGGCTGCGGCTGACGGGGCCAATGTCACTATTTCATCTTCCGGAACATACCGCCTGACAGGAAACATTACAGGGGGAGGCGTGGTGGTGGACGCGGGAAAGGAGGATGAAGTATGTCTGATACTGGACGGCGTTTCCATTACAAGTGCGGATTATTCCGCAATCTATGCCAGCCAAAGCGGACTTCTGACCATTGTCCTGGAGGATAGGACAGAAAACAGGGTATCTGACGGAAATACATATACTTATCCGCAGACAGGGGAGGACGAGCCGGATGCAGCCATTTTCAGCAAGGATGATGTGGTATTTGAGGGGAACGGCATGCTGACAGTCAGCGGTAATTATATGAATGGTATACGGGGAAAGGATCGCCTTACCATTAATTCCGGTACCTATGTCATTGAGGCGGCGGAAGATGGCGTGAAAGGAAAGGACGCCGTAGAGGTGAACGGCGGAGAGATTACCATTACAGCAGGCAGCGACGGGATACAGTCAAATAATAATGGGGAAGAAGACAAGGGATATGTGAGAATCACCGGAGGAACCACGGCCATCACAGCAGGAAAGAAAGGAATACTGGCCGAAACGCTGGTTGAGGTTACAGGCGGCATCATTGACATAAATGCTCAGGATGACGGTATACACAGCGGCAAGAATGTAAGGTTGTTCTCAGGTGAGCTGACGCTGTCCGCAGGCGACGATGCAGTTCACAGTGATAATCTGGTGGAAGTCTCAGGCGGAACCATAATCGTGGAACAAAGCCGCGAGGGACTGGAAGGGCTCTGTTTGGAAATCACTGGAGGAACCATTCAGATTAACTCAGAGGATGATGGAATTAATGCAGCCCGGGGTACAGATACATCCGGCGGTCCAAATGCAGCCGGCGGTTCTTTTGGTGCAACAGAAGGGGCTTACATCCGTATTACGGGAGGAAACGTGAAGATCAATGCTTCCGGGGATGGTATAGACTCCAATGGAGACCTGTATCTGGAGGGAGGTACCGTCCTCGCAGAAGGCCCGGCAGAAGGGGGAAATGGTGCTTTGGATTACAATGGTACGGGAACCATTTCGGGAGGAACCATATTGGCTGTGGGAAGTGCGGGAATGTTCCAGACGTTTTCTGAGAATTCATCCCAGCCCATGCTGATGGTTTACTTTGATGAAATGCAGGATGCCGGAACAACCATATCAATAAAGGACGGGCTGGGAAATCAATTGACGGAAACAGAGATTTCAAAGCCCTTTGAGGCTCTGCTTTTCAGCTCGCCAGAATTAAAAACAGGGGAGACTTATTACATAGAGGCCGGAGAACAGGATATTCAGATGGCGGTGGACGGCATCCTGAATCAGTATGGCACGCCTTCCAGCGGAGGTTTTAGAAGAATCCCAGGCGGCGGAGACGGAAAGTTAAAAGAAAAGCCGGGAGCAGGAACCGGAGAGGAAAACTTCGGAAGAACACAGGAAGGTAGAGAAGGAGAGAATGCTGAAGGAAGCCGGGAGGGAAGGCGAAAAATGCAGCCGGAAGCGGGAAACGCAGATAATATTGGCAGTGAATCAGAATCGGAAGGAACCGGAAATGTTTCCGGCAAAGCCTCCGTTGTTGTAATACAGGAGACTTTGCTGGCAGGGAATTCGCCGGAAGAGAGCTTGCCGGAAGGTATCCATGTTCTGGGAAGCAGCGGTAGCATGGAGTAAGCCGAAGCCTTGAAGCATGCCGGGTGGCCGGGAATACTTTCTTATTCCTGTATGGGCAGCCGAACTATAAATGAGTTTGTTGCGAAACCATCCGTGCTGGCCTCAATCTTTCCTCCATGCTCAGATACAATGCTTTGGGCAATGGAAAGTCCGAGGCCGTAGCCGGGGATATTGCTGCGGGCAGTGTCTCCGCGGTAAAAGCGGAGAAACAGGTGTTTGATTTCTTCTTTCGTGAGAGGCGCCCCCTCATTTGAGACAGTGAGGAGCGCCTCTTTTGCGCTGGCCTTTTTCAGGGTAACACAGATGGAGCCGTTATCCTGACTGTATTTGCAGGCATTGTCAAGGAGAATGTCTGTCAGCTGCCGGAGTTTTTTATCATCTCCATTTACATGAAGTGCAGCTTCGATATCATAGGTGATGTGTTTACCCATGTCAAAAGCCAGAGGCTCAAAGGCCATAAGACTGCTATTTACAATAAAGCTCAGGTCAACTGGTGCGCTGACCGCAGACTCCTGTCCTGAGTCACTCCGGGCCAGGGCGAGAAGGCTTTCTGTCAGCTGTTTCATCCGTAGGGACTCAGCCTTTATATGGCTTATTCGCTGCCGGTTTTGTCCCTTCGGTATATCGCGGTCTTTTTCAAGCATATCGGCATTGGAGAGGATGACGGTGAGAGGTGTTTTTAATTCGTGGGAGGCGTCCGCAACAAACTGGCGCTGCCGCTGCCAGGCAATCTCCACTGGTTTCACAGCCCATCCGGAGAGAAGGATGGAGAACAGGAAAAAGACAGCAAACGAACATGCTCCGATAATGGAAGAGTGAATCACCTGCCAATAGAGTGAATTCTGTTCCTCATATATATCGGCGAATACATACCGCACTGTTTGGTCAGGCTTGGTTTTTCCCCGGAGAAAACGCAGGTGCAGGTCTTTTAAGGTGCCGGACTCACCGCCTTTGCTTTCCGCCAGGGATATCAGGGTTTCGGCCTCCTGGCTTTCTATATCTGGAAGCTGGTTCTTTACTACAGTATAGTTGCCCTGCCTTATATCAACTACCATCAGAGGAAGTTCCTGCCTGCGGGGGCGGGAGGGAGGACGCTGGCCCGCAGAGGGCGGCTGGCCTGCCTGTTCCTGTATACTGCCCGGATAATTTTCCAGCATGGCGGAATGCAGGGTGCCCATGCTCCGCTGAACGTAGTTTGCTTTTGTTGTGTAGTACAGCGTTATGAAAATGACAGCCAGCAGAAAAGCGACAATGGTCATCATGATGGCTGAAAATTTCCATCTGAGTTTTCGTATCATAGGGACACCCCCAGCTTATATCCAATGTTTCTCATGACGGAGATAGAAACACAGGATCCCAGCAGCGAGAGTTTCTTGCGCAGAAATGATATGTAGGCCTCCACACTGTTGGAATTCACATTGGCGTCATATCCCCAGACCTTAAGGAGTATGGTTTCTTTGGGGAGATACTGACTGCTGTTTTGTATCAGCATGCTCATTAGTTCCAGTTCCTTGGCGCTTAAAGACACACTGTTTTCTCCGCAGATAAGTTCAGGCATGGAGGGTGTGAGGATAAGGTCGCCAAAGGTCAGCGTGTCGGGCGCAATATCTCCGTGACGCCTTAGCACGGTGCGCAGACAGGCCAGGAATTCTTCGGTGGCAAATGGCTTTGTCAGATAGTAGTCGGCTCCGGCATCTAATCCCCTCACCCGGTCCGAAAGCTCCGACCTGGCAGTCAGCATGAGCACCGGCGTCATGTTGCGGGTGCTTCTTAAGTTTTTCAGAACCCCATATCCATCCATTCCGGGAAGCATAACATCCAGGACAATGGCATCGTAAATGCCGGTTTGTGCAAGCTCCAGTCCCTCTGCCCCGTCATGGGAGACATCTGTATAATATCCTGCCCCGCCTATCATGTCAGCCAGAGTAAATGCCAGCCGTTTCTCATCTTCAATCACTAATATGCGCATGGAATCCCTCCTGTGGTTCATTGGAATAAGCCTATTATAACATGAAGCCTGGGGAGGGAATTTTGAACTTTGTGTGAAAAATTTACTCAGGCAATAATGGGGTTTATTTTGCTGCAGTGCAGGCGGTATTTTAAAGAATAGGGTTAGGGAAAAGGTGTGGAGTGTACGAGGATAATAGTAATCATTTTAAGAGTGACACTTAGTGTGTAGATTGTTTCAAGTTTCAATATAAGGTACAAACATCCATGAAGCGGTGGAAAAAGCGCTTCATGGATGCTTTTTTTGTACAGTAAACAAATCCGCCTGGGGAATGCATATAGTTATAATTTTATACTTTCCCAGCCAGAACATACATCTTTGACAAAAGCATCGGCTCCTTTAGATACATCGCTTTTTAAAAGCGCATCAATTATAGCAACATGATTATCGCAGCACAGAACCTTGATTTGTTGGTCTGTAAGGCCGCCAAAACGATTGCGGTAAGCAATATAACGGCTGTTCATGGTTAAATCGGCAATTACTTTAACCTGATCGTGAATGATTCCTGGAATACACTCATCAAGCAGCCGGTGGAATTCCACATCCAGATAAAATAGTTCTATCAAATCAGGATTACTTATGTACTTCATGTTTCGGAAACGGCTGAACTCCTCATGAAATTTGTTGAGTTCTTCCTTGCTAATTAAATGTCCTGCACTTTCTATAACAAGTTTCCCAAGAGATGCTCTGGCTTTAAAAATGATTTCCAGTTCAAAGGGAGTGAGCTCCCTGACAAATGTTCCCCGTTGCGGTTGTACCACAACATAACCATCTCTCTCAAGAGCAGAAAGAGAGACAGAGATAGGAGTACGGCTTACCTGCAGTTCTTCGGCAAGACTGGCGATACTAAGCTGCTGACCAGGGTGTAGTTTATCAAATATAATCCTGTTTTTGATGATGTTATAGGCTCGTTTATTCAGGGCAGGCTCGTTTGTGATGGAGTCTTCGTAACTTTTCTGATATTTTCCCATTAATGTACCTTCTTTTTATAGTATGTGACATTTTACTTATGCAATATAAGTTTAGCACATGTAGTAAAATAAAACAATAGAATTTTAGCATAGATATGGCGGGGGTTGAAATAAATTGGATAAAAGAGATAGAAATAAAAAGAATATACAAAGTATATTAGATATATTGACAATAAAAGAAATGGGTGGTACTATCTAAACATAGACAACTAACATGTTAGTTAAAAATAGAAAATAGAAATAAAACAAAACTAACATGTTAGTAGGGGGTGCTTTTATTTTTAATACAGAAAGGAGAAGTATGAGGTTTGGATGTTGCATCAATATGGTTGCTTCAGAACTTGATGGAATTGGAACAGAACATTTGAGTGAATTAGAGCATATGGGATATGACTATGTTGAAATGCCTCTGGCGGAAATGATGAGACTTGATGGGCCGAATTTTTTGGAATTAAAGAGAAGGGTGGACCGGTTGACTATCGGCTGTGAGGTCTGCAACAACTTTTTTCCAAAACACATGAGACTAACAGGACAAGAGGTTCGTATGGATTTGGTATTGAGCTATGCTGAGCGGGCCCTGACGCGTGCTAAAGATTTAGGTGCCACATGTGTGGTGTTTGGAAGTGGCTCTGCTAAAAATGTTCCGAAGGGGACTTCGCTGGAAAAGGGATATCAGCAGATTGTGGATCTGCTGAATCAAATAGCGTCTCTTGCCGCGAACAGAGACATTATCATATGCATTGAACCGCTCAGAAAACAGGAATGTAATCTTATTAATACCTTTGAGGAGGGGGGGAGGCTGGCGGATGAATTAAGACATCCTAACATAAAGGTATTAGCTGATTATTTTCACATGATGGCTGAGGCGGAACCCATGAGCCATTTAAGTGGACCTGGCGGAAGATATCTGGCACATGTTCATTTTTCCAGCTCAGAGAGAAAATTTCCCGGATATCAGGATGAGGAGGCCTATCATGAATTTTTTAATGAACTGAATCGGATTGGATATGACGGCAGGATAAGCTGCGAGGCATATTCTGGTGATTTTAAGGCAGAGGCCCCTGTGACACTGGAGTTTTTGAAACATATGGATGCAAGAGCGAAAGGAGGAGACAGTAGTGTATAGTAAGGAATTGATTGATAATCTAGAAAAAAAGGCGCAGATCCTGCGGCGGGATGTGATAATCAGTGTGGGGATAGGAGTAGCGGGCCATATAGGCGGTTCTAACTCTTCAGCTGATATTGTGACGGCTCTCTATTTCTATAAGATGAGACATGACCCGAAGAATCCCCGCAAAAGGGACAGGGACCGTTTTTTGTTAAGCAAAGGTCATGTAGCAATCCTGCAATATGCAGCGTTGGCAGAAGCTGGTTATTTTCCGGTAGAAGATTTGCCCCATACCAAGGAACTGGGCTCCTATCTCCAGGGACATCCGGACGTACTTAAGACACCTGGTATAGAGGCTGGTACGGGGTCTCTGGGACAAGGCCTTTCCATAGGACTGGGTATGGCTCTGGGACAAAGATTGGATGGACTGGACAGAAAAACATATGTACTAGTAGGGGATGGAGAGATAGCAGAAGGACAGATCTGGGAGGCTGCCATGGCAGCCAGCGCTTTTAAGGCGGATAATTTGGTGGCAATTGTGGACCGGAATGGGCTTCAGGCAAATGGAAAGATAAAAGAAAGGATGGATTCCGGTAATATTGCCGCTAAATTCTTAAGCTTTGGCTGGCATGTCATAGAGATAGACGGTCACAACATGGAAGAAATACTGACAGCTCTGGATGGGGCAGATCAGGTGAAAGGGGTACCAACGGTCATTGTTGCAGACACAGTGAAAGGAAAAGGTCTCAGCTTTGCAGAAAATGTGGTTTCTTATCATAATGGTAAGCTGACAGATGAGACATACCGACAGGCGCTTGCCGAGTTGGCTGTGTAGATGGGGAGGGCTGAAATGGGTGAAACAAATCAAAGAGTGGCTTATGGTAATACTTTAAAGATGTTAGGGAAAGATGATGAGCGGATTGTGGTTCTGGATGCAGATTTGGGTGGCTCGACTATGGGGAAGATATTTGAGGCGGCATATCCTGAACGGCACTTTGAAATGGGAATAGCAGAGGCAAATATGACCAGTGTGGCAGCCGGACTGGCCCAGACCGGAAAGATACCATTTACCAACTCGTTTGCTGTTTTTGCCGGAGGAAGGGCTTTTGACCAGATACGGCAGACTATTGCAATTGGCAAACTGAATGTGAAAATATGCGGCGCTTCTTCCGGCCTCTCGGATTTTGGGGATGGTGCTACACATCAGTGTGTGGAAGATATGGCCATATTTAGGTCTATACCTAATATGACAGTGGTCTGCCCGGCTGATGCAAATGAAACGGTTGAAGCGGTTAAGGCGATTGCAGGCTATGAGGGTCCGTGTTATCTCAGACTGAATAGGAACGAATATGATAATGTAACACCGGAGGGAAGAAAATTTCAGATAGGTGTACCATATGTGATGAAGGAAGGGGAAGAAATAGCAGTATGTGCCACCGGATATATGTTAAAGGAAGCACTTGAAGCCGCAGAAATCCTGAAAGATGAAATAAGTGTGAGGGTCATAAATGTTCCTACTGTTAAACCAATTGACGAGGAGGTACTCATCAGCCTGCTTAAGGGATGCAGGGGGATTGTGACGGCTGAAGAGCATACTGTGAAAGGCGGCCTGGGAAGTGCGGTTGCCGAAATACTGAGAAGGAAGCCGATCCCTATGGAATTTGTAGGCATTAAGGATGTATTTGGCTGCAGTTCGCACTCCTACAGGGAGCTGCTGGAATATTATGGACTGACAGCGGAATCGGTGGCAGAGGCAGTCAGAAGCATTGCGAACATTTGAAAGGAGTCGGATTTTCATGAAAATTGGATTTATTGGTTTGGGTATCATGGGCAGGCCTATGGCTAAGAACCTGGTAAAAGCAGGGTATGATTTGACGGTATATGATTTGAATGAAGAGGCTGTGGCTGATTTGGTATCATGCGGAGCAAGGGCAGCAGACAGCAGTAGAGAAGCATCATTGGAGGCAGAGGTAGTGATTACCATGGTTCCCAATTCGCCACAGGTCAGGGAAGTGGTGTTGGGGAAGGATGGCATGGCAGAAGGTGCTTCTGAAGGAACGGTGCTGATTGACATGAGTTCCATTGACCCTACGGAGAGCAGAAGCATTGGCATGGAGCTGAAAAAATATGGAATTGAAATGATGGATGCCCCGGTATCAGGTGGTGAGCCCAAAGCAATTGAAGGCACATTGTCTGTCATGGTCGGAGGCAGGAGGGAACTGTTTGACAGATATTATGACATGTTGATGGTTATGGCAGGCTCTGTAGTTTATGTGGGTAAATTGGGAGCTGGTAATGTGGCAAAGCTGGCCAATCAGATTATTGTGGCAGTAAATATCGCGGCGGTCTCGGAGGCATTAACCTTTGCTAAAAAGGCGGGAACGGACCCGGAACTGGTATATCAGGCAATCAGGGGAGGATTAGCCGGGTCCACTGTGCTGGATGCAAAAGCACCAATGATGTTTCGGGGAGATTTCAAGCCGGGTTTTCGTATTGAACTGCATATAAAGGACCTGGGGAATGCGATTAATGCAGCCCATGCGGTCAGTTCACCGGTTTTGATGACCGGGCAGTTAATGGAAATTATGCAGGCTCTGAAAGCTGATGGGCTGGAAAAAAAGGACCATTCCTGCATTGTGAAGTATTATGAAAAGATTTCAAATGTCACTATAAAATCGTCAGAAGAGGAATGAGATTCAGCCATGAGAAAGAAAGGGGGGAGACTGCCGATGGATGAACGGATTTGTGAGCCGGTGCTGAGGGCGGTTGCTATTTCTAAGGCATTTTATTCCACACAAGCACTGCAGAAGGTTTCCTTTGAACTGCTTCCGGGAGAGGTGCATGCACTGATGGGGGAAAATGGTGCGGGAAAATCCACCTTGGGAAAGTGTATAACGGGGATTTATAAATCAGATGAAGGGGATGTGTATTACCAGGGAAGGAAGGTGGCTTACGCCAATCCCAAGGATGCTCTGAATGATGGGATTGCGATTGTGCTGCAGGAGTTTAATACAATACCGCATTTGAGTGTGGCTGAAAATATTTTTCTTACAGATGAATCATTTTACAAAAAAGGATGGATAGCTGATTATGAGGCTATGGTGAGGAAGACGGATGAGCTTCTGAGATATTTTCATATGAGGGAATTCATAGATCCCATGGATAAGATGTCAAAACTATCTGTTGCGGAGATGCAGATAGTGGAAATTATCAAGGCAATGTCCAAGGAAGCTAAGGTGATTATTCTGGATGAACCAACGGCTACTTTATCAGCCAGGGAAGTGGACCGCCTTTTTGACATGATTAGGGAATTGAAAGAAAAAGGTGTAGGATTTATCATAGTTTCCCATCGAATTAATGAAATATACGAAATTTCAGACCGGATTACTGTATTTCGGGATGGAAGGCTGGTACTTTCAGGGGCGGATACCAGTGAACTTGAGGAGATGGAGCTTATTAAGGCTATGGTTGGGCGGCAGATTGATGATTTATACGGCAAGGCCGCTCAGAGAGACGAGATGATATCTGATGAAATCATACTTGATGTGCAGCATATAAGTGATACACGGAATTTTGTTACAGACTGTTCGTTTCAGGTACATAAAGGCGAAATCCTTGGGATAGCAGGATTAGTGGGGGCGGGAAGAAGTGAACTTATGCGCTGTGTGTTTGGAATTGATTCGCGTTCTGAAGGAAAGGTGATTTTTAAAGGAAAGGAAGTTAGGAAAGATTCGATAACTGCCAGCATAAAGGCGGGGATGTGTTTCCTTTCGGAAAAACGGAAGGAGGAAGGACTCCATCAGGATATATCCATCATGCATAATCTGAATATGGTGATTCATGCCATAGCGAATAGACCGTTTATCAGCAATCGTCTTGAAGAAGATAATTGCAGGGAAATGGTCGAACGTCTGAACATAAAAGTAGGAGAGCCCTTTAACAAAGTGAGCAGCCTGTCCGGGGGGAATCAGCAAAAGATTCTTTTGGGGAAATGGCTCCTTTCAAAGCCGGAATTGCTGATAATAGACGAGCCCACCAGGGGAATTGATGTTGCCTCTAAAAGTGAGATTTATGCAATCTTGCGGGAACTGGCGAACAAAGGGTTTTCCATTATCATGATATCATCAGAAATAAATGAGATTCTGGGAGTTACGGACAGGACGCTGGTTGTACGGGATGGAAAGATTGTTGGCAGGCTTAAGACCTCGGAAACCACTGAAGAACAGATCGGTTACTACGCTACTATGGGAGAGACAGGAGGGGATGAGTAAATGGATAAAGATACAAATGTGAAACAGATTTCCTGGAGCGGGGAATATAAGAAGATGAGGCGCCAGTGGGCGCTGCGCAATAACAGGACAGAATTGATTATGTTGGCAGTACTGCTGGTTGGCTGTGTCGTCATGTCCATGGTTTCATCCACGTTTTTGTCAGTAGGAAATATCCTGAATATTTGTTCCCAGCAATCCACTACGGCTCTTATGGCAATTGGTATGACATTGGTTATCATTACAGGCGGCATCGATCTTTCGGTAGGTACTTTGCTTGGTTTTTCAGGCATGTTGGCAGCTATGAGACTGCAGGCCACCGGGAATATACTTCAGGCCATATTGACGGCATATGGTATTGCCCTGTTTATTGGCATTATCAATGGTTTTTTGATTGGATACATGAAGCTTCCTGCATTCATTGTTACTCTGGGAACACAGCAGATTTGCCAGAGCATGAACTATGTGGTAACAGACGGCTCCTCTGCGTCCAAGTTTCCGGAAGTTTTCGGATTTATTGGTAAAGGTAAACTGATTGGAATAATTCCGTTTTATCTAGTAATGATTATTGCACTGTACGTTATATTTATGGCTGTTCTGACTAAGATGCGTTATGGGCGGTTTCTGTATGCCACAGGTTCCAATGAAGTGGCGGCCAGGATATCGGGCATTAAGACGAAAAAAGTGATAATGGTTACATATATCATATCAGCGTTGACTGCGGCAACGGCAGGTCTTGTTATGATATCACGGTTAATGGCCTGTGATCCGACTTACGGTAAAAGTGCCGAGATGGATGTGATAGCAGCGGTCGTTATTGGCGGTACTTTTATGTCAGGAGGAAAGGGAACGCTATGGGGAACTGCAATCGGTGTTTTTATTGTGGGCGTTCTCAGAAATTCATTGAACCTTCTGGGGGTAAATACCTTCTGGCAGGGAACAGCAATCGGTGTTGTAATCATCCTGGCGGTTTTGGCGGAACAGTTGTCACACAAGAAAAAAGATAACTAAATAGTAAATATTAAAATAAAAGTACAGGAGGAAATGAAAATGAGGAAAGCAGCGGCAATGTTTATGGCAGCAATGATGGCGGTCAGCCTGTCAGGATGTACGGGCGGAGGTAAAACGGCAGACAGCACTACTGCGGCGGTGACAGAGGCAAAGGAAACAACGGTGGAGGCAACAACAGCTGCTGACACGGCAGCGGATTCGGAGGAAACACAGAAGGCGGCACAAGCAGAAAATGAGGCAGAAAAGTCAGGAGAGAGCTACCATATAGCGTATCTGTGTCCGTCTATGGATACTCCTTTCTGGCGTTATATGGCAACAGGTGTTGAGAGAGAGGCTGAGAAACTGGGAAATGTTACGGTTACGACGTATGATAGTAAGAATAGTGCGGATATCCAGTATACAAATGCTCAGGATGTAATTGTAAAAGGCGTAGATGGCATTGTGATTAGCCCGACAGATTCAGCTTCTTGTGTGGCAGTACTTGGATTGGCTGAAGAGGCAGGGATACCGGTGGCAATCAGTGATATTGGAACAGATTCCGGTGAATATGTGACATTTATCAAAACAAATAACCTGAAAGGAGCAGAGGAAGGCGGCAAGTATCTGGCATCTCTTCTCAAAGAAGGCGATAAGGTTGCTGAAATTGTAGGCCCCCAGGCACGTCAGAATCAGCAGGACAGAAAAGCAGGGTTTGAAAAGGGTGTTGGCACAGCTAATGTAGAGATTGTTGATTTCCGCCAGATGGAGCGCGAGAACCGCAGTGAGGGAGAATCCTATGCTCAGGATTATCTGACAGCATATCCTGATCTGAAGGCAATTTTCTGCACATCTGACGACGCGTCGCTTGGAGTACTGGCAGCATGCCAGGGGGCGGGGCGAAATGAGGTCATGATATTTGGTTTTGACAGCAATGAAGAATTGCTGGCAGCTGTCAGGGAGGGAACTATCGTGGGAACCAGTACACAGCAACCGCTGTTAATGGGAGCCAGGGCGTTGGATGGAGTGATTGACCATCTTGATGGCAAGGAGGTTGAGCAGTTACAGGAGATAGAGACATTACTTGTCACAAAAGACAATATTGACGATGTTTATGACATCCTAAGTGAGACAGCTATGGTGATTGAATAGACGAGGAGAGAAGGAGAAAGAACCATGATTAAAGTAGATCCTACAAAGCACACACATTGGTATAGTCCATGGAATGTTCCTGTGGCAAAGGTGGATTCTGGAGAAACTGTTAGTTTTACATGTCAGGATACATGGAACGATGTAATGGTAGACACAAATACCATTCAGGCAAGGGCTATGCACGGATACCCTATTAATCCTGTGAATGGACCAGTTTATGTAAATGGTGCCATGCCTGGTGATACAATGAAAATTACAATTGAAGATGTACGTGTTACATCGGATGCAACCTTAATTTGCAATGATATTCAGGTATGCAAGGCATTCAGAAAGTATATAACGGACGATGAGGTAGTTAAATTCCCAATCAAAGATGGGCAAGCAGATATGTTTGGCGTGAAAGTTGATTTAAAGCCATTCCCTGGATGTCTGGGAGTAGCTGCCGCGGAGCGTATGAGTACTCTTGACCAGGGACGCCATGGCGGAAATATGGATTGTAAATATTTGACAAAGGGGAGCATCCTATATCTGCCGGTGTTTGCGCCGGGAGGACTGGTTGCTACAGGAGATATCCATGCGTACCAGGGCGATGGGGAAATCGTAGGCGGTCTGGAGGTTGCGGGAGAGGTTGACCTTAAACTGGAAGTCATCAAAGGAATTACAGAACCTTGGCCGATTCTTGAAACGAATGACCGTTGGTATGCGATTGTTTCGGACGATACTCTGGAGGAAGCGGGTTTCAAGGCAGTCCAGTGTATACAGGAATTTATACTGAAACGGACCGACAGGTACACCCCTAATCATCTGATGCTGATGCTTGCTGAGCTGGGGGATGTGGAAGTGTGCCAGATGGTAGATACATATATGACAATGCGTTTTGGGTTTGAGAAGCGGATTGCACCGGAGCTTACTTTTTGATTTGAAACTGCAGGCGTGAAAGGAAACTTTCACGCCTGATTCAACGTCTGCAGGAGTTAATAACACAAACCATATATCCCACCTCTACGGAAGCAATACATAGAGTGCGGCGGCCACGGAACAAATCATAAAAAATATCCCGCTGACCCGGATAAATGTCAAATAAAGACCGGTTGGCCCTACGCCGTCCACTGCGAAAATATGTTCAACCTCCCAGAGATATTCCGGCTTTATAATCATGGCCAGACCTAAAACAAATAAAGGAATCAGACCCAGATAATCCATCGCAACCTCCTTGAAATTATGGTATCATATCCATGCAATCAGGATATGTATGTTTCATAAACAGAGTATATCATATAAAAAATGGAATATAGCGATATTCATGAAATGGAAATAGAATCTTAAAGATGGAATAAAAATAGAACAAAAAAAGTAATAATTTCTCAGTTTTCGATCTGATGAATGAATATAATTCATTGACTTTTGTTCAATGGAGTGGTATTCTATGTATATAGCAGACGGTCAGCTTGTTGGGAAACAGGTATGGAACCTGCTGACTAATGAAAACAGAGTATTAAGCAGAAGGAGTCTGTTCAGAAAAGGGGAGATTGACAGATGGAACGCAAGACAGCCAGAATATCCAAGGAACCGGAGGTCCGCAGACAGGAAATATTGGATACGGCCATGTCTGTTTTTATGGAAAAGGGATATGAGGCAGCTACCATGAGAGATATTGCGGCAGCCATGCATGTGGTGCCGGGACTGTGTTACCGGTATTTTGAGTCCAAGCAGATGCTGTATGATACTGCAATTGAGCAGTATGTAAAGGATATTACGCATCCCATGATTGAACGTCTGAAAGAGAAGGATGATTCGCTGGATGGTTTCCTGGACAAAATGGAACAGCTGTTTATTCAAACAGATGGAAAGGAAAAGTATCATCATTTTTTTCATAAAAAGGAGAATCACGATCTTCAGATGCTTATGTCGGTTAAGCTGTGTGAGACCATTGAACCGTATATGGAGGAAAAGCTGCGGGAGATGAATGGAAATGGAATCACAAGGGTTGGGAATATACCGCTGACAGCGTCATACATGCTCTTTGGCGCGGTTCCTGTCCTGGAGAACGATGGATTGTCAACGGCTGAGAAAGCGTTGGGCATCCGCATGATTATGAAATGTATTTTAGAAGCGTAAGCGCGCTTGGAATGGTAAATAGGACGGCAGATAAGAGAAGGATTCCCGTTGCCGGTGTTTCGGGAATTTCTTTTTTTAAATAATGAATGAACAATGTTCACTTAATCAAGGAGGCAGAAATATGTTACATTATGCACTGATAACAGGGGCAACCAGCGGTCTGGGGCTGGCTTATGCCAAGTGGTTCGCAGGAAAAGGATATGATTTAATCATGACCGGCAGGAGAAAAGAAGTGATTGAAAGGAGAGCTCAGGAAATCAGGGATAAGTTTGCGTGTAAGGTAATTGTGATACTGGTAGATCTTGCTCAGGAGGACGGGGTAAGAAAGCTGCTTGCATCGTTAGAGGGAAGGGAGATTCATGTACTGGTGAATAATGCGTGTTTTGGTTTCAGAACCTCATTTAGTGATACGGATATAGATGGATTGAAGCGTCTTATTTATCTTCAGACAATTGCTGTGGCAGAAATCACCCATTATGTCCTGAGAGGAATGAAAGAGAGAAATAAAGGCATTATCATCAATATTTCGTCGGACGGGGCATTTGCAGTGGTGCCCGGCAATGTCACCTATGCCGCTGCAAAACGCTTCATCGTCACATTGACTGAAGGGCTTCACATGGAGCTCATGGGCACGGGAATCCGGGTTCAGGCCGTGTGTCCGGGCTTTGTGGATACGGATTTTCACGAAAATAACGGAATGTATGTGGATAAGACGAGAAAGGGCATGTTTGGATTCCGTCAGCCTGGGGAGGTAGTGGATGAGGCCATGAAGGAGTTTGAAAAAGGCAGTATTGTCTGTGTACCTGATAAGGCCGGAAAACTTGTGAAGGCCATGGCGGAGTATATGCCAAAAAAGATGTATTACCGGTTTGCAGATGATTTTGTGAATAAGAATATCCGGAAGAACTGACTGTCACAAATGCCGGCAGAAGATCTGCTAAGAACAGAGAACCTTTTAGAACAGAAAAACTTTTAGAACAGAAGACCTTTTTAAAACAGAAAACCTTTTTAAATAGAAAACCCAATAAAACAAGCAGAAAACCCAATAAAACAAACATATGAAAAGGCGCCCATTACAGCTGACTGCCAGCGGTTATGGGCGCCTTTTGCGTGGAAACCATCTTAAATAATAAATTTGAACTTGTCCCCAATGCAGAGCTGGCGGCAGAGGTTCGTAATCGTGTTATCCACATCGTGTATAACGCTTTCTATCCTCAAAAGGGGGTACCCGCTTGAAATCCCCAGGGCTTTGGCTTCTTTTGAGGTGGCGAATACGATGTCCAGGGTTTTTTGGGAATGGTCTAAAATTATATTATGTTTTTTCAGAATCTCATACAGGGAACTGTCGTTTAAATTTTCGCTGAATAAAAAGGAAAAAGACTCAGGAAATTTATTCAGCTCTAATTGGACTGGTTTTCCGTCAGCATACCGTATTCGCTCTAATACCAGTATCTTTTCGTCCTTGTCTAAGGACATCAGCTCCATCTCTTTTTCAGTGGGATCCTCCAGGGCTATTTTCGTGATCTTGGCACCGGGGGATGCATTCATCATCCGGCACATGTCGGTGAAGCTTAAAACCCCATTGGTGATACCCCGCTGAATCTTTTTTTCTGCGACAAATGTTCCCTTCCCGGATTTGCGGTAAAGATAACCTAATTCAGATAGTCCGGCCAGAGCTTTCCTGACCGTGACACGGCTTACATTATATGTTTCGCTTAATTCGTTCTCCGTGGGAAGCCGGCTTCCGGCAGGCCGCTCGCCGGTTTCGATCTCTTTCTGCAGCTTTTCCTCCAGTTGCTTGTATAGAGGGGTAGCAATTGTATTATTTAGTTCCATATATATCCTCCGCGTTACCCTTAAGTTATAATACTCAATTATATTATAATACAAATTGGACTCATTGTATATAATTGCGAAAAATTAAATTTGTTATTGACAATAAGTATTATATTGTATTATCATAAATATAGAAACAATTAAAAACAATATGCAAAGGAGATTTGAGACAATGGCATACTTTGGCGCGGATATCAAAAATATTATTGCTGAAATTTTGGAAGCGAAGAAATCAAAGGGCGGGGTAAAGAACCTGTATTTTGTGGGATGCGGAGGGTCACTGGGAGCTCTTTATCCGGCTAAGACATTTATGGAGAAGGAGTGTGCTTCCATAAAATCCGCCTGGATTAACAGCAATGAATTCGTTCACAGCACCCCCAGGGACTTTGGGGAAAATTCCATCATCTGCCTGGCATGTCACAAGGGCAATACACCGGAAACCATTGAGGCAGCAAAGCTGGGAAAAGAAAAGGGAGCTGCTGTCATTGTTCTGACCTGGCTTGAGGAATCGGAAATCATAGAATTTGGCGACTATATCATCCGTTATGCGTTTGACGCCAGCCCGGACCATCTTAAAGGCGATATTGACTATGCGGGGGAGAAAACCATATGTGCTCTTTTGGTGGCGGTTGAACTGACTGCGCAGACAGAAGGCTATGAAAACTATGACAAGTTCCAGGAGGGCCTGGGCATGATTAGCAATATCATTAAGAATGCACGTGCCCATGTTGCAGAGAGAGCCCTGGAGTTTGCCGAAACGTATAAAAACGATCCTGTAATCTATACCATGGGAAGCGGGGCTGCTTACGGCGCTGCCTATATGGAGAGCATCTGTATTTTCATGGAAATGCAGTGGCTGGATTCCAGCAGCATCCATACCGGAGAGTATTTCCACGGTCCGTTTGAGATAACAGATGCAAACCGTCCGTTTATGATTCAGATTTCGGAGGGCTCCACCCGTCCGCTGGATGAACGGGCCTTAAAGTTCCTTCGTACCTATGCAAAAAGGATTGAAGTCCTGGACGCAAAGGAGCTGGGCCTTTCTACCATTGATGCTTCTGTGGTGGATTATTTTAACCACTCCCTGTTTAATAATGTATATCCAATCTACAACCACGCCCTTGCAGAAAAGCGTGAGCATCCCCTTGTGACACGCCGCTACATGTGGAAAGTGGAGTATTAAGCTACAGCGAAAAAAACGATAAGACATTCATTCCCGCGAAGGCAGCATGCCGGAGTATTTTTTAATACGCTTTAAGCCGTATACGGCCCGGATCTCTGCCCGCGGGGCCCAAACCCCGCAGCGTACTGCGGGGTATTTTGCTATACAAGGAGGAAGATGTATGAAAATTTCTCAGCTCTGCGCAGCAAATTACCATTACAAACGATATACGCTGGATTACTTTCTGGAATCCGCAAACCGTCTGGGATACCAGTCTGTTGAACTGTGGGCTTCCGGGCCTCATCTGCATCTGGAGGATTTTGATGGGGGACGTCTGCGTGAATTAAACAGGACTATAAAGGACCATCACCTGAAGATTGCCTGTTTTACGCCTGAGCAATGTGTCTATCCCATCAGTGTCTCCCATCCGGATAAGAGATACCGTGACAGGACCGTGGATTTCTTTCAAAGGCACATAGAGGCGGCGGTGTGTCTGGATTGCAGCTGCATGGTGGTATCCACCGGGTTTGCCTATCTGGATGTGGATGGGGAAGATGCCTTTAAATGGGCTGCGGATTCATTTTCGCAAATCTGCCGGAAAGCGGAAAGCGAGGGCGTTACCCTGGCTCTGGAACCATTCACAAAATACACCACTCATATCTGCAATGAGGCAAGCCAGCTCCTTCGCCTGCTGCGTACGGTGGGAAGTCCGGCCCTCAAAGGCCTTGGGGATACGGATGTGATTGCCACCACGGGAGTGGATACATTTGAAACATTCATCGGAATTCTGGGAAGGGAGAACCTGGCTCATGTACATTTCGTGGACGGAAATCCCGGCGGGCACCTGGTTCCGGGAGATGGAAACCTGAATCTGGACCAGGCGCTTCATACCCTGGAAGCCTTTGACTACAAGGGGTATCTGGGACTGGAAATACTGGACAGGAGATATGTCATGAATCCGGAAGATGCCATGAGAAGGGCGCTTGCATGGTATTCAGAGCGCATAGGATAAGGGCCTGATAATGGAGGACGCGAAAAAACGGCGGCAGACAAATGGCTAGGGGATAAATGTATTTAAATGTATTTGTGATGGTGATACATTTGATACGGGCTTGATTGTATGATATGCACAAAAATAATTCTAAAAACTGTGTATTATATATAAAATGATAAATAGCAATTGACAAATCCATTAAATGAATATACTATTGTATTAGATACAAAACAATACAGAGCAATACAAAGAAATACAAAACTGAATTGCTTTTGTATTACCAAGAATGTGCGCACCATTCTTAAAACAAAAGATTGAATCATTTCTTAGACCATAAAGGGGAAACATTTTACAAAGGATTAGGAGGATAATTTATGTTTTGGATAGAATTGATTATCGTTCTGGCTATCATTTTTCTGGGGGTACGAATTGGTGGTACGTTCCTGGCGATGGCAGGCGGAATAGGAATGTTCATTATGACATTTATACTGCATGTAACACCTTCCGATCCGCCGATTACCGTTATTCTGATTATGATTGCAGTAATCTGTGCGGCAGCCACCATGCAGGCCTGCGGCGGACTGGACTATCTTGTTAAAATCGCGGAGAAGATACTACGCAGAAACCCCAGGATGATTACCGTACTGGCTCCGGTTGTGGCTTATATTTTCACATTCATGTGCGGAACAGGCCACATTGTATACAGCCTTCTTCCTGTTATCAATGAGATTGCCATTGAGACAGGCGTCAGGCCTGAACGGCCCATCTCAGCCTCGATTGTTTCATCCCAGCAGGCCATTACAGCGTGCCCGATTTCAGCAGCTACCGTGGCAGTCCTTGCTTTTATGGCTGAGGCCACAGGCTATGGCTCCGTCAATATCTTTACCCTGCTGCTTGTCTGCATCCCTGCCACCCTGGTTGGTACCGTGGTCTGCGCGCTTGCAGTTATCAAGAAGGGCAAAGAACTGGCGGATGACCCGGAATTTAAAGCCCGTGTTGCAGCAGGACAGATAGAGGATTATACAAAGGCAGAGAAAAAGGAAAGACCTGCCACAAAGGAAGCCAAGATTTCTGTGGCAATCTTCCTCATTGCCATGGCAGGCATTGTTTTGCTGGGCGCTGTGAAGCCTCTTGTACCTACACTTGCTGACGGAAACAAATTACCGCTGACAACTGTTATTGAAATCTTTATGCTGGTGGCAGCCGCAGCCATGGTTCTTATCACAAAGCTCGACAGCGACAAGGTACTGGACCAGCCGGTATTCCGTACAGGTATGTTCGCAGTGGTACTGGCATTTGGCCTGTGCTGGCTGGTAAATACTTTTATCGGAGACCAGTCCTCCTTCATCACTGACAATATGTCGGCCCTGACCAACCAGTATCCATGGATTTATATTATTGCCGTATTCATTGTGGGAGCCATTACCACAAGCCAGTCCTCCACAACCATGATTATGGTGCCAATCGGTATTGCGCTGGGCCTTCCGGCTAACATCATAGTGGCCGGCTGGATTGCCTGCTCATCCAATTACTTTATTCCCGCTTCGGGACAGTGTGTTGCTGCCATTGCATTTGACTCGGCAGGAACTACAAAAATTGGAAAATTTGTCCTGAATCACAGTTACATGGTACCGGGACTTGTGTGTACAGTGGTATCTGTGGCGGCAGCCCTGCTTCTTGGAAGCGTAATCTTTTAATGCAGTCCGGCAGCAGCCGGAGCCGTGACGGGTTTTATGACAGGCTCCGGTGCTGCCAGTTTTGTGAAAGCGCAGCTTGTGATATAGAAGGAGGCCTCATTATATGAAATTTGCTCCAATGAATTACCATTATTTACGTTATCCCATAAAAAAGTTCCTGGACAAAGTGGAGAGCTCTCCCTTTGACAGTATCGACCTTTACTGCTCGGCACCCCAGCTTAACATCTTTGATTATTCCCTGAGCCGGCTGATTGAGCTGGACCGGGATATCAGGCAGAGAAACCTGAAGGTAATGGCTATGACGCCTGAAAATTGTGTTTATCCTGTCAATTTCTGTACCCAGGATCCTGTGACAAGGCAGTCCAGCATCCGCTATTACCAGAGAGCCATTGACACGGCGGAGTTCCTGGGATGCCCTAACATCCAAATCAGTACAGGCTTCGGTTATTTTGACCAGCCCAGGGAAGAGGCGTGGAAATACTGCCGGGAGTCGCTGGCACAGCTGGCCGTGTACTGCCAGAGGAAACAGGTCCGGCTTTTCCTGGAGGAGCTGAAGGTCACCACCACCAATGTCCTGATTACAAGCAAAGACATAGCCGGGATGCTGGATGAAATCGGCTCCCCCTGTATCGTTGGAATGGTGGATATGGACCAGATGACGTATGCCGGGGAGACAGTGGATGATTATTTCGACCATCTGGGAGAACGGCTTATGCATATACACTTCAATGACAGGGGGCATACGGTTCCCGGCCACGGGGATTTCCCCATGAAGGAGTATTACGATGCCATCAAGAGAAGAGGATACGATGGAACCGTTTCATTTGAAATCTGTGACCGCAGATATTACTGTGACCCGGATAAGGCTATCGACGACATCGTTTCCTGGATGAAGAAAAATACCCATGAATTAGGGGATGTATTAGAGGAGATATGATATGTGGATTCATGACATGTTTGGAGCAGATAAGCCCATTATCGCACTGCTTCATCTGGATGCCCTTCCGGGGGACCCGGGGTTTTGCGGGGACATGGATGTGGTGCTGGACCATGCGGCCCACGACCTCACGGCATTGCAGGATGGAGGCGTGGATGGGATTCTTATTGCCAACGAGTTCAGCCTGCCATACCAGCCGGTGGCGGATATTGCCGTTATATCGGCCATGGCATACATAATCGGGAAGCTGAAGGACCGAATCAGGGTTCCCTTTGGGGTCAACGTTGTAAAGAATCCCATTGCGACCATTGACCTGGCGGCGGCAACAGGTGCCCGCTTTGGGCGGAGCTGTTTTTCAGGTGCATATATGGGAGAGTATGGGGTCTATGTCTCTAACAGCGGAGAGGCCGTCCGGCACAGAAAAGCTCTGGGAATGGAGCACCTTAAGCTCCTGTTTAAGGTGAATCCGGAGGCGGATGCCTACCTTGTGCAGCGGGATATCCAGGTGGTGGCCAGGTCCATTATGTTCGGGGATTTTGCAGACGGCCTCTGCGTATCAGGGGCAGCGGCGGGAGCAGAGCCTGACGATGTGGTTCTGTCCAGGGTCCATGAGGCAGCGAAGCAGAAAAATGTTCCGGTGTTCTGCAACACCGGGTGCAATCACCAGAATGTAAGGGAAAAGCTGAAACATTGTGATGCTGTATGCATTGGATCAGCCTTTAAAAAGGATGGTATTTTTAACCAGCGGGTGGATGAAAAACGGGTCCGTGATTTTATGGAAATTGTCAAAGAGATCCGCGGGGAATCATAAGGAGATGTGATGATTGAAACAATATTTTATGGGAATTGACATTGGAACCTATGAATCCAGAGGAATGCTCATAGGGGAAGATTTCAGGGTGACAGCGGAACATACCATGGCCCATGGAATGAGTCATCCAAGGCAGGGGTGGTTTGAACATGATGCAGATAAAGTGTGGTGGGGGGATTTCTGCGGGATATCCAGACGCCTGATTGAAGCCGGCGGTATTGCCCCGGAACAGATAAGCTGTATCGGAGCCAGCACCCTGGGGACGGACTGCCTGCCTGTGGATGAGCAGTGCAGGCCGCTGCGCCCGGCTATCCTGTACGGCATTGATTCCAGGGCTGACAAGGAAATACAGTGGCTCACCAGGCATTACGGCAGGGATGTGCGAAGGCTGTTTGGCCATCCCATCTGTTCCGGCGACACGGCCACGAAGATACTGTGGATTAAGAACAATGAGCCGGAGGTATACAGAAGGACCTATAAATTTCTCACAGGAAGTTCTTTTATCACGGCAAAGCTGACAGGCAGGTATGTGATAGACCAGTTTTTGGCCAAGGGTTCCTTCCGGCCTCTTTACTGGGCGGACGGAACGGTCAATGAGGAGGAATGCGGGCTTTACTGCAGGCCGGACCAGATTGCGTCCTGTGCATATTCCACGGATGTGGCAGGCCGTGTCACCAGGGAGGCTGCGGCCCAGACAGGGCTGGCAGAGGGAACACCGGTTATCTGCGGTACCGGGGATTCCACATCGGAAGCAATCAGCGTGGGGCTGACAGAACCGGGAACCGCATTTTTCCAGTATGGCTCATCCATGTTTTATTACTACTGCGTGGATCGTATGGTGCAGGACTATATATCCTCAGGAGGAAACGGTTCTGTTAAAGGCGGAAAGGTATTTACCATACCAGGCACGTTCTGCCTGGGGGACGGCACCAACGCTGCCGGTACACTGACCCGGTGGGTACGGGATACCTTTTATGGGGAAGAGCTGGAAATGGAACGTAAGGGCGGGAAAAATGCATATGCAGTCATGGCAGGGGAAGCCGGTGAAATTCAGCCCGGCTCAGAGGGACTGATGATTCTGCCCTACATATACGGGGAGCGCAGCCCCATACAGGACCCGCTGGCCACAGGCATGATATTTGGGCTGAAGGGAAGTCATACAAGGAAACATATCAACCGGGCGGCGCTGGAAGCTGTGGGATATTCCACGTTACAGCATCTGATGCTGTTTAGGGAAATGGGGCTTCCGCCGCATACCCTGATAACAGCCGGCGGAGGTACGAAGAATGATGTCTGGATGCAGATTATCTGCGATATGACCGGAATGCCCCTTCATATACCGGAAACATTCCAGTGTTCCTCCTATGGGGATGCCATGCTGGCGGCCCTGGGAGCGGGATGTTTAAAGGATTTTCACCAGCTTAAGGAGAAACTTCCAGAGGGAAGAATCATTGGACCGGACAGGGAAAACCATGAATTTTATCAGAGAAAATATCCCATATACAGGGATTTGTATTTGAATAACAGGGAACTGATGCACAGGATGCATATGGATAAGGAATAGCCGGAGCAGTTCCTTTGTGCTGGAAATGCGATAGACAGGGAGGCAACAGACATGGTAATAGATACGCATATACGCCCCGCGCTTTTTGGACCAATCTGCCGGGACAGAGACAGATTCAGAAAACGGTGCGATGAGATGAATTATCATCTGATGGGACCTTCGGACATGGATTTGCTGAAGAAGCAGTATGCCCTGGCCGATATACAGAAGATTTTCATGCTGCCGGATGACAATTCATCTAAAACAGGGGAACCAGCCATATCCAATGATGAGATAGCGCAGCTGGCAGCCTGTGATTCTGATTTTTTTATCGGGTTTGCGGCGGCGGATCCGGTAAATAAGGATGGGGCGGATGAACTCAGACGTGCATTTGAAGAGCTGGGACTGAAGGGGTTGTATGTCAATACGGCCAGGCTTCACATGTATCCCTATGATGAGAGATTGACGCCTCTGTATGACATATGCAGGGAATTTGGCAGGCCGATTATCTTTCACTCAGGACTTAGCCTGGAACAGCAGGCATTTTCAAGGTTTTCCAGACCGGCTGATTTTGAGGAGATATGCTGCAGATATCCGGATATCAATATCTGCCTGACCCATGTGGGTTGGCCCTGGGTCCAGGAGACAGCCGCCCTTCTTCTGAAATATGAAAATTGTTATACAAGCACGGCGCTGATGAATTTTGACGGCCCTTACCAGATATACCATAAGGTATTTAAGGAAGATATGGGGGAGCTGTGGGTGGAGCATAATATTTCCCGTAAAATCATGTTTGGCTCCGGTTCGCCCAGAATCCGGCCTGTCCGGTGCAAGCGGGGACTGGACAGTCTGGGGTTCTCTTCCGAAACCCTTGAGAACATATATTATAAAAATGCCCTCAGGTTTTTGGGACATGCATAAAAATGCCGGGCATACCCTTTGGGGATTGGAGGAATAGATAGATGGAGTTCAAACTAAAGGAAGCAGCTGTCTGCGCGGACCGGGAATTTGAGATGATTAAGATTACCCCTGAGGTCAGAGCGTTTGTGGAAGAAAGCGGGATTGAGAACGGGCTGGTCTATGTGATCACGGAGCATACCACCACGGGCATCACGGTCAATGAAAGCCTGGACTGTGTGGAAAAAGACATTATGGAATGCTTAAGCCGCATTGCCCCGGAGGACTATCCGTACCATCATAACCATTACCTGCCCACATACGGGACCATCGGAGGAAACACACCGGGTCATCTGAAGTCCCTGCTGACAGGAAATCACTGTGTATTTCCCATTGTGCGGGGAGAGCTGAAGCTGGGCCATGCAGCGGATATTTATTTCTGCGAATACGACGGAATCAAAATGCGCCATTATATGATATACGCTGTGGGGGAAAGGAAGGAATAGAACATGAAGCGGGCAATTGCAATGGCAGATAACTGCATTGATGTGTACTATAAGCTGGACCGGTATTACCTCACCGGAAACAGCATTGATTTTGCGCTTAATTACCGGGATTTGGGCGGTGATGTGACGGAGATGACCATTCTTGGCAATGACGTATTTGCCATGGCTCTGGAAGAACGCCTGAAGGAGAGGGGAATAGCCCTTCGCGTGCTGAAACGCGCGGACCGCCCCACCGGAATGGCCACCATGGATATTGTGGATGGGGATAAGAAGCATCTTCACTTTGAAGGGAATGCCATGGAGGAGATTGAACTTTCAGGAGAGGACCTGGAATTTGTGAAATCCTTTGATATTGTATACGCTGAGCGCTGGTCCAGGATTGACCGCTATATTAAGGAGTTAAAGCAGCCCGGGCAGATTTGGGTGTATGATTTTTCCAAACGGCTGGAGCAGGAGGGCAATGACCTGATATTACCCTATCTTGACTACGCGTTTTTCTCTTATGACCAGGACGACAGCTATATCAGGGACTTCATGGTAAAAGTGAGAAAAAAGAGCACCGGTACTGTGATTGCCATGTTAGGAGAACACGGCAGCCTTGCCTATGACGGGGACCGGTTCTATGAAAAGGAAGCAGAGAAGGTGCCTGTGGTGAACACGGTGGGAGCCGGGGATTCCTATATCGCAGCATTTACCTATGGTGTAAGCCTGGGGGAATCCATATCCCAATGTATGGACAGGGGAAAGAAACGGGCCACGGAAATCATCCGGCAGTTCAATCCATATAAATAAAAGAAAGCGGGAAATGAAATGAAGGATTACAAAATAATTGCGGTGGGAGATAATGTCTGTGATAAATACCTTTCCAGAGGCAGGATGTACCCGGGGGGCCAGTGTGTCAATACATGTGTGTACGCCAAACTCAACGGGGCTTATACCGCTTACCTTGGAAAATACGGCAGTGACCAGGTGGCTGAATGTGTCCGGGATACACTGAAGCAGATAGGGATTGACGACAGCCATAGCCGCTGCCATGAGGGTGAGAACGGATTTGCCCTGGTGACACTGAAAGGAAATGACCGGGTATTTCTGGGCTCCAATAAGGGAGGAGTCGCCAGGGAGTATGGCTATGATTTTACAGAGGAAGATTTTGCGTATATCAGCCAATTTAACCTGATTTATACTAATTTGAATTCTTACATCGAAGATGATTTAAAGAGTCTTAAGGAAACCGGAGTTGCCATTGCCTATGATTTTTCCACCAGATGGACAGACGCGTATCTGGAGAAGGTGTGCCCGTATGTCACGGTGGCCATTCTCTCCTGCGCCCATTTGACCAGGCAGGAGCGGGAAACGGAGATGAAGAAGGTACAGTCTTATGGAGTTAAGGTGGTCCTTGGTACCATTGGGGAGGACGGATCCTATGTACTGTATGATGACAGCTTTTTGTATGCGCCCGCTGTCCATGCGGACGATGTGATCGATACCATGGGCGCAGGTGATTCTTACTTTGCAGCCTTCCTGTGCTCTTTGTTAGAAACCTCGCAGACTGGTGCTGTGGTGGAGGGCACAGAGGATCGCATGAAGGAAAGACTGGTGGAAGCCATGAAGAGGGGAGCTGCATTTGCGGCTAAAATGTGCGCCAAAGAAGGGGCGTTTGGCTACGGCGTGCCTGTTCTTGGGAGGACTGAAATATAGGAGCCAGGTGCCAGTGACATGTATCGCACGTAAGAGTCTGAAGAACAGGCGCTAAGTGCTTATAACCAGCCGCTGCGCTAAGTGCTCATAATTAGGAGGAAATGATAATGAGACCGGATGTGTATGAAAATAATGGTGAAGGTATTCTGTGTGTTTATAAAAATGAAAAGTGGCTTGTCAGTATCAAGAACTGGAAGCCGGACAATGACATTGACGGTATTGCCCACCTGGAAATCCATCATTCTACGGATGAACAGTTCATTCTGGCAGCGGGAAAGGCGATTCTGATTACTGCAGCGAAGGCGGATGACGGGTTTGAGATTGAACTGACTTTGATGGAGCAGGGGAAGGTGTATAATGTGCCGGCAGAGTGCTGGTTCTATTCCATCACCCAGAAGGATACTAAGATGATGTATGTCCAGGATTCCAACTGCTCCATGGAAAACAGCGATTTCTGCGACCTTTCCAGGGATGAGATTGCGTACATACAGACCAATGCCCGCAGGCTGTTCGCACTGTAGACGGAGCGCCTATGGAAACGGAGTTTGTGCTGTTTGATTTTGACGGTGTTATTGCAAATACAGAGGAGAGCAATGCAGCATATCTGGAAAAGGCCCTGTCGGCCTTTGGAATCCAACTGACGGATGATGACCGGAAGGCCTTAATCGGTACCAATGACAAAACCAGAATCGAGAGCCTGCTTTCCAGGTCTTTGGTCAAGGTCACGGCAGAGGACCTGGCAGGAAAGCGCCGGCAGGTGGGAAATACATACGAAAACAGCTGTATCCGCCCCATGCCGGGGGTGGTATCCCTGATTCAGGAGATACGGGGCCGGGGAATAAAGACAGGACTGGTGACCTCTACCTCCACCCGGCTGATTATGATTGCACTGAACCGGATGAGGATGACCGCGCTGTTTGATGTTGTCATATGCGGCGATATGTGCGCCAACCATAAACCGGATCCGGAGTGCTATAAAAAGGCAATGGATTATCTGGGAGCGGAGCCATGTAAGTGCATTGTGTTTGAGGATTCCGCTGTGGGCATACACGCCGCCAGGCTGGCAGGAGCCCGGGTGGCGGCGTACCGCGGCTCGGGAATCCAACAGGATGTAAGTGAAGCTGATTTGATTGTGGATTCATATGATGAGTGTAAGGATATGCTGGATGACATAATGCAGGGCAGAATAACGCAGGGCAGAATAATGCAGGGCAGAATAACACAGGGCGGAATAATGCCCTGCAAATAGAGTGACGGCAGATTGGGTCGGTTTTTCCTGTTGGGGAAAACCGGCTCTGTTTATTTTCATGGAAGCCGGAGAAGAATGATTGGTAAATTTATATTGCCGGCGCAGGGGTTATGGGATAAAATATAGTAACGCTTAATATGGGAGGGAGACACTATGATTTTATCAGACAGGACACTATTTAAAATGCTGGAGGCAGGTACCTTGTCAATCACGCCGTTAGATAAAGAGCAGGTACAGCCGGCCAGTGTGGATATACGTCTGGGGAATACCTTCAGTATTGTGGAGGATTTATCCACGGGAATCATTACTTTAAAGGATGAGGTCAGATACAAGACCATAAATACAGACACATACATCCTTCTTCCGGGCCAGTTTGTGCTTGCCACAACCATGGAGTATGTTTCCCTGCCTGACAACCTGACCGCTTTCGTGGAGGGGAGAAGTTCCCTGGGGCGTCTGGGCCTGTTCATACAGAATGCGGGCTGGGTGGACCCGGGCTTTCAGGGGGAAATTACCCTTGAACTGTTTAATGCAAACCGCTGTGCCATTGAGCTGAAGGCAGGACGAAGGGTTGGCCAGCTTGTGTTTGCGGAAATGGATGACACAGCCCTGAAACCATACAATGGAAAATACCAGGGGCAGAAGGGCGCCACCGGGTCGCGGGTATATATGGACTGACGGCCGGGCTGGACTTCAGGCAAAGAGGCGCTCTGCCTGGAACTGCTGCGTATATGAAATACATGACGGAGAACGTCCGCTCATTGATTGACGGAAGATATGGGGGCATGATATGATAGTACCAGTTACAAGGTTCGGCGGAGAATAAATAAAAAATTGAAAAGGAGAAATAACATGGCATTCTATTTTGAGGAACCTTCCCGCACGTTCAGCGAGTATCTTCTGATTCCAGGCTATTCATCCACCCAGTGTATCCCTTCCCAGGTGAATCTGAAGACGCCTCTGGTAAAATATAAGAAAGGAACAGAACCGGACATATCCATCAATATCCCCATGGTTTCTGCCATCATGCAGTCCGTATCGGATGACAGGATGGCTGTTGCCCTTGCGCAGGAAGGCGGGATTTCCTTTATATACGGGTCCCAGGCCATTGAGAAGCAGGCTGAGATGATTCACAAGGTGAAGCGGTACAGGGCCGGTTTTGTGGTGAGTGATTCCAATGTATCGCCGGATATGACGCTGGCAGATGTGCTGGCTATCACGGAGGAGACAGGCCATTCCACCATTGCGGTGACTGCGGACGGACAGCCCAACGGAAAGCTGTTAGGCATTGTCACCAATAAGGATTACCGTGTCAGCAGGATGGGACCTGACACTAAGGTAAAGGACTTTATGACAACGCTGGATAATCTGGTTTATGCCGACGAGTCCACTACCCTGAAGGAAGCCAATGATATTATCTGGGAGCACAAGATTAACTGCCTTCCGCTGGTGAATAAGAACCAGGAGCTGGTGTACCTAGTGTTCCGCAAGGACTATGACACCCATAAAAAGAATGAGAACGAACTCATTGACAGCTCTAAGCGGTATATGGTGGGAGCAGGTATCAATACAAGGGACTATGAACAGCGTGTGCCGGCCCTGTTGGACGCGGGAGCGGACGTGCTGTGCATTGACAGCTCCGAAGGCTTCTCTGAGTGGCAGAAGATTACCATTGACTACATCCGAAAGAATTTTGGGGATTCGGTGAAGGTAGGAGCCGGAAATGTGGTGGACGGAGACGGATTCCGGTTCCTGGCAGAGGCAGGTGCTGATTTTGTCAAGGTGGGAATTGGCGGCGGCGCCATCTGTATTACCCGTGAACAGAAGGGAATCGGAAGAGGACAGGCCACGGCCCTGATTGAGGTGGCAAAGGCCAGGGACGAGTATTATAAAGAGACTGGCATATACGTGCCCATCTGTTCGGACGGCGGCATTGTACATGATTACCATATCACGCTGGCGCTGGCCATGGGCGCTGATTTTATCATGCTGGGACGGTACTTTGCCAGATTTGACGAAAGCCCTACCAAGAGGGTGAATGTCAATGGAAGCTACATGAAGGAATACTGGGGCGAAGGCAGCGCCAGAGCCAGGAACTGGCAGCGCTATGATATGGGCGGGGATAAGAAGCTGTCCTTTGAGGAGGGCGTGGACTCCTTTGTTCCATATGCCGGCAGCCTTAAGGACAATGTGAACCTCACTCTGAGCAAGGTGCGCTCCACCATGTGCAACTGCGGGGCGCTTACCATTCCGGAACTCCAGGAGAAGGCAAAAATCACCCTGGTATCTTCCACCAGTATTGTGGAAGGCGGGGCACATGATGTTATGCTGAGGGATAAGAGATAAAAGACAGAAGATGAGAGCTAAAGGCTTAAGAACAGAAAACTGAAAATAAAAAACAAAAGTTAAGAGGACTGCTGCAATGGATTGTTGCCGCAGTCCTTTTGAACATGGCAGGTATTGGAAAGCGTTAACAGGCCATTTTTAACGTCATTCAGAATACCGTCAATGCCGCAAAACAGAGCTGAGTGCCTTGATTTTCCGCCTGCAATTGTTTATAGTAACGGAGTAAGGGTTTAAGAAGAATGGAAAATGATTTTACATAGAGGAAAGGGGATTTTACAGATATGGATATCAGGATACGGGAGTATACAGAGGCGGACGCAGAAGAGGCAGTCAGGATATGGAACCATATTGTGGAGGAGGGAGCGGCGTTTCCGCAGCTGGAGCTTCTTACGGCAGAGACAGGGAATCGTTTTTTTTCAGAGCAGTCATTTACAGGGATTGCGTATGACGGTGGGGGAGGAGAAATCGTGGGATTGTATATTCTCCATCCCAATAATGTGGGGCGCTGCAGCCATATCTGCAATGCCAGCTACGCGGTTAAATCCCAGCTGCGGGGACATCATATCGGAGAGGCATTGGTGAAGCATTGCATGGAGCAGGGGAAAAAGCTTGGATTCAGGATACTTCAGTTTAACGCTGTGGTGAAGAGTAATGCCCCGGCGCTCCATCTGTATGAAAAGCTTGGATTTACACAGTTGGGCGTGATACCGGGAGGATTCCTTATGAAGGATGGGAGTTATGAGGACATCATTCCCCATTATCATGTCCTGTGATGTGCAGTGCCTTGTATAGTACCCTGTTATCATTTTTAAAAATGTTCTTGCTTTTCATTTTTAATCATTATATGCTTTTTTCATACACCGGTGTACCTATAAACGTGAAGGAGCTTATATGATGCAAAATGAAAATTGGCCTGTCCCGGAGTGGCGGACAACAGATCCCGGGGAGCAGGGCATGGACCGGGAATTACCTGAAAAACTGCGTTCGGTTATCACGTCAGAATATGCAAATACCAATGGCATCGTGGTGGTCAGAAATGGCTGTATTGTCTGTGAGGAGTACTTTCATGGCTTTGGACCGGATGTTCCGGTCCATGTGGCATCGGTGACTAAGAGCGTGCTGTCCGCGCTGACGGGCATTGCGGTGGACAAGGGATATATACCGTCTGTCAGCCGGAAGATAATGGAGTATTTACCGGACTATGTTTCGGAAACACATAACAGGAACTGCGGGAATGTGACCATTGAAAATCTGCTGACTATGACGGTGCCCTATGCTTTTGAGGAATGGAAGGAACCTTTGCAACAGCTGTGTACATCTCCCGACTGGGTGGGCTTCACCCTGGATATGATGAGGGATGTGAGGGAAACCGGTAAACCCCGCAGGCATTTCCAATATTGTACGGCAGGAGCCCTTCTTTTGTCCGCGGTTTTACAGCGGGCGGTTGGGATGAGTACCAGAGAATTTGCAAACCGCTATCTGTTTGAGCCTGTTGGAATGACGGTGATTCCGGATTATCCTATGGAAACCTATACATGTGACAGTCTGTTTGGGGAAGGAGTCAGGGGATGGGTGCACGATCCTGACGGCGTCACCGCAGGCGGATGGGGACTGACCATGACTCCCAGGGATATGGCGCGGTTCGGCCTTCTGTATCTGAACATGGGCAGGTGGAACGGAGCGCGTATCATTTCAGAATCATGGGTCCGTCAGTCTGTGAAGAGAACCTTCAGCCGCTATGGTTATATGTGGTGGCGGTTTGAGAAAAAGGGAGTGGCTGTCCACGCCGCCATGGGAGATGGAGGGAACATGATTTGCTGGGTTCCTGACAGGAACCTGGTGGCGGCGATTGCGTCCGGTTTTGTGCCGGAGGCGAAGAACAGGTGGCTGCTGGTCAGGGATTATATACTGCCGGCTGTTGAGGAAAACAGGGTGTGAGACGGGGCATATGAAAATCAGGGAAGAGTATACGTGCCCGCTGGAGCTGGTTGGGATGTGAGAAAGGGTAAGTATACAAATTAAATGATAGGTGCAATTCGCATAGAACAAAGGCTCAACGCAGCAGCGGCGGAATCCCCAGCATGTTTTCAGTTATAGGCTGCAGTGAAAAAGGCACGGCAGATACCGGCCAATGGTATCAACCAGTTCATCATTAGGGTGAACTGGTTTTTTTATGTCCTAAAAGGGCGCAAAATGCCCCAGGACCTATAAAACTAACATATGAAAGCATTACAAAAAATAGATGCTAAAATACCAGGAATTGTAAAATACCCCTACCTTCCCCATGGACATACCTTTATGTTAGGATAATACAGAATGGCACAAAAAATGACAGGAGAAAGAAACGTATGAATATATATGGCGAATTTCAGGAAAAACTATGTCTGTTTCGAAATTATCTATTGGAGGAAGAACGTTCCGCTGCAACCATTGAAAAATATGGAAGGGATGTCCTGGCCTTCCTATCATGGCTGTCTGACTGTGAAGAGATTTCAAAAGAAGTGGTGGTTGGATATAAGCAGGCAATCATCGGGAAATACAAAACAACAAGCGCCAACAGCATGCTGGTATCTGTAAACCGTTTTCTGGATTTTATCGGAAAAAAGGACTGTCAGGTAAAACTATTTAAGATACAGAGAAATCCATTTCGGAAAAAGGATAAAGAGCTGACAAAAGAGGAATATAACAGGCTGATCCTGGCGGCAAAGGCAAAATCAAGCAGCCGCCTGTTTCTTATGATCCAGGCAATATGCAGTACCGGTATCCGTGTCAGCGAGCACCGTTTTATCACTAGGGAGGCGCTGGAGAGAGGAAGAATCACTATTTACAACAAAGGCAAGGAGCGCGTAGTCTTTCTGCCAAAGAAGCTGAAAAAATGCCTGCTCCAATACTGCAGACAGAATGGAATCTACTCCGGACCTGTTTTTGTCACCAAAAATGGTACACCGGTTAACCGTTGTAATGTATGGGCAGAAATGAAGGCATTGTGCAAAGAGGCCGGGGTCAGCCCGGAAAAAGTCTTTCCGCATAATCTGCGCCATCTGTTCGCGGTTACTTATTACCGGATGCAGAAGGATATCGTGCATCTGGCCGATATCCTGGGCCACTCCAATATTGAGTATACCAGAATTTACACATTTACCAGTGAAGAGGAGCATGCCCGTGTATTGTCAAGGATGTGCCTGCTGATATAAAAATGACCAGAACATAATATACATTATGTCATGGTCATTAACATGGATATCCTCATCCCGTTTTTATTATGCATCTAAAGTCAGCTTTTTTCAATAGTTTTCCAGTTTCTGGCCTCTGACTTTTCATTATTTTTCCCAAAACACATGAGCAGAGTTAAATTTGGATATAGCAAAGGTTCCCGATGAAAGCGTTTTTATGCTTTTCATCGGAAGTCTATTACATAATGTATATTATGTGATATCCTCAGCAGACGCAGCTTTTAAGAAAACCAATGATATAAAAAATAATTAGCAAAACTGGTGAAAGCTAGTGACGCAAAGCTACAGGGATTTCTCTCTAAAAAGAGGTGTCAGCCAGCTGCATGATTTGTGAAGCCGGCCTGTGTATGCAGCGCAGGCTTTATTATTGTATGTTTTACTTAATCCTGATATGCCGCCCTCCTTAGATCCGGGACCATGGAGTGGACGGGGCTGAGCATTGGGGGGAGGCGCATAGGAAAATGGAACATGATAGGAACCAGTTTATTGTGAATGTGTTTACAAATGGGGCTGCTCCGGAAGAGAAAAGAGTGGATTCACAGGAACATGACATGGCTTATATAGAGTCCTGCCGGGAGATGTTCCGGCTCAGGCAGAAGCTGCAGCATGACATTTCTTCAAAGGAGGAAGGCAAATGAGCAGAGACAGGAAGATCTCAGTCCGGTCCGTTATGGGCGGGATATTGTGCGTTATCTTTATACCGGTGATTTTTATAAACCTGACATTGATTATCAGCACCTACACAAAGCCCGGTGAGATACCGGGAGTATTTGGTATAAAACCTGTAATTGTCCTGTCCGGCTCCATGGAGCCGGTGATACAGACAGGGGATATGATATTTTTACATAGTACGGATCCGGCCCGGCTTCAGACAGGTGACGTGATCTGTTATCTGGACTCAGACCAGGCCATTACACACAGGATTGTAGGAATTCGGGAGGGAGAGGATGGGCAGGTACGGTATGTCACGCAGGGCGATGGGAATAATACAGCAGACCGGCAGGCCGTAAGCGCGGACCAGGTGCAGGGAATCTGGCGCGGAGGTAAAATTCCCGGGATGGGTAGCGGGATTATGTTCATGCAGTCTGCAGCCGGAATGATTCTGTTTATGATATGCCCGTTGTGCCTGTTTATTCTGTGGGATATCTGGAGAAGAAGGCGCCTTGACAGGGAGGAGGCAGAACACAGGGCTGCTCTGGAAGCAGAATTGAGAGAATACAGGTCCAGAGAAAAGGGAGATCCGGACGGTAAGTGAAATTAGGATGCACCGGCTGATTTCACAGGCACAGTGTGAGAAAAGCCGTTATAGAACCAGGAGGAATACCTGGGTGCAGCGATTCAGACACTTGGGAACCATGTCTGGGCTGTTATATATGGTTCCCAGTTTGAAATGAAAGAGAGGACAATACATATGAGAGAAAAATCTTATGTAGCACGTCTTGGTGCATTAGCCTTGGTATTGACTCTGATGACAACCTGTCTGACAGGGGGGACACTGGCAAAGTTTGTTACTGAGGTAGAAGGCGGAGCAGAGGCAACAGTGGCTGCCTGGGAGTTTAAGGCAACCGGAAATAATGGAGCTGCGCTAAGTTCAATTGATATGGGAAGAACTGCCTATAAGGGGGAAACGATTGGCGATAATGTCATTGCTCCGGGAACACAGGGATCATTTGACATTGTGCTGGACGGAACGGGCAGTGATGTGGGTATTGATTATATTGTGACAATTGACAAGTCATCTGATCCGGATACGCCGGATTTACCGGATGATTTGGCGTTCCAGGTTGATGGTACAGATTATAGTCTGGGCAGTGAAATAGAAGGAAAAATTGAGCATGCAGCAGGAGACGCTGCTATGAAAAGGACCATTACCGTCAGCTGGAAATGGGATTATGGCAGCGCAGATACCGCAGAAGCAGATAAAAACGACAATAAGTATGCAGGAAAGTCTTGGAAGCTGAAGATTAAAGCCACCGGTACGCAGACAAAACCAACGGAAACAACAGCTCCAACAGTGTAACTAACTCCGCCTCCCTGTGCCGGAGGCAGGATGTTTCAGAGTATTCAGCCTAAGAGAAAGAACGTGGCAAGTCGCCGCGTTTTTTCTCATAGACCGAATATCAACGGCGGTTATCAGCAGAGGAGAAGGCAAATATGATAAAAAAACATGGAAACAGATTTGTTCCTGAAAAGAAGACAGGGAATCATAAATGGATTCCGTTACTGTTGTTATTTTTACTTATGCTTTTGTCCTCCTGTGCGGCGGGATATATTCTCGGCAGATCTGCATTTCCCGAATCATCAGGCAGGAGAATCGACACAATACTTCTGACACCTGATGGAGACGCAGCAGAGCAGCAGATGCAGCAGATATTTCATCTGGCAGGAAAAATTAATTATACCAATGGCAGGCCCTATGCTCAGGGGAGGGTTCAGCTTCACAGTGAACCAAGGGAAACCGTTACGGACACAAACGGGAGCTTTACGTTTTTTCATGTGGAAGGCGGGGAGCACCAGATTCGTATTTTGGACCGTACGGGTAATGTTTTGGGAGAACGGAAAGTCAACCTTTTTTCGGCTCAGGCGGAATCAGGAGTCAATGTCAGCCTGCAGCAAAACGGGCAGTATACCATTGAGGTGGCAGTCGATGTCAGGCTGATGGAGGTGGCAATCGAGCTGGATGAAAAGAATAACTCACTGTATATTAATCCGGAGAAATTGACCTACCTGACATCAGACGGCCGTCTTGTGACACCAACAGGGGAAGCGTATTATTGGGAGGGAACACTTGTCACGCCCGGCGGTCTGGTGATTACAGCAGACAAAACTGTGGTTGCGCCGGCAAGTGAGGGACCTTTGGGGATCGCTCTTTTGACCCCGGAAAACCAGGTGATTTACCCGGAACAGGATGCAGCTTTGCCTGATGGGACCAAACTGCTGGAAAATGGGAATATTTTACTTCCTGGAGAAACGATGATTGAGAGGAACGGGAATGGAACCGTAATCCTTACACCAGATGGGCTGCGCGGACAGCCGGGAGCAGGTGGTGTTGTTATATCCGGTGATAATCAGGTGTCGCCTATCGGGACAGGTGCAAGTGGTCCAGATTCAAATACACAAGATAATCCCGCCGGTCCGAATGAAAGTGTATCAGGAAACAGCTATGACACTGGGACGAACCCGGCGGAACGTAATGATTCCTCTCAAATTGGGAATGGCAGCGGCGGTGTTAATGCCGGACTTGGATCCGGGGAAGGCGGAGAAAGCAATGCGGGAAGCGGCAGCGTCAGCGGAGATAGCAGCGAAGGCAATGACAAGGACGGGGGAGGCATTAGCGGCGGAGGCGGCAGTGGAGACAGCAGCGGAGGTAATAGCGGAGGCAGCAGCGGAGGTAATAGCGGAGGCAATAGCGGAAACAGCGGTGGAGAGACCGGCGGTGATAACGGAGGCGGCGGAGATGACAAAGATGAAGGACCGATTCCGAATTTTCGTGTGAGCTGGACACAAGGTCAGGAAATAGAATTGTTTTCCGATTTGTCGGGAAATGTGCAGACCCTTTTGCCGGGCGCGGAAGGAAGCTACCCGTTTATACTTGAAAATAATAATTCCTTTCATGTTATCTTTACCTTATCAATTGAGGAAGACAGCTTACACATTCCCATGCGTTTCCGTATTGTTACATATAAAGACAGAAAGCCGCTTACCGATTGGTGGGATACACAAAACGGCGGCGCTGCGGAAAGTGATACCGTACGCCTGGGTGCAGGTGAAAGCAAATCCTATCTTTTGGAGTGGCAGTGGCCTTATGAGAGCGGAAAGGACGGGATTGACACAAATGCAGGCAAGGCAGACCTTGATTATAGGGTCAGGCTTAAAATATGGGCTCAGCAGGAAGGTCCGTAGATACATGCACGGGAAAAGGACGGTTTTATAAGGCGGGCGGGAAAATACAGTTTTTCTGGGGGGCGGATATGATTGGGATGGTCAAACAATCTGGAGGGAACATATAAGAATGGGAAAGCATTTGACGAAAACCGGAATTGCAGGATACGGCCTGCTGCTTGCGGCCGCAAGCATATCTGTATGGTCGTTCTCCTATGCACGGTTTACGGCTCAGGAGAATGGCATGGCGTCTGCCACGGTGGCGGCCTGGGGCAGCGGCAGCAGTACCATTGATATCAATGTAAGCGGACTGCGGCCTGGGGATAAAAAAACCTATATTTTTGAGGTTACCAATACGGAAAATGGAGTCACAAGTGAAGTGGGACAGGATTATTCCATAATAGTTGAAACAACGGGTAATCTGCCATTGGACTTTGCTCTTACCTATGACAACAGTAATCCTGATCATCAGGGATTATTCGTGAATACGGGAGAGAATGGAACATTGACCTTCAATGGCGGGATGGCGGCTGTCCGGGGCGGCCGTCTGCCCCATTCAGTTTCCGCCATTCATACATATACTCTGGCTGTTTCATGGCCGGAGGACAAGGCGGGGACTGAATATACGGATGAGATTGATTTGGTGACACTGACGGTCAGCTCGGAACAGACTGTGCCGGCTATACAAGAATAGGAGGCGTCTAATGATGAACAAAATCCGCAGGAAACGGCAGAGGGCGGCTCTTATGCTGATTACTGCTGCGGGGATTATGCTGTCTCTGGCAGGCATAGCGGCTGCGCGTTATATGAAACAGGAAAGCCAGAGCGGAGTTGTGGAAGCACAGACATTTTACTTTACCAGTGATTTGCTGAAAGAGGATGGGGGAACTGCGGCGTATTTTATTGATCCAATGGCGCAGTCCTTCACAATTGAACTCTATAACTTTGCGGATTCAGAGCGGGTAACCTCTGCGGATATAACATACAGGGTGAGTGTGACGGGAGGCACGGTTGAGGGAGGCGATACCGGAATTCAGGGAACAATAAAAGCCGGTGAAAAAAGCACTGTGCCGATTTCAGTGATTCCCGCGGCCAAACCTGAAGGCGGCGGAGGAACAGTGGAATTAGAGGAAATAAGGGTGGTGGCGGAATCTGTGTTTCCTTATAAGAAAACCCTTACGGGTGTATTTAAAAGGCAGCTGGGTAATCAGTATGTAGTGGAGGATGAGAGCGGCCGCAACGCGGCTGTGCTGACCATGGTATGTGCGGACGGGGAAAAGGATATAACCGTCACATTGCCTTCAGGTGTGATACCGGATGAAGCGGATATCCGGGTCACTGGTTATAAAGACAATAAATGCACATTTCATTCGCCCGGATACGGGATTTATTCATTGGTACTGCTGAAATCAGAGGCGGATATAGGATTATCGGGTAAGGACTCATTTGCCGATGCAATTGATTTAAGCCAATCCGGCGGATAATACTGCGGCTCAACCAGAATAACAGTCAATTTTTTATGTAGTGGAGGGAATGCAATGGATAGGAAACGCCAGAAATTTCAATTGAGGAGGCAGAGACACAACCGGCAGCGCATACTGGCGTTTTGCCTTATTTTTTCTCTTGTATTGAGCAATCTGAACTTCGGGTCCATGCTTACATATGCAACAGAAGGAAACCGGAGAACCTTTGAAATTGGCAGTGATGTGAAAGCCGTTCTGAAAGACGGCGTACTGACGGTTAAAGGATATGGCGATACAAGAGATTTCAGTTGCGATACGGCTCCATTTGCAGAATATGCAGATGAAATCCGGACATTGGTCATTGAGGATGGGATTACCTATATTGGGAGCTGTCTCTTTTATGGGCTGGGCGGATTACAGGGGGAGCTTATACTGCCTGAAAGTATTGTGGGAATCGGGGATTATGCGTTTTCCGGAGAAAGTCCGGAGCAGGCCGCACGGTTCACTGTGATTCGAAACGAATTTGAAGGAGGAGAAATCACAGAATGGAAAAAAGCAGAGCCCGAAGAAAGTGAGACAGTCACTTTGGCGACTCCGTCTCAGGCTGAGAAAGTAACCTCTGAGGAACGGATAGAAGAAGGGGAGCAAAACGGAGAAGCGGATAAGACCGGAGATGAGAACGCTGTTAATGAAGGAAATAGAGAAGAAACCAAGCAGGAAACTGCGGAACAGACAGAACAGGGGGAGACAGAACCGGGGAAACCGGATAGAATAGAACAGGGGGAGACGGAGCAGGAAGAGACGGAGCAGGAGGAAGCGGAGCGGACAGAACCGGAAGAGACGGAGCAGGAGGAAGCGGAGCGGACAGAACCGGAAGAGACGGAGCAGGAGGAAGCGGAGCGGACAGAACCGGAAGAGACGGAGCAGGAGGAGACGGAGCGGACAGAACAGGAGGAGACGGCACATAGGGATACACTTTCTGCGATAGCTAGAATTGAAAATCATCAGGTCCCTTTCGTGGGAGAAGGAATGCCGGAAGGGGATTCGGATTCCTCTGGCAGTGAGTCCGGCATGGATGCCGGAAGCGCAGACTCCGGTGACGATAGTGGAGATGCCGGCAGCGGAGGCGCGGATACCGGTGACAGCGGAAGCGGGGATACCGGCGGCGGTGGGGACACTGACAGCGGAAGCGGGGATACTGGTGACAGCGGGGATGCCGACAGCGGAAGCGGGGATACCGGCGGCGATGGGGACACTGACAACGGAAGCGGGGATACCGGCAGTGGGGACACCAATAGCGGTTGTACAGATACCGGAAGCGGCAATACAGATGCAGACAGCGGTAGTACGGATACCGGCGGTAATAATGCGGACGCTGGTGGCGGGGGCAGCCCTGACACGGGCAGCGGACAGGAAGGCGGATTATCCAAGGATGACAGTATGGACAGTGGGGACAATACTGAGTCTGGGGATACATCTGGAACATCTGGAGATAAGCCGGATGATGCAGCCGGACAGGGCAGCCATAACCAGGAGCTGCCGTCTGAAAGTGAAAACGGAACGGGCGGTAAGGACAGCAGACCTCAAAAGGTAACGGAAAACATTGAAGCTGAAAATCCGGACTATGATATTGAATATATTTCACAGCAGAAGATAGAGAATCCGGAAACTGTTTTCTATGAAGGGCAGACCGGTATGGTCATATGTTCTCTTGAGAATGGTACGTTTATTGAGGCGGCGGAATATGCAGGTTATGTGATGGCGGACAGTTGTATTACGGTAATTCTGGATGATATGATGGAGATGGAACTTCCGGCCTGTGAAGGGCAGGTGTGTCTGCCGGAATGTCCTGAAGAAATAAAATGCCCATGGGATGACAATGCCATTTTTACTGCTAAATTTGCAGGATGGACATTAGAACCAGGGACAGAACCGGCTAAAGCACTGGTTCCGGGAACATATACGGATACTGGGGAGGAGCATCTCAACCTGTATTCTGTCTGGAAGCCCGTTGGAACATATCAGATGGGCGTCAGGGCAGAACGGCAGGGCGGGACAGCGATCTACACCCTGTTTGATAAGGAAACCGGGGAAACGGTAAACAGCATGGACGGCTATGCCTTTTTGTATCAATGGCAGTATTCAGCACAGGGCGTGGATATCCCGGATGATAAGAACCCATACGGCGAAGATGTAAACCTGACTGATAATCATGGAAATGGAGACGCTGGTCTATGGGAAGATATTGCAGGTGAGGAATCACCTGTATATAAACGTTCCGTGAAAGCAGGGGATATGGAAATGCGGTTCCGCTGCGCGGTGACTCCTGTGAAGATGACCAGAAGCATGACAGCGGCCAGCTCTGTTACATTGTACTCGGAGCCTGCAAACGGGGTGGCTGTGCTTGAAACGGTTTATGTGAATCAGGACAGCGGGGATGACGGCAATTCGGGTTTGGAAAATGCCCCGGTTAAAACCGTGGAAGCTGCTGCGAAAAAATTAAAAACCAGGGAAGATGGCGGAACGTCAGACGGTAATCAGATTATCTTAATGCAAGATTATGACTATGGCAATACAACTGATTTTCTGAAAGAGCATGCGGTTCCGGTGACAATCAAGGGAATTACGGCAGACATAAAATTTTTCAGTACTGCAGAGGGAACAGACAGTGAGTTTCATTTGTATGAGGATATCGCGTTTGATTCACTGACCATTGAAAAGATGAACCATCTATATGGGAATGGCCACAATATAACCATAGGGGATAATGTTTCATGCAGTGGATTGTATTTGTACGGAGCATCAAAAGATGGTACTCTGACAGTAAAGCCGGGTATCATTCAGGTCCGCAGCGGCAGTATTGCCAGGATTATAGGATATATACGGAGCAATGGATCTGTTGACGCAAATAACAACGAGGCAGTTATCATTGTGGACGGAACTGCAAAAGTTGATACCATTGTAGCCGGAAGCGCCAGCGGGGAGATTAAGAACGGGAATGTAGGCATCTATATCCGAGGAGGAACAGTAAACAAAATAATCGGCGGATGCCAGGGATTCAGCAATGTGAAGGCGCCGTACACGGGGAAAACATCAATTAATATTTCCGGCGGGACTGTTAATATGGTCTACGGGGCAGGTTCAGGAAGGGCAACAGGCATCCCGACGTATCAGGGAATTCTGGACATCATTGTGACGGGAGGAAGTATTTCAAACATCTATGGCTCCGGCTCTGCTGCATACGTAGTAAGCGGCGAAGATGCAACAAAGGTAAATATATCCGTGTCAGCGGGAACCGTAGGCAATATATACGCCGCGGGCGTAGGCGGGGAGGCGGGAGTTGATGGCGGCAACGATGCAAATGGAACCCCAGCAGCTGATTTCGGCAGTTTAACCGGAAAGGCAGACATCACAATAGACAATGACGCTGTTATAACAGGTAACATATATGCAAGCGGCCAAGGGTACACGCAAAAGGATTATGGCAAGGGAAATGCATACCTGGATGGAGAGGCCAATATTACGGTAAATGGAGGTACAATCAAAGGTAATATCTACGGCGGAGGCGAGGGAGTCAATAAGGCCGAGTTTGAAAAATCTGCCAGGGTATGTAAGAACTCAAAGGTTACGGTTGAAATAAAAGGCGGACTAATAGAAGGTTATGTCTATGGAGGGGGGAAGGTAGCTGAGGTAGAGGGCTCAACAAATGTAATCATCAGCGGAGGAACCATCAAAGGAAACGTCTATGGCGGCGGAGAAGCGGGGCTGACCCATGGGAGGGCGGCTGTACATATGGCCAACGGAACCGTAAACGGCTCCATATATGGTGGTGCGCTGGGAAAAGTAGGCGACCGGTTTGTTTACGGGGGTTCTACGGTCAATATGACGGGCGGCTGGGTTCGCGGGAATGTCTATGGAGGAAGCGAGCTGAGTAATGACGGTAAAAGCGGAGAACAGGATGAGAAATCCGCGTCCGGCCTTGTATTTGTAAATCTGACAGGCGGTACTGTCAGCGGTAAGGTTTTTGGTGGAGGTTTCCAGGGAATTGTTAATGGTTCCACCCATGTCCATATTGGACTGGGAGCCATTGATAAATGCAACTATTATAAATCCCATGCAGAGGAAAAACCAGTTTTAGACGCCTCCGGCCTGTCTGTGGGCGGTTCCGTTTATGCGGGCGGTGATTACGGCGGTGACAGCGCTGACCTGAATTATGATACCATAACAGTAAACGGTTTTTCTCATGTTTATATTGACGGAACAGATTACAGTTTTGGCGCGGGGGATACTGGCGGCAAAAAGATGGAGATTGCGGGCGGTGTGTTTGGAAGCGGTGCATCCTGCGACGCTGGTGATGTGCGTCTGGTAACGCTGGATCATTTTGGCGCGGCTGCCTCTGGCGGCGGACAGCCGGAACAGGTTACAGGTACAGTTACATCCATACAAAGAGCAGATCAGGTACGCCTGATTGAGACTCATGTCCGGCTGGCCGGCCAGTCTGATGTTGCCAACTCGAATCAGACAACTCCCTATTCCCTGAACCGGATTGGGGATAAAGGGAATTTTGATAAATTGGGAGAACTGGGAAACAGTCTTGTTTTAGAAGGCGGAAGTACCCTGGTATTGGATTCGGCGTCCAACAGTGTGGCAAATCTGAAAAGCGTGGATGAAACGGAAAGCAAGGTGGTAACCCAGGCAGATCTTGCGCATTGCCCAAATACAGTGGTACTTTCCACCGGTACTGTATTCCGTATTTCCAACACATCCCAGGGGGACTCGGAAGAGTATGGAGCCGTTACAGGATATTTTTATATGATTGCAGGTGATACGGCGGATGCATATGCGTTTGCCAGGGCGAAGACAGAGACTCTTAATCCATCAGACGGAGGTTTTGTGGTTCCCGGAGAAAAGACGGAGCTGGGATACACAAATATAGGCACGTCGTACCGCTACTGGAAGGTGGCAGGAGATAATGCCGGCGCTACACGCCACGTTGTGCTGACAGCCCGCAATTCAGACAGCCTGGGGATGGGAGAGGATGGCTTTGCCGCGGCAGAGGGAACCATCGAGCTTCCGCCTGTTGGTGATACAGAGAATATCAGATATGCAATCAAATCAATTACGCTGTCAGACAAAATGACACTGGTGGACGCGGCAATGAACCTGGAAACAGGAACGTGGATCACATCAGGTCCGGATGTGAGTGCGGAGCAGGAAAAAGCGAAGATACGGAACACACCGGCTTCCACTTTTGGTTTAGTGATGTGGCAGAATACCGGTAAAACAGAAGTGGTTTCAAATGTTATCTCAGACCAGACGGCCGGAACAGATAACAGTAATTCAATCATCGGAAAGGATTGGGAATATCATGTCCTGGACCAGGAAACGTCAGGCATTCCGAACATTGAATTTAAACTGACCTATTATAATGATGGAATTCGTATAAGCCAGAACCTGGGAACGGTGAGCGTGGTGGTGGAACGGTACGCGGGCGATATCCTGGAGGAGGAGATAACCATGAATGTGGAGGTTGTCACCAGGGCCAGTGCGCTGTCGGAGCAGACGATTGACCTTTATGCGTCGGAGAGCGGAAGCTATACGGGCAGGATGGTGATCCCGGCAGATTCCAGCAGAAACCTGAGTCTGGCAGGGGTTAAGGTACCTGAAAATGGAATCACACTGAAAGCTGTAGGCAGTGAATTGGAACATTATGATGTGGCAGTCACTCTGCAGCCTGTCCAGAGCCAGGGGTGGAATACCGCGAATCTTATGAGCGAACCATATGATATAAGCACGTATAAAGAATCTGCCGGTACGGTTTTACTCGGAACAACGGACAGCCGGTATGAGGCCCCTATAGATTTTGTACTGTACAATCATGGTGCTTTTGCACCTAAGGACACAGACGAAATTATTTTGACACTGTCTGACGCAGATGGGAATAAGGTTCCCGTCACACTGAATATTCACTGGAAAGAATCTATTGTTTCGGCTGTTCAGATGGCATCCGGAAAACAATATGAGGGTATGAATGATACAGCTCCGGTGGTAATATCTCAAGAGAGTGCTGTTACTGCGGTGTTCACCCTTGGAAGTCAGAATGGAACCCTCGCCGCTTCAAGTGTGTGGCTGGAGCTGCAGGACAGCAGTGGAATCAGACACGCGCTGCCGGACGGTGCTAAGCTCACACTGCTGAGCGGAAACCGATACTACCTCTATACCCTGACAGGGGGAGAGAAGGACGGAAAAATTCCTCTGGACAATTTTGCAGAGATGTGGGGGAGTAGTCAATTTAATGAAAATATTGCCGCCAAAACAATTACAGTCATAGCGGCATTTGACAAAACAGCCGGTCTTATGCCGGGGGAATACAGTTTGAGATTGCGCAATGACACGGGAGCTGACTCCGTAGGCGGGTATTTTACAGTCAATAATTCAACGGCTGCAATAACACTGGACAGCCAGGAGGGACTGGCCAGAGGGGAGCACCGTATCAGCATTTATGTATCTCCCCAGCAGGATACACGTTTATCAGACAAAGCGGCAGTGATGCTCACAACGCCGGAGGGTGAGGAGTTTCCCAAGGGAACTGCGTTTATTTACGGAGAAAAACGCTGCTACCCTGTTAACGGCAGGGTATATTTGATTCTGGACCGGGGGCAGGCTCATACGGTTATCATGGATACAACCGATACGGCCGGTCTGCCGCTGGAAAATAACCGCATCAGCGCACAGCTGTTTGCAGCAGGTGTGAACGCAGGTAAAGGTAGGATTACCGGTACAGAATTAACTTACAATGTAAAAGCGAATCCTGTATATGGCCTCAGTGTGAAAGCTGATCAAGGGGAAGAACGCGTGGCCACGCCCGGAGCAGCCATTGGATTTACGGTATCATACTCCATGGAACACATTACGCAGGCGGAAATAATTCAGGTTGAAGTCAGAAGGAAGGAGGACGGTGCGTATATTGAAGCAGACGGCTGGGAAGTAAGCGGCGATTTGGATCTGGGACAGGGAGACGGCGCAAAGAGGGAGGGAAATGCTGCTGTAACCATTACAGTTCCTGAGAACACCGGGGAAGGTACTTATCGTCTAATCTTCAAACTGGGAGATAAGAAGGCATTGTACAATATAATCATCCGGAGCTGCGACTGAGATATTACGATATCGTGGAACAACTACAGATGGAGGAAGTGAGCCGCATAGGATTGGACCACCCATGAAAATGTTGGCCTTTTGTGAATATATGTATACAGATGACGGACTCTACCGTGTGATTTATGAATATTTTGAGACCAGAATCCTGTTCGGGATGTACAGAACTGGTGAACACCTTCCGGCTATTGCGGAGACAGAGCGGTTTTTCCATATGGGTCCTACAGCGGTTCAATCCGCTTTGGAACTGCTTGGGCGAAAAGGGTATATAAGGATGGACGGAAAACGGACGGCAATTGTTGTCTATGAAGCTGAACCGGATAAGATAAGAGAACATGCCGCAAAATATTTTGCCCTCAGGGAAGAAGGAATAAAAGATATGATTCATTCGGTTCCGCTGCTTATGGGGCCGTTGTGGCTGGAGGGATTGAGAAGAGGGACGAATCAGGACTGGGATAAAATCAGAAATGCGCTTGCCTGCCCTTCACTGGGGGTCATATCCATACTGGTGGAGCTTTACAGCCTGACACTGGGCACACTGAAAAACAAGCTGATTCTGAATCTGTTCTGGGAAGAAATCCGATATTTACGTTTCCCGTATCTGACAGATAATTTGCTGGAGATTCAGGAGACACTGAAACCGGAAGCGTCCAAAGAAGAGATAGTTGCCCGGTTGAGACGGATTTTCTTTGGTTCTTATAAAAAAATGGTGGAAGATATGTCCCTTTTTATCAGGAAAGAGGGCGGAATGTATTTAATTGACAACAGCAGGATTCCGTTCCAATGGAATATTTACCGCAGGAGGCCCCAGCTTAAATATTCCCTGGCCGGGCGCATCATATGGGAGGTGGTGAAGGGGGCGTATCCCATAGGCAGCTATCTGCCCTCGTTACCCCAGATTGCACAGCGGTATGATGTATCCGTAGCCACCGTAAGGCGTACCCTGATGCTTTTAGCCCAGCTGGGAGTCACCCAGTCATTCCATGGAAAGGGTACTTTGGTGGTAATGAGGACAGCCAAAATGAATTTCAGGATGCCGGAGATTCTGGAGGGAATGAGCCTGTACCTGGAAAGCCTCCAGCTGCTTGCTTTGACAATCAGGGATATAACATTGTATACAATAAAATCCTGCAGCGGGGAGGAACAGGAGCGTTTGACCGAAAAGTTTGATTTGTTAAGGCAGGAAAACAAGGTGCATCTTTGTTTTGAACTGTACTTTAAATGGATTGAGCACCAGTGCCCGATGGTAATGATACGTGAATGTTATCGAAAACAGTATGGTTTACTGACCTGGGGATATCCCATTATGTTATACCGGATTAGAAACCAGAAACTCCAGTTACGGTACATGGGATTTACAGAGGAGATAATTAAATTGCTGCGTGAAAAAAGATGGGAGGATTTTTCAGAGGCATGGAAGGGGCTTATGGAACAGGAAGAGCGGGAGGCCCGTAAATTCATGCCAGATGTGAATTTGAGGCTATGATTGCGCTAAGCAAGCTGACAGGAGCTGGTGATACCAGCTCCTGTCAGCTGTTTTATCAGCAATTATGGCTGGGAAGCATAAAATATGCATTATCAGCGCAGTGTGTCATGCAGAAGTACGCTGCAGACAGAGCAGATGGCCTGACAGAAAACATTGCTTTCTATTGGGGAGGTGGGGGGCTTACTGGTTCCCCTTCACTATAATCATGTCCTCCTGCTCCAGTGCGTCTGCAATCCAGCTGATGAACCGGCTGTAAAAGTCAAAAACAGTATCATCGAAATGAATATGGCTCATGTCATTTTCAATTTTCTGTATTATGATATTCCAGGTCCCGGCAGGGATGCGGTTATCCCAACAGACATCAAATTCCGGGAATTCGGATTCCAGATAGGACAGCAGGAGCTTTGTATAGTCTGTATCATAAATGCACAGTGATTCCTGGCAGTATGTATCGTGGTCTCCCGGTCCGGTGCCGCAGCTGCAGGGATAAAAGCAGAGATTTACCTTTTCATCCGGAGCCGAAAAACATCTTAATACCATAATCATCCCCCCGTATATCATTCCATTGCCGTGTACCGGGTCTTTCTAAGGCTAAGACCGCAGTCTGAACGTGATAATTAAATTATATCACGCCGGGGGGAGATTTGATAGTGTGAAAAAATAAGTCGCTGTTAAACCAGTCGCTGTGGGGCAGTTTGTAAGTTGGATTGACAGGAACTGGGGGTGGCTATAAAATAGAGGAATACCGATATTTTATTATAATGTGTGGCTGGGGGAAAATAGCTATGGACGGACAGAGGATACGGATTATTAAAAAGAATGATGAATATTCCATGGAATACCAGGCTGGAGATATCTTTTTGGTGGACAGCACCTGGTATGGCGGCGTGAATGTGACCAGTAAGTCGGGAATACCCCTGTCTCTGGACAAGGAGGAGTATGAGTTTGTGAACAGGGACGAGGCTGTACATGTAATTGACGCCTATTCCTACGGGCTGGGAGCCATGGACTGCTTTTGCGAGATGGTGTCAGCCGGCCTTAAGACACTGGCCATGAGCCACCCCTGCGATACCAGGGAGGAACGGGATTCCTACCTGCAGGATGCAGAAAAGCTGTGCAGGAAGTACGGGGTGAAGCTTTATCCGGAGGACGAGGCTTTTATTACGGATTTATTCCCCGAGGAGTTGAATAAGGGTAAGTATAATTACCTCTTTTACCGGACCGGCGATGTGCTGGAGCGCTATATGGGACTGAAGGAACAACAGAAACGATTGATTGCAAACCACGCCTATACAGGGCAGGAGAGATATAGGATTGCCGTGGAGTTCGGGAAGCTTCTGTCCTACCCTGAGGATGGGATAGAGAGGCTGATTGAGAGGGCAGGCAGCAGAATGCTTTGAGAAAGTGGTGGAGGAATACAGGGCGAAAACCAAAGTACATCTAGTCGAAATAATGACGGTTAATAGGGCTGAGAAAAATGTCCTGTAAACCGTCATTTATTTTGTGATGAAATCAATAATTAAACAATTGCATCTGCGTTGTGGGTATAGTGCAAAATGAACTGATAAAAGGTATCAATACAAGGTACAGATATCCGGTTCTTCCTGACTGCCAAATATATTTCTCTATGAGCCCGGTCATGTTTAATAGGGATTCGTTTGATGGGGAAGTTGGTAAAAAATTCCAGGTCTGGTACAATTGCAATCCCGTAATTTATGGATACAAGACCGGCAATGGACATCTCTTCCTCTACCTCACATATAATATTGGGTTTAATGATGCTGGTGCTGAATAAGTTGGAAATCACATTCTGCGTTTCGCTCGCTTTTGAGTTATATCCAATAATGGGATATGAGATTAATTCTTCAATACAGACTTCCTCTTTTACAGATAAGGGGTGCTCGGGCGCTGTAATAAGGATTAAATCTTGATGAAGTACGGGGGTAAACAATATTTCTTCCTCGTTAGGAACAAAGGTGCACAGGGCAAGGTCATAATTCCCCTTTTTCAAATTTTCGACAATGACCCTGGAATTATTCTGTTTCAGAGAAAAGCTGATATTTTTAGAGGTTTCCAGTTTTAAAAAATTTGAAAGCAATCTGGGAACAAAGTTAGCTCCCAGGATATAGAGAAAAGCAAAATCAATCATCCCGGAATCATTTCTGGATAATTTTCTTATAGTTTTTTCACCGTTTTCAATTTCATCAAATCCCTTTGTAATATAGGAACTAAATATTTTTCCGTATTTAGTCAGTTCCACATTGCGTCCTTTTTTTTGAAACAGGGGTACCCCTAAATCTTTCTCAAGGGCTGATATGGCATGACTTAAGCTGGGTTGGGATATGTATAATAGTTCTGCAGCCTGGGAGTAGTGCTGCAACTGGGCTAATACTTTAAAGTAATACAGTGTATTCAGATTCATGACTAACCTCCTGATTTATCTTTTTAGAAATTGTATAGAAACAACTTCTTCATATCTCAGAAAAATCCATAGTTTGTATCTATAGATTGCGAGATAAATATGCATTTGTGCGAATAAATAAAGAAAGATATAATTAAGTCATGAAAAAACTATATTACATCCAAAGATTATAGATTATTTTGCTGAAATTTACAAGAAAATAAATCAATTTATCTGTGGAAATATCTGGAAACAAAAGCAATGAACCGGTTTATGCATAATAAATAAAAAGGGGTATATGCAAATGGGAGACAATTATAATCCTTATAATGAGGTATTGGAAATTGTGCGTCAAGCCGCGGATTTGTTGGGATATGCGCCAAAGGAATACGAGGCAATCAAATATCCGGAAAGGGAGCTCAAAGTTTCTGTCCCTGTGGAGATGGATGATGGTTCTGTGCGTGTATTTGAGGGCTTTCGGATACAGCATTCAACTTCCAGAGGGCCTGCAAAGGGAGGTATACGTTATCATGAGGGTGTGAACCAAAATGAGGTTAAAGCCCTGGCAGCCTGGATGACTTTTAAGGCAGCTGTAGTAGGTATTCCCTACGGGGGTGGAAAAGGCGGTGTAGTGGTTGACCCGGCCAAACTTTCAGAGAGGGAACTGAGGTGTCTTACAAGACGGTTCACTGCCATGATTTCACCGATTATAGGACCGGACCAGGACATTCCAGCGCCGGATGTGGGAACCAATGCAAAGGTAATGGGATGGATGATGGATACTTACAGTATGCTGAAGGGCCATTGTGTACCGGGGGTGGTAACCGGTAAGCCTTTGGAGATAGGAGGCGCATTAGGCCGTAAGGATGCCACGGGAAGAGGCGTTATGTTTACTGCCCTCAATGTTCTGGAGGTTCTGAGAATGGGCAGGGGGGAAGCCACGGTTGCGGTCCAGGGTTTTGGAAATGTGGGGGAAACCACGGCTAGGCTTTTACATCAGGCTGGAATAAAAGTGATTGCAGTCAGCGATGTCAGCGGTGGTCTGTATAAACAGGAAGGATTGGATATTCCAGATATCTGCAGATATATCACAACAGGAGAAAACCGTCTATTAAAGGATTACAGGGCAGATGGAGTGGTACACATATCAAACAAGGAGCTTTTGGGACTGGATGTGACCATTTTGATTCCCGCAGCTTTGGAGAATCAGATTAACAAGGACAATGCGGATGAAGTAAGGGCCAGGATTGTATTGGAGGCCGCCAATGGCCCCACAACCAATGAGGCTGATAAGATATTATTTAATAAAAATATCGTGGTAATTCCGGATATATTGGCCAATGCAGGGGGAGTTATCGTGTCTTATTTTGAATGGGTCCAGAATATCCAGGAAGTAATGTGGAGTGAAGAAAAGATTAATCGGAAATTGGAAGAGATAATGGGTAATGCGTTTTTGAGCGTTTGGGATACGGCAACGGGACGGAAGATTTCTCCTCGCATGGCAGCATATCTGATTGCGGTAAAACGGGTTGTGGAAGCAAAAAAAATCAGAGGGATCTGGCCATAGTAATAGTGGACGTCATGAGGCGCCTGGGGCAGCATGGAGCTGCCATGTGGGAAGGAAACCGATAAAGAGGCTGATAAGACGGCAAAGGCGCAAAAACGATAATGAGTTTTTGCGCCCCTTTTATTATGAGACGAATGGACTAAGGAGGATTACTAAAATGACAAATGCATGTGAACCGGCAGAGCGGTTAAAAAAAGTACAGTTTTCGCCAGTAAGAAAGGTTTTAGAAAAGGCAAACAAAATGGCGGCCGAAGGAAGGAAAATCATTCACATGGAGGTTGGAGAACCTGATTTCGATACGCCGCAACCCATTGTGGCCGCAGCAGTGGATGAGCTGGTCAGGAAGAAGATGACCCATTATGCGCCGAACAGAGGAACATTAAAACTAAGAAAATCCATTGCATCCATGTTAAAGACTGAATATCAGGTAGAAGTGGATCCGGTGGATGAGATACTGGTAACAGTAGGGGCGGCAGAAGCTATTTTTGATGTTATTTTTTCACTGGTCGATGCTTCTGATGAGGTTATTATATTGACCCCTGCTTACATGAATTATGAGAATTGTATCAATATGGCTGGCGCCAAGTGTGTGAAGGTGGCATTGGAGGAAAAAGAAGGATTTCAGATTAACCGGGAACGTTTGGAGGCAGCTGTCACAGAGAAAACAAGGATGTTGGTAGTGACAAATCCCAACAATCCCACAGGGACTGTACTTACAAGGGAAAGCTTGACAATCATTGCGGATTTGGCTAAAGAGTATGGGTTTGTTGTATTGGCTGATGAAATTTATTCCAGGCTGTCCTATGGAAATAAAAAGTTTTGTTCAATTTTATCCCTGGATGGAATGAGAGACAGGGCTATCATGGTAAATGGGTTTTCTAAAGTATTTGCCATGACAGGATGGAGGGTCGGATTTGTTGCCTGCCACCGAAAATTTATCCCTGCCGTACTGAAGGTCCACCAGTATGTAACCACCTGTATACCCGGCTTTATCCAGGAGGGGCTGGCTGAGGGAATGGGATCAGAGGAATGTACAGGAGCAGTGGAATATATGATAGGCCGTTTTGAGGAGAGGAGGGATTTTGTCGCATCGGAACTGGATAAGATACAGAAACTAAGTTATGTTGATTCCATGGGCGCATTTTATTTCTTTATCAATGTATCTAAAACAGGAATGGATGGAAATGAGTTTGCAGAAACGCTTTTGGAAAAAAAGGGGGTGGCACTTGTACCGGGACAAGCCTTTGGCGAAACATATGGTGATTTTGTAAGGCTGTCTTACGGAAGAGGAATGGACGTGTTAGCGGAGGGAATGGCTCTGATAAATGAGTTTATTGAGGAACTATAGGAAACGTACACACTAATAACAGGAGGAAACTGGGAATGAGAAAAAGAATCTTAAGCTTACTGACAGCGGCAGCTATTGTGGTTTCGTTCACCGGATGTGCATCCCAAGGTACAACTGGAAATTCTTCCGAAAACAAGGAAACGCAGGATTCTCAGACAAAGGAAGAAGATAAACAAACCATCAAAATAGGAGCAGTTTATCCTTTGACGGGTACGAGCGCTGAGACAGGAAATCAGACAATTAATACTTTAAAAGCCATGGCAGAGCTTATCAATAATGAATATGATATTGATTATCCCTTTGCCAAAACCCAGGGACTTCCAAATCTGGGTAATGCAAGAATAGAGATTATAGCAGCAGACAGCCAGGGAAATCCGGAAGTGGGAGCCACAGAAGCTGAGCGCCTGATAACAGAAGAAAAGGTGACGGGATTAATTGGATGTGATGCCAGCGGAGTAACTAAGACTGCCAGTGCTGTGGCTGAAAAGTACGGTATTCCCTTCATCAATGCAGAGTCTTCGTCACCCACTCTTACGGAACGCGGGTTAAAATATTTTTTCCGTACAGGACCTACGGATGCTACATTTGTGGAAGATACGTTTAACTATATGGACCTCTATAGGGAAGAGGCTGGATTTGAGAATGTGGCAATCATAGCGGATGAGGCTGAGGCTGGTGTTAATTTTAAGGAATTGTGCGAAGCAGCAGCTGAGAATCATGGTTACAATATAGTCCAGTCCATTACATATCCTGGCAATCCGACAGGACTTACATCTGAGGTTCTTAAACTGAAGGATGCGAAACCGGATGTGGTACTGATTTACGCATTAACCGCAGAGGCTATCCTGTATACCAACACATGCAAAGATTTGGATTTCAGCCCGAAAGCTACCTTTACAGCAAGGGGCGGATTTGTAGCCACGGAGTATTTTGATACCTGCGGCAAAGATGTGGATTACATTTTTACGGCAAATGCCTGGAGTATGGACTTGGCTAACACAAAACCATACCTCACAGAAATCAATAATCTGGCAAAAAAATTCTCAAATCATGATATGACGGGAAATACGGCCCGCGCAGCCCAGGGATTTCTTATTTTTGCGGACGCAATCAACCGGGCAGGAAGTGCGGATGCAGATGCAATTGTTAAGGCATTGGAAGAGACTGATATGAATGAGGAATTTCTGATTGTACCATGGACCGGAGTAACCTTTGATGAAAGCCATCAAAACACTCAGGCAACAGGTATCATCACCCAGATTCAGAATCAGGCATATGTGACAGTATATCCGGATTCTGCAAAGAGTGCTGATTCTATAATCCCGGTGCCGGCATGGAGTGAACGAAATTAGCGGAAAGGCAGGTGCGGTCTATGACATTGCTGTTGCAGGTCCTAATAGAGGGGACATTTACAGGAATGATCATTGCCTTAATAGCAATGGGAGTTTCGCTTATTTGGGGAGTCATGTATATCGTTAACTTTGCTCATGGGGAAATACTGATGCTTGGTATGTTTATATCATATTATTTCAGCGTTAAATCAGGACTGGACCCACTTATCTGTCTTCCCATTGCAGCGGTGGTAATGTATTGTTTTGGAATTGTTTTTTATAAGGTGCTTATAAAGCGTGTCATGAATGCACCTATGTTAAGCCAGCTTCTGCTCACATATGCTCTCAGCATTGTTCTTGTCAATGTTGCCCAGATAGCTTTTGGTTCTGATTTTAAGACAGTACCGAATCAGGTGTTTACAGGCTCATTTTCAGTAGGAGGCTTAATCATATCCTATTCAAAACTGGTTCCTTTCATTATTTGTATAGCTACTGCGGTTATTCTGTATTACATTTTGAACAGGACACAGTTAGGAAGAGCCATTAAAGCAACCGCTCTGAATAAAGATGCGGCAGCACTGGTGGGAATCAATCCGGAAAAGGCATACATGCGCTGCGTGGGTATTGCAACAGCCACTGCCGGAATTGGCGGAGTGGCACTGTCCTATTACTTTTATGTGTATCCAAGCGTTGGTTCTGTATTCATCAACTTTGGTTTTGTAGCTTGCTGTATCGGGGGAATGGGAAGTATACCTGGAGCCGTTATCGGCGGAGTTCTGATGGGCATTATGGATACGGTAGTGGGGACATATACCAATGCAGCGCTTAAATATCTGGCAGTATTTGCCCTGTTCCTGTTTGTAGTTTATAAAAGGCCCAAGGGCCTGTTTGGGTGGTGATGCTTATGAAAATTGGAAAACGAATGAGAGAGGCCCTGCTTATCAGCCATATAAAGCCATGGTATCTTATACTCACTGTTCTGATTATAGTTGCGTATCCCCATGTATTCACCAAAAGTTTTCAACAGAATTTGGGAATTCTGATTCTGATGTGGGCATGTCTTGGTTCTGCCTGGAATATATTCGGCGGATATACAGGTCAGGTATCCCTTGGTCAGGCCATGTTCTTTGGGGTGGGGGCATATGGGGCAGTACTTCCCTTCTATTATTGGAATGTTACACCGTGGATTGGTATGTTGATTGGAATGTTTTTCGCAACACTTCTTGCGCTGTTGGTGGCTCTTCCTATTTTTAAATTAAGCGCACAATATTTTGCAATTGCCACCATGGCGCTGGGAGAGACGGTACGTATCATAGCAGTGAACCTTCCTTTTACAAAAGGAATGATGGGGATTGATTTTCTCAATATGAAGATGAACCCCTGGTATTCCCTGCAATTCAGGGGAAAACTGCACTATTATTACTTTTTTGGAGTCATACTGATGATAGTAATATCCATCATGATATATATTAACAGCTCAAGAATCGGTTATTACTTCAGAACAATCAAAGCAAATCAGACAGCGGCGGAAAGTGTGGGCATTAATGCCAGAAAATATAAGACCATTGCCCTGGTAATCAGCGCATGTATCGCGTCGCTGTGTGGCTCGTTCTATGCTATGTACCAGACCTATATTGACCCAAGTACTGTGTTCATAAACACCCTTTCAACTAAAATGATTATCATGGCGGTAATTGGGGGTGTGGGAACAATTTATGGTCCTGTAATTGGAGCTGCCCTTATTGTACCATTGGGCGAATATACCAGGGCCACCATCGGAGCCACCATATCAGGAATAGACCTGGTCCTGTATGGCGTCTTAATCATACTCACAATTTTGTACCAGCCTCAAGGAGTTCTGAAGTTATCTGGAAATCTGATTGACAAAGTCAGAAAGATGACGGCGGGCCGCTCCGCTGATTTCGTGAAAAGCCTCACCAAGCGGAGATGATATGGATCGCACGTAGGTAACCAAAATACGGTGACTAAGGGCTCATAACGATTAAAAAGGGAGGACAGTACATGAGTATATTGGAGGTAACCGGTCTGACAAAAAGGTTCGGAGGTTTGACGGCGGTATCAGATGTGACATTTGACATAGAAGAAGGACAGGTGTATGGAGTCGTGGGACCTAATGGAGCAGGAAAGACTACCATGTTCAATCTTATCAGTGGCATTCATCCGGCTACATCCGGGACCATACTGTTTAATGGAGAGGATGTGACATGCCTGCCGCCATACGAAAGAGCAAAGAAGGGGATTGGCAGGACATTTCAGATTCCCATGTCTATGGATTCCATGACGGTACTTGATAATGCTACGGTGGGCGCCATGCTTCATATTCCGGGAACAATGGAGGCTAAGGAATATGCAGATATGATACTTGAATTTGTTGGGTTGGGTAGTAAGAAGGACCATCTTGCTGGTTCTCTAAGTGTCATCCAAAAGAAACGTCTGGAGATTGCAAGGGCACTCAGTACAAAACCGAAACTCCTGCTTTTGGATGAATGTATGGCAGGGCTCAATGGAGCGGAACGTGAAGCTGCCATAGATTTGGTAAAAAGGATAAATAAAAGAGGCATCTCCATCCTGGCAATTGAACATGTGATGCCGGTGGTAATGGGAATCTGTGAGCGGGTCCTGGTGTTGCAGTATGGACAGCGGATTGCAGAAGGGACACCGGAGGAGATTACAAAGGATGAAAAGGTGATTGCTGCTTATCTGGGGGAATGATTATGCTGGAAGTGAAAAACTTGAAATTTGGATACAGTGCAATGATGCCGGTCCTGAATGATATATCCTTCCAGGCCGGAAATCAGGAGATTGTTGCTATCCTGGGTTCAAATGGAGCCGGGAAAACCACAACATTAAAAACAGTTTCCGGTTTATTAAAACCTTGGGAAGGCACCATAACATACAATGGGGAAGATATCACTGGTATGCCCGCATACGGAGTCTTAAAAAAGGGAATATCCCTTGTGCCGGAAGGCAGGATGCTGTTCGGAAAATTAACTGTATATGAAAATCTGTCCATGGGAGCATATACAAGGAAAAATCAGGACGAAATAAAAAAGACCCTGGACATGGTCTATGAGTTGTTTCCGAGGGTCAGGGAACGTGCCGAGCAAAAGGCGGAAACTCTGTCAGGGGGAGAACAGCAGATGGTGGCAATTGCAAGAGGGCTTATGTCAAATCCATCCCTATTGATACTGGATGAACCGTCTCTGGGTCTGATGCCAAAGCTGGTAAAAGAGGTGTTGCAGTTTGTGAAAACAATCCGGGAGACAGGCATATCCGTACTGATTGTAGAACAAAATGTTAATGAAACCCTTGCAATCGCAGACCGGGCGTATGTCATACAGGATGGCAGTACGGTGATATCAGGGGCTCCGGAGGAATTGAAGGATAACGATGAAATACGCAGAATATATCTTGGAATGTAGGAGGAGCTATGGGAGAAATGCCATTAGGTATCCGGTCCCTTCTGGGACCGATTACCGATTTAAAATCTGAGGATCGAATCCTCATTGTAACGGATACGGACAAATTTCAGATAGGAAAGGAACTGTTTGACTGGGCCTCTAAGGTCAATGAGACATCAATGGCAGTGATGACGCCCAGGGCATCCCATGGGGATGAGCCTACGGTGGAGATAGCGGCAGCCATGGAAACAGCCAATGTAATCTTTGCGGCCACATCCATGTCCATGTTCCATTCCCAGGCAAGACGCAGGGTGGTACAAAACGGTCACTGCCGGTATGTGAATTTGGTTGATTATATACCGTCCATGTTCCATGAAGGCGGACTGACAGCCGATTTTCTGGAGATAACAGAAATATTAAACCGCATTGCACCCCATTTCAGAGGAAAAAAAGTGGAACTTTCGTCACCCGGAGGAACAAATCTGGTATGCAGCGTGGAGGGAAGGGAGCCTGTGATTGATTATGGCAGGAGCATCCGCCCGGGACAGTCATCATCGCCGCCTAACGCTGAAATTGCTTTGGGGCCGGTAGAGGGTACTGCCCAGGGAGTATTAGTGATTGACGGAAGCATACCGCATCCCAGTCTGAACATGATACGGGAACCCATTACCATGCATGTGGAGGATGGGCAGATCGTAATGATTTCCGGAACAAACGAAGCTGATACGGTGAGACGGATTCTGGAACAGTATAAAGATAGCCGTGTCTATAATATCGGAGAAGTGGGACTTCCGGTGAATCGGGAAAACAAGATATGCGGACGCATGCTGGCGGATGAAGGAGCCTATGGGACCGTACATATCGGAATTGGAAACAACCTGTCATTTGGAGGCAATGTGGAGGCTCCACTGCATATGGATATGGTTATCAGGGATATCACATTGAAAATTGATGGGAGAATCATATCACAAAACGGGATATTGCAGATATAAAACAAATTTTGAAATGTACGGATAGCAGGGGAAATTGAACAGCGTACTCCGGTATGAGCAAGCAAAAGGAAGGGAAGACATATGAATACAGATTTTATAAAGGGAATCATTGTACCTATATTGACACCAGTAGATAAAAATGAAGTGATTGATGAAGGGAAAATGAGAAAGCAGGTGGATTTTGTTATTGATGGAGGTGTTTCAGGCATACTGGCATTCGGAAGCAATGGCGAATTCTATATGACAGAAGAGGACGAGATGATGAAAGCCTTAAAAATCATGCTTAATCATGCTTCCGGCAGAGTACCTGTTTATATGGGAATCGGCGCAATCAGCACAAAAAAGTGTATCCGCATTGCAAAAGCAGCGGCAGCAGCTGGTGCAGACGGTATATCGGTCCTTCAGCCCATGTTTCTAAAACCAACAGAGGAGGAATTGTATCTGCATTTTAAACGCATTGCAGATGCGGTTTCGGATACCCCAATGCTGTTATATAATAATCCGGGACGTACCGGTTATACCCTGAGTGCTAACCTGGTGGAGCGTCTGGCCAGAGAGGTGCCTAATATTGTAGGTATGAAGGACTCCTCAGGTGATATGACCCAGACGGAGGAATTCATAAGAAGAACCTCCGACATAGGCTTTAAGGTTTTTGGAGGAAAGGATACTTTGATTTTCGGGGCAATGGTCCATGGGGCGGCAGGCTGTGTGGCAACAACTGCAAACTTTATACCGGAATTAGTAACAAGCATTTACAATCTTTATATGCAGGGAGATTTGGACGGGGCGAGGAAAGCGCAGTTTAAACTGAATCCCATCAGATTATCCATGGACAAAGCCAGTTTCCCGGTGGCCACCAAAGATTTGGCCAATATGCTGGGGCTGGATGTGGGAAAACCCTATACACCGAATCTGCCAGGGCACAAGCAGGCAATCGAAGCAATGGAACAGCAGATGCGCATAGCAGGTTATATAGAATAGAGGTAAGATGATGAAAGTTGGATTTATCGGTCTGGGTATTATGGGATACCATATGGCGTGTAATTTGAGTAAAAGCGGATACCAGGTTTATGTTTACGATATTATGCCGGAGGCTGTAAAAAGGACGGAAAAGTCAGGGTGTATCGGATGCGCAAGCATTAAGGAGGTGGTCGGACAGTGTGACGATATCATAACAATGCTGCCCAATGGCCCACATGTGAAATCTGTTGTTTTAGGTGATGGTGGAATTGCGGAATTTGGTAACCGCGGGACATTCATCATTGATATGAGCTCCATTGCTCCAGAGGTGTCCAGGGAAATTGCGGAAAGATTAAATCAGAAGGGAATCCACATGATGGATGCACCTGTGTCAGGGGGCGAACCAAAAGCAGCAGATGGTACCCTGGCAATTATGGCAGGAGGATGCCAGGAGGATTTTGAACGGGCCAGTAAGTATTTTGATATACTTGGGGCTTCAGCTATACTGGTTGGCAATGTTGGGAGCGGAAACACATGTAAGCTTACGAATCAGATGATTGTGGCTGTGAATATAGCAGCTCTGTCAGAGGGCTTACAGCTGGCGGCAAGGGCAGGCGCGGATGTGGAGAAGGTGTATGAAGCAATTAAAGGCGGGCTTGCCGGTTCTGCCGTCATGAATGCAAAGGCTCCTATGATGCTGGATGGAAATTATAAACCGGGCTTTAAAATTGATCTGCATATCAAGGACCTTACCAATGCCATGGAGACAGGGTATGCCACACATACTCCCATGCCGTTAACTGCCCAGGTAATGCAGATGTTCCAGGTTTTGAAGGCAGATGGGTGCGGACAGGAAGACCACGGTGCATTGATCAAATATTATCAGAAGTTGACTGGAACTGATGTGGCACAGTAAGCTGGCGGTATTGTTAAAAATAAGGAAAGGCAGGATAGGGCAGAAATGCCTGTTTCTGCCTTCCTTTCTTTTTATGTGGAATAATTTATATATCATGATGATGCAGTGTGTCTGGAACATTCATATATTATGGCTTATCAGATATTTATCTGCAGCAGCTTGGCTATTGTTCATTTTGCCTGAAAGCAGTATAATAAGCTCATTATGGATAAAGGGCAGGCAGAGAAAAACAATGAAAACCCGGGTACGCTTGGAACGTATAATTGTAATTGCTGGAATACTGGTAGTGCTGTTCCTCACACTGGTCACCAGCTCCTATTACCAGAATGTTTTAAATCAGGTGGAGAAGGACGGCGGGGAGGATGGAAACGAATACCGCTACCATTATGTCATGATTGTGGAGGATTGTGACATGCCTTTCTGGAAGGATGTATACGAGAGCACCAGGGAGGCTGCAAGGGAGCACAATGCCCTGGTGGAACTGATGGGTAAGAGTCTTTCCTCCACCATAGAGATAGAGAGTCTTATGGACATGGCCATTGCTTCCAGGGTGGATGGAATTATCCTGGAATACACGGGCGGCCATAAGATAGATGAGCGGATTAATGAGGCCGGTAAGGCGGGAATACCCGTGGTCACGGTTCTCAAGGATGCGCCGGATACCAGCCGTATAAGTTTTGTGGGGGTCAATGACTACCAGCTGGGCCGCCAGTACGGGGAACAGATTTTAAAGCTGGTGCCGCCGGATAAGGATGATGTGGAGGTGATGCTTCTGCTCCATGACAGGGATAACAGCAGCCAGGTGCAGATAGCAGAACAGATCAATAACCTGCTGGTGACTTCACCGGACACATCGGGACGGGTCAGGCTCATACAGGAAACCATGCGCTCCACCGGGAAGGTGGATGCGGATGAGACCATAAGGAACATATTTTTCCGCAAGGAGGGAGTACCGGATGTCCTTGTGTGTACAGAGGCCGTGGATACAGAGGCTGCCTACCAGGCCATGATTGATTACAATAAGGTGGGGGAGCTGCAGCTCCTGGGGTATTACAAGTCAGATCAGATTTTAGAGGCTGTCAGGAAGGGGAATATTCCGGTAACGCTTGTCATTGATACGGAGCAGATGGGGCGGTACTGTGTGCAGGCATTGGAGGAATATCTGCAGGAGGGACACGCAAATTCCTATTACAGTGTGGATTTGCAGTTTGTCACAAAGGAAAATGTGGATTAGAGCCTGTTTGAAAAGTGAGCGATGAGTATGGAGAGACCGGGAAAGAACATATGGAGCCATCTGAGCCTGGAGAAGAAAATACTGCTGGCCGTGACCCTTATGATACTGACATTATTTATAAGCAACATATTTATCTATCTCCAGGTAAACAAGATTGCCGGCAAGATGGATACGGTATATGCCAGCAATGTAAACCTAAGCGAGCTGTCAGAGGCCCTGGAGCATGTGCAGAAGGACATGGGAGACTATGTGTCTGTAAAGAGCTCGGACAGCCTTGAGAGCTATTACAAAAGCCAGCAGGAATACCAGGGATTGTTAGAACGCCTGAACGATAAGACCATTGACAAGCCGGGAAAAATCCTGGAAAAGAACATCCGCATGATGTCGGAATCCTATCTGGATATGACCCAGGATGCGGTGCAGGCCAAGCGGGGGCGAAACGTAGAGCGGTACAGGGAGGCATATGAGAGGGCCCTTACCCTCTATCAGTACATCAACACGCGTATATCGGAACTCAATGAGCTGCAGTTTAAAAACAACTCTGCCAGCTACCAGACCATGAGGGAGGCCCTTCGCTACATGGAGGTGTTCAACATGGTAATCCTGATGATTGTCATGCTGGCAGGGCTTATGGTGCTCAGGATGCTGGTAAAGGATATGGTAACGCCCCTTACCAGTCTGGCCAGGACCGCCAATCTGGTGGGACAGGGGAACTTTAACGTAAAGATGCCGGATACGGATTCCAACGACGAGATTGGCATTGTCACCAGGACCTTCAACCAGATGGTAGGAAGCCTGGAGGAATATGTGGCTAAGGTAAAGGAGGGGGCTGAGAAGGAGCAGGAGCTTTTGGAGCGGGAGCTCCTAATGGAAAACCACCTGAAGGAAGCCCGCCTTAAATACCTGCAGTCCCAGATCAATCCCCATTTTCTGTTTAATTCCCTCAATGCGGGGGCCCAGCTGGCCATGATGGAGGACGCGGAAAAAACCTGCATTTTCCTGGACAAGATGGCGGAATTTTTCCGCTATAATGTAAAGAAAGGATTGGAGGATGCCACGGTAGGGGATGAGACGGCTGCGGCTGAAAATTATATCTACATACTGAATGTGAGATTTGCAGGGGACATACAGTTTAAAGAATCCATAGACCAGCGGGTATTGGATGTGAAGATGCCCAGCATGATACTGCAGCCCATTGTGGAGAATGCGGTCAGACACGGGATCCGCGGCATGGAAGAGAATGGGACGATTCTTCTTACGGTTCATGGATGCAGGGACTCCATCCGCATCAGCGTACGGGATAACGGTAAGGGTATGAGCCGAGAGAGAATTCTTGAGGTTATGGAAGGCAGAAAGCAGGAAACACCGGATGACGGCGATTCCACGGGAATCGGCCTGGACAATGTGGTCAGCCGTCTGGAGCTGTATTATCAGCAAAAGGGGCTGGTCCGGATTGTAAGCGAAGGTCCCGGAATGGGGACCGAGGTCATCATCCATATTCCGGTGAAGGAGGAGATTGGACATGTTTCGGATATTACTGGCAGATGATGAGGGAATTATGCTGGAGTCCCTTAAGAAGATCATTACCACCAGCTTTGGAAGTGAATGCGATATACGGTGTGTCAAGACCGGCAGAGGTGTTGTGGAGATGGCGGAGAGCTTTCACCCGGATATTGCATTTGTGGACATCCATATGCCGGGACTCAGCGGAATCCAGGCCATCCAGGAAATACGGAAGGTGGATAAGGAGATGATTATTATTATCATCACAGCCTACGATAAATTCTCCTATGCAAAGGAGGCTGTGAACCTGGGTGTTATGGAATATCTGACCAAGCCCATTTCCAATAAAAAGATAATCCTGGACGTATGCATGAAAGCCATGCAGCGGGTGGAGGAAGCCAGACAGAAGAGAAGCGACGACCTTAAAATAAGGGAGAGGCTGGAAATCGTGGTTCCCATGATTGAGAGCGGATTTATCTACAATATGCTGCAGGATGACGGCGCGGACAGCTCCGGCTACGAGGAACTGCTGGGAATCAGGGAGAATTACGGTTTCTGCCTGGTTCTGGAATTCGGAGACAGGGATGAGAGCGGCAGGCTGACCAATGTAATCGGATCCAGCGTAAAGGCTAACAAGTATTACCAGGCCATGAGGGAAATCGTGAGGGATTATTTTTCCTGTATTGCCGGACCTGTCATGGGAAACCGGGTGGTGCTGTTTGTGCCTTCCCCTGAGCCGGTGCTTAAATATGAAGAGAGGGTGGAGGTCATCACAAGGACCAGGACCATGCTCCAGAAGCTGGAGGAACACATTGGCAGTGATTTCCGCAGCGGTATCGGGAGCACAAAAACTCTGGGAAATGCAAAGGAGTCATACGGGGAGGCGCTGAGGGCCCTGCGGGAAAGCGTCAGCCATGTGGTCCACATCACGGATATCCCAAGCAGGCAGGAGGACGTGGACGGGGAATACCCAAAGGAGCTGGAAAACAGTTATTACGAGCGGGGACTGAAGGCGGACAGCGAAGGGGCCGCTGCCTGCGGGGCCGAGCTGTTTTCGTGTATGCAGGGAAGGTATGACTGCCGTGAAGACTTGGAGGCCAAGGTGCTGGAACTCATCATGCAGCTGGAGTACCGGATATGTGCAAAGGACGGCACTGAGTTCGGTTTAAAGCCCAGGGGCAGTTATATCCGGGAGATAAAAGAGGCATCTGACAGCGACAAATTGTGCCGCTGGTTCCTGGAAAAAACACGGGAAATATGTCAATGCGCGGGTACTGAGAAAAAGAAGGAGATGGAGTACCTGGTGGATACGGTGAGAAAATACATTGACGAAAATTACCAGAAGGATATATCCCTGGACGAGATATCCAGGATGGTAAATATAAGCCCTTACTATTTCAGCAAGCTGTTCAAGCAGGGAACAGGGGAAAATTTCATTGAATACCTGACACGGACCAGGATGAGACAGGCCTGTGTCTGCCTTCGGAATCCGGATTACAGCATCAAGCAGATATGCGCCATGGTGGGATACAGCGACCCCAATTACTTCAGCCGCATTTTTAAGAAATACGAGGGCGTCAATCCCAGCGAGTACAGGGAACGGATGGAGAATGGGGCAGGGAAGGCTTAAGGACAGGTTTAGGACGGATTTAGGAAAGGATAGGGAAATCATATGGGTATACGTAAAAAGAGGAACGCAGGCAGTATTGTCTGCATATTGCTCACAGCCCTGTTCTCGGTCCTGGCGGTTTCAGGCTGCGCCAAGACAGAGGACGCGGCGGCAGGCAGCGTGGAGCAGGAGGAGCAGGAGGTACAGATTGGTCTCAGCTTTGAATCCTTTGTCATAGAACGGTGGATGCGGGAGAGGGATGTGTTTGTGTCCGCGGCAAAGGAGCTGGGGGCGGAGGTCAATGTACAGAATGCCAACGGGGATGTGGAGGAACAGATTTCCCAGATTGAGTATTTCATTAAGAAGCAGGTGGATGTCATCGTGGTGGTGGCAGGAGACTGTGAGGCGCTGTCTGATGTGATGATTAAAGCCAGGGAAGCGGGAATCAAGACGGTTTCCTATGACCGGCTCATAATGAATGCCGGGTGCGATTTATACATATCGTTTGACAACACCGAGGTGGGCAGGCTGATGGCTGAGAGCATGCTGGAAAACATTCCGGACGGAGGCGATATCTTCCTGATTCAGGGGCCCCTGACCGACAACAATGTTTCGCTTATCCGGGAGGGGATTGACGAGACCCTGGCCGGCAGCAATCTCAATGTGGTCTATGAAGCCAACTGCCCCGGCTGGATTGCGGAAAACGCCTATACCTATACGAAGGAAGGATTAAAGCTGGACCGCAATGTAAAGGGAATCATCTGCGGAAACGATGATCTGGCCAGCCAGGCCTTTAGGGCCTTGTCCGAAGAAAGGCTGGCCGGAAAGGTGTGCGTGACCGGTCAGGACGGCGACCTGGCAGCCTGTCAGCGCATCGTGGAGGAAACCCAGGAAATGACGGCTTTTAAATCCGTGGAACAGGAGGCCAGCCTGGCAGCCAAATGCGCGGTTCTCCTGGGATTGGGGGAGGAAATCGAGGAGGTGCAGGACACTGCCTATGACGGCACCTATAACGTACCTTACCTGGAGCTGCAGCCCATTGCCGTCACAAAGGAAAACATGGACGAGGTTATCATTAAGGGCGGGTTTCATGCAAAGGAGGATGTGTATTTGAATGTGAATTAGGGTGTACAGCTGGATGATAGCACATTTTTAACTAAAAATAAAATAAACTGAGCAAAAATGTCCTGTATCCTGCAGGGCATTTTTTTAAACCTCTTAAAAGTGTGCAGATGGGTGCCAAGCAAGTCCAGAGCGGGCTGTGGTATATTTAAACTATCAAAACATATGGAGGAGGATTTACAATATGAAAAAGAAATTGTTAGTGACCATGCTTACATTAGCCATGGCAGGCAGCCTTATGGCATGCGGAAGTAAGGAGGGAGCTGCTCCTGCTTCAGAGGCAAAGACAGAGGCCCAGACCGAAGCAAAGGCAGAGGACGCCAAAGCAGAGGACACCAAGGCTGAGACAGAAGCAGCAAAGGATGAGGCTGCATCCGGCGAAAAGCACCTGGTTGGTGTGGCAATGCCCACCAAGGACCTGCAGAGATGGAACCAGGACGGAAGCAATATGAAGGCAGAGCTGGAGGCGGCCGGATATGAGGTAGACCTTCAGTACGCCAGCAACGATGTACAGACCCAGGTATCCCAGGTAGAGAACATGATTTCCAACGGCTGTGAGCTGCTGGTCATCGCATCCATCGACGGAAGCTCTCTGGGCGAGCCTCTGGGACAGGCCAAGGAAGCAGGCATACCTGTTATTTCCTATGACAGGCTTCTGATGAACTCTGACGCTGTTACATATTACGCAACCTTTGACAACTACATGGTAGGACAGAAGCAGGGCGAATATCTGGTAGAGGCCCTTGGATTAGAGGAAAATGACGGACCGTTCAACATCGAGATGTTCACCGGCGACCCGGCTGACAATAACTGCAACTTCTTCTTCGGCGGAGCCATGGACGTGCTTCAGCCATACATTGACAGCGGAAAGCTGGTTGTAAAGTCCGGCCAGACCACATTCGAGCAGGTGGCAACCGCTAACTGGGATTCAGAGAAGGCACAGAACAGAATGGATACCATCATTGCAGGAAATTACTCCGACGGAACCGTTTTAAACGCAGTGCTTTGCTCCAACGACTCTACTGCACTGGGTGTTGAGAATGCCCTTGCATCCTCCTATACCGGCGAATATCCGATTATCACCGGTCAGGACTGTGATATTGCCAATGTAAAGAACCTGATTGCAGGCAAGCAGGCTATGTCCGTATTCAAGGATACACGTACCCTGGCCTCACAGGTAGTTAAGATGGTGGACGCCGTTATGCAGGGCGGAGAGGCAGAAGTTAATGATACCAAGTCTTATGATAACGGCACAGGCGTAATCCCCACATATCTCTGCGAGCCGGTTGTTGTAACAATTGATAATTACAAAGAAATGCTGATTGATTCCGGCTATTACACGGAAGACCAGTTAAAGTAATCAGATGGACCGGCCAATCAGGCCGGAAAAGATGAGAATCGTACAGGCGGGGAGAAACACCCGCCTGTATGGTTGTAGGAGGGATAGAATGGCAGAGATACTTTTGGAAATGAGAAATATCACCAAGACCTTCCCCGGAGTAAAAGCCCTTGACAATGTAAACCTGAAGGTGGAAAAGGGAGAAATCCACGCGCTGGTGGGGGAAAACGGAGCCGGTAAATCCACTCTCATGAACGTGCTCAGCGGCATATATCCCTACGGCACATATGAGGGCGACATCATTTACGGCGGACAGGTGTGCAAGTTCGATAAAATCAGCGACAGCGAGGAAAAGGGAATCGTCATCATCCATCAGGAGCTGGCGTTGATTCCATATATGTCCATTGGCGAGAACATGTACCTTGGAAATGAAAAAGGAAAGAAAATGGCAATTAACTGGGACCAGACATACGACGAGGCTGACCGCTATTTAAAAACAGTGGGCCTTAACGAGTCCTCCCATACATTGATCAAGGATATCGGAGTGGGAAAGCAGCAGCTGGTGGAGATAGCCAAGGCCCTTGCCAAAAAGGCCCGGCTGCTGATTCTGGACGAACCAACGGCTTCTCTCAATGAGGATGATTCCAAGGCCCTGCTGGAGCTGCTGCTTAAATTCAAGCAGGAGGGCATGACATCTATTATTATTTCCCATAAGCTCAACGAGATCGCATATGTGGCTGACAAGATAACGGTCATCCGTGACGGCTCCACCATAGAGACTCTGGATAAACAGACAGACGACATCTCAGAGGACCGGATCATAAAGGGAATGGTGGGACGTGAGCTGACAGACCGGTTCCCCAGAAGGGAGAATATCAACATCGGCAATACTGCCCTGGAGGTCAGGGACTGGGTGGTATACCATCCCCTGTACTCGGACAGGAAGGTGGTGGACCATGTGTCCATTCATGTAAACAAAGGGGAAGTGGTGGGAATCTGCGGGCTTATGGGAGCGGGGCGTACGGAGCTGGCCATGAGCATTTTCGGAAAGAGCTACGGTACCAATATTTCGGGACAGCTTTTTATTGAGGGAAAAGAAGTCCATCTGAATACGGTGCACGACGCCATCAGCCATAAGATCGCATATGTGACTGAGGACAGGAAGGGGAACGGCCTTATCCTGTCCAATCCCATACGTGTAAACACCACCCTTGCCAACATGGGAGCGGTCAGCAGCCATGGAGTCATAGACAAGGACAAAGAATACATGGTGGCGGTGGAGTACAAGGATAAGCTGAAGACAAAATGTCCTGGAGTGGAACAGAACGCAGGAAATCTTAGCGGCGGCAACCAGCAGAAGGTGCTTCTGGCAAAATGGATGTTTACGGAGCCGGATGTTCTGATTCTGGATGAGCCCACAAGGGGAATCGACGTAGGCGCAAAGTATGAGATATACTGTATCATAAACCGTCTGGTGGAGGAAGGGAAGTCCGTCATCATGATATCGTCGGAGCTGCCCGAGGTGCTGGGCATGTCAGACCGCATTTATATCATGAATGAGGGCAGGCTGGCCGGGGAAGTGGACGCTTCGGAAGCTACCCAGGAATATATTATGTCCTGTATTCTTAAAGCTGATAAAGGAGAGTAGACCATGGATCAAAAGCTGAAAATCTCAGAGGTTCTGAAAAAATATACAATGATTATCGCTCTTGCGGTTATCGTCATACTGTTTACCGTGAACACGGGAGGCAAGATGCTTCTTCCTCAGAACGTAAACAACCTGATTGCCCAGAATGCCTATGTATTTATCCTGGCTACCGGCATGCTGTTCTGTATCCTGACCGGAGGCAACATCGACCTGTCGGTTGGTTCTGTGGTATGCTTCGTGGGCGCCATCGGAGGCAAGATGATGGTGGAAATGGGCATCAGCCCTTACCTTACACTTATCGCCATGGCCATCATGGGAATGTTAGTGGGAGCATGGCAGGGATTCTGGATTGCCTATGTCAGGATTCCTCCGTTTATCGTTACCCTGGCCGGCATGCTGATGTTCAGGGGACTTTCCAACGTGGTGCTTCAGGGAATGACGCTGGCTCCCATACCGGACCAGTTTCTGGTGCTGTTCAATACCTATGTGCCGGATTTCTTTGCTGTGGAGGGCTTTAACCTGACCTGCTTCCTGGTGGGAGTTATTGCCTGTGTTGTCTATGCCTTTATAGTTTTCAATGGAAGGCGGCAGAAGCTGGCAAAGGGATATTATGTGGAGCCTCTTACGGGAGTTGTGATTAAAATGGCAGTCATCTGCGTTGTCCTGCTCTCCTTCATGTTCCGTCTGGCCCAGTACAAGGGAATTCCAAACGCTCTTATCTGGGTAGCGGTTATCATCGGAATCTACAGCTATATTGCCTCCAAGACCACCACAGGCCGTTACTTCTATGCTGTGGGCGGCAATGAGAAGGCAACCAAGCTTTCCGGTATCAATACCAACCGGGTATACTTCCTGGCCTACTTAAACATGGGCCTTCTGGCAGCCATCGCGGGCATGGTCACGGTAGCCAGACTGAACTCCGCCAACCCCACGGCCGGAAACAGCTATGAGATGGATGCCATCGGCGCGTGCTTCATCGGCGGCGCTTCCGCATACGGCGGCACCGGTACGGTCCCCGGGGTTATCGTGGGCGCAACCCTTATGGGCGTGCTGAATCTGGGCATGAGCATCATGGGCGTGGACCAGAACCTGCAGAAGGTGGTAAAGGGCGGCGTTCTGCTGGCAGCGGTTATCTTTGATGTGGTGAGTAAGAGAAAGTCGTTTATTGTTAAATAATCATGTGTGAACATGTTTCATGTCGGATGGTATAAAATACCCCGGAGCCGTTGTCATTAAGTCTGCTCCAGGGTATTTTCCTTGAGAAATGAACCAGTGTCATGTATAATAAGATGTATGTGAAAAGAAAAGCGCAGGATGATACAAAGAAGTAAAAAGAAGTTAAAAGGAAGTTAAAAAGAAGTGCGCTGCAGCATACAAAGGAGATACAACATGACAAAGGAAAAACTTGCATTGGAAATCATAGACCGCCTGAAAAAAGAATATCCCGATGCAGGCTGTACCCTGGACTATGACCATGCCTGGAAGCTGCTGGTCAGTGTGCGCCTGGCAGCACAGTGTACAGACGCAAGAGTGAACGTGGTGGTTGAGGACCTTTACGCCAAATATCCGGATGTGGATGCCCTGGCAGAGGCGGATGTGGAAGATATTGAGCGGATAGTGAAGCCCTGCGGCCTGGGACACAGCAAGGCCAGGGACATAAGCGCCTGCATGAAGATACTGAAGGAACAGTATGGAGGCAAGGTGCCCGATGACTTTGACGCCCTGTTAAAGCTTCCCGGAGTGGGAAGAAAGAGCGCAAACCTGATTATGGGGGATGTGTTCGGAAAGCCTGCCATTGTGACGGACACACACTGTATCCGCCTGGTGAACCGTATGGGCCTGGTGGACGGAATCAAGGAGCCAAAGAAGGTGGAAATGGCACTGTGGAAGCTTGTGCCGCCTGAGGAGGGCAGCGATTTCTGCCACAGATTGGTATTCCATGGACGGGACGTCTGTACAGCCAGGACAAAACCCCGCTGTGAGGCATGCTGTCTCAATGATATTTGCAAAAAAGCGGGAGTGGAGTGATTTTTTGCAGGGATGGAATAAAGATTGGACTTGAAAATAAGTTTTATGGAAAATGCTTTCCGGCATATCATGCAGCCGGAGGGCATTTTTTGCGTAACGGGTTAATTCTGCTTGCAGAAACAGGCTGATGGAACGCGGGAAAAGTATACAAAAACAGAGAGGTTCCCTCTGCACAGAACTCACAAAGTTTTTTTGAGGAGAAAGTTCTCCTTTGAAATTTGTTTTGGGAAAATGGTAAAATAATGACTGAGATAATCCGGAAGAATCCGGATGAAACAGCTCAATGGATGATGAGCAGGGAACAGTCAACGCTTTTGCAGGAAGGTGAGAAGATGAAAAATGAATCCGTGAAACATGTCAGGTATGGGACTGGAAGAGTGGCGGAGGTGGTACAGAACCATATGGTGGTTCTGTTTGATGGTGAAGCCGGGAGAAAGGTATTTCCGTATCCCGATGCCTTTGAGCGGTTTCTGTGTTTTGACGATCCAATCCTTCAGAAGCGGGCAGAAGCCGCGGTCATGGAATTAAAGAAGAAGCGAACGGAAGAAGCAAAACAGCGTCTTGTGGTTTATCAGTTATATGAGACAAAAAGGAAACAGGAGCAGACGGAATTGTTAAAGAAAAGAAGGAAAGCGGCTAAGGAACGGCTGGCAAAGGAAAAGATGGCAAAGGTTATTTAGAAGAGGATTAGAAATAAGGACGAAAGTAAGGAAGAAAGTAAGGACGGAAGAAAGGCTGAAAGTACGGCCGGAAGAAAGGTTAAAAGAAAGGTTTTAAAGAAAGGAGTCGGATAACATGAGAATTATGAATCAAAGGGTGGAGCACAAGCGCTATGGCATAGGGACTATATTTGCGCTGAAGGGGAAGAAGGTCTACGTGGCATTCGGCAAGTTATACGGGGACATGGCATTTCCATATCCCAAGGTGTTTGAGGGTGACATGAAACTGGTGAACCAGGAGCTGCAGGAAGAGCTGATGGAGGAACTTGCATAAAGGCGGCTGTGGAAAATCAGTGGCAGCAGAGGGATGCATACAACGAAATGCCAGTTACTGCTGGAAAGGGGTTTTCAGGAGGCAGAATCAGGACCGGATATGCGTTATGTCGGGGACAATGCTTTTGGTAAGCTCCTTTTTGCATGTAAGAATTTTTAATTTAAAAGGTATTGACTCTTACGTAACGTGATAGTGTACAGTAGTGGTAAGAGATAAAGCTGATGCGGATATTCCGCTGCCGGCAGATAATCATAGGCGGAAGCTCTGAAAATGAAAGAAGGATGATTGGTATGATGACAGTGAAACAGATGTCTTCCCTGACTGGTGTCAGCGTTAGGACATTGCAGTTTTATGATGAAATTGGTCTGCTTAAGCCCACTCAGGTGACCGAAGCAGGATACAGGATGTATGATGAAAATACATTGGCAGTGCTGCAGCAGATACTGTTTTTTAAGGAGCTGGATTTCACATTAAAGGAAATAAAGGCTATTATGGCAAGCCCTTTGTATGACAGGAAGGATGCATTTGAAAAACAGCGGGAACTGATTCAGATTAAGAGGGACCGGTTAAACGCGCTGCTGGAGCTGTTGGACAGACTTATAAAAGGAGAGAGAACTTTGGATTTCAGGGAATTTGATATGAGCAATTATTTTCAGGTTCTAACAGATTATAAAAGGACACATATGGAAGAAATCATAAAGCAGCTTGGCAGTATGGAGAGCTTTGACGAAATGATTTCTGAGTTAAAGGCCAACGAAGGTCACATAGCACAGATGGCAGTAAAACAATATGGCAGCATTGAGAAATTCACAAAGGCCATGGAGGAAAATCTGCAGCATTTTCTGGAAAATGGACCTGGGTTCACACAGAAAGAGGCAGATGAGGCCGTGGATAAAACGGATACGCTGACAAAGAAGCTTACCGCGGATTTGAGTAAGGAAGCCGGTTCGGACGAAGTACAGAAGATAGCCGGTGAACTGGTATCACTTATCAATGAAAGCAATGGAGGAATGGATATGGGCAGCAGCTACTGGTCCTTCATGGTCAATAATTATATGACGAATCCCGCGTTTCAGGAAATAACAGACAGGAAATACGGGGAAGGTGCATCGGAGTTTATGGGGAAAGCGTTAAAGGTGTATTTCGGGATGGAGTAAGCGGTGGATGGAGTAAGCGGTGGATGGAACAAGCGGCAGAGAGCATGGCTATATCAAATAATTTAGAATATCAAGGGTTCCTAAAATGCGGGATGTGTGCTATATTAGAGAATAATATTTTGCTGCCAGTCAATCATGCTGCGCACATCCTTTGTATGTGCAGGAAAGGAGAGGAACCTTATGAAGAATTCCGGAACCGTAAGAATGGAGACAAAGCGGCTGGTGCTGCGCCCTTATGTGATAGAGGACGCCGACGCCATGTTTAGAAACTGGGCAAACGATCCCCAGGTCACGAAGTACCTCACCTGGGAACCTCACAAGGATGTGGAGGAGACAAAGCAAATTCTGGAGGGATGGATTAAGTCATACGAGTCTAAGGATTTTTACACCTGGGCCATCGCGCGGAAGGAAGACGAGGGCAATGTCATTGGTAGCATTTCTGTCCCGCAGCTTGACCAGAAGGCGGGCCGTGTGACGGTGGGATACTGCCTGGGCAGGAATTGGTGGGGCCACAAAATCATGAAGGAGGCATTTGCGGAACTGATTCGGTTCTTTTTCGAGGTGGAGGGTGCCAACCGCGTGGAGGCCCTGCACGATATACGCAATGTGAACAGCGGAAAGGTTATGGCGGCCTGCGGGCTTAAGAAGGAGGGCACCCTCCGCCGGTATGGGTGGAATAATCAGGGGATATGCGATGAGTGTATCTATGGGATGGTGGCTTCGGATTATTTTGAAGGGAAACAACGTTGGGAAAATAAATAAGGAAAACAGGAAATAGAGGGTTATGTATGGACAGCCGGGTACAGATAGTGTGCCTGGCTGTTTTTTTGCAGTACTAGCAGGATACGTTTTTGGGAGCGCGACGGGAAGAGTTCGTTAAACTATTAATTAACATATTACTATTTCTAATTAATTGCATTTAAACATATTATGTTTTGTGGATAAAAATATAAGATATGCATAAAAATAACCATGAAATACTGGGTAACCACACTGAAAATAGTAAATTATGCCCAAAATTATTGACATATAAGGTCAAAAATAGTATCATTTTACTATGATGATTCTAAGAGACAGTAATGTATCCGGATACAAAAATAATACCTTTTGGAATTATTAATAAGATGTTTGTTTGGAGAAAGGATAAAATTATGGGCAGAGATTTACAAGGAAGAGTGGCAATCGTAACCGGATCCGGGCGTGGCATTGGTTTGGGAATTGCGAAGAAGCTTTCTGAGAAAGGGGCTTCGGTAGTGATATCTGATGTGAATGAGGACAATGCCAGGAATGGCGTGGCTGAGATAGAGGCAATGGGTGGAAAGGCTATCTATATACTGGCTGATGTTTCTAAATATGAGGATGCGCAGAATCTGGTTGACGCCACAATCAAAGAAATGGGAAGCCTTGATATATTGGTGAATAATGCAGGAATCAATAAAGACAGGATGCTTCACAAGATGTCTGTGGATGATTGGAATGCTGTGATTGCAGTGAACCTGACAGGAGTATTTAATTGTATGAGAGCAGCCGTTAATTACATGAGGGAAAGGGAGTATGGACGCATTATCAACATATCCTCAGCATCCTACCTTAACGGCAACATCGGCCAGGCAAACTATGCGGCAGCCAAGGCGGGAGTGGTGGCTCTGACCAAGACCTGCGCAAAAGAAAATGGAAAGAAAAATATTACATGCAATGCCATTGTACCGGGATTTATCGATACGGAGATGACAAGAGGAGTGCCGGAGAAAGCTTGGGACATCATGGTTGGAAAAATTTCCATGGGCCGTGCCGGTACACCGGAAGATATAGGAAATATGATTGCGTTTTTGGCATCAGATGAGGCGTCGTATATTACACAGGGTGTATTTGAAGTGGGCGGCGGAATGGTACTGTAAGGGAGGAAAAAATGAGCGAACGTATTGTGATTGTATCCGGTTGCAGAACTGCGGTGGGTAAATTTGGAGGAGCGTTAAAGGATCTGGAAGCAACGGATCTTGGAGGTATCGTGATTAAGGAAGCCGTTAAGCGGTCTGGCCTTAAGCCGGAAGATATTGAAGAGGTAGTGTATGGGTGTGTGGGGCAGGCGGCCGAGAACGCATTTGCTGCAAGGCTGGCATCGGTAAAAGCGGGAATTCCGTATGAAGCTACCGCACTTACCGTCAACCGGCTATGTTCATCTGGACTACAGGCTATCGTCACAGCTGCTCAGGAAATCGAAAGTGGTATGTGTGAGATTGCTGTGGCAGGCGGATGTGAAAGTATGACGAATATTCCTTTTTATTTGAGAAAGGCCCGGTACGGGTACCGTATGGGACATGGAGAGCTGGAGGATGGACTGATTACGGCTCTGTCTGATCCTTTTACGCGCAGCCACATGGGTATTACAGCTGAGAATGTTGCCAATCAGTATAATGTGACCAGACAGGAACAGGACCGATGGGCGGCTATCAGCCAGCAGCGCGCAAGCAAGGCTCAGGAAGAAGGGAAATTTGACAGTGAAATTGTACCTATCGAAGTAAAGGTGAGCAAGAAAGAAACCATGATTTTTGATAAAGATGAGCATGTGCGTCCGGGAACAACAGCGGAAAGCCTGGCAAAATTACGTCCGGCTTTTAAGGATGACGGAAGCGTAACAGCGGGTAATGCAGCGGGAATCAACGATGCGGCAGCCGCCGTGGTGCTTATGAAGGAATCCAAAGCAAACGCTTTGGGATTAAAACCTTTAGTCCGCCTTGTGGATGTGGCAGCGGCAGGAGTGGATCCGTCCATCATGGGAATTGGACCCGTGCCGGCATTCAGAAAATTGCTGAAGAAGACAGGGATTAGAAAAGAAGAAATAGGACTCATTGAACTGAATGAGGCATTTGCCGCACAGGCAGTTGCCTGCATGAAGGAACTGGAACTGGATGAGAATATTGTCAATGTAAACGGAAGCGGGATTTCTCTTGGTCATCCCATCGGAGCTACAGGATGCATCATTACCATTAAGCTGATTAACGAGATGATTCGCCGGAAAGTAAGATACGGAGTATCCACGTTATGCATTGGAGGAGGCCAGGGCCTTGCCGTGTTATTTGAACTCTGCTCTTAAGGGCAGGGAAATAAACAGATAAAGGTGTGCTGACGCAAATAGCACAGAGAATGGAGAACATTATGAGAAAACCTATATTTGTTTCGGCACAGGAAGCGGTTGGAATGATTCAGGATTATTCCACATTATGTACCATTGGGATGACATTGGTATCTGCCAGTGAAACTGTGCTGAAGGCAATTGAACAGAAATTCCTGGACACAGGTACGCCGCGCGGCCTTACATTATTCCATACCTGCGGCCAGTCTGACAGAAAGGACGGAATAGCCCATCTGGCCCATGAAGGACTGGTAACGAAAGTCATAGGAGGGCATTGGGGTCTTTGTCCTCCTTTCATGGAAATGATTTCGGAAAACCGTTTGGAGGCATACAACCTTCCGCAGGGGCAGATGGCCAACATGTTCCACAGCATGGCACTGCGCGAACCTGGAAAATTAAGTAAAATCGGACTGGGCACCTTTGTGGATCCCCGGATTGAAGGGGGGAAGATGAATTCCAGGACCATGGACAAGGAAGATATAGTGGCGGTGGTAACTGTGGATGGGGAAGAATATATGCAGTACCGTGAGGTGCCCATTGACACACTGGTCATACGGGGGACCTACGCAGATGAAGCAGGGAATATCAGTACGGAAGAAGAGGCAATGGTTCTGGAGGTTCTTCCTGCTGTCATGGCAGCCAAACGGTTTGGAGGAAAGGTAATCTGCCAGGTGAAGCAGGTTGTACGGACCGGCACCCTGGATCCAAAACGGGTGGCTGTACCGGGGGTTATGGTAGATGCGGTGGTGGTTTGCGAAAATCCCATGGAGGAGCATAAACAGACATCATCCTGGTATTTTGACCCTTCCTACAGCGGTCAGATTCATACTCCGCTCAGAGCGTCATCCTCTATTCCGCTCAACATAAGAAAAGTCATAGGCCGCCGCGCTGCCATGCTTCTCAAAAGCGATGTCATCATAAATGTGGGTACTGGTATCCCCAATGATGTCATAGGTCCTATACTGGCGGAGGAAGATGTTCAGGACGATGTGATGCTGACGGTTGAGTCCGGCATATATGGGGGCGTACCGGCCGGGGGGATTGACTTTGGCATTTCGTGCAGTCCCCAGGCGCTGATACCCCATGACCGGCAGTTTGAATATTATACAGGGGCAGGAATTGATTATACATTCATGGGCGCAGGGGAAATGGACGCGCAGGGGAATGTGAATGCAACCAAAATGGGGGCTGTTGCGGCCGGCGCCGGTGGTTTTATTGATATTACCAGCACTGCAAAGAACGTGGTATTCTGTTCTACCTTTACAGGCGGCCAAATCAAGGTGGAATTTGACGAATGTGGAATAAAAATACTCCAGGAAGGCCGGTTCAGGAAACTGGTAAAGAAGGTTCAGCAGATATCCTATAACGGAAAAATGGCGGTTTCCAGAGGACAGAATATGTTTTATGTCACGGAGCGGGCTGTGTTCCAGCTGACAGAGGATGGTCCCATGCTGATTGAAATTGCCAGAGGGGCGGATCTGGAACGGGATATACTGGCCAATATGGAGTTTCGCCCGCTGATTGCCGAACATATTAAAGAAACTCCGATACACATATACAGAGAGGGTCCATTTGGTTTAAAGAATATCATAAAAGGATGACAGGTGCTGGTTATGGAACATATGAAACTTCATCATGTGGGAATAGTCATGAATTCCCAGGAAAGAGCAGACCGGTTTATGAAAAAATTTGGTCTGGAAACAGATTATATGGAATATGTGGAGTCTTACAAATCCAACTGCCTTTTTACAAAGCATAAGGAGGATGAGACGCCCATTGAACTGGTGATACCTTTGGAGGGGGTCCTGGCTACATATAATAATGGAAAAGGGGGGATGCATCACATTGCCTTTGAAGTGGAGGACGTGGAAGAGGTCAAAAGGAAGTATGAAGCAGAGGGGATGAAACTTCTGGAAGAATCAGCTGTACCGGGGGCGGGAGGAATTATCGTAAACTTCCTCCGTCCCAGATTTGGAGAAGGAATCCTGGTGGAATTTGTACAGAAGTTAAAGAAATGAATTGGAGGAAAAAACTATGATGAGAAGATATGGTTTCTTGGTAATGGCGGCTGTATTACTATTGGCGGGGTGCGGAAAAAAAGACGCGGGCAGTGCTGAACAGACGGCAAAACCGGCATCCGGTGAGACGTTTACACTGAAGATAGGCAATACGGTTTCTGATATCGATCCATTTAATGTTGCGTACCGGGAGTTTGAGGAAGAGGTGGAAAAGGCTTCTGAAGGCCGTATACAGGTGGAGCTGTTTACCAGCGGTTCCATTGGCGAGACGGATGCCGACGTGCTGGACAAGGTACGCTCCAATACCCTTCAGATGGGCAACACCACACCCAATTGTTTTGCCGACCTTTCCGGAATGTCTGAGTATTATGTATATGGAATTCCATATCTGATGTCCACGGATGAGGAACTGAACGCGGTTGCCGAGAGCGAGTGGTTTATGGGATTGAATAAAGACTTTACAAAAGCAACGGGCGTAAAGGTATTTGACGGCGGAGTAAACATGGGATGGTTTGGTTTTTCAGCCACTGGTAAGGAAATACATCAGATTGCCGACTTAAAGGGAATGGCAATCCGAATCAATCAGACAAACCAGATGATTGCCCTGTCTGAAGGCGCCGGGATCAACCCCCAGTTCATTGCATTTTCAGAGGTGTATACAGCATTAGCCCAGGGTACCGTGGATGGTATGGTGACCAATGTGCCGTTGTTTTATTCCAATGGCTTTTATGACCAGTTAAAGAGTATACTGACCACACATTGCGGAGAAAGTTATCATTTTTATATTATAAATGATAAGTTTTACAATTCGCTTCCGGATGATTTGAAACCCATTATAGATAAAAATGTGGATAAGCTGATCGCCAGGACAAGGGAACTGGAAGTGGATTATCTGGAAGAAGCAATCGGAAAAATGAGGGAAAAGAATGTAATTGTGACCGAAGCATCCAAGGAAGACGAGGACATGCTGAGACAGATTTCCGTGGACAAAGTGTGGTGGGATGAGAACGTCTCTCTTACATCAAAGGAAAATGTGAAAAAGGTTCTGGAGATCCTTGGCCGCACCGATGAAGCTCAGTAACTGATTTTTGATTCAGGAGGAGCATATGAAGGCTTATTATAACGAGAATAAATTTTATAATCACCTGGAAGAATGGGTGGGCGCTGTTCTTCTGGCGGTCATGGTAGTGATGCTTTTTGTACAGGTAGTCATGAGATATATATTTAAGGCATCCGCTGCATGGATTTCAGAATATTCACTCTATATGTTTATGTACTTTGTATTCCTGGCATGCAGCGGGGCCTTCCTCAGAAATGACCATATTCAGATAGTGGCTGTCATTGACAAACTTCCGGGAAAAGTAAAAGAGGCTGCCCATTTGTTCCTGTATGTTGTTGACTTCCTTTTTGTCACGGTTGTGGGATATTATGTTTTTTTGAGGGTAATTGACCAGTTTCAGATGAAGACCGTATCCATTACCCAGTTTCCGCTGTGGATTATGTCGGCATCGCTTTTTGTGGGAATGGGAGCATCCGCTATCCGGTGCCTTATGAATATTTACTTTATCATACGTTATGAATTTATCAGTGGCAGGGAGGGAGAATAGATGGCTGGTACAATATTAATTGGCGGTTTGTTCGTGCTGGTATTTATGGGATTTCCCATAGCCATCGCATTGGGGCTGGTATGCTGCCTGTATTCGAATCTGTTTGGCACCATAGATATGTCGCTGATTGTGGAGTCCTTCCTCAATGGAACCAACAGCTTTACCCTTCTGGCTATCCCGTTTTTCATTCTCTCGGGGGAACTGATGATTGAGGGAGGAATATCCCAGAGGCTGATTAATTTCTGTATGAGCCTGGTGAAAGACAGACCAGGAGGACTTGCAATTGTAACAATTATTGCCAGCATGTTCTTTGCTGCCATATCAGGCTCAGGTCCTGCCACAGTTGCCTGCATTGGAGGCATCATGATTCCGCAGATGATTCGTGCCGGATACAGTAAGGAGTTTTCCACGGCGGCCGCAGCAGCCGGAGGGGCATTAGGGCCTATTATCCCTCCCAGTATTCTGTTTTTGCTGTATGGAGTGGCGACAAACACATCGGTTGCAAAGCTGTTTCTGGCAGGAGCCTTTCCGGGAATCCTTCTGGGTATAGCAATGATTATCATTGCAAAGAAGATATCGGTAAAGGAAAAATATGTTCCGGGACCGGAGGTAAAGGCAGAACTGCAAAAAGTTTATGACATGGGGTTCTGGTATAATTTTAAGGAAGCTATCTGGGCTCTGCTGGTGCCAATCATTATTCTGGGCGGTATTTATTCCGGTGTTTTTTCTCCTACCGAGGCTTCGGTTGTGGCCTGTGTGTATGCACTTTTTGCAGGTATGTTCATTTATAAGGACCTGAAGCTTACGAATCTTCCGGGAGTCTTTATGCGGGCTGCCAAGAGCTGCAGTTTTATTGTTATTATCTCTTTTTCCACGGCATTTGCAAAGCTGCTCACCCTGGAAGGAGTGACCTCGTCCATAGCGAACGGTGTTCTGGATATGACTACAAATAAGTATCTTATCCTTATATTGATTAACGTCCTGCTCCTTGTAGTGGGCATGATCATGGACGCGGCTCCTGCTACCATTATCCTCAGCCCAATTCTGCTGAAAATTGTCCAGCCCCTGGGCGTGGATCCGATTCAGCTGGGTGTTATCATTGTAATGAATCTGTCCATTGGTATGATTACGCCGCCGGTAGGAATCAATTTGTTCGTAGGATGTAAAATCAGTAAAATACAGTTGGAGAGTACCTTGAAATTCGCATTGCAGCTACTGGTATACATGCTGGTGGTTCTGGCCTTGACCACGTATATTCCGGCCATAAGCCTTTTCCTTCCGCAGATGCTTACATAATCAAGTGCGATACTCCTGATGTCGGCGGGGAAACTTGCGGTTTAAAACAGCTGATGTTATAATTTGGTAAAACGAGCTGGCAGGGGGGGAGGATGGCAATGGGAGAGGGAAAGAAAAAATATAAGTACGATATTGTTGCGGATCAAATTTTAGAAGAAATAAGGAAGGGCAGATGGAAGGTGGGAGACAGACTTCCTCCTGAAGCGGAGCTGGCTTTGGAATTTTGTGTGAGCCGGGTCTGCCTCAGGGAAGGCCTGAAAAAACTGAATGTTCTTGGAATCGTTAAAATCATGCAGGGTGATGGTACATATGTAAACGAAGTGAATCCTTCTGAATTTATGAAGCCTCTGTTTAACCTGCTGACAGTGACGGAAAATGATATCGATGAAATCTATAATGCCAGACTGTTTGTGGAGAGCGGGGCATGCAGACTGGCGGCTAAAAACAGAACGGAGGAGGAGATTAAGGTACTTAAGCGTTATCTCGACAATATGGAAGAGGCCATTGCCTTTAATGAGTTTGCTTCCTATTCGAAATACGACAGGAAGTTTCATGATCTGCTGGTTTCAGCGTCTAAGAACCGGATTCTCGTCCTTATATCCCAGATGTTCAATGATATTGCTCAGAGATACACGGACCGCCTGAACAGAGATCCGAAAATCGTATCCCGGTCCATGATGGACCACCGTCAGTTATTCGGTGCAGTGGAAGACGGCGATGGGGATTTTGCCTGTCATATTATGCAGGTCCATTTGGAACGTTCCAGAAGAGCCCTGTTAGATATCGAACATTCAGAATAGTCTGTCCTGCCTTTCCGTATGAGGGGAAAAGGAAATGTTATCTTGGGAAAATTATTGGCCGGACCTGCTGCGTGAACGTATAAAAGAAGCCGGGGCAGGCGGCCGGAACATCCATGTGTATGAAGGCATGGCAGACAGCATATATCATGCCTTTAGCCTTACCGCTGCCAGGTGGCCAGGTAAAACAGCAGTGGTGGATGACAAAGGACAAGCATTGACCTATGGCCGGCTGCTGGATATGACAGACAGGATGGCTGCGTCGCTTAAGAAAAAAACAGGCATACAAAAAGGGGAGCGAATTGGAATTCTCCTGTATAACGGGCCGGAATTTTGTGTGTCATATCTGGCCGCCAATAAAATTGGCGGGGTGGCGGTTCCTCTCCCGGGAAAGTTTCAGAGGCCGGAAATCCTGTCTTTGTTGGAGAAAGCAGATGTTACAACTATAATCTGTGAAGAAAAGTTTGAGCCTTGGTTTGAAAATTTAGAGCACGTAACTGTTATTGTATCGAAAAGTGGACCGGATTTTGGATTGGACTGGATGCTCCGTGATTTGGAGGATAACGAAATAACGGATGGTGTGGGAACGTGGGATGATTCAGCTATTCTCATGTTTACTTCAGGCACTACATCCAGAAGCAAAGGCGTTGCCATGAAAAATTATCAGGTCATGAATTCAGTAGAAGCATACGCCGCAACCTTAAGGCTGACCCAGCTTGACAGTTCTGTAATAGCTACCCCGATGTACCATGTGACAGGAATGATATGTATTTTGTCTGTTATGCTGGCGGTGGGAGGTACGGTCTATCTCATGAAAAAGGTGGATGCGGACCGGATATTGACTTGTTTTCTTGAAAATAATATTACATTCTATCACGCGTCTCCTACCGTGTTTACAATACTGCTGGAAAAGAGGAGCAGCTATCCGTTAATTCCTTCTGTGAAGTCTTTTGCGTGCGGAAGCGGAAATATGGCTCCTGAGAACATACGGAAACTGAAAGAATGGATGCCCCAGGCTGAGTTCCATACTGTATATGGAATGACGGAAACTTCCGGAGCAGGAACCATATTTCCGGGCGGCGCGGCGGACAGCCCGTGGATTGGGGCTTCCGGCATTCCTATGCCGGACCTGCGGATCAAGATTGCAGATGATGATGGAACGGAGTTGATGGAAAATCAAATCGGGGAGATATGTTTAAAAGGGAGTTTTGTAGTGGAGGAATACTACAAACAGAAGGTTGACTCTATTACAGAAGATGGATGGCTGAGAACTGGAGATTTGGGTTACTATAACCAGGCGGGTTATCTGTATATCGTGGATAGAAAGAAGGATATGATTAACCGCGGCGGGGAAAAGGTGTGCAGTTTTGATATTGAAAACACCATCCACACCCTTCCGGGCGTGGTGGAGGCCGTGGTCGTAGGGGTACCTGATTCCAAGTATATGGAAGTACCGGCTGCGGTAATCAAACTGGAAAAGGGAACGAATGTCCGGGCTGAAGATATAAAGGAGATGCTTAAGACCAGAGTGGCTCGTTTTAAGATACCGGAGTATATTGTCTTTGTGGAGGATATTCCCAAAACCCATAATGGCAAGATTGACAAACGAATGATAAAAGAGTGGATGAGAAATATAATGGAAGGGAGTCCGGAAATTTCCGGTGTGAAATAGAAAACAGGTATTTATGGGCGGACAGCCGGAAATAGATATTGTTTCCGGCTGTCCGCCCATAAATTATATATATTGAAGGATTAATTTGTGTTTTTCCGCCAAACATAGTATAATCAAAATGTTGCAGACAACGAAAGAATTAAGGAGAATTATATGGAACCATTTGAAAATGATAAGAATCAGAATACGGAGCCTGTAATGGCAGAGAATATGACATCAGCCCCAGCAAAGCGATATGAAGGCAAGTCCTTCATTTTCTCAGATATCCCGTCACAGGAAAAAATCATTCAAGTTTTGTGTACAACCTTTGGCCTGGACCCGGAGGGAATGGGGGATACCCTTGTTCTGCATAACGGAGATATAGAAATCCGTCTGGCAGTGGCCAGCGAGTCTGCCGGTGAAAAGGCGGAGGAGTTTATAAAGAGACAGGTGGAGGGAACCTGCGACCATTTTTATCAGGTTAAAACAGGTGTTGTGGATGTTAAGACCAACCTGCTGTACCAGATTGGACGGGCCAGAAGTTTTGTGCTGGTGGAATATGCCTTTGACGTGGAGGACGAAGAGGATATCGAGGACAAGAAGACCATGATTGAGGATATGTTCGTGTCCATTTTAAACGATCTGGAGGGAATTATCCTGATTCAGAACCAGGATGAGAAAGAGGACGGCATGTTCTGCAGCGGGGAAAATGGAGAAAAGCTCCTGATTCTGTCCGATAAGGGCGGAAGCGCCTTTACCCGCTATCTTCCCTATCAGGAGCCGGACTTAAAGGCCGGAAAGGATATCACCCAGGAGCAGGTGGACCGCAGGATGCGCACCATGCAGACGCTTATCGGAAATGCAATCTATGTACCCGGATGGCTGCCCGCAGTTGCGCCTGCTTCACAGATAACCTGCCCCTCCCTGGAGGAGACTGCTCAGAGGGCCCTGGCCATTATGGGCGTTGCCATTTATTCGGAATGCCTTCTGGATGAAAAACAGGGGATGGAAAAGGCACAGAATTTCCTGATGGATTATATTGATAATAACAATACCCAGGATTATTTCTCTCCAAAGGAGTGGAAGTATCTGCACGATACGGCTCCCGACAGGAAGGAAATCCTGTCTTTCTTAAGGCAGTATGAATCCCTTCACGTGGTAGAATGGGCGCTGGGACTGGTGGAGGAGCTGGGATTCCCGGATCATCCCTGCAATCCCGCTGATTTGGTAAAGCTGCTGAGAAATGGCACCAGTATCAGTAAAATCATGGCAAAGTCCAGACCTAAGAGCCCCAGAGAGCTGTTGGATGCCTGCGACCTTATTTCCTGTCTGGAATGGTCCTGCATCAATGCCAGACGCCATGAACTGCCGGAGCCTGTGGGCATGAAGACCGGGGTGGTAAGGGAATGGCACAAGGCTCTGAACTGGCTGACAGGCCATGGCCAGTGGGATGAGGTAAGAACTAATTCCTAAAATACGCCTGTAAAGAGGTAGATGGAAATGAAAACTGGAATTGTTGTGGAAGGCGGCGGAATGCGGGGCATTTACGCCGCCGGCGTATTGGACGTATTATTGGAACATGGGATTAAGGCAGACGGTCTGGTAGGAGTTTCGGCAGGAGCCATCCATGGGTGCAGCTTTGTGGCGGGACAGGCCGGGCGCTCCATACGCTATAATCTGAAGTACTGCCGCGACCCGCGGTATATGAGTTTCCGGTCGCTGGTAATGACCGGCGATCTGGTGGGAAATGAGTTCTGTTATCACGAACTGCCGGAGCGGCTGGACCCATTTGACAATGACGCCTTTGAGGCTTCGCCCATGGAGTTTTATGCCACCTGCACAGATGTGGAAACCGGCAGGCCGGTATACCACAGATGCGGCAGCCTGAGGGGGGAGAACATACAATGGATCAGGGCATCCGCCTCCATGCCTCTGGTTTCCAGGATTGTGGAGATAGACGGACAGAAGCTGCTGGACGGAGGCGTATCCGACTCCATTCCCGTAGCTGCATTCCGCAAAATGGGCTTTAAAAGAAGCCTGGTCATACTTACCCGGCCGGATGGTTACCGCAAAAAGCCAAACCAAATGCTCCCCGCTATCCGCAGGGTATACCGCAGATATCCCGAATTTATAAAAACCATGGAGTGCCGCCACCTGATGTATAACCGGGAACTGGAGGAGGTCAGACGCATGGAGGCTGCCGGGGAAATCTTTGTCATACGTCCCAGCCGTCTTATTAAAATCAGCCGGACAGAAAACAGACCGGAGAAGATACAGCAAATGTATGATTTAGGGCGTCTTGACGGTATGAAGGCGCTTCGGGACACAGCGGTTTTTTTAGGACTGGAGCCGGCTGCGCAGGGATAATATCATAGTGATTTCACATAAGGAGCATATAAGGATCACATAAAGTTCACATAAAGCTCATATAAGGATCACATAAGAGCCATGATCCCCGGATTTGAGAGAAACCGGGGACACGGCTCTTTGTGCGTTTACATTTGTCCTATGTTCTTTTTGTAATCTGTTCCCCAGGCTACCATGGAGTCCAGTATGGGTTTCAGGCTGTATCCTGTTTCGGTCAGGGTATATTCCACCTTCGGGGGAACCTGCGGATATATTTTGCGGGTAATCAGGCCTGCCTGCTCCATGGCCCTGAGATGGCTGGTCAGGACTTTCTGGGTTATGCCGTTTACTGACCGCATGAGCTCGTTGAACCGTTTTGTACCTGTGAGCAAATCCCGGATGATGAGAACCTTCCATTTATCGCCAATAAGCTGCAGGGTCATTTCCACAGGACAATCAGGTATTTTCATTGCGTTATCCATTCTGTATCACCTCCTTAGTATCTTTATGGTTGTATGGTTAAAAAAAGATGTTAGTATAATTATATACCTGTATAGGGAATTTGACAATGGGAGGGTCGGACCGGGATGTGATTTTTTGATGCGGGAGAATTCCAAGGCATATTTTTAAAGCTCAGACACAGCCAATCATAACGAAAAATTAGAGCAGACCGTAGAAAATATAATTTTACATCTTACATACATGAATATATAATGGTTAAATGTATTGTAAACTGTGTTTGAAAGGAGTCAACACCATGGAATATAAGAGATTTGGACAAAAAATTATCCTCCGCCTGAATCCGGGCGAGGAAGTGACAGAGTGTATCCGGGAAGTGTGCAGAACAGAAAAGGTGGCTCTGGGAGAGGTTTCCGGGCTGGGAGCTGCCTGCGAGGTGGAACTTGGGGTATTTAATACAACGCAGAAGAAGTATTATGGAAAGTCCTTCAAGGGAATCTATGAAATTGCCTCCCTTACAGGCAACATAACACAGCAGGGAGAAACCCCATATCTTCATCTGCACATGGTAATCGGCAACCCGCTGGATGGAGAGTGCCATGGAGGCCATTTGAACAGGGCGGTTATCAGCGCCACCGCAGAGATTTTTATTACGGCGATTGACGGAACCGCTGGCAGAAGGATGAGTGAATCCATCGGACTGAATCTGATTGAGTTCCCCCAGGCGTAATATACATAAAGGCATACAGGCCCGGACTGTCTCGACTTAAGAGGCAGTCCGGATTTTTTCCCCGTACCCTTTAATTGGGATTTGGAAATCGGATGGAATCATGATATACTTAGGAAAACGCGTTGTACGGGAATGAAAACAGCGCAGAGGGAGGTTTTGACGTGGAGCGGACGATTCTGTTATTGGGAAATCCTGAATTATATGAGGTCAGCAGGGAAGTGAAAATAGAAGAGCTTCATCAGATGGAACAGGTGAGGGAGGATTTAAAGGATACACTGTTGGCATTTAGGGCCCGCTATGGAGTGGGAAGGGCTATTGCGGCGCCTCAGATTGGTGTGAAGAAACGTGTTATTTACCGGCATCTGGACACTCCGGTGCTGTTTATCAATCCACGGCTTGCCTTTCCTGAACAGGAGATGATAGACGTGCTGGATGATTGTATGTCATTTCCTGATCTGCTGGTCAGGGTAAAGCGGTATAAACGGTGCATCATATATTATAAAGATCTGGAATGGAATGACTGCTCCATGGAACTGGAAGGGGATATGTCGGAACTGATTCAGCATGAGTACGATCACCTGGACGGAATACTGGCAACCCTGCGGGCAGTGGATGAAAGGGCATTGGTGATGAAGCCCCATTGACGGATGACGTACGGCGGCTGTAAGGATATGCAGACATTTTAGACACACAGGAGGAATGATACCGGATGATTGACAAGGAAAATTTTTTAACAAGCTACAACATTGAACCTGAGGAACTTAAGGCGGCCGGTCTGGAATGGGAGGAGCTGGCGGCCATCTATGATGACTATTTGTCCGTTGAGGGAAAACTGCGCAGCATTGGTAAGGATTTTGTGTACGATTATCTCTATGATATTGAGAGGGCAGGCATCCATTCCTACCGGTACCGCACTAAGGATCCCGGCCATCTGATTGAGAAAATCATACGCAAGCGCAACGAACATTTTGAACGGTTTGAGGATATAAACAGGGGCAATTACCATAAGTATATCACGGACCTGATTGGCATTCGTGTGTTTTTTCTTTACCGGGAGGATTGGATTCATTTCCACAAATATATAACCAGTGTATTTGAGAATAACCCTGATCTATATGTGGTGGACCGCATAAAGGATTTTGATGAGGACACCGGGCATTATTACATCGCGGAACGGCCAAAGGTCTACCGCAGAAACGGGGACACCAGGATTTATGACGAGAATTTGATTGAGATTAAGTCCAACGGTATATACCGCTCCCTCCACTATATCATCAAATATAAGGGATATTATGTGGAGATCCAGGGAAGAACCCTGTTTGAGGAGGGCTGGAGTGAGATTGACCATGATATCGTATACCCCTATTTCCAGGACGATGAGATGTTAAAGGATTTCTCCACGCTCCTAAACCGTCTTTCAGGCATGGCGGATGAGATGAGCTCTTATTTCCGCAGGATGAAAGGGGTAAAGGAGGAATGGGAGAAAAAATTGGAGAGATATGATGATGAAGGATAGACAGGACCCGTTTTCCGGCATGAGCCTGGAGGAACTGTGGCAGCTGTTCCCTGTTTTCCTCACAGAGCACAGGCCGGTCTGGGCGCAGTGGTACCAGGAGGAAAGAGAGAGGCTGTTTGGTATCCTTCCCATGGAGGATATCTGCGAAATCAGTCATGTGGGAAGCACATCCATCCCATCCATCTGGGCCAAGCCTATAGTGGATATCCTGGTGGAAATGAGGGAAGGCGGGGATATGCAGGCCGTGAAGGAACATATTATCGGCGGCGGCTACATCTGCATGATGGAAAAGCCAGGGAGGATTTCGTTCAACAGGGGTTACACGCCGTCGGGATTTGCGGAGAAGGTATTCCATCTGCATCTGAGAGAGGCGGGGGATAACGACGAGCTGTATTTCAGGGATTATCTGAGGGAGCATCCGGAAGCAGCCAGGGAATATGAGGAGCTGAAGCTGGGACTCTGGAAGGAATATGAACATGACCGGGATGGGTATACAGAGCAGAAAACAGCTGTGGTGGAAAGATTTACCAGGGAGGCAAAGAGCCTTTATCCCGGCCGGTATAAAAGGCAGGCTCTGGGGTTTGTCAGGGCTGAGCCCGAAGATACGGAGGCGCTGCGCCGGCTTGCAAGGGCTTCAGAGGCACACTGGGGATATGATGAGGCGTTTATGGAACACTTTGACGCAGGATTTAATGTTACGGAAGATTTTATCCGCCGCAATCCTGTGTATGCGGCAGGGGAACGCGACTGTCCGGCTGCCTTCTGGGGAATCAGGCAGGATAGAGATGCATGGGAATTAGAGTATTTTTATGTGGCAGAGGAAAGGCTGGGGAGGGGACTGGGAAAACAGATGTGGGAGCATATGACCGGCTGGTGCGGAAAACAGGAAATATGCCGTATTCATTTTGTTACCAGCCCTCAGGCCGTGGGATTTTACAGAAAAATGGGCGCGGTCCAGGACGGGGAAACACGGTCCCCTGTGGACGGCCGTCCGGTTCCGCATTTTGTGTATGACGTGTGATATCAGGGGTTGTGCAATAAGGAGGTTATGGCCGTAACCTGTTGACCCTGAACGGGGTATCTGTATATAATCGCATCATGACATGGATGAAAGCCGGTTGCGCGGCTTTCCCTGAATTTTAAATCATGAGGAGATGTGTGTATGAGCGATTGGTGGAAGAAGTCCGTTGTATATCAGATTTATCCGAGAAGCTTTATGGATTCCAATGGGGACGGGTTCGGGGATTTGCAGGGGATTATCCGGAAGCTGGATTATCTGGAAAACCTGGGAATTGACGTCATCTGGCTGAGCCCTGTCTATGATTCCCCGCAGCAGGACAACGGGTACGATATCAGGGATTACCGGCAGATGTATGAGAAATTTGGTACCATGGAGGATATGGAGGAGCTGATAGAAAAGGCCCATGACCGTGGAATCAAGATAGTCATGGATTTAGTCGCAAACCATACTTCGGATGAGCACCAGTGGTTTGCGGAGAGCCGGAAATCGGCGGACAATCCTTACAGCAATTATTATATCTGGAAAGACCCGAAAGACGACGGGAGCGAGCCTAATAACTGGGGATCCAGCTTCTGCGGCAGTGCCTGGACCTATGACCAGGAGCGGGAGCAGTATTACCTGCATTTTTATGATAAGAAGCAGCCTGATTTGAACTGGGAAAATGAGACTGTGCGCAGAGAGGTCTATGACCTTATGAAATTCTGGATGGACAAGGGCGTGGATGGCTGGCGTATGGACGTGATTGCTTCCATTTCCAAGTATACGGATTTTCCGGACTATCCGGAAGAACCCGGCAGGCGTTACTATACCGGTTTTATGCATTCCAACGGTCCAAGGCTTCATGAATTCCTCCAGGAAATGAACCGGGAGGCTCTGTCGGAATATGACTGCATGACCGTGGGGGAAGCTCCTGGCTCCACCTCTGAAAATGCCCGGCTGTTTGTGGATCCAAAGCGGCGGGAACTGAATATGATATTTACGTTTGAACACATGAACATTGACCGCATTCCGGGCCATGTGAACCGTAAGTGGGCATTGAAGCCATTTGATGTCAGGGATTTGAAACGGGTTATGTCAGACTGGCAGGAAAAGCTGGAGGGCCATGGATGGAACGCGCTTTATCTGGAAAACCACGACCAGCCCAGAGTGATTTCCCGCTGGGGCAATGACACCTGTTTCAGAAAGGAATGCGCCAAAGCGTATGCCACGATCCTGCACGGTATGAAGGGGACACCCTACGTGTACCAGGGGGAGGAGATTGGCATGGTGAATGCCTCCTATGAGCTGGATGAGTATGAGGATGTGGAAGTGAAGAATGCCCTCTTAGAGCTGGTAGAACACGAAAAGACCATCAGCCGGGAGGCATTTAAACGGGCGGTCTGGAACAAGAGCCGGGATAATGCCAGGACACCGATGCAGTGGACAGATGGGGAGAACGCGGGATTTACCTGCGGCACTCCATGGTTTAAGGTGAATCCGCGTTATAAGGAAATCAATGTGGAGGAGGCTCTTAAGGACCGTGACTCTGTGTTCCATTACTATCAGAAGCTGATTCGCCTCCGCCACGAAGAGGATATTCTTACAGAGGGAAGTTACCGATTGCTGCTGCCTGAGGATGATTCTCTGTTTGTGTACCAGCGGGAATATAAAGGGAAAAAGTGGCTGGTGGCAGCCAATCTGACAGACGTTCCGGTACCGGGCAGCCGTCTTGAGGGAATTCTGTATCCGGGTTACAAGGCAATCATTCAGAATGAGCCGGAGATTATGAAAAACGGCATGTTACAGCCTTTTGAGGCGTTTATTGCTGAGGAACAGCTTTAGAGCTTGTTTAAAACTTAAAAAGAAGAACTAAAAATAAGCAGGAGTGCTGCTCTCATTCGTATGTGAGGGCGGTACTCCTGTTTTGATTGGACGCAATATTGGACTCAATGTTAGACACAATATTAGACACTTTATGGGAAGGTGTGGTAAAATTTTGATAGAACGATTGCTGAATAAATTTATTCCTTTGAAATCAAGGGATTTGCGGCGGATGCCAAGTGTCTAAAAAAAGTTGGCACCGTATTTGCTAAATATATAAGTGAAATGAAAATAAAACAGAAAAAGGGAAGGAGTTCCAACATGAAGAAGATATTGATAGCCACACACGGAACCTTTGCTTCCGGAGCGGAGAGTACGGTTAAATTCCTTATGGGAGATGTTGGGAATATTACCTGTATCAATGCTTATGTGGACCAGGATGAAAATTTGGCGGAGACACTGGAACAGTATTTTGCTCAGGTTCAGCCGGAGGACCAGGTAATTGTGCTCACGGATATCAAGGGGGGGAGTGTGAACCAGAAAATCGTACCCTATGCGGTGCGGGAAAATGTGTTTTTGATTGCCGGCTTCAACCTGCCTCTGCTGGTGGCTCTGGCCATTGCGCCCCAAGGAATTACCAGGGAGGATGTCCGGCAGTACATTGAGGATTCAAAAAAACAGATGGAACTGGTGGAGCTGGAAGCGGATGACAGCCGGGATGAGGATTTCTTTGCGTAGGAAGTAAGCTGCATGTATCGCACGAAGGCGTCGGAAATACAGGCGTTAAGTGCTCATAAGGAGAGGAGAATATAGTATGGTTAAGGCTTTAAGGGTAGACGAGAGACTGATTCACGGACAGGTGGCCATGGCGTGGACCAGGGATTTGGGAATCCAGGGAATCATGGTTGCGGACGATGAGGCTGCTTTCAATGAGATGCAGAAAATGACACTGAAAATGGCTGTGCCGGATGGCATTAAATGTATCATTAAGACTGTGCCGGAAATCATTGCACTGTTAAATAATCCAAGGTCTGAGGGAATGCGGATTCTGGTACTGGTTAAGACGGTGAAGAATGCGCTGGAGGTGTATAAAGCCGTACCTGGTATCGAGTATGTGAATATCGGCAATGCAGGACGGTTTACCAGCGGCGACGGAACGGAGCGCACCATTATTTCCAGGTCGGTAAGTCTTACGCCTGACGAGGTGGAGGCGTTAAAGGAACTGGCGGCACTGGCTCCGGATACAGCCCTTCAGATGGTTCCTTCCGATGAAAAGAAGCTTGTTTCAGAAGTGTTGTAAAACATAGACAGAAAGGGGATAAATTCATGTTAGCACATTCATCTATACTTGTTACTGCGTTTGTTATCGCAGTCATGGTACTTATCGCATCCGGAGTCAGGGATTTGCTGGGATTCACCATGCTGGACCGTCCGGTATTCATCTGTCCCATCGTAGGCTGGCTTTTTGGGGATATACAGCAGGGGCTGCTTATCGGCGCCTCCCTGGAAGCTGTGTTCATGGGTATTGTAAACATTGGAGGCGCATCAGCTGCTGAATGCGGAATCGCCAGCGTGGTGGGCTGCGCTTTTGCCATCATGAGCGGCGGCGGCCCTGAGGTGGCGCTCCCGTTAGCCCTTCCCATCGGAATGCTGGGACAGCAGGCGAAAAACATTATCTGGATTGGTATTATAGGCTGGTTCGCTCCGGTATTCGACAAACTGGCTGAAAACGGGGAGGACAAAAAGCTTACGAGACTCCACTATGGACTGTGGTGCCTGAACTGGGGACTGTACTGCCTGATTCCGTTCTTTGCAATCCTTTTTGGCTCTAAGGCAGTGGAGGCAGCGGTTAAGGCTATTCCGGCGGTTATCATGAACGGCCTTACGGTCTGCGGAAACCTGCTTCCGGCTGTAGGTATGGCCATGCTTTTGAAGCTGTTGTGGAACAATAAAATCTGTGTTTACTTTTTCCTGGGATTTGTGCTGGTGGCTTATTTAAAGCTTCCGCTGATCGCGCTGGCTGCCCTGGGCGTCATAGCGGCCCTGCTGGTGGCGCAGAGGGATCTGGAGCTTAACCAGCTTCTGAGAGTAAAGGCCGCTGCCGCGCCTGCGGCTGTTCCTGCACAGGGAATATTAGATGAAGAAGAGGAGGATTTTTTCAATGTCTAAGATAACTGATGTTTCCAGAGAAGAAAAGAAAATGCTCAGGTCCGTATTCCTGCGTTCCTTTACCTTATACACATCCGTAACCCCGGCAAAACAGGGAGCATCCGGTTTCTGCTACGCTATGATTCCTTTTATCAACCGGTTTTATAAAAATGATCCGGAGGGTAAGAAGGAGGCAATGGCAAGGCATATATCCTACTTCAATACAACGGTGCCCATGTCCACGTTCATCATGGGACTCTGCGGCGCCATGGAAAAGGAAAACAGCGAGAACAAGGACTTTGACGCGGGCTCCATTAACCCCATCAAGACCAGCCTCATGGGCCCTCTGGCCGGCATAGGCGATTCCATATTCTGGGGTGTATGGCGTGTAATCTGCGCCGGAATAGCCATCAGTATGGCCCAGGCAGGCAATGTATTGGCGCCGCTTGTGTTCCTGTTATTGTTTAATATCCCCAGCAATGTAGTGCGCTACTACGGAACGTTTCTGGGATACAGCCTGGGTTCCGAATACATTGAGAAGCTGTACAGCGGAGGCCTGATTACCGTGCTGACCAAGGCGGCCAGTATCATGGGACTTATGATGGTAGGAGGAATGGCCAGCAGCATGGTGGTATTTAACAGCAAGCTGTCATTGTCCATGGAGGGGACAGAGATTTTCTCCCTCCAGAGTATGCTGGACCAGCTGTTTGTGGGACTGGTTCCGCTGTGCCTTACCTTGCTGTGCTTCTATCTCCTGACAAAAAAGAAAATGAGCATCAATGTACTGATTGTGGGTGTGATTGTCCTGGGAATTGTGCTCTCAGCCCTGGGGATAGCGTAGACTGGGGATAGCGTAGACTGGGGATAGCGTAGACTGGGAATAGCATAGTTTGGGAATTGCATCCTGCTGAAACAGCATGGTATGATGGTTGTATGAGGATGGGGAATAGATATGGGGAATAAATATGTCCCACGGAATGAAACGGGAACAGGAATGCAGAATCAGTATGATGGAGGGGGTTGTCCATGCAGGCAAAAGAACGGGTCTATGAATCCTTAAAAGAATCGTGCAGCAACAATGGAAAGATAACAGCGGCAGAGCTGGCGCAGAAGCTGAATCTGAGCCGGCAGGTGATAAGCCATTATCTGACCAGGCTCATGGAGGACGGACTTGCGGTAAAAACCAGTACACGGCCAGTGTACTGGTTTCCCGTGACTTCGGAAGATTTGGAATTTTTTGGAGAAGAACAGTGGAAATGCGCGGAAACCGGGCTGTCCCGGGAAACGGTGGAACCGGCTGCCGTTTCCGTTAGTTCCGTATTCTCATCCATGGTGGGATACGCAGGGAGTCAGAGACAGACTGTGGAGATGTGTATGGCTGCAGTGAATTATCCTCCGGACGGCCTTCCCATGCTTCTGACCGGCGAAAGCGGGGTGGGAAAAAGTTTTATAGCCCGCCTGATATATGAATATGCCCTGGAACAGCAGACCATTGCCGCCGGTGCGCCCTTTGTGGTGCTCAACTGCGCGGATTACGCCAATAATCCGGAACTCCTTTCCGCTGTCTTGCTGGGATATAAAAAGGGCAGCTTTACGGGAGCTGACCGGGACCGGGACGGGCTTTTGAAGGAAGCGGACGGAGGATATCTGTTCCTGGATGAGGTCCACAGGCTGTCCTTTGAAAACCAGGAGAAATTATTCCTGTTCATGGATTCGGGCCAATACCGTCCCCTGGGAGACAACGCCTGGAAAACCTCCAGGGTACGTTTCATTTTTGCCACCACGGAACAGCCGGAGGAAGTACTTTTGGAAACCTTCCGACGGCGCATTACCCTTCAGATTCCTATTCCCAGCATGATGGAACGGCCTCTTAAGGAGCGGCTTCAAATGCTGTATCTCTTTTACCAGAAGGAGGCTGGGAAGGTTAACCGGCGGATAGAGGTGGACGGAACAGTGGCGGAAGCATTGCTGTTCACAAAACTGCAGGGAAATATCGGAAAGCTGGAGAATCTGGTACAGGTCAGCTGTGCCAACGCATTTTACCGTCAGCGGCACAAGGACATACTTCACATTACCATGGGGGAGCTGCCTGAGATAGCGGGGGGCAGCCAAAGCAGCCGTGACCGGACCAGACGGTCCTACGGACTGCCGTCCATTCTGGTGGATGGGGACGGACTGCCCTTTGAACAGACAGAACTGGCCTGTGAGGGGGCAAAACGGGAAATGGATGCACTGTGGGAGGATATTTCCGGGATTCCTTTTGAGCGCGTGGAGACTTCAGTGGACAGTGTATATCTGAACTTTAAACGCATGGTGAAAAAACTCAGAACCCAGGAAAACTCAGTCTGCCGGAGTGAACCGGACTGGAAACTGTTCAGCCCGGTATGCCGTGAAATTCTCTGCGCCTACGGAGTAGGCGAGGTAAAGGGGGTTATGGATGAACTGGGATTTCTCTACAGTATATTCAAATACAGCTGCCCGGAGGAAGAAAAACGCAGAAAACTGGACACTTATTTTGAACAGGCCATGCCAAAAGCGTACTATGTGGCAGGGCGGATTTGCCGGAATCTGGATGAGATGGACCAGGAAGCGGGAACCGCCCTTAACTTCCTGTTTTCCCTGTCCCTTCATGAATATATGGTGGAAACCATGGAATTTCACGGATTAATTGTTGCACACGGGGACTCCACGGCCAGCAGTATCCAGAAGGTTGCCAACCGCACCTGCCGTACCTTTGTGTTTGAAGCTATTGACATGCCCATGGATACGGCAGTGGAGGATACCATAACAAAGGTCAGGCAGTATCTGGAACGGGTCAATACAAGGAAGGGCATGATTCTTCTGGTGGACACCGGTTCCCTCGGCCAGCTGTATTCTTCCATCAAAAATGATTTGGCGGGAGACTTGCTGATTATCAATAATGTGACTACGGCCATTGCGCTGGATGTAGGCATCAAGATGCTGGGCCGCTGCTCCTTTTTAGATATTGTGAGGGCTGCCAGGGAGACATATGCCTTTGAAATCCAGTACTTTGAGGGAGTGTCCAGAGGCAGGAATATCATCGTATCCTGCATGTCGGGTGTGGGAATTGCAGAAAAACTTCAGGAGGCCATGTGCAAGGTATTTGACCCCTCCGACATTGATATCGTGACCATGGATTACCAGGAACTGCGCAGGCTTTTGGATGAGAACCAAAAGGAATATTTTAAACAGACACTGCTCATCCTCACTACCTCGGCTCTGCCGGAACATGTAAGGGTACCCTGGCTGAACATCTATGACATCCTGGACGGCAAGGGTGAGGATCTGCTGTGGAGCTCGTTTAAGGGACTGCTGTCCGGAGAAAAATTCGAGGAACTGAAACGTGAATACATCCGGTTCTTTTCCATAGAAGGAATTGTCAGCCGCCTCAGGTTCCTGAATCCCACCGTGGTTATCAATGAAGTGGAGCTGGTGCTCATGAAGTATGAGCAGTACTATCATCTGGAAATGACGGGACACATCAGGCTGAACCTGTATATGCATATTGCGTTCATGATTGAGCGCCTTATGACTACGGACCCGGTGACGGAACAGCCGCAAGAGCTGTCGCCGCGGGAAAAGCGGTTTTATGGGGTATCCAGGGAAATCTTCAGCGATATGGAGCAGAAATACAGAATCAGGATGAATTCCTATGAACTATCCCTGCTCTATGAGCTGTTCCGCAGAATCATCATAGAAGAAAAGAGCTAGAGCCGGTCAGAATCATTGGAGGTAACGATATGCCAATTAAAATACATGGGAACGGAAGGGAATTCCACCTGTATAATCATAAGATAAGTTATATCATGACAATACTGCGCAACGGACAGCTGGGCCATCTGTACTATGGAAAGGCGGTCAGGGACCAGGCCTCTTTTGAGCATATGCTGGAAATACGGATTCGTTCCATGGCGCCCTGTTTTTATGAAGGGGACAGGGAATTTTCCATGGAACACATCAAACAGGAATATCCATCCTATGGACACGGCGATATGCGCTGTCCGGCCTATGACATCCTCCAGGCCGACGGGAGCCGCATCACGGAATTTGTCTATGAATCCCATTGTGTCCGGGAAGGAAAGCCCGCCCTTAAGGGGCTGCCTGCCACCTATGCGGAACAGGCGCGGGAGGCTTCCACCCTGGAGATAACCCTGAAGGATGCGTGGATAAAGACAAAACTGATTCTTACTTACACGATTTATGAGAACCTTCCTGTTATCACAAGGAGCGCCCGGTTCATCTGCGATCATGAAGACGGCGTGGTCCTGAACCAGGCCATGAGCGCCAGCCTGGACCTGCCGGACAGCGTGTTTGAGATGGTGGAGCTTACAGGGGCCTGGGCCAGGGAGCGGAACGTAAAGACAAGGAGGCTGGAGCATGGCGTTCAGTCCGTGTACAGCATGAGAGGATGCAGCAGCAGTAATTACAACCCATTTATTGCCCTCAAACGGCCGGATACAGGAGAACATGCAGGGGAGGTTTACGGCTTTAGCCTGGTGTACAGCGGCAATTTTCTGGCTCAGGCAGAGGTGGATACATATGACGTCACCAGGGTCATGCTGGGGATCTATCCCCATTGCTTTTCCTGGCCGTTAAAGAAGGGAGAAATGTTTCAGACTCCCGAGGTGGTTATGGTATATTCGGACAGCGGACTAAACGGTATGAGCCAGACCTATCATGAATTATACCGCAGCCGCCTTGCCAGGGGACCCTGGAGAGACAGAGCCAGGCCCATATTAATCAATAACTGGGAAGCCACCTATTTCGACTTTGACGAAGAAAAAATCCTTAAGCTTGCCAGAACCGCCAAAGATGTGGGAGTGGAACTTTTTGTACTGGATGACGGCTGGTTCGGCCGACGGGATGACAGCAGGTCCTCCCTGGGAGACTGGTATCCCTACCGGAAAAAGCTGCCGGAGGGAGTGGCGGGAATAGCCCGCAGGATAGAAGAAATGGGCCTTGCGTTCGGGCTGTGGATAGAGCCGGAGATGGTAAATAAGGACAGCGATTTGTACAGGGCCCATCCGGACTGGATGCTGTCCGCCCCGGGCCGCAGCGCCTGCCATGGCAGGAATCAGTTCGTTCTGGATTTTTCCAGGGAGGAAGTGGTGGAGTATATTTACCAGATGTTAAGACATGTGCTGGACGAGGCGCCTGTCTCCTATATCAAATGGGATATGAACCGGTGCATGTCCGAGGTATATTCCCGAGCCGGCCGTCCGGAGGAACAGGGGATGGTATTCCACCGTTATATTCTGGGGGTATACAGTTTGTATGAAAAGCTGATCAGGCGGTATCCTCATATATTGCTGGAATCATGCGCCAGCGGAGGGGCCCGGTTTGATCCGGGGATGCTGTATTATGCGCCCCAGTGCTGGACATCCGATGACACGGACGCAGTGGAACGGTTAAAGATACAATACGGAACATCTATGGTCTACCCCTTAAGCAGCATGGGCGCCCATGTGTCGGCGGTGCCGAATCACCAGGTTCTGCGCACCACACCCATTGAAACCAGGGCGAACGTGGCCTGCTTTGGAACCTTTGGATATGAACTGGACCTGAATCAGCTGACGGAGGAAGAACTGGAAAAAGTGAGGAGACAGATTGCTTTTATGAAGGAGAACCGGGATCTCATCCAGTTCGGAACCTTTTACAGGCTAATCAGTCCCTTTGAGGGAAGGGGAAATGTGACTGCCTGGATGGTGGTATCCGGGGACCGGAAAAGGGCTCTGGTGGGATATTACCGGATATTGGAGCCTGTAAATGAAGGGTATAGGAAAATCCGTCTGGCAGGATTGGAAGAGGGAATCCGCTACCATGTGTCCATACAGGGCGGCGGTTATCATGGCGGATTTAAGGAGATTGACGTGTACGGCGATGAACTGATGAATTTCGGCCTCATTGTGTCCGACTCATCTTCAGGGGACAACAAGGAGAAATACGACGGTACCAACGGGGATTATCAGTCCAGGATATATATGCTGGAGGCTCAATATGGATGAGGTCATGGGGACAGGGAATGATGTGAAGCAGGAAAAGGGCAGGGAGGCGCCGTCAGGCGGCCGTGTCACCATAAGGGAGCTGGCGGAAGCGGCAGGGGTCAGTACGGCCACGGTGTCCAATGTTATTCATGGAAAAACCAAGCGGGTCTCTCCGGAGACCATCCGCCGCGTGCAGGAACTGATTCAGACAATGGGGTATGTCCGGGGCGGTTCCGGGGAGGAGAAAAGGCCTGGCGGCTCCGGGCTGGTGGCATTGCTGGCCAATCCCCATAAGACGTACGAGGAGGCCATTGGCGCCGATCCTTTTTACGGGAAGATAATCGGTATGACAGAGCAGTATCTGAGGGAAAAGGGGTACTGCATGATATTTTACGCATCCTCTGATATGGATGACATTTTCCGCATGGTCACAGAACGGGAGGTGGAGGGAGTCATAACCCTGAGCTTTCATAAGAATGATTGCGATAAGATTGCCGGCCTGCTGAAACGGCCCGTGGTTTCCATTGATGCCAGCGGATATCAGGGCAAGGTTCCCAACATTGGTCTGGATGACTGGCAGGGTGGCAGACTTATGACAGATTATCTCCTGGAATGCGGATATGGGCCTGTTTATGTGTGTGCAGGGAGAGACCACGGCGTGGACCATATAAGATACCTGGGATGCCAGGGCGCATGGAAGGAACGGATGAAGAAGGGGGATACGGCAGAGGCGAACGGCCGGGTACATTTTATATCCCTGGGCATGAACCGGGAAAAGCGCAGGGATACCTTTGAATCCCTTGTCCGGCGGGTGAAAACCAATATCAGGGAGGGATTCAGGCCGGCCCTGTTCTGCCTTTCGGATTTGTATGCCCTGGAGGCCATGAACTATTTCAGGGATCAGGGGATTAAGATACCGCAGGACCTTGGAATTGCTGGATTTGACGATATTCTGTACGCCTCCCTGTCCAGCCCCGGGCTGACCACTGTCCGTCAGGATATGAAGCGCAAGGCGGCGTTGGCCGTGGATACGCTGGCGGATATGGTGGAAAGCCGGGAACCAATGGAGTGGGGGAGGGAGATCCTGCTTCCGGTAAAGCTGGTGGTACGAGGGAGTACGGCAGAAGGATAGCCGAAAGGGGCGGCATGTCAGCAAAATGCAGAACCCAATGAAAGAAAGTGACTGAAATGACATTATATAAAAAGATGGACACCGTGATCCATGGTATTCAAATGATGGCAATTGATATGGATGGAACATTGATGGACAGCAATGACCATATTTCGGAGACAACAATCAGGCGAATCCGCCAATTGAGTGAGCAGGGGATTTTGGTGGTGCCCTGCAGCGGCCGGTATCTGAAAAGCATTCCTCAAAATCTGCTGATGATGGGAAATGTCCGCTATGCAGTCACGGCCAATGGGGCACAGATATGGAGTATGCGCTCTCTTTCATCATTATACAGGATAAAGCTTCCGGAAGGAACGGTGAAAACCGTATTGGAATTCCTGAAAGGACGGGACGGGTATGCGGAATTGTTTTCCCAGGGGAAATCTTATATTAATGAAGGGGACAGCATCCGGGCATCCCGTATAAACCACAATTATAATTTTGTCCGGTATTTTACCAGAAACCATATACTGGTTCCCGATTTGTCAAAAGCTGCGGACCTTTGGAATGAAACAGAGAAGATAAATTTGTTTTTTCTGGAGGCGGAGGACCGGGAGTGCCTGGAAGGAATCCTGAGGCAGCGGGGAGGCTTGAGGCTGACCAGCTCCATGGAAGGCAACATGGAGATCAATCACGCATCCGCCGACAAGGGCGCCGCGCTAAAATGGCTTTGCAGCCATTTGGGCATTCCGTTGGAACATACCCTGGCCATTGGAGATGGGGACAATGACATGGAGATGATACAGTATGCCGGCTGGGGGATCGCCATGGGAAACAGCAGAGATGAACTGAAACGCCTTGCCCGCTATGTGACGGGTGACAATGACCATGGCGGTGTGGAAGAGGTGCTGAGACTGGTAAAATGGTAACGTATGAACAGGCGCGCGGCCGGGAAAAAACGGCCGCGCGCCTGTTTTTGTCTTCGGTCCGTGCTTTATTTTAAGAACAAAAGGGGAAAAATGCATTTAGGCATTTGCATTTTTCATGGGCTGGTATATAATCGGTACTGTTAAAAGCGGAATGTATCGCACGTAAGAGACCAAAGGACGGTCTCTAAGTGCTCATAACAAGGAGGCAGGAATATGCGAGGAGTGGAGACACGTATACAGGAAATCAGACACAGGATATTCAGGGAAGTGGCAAGGATGGCCTATCATACGGAATGGCCGGTGGATAAACGTATTGAAGAGCTTCCGTATAAAATCATACCGGGAGAAGTGGGAAATTTCCGCAATGACGTTTTTTTGGAACGGGCTATTGTCGGGGAACGGCTCAGATTGGCCATGGGGCTTCCGTACCGCAGTGCGGCGGAACATGCGCCGGTTTCGGATAACATAGAGGCTGCGGACAGACCGGAGACTTATTATACGCCTCCCCTGATTAATGTGATTAAATTTGCCTGCAATGCCTGTCATGAAAAGCGCGTATTTGTAACAGACGGCTGCCAGGGCTGTCTGGCCCATCCATGTGAGGAGGTGTGCCCTAAGGATGCCATCAAGCTGGACAGGACCAATGGCCGCTCCCACATCAATGATGACAAATGCATCAAATGCGGAAGGTGCGCGGATGTTTGTTCCTATAAGGCCATCATTATCCAGGAAAGACCCTGCGCCGCTGCCTGCGGTATGGACGCCATTTCCACGGATGAGAATGGAAAGGCGGATATTGATTATGATAAATGCGTATCCTGCGGAATGTGTCTGGTGAACTGCCCCTTTGGAGCCATAGCGGATAAATCGCAGATATTCCAGGTTATACGGGCCATCCAGTCAGGGGAAAGGGTTTATGCGGCAGTTGCCCCGGCTTTTGTGGGGCAGTTCGGACCAAAGGTGACGCCCGGCAAGCTGCGCGCAGCCATGAAGGCGCTGGGGTTTGCGGACGTATTTGAGGTGGCGGTGGGAGCCGACCTGTGCGCTACCCAGGAGGCAATTGACTTTATCCAGGAAGTGCCGGAAAAGCTTCCCTTTATGGCTACATCCTGCTGCCCGGCCTGGTCCATGATGGCTAAGAAGCTGTTCCCGGAGCATGCGGACTGTATTTCCATGGCATTGACCCCCATGACCCTGACGGCAAGGCTGATTAAGCGGCACCATTCCAATGCAAAGGTTGTATTCATCGGTCCCTGCGCAGCCAAAAAGCTGGAGGCCATGCGTACGGACATACGAAGCGATGTGGATTTCGTCCTTACCTTTGAAGAAATGGACGGCATCTTTGACGCCCGGCATGTGGACGTGGAGAAGATAGAAGAAGATCCGGAAGGCGTCAATGACGCTTCCATGGACGGCCGTAACTTTGCGGTGGCAGGCGGGGTGGCCAAGTCCGTAGTGGATGTGATTCATGAGCGTTATCCGGATAAGGAAATCAAGGTAGCCAATGCAGAGGGCCTTAAGGAATGCAGAAAACTGCTGACCATGGCAAAGGCCGGGAAATACAATGGCTACCTTCTGGAGGGAATGGCGTGTCCGGGCGGATGTGTGGCCGGAGCAGGCACCATGCAGCCTATTAAGAAGTCCCAGGCATCCGTGAACCTGTACGCATCCAAGGCAAAGCATAAAACCTCCAATGAGACAGAACATGTGAAGGAACTGGATAAGCTGGTGGACTAAAGGGCGGATTAATCTTTCTCCATCATGATTTCCAGAATGGTGCGGTCTGTCTGCGCCATGCCGGGATTGCTGATTCGTCCCATATTGCGGATGGCGCCCTCCGGTGTGGCGTGGCATATGCCGTCCTTTGGATCCAGCACGGTTTTATCCACAGCCAGACAGGCGCTCATAAGGGCTGCCCCGCTGGCTGTAGCCAGTTTTAAGGCACATCCGATTTTTCCGCCGTCACATATCATGCCGGTCAGGTTGCCGCTCATATTGATGATGGCATATCCCATCTGTTTATGGCTGCCGCCCATGAGCCAGACCATGGAAGCAGAGGCGGCAGAAGCGGCGGAGACACCGCATCCGCAGGTGGCGGACAGCTTGCCGGTGAATTCCTTGATATAGACATTGATGGAATGGGATATGGCCAGCGCCTTTACCAGATGCTCTTTGTCAGAGCCAAGATACCGGGCTGTTTCCACTACAGGCAGTATGGTGGTAAGGCCGTGGTTGCCGCTGCCTGCGCTGCTCATGACTGCATAGGGACAGCCGCACATGCGGCCTTCCGCGCTGCTGGCCATAAGGGTCATGATACGGCTCATAAGGGAGTTTCCCATAATATCGGTCCGGCAGTATTTTGCCAGGGAGGAGGCGGCTCCGATGCCAAGTTTGTGCTGCATGCCGTAATCGGCCAGGGCAGAGTTCATCCGGGCTCCGTCTTCCATGAAGGCCAGTTCCTCCGGGGAACAGCTTTCGACCAGGGATACAATCTGCGAAATGGTCATGGAGGCCAGCTTTTCATGGAGAGCCGTCCTGCCGGTAAGGGAGTATTCCTTCTGAAAGAAAGGCGTGAGAACTCCGTTTACTGTCCGGGCCGTACAGACAATATTGGAATGGGTATTTCTTATTGTGCTGGCTCCTGTACCGGCAGAGGACACTGCTTCTGCATGGGCATAGAGCAGGGGCTCGTCCTCCTTGAGCTTAAGTGTGACCATTCCGGATTCCACCAGGTTTATGGCCTGTCTGCTGACAGCAGGGGAAAGGTCCTCCAGGAGTTTAAGTCCTTTCTGAGGATTGGCCAGGCAGGCGCCCAGGGCGGCGGCATATTTGAGTCCCACCCGGTCAAAACCGGGAATACCTACATTCATACCGTTCTTATAGATGCCTGGATTCATTTCTACCCTGACGGACAGAATGGTTCCTCCGGCAGCCTTTGCGGCATCTGCCGCGGCCAGGGCCACACACACTGGCTCAGTACAGCCCAGGGCAGGCACTACCTCCTGCTTTAACAATGCAATCAATTCTTCTTTATTCATGATGTTCCTCCTTTGCAATTCCCGCACCATGCAGCCCTGACCAATGACAGGGTGCTCAGCGCAAATCCTATCTATCTCTCATTACAAGCAAGATTCATGCCTGAAAATTCAGCTTGCGGAAAGGCGGGTTTTGGTCTTATAATGGTTTTAATGGTTGAAATGGAGGAATAAAATGGTTAAAAAGGTAGCGGTCATTGCCCTGGACCCAAGAGCCAGCGCATTTTACGGAAAACAGGTGCAGGAGCTGTTCGGGGAATACGTGAAGGTGAATTCATACAGTGTGAGAGAAGGAACGATTTCCAATATGGAGCGGGCGGATCTGTATCTCATGTCAACAGACGCATTTGACAACCGGGAGGATGTGCCCCAGTACATCCCCATTGAAGCGCAGATCAGCGAGATTCACGTGACCTATCTATGGGAAACCATACGGCTGCTGCGGACCATTCCTGCCGGAACCAGGGCACTGTTTGTGAATATGACGGAGAAAATGGTCCGGGAAGCCACATCGGGTTTGAACCAGCTGGGGGTGAACCACATTGAATTTATACCCTTTTATCCGGGAGCGGAGCCGGTGGAGGGCATTGGCCTGGCTGTCACACCGGACGAAGAACGGTATGTCCCGGACAGCGTGAAGCAGGTGGTCAACATAGGACAGCGCTGTCTGACTTCGGAGACCATGATTGAGGCAGCGTTAAAGCTGGGCCTGGAGGAACTGCTGGAGACACCTAAGTTCCAGGCATATTTTTCAAGTGTGGTCACCAGCACCTACAATTTTGACATGATGTTCGCCAGGTCCAGAAGGCTGGAAAGCCAGTTTGACATACTGATGGAGATATTGGACGAGGGAATCATCGGTATCAATGAACGGGCCGAGATATTTGCCATGAACAGGAAGGCGGAAACGATTACGGGGCTGAGCCGTACGCTGGTGATGCATAAGCAGGCATCTGCCTCCCTGGCCTATTTGCCGTTCATTGAGTGCCTTAAGACAAAAGAGAAGATAGAGCCCAGGGTAATCCGCATTAACAATGTGAATGTAGGCGTCACAGTGGTTCCGGTGCTGCGCAGGGAGGACTGCATCGGCGCGTTTGCCATCCTGCAGCCCTTCAATGATGCCGAGAACCGCCAGCATGAGCTGCGCAACCAGCTGATGCACAAGGGGTACCGGGCCAAGTACACCTTTGAGGATGTGATTGGGGTGTCCGGGGAGATATTGAGGACAAAGGCCATTTTAAGGCGGATGGCCTACACGGAATCACCGGTACTCTTAATTGGTGAGACAGGCACTGGCAAGGAGTTGTTTGCCAACGCAGTGCATCTGGCTTCCAGGAGGGAAAAGGGGCCGTTTGTGGCCATAAACTGCGGGGCTATGCCGGAAAATCTGCTGGAAAGCGAGCTTTTCGGGTATGAGGAGGGCGCGTTTACCGGGGCAAAAAAAGGCGGAAGACCAGGGCTGTTTGAATTCGCCCATCACGGCACCTTGTTTCTGGATGAGGTAGAGGGCATGAGTCCGGCCCTCCAGGTAAAATTGCTGCGGGTGCTTCAGGAGCATGAGATCATGCGGGTGGGCGGCAATAAGATTATCAGCGTGGATGTACGCATCGTGGCAGCTACCAATGAATCCCTGGAAGAAAAGGTGCGTGACGGCAGCTTCCGGCGGGACCTGTATTACCGCCTGAACACACTGCCGGTCCTCATTCCTCCCCTGTGCCGGCGGGGGGAGGATGTATTCCTTCTCATGGAACGGTTCTGCCGGGAACTGAAGGGAGAGTTTGTGCTCTCAGAGGAGGTAAAGAAGATTTTCCGCACGTACAGCTGGCCGGGGAATATCCGGGAGCTGCGCAACCTGGCGGAGTACTTTTGCTTTACAGGCAGCCAGGTTATCACTGTAAAGGATTTGCCCCCCACATTTCAGTATGATGGGATTGGAACAGGATTATCGTACTGCGCGTCCAAAAAGGCGGAATATCCGGAACCGGATTTGACGCCTGATACCGCACCGTGGAAACAGGCAATGCGGGAACAGGGGATGGAACCGGAGGAATACTGGTTTGTACTAAAAATGTTATACTGTTCCTCTGAAAATGGAGAGAAAGTGGGACGGGAGCGGATTCTGGAAGCTGCCAGAAAAGAAAAGCTACTTCTCTCCCAGCCGGCCGTCAGGTCTATCCTGGGAATATTCAGGGAATATGGCCTGGCCAGGGTCGGAAGGGGAAGAGGCGGAAGCCGTATAACATCCCTGGGCAGGAAGATATGGGAAGGGTATGAATTTAACCAAATAAACCATATCATCAACCAAAAATAAAAGAATACAACCAATTTGAGACCAATATAACCATTTGATTTGGTTTGCGGAATAATTTAAATACAGCGTAAAAGGATTTGATTTAATAAGGAATCAAGTCCTTTTTTTGCGTGGGTTTTCAATATGATTGTAAAAGTTGGCATGATGCTTGCTTATTAAATAGGCAGATGCGGAAAAGCACAGGCAGACGCGGAAAAGCACAGGCAGATGCGGAAAAGCACAGGCAGACGCGGAAAAGCGCAGCCAGCATAAACAATGAAAGAAAGGCGGTATATGACATGAAGTATAATTTTGACGAAGTCATTGACAGGAGCCACAACAGGGCAGCCAAGTATGATGAGAGGATGAAGAAATTCGGCAGGGAGGATGTGATTCCATTATGGGTGGCCGATATGGATTTCAGGACAGCTGAGCCCATCATAGACGCCCTTAAGGAGAGGGCCGAAGAGGGGATCTGGGGATATACCTCCAGGCCGGATTCCTACTTTGAGGCGATCCGGGGCTGGCAGAAGCGGCGCAACGGATGGGATATAAAAAAGGAGATGATGAGCTGGAGCCTGGGAGTGGTGCCGGCCCTGTCATCCATTGTAAAGCTGTTTTCAGAACCGGGTGACAGCATCATGATTCAGACGCCTGTGTACTCGGAATTCTATGATGTGACAGAGGCGTGGGGACGGAATGTGCTGGAAAACCGACTGGTGGAAAAGGACGGTGCATGGGGAATTGACTTCGAGGATTTTGAAGCCAAGGCTAAGGAAGCCAGGATATTCCTTTTGTGCAGCCCCCACAATCCACTGGGAATTGTATGGAGCAGGGAGGAGCTGACCCGAATGGCAGATATCTGTATGGCCAACAACACTCTGCTGGTATCCGACGAGATACATTCTGACCTGGTATTCCATGGAAAAAAACATATTCCAACAGCCACATTGTCCGCGGAGACAGCCGTAAGAGTAATCAGCTGTATTTCCGGCACAAAGACCTTCAATCTGGCAGGTCTTCAGGCATCCACCACAATTTTCCCCAATCTGGAGATGAAGAAGAAATTTGATGACTTCTGGATGGCTATGGATGTCCACAGAAATAACGCGTTCAGTTCCGTGGCAATGGAGGTAGCGTTTAATGAGGGGGAAGAGTGGCTGGAACAGCTGCTTGCGTATCTGGATGGGAATTTTACCTTCATAAGGGAATACTGCAGCGCCAATATACCCAAAATCAAGCCCACGGTGCCGGACGCCACTTATCTTGTGTGGCTGGACTGCCGTGAACTGAATATGGATAATGAGACCCTGCGTACCTTTATGATCGAGAAGGCCGGTTTGGGACTGAATGAGGGGTATACCTTCGGACGGAGCCTGTCCGGTTACATGAGGCTGAATGCCGCCTGCCCAAGGAGTGTACTGGCGAGGGCCCTGGGACAGTTAAAGAACGCAGTGGATAGTCTGTAGACCGGGCTGCGCCAAAGGAGAAGGAGGAAGTAAGGGATGAACAAATCAGAAATATGGAAGAATTACCGTTTTCCAATCATTTTATTATCAGGCATCATGATTGGCGCCGTCATCGGGGTGATATTTGGCGAAAAGGCTAAGGTTCTGGCTCCCCTGGGAGATATTTTTCTGAATCTGATGTTTACGATTGTGGTTCCAATGGTTTTTGTTTCCATATCCAGCGCAGTGGGGAACATGGTGAACATGAAACGGCTGGGGAAGATACTGAGCAGTCTGGTGATGGTATTTGTGATTACCGGTGCCATCGCAGGTGTCCTGGTGCTGGTGGTAGTTAATGTATTTCCGCCGGCCGCAGGCACCAGCATCCATTTTGCCGGCGCTGAGATGGAGGAAATGAGCGGAATCGGGGAAATGGTAGTAGGCGCACTGACGGTTGACGATTTTTCAGGGCTTATGAGCAGGAAGAACATGCTGCCCATCATTGTATTCGCCATTTTGTCCGGTTTCTGCGTCAGCGCCTGCGGAGGTGAGGACAGTCCTGTGGGAAGGATGCTCAATAACCTGAATTCAATTATCATGAAAATCGTGAGTATTATCATGCTGTACGCGCCGATTGGCCTGGGAGCGTATTTTGCATCCCTGGTGGGAGAGTTCGGTCCGGGACTGATCGGAGACTACGGACATGCCATGCTGGTGTATTATCCCATGTGCATCCTTTATTTCATGGCAGCATTTCCGGCATATTCCTATTTCGCCGGAGGAAAAGAGGGGGTGAGGCGTATGTTCAAACATATACTGAATCCTGCGGTCACTGCATTTGCCACTCAGAGCTCCATTGCCGCCCTGCCTGTAAACTGCGAGGCGTGTGACAAGATAGGGGTGCCAAGGGACATCCGGGATATTGTGCTTCCTATGGGGGCGACCATGCATATGGATGGTTCCGTGCTCTCATCCATCGTGAAGATAAGCTTTCTGTTTGGTATATTCGGCCAGTCCTTTACCGGAATCGGTACCTATGCCATGGCCATGGCGGTTGCCATCCTGAGCGCCTTTGTGCTGTCCGGTGCTCCCGGGGGCGGCCTGGTGGGAGAAATGCTCATTGTCAGTCTCTTCGGCTTTCCGGCAGAAGCATTCCCGCTGATTGCCACCATAGGATTTTTGGTGGACCCGGCCGCAACCTGCCTCAATGCCAGCGGCGATACCATTGCTTCCATGATGGTGACCAGGCTGGTGGAAGGAAAAGGCTGGCTGGAAAAACGGATTTACAAAGAAAATTCCATGGGAAATACTGCCGCGGCACAAGCCGCTATAGCAGAAACCAAATAGAATCATATGATAGAAAAGGAGATTTATAGCATGAAAGTAACTGTAATAGGAAGTCATTTATGTCCTGACACACTGTATGCATTATGTAAACTGACAGAGAAGCAGGCGGACATTGATTTTAAGAACCTGTCTGCCTGCCTTCCGGATTTGAAGCAGTATCTGGCGGTCCGGGAACAGAATGAGATGTATGAATCTGTGCGCCGGGCAGGAGGTATCGGCATACCGTACTTTGAACTGGAGGACGGTACCGGAACATTGGATTTGAATGAAGTTCTGGTGCGGATATAAGACAGGTTTTGCGTTGCGGTGTAAGGCTGTTTCCGGAACAGGTACAGGATGGGTTTCAGGGCAGCGGGATTATGGAATTATATAGGTACAGATAACAGCAGGAAAACGCAGGTAAGAAGCAGCATGCGTTTTCCTGTTGTTTTGCTGATGGGAATGCTTTGACAGAAGAGTTCCTTACGGCGCTGCAGACGCGCTCCGCCCATTTATCCACAGATGCACCTGCCTATTTATCTCCTTTCCAATCATGAAAAAATAATATATAATGTAAAGATGGCATGTGAAAAACCACATGAAGCGGGGAGGGACGGATTTGCGCAGGGGAATTTTTCATAAATATTTGTTGGGTTTTACCTCGTTTTTTCTGGTGCCGATGGTGGTGCTTTCTATTTGTTTGCAAATTATTATGTACCGCAATCTGTCCAGGGAGATTCTCGGGTACAATGAAAATATTCTGGAGCGCCTGGGCGATGATTTGGTAACCATGAACGGCCGCCTTATGGAGGCCGGGAACCGAATCAGCTTCAGCGGCCCTGTGGTATCCAGAAGCCGGGATGCCCAAAACCAGATTCAGATGGTGGACATGCTGCGCGAGGAAAATGCAGCCAATCCCTACATAACAAAGGCATATATCCTTTATGAAAATGAAGATATGAGTTTTTCTTCCCAAGGCCGGTATGCCAAGGATATTCTTCTGGCAGGCCAGCTGAGGCTGCCGGAGGAAGAAAGGCAGCCCTTTCTGGACAAACTGTATGATATGGATCATCCCGGTTACGATGTTATCAACAAGGAATACCATATGAAGGACGGAATCATAACAAGGCCGCAGATGGTATTCATTTATCCGGTATATAATTATTCCTATAAGGTGGAATCCTGGGTGGTGCTGGAACTGCAGCCCTCCAAAATCAGCCGGAGTATGACTACGTCCCCGGGCAGCTACAGCCATGGGATCGCTGTGCTGAACGGAGAGGGGAAGATACTGGCAACAGAAGGAGAGGATATGGGGCTGGATGAGGTGATGGGGCGGGTCCTGGAGGCAGTTCCGGGAAGCTGCACCACCTTTCAGGAGGGAGCCGGACAGGGCCGTTATATCGTATACCCCATGGACCATCCCTCTCTTATCATATTGAGTAAGATAACCATGCCCGACCTGCTGGCAGATGTGGTACAGAATAACAGCCTGCTGGTCACCGGAGTTTTAATCTTTTTAATCCTGGGATGCTTTATGGCAATCTACATGGCCTACCATTATTACAAGCCAATACACCAGCTGGCTCAATATATGAAGCAGGACAATGAAAACAGTGAGGACAGGAGCAGAGATGAGCTGGTATTTATAAAGAATCAGTATGACAGCCTGAATTCTGTCAAGGATTCCCTGACAAAGGAGATTGAGAAGCAGTGGCCCCTGGTGGAGGAACGGCTTGTGACAAAGCTGCTCTATGGGGAGGATGACACCCGGGAGGACGGCATCCGGGAGGACGACATGGTGAACGGCATTCTGACAGAACAGATGAAGGGGCGGAATCATATGGTGGTTCTGGCGGCCGGGGGAAACATGTCTTCCAGGGAGTTATCCGCCTTCTATAAGGAGAAGGAAGGTCCCATAAAAGCAAAGTTCCAGACGGATTACGGCGTATACACAAGTTTCCTGTACTATTTCGGGGCAATTGCCGTCATTCTCAGCCGCAAGGTCCTTACTGAGGAACACAGGATCGAGGCCAGGGAGCGCCTGAAGGAGGTATTCGGCTGTTGTGAGTGCGTCATTTCCGCAGGAAATATTCATGAGGATGCATCAGGTGTGCATCTGTCCTATCTGGAGGCTCTTACCAGCATGAAGTTCCGTCTGCTAAATCCCCACAAGGAGCTGGATTTTGAGAGCATGGAGCAGGGAAAGGGCGAGGAGTACAGCGCTACCATCAGCCGCTATCAGACAGAATGTCTCTTGTGTATCAGCCAGTGTCTGGAAAGTGGTACGCCAGAGGGCGTGGAGGGCTCTGTGCAGGAAGTGGTGCTGAGTCTGGAGGAGCTTCCGGGACAGATGGCGCTGATGTGCTGTTATGATATCGTAAGCCATCTCCTGAAGGAAGTGAAGAAAAATGACATCCGGCTGACAGAGAAGGAGCTGTACCAGCTGACTGCGTTCAGGACCGTGGAAGAATTCGGTGAAAAGCTGGGAGACGCTCTTGCAAGAATCAGCGGCATCCTTGCGGCTTCCAGGCAGGACGCCCGCAATGATTTGGCTGAGCAGGTGCTTGCGTACATAGAGGATAATTACAGGGACAGCAGTCTCTGTCTGGTGGGGATGGCGGAACACTTTGGCTATTCATCCAGCTATATGAGTAAATTCATCACCCAGAACCTGAATACCAGTTTCTCCGAACTGATATCCAAAAAACGTCTGGATTACACCAAGAATTGTCTGATTCATACAGATAAGCAGATAGCCCAGATAGCCCAGGAGGCGGGATATGCCAATCTGTCCAATTTTACAAGGAGGTTTAAGAGTTCAGAGAATATGACGCCGGGGCAGTATAGGAATTTGTATGGGGAAGGGAAAAAAATATAGAGCGGATATGGCAGGAGATATAGCGGTGCGGGAAGCGCCCCATCTCCTGCTATTTTCTTATTTGGCACTCAGAACCAACTGTCTGTTGTGTGAGGCGTTGAAAAAACTGTGATATCTGATTGGAATTTACAGCGTCGAGGAAGATAAAGCCTTTTACCATTAAAGAAAATATCAATCAGGACACAAGGGGGTGGTACGTGTAAAAACTGTAAATAATGCATAAAAATAGGCTATTAATATAGTGCAATATTTATGTATTGACAAAATTAAAAAATAGTAATAAGATTAAATCACGAAATAAATTTGGAAAAACGCTTTACTAAAAGCTTTTTCCTGGTAAAAGGAAACAATTATATTTTAGGTGAAGGAAGGAGTAGTTTTATTATGAAGAAACGTTTTTTGGCAATGACAATGGCGGCAGTATTAGGATTAAGTCTGGTGGGGTGTGGTTCCAGCAGCACAGGAGCTAAGGCAGAGAGCAAAGCGGACAGCGGGCAGACTGCAGCGGAGGGCTCCGGCGAGGCGGCAGATTCTGAGGGCAAAAGTCCCATAAAGGTAGCTGTTGTTTACTCTGGTAATCTGGGAGACAAATCCTACAATGATTCCTGTAATGCAGGTGCACAGCAGGCAGCCAAGGATTTTGGCGTGGAGGTAAAGAACCTGGAAGGCACTACCGCAGACGAGTGGGAAGCCAACCTTCTGGCATGCTGCGAGGGCGGATATGATTTGGTCATCTGCTCTAACTCTAATTTCCAGGAATATCTTGAGAAATATAAAGACAGCTATCCTGACGTTAAATTTGCTATCATTGATACAACTGTAAAAGGACCAAATGTGGTTTCCATCAGCTTTGCTCAGAATCAGGGTTCATTTTTAGCCGGTGCAGTGGCAGCTATGTTCACGACCCACTCCGAGATTGAAGGTGTAAATGACGATGCTATTATAGGCTGGGTCGGAGGCCAGGACATTCCGGTGCTTCACGATTTCTATGTTGGATTTGAGCAGGGAGCAAAGTATATTAATCCTGACATTACCATTCTTCAGTCTTACGCAGGAACATGGATTGACCCTCTTAAGGGCAAGGAGCTGACATTGGCGCAGTATGAACAGGGTGCTGACATTGTCATGAATGTGGCTTCGGGTACAGGTACAGGTGTTCTGGAGGCGGCCAAGGAAGCTGGAAAATATGCGATTGGCGTTGACTTAAATCAGGATAACGACCAGCCGGGCCACGTAGTGACATCTATGGTTAAACGGGTTGACACAGCCTGCTACAGCGTGATTGAGTCCGTAGTGGAGGGTAACTTCAAAGGAGATACCACCAGCTATCTGGAAATTTCCAACGACGGTGTGGACTTAACTGATTTCGCAGTCATTAAAGAGCACTTAGGCGATAAGTTCCCTGCTGATATTCAGGACAAGGTGCAGGAACTGAAAGATAAAATCATTTCTGGTGAAATTGTGGTAAATAACTATGAGGGATTCGGTAAGGACGCTCAGTAAGGCAGTATAAAGCGCGGAGATACTTCAGGGGCGGCAGGACATGGATATGTCTTCCCGCCCCGGGTTTTATGAAATCTTTAGAGGCAAAGATTCAGGGAAAAAGGTGACCGGAATGAACGGATATGTAGTGGAAATGAATAATATCAGGAAATCATTTGGCTCCGTACAGGCGGTAAAAGATGGGCAGTTCAACTTGAAGAAGGGTGAAATACATTCCCTGATTGGTGAAAACGGAACAGGAAAATCCACCATGATGAAACTGCTGTACGGACTATATGATTTTGACGGGGGAGATATAAAAATCAAAGGTGAGAATATGAGCCACATCACCCCCAAGATTGCCATAGAAAAAGGAATAGGCATGGTGCACCAGGAATTCATGCTGGTAAGCGAGCTTACAGTGCTGGAGAATATTATCCTGGGATTTGAACCCAGAAAGGGATGCACCATAGATTTTGATAAAGCAAAAAATACAGTGCAGCACTATATAGACCAGTACGGCATGGATATACAGATGAGTAAGAAAATAAATCAGATTTCCGTGGGAGAAGCCCAGAGAGTGGAGATCATTAAAATATTGACCAGGGGAGCAGATGTAATCATACTGGATGAACCGACAGCTGTGCTGACGCCTCAGGAAACACGCAGACTTTTTGAGATTCTGGAGAATTTGAGGAAGGATGGCAAGTCCATTGTTTTCATCTCACATAAACTCAATGAGGTAATGGAGATATCGGACCGTATTACCGTAATGAGACAGGGATGCTTTATCGGTACCGTAGATAAACAGGATACGTCCCCTTCAGATTTAGCCAGGATGATGATAGGAAGGGAAGTTTTCCTGGATATAAAAAAGGAAAAGGCTGATATCGGAGATGTGGTCCTGGAAGTCAAAGATTTGTGGACATCGGGTGAAAAAGAGATATCCAAGATACGCGGTGTCTCCATGGAAGTCAGGGCAGGAGAAATCGTGGGAATTGCCGGTATTGATGGGAATGGACAGAGTGAGTTTATAGAGGCTATAACCGGATTGAGAAAGGTGGAGAAGGGATGTGTTATTCTGGGAGGAACGGAAATAACTAATTTTTCTCCAAAGAAATCCAGAGAAGCCGGGCTTGCCCATATACCGGAAGACCGAAATACCAGAGGTTTAAACCGTACCATGACAATACGGGAGAATCTGGTGGCAGTTCAGGAGGACAAAGCTCCCTTTGCCAGGGGAATCATGGTAAATGATTCTGCATCCTACCCGTTTGCCAAGGAGATGGCCGAGAAATTTGATATACGCCCCAGGGATACTGAAATTCCCACATCATCACTTTCGGGAGGCAATGCCCAGAAGGTAGTGGTGGCCAGAGAGGTTTCCATAGGCGGAAAACTTCTGGTGGCATCCCAGCCTACAAGAGGTGTTGATATAGGAGCCATTGAATCGATCCGCACTATTTTGCAGGATGTTAAGAAAAAGGGACTGGGAGTGCTTCTGGTATCTGCGGACCTGGAAGAAATCATGTCTCTGTCTGACCGTATTGTGGTTATGTATGAAGGCAGGATTACAGGGCGCATGATGGCGGAGGAAGCAGATGAAGAAAAGCTGGGACTTCTGATGATGGGCGGTCATGATATGGAAGGCTGCGGTATTCAGGAGCAGGAAGGAGGCAGACAATGAATCCAAAAGTAGAATCAGTGATGAAAAGCCTGAGGAGGATTTTACTGCTGGCTCTTCTGGCATTAGGCATAGGAGCTGTTTTTATACTTCTGATTCATGAAAACCCGCTGGAGGCATATGCGGCTTTGTTTAAGGGCGCGTTTGTGGGGAAACTGAAAATTGGTACAACTCTGGCCAACTTTACTCCGCTGCTTTTGACGTCCATTGCATTTGCGGTGGCGGCTAAGGCAGGAGCTTTCAATGTAGGTGTTGAGGGTGAGGTATTCTTAGGCGGTATGGCGGCTGCCTATGTGGGAATTTACTGTACATGGCTTCCAAAGCCGTTGCTGTTAGTGGCATGTTTTGTAGCTGCCGTTGCAGCAGGTGCGGCATGGGCATGGATTCCGGGATTCTTAAAAGCGTATTACGGCGTCAGTGAGGTGTGTACCACCATTCTGATGAACAGTGTGGCTTTGTATATCACTTCCTATTTAGTAAGCGGACCAATCAGTGCAGGCGTTGCCAATCCCCAGTCCATACCGGTGAATGTGACGCTTCCCAAACTCTTGAAACCAAGTAATGCCAACGCTGGGCTGTTTATAGCTATTGTAGCGGTCATCGCTGTCATCTGGATGCTGAACAAAACAACGCTGGGCTATAAGATCAGAACCGTGGGAACCAATCCGGCCAATGCTGAGTATGTTGGAATCAATCCCAAGAAGGTGTTTATCCGTACCATGATGCTCAGCGGCGCCATTGGCGGCCTGGCAGGCTGTATTGAGGTGCTGGGTACATACGGATACTTCCTGAATAACTTTGCCACGAACCTGGGAACAAACGGAATGCTGGCTTCCCTGATTGTTAAGAACAATGTGGTTACAACCCCGTTCATCGCGTTTTTCCTGGCAGTGCTCCGCTCAGGTGCTTTGGGTATGCAGCAGAATACAGGTGTTCCAAAATCCATTGTAGATACCATTACAGCTATCTTTATTATCGTGGCTACTATGGAATTGCTGTTCCAGTTTAATAAAAAACGCAAGGCAAAAGCAGATGCGCAGTAGGAGGAGGACATATGCAATTTGATAAGATTTTTGATATTTCATTAATATATGCGACGTTCCGTTCAGCTACGCCCATCATATATGCAGCTCTTTGTGCAGCCATTACCCAGCAGGCGGATATTCTTAATATTGGTACTGAGGGTATCATGCTTACAGGTGCATTTACAGCTGTAACTGTTAGTTATCTGACTGGAAGCTGGGTTCTGGGAATCCTTATTTCAATGGTGGCAGGGCTTCTCATTGCTATGATTATGGCTGTGGGACACATTAAGTACAAGGCAGAGATTTGTGCTATCGGTATGGGTATTAATCTGTTTGCCATTGCCTTTACCAAGTTCATGCTTAATAGCGTGCTTGGAGTAAGCGGCTCCTTTACCAGCCCGCAGATTAAAGGTATACCTAAGGTACATATGCCGTTTTTAGACGGTGTGCCGGTCCTGGACAGCTTGTTTAACAACTGGAGTGTAACGGAATGGTTTGTTATCGTGCTGGTATTTCTTATGATGTTTCTTTTTTATAAGACAGTATGGGGACTGAGGCTGAGGGCAGTGGGACAGTTTCCAATGGCTGCAGAAACAGCGGGTATTAATGTAAATGCCATGAAATACCAGGCAATAGCCATATCCGGTCTGATTGGGGGGCTGGCAGGAGCTCATCTGTCCCTTGGATACAGTCAGCTTTTTACAGAGGGTATGACGAATTCCAGAGGCTTTATGGGTGTGGCCGCCATGTATTTTGGTGGAGCTCATCCTGCTCTTACAGCGGTGGGCTGTCTGATATTCGGATTTACAGATTCCTTGGGAGCCCGTATACAGGCGTATGGTGTTCCATCCCAGTTTGTATTGCTGATGCCCTATGTGGTGACCATTGCAGTACTGGCAGTTTCCATGATATCCAAGAAAAAAGCCCAGGAGAAGAAAAAGAGTTCCCTGGTTACGATTGAATAACAGGAGGTCAATATATGGATAAGCGCAAGATTATTTTAGACTGCGATCCGGGCCATGACGACGCGGTTGCCATAATGCTGGCGGCGAAGAGCCCGAAAATTGATTTATTAGGCATCACGGTGGTTGCCGGAAATCAGACATTGGAAAAAACAACGGCCAATGCGTTAAATGTGTGTCAATATCTGGGGCTGGATATTCCGGTATACGCAGGATGCGGACAGCCCATGATACGGGATAAGCAGGTTATTGCAGATGATATACATGGGGAGACAGGACTTGACGGACCGGTATTTGCACCTCTCAGGAAAAAAGCAGAAGACAAACATGCGGTGCTGTATATAATAGATACGCTGATGGCATCGGACGGCGATATTACACTTGTGCCCACAGGTCCGCTGACCAATATTGCCATGGCAATACGTATGGAACCGAGAATTCTTCCTAAGATTCGTGAGATTGTGCTTATGGGCGGCTGCTATCAGTTGGGAAATGTGACGCCTGCGGCAGAGTTTAACATTCTGGCGGACGCGGACGCGGCTCATGTGGTGTTCACGTGCAACAGGCCCATAACCATGGTGGGACTGGATGTGACCAGAAAAGTGCTGTGTTATCCGTCCGTAATTGAACGAATGGAAAAAATAGGAACGCCGCCGGCAACGCTGTTTGCAGATTTGATGCGGTTTTTCAGCAAGAGCCAAAAAGCTGTATTCGGATGGGAGGGAGGACCTCTTCATGACCCTCTGACCATAGCATACCTGATAGACCCGACGGTCCTGACTACGAAAGCAATGTTTACGGAAATAGATATCCGCAGCGTTCAGAGCTACGGCCGTACGAATTGTGACTTCTTCGGATATTTCAAGAGGGAGCCCAACAGCAATGTGGCAGTGGAAGTGGATGTGGAAAAGTTCTGGGATATCATTGAACAGGGAATCCGCAATTACGGTTAATATGGTTAATGGAGTAATGAAATGCCGCAACCATGTCTGACCGAAAAAGGAGTTGAAATTATGAGGCCGCTAAAAGAAGTTTTGGAAGAAAATAAACAGGCATATATACAGCGTTTGATGGACCTTATAGCTATCGACACCCATGATTTGGGCCATGGGATAGCAGGGGGGCTGGAAAAGCCGGGGCAGGAGTATATGGTGAAATTGTTCGAGGATATGGGAGCGGATATCATCCGCCGGGATCCTATGACAGAGGAAGCCATTAAAGAATGCCTGGACAAATATCAGGAAGGAAACATCGGACATAATTACGATGACCGCTATAATGTGTATGCTGTTTTTAAAGGAGACAAAGACGGCAGGAGCCTGATGTTTAACGGTCATATTGATACCATGCCGGCAGGAAATGAAAATGAGTGGAATACGCCGCCGCACACGCCAACCATGAAGGACGGCAGGCTTTACGGCCTTGGCGCGGCTGATATGAAGGGCGGACTTATGGCATCTGTTATGGCAGTGCAGCTGCTTAAGGATGCCGGGATAAAACTGCCGGGAGATATACATATCACTTCAGTCTGCGATGAGGAAGGCGGAGGCAATGGTTCTATGGCGGCAATCATGTCGGGAGAAAAAGCCGATGGAGTGGTTGTATGCGAGCCTTCTTCCGATGAATTGATTCTGGCCCATATGGGATTTGTCTTTTTTAAAGTGGAGTTTGAGGGAAAAGCCAATCATTCCGGAGCAAAGTGGAAGGGAGTCAGTGCAATTGATAAGGCGTTTAAGGTTATCCGTGAGCTGGAGGAGCTGGAACACAAATGGCTGCTGACTTATAAACATCCCCTGCTTCCTGCTCCCAATCTGAATATAGGTACGATTCACGGAGGCAGCGCCGGGTCAACGGTGCCGGGACATTGTTATTTCGAGACATGTATCCATTATCTGCCCAGACAGATGAGCTATGATCAAATTGTAGAGGAGTTTACAGATGCGGTGAACCGGGTGGCTGACAGCGACTTATGGCTGTGCCGGCACAGGCCGGTGATAACCATGTATCAGGCCGGAGGGGCCTTTGAACAGGAATCCGGTGACAGCTTTGTGGCCTGCTTTATGGATGGATACGAAAAAGCCCTTGGAAGACAGGTGCGTCTGGTCGGTTCTCCGGCAGGCTGTGATTCGAGATTATGGAAGAATATCGCGGGATGCCCCACCATGCAGTTCGGCCCCGGCCGGTTGGAAGAGTGCCATGCAGTCAATGAATACGTGGAGGCAGAATCGTATCTGGAAGCCATTCTCGTTTATGCCCAGCTCATACTGGAATGGTGTAAGGCAAATAAATAGAATGAAAAATAAGGAGAAGAGAGATGAATAAGAAAGTATTGTTAGCAGGAGAGTCCTGGATGAGTTACACTACACATGTGAAAGGATTTGACAGTTTTTATACCTCCGTATACGAGACAGGAGAAAAGTGGCTGAAAGCAGCGCTGGAAGAAGGCGGTTATGAGGTTACCTTTATGCCTAACCATCTGGCAGGAGAGGAATTTCCGTTTACAATGGAAGAATTAAAAGAATACGATGCAGTGATTCTCTCTGACATTGGAGCAAATACGCTTCTTCTTCCCTCTGCCACATTTATGAGAAGCGAGAAGAAGCCAAACAGATGTAATCTGATTCGCGATTACGTGCTGGATGGGGGAGCCCTTATGATGGTGGGAGGCTACCTTACCTTTTCAGGCGTGGATGCAAAAGGAAAGTGGCATGATACTGCAGTGCAGGAGGTTCTGCCGGTAGAGGTACTTACTGTGGATGACCGTATGGAGCACTGCGAGGGAACTACACCTGTAACAGTTGTTCAGCATGAAGCCCTGAACGGGATTCCAGGGGAGTTCCCCCAGGTACTGGGATATAACAAGACCATTGCAAAGCCGGAAGCGGTTGTGGTCGCTGTGGTAGATGATGATCCGTTTATTGCCTTTGGGGAATATGGAAAGGGAAAGAGCGCTGTAGTAACCACGGACTGCGCCCCTCACTGGGCACCGCCGGAATTCTGTGAGTGGGAATATTATAACAGAATGTGGCAGGGAATCATGAACTGGCTGACAAAGTAAGAATAAGGATGGGGACTGCTGCCTGAAATCAAGGATTCCATGGGCGGCAGTCCTCTTTTTGCAGGAGGATTGCAGATGGAAACAGAGAAAAGAACAGAGGAACAGAAAAGAACAGAGGCTCTGGCGTTATTGAAGAGCATACTGGAAATACCCAGTGTTAACGGAAAAGACAGGGAACAGGAGACAGCTGTTTATCTGGCAGAATATTTAAAAAGAAAAGGTATGGAAACAAGGGTTCAGCTGATTGACGATCATCACGGCAATGTGATTGGTGTGCTCAGAGGAAAAACTGAAGAGACTATACTTTTTAACGGACATCTGGATACAGTTCCATATGGAGATATAAACGAATGGAATACCAATCCGGCTGTGTGCGCAGAACAGAATGGACGCCTTTATGCAAGAGGCGCCAGTGATATGAAAAGCGGATTGGCAGTCATGGCTTTTGTTCTGGGAGAGCTGGCGGAGAGCGGATGCGTCCCGCAGAAAACAATTGTTTTTGCGGGAACCTGTGATGAGGAGCGTGGCGGTTTGGGGGCAAAGGAAATCATAAAGGAATATCCTGATTTATTTCCAAAGCTGCTTTTAATTGGAGAGCCTACTTCATGTCAGGCTGGTGTGGCTCAGAAAGGATGCATCTGGTTAAAACTATATGTTTCAGGCAAGACAAGCCACGGAGCAGAGCCCTGGCAGGGAATCAATGCCCTGGAGCAGGGATTTGGCCTGCTTGCGGATTTGAGAGAGGAGCTTATGAGGGAGGAACACCCTGTGCTGGGACGCAGCACACTCCAGATTACCATGGCGGAGGGAGGAATTGCACCAAATATGACTCCGGACAGGGCGCAGTTTCTGGCTGATATCCGCATTGTACCGCCTTTAAATGAAAAGGAGGTTCTGAACCGTCTGAAATGCCTTATAGAAAAGCGGTGTGAAGTTTATAACGGAGGTCTGTCCTTTGCGCCTGAAATATCAAATTACAGGATGCCGGTAGAGACCGGTCCAAAAAACCAGTGGCTTCACAGACTGAAAGGGTTTATAGGCGACGATGCAGGGGAGACAGGTATCAACTATTTTACAGACGCTTCCATTTTCCTGACAGCCTGGCCGGACAGTCCGGCACTTCTCTTTGGTCCGGGAGAGCCTCAGATGTGTCATAAGCCCAATGAATACGTGGAGATATCCAAGTATTTTGAGGCAATTAGAGTCATGGAAAAATTTTGCTGGTACATTGCTAAATAGTAAACTTATGATATAATGAAATGTAAGATTTTGAGCATGTTTTAACAGGGGGCAGAATTTGCGAACAACAATTAAGGATATAGCGAAGTACACAGGTTTTTCTATTACCACCATATCATTGGTACTGAATGGAAAGGCACATAAGATTCCCAAGGCAACAGAAGAGGCGATTCTCCAGGCTGCGAAGGAACTCAATTACCGGCCCAATCAATTAGCCGTGGGACTGGTAAAGAAGCAGACAAAAACCCTGGGCCTGATTTTATCTGACATCCGAAACAGCTTTTTTGCTAATATGGCTAAGTCCATTGAAGATGAATGCCGCAGGAACGGCTGGAATCTCATACTGTGCAATACCAATGACCTCCATGAGCGCGAGATGAAATATCTGCAGATGCTGGCTGACAAGGGTGTGGACGGAGTATTAATCTGTATGGCAAGGGAGAATGACAGTGAGAAAGTGGAGGAAATGGTGGCTCTGATGGATTCACTCAACATACCCTTTGTTCTTGTGGACCGCTTTTATCCTGAGGTTAAAGGCTGTTCCGTGATTGTGGACCATGATGAGGGAGGATATCTTGCTGCCAGACATCTGCTGGAATTGGGCCATACCAGGATTGGATGCGTGGGCGGTCCAAAGGATCTGGCTGATTCCAACCGGAGGACGCAGGGCTATATACGGGCACTGATGGAAAAGGGAGTGGAATTTGACCCGTCCCTTATATTTTATGGGGACTATGACTTAAGCAGCGGTGTGCGTGGGGCAGAATATCTGCTCAAAAAAGACGTTACAGCAATTTTTGCCTATAATGATATGTCGGCGTATGGCGTGTTTCATTATTTAAAGCAGCAGGGAATCTCTGTTCCGGAAGATATATCGCTGATTGGATATGACGATATCTTTTTTTCAGAGATATTGAGTGTGCCTCTTACATCAATTCATCAGCCTGTGGAAGAGATGGGAACAGAGGCAGTCCAGCAGATGATTCGGATTATCCGCCAGAAACAGAAACAGGATACAAAGAAAAATATTATGTTTCAGCCGTATTTGGTGGTCAGACAGAGTACGGCGGCTCCCGCAGGTGTAATGCACCAATAAATGCATCTATATTTCCTGCATCTTAAGAAATTTCAGATTTTTATAATAATTTGTTCACATTCGGTTCAGAGGCAGGCATTATACTTAATTAAGAATACGGGAAAAAGGAGTGAAAAAATGAACATACTGTTTTTCCTGACTCCTAAAAGTGACGTGGCGTATATAAGTGAGGATGATACGTTAAGGCAGGCTTTGGAGAAAATGGAGCACCACAAGTATTCCGCGGTACCGATTGTCAGCAGGACAGGGCGCTATGTGGGGACGCTGACAGAGGGTGATCTGTTATGGGGAATCAAGAACCAGTTCAATCTGGATCTGAAAGGGGCTGAGAGGATACCTGTCACAGCCATACGCCGCCGGTGTGACAACCGTCCGGTTAAAGCAGACGCAGATATGGAGGATCTGATCGGAAAGGCATTGAACCAGAACTTTGTGCCGGTACTGGATGATCAGAAGAGTTTCATTGGTATCATTACCAGAAAGGACATCATCAAATATTTTTATCAGAAGTGCGAAACCGCCGAGGAACGTTCCAAGAAGTGTCAGGACCAGGGCGGAAAGGAACATAAAAAGACGGACCTGTCCGCAGTGGTAAAGCTGCGAAGCCAGGAGGGAGTCCTGGTGTAGAGGGACAGGGCGGTCCGGCACGGTGAGGGCTGTGCGATTGCAGGGAACCATGGAAAACGCCATAAGGCGGGAGACATGGTTCCCTGTTAATATACAGGGACATGGTTAATATGTCCCCGTCCTAATATACGTCCTAATATACGTCCTAATATGGCCTAAGTCATGAAACTGTGATAAGATGTAGTTATGGATGCTGTTAGGTTTTGTGCAGATGCTTCCGCTGTAAAAGCCGCAAACAGAAAACTCATATGAAATTTGCATGAAAACAGCAGACAAACCCGGGAAAAGATGGTATAATGTCGCCAGACAATATAATGCGCCAATGCGTTGTCACGTCAAAGTGAGATAGTACAGGAAACCAGACAGGAGATACGGGTGCAGGGAAAGGGAGGTCAGACAACATGATTTGGGCAAAAGAGGAGACAATGTCCAGGGCGGAGATTGAAGCGATACAGCTGAGCCGCCTAAAAGACACGGTGAACCGGGTTTATGAAAAGGTACCGGCATACCGCGCCAAGATGGAGGAGGCAGGTGTAAGGCCGGAGCATATACAGACACTGAAGGATTTACAGAAGCTTCCGTTTGTGACGAAGCAGGATATGAGGGACAATTACCCCTATGGCCTGTTTGCGGTTCCAAAGAAGGAACTGCGCAGAATCCACGCATCCAGCGGTACTACGGGAAAGCCCACTGTGGTGGGATATACGGAGAATGACCTGGAGGTGTGGAAGGAATGTGTGGCCCGTCTGGCCGTGGCAGGAGGCGCCTCGGACGAGGATGTGGCCCAGATTTGTTTTGGATACGGCATGTTCACAGGCGCCCTGGGACTTCACAATGGACTGGAGAAGGTAGGCGCTGCGGTGGTTCCGTCCTCTACCGGCAATACCCAGAAGCAGCTGATGTATATGAAGGATTTTGAGACCACCCTGCTGGTGGCCACTCCCTCCTATGCCATGCGTATTGCTGAGGTGGCCCTGGAGATGGGAATTAATCCCAGAAAAGACCTGAAGGTAAAGACTCTTGTACTGGGCAGCGAGCTGATGACGGAGGCCATGAGAAATGAGCTCTACAAGGTATGGGGAGAGGATGTAAATTTGACCCAGAATTACGGCATGAGCGAGCTGATGGGTCCCGGCGTGTCGGGAGAATGCCTGGAACTTAAGGGAATGCATATCAATGAGGACCATTTTATTGCGGAGGTAATAGACTCCGCCACAGGGGAGGTGCTTCCTCCCGGCGAAAAGGGAGAGCTGGTCATCACCTGCATTTCCAAGGAGGCGCTGCCTCTCATCCGTTACCGTACCAGGGATATTACCAGGCTTATGTATGAGCCCTGTGCCTGCGGCCGCACCACCGCCAGGATGGAGAACCTGTCAGGACGTACGGATGATATGTTAAAGATTCGGGGCGTCAACGTATTCCCCAGCCAGATTGAGGAAGTGCTGATTAATACAGAGGGAATCGGGCCTAACTATGAAATCGTGGTGGACAGAAAGAACCACTCCGATATCCTGATTATCAAGGTTGAGGTGGAAGCTGAGAGTATGATGGACTCCTATGCTGCCCTTGAGCGGCTGGAGGACACTTTGAAGGATAAGATGCGCCTGATGCTTGGTCTGGATGCCAAGATTCAGCTGGTATCCCCCAACACCCTTCAGCGGTTTGAGGGAAAGGCAAAGAGGGTCACGGACCTGCGAAAGGAAGTCTGATGAGGCATCAGGACGGTTTTTAAGAGGTCCGGTGCGGTTAATACATACTGAAAGGAAGGAAAAAACGTGTCAGAGAAAAGAATATTACTTGGCAATGAAGCCATAGCAAGAGGTGCCTATGAGGCAGGGGTAAAGGTATCCGCAGCCTATCCTGGGACCCCCAGTACGGAGGTCAGCGAGTCACTGGTCCAGTACGATGAGATTTACGCGGAGTGGGCTCCCAATGAGAAGGTGGCCACAGAGGTGGCCATCGGTGCATCCATAGCAGGCGTGCGCTCCATGTGCGTCATGAAGCATGTGGGGATGAATGTGGCTGCGGATCCGCTATATACGGCGGCATACACCGGCGTCAGGGGCGGACTGGTGCTGGTGGTGGCAGATGACCCGGGCATGTACAGCTCTCAGAATGAGCAGGACAGCCGGATGGTGGCCAGAGCCGCCATGGTCCCCATTGTGGAACCCTCCGACAGTGCCGAAGCCAAGGAATTCATGAAATATGCGTATGACCTCAGTGAGAAATATGATACCCCTGTTATTCTGCGCAGTACCACCCGTCTGTCCCATTCCCAGGGGCTGGTGGAACTGGAGGAGAGGGCAGAGCCCTTTGACATCCCCTATGAGAGGGATATGGCAAAGTATGTCATGATGCCCGGCAATGCCATCAAACGCCACGTGGTGGTGGAAGCGCGCATGAAACAAATGGCAGAGGATGCCAACAGCCTGCCCATCAACCGGGTGGAATACAATGATTTATCCGTGGGCTTTATCACCAACGGTATTGCATACCAGTATGTGAAGGAAGCCATGCCCCAGGCGTCTGTCCTGAAGCTGGGGCTTCTCAATCCCCTTCCAAGAAAGCTCATCGAGGAATTTGCGGCCAAGGTGGATAAGCTTTACATATTTGAGGAGCTGGAGCCGGTGGTGGAGGAACAGGTTAAATCCTGGGGCATTCAGAAGGCAGTGGGCAAGGAAATATTCACGGTTCAGGGCGAATACAGCGCAAACCTGATCAGGGAGCGTGTGCTGGGCCAGACATCACAGGTGGATAAGGCGGCCCAGGTTCCTGCAAGACCTCCCATACTGTGTCCGGGATGTCCCCACAGAAGCGTATACGCTGTGCTTAACAAGCTGAAGATACATGCTGCCGGAGATATCGGCTGCTATACACTGGGGGCAGTGGCGCCCTTAAGCGTCATTGACACCACGATCTGTATGGGAGCCAGCATCAGCACTCTCCACGGCATGGAGAAGGCAAAGGGAAGAGAGTATATTAAGAGCTGGGTGGCTGTAATCGGTGATTCAACCTTCATGCACACAGGCATCAACTCTCTCATGAACATGGTCTACAACCAGGCCACAGGCACAGTCATCATCCTGGATAATTCCACCACGGGAATGACAGGCCACCAGGATCATGCCGCCACAGGCAAGACCCTTAAAGGACAGGTGGTTCCTGCCATCAATATTTACGGTCTGTGCAAGTCACTGGGCATTGAGCATGTCTGCGAGGTGGACGCCTTTGACCAGGCGGAGCTGGAGCGCGTAATCAAAGAGGAAGTGGCAAGGGATGCGGTATCCGTCATCATCACCAAGGCGCCCTGCGCCCTGCTTAAGGGAATCAAATTCCCCAACAAGTGCAGGCCGCTGCCGGATAAGTGTAAGAAATGCGGAGCTTGTTTAAGACCGGGCTGTCCTGCCCTGACAAAGAATGAGGACGGCACCATATCCATTGACGAGACCATGTGCAATGGCTGCGGACTGTGTAAACAGCTGTGTAAATTTGACGCAATCAATCTGGTAAAGGCGGGTGAATAAAATGACATCAAAGAATATTATGATAGTAGGCGTAGGCGGCCAGGGAACCCTTCTTACCAGCCGCATACTTGGAAAGCTTGCAATCGGGGCGGGCTTTGACGTGAAGTTGTCCGAGGTGCACGGCATGGCCCAGCGCGGCGGCAGCGTGGTAACCTTTGTGAGATATGGAGAAAAAGTGGCAGAACCCATTGTAGAGGAAGGCCAGGCAGACGTGCTGATTGCCTTTGAGCGTCTGGAGGCCCTGCGGTATCTGCATTTCCTCAAAAAAGACGGCGTGGTCATTGTCAATGACTGGCGCATTGACCCTATTACGGTGGTGACAGGGGTGGCTCAGTATCCGAAAGGAATCATCGACCGGTTAAAGGAAGCCCGCAGAACCATTGTGGTGGAGGCCACGGAGGAAGCGAAAAAGATGGGCGCGCCCAAGGCATTCAATGTCATTGTCCTGGGAGCAGCTGCAAAGCACATGGGATTTGAGAAGGAAGACTGGCTGAAGGTAATCGAGACAACGGTTCCGCCTAAGACGGTGGAAATTAATAAAAAGGCATTTGAGACCGGGTATGCGCTTTCTGTTTAGACGGACAGAAGCCGGTCAAACAGAAGCCAGTCGGACAGAAGCCAGGAGAGTAAACCGGAGAGTGGACTGTAAGCAGATAAGGGATATAAAAATATGTCATGTGAGAGTTGGAGGGGTTACAGGCAAATGATATGGAATGAGACAAAGGAGTGCATGAGCAGGGATGAGATGACCAACCTGCAGAGCGCAAGGCTGAGAAAATTAGTTGACAGGGTGTACCACAGTGTGGAGTATTACCGCAAGAAAATGCAGGCAGTGGGATTGGAGCCGGGAGACATCCGGGGAATCGAGGACCTGGAAAGGCTTCCGTTCACCACAAAGGATGATTTGAGAGATACATACCCCTTCGGCATGTTTGCGGTGCCTAATTCCCAGATTACCCGTATCCACGCATCCAGCGGCACCACGGGAAAGTCCACGGTGGTGGGATATACCCGCAAGGACATTGACGTGTGGAGTGAGTGTGTGGCCCGGTGCATTACCATGGCCGGACTGGGAAGCAATGACATCATCCAGGTGGCTTACGGATACGGTCTGTTTACCGGAGGCCTGGGAGCCCACTATGGTGCGGAGGAGATGGGGGCCACCGTGGTCCCCATGTCCACAGGCAACACCAAGAAGCTGGTGACCATGATGGTGGATTTCGGGGTGACAGGAATCATGTGTACGCCGTCCTACCTTCTTCATATTGCGGAAACCATCGAGGAGATGGGGGTCAAGGATAAGATCAAACTGAAGGCATCCATCAACGGAGCAGAGCCCTGGACTGAGAAAATGAGAACCCAGATTGAGCGTCAGCTGGGAATCCACGCCCACGATATCTACGGCCTCAGCGAAATCATGGGACCGGGCGTTGCCACAGACTGCCAGTTCCATGAGGGACTCCATATCCATGAGGACCATTTCCTGCCGGAGATCGTGGACCAGAATACATTGAAGCCGCTGAGAGACGGCATGACCGGCGAACTGGTTATTTCCACCCTGACCAAGGAAGGGCTGCCTTTAATCCGTTACCGCACAAAGGATTTGACCAGCCTTGATCACAGTACCTGCCAGTGCGGAAGGACCACGGCCAGGATTGCCAGATTCACAGGAAGGACCGATGACATGCTGATTATCCGAGGCGTCAACGTATTCCCATCCCAGATAGAGTCTGCCCTGCTGGAAATGGGCGGCACCACGCCTCATTACCTGCTGATTGTGGACCGTGTGAACAATCTGGACACCTTAGAGGTGCAGGTGGAAGTGGAGGAGCGATTCTTCTCAGATGAAATCCGGGAGCTGGAGAATCTCACAGGAAAGATCGCCTATATGATTCAGCAGGCCATAGGTCTGGCTGTGAAGGTAAAGCTGGTGGAGCCAAAGAGCATTGAGCGGAGCATGGGTAAAACGAAGCATGTGATTGACAAGAGGAATCTGAATTAAGAAAGGGCGGGGTGCAAGAATGTTTGTAAAACAATTATCTGTATTTATAGAAAACCGTGAAGGCAGACTGGAGCAGGTCACAGAAGTACTGAAGGAGCAGGACATCAACATACTGTCCCTCAGCATGGCGGATACCACGGAGTACGGTATGCTGAGAATGATTGTGTCTGATCCGGATAAGGCAAAGGCAGCGCTGAGGGAAAAAGGATTTTCAGCCATGCTGACCGATGTGCTGGCAGTAAAACTGGAGGACCAGGTGGGTGAACTGCACAAGATGACCCACATTCTCTGCAGCCAGGGGCTGAACATTGAGTACATGTACGCACTGGCTTCCGCCAACCGCAGGGCAATGATTGTGAAGGCATCTGACGGAGAGACAGCTGCCAGGGCAGTGACAGACGGCGGATTGGTGCTGTACAGCAATGAGGAGATGTGCTGGTAGTCTGGTATGACAGGACTGAGAGCCGAAGTGGGGAGTAAGTGAGTGGTAAGTGAAGGGTAGAATTAAGGTGCCGCACAATCATCTGAGATGGTGCGGCACCTTTGCGTTATTGCTGTCACATGTACCAGAAACAGGACCTGGACGGCTTGGACAGAGGGACCAGGATATGCGGTCTTAATTCCTCCGGGTTATGGGTGGCAGCCAGAAGTTTATCCTGGTGTTTCGCGGCCTTTAAGACAGCAGCGGAAACCTCCACTTTCTCCAGTATTTTCCCCTCCTCCCCCAAAATATCCAGAGAGTAGGAGGTGTTGTAACGGGTATTGATTTCAGTATGCCCGATGCAGGTGACGATTCTGGTATAAAATCTGCCGCTCCACAGTTTTTTTTCATCCTCATAGATAATGGCTCCCCATACGAATGACACCCCCGCCAGAATGATTAAGTACAGCAGGGCCGGTTTCCATATGGATTCTATATGTTTAAGCAAATTTAGAACCATAAGGATATACAGAAGCGTAAATATAAAAATAATTAATAATGCCCCCAAAAGCCGCTGTTTAAGCGCTGTTTCTTCCCATAGCCTGATTAAATGCAGTTCACGGCGGTCAGCCGCCTTCCAACAGCGGGTATAGTCTTTTTTGATCATAAGTCACCTCCCGGTGTCATGACTATCCTTTGGAGAAACCGCTGGCGGTCACATGGGCTACCTCGTTGCCCAGATCATCCTTTACTTCCACCAGGTAGTAGCAGGTGTTCCGTCCTTCCTTTACCTTTCTGGCCTCAGCTATAAGTCGTGCGCCTCTGGCAACACCCAGATAGGTGATTTGGGATGTGGTTGAGACGTGAAGGGGCTTGTTCCAGTTGGAGGCAACCGCAAAGGCAAAGTCAGCCAGGGTAAAGATGGCGCCTCCCATGACCGTGCCCGCTGCATTGAGATGGTGTGGTTGTATTTCCAACCAACATTTTGCATATCCCTCATCTACCTGTTCAATGACTGCCCCGTTATCCGTGGCAAATCGGTCATTGGCAAAGACCTTTTGTATCTGTTCCAGCTTCTGTGCATCCATATGCAAAACCTCCTGTGGTTAGATGTGTGAATTGATAATGAATATAAGCCAACTATATACCAGAAAAAGGAAGATTGTCAATGGTTGTCTGTTATGTATGGGGGAGTGCGGGGAGAAAAGAGGGGGATAAAGAACATCACAGATGCAAAAAACAGGGCCTCGTAGAGAGGTCCTGTTCCGCATACCTGTTGTTTATCAATTCATATTAGTTGTTACAGCCGCAGCTGCTTTCGGCGATAGCTGGACCAGGTCCTCCGGCTGTGCGGGGGGTAGGGCCGCCGCATCCCGGATTGCCCCAGGTTGCATCGTTAAAGCCCTCCCAATAGCCATTGCGGAAGCCTTCCCTGTATGCCTGGCGTCTGGCACCGGCACAGATATCATGGCCGCCGCATCCGCTGTTACTGCCGCCGCAGGAGCATACGCATCCGCTGTTGCTGCCGCCGCAGGAGCATCCACATCCGCTGTTACTGCCGCCGCAGGAGCATCCGCATCCGCTGTTACTGCCGCCGCAGGAGCATCCACATCCGCTGTTGCTGCCGCCGCATCCGCTGTTACTGCCGCCGCAGGAACATCCGCATCCACTGTTGTTACTGCCACAACCACATCCACAATTACAACGGTTCCATCCACATCTACAAAATCTAAAGCAACACATATATTGCACTCTCCTTTTTTGTTGGTTTGTACTATATCATATGGGACGCCCAGACAAAGTGTGAGTGATTGTCTCTATGTATTTTATTGTCACCCGTTGTTTTTCTTCTCATAAACTATAGTAGAAAAAGATAAATGGAAGGAGTATCCAACCTATGGATTCTTATACAGATGTAAGTACCCAGTGCTGCGGCCGCGGCCGTATGTCTTGCGGTGCATCGTTTGGAAATGGATGCGGTTCTTATACAAATCCGGATTATCCGGACATGAACGCATTTCCATGGGACTCATGGGGAAGCAATCCTGCGCTTTCCTATCCTACCCCCGCAGCCCCGGCCACAAAACCGGCCAATATGTCGTGTCCCTCTACAGAGGGAGGCGTACTGGAACAGCAGTATCCGGTGGCCATGGCTTATGTGCCGTGGCAACAGTGGCAGACCACCTATGCCCCTGAGAGAGGCCTTGTCCAGGGAACTATTTTCCCTGACCTGGATTTGCAGTTTAATTACGGGAGGTGCGGAAGATGATGAATCAGATGATGAATCCCGACTTTAATGCCTCCCGTGAGGCCATGCTTCGTGAGGTGGACCAGGCCGGCTTTGCAGTGGTTGACGCGAATCTCTACCTTGACACCCATCCGTGTGACGCAGCCGCCATTGATTACTATAATCAGATGGCAAACGCATACAGAAATGCAGCAGCAGCTTTTGAAGCCCAGTTTGGACCTTTGACAGCTTCCGCTAATACAGATGCTGCATATTGGTCCTGGATTAATGATCCGTGGCCATGGGAAGGAGGGTGCTATTAATGTGGATTTATGAGAAGAGATTGGAATTTCCGGTTAATATCAAAGAGCCCAATGCCCAGATGGCTCAGTTTATAATGAGTCAGTATGGTGGGCCGGACGGCGAAATGGGTGCCTCCATGCGTTATCTTTCCCAGCGCTACGCCATGCCATATAAAGAGTGCAAGGGAACCCTGACCGACATTGGTACGGAGGAGCTTGCGCATCTGGAAATCGTGGCCGCCATTATCCATCAGCTGACAAAGGGACTGACTGCAGACCAGCTGGTAGAACAGGGCTTCGGACCTTACTATATCGATCACACCACCGGTATCTGGCCCCAGGCAGCAGGAGGGATTCCTTTTAATGCTTGTGAGTTCCAGTCCAAGGGAGACGTAATTACGGACCTTCATGAGGATATGGCCGCAGAGCAGAAAGCCAGGAGCACCTATGACAATATCCTGCGTGTTGTCAAGGATTATGATGTCTGTGAACCCATTAAATTCCTGAGGGAAAGGGAAGTTGTTCATTATCAGAGATTCGGTGAACTGCTGCGTATCACCCAGGAGAAACTGGACAGCAGGAATTTCTATGCGTTCAATCCTGCCTTCGATATGCAGGCGCCATCCTGCCAGGACCAGATGAGACAGATGTAGGATCATTTTGTCTGTACCGGTACAGGTGACGGTATAGTCTGTTGATACGAATTATATTCTATATCATATATGAAAGGCGCTGCGGGCTCAGTGGCAAAACCAGAGGCTGCAGCGCCTTTTTTGATTATACGAATATATCAAACATATCATACGTCCATACAGCGTTCCAATCTCACCAGCTCTCCGCCTATGAGTTCCACATCCTCCTCCTGATGTGTTGAGAGGATTAAAAGCCGCCCGTCCTGTTTTTCCCTGATATATGAAATGACATTCCGTTTCAATTCATCATCCATACCGGTAAAGGGCTCATCCATGAGAAGGATGCGGGAGGGGGTAAGAAGGGCCCGTATGACAGCTACACGGCGCTTCATGCCGCCGCTTAAGGTGGACACAGGGCGGTTCAGGCATTCCTCCGGAAGCAGGCGGGCCAGTTCCCATTTGATGCGGGGCGTTTTGATAGACCGGCCGGCACACATGGATACATTTTCAATAGGGGAAAAGGATTCGCAGAGCCTGTCCTCCTGAAAAACAGCGGAAACAGTCAGGGAATTCATGTCCTGAGGTTTTCCGTCTGCAAGCACCATGCCCTGGTCCGGCTGCTCCAGTCCCATGAGTATGCGCAGCAGAGTGGTTTTGCCTGAACCGGATGGACTCATAAGACAATAGCATTGTCCCTGATGAAAGGACAGGTTCAGGTTCCTTAATACGGGCAGTCCGTCAAATGATTTAGATATATTTTGTAATTCCAGGGTCATTCCATACACGCTCCTTAATGCTTTATTTTCTTCAACAGATAAAGAAAGAAACGCTCAAACAATGCGCTGATTACTATGATGACAAAGGTCCAGGCAAAGAGTCCGGCCGTGTCAAGATACAGCTTGGAGTAGTACAGCTGTTCTCCGATGGAACCTTCCGGTATGCCGATAACTTCTGCGGCCACGCCGGATTTCCAGCTCATACCAAGGGCTGTCCGGCATCCGTTTACAAGGTATGGCAGGAGCGCCGGAACATAGATGTAATGGATCCGTTTCCACATGGGTATGGAGAAGATCCGGGCCATCTCCAGAAGTTTTTTATCCGTGTGCTCCAGCCCGGACAGTGTGCTTACATAGACCATGGGTACTACCACCAGAAAGGAGGTGAACACTGCCAGGTTGCGGGATCCTATCCATATCAGTGCCAGGATGACGAAAGAGGCAACAGGGACGGACTTAATCAGAAGCATGACGGGATCCAGCAGTTCCTTTACCAGGGGGAAGAGATAAGCCAGGCTTCCCAGAAGGATGCTTAAGAAAAAGGCCCCCAGAAAACCAAGACTGATTCTGGCAAAGGAATTCAGGATGGTGGTCCAGAAGGAAGGATCCGCCGCTTGTTCTGCCAGAGCCTTAATCATATCCAGAGGGCCTACGAATATGATGTTGTTGTGAATCAGGAGATTGGCTGCCTGCCAAACTGCAATCCAGAACAGCCAAACCAGATATTTTCGTATTCCTGAGTTGTGATTTGTAGGTTGATTCATGAGGAATGTCTCCGCAATCAAGATTATGGCATATAGTAAAAATCATCTCCGGGCATCTGTCCGCCGATGGATTTGGGATCCTGCTCATTTAAGGTGGAGAGGTAGCCGCTCAATGCATCTTTCATCTCCTGCCCGGTCAGACATACGATATTGCAGTAGGGAAGGGCTTTCTGGGCAATGGGGGCTTTTTCCACGATACCCTGACTGGCAATCAGCTCAGCAGCAGCATCCGGATGTTCCGTGGTAAAAAGAGTGGAGGCCTCATGGTCCTTTATGAAGTCTGCAACAGGGGAACGGTTCTCCCTGAGAAAATCGCTGCGTACCAGGGTAACGCCTGTCACCAGCATGCTTCCTGTGTCCTTGTTCAGCATGTTCCACTGTTCCGTTAAATCCAGCACTGTTTTTAAATCCGGGTTCTGAATGCAGGCAGCAGTGGCAAAAGGCTGAGGCAGAACACCGATGGCACTGGAATCCTGCTTTAACAGGGATGCCACCTCAGTGGCCTCGGACTTGAACTGCAGGTTTACATCAGATGCAGAAAGGCCATTTTCCTTTAACAGGTAATTCATGACGTATTCAGGGGTGGTACCCTTTCCTGTCATGTAAATGGTGCGTCCCTTTAAGTCGGCCATGGAAGTAATGGCGTCATCTGAAGCCACCACATAGAGGACGCCCAGGGTGTTAATATCCAGGACCGTGATGTTTCCCTGGGTCTTAGTATAGAGCACACTGGCAACATTGGCAGGCAGCAGGGCAATATCCAGGTCGCCGTTTGCAATCTTGCCCACCAGTTCATCCGCCTTGCCGGCCATGGTGAATTCATAAACATTGGAAGTTTCGCCCTTTAAAGCCTTGTCCATCAGGGATACAAGTCCCATGGAGGTGGGGCCCTTTAGAGAGCCTACACGGATGGCTGCCTGACAGGTCAGCTTGTTTTCATCAAAACCCGTGTTCAGTTCATCCACGGAACCGGATTCAGGGGAGGACGCTGCGCCGGAAGCGCTTTCTGAGACCTGGTCCCGGGAGGCTTTTTCACTGTTCTGGTTTATGGTCTGTGCGTCGGCCTGGGATTCCGTCTGTGTCCCGGCCTGCGCTTTCGTCTGAGTCTCTGTGACGGATGTGCCTGAGGTGCTCCTGCCGCATCCGCCCAGCACCAGGCAGACTCCCATAAACGCCATTAAAAGTAAGGAAACTTGTTTTTTCATAATACTTCAACTCCTCTCGTAAATATCATTAACTATAGCACAACAGGCCTGTCTTTTCTATAAAATATTTGAGAAATATTATTGATATAAATATCACAATGTGAGATAATGAAACCATGGTTTGGGGTGAGCCCATAATACACGCAGATAGTGGAGGAATAAGGGATGAAAGTAACGATATGTATTGGAAGCGCCTGTCATTTAAAGGGATCCAGGGAAATTATCAGTAAGCTCCAGAAGCTGGTAGATGAGAACGGCCTGTCTGATAAGGTGGATTTAAACGGTGCGTTCTGTTCCGGCAATTGTGACCATGGAGTGTGCGTGACGGTGGAGGGCGAGCTGTATTCCCTGAAGCCTGAAGATACAGAAGAATTTTTTGAAAATGAGATTAAGGGGAGACTTTGATTATGGGCATGGAAATCATAGATTTCAAAGCCACAAAGTGCAAACACTGCTATAAATGCGTCCGTTACTGTGGGGTAAAGGCCATCCAGGTCAAGGACGAGCGGGCGGTCATTATGCCGGACAAGTGCATCCTGTGCGGACACTGTCTGAAGATCTGCCCCCAGTCAGCAAAAACCCTTAAGAGTGACCTGAACATGGTCCGCGGATTTTTGCGTGAAGGCATGCGCGTGGTGGTGTCTATTGCACCGTCCTATATGGGGTTATTGAAATACAAGACAATCGGTCAGGTGCGGGGAGCTCTGCTGCGCCTGGGATTTGAGGATGTAAGGGAAACTTCTGAGGGAGCTGCTTTTGTGACGGCCGAGTATGCCAGGCTTCTGGCAGAGCACAAGATGGAGAACATCATAACCACATGCTGCCCAAGCGCCAATGACCTGGTGGAAATCTACTATCCGCAGCTTATACCTTACCTGGCACCGGTGGTGTCTCCCATGATTGCCCACGGAAAGCTTCTGAAGGAAGAACTGGGACGTGATGTAAAGGTGGTGTTTTTGGGACCGTGTATTGCCAAGAAAAAAGAGGCAATGGATCTGAGGCATGAGGGCTATATTGACGCTGTATTAAATTTCAATGATATAAACAAATGGCTGGAGGAAGAGGACATCGTAATCGAGGACTGTGAAGACCGGCCATTTACCGCATTTGACCCAAAGGTAAACCGCCTGTATCCCGTGACCAACGGCGTGGTCAATTCTGTGCTGGCTACCGAGGAGAAGGGGGACGGATACAGGAAGTTCTATGTCCATGGGGAGGACAATTGTATTGATTTGTGTAAAAGTATGTCCCGTGGTGAAATCAAGGGCTGTTTCATAGAGATGAATATGTGTTCCGGCGGCTGCATCAAAGGCCCCACAGTGGATGAGGAGTTCATTTCCAGATTCAAGGTCAAGCTGGACATGGAGGAGAGCATCTGCAGGGAGCCGGCTGAGGAAAAGCAGATGAAGCCGGTGTGGGAAAATGTGGACTTCAGAAAGCACTTCGAGGACCATTCCCCCAGAGACCCCCAGCCTACGGAGGAACAGATACGGGAAATCCTGCGAATGACCAACAAGCTGAAGCCGGAGGACGAGCTGAACTGCGGCGCCTGCGGTTATCCTACCTGCCGGGAAAAGGCCATTGCCGTATTCCAGCACAAGGCAGAGGTGAGCATGTGTATTCCCTTTATGCATGAAAAGGCGGAATCCATGGCCAATCTGGTGATGGAGACTTCACCCAACATCGTACTGATTGTGGGAGATGACATGCGCATTATGGAGTACTCGGATGTGGGCGAGAGATATTTTGGAAGGACCCGTTCCCAGGCATTGCAGATGTATCTGTATGAACTTATCGACCCGGTGAACTTCCAGTGGGTATTTGACACACACCAGAACATCCATGGCAAGCGGGTGAATTATCCGGAATATAATCTTTCCACCCTGCAGAACATTGTGTACATAGAAAAGGAAAATGCAGTCCTGGCCACCTTCATAGACATAACCCGTGAGGAGGAGCTGGCCCAGGAAGAATATGAGAGAAAGCTGGAAACCATAGATCTGGCCCAGAAAGTCATCCACAAGCAGATGATGGTGGCTCAGGAGATAGCAGGTCTGCTGGGAGAGACAACAGCTGAGACAAAAACCACCCTGACCAAGCTGTGCCACTCCTTGCTGGAGGACGGCAGCGATGCCGGGTATGCCGGAGGAGAAAGGGAGCGGGAAATTCCGGGCGTACAGCTGGGAAGCGGAGCCGTGCCCTTAAAGGGTGTCATGACAGCCGGGGCGGCGGGCGCAGCGTCTGATGGAGCGGGAGCCGGTCAGATACCCGGAGCCGGAAATCCGGCAGACAATGCCGGGGAGCAGAAAAAGCCTACGGGCTATGTCCATATAGGCAGCGCCAATCCGGGCGGCGGAAAATCCGGTTATGTCCATCTGAGCAATGTGAATTTAAAGAAACCAGGCGGCAGCGGAGGTAAATAATGGGAATTACAGTGGATGTTGCATATAAAAGCCTGAACAAGTACACCGAAATCCTGTGCGGGGACAAGGTAGAGCTTTTGCAGACCGAGGATTCCAACATTATGATTCTGGCGGACGGTATGGGAAGCGGAGTCAAGGCCAATATCCTGTCCACGCTGACCTCTAAGATATTGGGAACCATGTTCCTCAATGGGGCTACCCTGGAGGAGTGTGTGGATACCATCAGTGAGACTCTCCCCATCTGTCAGGTCAGGCAGGTGGCTTATTCCACCTTCAGCATACTGCAGGTATATCATAATGGGGATGCGTATCTGGTGGAATATGATAATCCCGGATGCATTTTTATCCGGGACGGAAAGCTTATGGAGATTCCGAAAAATGTACGGGTCATGCAGGGCAAGGAAATCAATGAATACAGATTCAAGGTCAAAAAAGGCGATGCCCTGATTCTCATGAGCGACGGCACCATCCATGCAGGGGTGGGGGAACTGCTGAACTTTGGATGGCTGTGGCAGGACATTGCGGACTACGCGGTGAGACAGTATCCTCTGACCGTATCGGCCATGCGTCTGGCCGCCAGCATCAGCAGGGCCTGTGATGAGCTGTATCAGTTCCGCCCCGGGGATGATACCACGGTGGCATGTATGCGGATTATTGACAGCAAACCGGTTCACCTTATGACCGGACCTGCCAGGAATCCGGAAGACGACGTCCGTATGGTCCAGGATTTTATGGATGATCCCAATGCCAAGACCATTGTCTGCGGGGGAACCAGTGCCACTATTGTGTCCAGGGTGCTGGGGAAGAAACTGGATGTATCACTGGATTATGTGGATCCGGAGATACCTCCCATCGCATACATGGAAGGTGTGGATTTGGTTACAGAGGGAGTTCTTACCCTTAACCGGGTACTTCAGCTGCTTCGCAGGTATGTGAAAAATGAGACTGTATCCGAAGAATTTTTTCATGAACTGGATAAGCCCAACGGGGGTTCCATGGTGGCCAAGGTGCTCATAGAAGACTGCACGGAGGTGCACTTGTATGTGGGGAAGGCAATCAACAGTGCATACCAGAATCCGGGGCTTCCCTTTGACCTGGGTATTCGCCAGAATCTGGTGGAACAGCTGAGGCATGTGATTGAGGAGATGGGAAAGACGGTAGTGGTGACATATTACTAATGTTGTACGCCATTTAATACTTGCATTTTCAGGGTAAATATAGTAGATTTCTAATGTTGATATAATTTTAACAAACTCAAATTGTGATATAAAAGCAGACATATATGGCATAAGCCAATGATATGTATTGCGCAGGAGACCATAGGACGGTCTCCAAGTGCCCGTAACAAGGAGGAGAAAAAATGGTAACCAATGATGCGACAATCCTGCGTTTGAAACACGATGTACTTTACGAGGTGGCTAAAGCTGCATGGGAAGGGAATCTGGACGAAAAGCGGGAGCAGATTCCATATTCCATGATACCGGGGCCTCAGGCGATTTACCGCTGCTGTATTTATAAGGAAAGGGAGATTATCCGGCAGAGGGTCCGCCTGGCAGAAGGAAAATGTCCAACCGGGAAGGACACATCCAATGTGGTCCAGGTCATCAATGCGGCCTGTGAGGAGTGTCCCATTGCATCCTACATAGTAACTGACAACTGCCGTAAATGTATGGGAAAGGCTTGCCAGAACTCCTGTAATTTCGGAGCCATCAGCATGGGACGTGAGCGGGCCTATATCGAGCCCGGCAAATGTAAGGAATGCGGCAAGTGCTCACAGGCCTGTCCCTATAACGCCATTGCCCATCTGGAGCGTCCGTGTAAGAAAATTTGTCCGGTGGATGCCATCACTTATGATGAGTACGGCATCTGCGTGATTGATGAGAAGAAATGTATCCAGTGCGGAGCCTGCATCCATAGCTGTCCGTTCGGAGCCATAGGGTCCAAGACCTTCATGGTAGATGTGATTCGTCTGATTAAGGCAGGAAAACGGGTGGTTGCCATGGTGGCGCCTGCCACAGAGGGGCAGTTCGGCCCTGACATTACCATGGCCAGCTGGAAAATTGCATTAAAGCAGCTGGGATTTGCGGACATGATAGAAGTGGGATTGGGCGGAGACATGACCGCTGCCTATGAGGCAGAGGAATGGGCCCAGGCCCATAAGGAGGGAAAGAAGATGACTACCTCCTGCTGTCCTGCGTTTGTGAACATGATTAAGCAGCATTTTCCAATGTTACTGGAGAATATGTCCACTACGGTATCGCCTATGTGCGCGGTGTCCAGAATGATAAAGAGCGGGGATCCGGATACAGTCACTGTATTCATCGGCCCCTGCATAGCCAAGAAGAGCGAGAGCCTGGATTTGAATGTAAAGGGAAATGCAGACTATGCCATGACCTTTGGTGAGATAAGAGCAATGATGCGCGCCAAGGGAGTAGAGCTTCAGCCGGCCGAGAATGATTATCAGGAAAGCTCTGTGTTTGGAAAGCGTTTTGGCAACGGCGGCGGCGTGACAGCGGCCGTACTGGAATGCCTGAAGGAAATGGACGAAAACACAGATGTCAAAGTAGCCCGCTGCAACGGAGCCGCAGAGTGTAAGAAGGCATTGCTGCTCATGAAGGTGGGAAAGCTGCCTGAAGATTTCGTGGAAGGCATGGCCTGTGTAGGCGGCTGTGTGGGCGGTCCCAGCCGGCATAAAACTGAGACCGAGGCCAAGAAGGCCAGGGAACAGCTGATTGGGTCTGCCGAGGAGAGGCATGTGCTGGAAAATCTGAAGAAGTATCCTATGGATGAGTTTTCGATGCATAGGCATTAAGCTACGGTAGTTTAGATGACGAATTGTGGTTTTGGAGAAAAATGAAGAATAAAACCACAAGATATAGTGGTTTTTGAGGGAAAATTGAGTGAATTTGCGGCCTGGAAATGGGTGTTTTTCAGGGCGTGAGAAATAGATGCCTTGTAAGTGATTCATAATGAGTAGGCTGATTAGAGCCCCAGTCTGTGAGATAATAGGCTCCTAGAAGAATCTACTTGAAAAACTTTGAAAACTTTTAGAAGTTTTTCAAGTAACTCAAAGGATGCTACTCTCTATGAACGAGGTCGTCGAAGTACGAATGGCTAGTTGGAAAGCCATGGTCCAAGAACGTAGTGCCAGCGGCCTATCCATCGAAGAATGGTGCGCAGCAAACAATGTCAGTGAGTCACAGTATTACTATCGCCTCAGGCAGCTGCGCAATACAGCGCTGGCTGCGGCAGGCCAGACGTCCATGGAACATACCGGTGGATTCATGCGGGTTCCCTTTTGCCCTGCGGACCCTTCTTCCGCTGTTGCTCTCCGAATCCGTCGTGCGGATACCGTCATTGAAGTCAGCGGTGATGCGCCAGACAATATCCTCGCTTTTCTTAAGGCGGTGATGACCGATGTTGTCTAAGATGAATGGTTTCGAAGCAATTTATCTCTATGCGGGTAAAAGTGATCTGCGCAAGGGAATCGATGGTCTGGCCGCTCTTGTAAAGGAACAGTTCAATCTTAACCCTTTTCAGAAAAATGTCCTCTTCCTTTTTTGCGGGACCAGATCAGACCGATTCAAAGGGCTGGTCTGGGAAGGCGATGGGTTCTGCCTTGTTTACAAGCGCATAGAAGCCGGCCGTCTCCGATGGCTCCGCAGTCAACAGGAAGCTGTGCAGCTCAGCCAGGCTGAACTCCAGCGGCTTCTTGATGGTATGACGATCCTGGAACGTCCGACCATAAAAAAGGTCAACTGCACACAAGTATTCTAAATTGGAAATGTTTCCAAATCAATCAGTGGCTTTTCCCGAGCGTTTCTGGTATACTTTCCTAAATGAAATTCAGGAAGGGGGAGTCTTGGACGATGGCGGTAAGACTGGACGAACAAGAACTATCAAACCTTGACAAACAAACATTGATCAAGATGTATCTGGGACTTCAGGACTCCGTGGAGAAGCTCAGCCAGAGTATTGATATCCTTACGGAGGAGGTCATTCATCTGCGCCAGCATCGGTTTGGTCGTTCTTCCGAAAAGGGCCTGACGGAAGCGGAGGGTCACTTCCAGCTTGGTTTCATGTTTAACGAAACCGAGATGACGGTTGATTTGAATCCGGATATCCTGGAACCTACCTTCGAAGAAATCCACTAGAAGGCTTATAAACGCGGAAAAAAGGTGATTGGAAAACGCGGGGAAGAACTGAAGGATCTGCCCGTAAGCACAGTCAGCCATCCCGTCTGCGAAGCACAACTCCAGAGAGCGTTCCCAGATGGGAAATATAAGCAGCTCCCTGATGAAGTTTATAAGAGACTGGCTTTCCATCCCGCCTCCTTTGAGGTAATCGAGCATCATGTAGAGGTCTTTGTGAGCACGGACGGCAGGACGTTCGTGCGTGGTGAGCGTCCCGCTGATCTTCTGCGCAACAGCATCGTGACGCCTTCCCTCGCCGCAGGTATCTACAACGCCAAGTATGTCAATGCACAGCCAATCCAGCGACTGGTAAAAGAGTTCGAGCGCTGTAACGTTTTCCTTCCGGAACCGACCATGTGCCGCTGGGCGAATGTCTGTTCAGACTGTTACCTGAAGAGGATTTATGACCGTCTCAGGGAAAAACTCAATGACTATCATGTCCTCCACGCAGATGAAACACCAGTTGAAGTACGAAAGGATGGTCGCCCTGCCAGATCCAGGAGTTATATTGTGGGTGTACCGGACCGGATCACTGGAAGCACATCCTTTTGTCCTTTATGAATACCAGAAAGGACGCAAAGCGGATTATCCGAGACAGTTTCTAAAGGATTGCAGTGGCATCTGCGTGACGGACGGATATGAGGTATACCATTCAATCGCGAGGGAACGGAACGACCTTACGATTGCCGGATGCTGGTCCCATGCCAGAAGGGACTTTGCCGATGTTGTGAAGTCTGCCGGTAAGGAAAAAGGGTCCGTTCAGGAGTCCATCTGCTATAAGGCGTTCCAGATTATACAGACCATGTTCCGGTATGAGCAGGGTTATGCGGATATGCCTCCCGAAGAGAGTCTGGAACAGCGAAAAAGAAACGTTGCCCCATTGGTTGCCGCATTCTTTGCGTATCTGAAATACGAGCAGGGTCACGTAGCGCCAAAAATGAAGACTGGCAGGGCAATCAGCTACTGCATCAATCAGGAATCGTTTCTGCGGGTATTTCTTACAGATGGTGCTGTCCCGATGACAAACAATGCTGCGGAGCAAAGTATTCGCCCCTTTACTCTGGGCAGGAAGAATTGGTATCTGATTGATACGAGCGGCGGAGCAAAGAGCAGTGCCATTGCCTACAGCATAGCTGAAACTGCCAAAGCGAATAACCTGAAGCCATACGAGTATTTCAAATATCTGTTGGAGGAGCTGCCCAAGCACGGAGCTGAAAGTCCCTATATGTTGTTAGTGGCAAATGTCCTTAAACCCAATGAAATTCCGGCTGTTACTCATGTGGATAAAACTGCAAGAGTTCAGACAATTACCTCTACTCAAAATGCAGTTCTCTACAATATTTTAGATGAGTTTGAAAAGCTTTCAGGTGTACCTATATTATTGAATACCTCGTTTAACATTGCTGGAGAACCTATAGTTGAAACACCTATGGATGCTCTGAAATGTTTTGAAAAAACTAATTTAGACGCCCTATCTATTGGACCATATCTTATAACAAAAGATGTTAAAAAAGGTAAAATTGAAATCGATAATTATCAACGCTTTGTAGTTTCATTAGGGGCAGCTCTTTAAAAATTCATTTTTTCCTAAACATCTCTAATTATACTAATTACGGATTAATGCTACCTATTTATAGTAATCATGGAGAAAATAATATGTTATACCTAAAAAAACTCAATACCTACGATAGCGAACTAGAGTATTTGTATTTAAAGGATTTACCCTTGAATGAAAATGGATTTATAAACAATCTTCATAATATTTCTAAAGAGGAGTTTATGGAAGTTTCACTTCCTAAACTAATTAACTATTCAAATGGAATAGACCTTCCAAGTGGTTATGTACCTGAAACAAATTATTTTTTATGGGATGAAAAAACTATAGTAGGGTTATTTAGATTGAGACATTTTTTAAATGATAGCCTAAGGAATGGTTCTGGTCATATTGGATATCAAATTCACCGTAATTTTAGAAGAATGGGGTTTGCTTCTAGTGGCTTAGCATTAGCAATTGATGAAGCAAAGAAAATAATTCCTGATGATGAAGTTTATATGTCTACAAGATTAGATAATATAGCCTCGCTAAAAGTTCAACTACATAATAATGCATATATTCATCATACAGACAATGAACACTATTATACCAGAATAAGAATAAAATGATTTTGGAATAATCGTGCAAAGGTGAAGCTAAACAATAGTAAATGCTTCATATAATGTATGGATTTCCTTCTATATGATTTGAGATAATAGAATAGACTCACCAAGTTGAAAACTCCATAACAGCATACTATAGTTACATTATCATGAAATATGACATGCTATTGACATGGGCATAAAATAATGAGAGGAAACGCCAATATGGGTGACTAAAAAAGTGTAAAAAATATCTCAATTCAATGAAAATCTGGATGCAAAACTGGATGCAAAACTGGGATGCTATTTCCTCGATCTTCAAGTTTTCCACAGCAATCAAGAAGGTCATCCATACCACCAACGCAATAGAGAGCCAGATGCCACTTACCACAAGCTGAACCGTCAGAGTAGTGGGTTCCCAAGCGATATATCGCTATTGAAAGCTCTACCTTAGAGGCTACAAAAAAATGGTCAATGCACATCCGTAATTGTGGACAGGTATATGGTAAGTATAGCATCATGTATGAGGGCTGTCTACCAAAATAATCGGTAATACACAATTTCTTTCGGCGGATATTTTGCCTATATTTTACACATAACGGCATATGCTTTTTAACGCCTTACTCACAGTGCGGTCATCTCAACACAAACTTGCTCCCAGTGCAGAGCTGGTCCCAGTATTGCTTCCTTTTGGACGGTTTAGTATCTGGCTATTATCAGAGGCTTTTTTCCCCCAACCCTAGCATATGGACAGGAAGGGGGTGTAAGTGATTCATAGCCGGTACCCGGCAAAAAAACCGTATATGGTAGACCATGAGTACCAGCTCATTTTATGACCGCCGTTTCCGGCGGTCAGTTTACACATTTGTTGTTTTTGTTTTGCTCTTACAGATTTCCGGCAGCTGCTCAGACCAGGGAAGCAGTTCTTCCATAAAACGATAATCCGTATCCTCCTGATGATCCTTCATCACGGTCAGGATATATTCCAGATAGCGGAAGGGATTTAGATTATTCGCCTTTGCTGTTTCCGTGATACTGTAGATGATCGCGCTGGATTGTGCACCATCGATACTGTCGATCAGCTTCCATGCATGTTTGTGCAGGCAGAAGCTACGCAGTGACCCTTCAGTTGCGTTATTATCAAGCGGGACTTCGCCATCATCCAGGAATACTTTTAATGCCTCTTCCTGATTGATGCAGTAGTTGCTCCCTTCCAGAGTTTTACCCTTGGTCAGGCGACTGGAAGTCTGGATTTCTTTTGCCCACGCAAAGAAAGCCTCCACCAGAGGTTTGAGATTGATTTGCCGTTGCTTTTTCCGGTCATCCGGTTTCATCAGCGAGTTGGGTGTCCAGATGGTATATGGCGCCAATCCGCTTGGTCGCCTTGTAAGCGACCGTATCTTTGGCTGCCTGATGATCTTGTTTCGGCAATGCCTTCAGGGCATCGGCAAAATACCTTCTCGCATGGGTTCAGCACCCTGCGAAAACGATGGTCTCACTTTCCCGGTCCAGCTTCCGGTAGGCGGAGTATCCGCCACAGACAACGGTGCCTGTGAATCCTTTCAGGAATTCCCGCGGATGGTCTGCTTTCCGGGTCTTCTGGTATTCATACAGGATAATGGGTGTATCCCCATATCCCTTTCCCGCCCGGTAAACCCACATGTAACTCTTGCTGTTTGCCGGGCGCCCATCCTTCGATACCCTGACCAGAGTCTCATCGGCCTGCAACACATGGAAACGGTATGTTCTTCGACCGTGTAGACTGCCGGCTGAACCCGGACTCTTTTATAGACTTCATCTGGGAGCTGCTTCCAGCCAACGGAGCCAAAAATCTCCTGCAGCTTTTCTTCCGGAAGGGTATGAGAGATCACTTCCACAGGAAGCTCCTTGAGATTCGCCTCGCGTTTTCCTTTTTTTTTCCGGCGCGTGACCTGAATCACATCTTCTTCTGCAGGTTCGACAACATAAAGCGTTTCGGTTAAGGCTTCCGCTTCATTAAAGATGATCTCCAGCTCCAACTGTCCGGCGATAACGTCCAGCTTTTCGCAAGAGCGCCCATAACGATGATTGTTTGCAGACGCGATCTGCTCAATCAGACGTTCCATGTTTGTATTCAGTTGGGTAAGCTGGTCCTGCATGGACAGGAGCACTGCCACGAGTGTTTCCCTGCTGAAACTGTTTAGTTCTTCCGGTAAGTAGATCTTCTGCATGTTCGGCGCTCCTTTGTTTTACTGGAACTATTGTACCGCAAACCAAAAGAAAAAGCGAACGGGATAAAAAAGAAGGTTCGTCATTCTTACCAAAGGATAAACACTCTGAAAAACCGGAAAAACTAATAGTTTTTTCGGTTTTTCAGAGTACTTATCCACACAGCAGCTTATAGCTGTGAAGTACTCTTGATTGAATGAATGGGATGAGACCCGGCCGTGGATAACTTCCGCCGTGTCTGCAGTAGTAGATACAAAAAGATTTTTTATTTTCTCCGTTTTGCACAACTTTTTACAGAAGATCACTGGGCTGCACTTCCTGGATTGGATGTCTGGACACGATCTCCAAGCCCTGCATCAGTGCCTGGTATTGTTCCAGTGTGATCTCCAGTGCTTCTTCTTTTGTACGGGGCCAGCTGAAACTGCCAAGCTCCAGCCTTTTGTAAAGGAGAAGGAATCTGTCTCCTTCCCATATGAGCCCCTTGATGCGGTCACTGCGTCTTCCGCAAAACAGGAAGAGGATATCCTTTTCATAGGGCTCCAGCTGGAAGTTGAATTTCACAATGGATGCCAACCCATCGATCCCGCGCCGCAGATCTGTATAACCGGCAGCAATGTAAACCTTCCGGAAGCCGGATGCGTTATTCAGCATGAAGAATCCCTCCTACCCGGGAGATCAATTCTGATGAGGCTGAATTTGAGATTTCCAGAACAAGGTTCCCTTTCCGGATCACCAGATCCGGATGGAAAACGGGTGACGAGTCTGGTGGCACAGCAGGGAGTTTGATTTCGGCGAAAGATACCGTTCTCTGAACAGCAGACAACGGTTCTGTCTCTGCAACTGCAGGTAATGGTGGATTCTGAGATGCTTCATAGGCTTCCCTGCGCAGGATGCGCTGCCAGTAAAAAAACTGCTTCACAGAAATCCCGTTTGCCCGACACCAGGCGGTTTTCGACATCCCGCTGTTCATACATTCATTTAAGATTCTGGCCCAGTGCTCTTCACGGACCTGAGTGTAATTTTATCCATGGCACTAACTCCTTAAAAACTTGTAGTTTTCTGGAGTTATTATCTCATGGAACCAGGTAACTAGCACGGTACTAGTGATTTACCGTGTACTTTTTAACACACCCCAACATTCAGTATAGAACCGCAATAAATTACTTTTTGTTGTGGGCTTGATATAAGGGTGTTTTAGAGATTAGGGAAAAGTAAAAAATCAACTTAGCTAAAGCAACTTGAATTAGCCCTTGTAACGCATCGTAAGCCACTGTGCTGGCTTTTAAGGAGAGCAATGGGATAGATGGGCATACAATAAAAAATCCGGCAAATTTGGCCCAATATAAGAAAGCCCATTTTGGATAAGAAAAATTGATATCTCAACGTCACATTCGTCGCCATGAATCGAACCGTATTTCCCGTTCGATTTGTGTGCAGGTTAAAGGGAGGTGCACCTAAAGGCGCCCCTCCCGGCCACAATCGCCCGCAATGCGGGCGTTTTTCTGATTCCACCAAGGTGCACCTGTTTGGGGCCTTGGTCACCTGTCAGGTGGTCGGTTTTGGCTGGAGACCACGCAAGTACAAGGAAAATGGTGTATTTATAGGTGCACCCTGTAGGTGGTTCTGACGTATTTGGAGCAGAATCTTTATGACATGTGGATATGGACTTCCGCCGTGATATTCGATATGGTGTTGGCGGAAGGAGGAGTGTCCATGAAGAAAACTACGAGGGAACAATGTGAGGAAGTCATAGCAGCCAGGGTAGAATGGCTGGTAACCCGATGGCAGGCAGATAAGACACAGGAAGAAAAGAATGCAGACCACAAGCTGAACGAACGCATGGACCATTGGATGAAGGAAATTACCAAGGAGCAGAGGGATGCCATAGAGGATTGTATTGATGACATGCTGGATGGAAATGGGATGTGTCAGCTGTATCTGTATGAGGAAGGGGTAAAGGATGGGATACGGTTGATGAAGATGATACGGGATATGTGATAGTATGTTTTGAGGGTAGCCGTCATATTATGTGGCGGCTTTTTGTTTGTTTGGAGAGGAAAACAGAGGCAAAAAAATCAAATACATGCTGTACCTGTACAAAAAAATATATGCCACGCCAAGGGTGGAGTCTGTCTATCCGGTGGGCCATGCCCTGGCCCATGGTGGCCTGCCAAGAAGTACCCAATGGAATATCTAGTACAGAGGGAAAGAATATAAACCATTTGAGGCGTAATAAACTGAGTAAAAATAACTAAAGTTGTATGTGCACTTTTAACGAAATTGGCTTTTTGAGGTTATCAAAAGGGGTCTGAAACTGGACTAATAGTGAGGGGGTATTTTTTTCAGCCGATATTTTCAAAGGGCAGATGATAAGAGTATTCAAGGTGGCTTGAAAAGTTTTTGCAATTAATCTTGGCTATCAAAGGGCTGTTTTTTACCATGAGTCGCGGGGGAATCTTATCTGGAAATGTAATTGGCAAGACGGGTTGTATGCCGAACGTGTGCATCTTAAGAAAATCGTAAGAAGAAATCTGGTTATCAGAAGGCCTATTTTTTACCACTAGTAGTAGAGGGATGTTTTTTTAGAAGGGAATGGTACAGGGATGAGGAACTGGCTCGTCCATGCAATTGTAAAGAAAAACATAAGTCCATCCCCATTGAAATTGCCTATTCATGAGAGGGGAATGTATGAATACAGGGGAGGTTGACCCAACGAAGTTATCTGAAGGATTTGCATGAAGGAAGAAAAGAGCCGCTTCAATACCTGCGTTTCAGAGAAGTTTATATATATTTAAGAAAAAGTTTGGTTATCAGGAGGCCCTTTTTTTACCTCTAAAAGTAGGGGGATATTTTTTGGCAGGCATTTTAAAGGGAAAGACTGCAAAAGAATTTATGGTAAGTTAATCAAGTTTTTGTAAGTAGTTGGTTATCAGGAGGCCTATTTTTCGGCTTTTAAATAGTAGAGGGGTATTTTTTGGAAACCCGAAATGGAAGGAGAGAATGGGGTATAACCGGTCCATCTCTTAAGTGGGAGACTGGATATATGATAATCCACAAAAGAAAAAATGATTCATACAGGCCTGAATAAAAGGACGGGAGTATGCCGTCCGCCGTACAATGACAACTTCATATCCAGCCAATCCGTTACATTGGCTGTCCGGTCGTGAGGAACGAAAGCGACGTGAGGGGTGCGCGAAGACTGCCTGCAGGACATGGTCCTGTCCATGGATGTGCAATACATCTTAAGGCAAGAGCGGTACACACCTGACTCTCAATCAATCATAAGCAGGGTTGAATCGCCATAATCCCGGACAGCTGACAATGATACTTCCGTCCAGTCACAGCCCCCTTGGCCGGGGACCACGCAATGAGGGCGGCCTCCGGAGAACCCGGAGGAGGTGGAATTCCTATGATGCCTGTACGCTGCAGGCAGGCGGACTGACTGCCCTGTCCAGATATCCTTCCGGACAAGCTTCGGGGAGTAGTGTCAAATAGAAGCACAAATAAGAAACAGAGAGAAGGTGAGTTCGATGCCAGATCATGCAGCCGTTCTTCCGGGATGACTGCGTGGATGTGGAATGGAACGAGGCCAGAATGGATGAAGGTGTTACAGATGGGCATTCCCATAACAGCTACAGGAGCGATACACATGAAGAAATCCGTGAGGTGGAAATAGAGTATTCCCGGAGGAACTATGGAAACAATGGAGCTGCTTCAATACCTGCGATTCAGAGAAGTACAAAAGATACTGGATGAGCTGTTGCGCCAAAGGCTGATTGACCCTGTCATGTATGACATGGTCCTTCGGAAGTATCAAAGGATATGTTCCCAACATGTTGTATGAAAATGTGAAAATTTGGAGAACTGATACTTGATATGGTGCAGGAAGTGTGGTAATGTGTCTTGTTGAAAACGGAGGAAAGGAGGTATAACAAGTGGCAGAAGTATTATGCATCCCAAAGACCATACCAGAGCGTACAGGATACCAGATACGGAGCATACGGGTGTGTGCATATTGCCGTGTGAGCACGGATGACGATGGCCAGTATCATTCCTATGACGCACAGATGGAGTATTACAAGGGGCTTATCCAGAAAAATCCGGCCTGGGAATTCTGCGGGATATATGCGGACGAGGGCATAAGCGGAACCAGCCGATGGGGGAGGGAGGACTTCCAACGGATGCTGGAGGAATGTGAAAAAGGAAGGATAGACCTCATACTGACCAAATCAATCACCCGGTTTGCCAGGAATACGGTGGACACCTTATCCACGGTCCGCCATCTGAAGGAAATAGGGGTAAGTGTGTATTTTGAGAAGGAACGCCTGAATACCATGACGGAGGAGAGTGAAGGGATACTGACTATATACGGTGCGGTTGCACAGCAGGAGTCAGAGAACATATCCCAAAACGTCCATTGGTCAGCGGTGAACCGGTTCAAACATGGTACATTCGTGATAAGCAGGCGGCCGTATGGTTACGATAAGGATGAAGAGAAGGAGCTGGCTGTCAAGAAGGATGAGGCAGCATGGGTCCGCAGGATGGCCAGTATGTACATGAACGGAATGAGTGGGGTGAGGATAGCCGAATACCTGAATGGAAACCGAGTACCGGCGCCGTATGGTGGGCTCTGGTCCTCCGAAGCGGTCCTGCGGATCCTGTTCAACGAGAAAACAGTGGGTGACTGCCTTCACCAGAAAACCTATTCGACTGGGACGGTGCCGTTCCGGACGGAGAAAAACCATGGAAAGAAGCCACAGTATTTTATAAGGGATGACCATGAGGGTATCCTGAGCAGGGATGAGCAGATGCGGTTACAACAGATAAAGGAGCACCGTCTTGGCAGACAGGCCAGGATGAACCCGCGTGGGAGTGGAGAAACTTATATCCTAAGCGGAAAGGTGGTATGCGGGGAATGTGGGAGAACGTTCATCCGTAAGAAGGAGCAGAGACGAAAGGGAGTGTCCATCAAGTGGAGATGTCCGGGCCACCGGTCAGAGGAATGCCAGTGCTATACCAATGAGATATGGGAAGTGGATATAAAAAACACGTTTGTGAATGCCTTTAATACTCTCGTAGGACATGCGGATGAGTTGTTTGGTCCAATCATACAAGGGGTAAAGAGGATACAGGAGGCCAATGGTCTCCATGAGGCATTGGGTACCTTAAATCAAAAGAAACTGGAACTAAAAGAGCAGAGACATATACTCAGGCAGTTAAAAGCAAATGAGTGTATCGACTCTGCTCTTTATTTTGAGGAGAGCCGGAAGATTGAACGAGAGCTAAGCAGATGCAGGTCAGAAGAGAAACAGCTGCACAGTAGAGGTATCCACCAGGATACCATCACAGGATTACAGGCCACCCTGCATCAGCTCCAGGGATATGATGGGAAGATGCAGGCGTTCGATGGTGACCAGTTTATCCTCCTGGTTCGGGAAGTCTCTGTGGGAAAGGAACGGGAGCTGGGTTTCCATCTGCGGTGCGGACTTAACCTATATGAGCCAGTCATATGACAGGAGGGATGCCATGTGAACAACTATATCACCTACGGGTACCGTCTGGTTGACGGATACATGAGAATGAATCCAGAGCAGAGTGAAGCTGTACACCTTATTTTTGATGCATATGATGGAGGAGAATCCATCAAAAAGATAGTCGGGATGCTAAAAGACAGGAAGGCACCTACCACCCGTGGAAAACCGTCCTGGACACCCGTCCTTATTCGGAAAATCTTGCGTAACAAGGACTATCTGGGAGTGGAGCCGTACCCAAGGATGATTGAAGAAGAGCAGTTTGAACGGGTACAAAAGTGCCTGAAACGCTCCCGGGATTTATGGAACCAGCGTCATCCATCCGGCTCCATCCAGGGAACATCCATGTATACAGGCCGTTTGATATGCAGCAGCTGCGGCGGGGTATATTCCATCTATAAACAGAGCGTTAGAGGTGACAAAAGGGATATTCGATATTGGAAATGCAGGCATTATGACCCGGCCACGAAGGAACCATGTAAGATGCCCATCCTGACAGAGAAGCAACTGGATGGACTGTTCTTACAAGCACTTGTGCGGATGAAAACAGAGCCGGCCCTGTACCATGAGGAAACGAAAAAGATACTGACCGGAATCATCAAAGAAAGACAGCGCATGGAATCTGAATTAAATGGGGACTGGAACAAATGCAATGAAGACTATAAAAGGATGGAGCAGCTATATTTTCAGATTGCTGCCAGGAGATACCGAGAGATAAAGATGACAGAATTGACCTGTCAGATAGAGGATTACCTTCGGGGATTGGATGGTTCCATCAAGGCAGAAAAAATTGATTCGTCCATATTTAAAATCATCAAGAGGGTAGAGGTACAGCCGGACAGAAGCTTGAGATTTCAGCTGATAAACAATGCGACAGTACTTCAATACCCAGAAATTAAAACAACAAAAGATAAGAAATCGAAGAACATACGCTACTGTGTCCCCTTCGGATACTGGCTGGATGCACAGGAAATGCCAATCATCCATGAGCAATACGGTCTAATCGTCCAGATGCTATTCCAATCCTACGCAGAAGGGATGTCGCTGACAGCACTGGCAAATGAGCTAATACGCCAGTCCATACCCAACCAGAAAGGAAAGCCAGCATGGAGCCACAGCTGTATCCGAAATATCCTCACCAACCCTGTTTATCTGGGGGACAAGAAATTTCCTGCTCTGGTGACACAAGAACTGTTTGTACAGGTACAGAGTAGGCTGGAAGAAACCGTCCGGATGAAACGGGAAAGTCAGACTAGGGAATTAGCCAGAAAGGAGGGATTACATGCCAAGGGCGGAACGAATCGTGGAGGTCATCCCGGCCACCTGGAACCCGGCGGATGAGTCGGTCCGGGAAATCAGGAAGCTGCGGGTAGCGGCATACTGCCGCGTCAGCACGGAGCTGGAACAGCAGCAGTCCAGTTACGACATACAGATTGAGTATTATACCAGGCACATCATGCAGAATCCCAACTGGATATTCGCCGGTGTCTTCGCGGATGATGGACGCAGCGCGACCAATACCTTTCGCAGGGATGACTTTAATCAGCTGATGAACCAGTGTATGAAGGGGAAGGTGGACATGGTCATTACGAAATCCATCAGCCGGTTTGCCAGGAATACGGTGGACTGCATCTCCTGGGTGAGGAAGCTCAAGGAAAAGAACGTGGCCGTGTACTTCGAGAAGGAAAACCTCAACACCCTGGATGACTCAACCGAAATGATACTGACCATCCTGAGCAGCCAGGCACAGGAGGAGAGCCGGGCCATCAGCACCAACGTCAAGTGGGGGTATGCGAGAAAATTTGAAAAGGGAGAATCCACAGGACAGAGAAGCTATGGGTTCAGGAAGGCGCCAACGGGAGAGATGTGCATCGTGGAGGAGGAAGCCGCTGTTATCCGCAACATGGCCCGGTGGTTTCTGGACGGGGACAGCCTGGAACGAATCAAGCACAGGCTGGAGGATGCAGGGATAGAGACCACCACAGGTAAGAAAACATGGAGCACGGGTACCATCTACAATATATTGACTAATGAAAAAATCATGGGGGATGTGCTATTACAAAAGACGTTCACAGCAGACTACCTGACCAAACGGAGGGTGAAGAACTCGGGCCAGCAGAAGCAGTACTATGTGAAGAACCATCATGAGGCAATCATACCGAAGACAGTCTATTACAAAATACAGGAGGAGATTGCCAGACGCTCCTCATTAAAAAAAGCCGGAACCCGGAAAGGGAAGACGGCCCAGGGCGTATATAGTTCCAAATATGCACTGACCGGAATCATGGTGTGCAATGAATGCGGAGCCCATTACCGCAGGACAACCTGGGCAAAAAATGGGAAGAAGGTAATCGTATGGCGCTGCATCAACCGTCTGGAGCATGGGACGAAGCAGTGCCATGAATCACCTACGTTAAAGGAGGAAGTCATTCAGGAAGCAATCATGGGAAAGCTGCACGGCCTGTCAATTGACCAGGAGGAAGAAAACTTCTTAAACGGGGTAAAGGAAGATATCCTCCGGGCTGCCAAGGTTGTTGGAGGAGCGTGCACGGAGGAAGAGATTGATAAAACCATAGAGGAACTGCGAGACCAGCTTATGGACTATGTGGGCATGGCAGCCAGGGAACATGGTGGTGAGAACTGGTACAGCGACCGAATGCGAAAGCTGGGATTACAGATAAGCGAATTAAAAAGGAGGAGAGAAAGCATACGAGAGCAGGAAAAAATAAGGGACGAGTATGAGTATCTGGACCAGGAAATCAGCCGAATCATAGGTGAGACAGGCGGGGCCACAGGAGCCGAATTTGATAATATCTTCATACGGCAGATTGTTCGGGAGATACGTGTGATATCGAAAAACAAACTTCAAATTCAGCTAAGGACAGGCATGGTATTGGATGTGAATCTGTGATTAAAAGTAAAGAGGATGTTCGTATTAATAACAGAGAAATTAAAATAAAAGAACAAAGGGAGGCCATGTATAGATGCCGAAAATTGAGTTGAGCTTTGATATAGATAGGCTGGGGCAGGATGTCTTGAAAAGATTATATGCCATGACGGACGAAATATTTGAGTCTGAGGGTTTGAAATGTGTAGACAGGGGAGTGGTCCGGGTCTATGAGGATAGAGGGAGAAAGAAGGATTATGGACGTTTTTGGGCGGCGATTTTTGCGCTAAAGGAATCACCAGAGCTTTCTGCGAATTTAAAGGAATGTATATGGTACAATGGTTCAGTAAAGGAAAACCTGATTACAGGCTTCCTAAGAAATTAGTGCATGGATAGCAGGCAGAAGAAAGGGATAAATTTTGACCTGGATATGGAAGCGCTGAAAGAACATGATACAAAAAGGGGACTGACATCATGCATGCTATGATGTCAAGAACTTTTGGTAGTTTTATATTTCCCATTCATTTATCAGGGAGGCAGAGCGGTTGAATAAGCCATGACAGTTACGATGCCGGGAAGTGATTCTTTATACATGTAGGTATCTTCGGCCCCAAAATAATGAATCGCATAGGTTCGCAGATAACCGAATAAAAGAAGAGAAAGGAACGTATTGAGGAACAGAAAAGGAAGGAGGAAAAGTATTAATACCTGGACTGTGAGAAGATTGCGGACAGGTATGGATTAACGGGTTATACTCATCTTATGAATAAGTTATTGAAAAGGAATTCTGGTTTTGATGTACGATATTCTTGACAGACCATGGCTATTTTGTTATAGTCGGATACGAACATAACCGTATCAGGTCACCTTTGGGTTTAACAGCTGCAAAGGGTGAAAAGGGAATCAGGTGAAAATCCTGAGCGAACCGGTCACTGTAAATGTGGAGAAACCTCCGGACAGACCATTGCATATATTTGCGAGAAGGTGGGGGGATTGAAGATGCATAAGCCAGGAGACCTGCCTGATAGGAAAAACGGCGGCGCTCCAGGGTAAGCGGAGCCGGATTGGGGAGTTTCTTCATGGAAACTCTTTGTTTTTGTATTGTCATTTGCCCTGAACAGGGCTTTTTTTGTACAAAAAATTCGCCTCGTTCAACTGAGACGGTGAAGATGACAAATGCCCCAAATAATCTTAAAAGAGGAGAAAAAGGAATGAGGAAAAGAAACATGCTGATACCAGCTGTGATACTGATGGCGACACTGCTGTCCGCTGGCTGTACAGCCGGGAGTACGCAAGGAGTAACGGAGACAGCTGTTCAGGCAGAAAGCGCGGTAGAGGAGAATACAGACGAAAATGCGGAAACAAAAGCATTGCAGTCAGAGGAGAAGTCTACACTGGTTCTGGCTTATCCCAAGGACCTTGGGGATATGAATCCTCACACCATGTCTTCACCCATGTATGCTCAGGATTGGGTATATGATGGACTAACTGCATTGGTAAACGGTAAAATTGTACCGGAGCTGGCAGAGAACTGGGAGATTTCAGAGGATGGAAAAACATATACATTCCATTTGAGGAAAAACGTGAAGTTCAGCGATGGATCTGACCTGAATGCGGAGCTGGTAAAGGAAAATATCCAGGATGTAATTGATAATAAGGATGGGTACTCCTTCCTTCAGTGCCTGGAGGAGATTGATACCATGGATACGCCGGACGACACGACCCTGATTATGAATTTAAAAAATCCCTGCAACTCATTGTTGTCGGATATGAGTTTTAATAGGCCGCTGACGGTTGCGGGCAGGGCAGCCTTTCCGGAGTCAGGGAATATTTATAAGGATGGCGTAAAGAAGCCAGTGGGTACAGGTATGTGGACAGTAAAAGAGTATGTCCAGGACCAGTATACAATTTTTGAGAGAAATGAATATTACTGGGGTGAGAAGCCGTCATTCAAATATGTAAAGGTAGAAGTAATCCCGGATATGGACACGGTTGTAAACGCCTTGAAAGCTGGCGAAATCGATATGTATATTGATGTAAATGATGGTCTTTCTGCGGATGCGTATTATGAACTGGGAAAATTGGGATTCGGTACCCAGATGGCAGAGGGCACGCAGGTGACAAGTCTGAGCCTGAATACAGCAGGTGATATGCTGGGAGATGTGAGCGTGCGTCAGGCTTTGGAATATGCAACCGATAATACTGTGATTTCTGAGTATGTCTATGGCAGTCTGCAAAAACCGGCATCATCTTATTTTGCGGACAGCGTAACACTTACACAGACCGGTACCGATGGGTATCCATATCAACCGGAAAAAGCAGCAGAAATCCTGGAGCTTGCAGGCTGGAATCTGGAATCAGGCAGCGATTACCGGACAAAGGATGGAGTTACCCTGGAAGTGGATATGCTGTATGATACTGTTTTTAAAAATGGAAAAAATATCGGGCTGGTGCTTCAGGAACAGTATAAAAAAGTGGGGGTCAAACTGAATATCTGCGAGGAGGATTCTCAGGTGTTCAGGAAGAAGTGGAAAGAAGGGGATTTTGATATGATTCTCTACAGTTCCTGGGGTGGTTCCTACGAACCTTTCGCCACACTGGCCGCCATGAGAAGCGATGGAGATAAGTTCAGTACGGTACAGAAGGGAATGGACAATAAGGCAGAGCTCAATAAGGTTATGAACGAGGCACTGAGTGAGATTGATGAGGATAAGCTGAAGGAGGATTTTACATATATCATGGAATCCTTTAAGGAACAGGCTGTCTATATACCGCTGACTGTGTCCTCCACCCTGGCGGTATATGATAGCAGTCTTAAGGGACTTGACCTGACCGATGGCAAGGATGTGATGCCAGTGGGGAGCGTGGTGAGAGAATAGATATGGCCATTTAAGGTGGAAGAAATATGGGGAAATATATACAGAAACGACTGGTTGGTATGATAGTGCTTTTATTCCTGGTTTCCATTGCAGCCTTTGCCCTGGTGCGGCTGATGCCAGGAGATGCAGCGTTTGCTTACCTGAATTCTATCAATGCTCCGGTAACAGATGCGGCTCTGGCAAAAGTTCGGGCGGAATTAGGGCTGGACCGGCCGGTCATATTCCAATATACTGCCTGGCTAAGGCGGGTGGTGTGTCTGGATTTAGGTGTATCATTTATGACTAAAAAGCCTGTGTCCGGACAGCTGCTAATCAGTTTCCGATATACAATGATCCTGACAGCCATGTCCGCTGTCTGGATAGCGGTACTGTCCCTTCCGTTGGGGATTATGGCGGGAAAGCGGCCAGGCAGCGCGGGAGATCAGCTTATAAGAGGGATTACGTTTCTCGGAAGTTCCATGCCGTCCTTCTGGCTGGGGTTCCTTCTGGTTGAATTGTTTGCGCTGAAACTTAAGCTGCTTCCTGTGCAGGGAGCAGAGACTTTCAGCCATCTGGTGTTACCTTCAGCTACCCTTGCCTGTTCTTATATCGCCATGTATACAAAGATGATTAGAGGTGGGATTGTAGAGAATATGGGCAGGCGGTATGCGGTCTATGGCAGGGCAAGGGGCCTGAAGAAGAATACAGTTTTGTGGAGACATGTACTCCCAAACGCATTAAATCCTGTATTCACAACCCTGGGATTAAGTCTTGGAAGTATGCTGTCCGGAGCTGTAATTGTAGAGAATGTGTTTGCCTGGCCGGGAATGGGGAGGCTGATTGTCAGCGCTGTTGCTGGAAGGGACTATCCGGTCATCCAGGGATATATACTGGTGATTGCGGTGGTATATACACTGCTTAATTTAGGCATGGATATATTGTGTGCGGCGATGAATCCCCAGATCCGTTTTGAGGGGGAGGAGAGGTGAGGTGGATTTATGTTCCGGAAATTAATAAAGGACAGGGTATGTCTTTTCTGCCTGTTCATGCTGATTCTGTTTGCAATAGCGGCTGTATTGGCCCCATGTCTGTCCCCAAATGATCCCAACGAGATCCATTATACAGCCAGGTTTGCAGGAATATCAAGCATGTTTCCGCTGGGGACGGACCATATGGGCCGGTGTATATTGTCGCGAATACTCTACGGTTCCAGACTGTCTCTTGGTTATGCCGTTCTGATTACTGTCATATCATCTGTGACAGGGACCATGCTCGGCATGCTATCCGGGTATACGGGTGGGCTGCCGGACCGGATTTTTATGGGAATATGTGACGCTGTGCGGGCTTTTCCCGGTATTGTCATTGTATTGGTGGTGGTAAGTCTTCTGGGAACTGGACTCTTTGAACTGTGCCTGGGAATGCTGGCTACCAGATGGGTCTGGTATGCCAGGGTCGCAAGGAATCTGACAAAGGCAGAGCGTGAAAAGGAGGCTGTACTGGCTTCCAGGATGGCAGGAAGCAGTTTGTTTTCTATAATCACAACGTTGATTTTTCCTGCTATCCGTATGCAGATGCTGTCTGTGACGACCATTAATTTTGGAACTGCCCTGACTGCCCTAGCGGGATATTCCTTCCTGGGATTCGGGGCGGCGCCTCCCAGCCCGGAATGGGGGATGATGATTCAGGACGGACGTTCCTTCATAAGCACGGATCCCTCCATGATGTTCTGGCCTGGTCTCTGCATTTTGGCAGTGGTGATATTTACAAATGGTTTGGGTGACAGAATTCAGGAGATTGCCGGAAAGATGAGGAGATAAGGGCATGCATTTACACAATCAGACAGAGCTTTTGCGGCTGGATGATATCAGGGTGGCGTTAAAGGAGGGAAAGAGACGTTTTACCGCAGTGAATGGGGTTTCTGTTTCTATATGTGCGGGAAGAAACCTGGGGATTATTGGAGAAAGCGGCTGCGGGAAAACACTCCTATGCCACTGTATACTTGGACTTTTAGATCAAGACGAGTGGGAAACAGAAGGGAGCATACTATTTGAAGGGCACAGGATTATCGCGGGAAAGGATGGCGTACGTCCGGGATTTTGCGGTACTGCAGCGGGTTTTATAGCACAGGATCCGGCTGGTGCATTTGATCCGCGGATGACATTGAGGGGACATTTTCTGGAAATGGCAGGTGTCTTTTCACAGAACCGTCAGGAGATATTGGAGCGGACAGCAGCCCTTTTAATCAGGATGGGAATCCGGGAGCCAGAGCGGGTACTGAAAAGCTATGCATTCCAGTTAAGCGGAGGTATGCTGCAGCGGGTCATGATTGCCCTTGCACTTTTAGGAAAACCGCGTCTTTTGATTGCTGATGAACCGACCACTGCATTGGATATCACCACTCAATGGGAAATTTTAGGCTTGTTGGGAGAGCTGAAAAGGGAGCAGGGGCTGACGGTACTTATGGTATCCCATGATTTAAGGGTAATCCAGAGTATCTCAGATGATCTTTGTGTCATGTATGCGGGGTATGTGATAGAGCAGGGCCCGGTATCAGAGGTGCTGGAAAATCCTTTGCACCCTTATACGAAAGGGCTTTTGGCCTCAAGGCCCGTATTTTCAAAAGAAGCAGTCCGGGTTATGGAGGGATATCCGCCGGGAATCAAAGAAAAAGTCCCAGGATGTCCTTTCGCTGACCGGTGTAAAGATGCTCTGAAATTATGCAGGCAATCGTGTCCAAAACTTTTAAAACATGGTCCGGTGAATCATCAGGTTCGTTGTTTTCGGGCCGGGGAGGGATGAGGATGATACATAAGCATACCATGCTGGAAGCTGATATGATAAGCCGCAGATACCGATGTGCAGGAAAAGGACAAGTGTATGCTGTTAATAACCTGTCACTTAAGATTCATACAGGAGAGTGCCACGGGATTGTGGGGGAAAGCGGTTGCGGTAAAAGTACCTTAATGCATATGCTTGCCGGGATGGAAACGCCGAGCAGCGGACAGATTCTTTACAAGGGGGAGCCTGTAGCATTGCAGATGAAAAGGAAGCGGAATGAAATACAGATGATATTTCAGAACAGTATGAATGCAGTGAATCAGTATGCAACGGCCGAAGAGATTATTGGCGAACCACTTAGAAATTTTACCCATATGAACAAGGTGGAGCGCAGACAGCAGACAGCCGCACTCATAAAACAGGTTGGTCTGTCCGCTGCGGACCTTTTAAAATATCCGGCCCAGTTCAGCGGAGGACAGCTTCAGCGGATCTGCATTGCAAGAGCGCTGGCTGCGGAGCCGAAGATTCTTTTGCTAGATGAGCCTTTAAGCAGCCTGGATGTATCAGTGCAGGCACAAATCATGAAACTGCTGGAAATGCTCGGAAGGGAAAATGGACTTACCCAGGTACTGGTTTCCCATGATTTGGAAGCAATTTATTATCTTTCGGACAGCCTTTCTGTTATGTATGGCGGATGGATTGTGGAAGATATTGAACATATTGATATGTTTAGTACGCTCTGTCATCCATATACAAAAAGGCTATTTAAAGCATGCGGGGCCAAGTACTCAGAATACATTCCGGAGAAATCCGGTTACGGAGGAACTGTTGGTGGATGCCCCTATGAGGAACTATGCCCGGACTGTGTGGATGTATGCCGGAGCAGGACGCCGGAGATGAAAGAAATCCAAGAAGGTCATTGGGTGAGATGTCACAAAGTGGGCTGACTGGCAGATAGAATATAATATTGAATTTATAATAAAGTATGGAGGTATGAGATGTTAAATATTAAATACGATATTGTGGGGTCATTTTTAAGACCTGGGAAGATTAAGAAGGCGAGACAAAAATATGCAGACGGCAATCTGTCCTTGGAAGAGTTGAGAAAAATTGAAGATGAGGCTATTAGAGAACTGGTTTCGACGGAGGTTTCCCATGGCCTTGAATTTGTGACAGATGGTGAATTCAGACGAAGGTGGTGGCATCTGGACTGGCTTAAGGAATTTGACGGTTTTACCACAAAGCATTTGGACAAGGAACGCAACGGTGTGGTGAATCATATAGAACTTGGATATATTACCGGAAAAATTTCTTATAGTCAGGAACGTGTGCATCCGGAGATTGAGGCGTTTGATTTTCTTCTCTGCGAGGCTGAAAAATATCCGGGTGTGACAGCAAAAAAATGTATTTCCGGTCCCAATATGATGCTGGTAGATAATTATCTTCAGATGGGGATTAAAGAGGTACCATATTACGGCAGCAATATAAATGCATTGATTGAAGACATCGCTCTTGCATATCAGGATGCCATAAAAGATTTGTATGAACATGGATGCAGGTACCTTCAGATTGACGATACTTCCTGGACCTACATGATTGATGAAAAATTTTTGAAGAAGGTTGAATCCCTTGGATATAAAAAATCAGAAGTGCTGGAGTGGTTCAAGCGTGTTTCCACCAGGGCTTTGGAAGACAGGCCGGCGGATATGGTGATTGCAACACATTTCTGTAAGGGTAATTTTAAAGGGAATCCACTTTTTTCCGGTTTTTATGATTCCGTGGCACCGATTATCAGCCAGATTCCTTATGACGGATTCTTTGTGGAATATGACGATGAACGTTCGGGTTCCTTTGAACCCTGGTCCATATTAAAAGGGACTGGAGCAACCTTTGTTGCAGGACTTATTTCAACCAAAAACCCCGTATTGGAAAGCTACGATGAGATTAAACGAAGATACATGAAGGCGAAAGAAGTTGTGGGCGCCAATATCGCCTTGTCACCACAGTGCGGATTTGCTTCTGTTGAGGAGGGCAATTGTATTGATGAGGATACTCAATGGAAAAAGATTGATCTGCTGGTTAGATGCAAAGATTTCCTGTAATGCTGTTATTTTTCTATTTTGCAATATAACTGCGATTTGGGGATGCTGCCCGCATCCCTGTTGAGAACATGGGGAGCGCCGCTGGGATTTTATATCTGAGCAGGCGCTTTCAGTGATTATATAAAAATTTATACGGAAAAAGATTGAAGAATGTGTCCGGCTTCAGGAAGAAATCGGCCTGGATATACTGGTACATGGGAAATATGAGCGCAATGACATGGTGGAATATTTTGGTGAGTGTCTGGATGAATTCCTGTTCGCGGAAAAGCATGGGTACAGTCCTAGGGGACATGATTTATAAAGCCTTCTATTGTCTGGGAGATGTATCCAGAAGCCGGCCCATGACAGTAGAATACACTGTATATACTCAGAGTCTGACAGAAAAACCGGTTAAAGGTATGCTGACAGGTCCTGTTACAATATTTAACTGGTCCTTCCCACGGTGCTGGAATAGACTTGGATGTGGCATTTATTCTATCAAAGTTGTTTATTATGCTTAGGTAGTTTAGGTGCCATTTATGATTTCTCCTGCATATAGAAAAACATATACCGTTATATGGGTTTTAGATGTGAATAAAAAAAGATATAATGTTAAAATATAACAAAAGATATCATGGACAAACATAAAAAAATAGCAATATTCACAAAAGGAGGTAGTACATGTTAGGGGAATCATTTTACAAAAAGGCGGATGAAATCATTGAGATGCATACGCGGGAGGAGCGGTCGCTGATACCAATCATTCAGGACATTCAGGAGGAATACCGGTATCTGCCCCCGGAACTGCTGACATATGTGGCGAAAGAGATTGGCATAACAGAGGCAAAAGCTTACAGTGTAGCCAGTTTTTATGAAAATTTTTCATTTGAGGAGAAAGGGAAATACATTATCAAAATATGTGATGGCACAGCCTGTCATGTAAGAAAGTCAATGCCTATCTTGGATTATCTATATAAGACGTTAAAACTAAATGCGAAAAAGCATACCACGGAGGATGCACTTTTTACGGTGGAGACCGTTTCTTGTCTGGGAGCCTGCGGTCTGGCTCCAGCGATCACCGTAAATGAGAAGGTTTATCCTAAAATGTCACCTGAGAAAATGAAGAAGCTGCTGGAAGAAATCAAACGGGGGGAGCCAGATGCGGGTTGAGGACAGAACACAATTAGAAATGCTGCAGAGACAGTGCAGGGACAGAAAGGATGGGTATACTTGCAGGATTCTGGTGTGCGCAGGAACCGGCTGTGTTGCCACTGGTTCTCTGGATGTGTATAGTCAACTGCGGGAACTGTGCAAAGAGGACGAGGGCATACGCGTGGAGCTGGAAAAGGACGTTCCTCATATCGGTATCGTGAAAAGCGGGTGCCAGGGTTTCTGTGAATTAGGTCCCCTTGTGAGGATAGAGCCGCAGCACTGTCAGTATGTTAAAGTGCAGCCTGAGGACTGTGAGGAAATTGTTGAGAAAACGGTAAAACAGGGAATACCTGTAGAGCGCCTGTTCTACAAAAAAGAGGGGATTTCTTACGGAGCAGTGGATGAAATCCCATATTTTGCCCGTCAGACCAGAATCGTGCTGGAACAATGCGGAAATATTGATGCAGAATCCGTGGAGGAGTATATGGCTGCAGGCGGATTTAGCGCGTTGAAAAAAGCATTGTTTGCCATGACGCCGGAAGCTGTGATTGCAGAAGTAGAGTTTTCAGGGCTTCGGGGACGCGGCGGCGGCGGATTTCCAGCAGGCCGGAAATGGAGACAAGTGGCTGCCCACAAAGAGGAGCCCCTTAAGTATATTGTGTGCAATGGCGATGAAGGGGATCCGGGAGCCTTCATGGACGGAAGCGTTATGGAGGGAGACCCCTGTCGCCTTATCGAAGGCATGATGCTGGCAGGATATGCAGTTGGTGCATCGGAAGGCTTCATCTATGTACGTGCTGAGTACCCATTGTCCGTGGCAAGATTGAGGCAGGCCATAGGGCAGATGGAGGAAAGAGGACTGCTTGGAGATTCCATTTTAGGCACTGGTTTTTCATTCCATCTGCACATCAACAGAGGGGCAGGCGCGTTTGTATGCGGGGAAGGCAGCGCCCTGACCGCATCTATTGAAGGGCACAGAGGTATGCCCAGGGTTAAGCCGCCCAGGACTGTGGACCAGGGTCTGTGGGGAAAGCCTACCGTGCTCAATAACGTGGAGACGTACGCTAATCTGCCGGGTATTATTGTCAACGGAGGGAAATGGTTTCGCACTATAGGCACAGAAAACAGCACCGGAACAAAGACTTTTTCTGTCACTGGATGTATTGAGAACACGGGCCTGGTGGAGGTCCCTATGGGGACGACCCTGCGGACAATCATTTATGATATCTGCGGAGGGCTGAAAGAGGGAAGTGAATTCAAGGCAGTACAGATTGGCGGACCGTCAGGTGGGTGTCTTACGGAAGAACATTTAGATGAACCCCTGGATTTTGATTCTGTCCAGAAATTCAATGTAATTATAGGATCCGGTGGTTTGGTGGTCATGGATAAGCATACTTGTATGGTGGAAGTGGCAAGATTTTTCATGAATTTTACCCAAAGGGAAAGCTGCGGCAAATGTGTACCGTGCCGGGAAGGAACAAAGCGGATGCTGGAGATACTTGAACGAATTGTGGAAGGGAAAGGGGAGCCAGATGATATTGAACGGTTGGAACAACTGGCGGATATGATATCCAACACTGCGTTGTGTGGACTTGGAAAGAGTGCTCCTCTTCCTGTTATCAGTACCATAAAAGCATTCCGGAAAGAGTATTTGGAACATATTAATGAGAAAAAGTGCAGGGCAGGAGTCTGTCAGAGCATGAAGACGTATATCATTGATGAGGAAACATGCAGGGGATGTTCTAAATGCGCAAAGGGATGTCCGGCAGGGGCGATTGCAGGAGAGTTAAAGCATGTATTTACAATCCGGCAGCAGCAGTGCATTAAGTGCGGGGCCTGTGCGGAGGCATGCCCATTTGGTGCAGTTCATATCCAATCATAGAGCATAGGGGGGGGGGCAGAAAAAATTATGGGATTTATGACAATAGACAGAATACGGGTTGAATTTACGGATGAACCCAATGTTTTATCTGTGATTCGAAAGGCAGATATTGATATTCCAACGCTGTGTTATCATTCGGAGTTATCCATTTATGGAGCCTGCAGGCTGTGTACGGTGGAGAATGAACGAGGGAAGACATTTGCATCATGTTCCGAACCTCCAAGGGATGGAATGGTCATTTATACCAATACGCCGCGTCTCATGAAATACCGGAAGATGATACTGGAGCTATTACTTGCAGCTCATTGCAGGGATTGCACCACCTGTATCAAGAGCGGGGAATGCCATTTGCAGGAATTGGCCCACCGTATGGGAGTGACTCATGTAGGTTATGAAAATACAAAAACGCAGTATCCCATCGATATGAGTTCTCCGGCTATTGTGAGAGACCCAAATAAATGCATACTCTGCGGCGACTGCGTTCGCATGTGCGACAATGTACAGTCCGTCAATGCAATCGATTTTGCCTATCGGGGAACGGAAGCCCTGGTGACACCTGCCTTTAACAAAAACATTGCAGAGACGGATTGTGTGAATTGTGGACAATGCAGGGCAGTCTGTCCCACAGGCGCAATCAGCATCAATACTAATATTGAAGTCATATGGGAGGCATTGGCTGACCCAAATACAAAGGTGGTGGCTCAGGTGGCTCCAGCGGTAAGGGTGGCAGTAGGAGACTTTTTTGGTATGGCGCGGGGAGAGAACGTGATGGGGAAGATTGTAAATGTGCTCCACCGGATGGGATTTGATGAGGTGTTTGATACGGCCTATGGTGCGGATCTGACAGTAATTGAGGAATCCAAAGAATTTCTGGAACGGTTGGTTTCGGGAAAAAACCTTCCACTCTTTACTTCCTGTTGTCCGGCATGGGTAAGCTTTTGTGAAAACCGGTATCCTGAGTTCAAACAAAATCTGTCCACTTGCAGGTCACCCCAGCAGATGTTCGGTGCGGTCATACAGGAGTATTACAGGAATCCCCAGAAAAGTGGTGGAAAGAAACTACTGTCAGTATCCATTATGCCGTGTACAGCAAAAAAGGCAGAAATACTGCAGGAGGAATCCAAGACAAACGGAAAGGCAGACGTGGACTATGTACTGACCACTACAGAACTGGTTACGATGATTAGAAAGTCGGGCATCAGATTTGAAAACATAGACATTGAATCTTCGGACATGCCCTTCGGGATTGGATCCGGGGCAGGTGTCATTTTCGGAAACACAGGCGGAGTAATGGAAGCCGTTTTGCGCCGGTTATGTGAAGGGCATGACAGGACAGAGATGGACCAGATTCGGTACAGTGGTGTAAGAGGGGAAGAGGGATTGAAAGAGATTACTTATGATTACAACGGAAGGAAAATACGGGCAGCCATTGTAAGTGGTCTTGCAAATGCAGACATGCTGATGAAGCGTATCGGGAACAAAGAAGCGGAGTATGATTTTGTGGAGGTCATGGCTTGCAGAAGGGGATGCATCATGGGCGGCGGTCAGCCGGTTCCGGCCGGTCCAAGGACCAAGGCGGCGAGGGCAAAGGGGCTGTATGACACTGATATCAATACACAGATAAAGAAATCCAATGAGAATCCCCTTGTGCTTTCTTTGTATGAGAATCTCCTGAAGGGAAGGGAACATAAGCTGCTGCATCGCAATATGGCAATGGGAGACATTCAGGGCTAGAAGGATTCTGTCACATTTAAACCGGATTAGGTGGCTGCAGGTGGAAAAAAGGTGCGGAATGTGTTATGCTTGTAAAAAGCATTGGAGGGAGTTATGAATCTGACAGACTTAGAATTTGTGATTGCAGTGGAACGGCATGGTTCCATCTCAAAGGCGGCCAAGGAGTTGTTTGTGGCCCAGCCCAATTTGAGTAAGGTAATCAGAACCTTGGAAAAAGAATTCGGGATTGTCATCTTTGAACGGACCTCAAAAGGAGTGGTTACCACCAGCGAGGGGCAGGCATTCATTCAAAAAGCTAAGAATATCATGAAAGATGTGGCCTCCTTGAAGGGCGAGTTTGAGGATACGGCGGTAAAGCAGGAAAAGCTGAGGATATCGGTACCAAGAGCCAGTTATATTACATATGCATTTACAAAATATGTAAATTCAATCCCCCATGAGAGCCAGCTGTCCATATCCTTTGTGGAGTGTAATTCCACTACGGCCATTAATAATATATTGTCGTCCAAATATGGGTTGGGGATTATACGGTATGAGATGACATACGAGGATTATTTCCTTATGTTCCTGCAGTTAAAAGGGCTTCAGCACGAAACGGTTATGGAGTTCGATTACCAGATTCTCCTGTCAGCGGACAGTCCCCTGGCATTGTATCCGGTCATTGCGGAGAAGGACCTGGATGGTTATATTGAAATAGTCCACGGGGATACCCAGCTCCCCAGCGGTGAATATCTGGAGCTGCCGCCGGACAGTGGCCGGGGGAGCCAGGCCGACCGGATTTACGTGTGCGAGCGGGGAAGCCAGTTCGACCTTCTGGCCATGGTGCCCCATACATATATGTGGGTATCCCCCATGCCAAAGCAGACATTGGAGCGGTATGGCCTGGTCCAGAGAAGCAGCGCAGGCAGGCCCAGGAAGATGAAGGACCTTTTGGTGTACCAGATGGAACACAGAAAGAACCGAAGCGAGAAGGCGTTTATTGAGATGCTGAAAGGTACCAGGGATGAAATTATGACACCTGCTAAGCTATAAGGGAAAATATATAAAAAAAGAGTGAAATGGATAGAAAAAAAAGAAACAGTATGGTGATTGTGCTGTTTCTTTTTTGTTGTCATTGTGTAAATGGCACAAAAAATAGAGAATATCTATACATAAAACATATAGGTCGCATATAATTTATAAATGTGAAATAAATAACAAACCGTGCTATAGTTAAGATATCAATAGTGATAAATGAAAGGAGACATCTGAATGGAACGGAAAACAGCGCTTTACGATTGTCATGTGGCTTGCGGAGGGAAAATGGTTCCCTTTGCCGGTTATTCACTGCCTGTTCAGTATAAGACTGGGGTCATTAAGGAGCATATGGCAGTCAGGACACAGGCGGGATTATTTGATGTGTCACATATGGGAGAGGTATTGTTTGAGGGGCCGGATGCACTAAAGAATATCAACTACATACTGACCAATGATTTCACAAACATGTATGATGGTCAGGTCCGCTACAGCGTAATGTGCTACGAGGACGGCGGAGTGGTGGACGACCTGATTGTATACCGTTATAACCAGGAGAAATATCTGGTGGTTGTGAATGCGGCAAATCGTGAAAAAGATGTCAATTGGATGAAGGACCATTTGAATGGGGACGTGGTATTTACAGATATCTCGGACGAATTATCCCAGCTGGCAATCCAGGGCCCTAATGCAGATGCCATCCTGAGAAAACTTACAAAAGATGAAGATATTCCTGAAAAATACTACAGCTTTGTTCCGGAAGGCATTGTAGGCGGCATCAAGTGCATCGTATCCCAGACTGGCTATACAGGTGAAAGCGGCTACGAGCTGTACGTGAACAATGAGGATGCACCTAAATTATGGAACATGCTTCTGGAAGCAGGGGAAGCAGAGGGCCTGATTCCATGCGGACTGGGAGCCAGAGATACTCTTCGTCTGGAGGCAGCCATGCCATTATATGGTCATGAGATGGATGCCGCCATTCACCCATTGGAGACAGGACTTAAGTTTGCAGTGAAGATGCAGAAGGATGATTTCATCGGAAAGAAAGCACTGGAAGAGAAGTCCGTCCTCACACGCAAGCGCGTAGGTCTTAGGATGATTGGAAGGGGCATTGCCAGGGAGAATGAGAAGGTATACGCAGGTGACAGGGAAGTGGGATGGACAACATCGGGGACCCATTGTCCATTCCTGGGTTATGCCATAGCAATGGCCATTCTGGATTTGGATTGTACGGAAATAGGGACAAAGGTGGAAGTGGAGGTCCGCGGGCGCCGCATTGAGGCCGAGGTGGTGGCCTTGCCATTCTACAAAAAAGCAAAATAATATATATAATATTAATTTTCATAACAAAAATCAGGAGGAGGAACAGACATGAACGTTTTAGAGAATTTAAAGTACAGCAGGTCACATGAGTGGGTGGAGGAAGTGGATGAGACCACGGTAAGAGTGGGGCTTACGGACTTTGCACAGCATGAGCTGGGAGATTTGGTTTTTGTAAACTTACCTGAGGTGGGGGATACGGTTACTGTGAAAGAGGCGTTTGCGGACGTGGAGAGTGTAAAGGCGGTTTCCGACGTGTACAGTCCTGTTACAGGCGTTATATCCGCAGTGAACGAGGATATCCTGGACAGCCCGGAGATGATTAATGAGGCCCCATATGAGGCATGGCTTATAGAGGTAAAGGAAGTATCTGAAAGAGAAGAATTAGTGGACAGCGCAGCATATGAGAAGATATGTGAAGAGGAGGGCTAAGGCATGGGAAAATATGTTCCATCTACCTCTGAGGAACAGCAGGAGATGCTGAAGGCCGTGGGAGTCAGCTCTTTTGACGAGCTGTACACAGTAGTACCATCCGGCATGAAGGTTGACAGGCTTGCCATACCGGAGGGGAAGTCGGAGCTGGAGGTCAGCGGAATCGTCAGGGCCATGGCAGCTAAGAATAAGGTATACAGCTCCATTTTCCGCGGGGCAGGCGCCTATAACCATTATATACCATCCATTGTAAAGAGCATTACAGGCAAAGAAGAATTCCTGACGGCATATACCCCTTATCAGGCGGAAATCAGCCAGGGAATCCTTCAGTCCATCTTTGAATACCAGACCATGATTTGTGAACTCACCGATATGGATGTATCCAATGCCTCTGTTTATGACGGCGCGTCCGCAGCCGCAGAGGCCATGGCCATGTGCCATAACCGCAAGAAAAAGAAAACGGTGATATCCGGGGCAGCCAATCCCATGACCATACAGACCATACAGACATACTGCGAAGGAAACAACACAGAGGCTGTGGTGGTTCCGGCCAAGGACGGAAAGACCGACCTTAAAGCCCTGATGGAGGCCATGGACCAGACCACCTCAGGCGTGTTCATCCAGCAGCCCAGCTATTTCGGACAGATTGAGGATGCGGCTGCCATTGGTGAGGCGGTACATGCCGCAGGCGCCAAATTTGTGATGGGCATATACCCCATTGCGGGCGCCGCCCTTAAATCGCCAAGGGAGTGCGGCGCTGATGTGGTCACCGGTGAAGGCCAGCCCCTGGGTATGTCCCTGGCATTCGGCGGCCCTTATCTGGGATTTATGGCTTGTACCCATGACATGATGCGTCAGCTCCCCGGACGTATTGTGGGCGAGACAAAGGATGTGGACGGAAGGCGGGCGTATGTGCTGACGCTTCAGGCAAGGGAGCAGCATATACGAAGGGAAAAGGCATCCTCCAACATCTGTTCCAACCAGGCCCTCTGCGCCATGACGGCAGCGGTTTACATGGCATCCATGGGAACGACCGGCGTCAGCCAGGTGGCTTCCCTGTGCTATTCCAAGGCGCACTATGCAGCGGCAGAAATCAGTAGGATTCCGGGATTTGAGCTGGTAAACCAAGGGGATTTCTTCAATGAATTCGTCACAAAGATTCCCTGCGATGCAGATGTGCTGCTTAAGAAACTGAGCGACCATGATATATTGGGCGGATACCCAGTAGAGGGAGGCATACTCTGGTGTGTCACCGAGATGAATTCCAAGGCGCAGATTGATGCTCTGGCAGAGTGTTTGAAGGAGGTGCGTGCATAATGGAACTGATTTTTGAGAAAAGCAGAGTGGGGCATGGATGCTCACTGCTTCCGGCCTGCGATGTACCTGTTGCAGAGATTCCGGCCCGGGAGGCCAGAAAAAAGGCTCCCAGATTTCCGCAGATGGCTGAAATTGATATCTCCAGACATTATACAGAACTGATGAAACGTACACATGGTGTAAATGACGGATTTTATCCTCTGGGCTCCTGTACCATGAAATATAATCCAAAGCTGAATGAAGAGATGGCAGCCCTTCCTGGCTTTACAGGCGTCCATCCCCTGCAGCCGGAAGAAACAGTCCAGGGATGCCTGGAAGTGCTGGTAAAGGCAGAGGAACTGCTCTGTGAGATTACAGGCATGGACCAGATGACATTCCAGCCCGCGGCAGGCGCCCACGGCGAATATACCGGGTTGCTGCTGATTAAGGCATACCACAAAGCCAGGGGCGATATGAAACGCACCAAAATCATTGTACCGGATACCGCTCACGGAACCAACCCTGCTTCCTGTACCATGGCGGGATTTACCGTAATCAGCATTCCGTCCAATGATGAGGGCTGTGTGGACCTTGATAAGCTGAGGGAGGTTGTGGGAGATGATACGGCTGGACTTATGCTTACCAATCCAAACACAGTGGGTATATTTGACCGCAATATACTGGAAATCACAAAAATCATGCATGAGGCAGGAGGACTGAACTACTATGACGGGGCAAACCTGAATGCCGTCATGGGAATCGCCCGTCCGGGCGATATGGGATTTGACGTGATTCATCTGAACCTGCATAAGACCTTCTCCACGCCTCACGGAGGCGGCGGGCCTGGTTCAGGCGCTGTCGGGTGCAAGGATATACTGGCTCCGTTCCTTCCCAAGTATCATGCGGTGAAATCCGAAAAGGGCTATGCATTTGAGAACCCGGCCCAAACCATTGGTTCCGTAAAGGAGTTTTACGGTAACTTCCTGGTGGTAGTGCGCGCCCTGAGCTACATATTGGTCCTGGGCAATGAGGGTATACCGGAAGCAGCCGAAAATGCAGTGCTCAACGCCAATTACATGCGTGTGAAGCTGCAGGACACCTTTGATATTGCATTCAACAATATCTGTATGCATGAGTTTGTTATGAGCATGACCAGGCTCAAGAAATTGAATGGGGTTTCTGCTCTTGATTTTGCAAAGGGACTGCTGGACCATGGAGTCCATCCGCCGACCATGTACTTCCCGCTGATTGTGGATGAGGCTTTGATGGTGGAGCCCACGGAGACAGAGTCTAAGGAGACTCTGGACAACGTAGTGGATATTTTCAAGGAGATTTATAAAAATTCCGTGGAGAATCCGGAAGCCATGCATGAAGCTCCCCACTCCACGCCGGTACGCCGGCTGGATGAGGTTGGCGCTGCGCGCAATCCGGTGCTAAAATATTCCGGCTGGAAGTAGAGAGAAAAGCAGAGGGTAAAACACCTAGCATACATGTAAGAATGCGCCTGGGGCGCTGACAGCCGTAGTCCGCTACGTCTGGTGTCCCAGGCATGTTTTATATAAGGAGAAGAGTAAAATGGGTGAGAGATATGAATTAATTGTGCTGGGAGCTGGCCCGGGCGGCTATGTTGCGGCCATCAAGGCAGCACAGATGGGGCACAGGGTGGCTGTGGTGGAAAGCCGGGATGTGGGCGGAACCTGCCTGAACCGGGGATGCATCCCCACAAAAACCCTGGTACATGCGGCAGAGGTGCTGGAGGAGATTCGTTCCTGTGAGAAGCTGGGCATTCATGTAGGGCAGGTATCCTATGACTTTGCCGGGATGCATGAGCGCAAGGCAGAGGTGGTGGAACAGCTGCGAGGAGGAATCGAGGGCCTGTTTAAGGCCTATAAGATAGACTTAATCAGGGGATGCGGCATTATACTGGATTCCAACAGAATACAGGTGGGGGACCAGGCTTACGAGACAGACAGGATTCTCATTGCAACTGGTTCCAAGCCTGCCATGCCCCCAATTCCAGGACTGACTCTTCCGGGAGTGGTGACCAGCGATGAAATGCTGGAGGGGAAAGGTGTTTACTGTAAAAAACTGGTAATCATAGGCGGAGGCGTGATTGGCGTGGAGTTTGCAACCATTTACCATGCTCTGGGATGCGAGGTTACAATCATTGAGGCCCTGGACCGTATCCTGCCCACCCTGGACCGGGAGGTTTCACAGAACCTGACCATGATTCTTAAAAAAAGAGGAATCAAGGTGTATACAGGCGCACGGGTGGACCGGGTAGAGCATACGGACCAGTCAGTACAGACAGCGCAGGAGAAGGGGCTGGCGGTGTATTTTATGTCTAAGGAAAAAGAACAGTGTGTAGAGACTGAGCGGGTCCTGGTTTCCATTGGCCGAAGGGCCAATACAGAGGGAATCTGTCCTCCTTCATTAAATTTGCAGATGCAGAGAGGAATGATTCCGGTGGATGACTCTTTTGAAACCTGCATTAAGGGGATCTATGCCATTGGTGATATTGTTCTGGGAGGCATACAGCTGGCCCATGTGGCTTCCGCCCAGGCAGTCAACGCGGTGTGCTCCATGTTTGGGGAAAGGGCACCCATGAATCTTTCCTGTATCCCGTCCTGCATTTACACCAATCCGGAAATTGCAGCGGTGGGCATGACGGCTGATGAGGCCAAGATGCGGGGAATCAGGACCATCACAGGCAAGGCCATCATGTCGTCCAATGGAAAGACTGTGATTGAAATGGCGGACAGGGGTTTTGTAAAGCTGGTCTTTGAGGAAGAAAGCAAGGTGCTTCTGGGGGCGGTGCTTATGTGCTCCAGGGCAACAGACATGATTACCGGACTGAGCGACGGGGTTGCGGGTAAGCTGACCATGAGTCAGCTGGCTGCCACGGTCCGGCCCCATCCCACCTTCAGTGAGGCAATAGGTGAAGCCATTGAGGATGCAGACGGCGGTGCAATTCATGCTGCGCCCAGAAGAAAATAGAGGAGGAAGATAAAATGGGATATAAGAGTGATATTGAGATTGCACAGGAAGCAAAGGCAAGACCAATCAACGAGATTGCAGGCGCACTGGGGATTCCGGAAAAATATATTGAAAATTACGGACCATACAAGGCTAAAATTGACTACCGCTATTACAACGATGCATTAAAGGACAGACCTGATGCAAAGCTGGTGCTGGTGACAGCCATCAATCCCACGCCTGCAGGTGAGGGCAAGACAACCGTGACCATCGGTCTGGCAGACGCCCTGAACCGTCTGGATAAGAAGGCCATGATTGCCATGAGAGAACCTTCCCTGGGACCTGTTTTTGGAGTTAAGGGCGGGGCTGCCGGCGGAGGATATGCGCAGGTTGTTCCTATGGAGGATATCAACCTTCATTTTACAGGCGACCTCCACGCCATCGGAGCTGCCAACAACCTGCTGGCGGCTATGCTTGACAACCATATCCACCAGGGAAACGCCCTGCGCATCGATACCAAGCGCATTACCTTCAGAAGGGCGGTGGACATGAACGACCGCCAGCTTCGGAATATTGTGGACGGATTAGGGGGAAAGCCGGACGGTACAATCCGTCAGGATGGATTTGATATCACGGTGGCTTCTGAGGTAATGGCCGTATTCTGCCTTGCAAACGACATCATGGACTTGAAGGAACGCCTGGCCAGGATTATAGTAGCCTATGACCTGGACGGCCAGCCGGTAACCGCCGGACAGTTAAAGGCCCAGGGCGCCATGGCAGCCCTTTTAAAGGACGCCTTGAAGCCGAACCTGGTGCAGTCCTTGGAGGGAACCCCTGCCTTTGTGCACGGCGGCCCCTTTGCCAATATTGCCCACGGATGCAACAGCGTCATTGCCACAAAGATGGGCTGTAAATTAGCGGATTATATGGTGACTGAGGCAGGATTCGGAGCAGACCTGGGGGCGGAGAAATTTGTGGATATCAAGTGCCGCATGTCCGGGCTGCGTCCAAATGCAGTTGTTCTGGTGGCCACAATACGCGCTTTAAAATATAACGGCGGAGTACCTAAGGCAGAACTGAATAATGAGAATCTGGAAGCCCTGAATAAGGGAATTCCCAACCTGTTAAAGCATATTGAGAATATCACTACCGTATACCATCTGCCGGCAGTGGTCGCTATTAATAAATTCCCGTCCGACACAGCGGCCGAGTTGGAGCTGGTTGAGAACAAGTGCAGGGAGCTGGGAGTCAATGTGGCCCTGACCGATGTATGGGGCAGAGGCGGAGCAGGCGGGGAAGCCCTGGCAAAGGAAGTAATCCGGTTGTCTGAAGGCAGGAGCACCATGGAATTTGTGTATGACACCAATCTGCCTATCAAGGAGAAGATAGAGGCAATTGCAGCCAGGGTGTACGGTGCGGACGGGGTGGAGTTTGCTCCAAAGGCATTAAAGGAAATGAAGAATCTGGAGAGCCTGGGATATGGAAATCTGCCTGTCTGTATGGCTAAGACACAGTATTCCCTTACGGATAATGCCAAGCTTCTTGGCAGGCCCCGGGGCTTTAAAATATCCATTAGGGACATCACTGCATCTGTGGGAGCCGGATTCCTGGTGGCCCTGGCAGGTGATATTATGAAAATGCCGGGACTTCCAAAGGTGCCTGCGGCTGAAAAAATCGATGTGGATGAAAATGGATCTATCTCAGGATTATTCTAAAATGGAGAATGACGATATGATGCTGGATAAGAAGGTAACGGAGTTTCTGGATGTACTGTCAAGCAATGAGCCTGTTCCGGGCGGCGGAGGGGCATCGGCCACAGTGGGGGCCATGGGGGTCGCCCTTGGAATTATGGTTGGCAACTTGACGCTGGGCAAGAGGAAGTATGCGGATGTGGAGCCGGATATAAAGGAACTGATTGAAAAGTCACAGAGTCTCATGGATGAGTTAAAGCATTTGACAGACGAGGACGCAAGGGTGTTTGAGCCTCTATCCAGGGCCTATGGATTACCCAGGGGAACAGAGGAAGAAAAAGCCGCCAGAGAGGCTGTCATGGAACATGCGCTGTTGGAAGCCAGTCTGGTTCCACTGCAGATTGTGGAAAAGGCGTATGAGTCACTGACCCTTTTAGAGGAGCTGGGAGAAAAGGGGACCCGGATTGCTTTAAGCGACGTGGGAGTAGGCGCATTGTTTGCCAGAGCTGCCCTGGAGGGGGCATCCCTGAACATTTTTATCAACACAAAGCTGATGAAGGACCGGACCCAGGCAGAGGATTTGAATGCCAGGACAGAGGAACTCATAGACAAGGGCAGGGCGCTGTCCGACAAGGTGTACGGCGCTGTGCTTAAACACATCAAGTAGCAGGGAGGATGCAATGACAAAGACGAAACATATGGTATGGATGGGTATCCTGATTGCTGTATCCATTGTATTGTCAAGATTTCTATCCTTTTCAGCATGGAATGTTAAAATTGGTTTTGCATTTATACCCATAGTTATTGGCGCGGTTCTCTTCGGACCTGTGCAGGGAGGCATAGCAGCAGCGGCTGCAGATTTTCTGGGGGCCATACTGTTTCCAATAGGAATGTATTTTCCGGGTTTTACAGTAACTGCATTTTTAACCGGACTAACCTATGGAATCCTGCTGCATAAAAACAGGTCTATGTTTCGGATTGCATGCGCCGTGCTGATTGTACAGCTGGTCTACGGGCTTCTGCTTAATACCTGCTGGATTTCACTGCTGTACGGGGCACCCTACCTGGCCCTTTTGTCCACCAGAATCGTCCAGTACGTGGTTCTGATACCGGTGCAGTTTGTAATCATTGCAAGGATGTATGTTCTGGGCAGCAAGAAATACCATATACTTCAGGAAAACTCATAAAAATGATTTCGGGAGGGGGAAAGATATTCCCCTCCTGATTCATCATATACCTGCATTGCCAGAAAGGAGATTGGATATTATGAAAGAGATAAAGGGTTCAGATGTGGCCAGACAGATGAAGGAGCAGATGACGGTCCAGATAGAGGAATTGAAAGGATATATTCCCCATCTGGCAATTATCCGGGTGGGAGAACGCCCGGACGATATCTCTTATGAGAAAGGAGCCACAAAACGTGCCCAGAGATTGGGACTGCGCTGCACATCCTTTTTGTTTCCTGCTGAAATCAGTCATGACCAGTTTGTGGAGGAGTTCCAGAAAATCAACCGGAATCCGGATGTGGACGGAATCCTCATGCTGAGGCCACTTCCAAAGCAGATTGACGAGAAGGAAATCGAGAGCCTGATTGATGTTAAAAAGGATATTGACTGCATCAGTCCCATAAATCTGGCAAAGGTTTTTGCCGGTGATTCGGATGCATATGCGCCCTGTACGGCCGAGGCAGTAATGGAGATGCTTGCATATGAGGGAATTGAGCTGAAGGGCAAGCGTGTGACTGTGGTGGGAAGAAGCCTGGTGGTGGGAAAACCCTTGGCAATGCTGATGCTGGGACAGCACGCGACCGTAACCATATGCCACACAAGGACCGCGGACTTTACAGGGACCTGCCGGAATGCGGAGATTCTGGTGGCTGCAGCGGGTAAGGCCCGCATGATTAAGGCGGAGCATGTGGCAGAGGGGGCTGTGGTCATTGATGTGGGAATTAACGTGGATGAGGACGGAAGCCTGTGCGGCGATGTGGATTTTGACCAGGTGAAGACAAAGGCAGGAGTGCTGACGCCAGTGCCGGGAGGCGTGGGAAGCGTTACCACACTGGTGCTGCTAAAACACCTGATTCGATCTGCAAAAGAAAAGATTGGATAAGCCATGGGGGAACATGTAAAAACATTTTTAGATGCTTTTTTGGCAGGAATCGTCATTGGTATAGGCGGGGGGGGGGGGGGGTTACCTGGGTGTAGAGAACCGGATTGCAGGCTCCCTTCTGTTTACTGTGGGCCTTTATGCCATTGTGCTGAATCAGTTTGCTCTCTATACGGGTAAAATAGGATACGCACTGGGGCGTCCACTGGCATATATGGCTGAGATGGGAGTTGTCTGGTTTGGGAATCTGTGCGGAACCTTTACCACCGGCACCCTGGTATCCTTTACCAGGCTTAAGACAGCCCGGGCCGCCGCTGGGATATGCGCCGTGAAACTGGAGGACAGTCTGTCAGGCATATTGATACTGGCCTTTTTCTGCGGGATGCTGATGTACATTGCTGTGGACGGATACAAGTCAAAGGGGAATCCGGTTATCCTGTTTTTGGGAGTCAGCGTGTTCATACTGGCTGGATTTGAACATTGTATTGCCAATATGTTTTATTTTACCGTGGCAGGTGTGTGGTCCCTTAAAGCACTGGTCTATATTCTGGTTATGACACTGGGAAACAGCGCAGGAGGAATGTTCATACCATTTATTCGGAAAGTGGGTCAGAGGACATAAACACACGAATGGCAGACGACCTCCCCTGGTCAGGAATACGAAACCAGGGGAGGTCTTTGCTTTGTTATGTCAATTATTCAGGCATCAGCTGTCTTCTTGAGACAGGACATGATGTGTTCGCAGACCATAACCAGCTGCCCGTTCTGGTTGAAGATTTCCAAAGCCTCTGTTATAAAGCCTCTGTCAGGATGCTTTGGATTTTCGCGTTTTTCTTTTAAGGTAACTTTCACATGGATGGTATCCCCTATGAAAACCGGATGGATAAAGCGCATATGGTCATATCCATAGGAAAAAGCAGCCGGATTAATCAGGTTGGCAGTCATGCCCACTGCAATGGAGAAGGTGAGTGTGCCGTGGGCGATACGTTTTCCGAATTCAGTGGTTTTTGCAAATTCCGCATCCATATGGTGGGGAAAGAAGTCTCCTGTCTGACCGGCATGAAGGACAATGTCCGTTTCTGTAATGGTGCGTCCAATGGATTCGCGGACGCTTCCTATTTCATATTCTTCAAAATAAATAGTCTGTTCCATGTTGATTCTCCTTGTAATATATATATTGATTGTTATGCTGTCCTATAGCAGGGGCAGCTTTTGCGCTTTTATAATGTTCCCTGTCAATGGTAATTGGGCACCGGGTGGTGGCAAACTCTGTTCCGCCAGGGGTGCGGACAGTCTGAAGCATATCTAATTCCTTAAAACCGTCTGTTTTAAATAACTTATCCCAGGTATATACATCCGCGCACCATACATCGGCGGGCTCCAGCTTTGACAGCCAGTATTCTGTGGTTCGGGTTTTCAGGTGGTCAGCTAGCAGCGACTTTATCTCATCCCGCCTGGTACACCATGTTTCAGAGTCCGTGTACCCTATGAGGGAATCACAGCTTATAAGTTTCCCCAGCACAGGCACGGGTACCATGGCAATGGCAAGGTAGCCGTCAAGGGTCTGGTATATGCCGTAAGGCGCATTGATATAGCCATTTGCGTTATTGACTGCAGAACGCTCAGGCGACTGCCCGCCGTCATTCAGATAGGTGGTAAAGACTTCAAACTGCATATCCATCACGGACTCCAGCATGCTGACATGTACATAAGAGCCTTCACCGCAGGAAGCCCGTTTTATGAGTGCGGCCAGGATGCCTTGGGCCAGGTGCTGGCCGGCGAACAAATCCGCCACGGAAAGTCCCATGGGAGTCGGGGGCTGATTCTGGTTCCCATTGAGCCAGGCCAGGCCGGACAGGGACTGGACCAACAAATCCTGGCCAGGCATAGGGCTCCATGGACCCTTTTTTCCATAACCTGTAATCTCACCATAAATCATGGACGGACAGTGCTGCTTTACAGAAGCGTAATCCAGTCCCAGCTTTTCCACCACTCCGGGACGGAAATTCACGACCATGACATCTGCCTTCCCAATCAATGACCATAGTATATCCCGGGAAGCTGGATTTTTTAAATCAATGGATACCCCGTACTTGTTGCGGTTGATGGAGTGGAACAGGGAACTGTCATTCTCTATTATCAGATTGGACACATACAGGGTGCGGCATATATCGCCTCCGTCAGGACGCTCTACCTTGATGACGCGGGCCCCAAAATCTGCCAGACGCAGGGTGGCGGAAGGGGCGGATAAAAACTGGCTGAAGTCCAGTATGGTGATACCTTCTAATGGTTTCATGCTTCCTCTCCCTCCTTTAAATGAAATTCTTCGATGATTTCCAGTGTATGTTCGCCCAGCAGAGGCGCATGGGTTTCATTTTTTATGGGGCCATCACCAAAGGAGATGGGACAGCGGGTGGTAAATATGTCATTGCCTCCGGGCCGCCTGATGTTGAGAAGCATATCCAGAGTATGGAACTGTTCTGACTGGAGCAGCTGGTCCCAGGAGTATACATCGGAGCACCAGTACCCGCCGGCATTAAGGGCTTTAAGCCAGCTGGCCGTGGTCCTGTGTAAGAGGTGGGAGCCAATGAGCTGTTTAATCTCATCCCGCTTTGTGAACCATTCTTCCTGATTGTCGTAAGAACTGAGGGCAGGGCATTCAATAAGCCGGCCCAACTCGGGTATGCTTCCCATGGCCAGGGCTATATAACCGTCTTCTGTCCGGTAGATTCCGTAAGGGGCTCCCAGATATGCATGGGCATTGTGGAAGGCGCTGCGCTTGGGAGGCTTATGTCCATCATTTAAAAAGGTGGTTATGACTTCAAACTGCATATCCAGAATGGATTCTAAAAGGCTGACCTCCACCAAACCTCCCAGGCCCGTGCTGAAACGGCGGAACAGGCAGGCCATAATGCCTTCCGCCAGATGGATGCCGGTGTAGGAATCTGCCAGGGAGAGGGCAAACGGCATGGGCGGCTGTCCGTCATCACCGTTGAGCCATGCCAGCCCGGAAATGGATTGAACCAGAAGGTCCTGTCCCGGTTTTTTGTTCCATGGGCCGGTGGCTCCATAACCGGTAACGGTTCCGTACACCATGCGGGGGTTGATGGATTTGACTGTCTCATAGTCCAGTCCTATTTTTTTCATGACGCCGGGACGGAAATTTTCAATCATTACATCAGAACGCCGGATTAGTTTTTTTACCATATTCATGTCCTCCGGCGATTTTAAATCAGCACAGAAACTTTGTTTATTCCGGTTTATGGTCTGGAACAGGACGCTGTCCCCCATGCTGTCCAGATTGTGCAGCTTCATCTGTCTGGAGCCGTCTCCGCTCCCCGGTCGTTCAATTTTGATGACACGGGCCCCCATATCGGCAAGCCTGAGGGCTGCGGAGGGGCCGGCCAGATACTGGCTAAAGTCCAGGACAATCATATTTTCCAAAGGTTTCATTTGGATTCCTCCCTGGATTTTCTGTAGAGCTGGTTCAGCTGGTCAAGCACATGGGCCGGACTGCCTCCGTTCATAATGTAATCCTGTATATAGTCTCCGGCATGGTCCTGGAAATACAGGTAACCGTTGTAACGGGGACGGAGATAGGAATGGTCCAGAGTATTCAGGGTATCTTTAAAGAAATTCATGGTCATATTGTTGTTGATTTCGTCTAGCCATGCCTTGCGGTGGCCGGGCTGCCCGCCGTTTTCTGTATACAGGGTGGTCTGAATCAGGGGAGAGGCAGCATATTCCGCAAAGCGCAGTGCCGTTTCCCTATTTTCGCATAGGCTGGACACAGCCAGTCCGGTACCCCCTAAGACACTGCGAAGCATCCTGCCGCGGTAGGTAACCAAATCCATGGCCTTTAGAGGATGGCTGCAGTAGCCTCTTCGGGAATAATTGGTGTAGCCATAGGCGTAAGGGCAGTAATACAAATCATTATCCTCAGCCAGTGCTTCATGTACCTGGATTGGGTCCCACTGGAAAATAGATTTGCTGCAGTAGGAAGCCAGCTGACGCATGTCCTCCAGGATACTTACTCCCAGGCTTGTCTCCACGATTTTGTCAGGATCGTCAAAGAAATGCTCGGTGGATGTGGCACAGTACATATAGAAATCCATCAACAGGTTTAATGGGATGCCGGCAAACGCCACATGCCCCTTTCTGGCAAGGTCCATTACATCCTTAAAATCTGCGGGAAGAGGATGTTCTCCGTTTCTAAAATAATCAGGACGGCAGACCGCAACAGGGGTGGCGGCATCAATGGCCAGTGCGCTTTGGAAACCATTGAAATTATAACTCAGGTGAGACGCGCCCACAGAGTTGGCAAGCTGGTCATCCAGATATTCCTTAGACAGATATTTTTCTAAAGGAAGCAGTATTCCTGTAGTGGCCGCGAAACCGGCCCAGGGATGGTCAATCACAAGCAGGTCGTAAGACTTTGCCAGATTTTCAATAGGTGCGTCGGCAAATTCCTGTAAAGAACGTTTTTCCCAGTGAATGGATACATCCGGGTGCAGTTCGCAAAAACGCTGTGACACCGCTGTGATGGAAGTGTAACCACGGCTGTGGGACCAGGTGATTCCATTTAATTGAATGCTCATAAGATATGTACCTCCGGTTTGTTGTGTTGTGGATATTTGTCTCTGTAGTTTGATATGTATACTGTTGATGTGGTACTACCAATAAACAATAAATGAATTAAAAAATAAATTGTTGGTACTACCATAAATGAATTATAGATAGGATAAGTATGTTTGACAATGTTAATAGTGCACAAAAAATACAGAAATTAACTGTTGAATATATGCATTGACATTACATATAACTTATTTTATGATAATCACGAACGGTTCACTGGTAGTACCAATAAATTTATCGATAAAAATCAAGGAAAAGTATAGAACGAAATATTTGGGAGGTATTAAAATGGCTTCAGCATTTTTTGTACTGTTTTTGGCATGTATTTTTCAGGGGAGCTTTGGAATCTGCTTTAAGAAGTATCAACCGTTTTCCTGGGAAGCGTTTTGGGTTCTGTTTTCTTTTATCGGAGTATTGTGTATCCCACATATTTGGTGTATGGTGGAGGTTCCTCATTATTTAAGCTATATAACAGCCACCCCTGTTCCCACGCTGATTGTGGGCGCCTTATCCGGTTTTTTCTGGGGAATCAGTTCTATATGGTACAGCAAAGCGATTGATATGATTGGCGTGTCTCTTGTAACAGGCATTAACCTGGGATTATCAAACCTTTTAGGGAGCTTTGTTCCCATGATTATACTGGGAACCTATCCGCCGGCCCGTGTTCTTGTGGTCCTTCTGTTAGGGCAGCTTATACTTTTGGGCGGTGTGATTGTCCTGTCAAAGGCGGGCTTTATGAAAAATGGAAATAATGAGGGTACTAAAACGGCAAAAGAAAAAGGAACGTCGTCCTTATTTATTACCGGGCTTATCATGGCGCTTGCCTCCGGCGCCGGTTCAGCAGCCATTAATATCGGCGCCACAGCAGCCAATTATCCGGTTGCCCTGGCTGTGAAAGAGGGGGTAAACCCAACCAGCGCAAGCCTTCTGTCCTGGGTAGTGGTATTTGCGGGAGGATTCCTGGCAAACTTTGTTTATGCCATATCAAAACTGATTAAGAACAAGACTTATACGGATTATACAAAACCCGGCTGCGCAAAAGCATACTTTAAGGTTGTGCTGACGTCAATTGTATGGTTCAGTGCGCTGGCTATCTATGGTAAGGCGACAGCCCTATTAGGTACCCTTGGTCCGGTGGTGGGCTGGGTTGCGTTCAATGGACTGGCTCTCATCATTGCCAATGCATGGGGGTTCCTGGATGGAGAATGGAAAGGATTTGAAAAGGCCAAACGTGTGGCCATATATGGAAATGCAGTTATCATAGCCGCTTTGGTGGTGGTTGGCATATCCAATGGTTTATAAAAAGGAATAAGCAGTAAATACTTAAAATCAAGAAAACCATCCGCCTGTCCGGGAGTACTTCTAAAGGAAAGGGAGGCGTGGTACAATAAAATCTGAGTATGATTTGAGGAGGTATTTTAACTATGGCGAACAGGATTGAAGAATTAAATTATGTACCGGAGATGCCTGAAAAGGCAAGGAATATCGTGATTGTCGGGGCAGGAGGAATTGTATCCGGTTCACATCTCCCTGCTTATAAGATGGCCGGGTATCCAGTAGTGGGTATTTATGACCTGGACCATGAGAAGGCTGAAAAGGCGGCAAAGGAATTTGGGATTCCCAATGCAGTGCCGGAGCTGGAACAGTTAATCGAACTGGGAGTAAGGGAAGACGCAGTCTTTGATATAGCGGTACCTGCCTCCAAGACTGCCAGTATCTTAAGGCTGCTGCCCGACAATGCTGCTGTGCTTATGCAGAAACCCATGGGTGAGAGTATAGAGCAGGCCAAAGAAATCCTGGATATCTGCCATGCCAAGAATCTGACTGCAGGTGTGAATTTCCAGCTGCGTCAGGCGCCGTATATGATTGCCGCAAGGAAACTCATCCAGGATGGCGTGATTGGAGATATTGTGGACATTGACTGGAGGGTTGTGGAACTTCATCCATGGCACTTGTGGAGTTTCCTGTTTGGCCTGGAGCGTATGGAAATTAACTATCACAGCATTCACTACATTGACTGTATCCGCAGCTTCGTGGGAAATCCAAAAGGCGTGTATTGCAAAACTATGCAGCATCCCAAGATGCAGGCTCTTTCACAGACAAGGACTGCCATTATCATGGATTACGGCGATACGCTGCGTGTGAATCTTCATATTAACCATAATCACGACTATGCGCCGGATTATCAGGAAAGTACAATGAAGATAGAAGGTATTAAGGGCGCAATCCGCATACAGCTGGGGCTTATATTGGACTATCCGACAGGCCGTCCTGATAAGGTGGAGTATATTACGGAAGACGGCAAGGGCTGGAGGGAACTGGAGGTAAAGGGAAGCTGGTTCAACGAGGCATTTATTGGGACTATGGGCGGCCTGATGAAAAAACTGGAGGATCCCTCTTATCACTATATGAACAGTGTAGAGGATGCCTACCATACCATGTGTGTGGTGGAGGCCTGCTATAAATCCAGCGAAGCCGGAGGGCTGAACGTGGATTATGCGCAGTAGGCGTATAGATTGATATTATAAGCAAGGAGGAGCACCATGAGAATCATTGATACCCATCTGCATATTCGGAATAAGGAAGAATTTTCGCTCCCGTGGCTGGATGGAGAAGGGGAAGTTCTGAACCGTACATATTCGCTGGAAGACTATAAAAACGCACTGGAGCCGGACAAGGGCTATGAGGTTGAGGCGGCTGTATATGTTGAGGTGGACTGCGCAAGAAGGGATAAGGAGAAGGAAAATCTCTTTATTGCCGGATGCTGCGCCAATCCGGGACAGATGTTTGCCGGCGCATGTATATCCGGTTATCTCAACGAGGAGGGGTTTAAGGAGTATATTGATAAATATGCATCCGAATATGTAAAGGGAGTAAGACAGGTGCTCCATGTCCCTGAAGCCTTGCCGGGAACATGCCTGGGACAGCTTTTTGTTGAAAATGTCCGTTATCTGGGAAAGAAGGGACTGGTATTTGAAGGCTGTGTACGGAATGCAGAGCTGGGCGATTTATATGAAACGGCAAAAGCCTGCCCGGATACAACCATTGTCCTGAACCATATGGGAATTGTGGACCCGGATATTATTTCTGTTCAGACGCCTTCGGAGGAAGAACAGCAGTATAAGGAACGCTGGATACTGAATATCAGAAAGCTGGCATCCCTCTCCAATGTGGTATGCAAGATTTCCGGCCTGAATCCGAAAGGGGAGTGGTTTGCGGAAACATTGAAGCCAGCAGTTGACATTGCCCTGGATTATTTTGGAGAAGACAGAGTCATGTTTGCCAGCAATTATCCTGTGTGCAACATTGCAACCGGCCTGTCCCCTTGGATTGAAGCATTGATGAAAATTACAGAGGGAAGAGGCCGTGAATTCCAGAATAAACTGTTCCGTGAAAACGCTAAACGGATATACGGTTTGTAAAGAAAAGGAGAGATACATATGTCAGATGTAAAACGTTATGGAAGTATTTCAAGATTAACACCTGAAAAGGCCGATTACTATAAGAAACTTCATGCAGCGCCGTGGAAACAAATTAATGACATGATAAAGGAGTGCAATATCCGGAATTACTCTATATATTGCCATGGAGAGTACCTATTTTCTTATTATGAGTATACTGGAGATAATTATGAGGCGGACATGGCCAAGATGGCAGCGGATTCCGAGACACAGCGGTGGTGGGGAGAGTGCGTGCCGTGTATGAACCCGCTATCGGCAGACGGTCCATGGATGGATATGCAGGAAATTTATCATTTAGATTAGAGGTCAGACAAATATGAAAAAATTATATGTGGCATCCATCACACCTTTTGATGGAAATAATCAGATAAATGATTCTGCCATGAGACAGTTATGGGATAGGAATCTTGCAGAGGGGGCCGATGGTTTTTTTATTGGAGGAAGCTCCGGGGAATGCTTCCTGCTGTCAAGGGAAGAGCGGGTACATACCTTTGAACTGGCTGGCGAATATACGGATAGGACAGAGATGTTCGCCCATGTGGGAGCTATTAGCACGGAAGAGGCCATATTCTATGCCAGAAAAGCAAAAGAAATGGGAATACAGAACATCGCAGCAACTCCGCCATTTTACTTTGGCTTTTCCGACAAGGAAATAGCAGGATATTACTACGACATTGCTGAGGCAGTGGATATGCCGGTCCTGTATTATAACATTCCTTCCAGCACCCACAGGGAGCTGAATCCGTCCCAGCCGGATTTGGCAGCCCTCCTGAAATCAGGAGCTGTGGGAGCCATCAAACACACCAATCTCAATCTCTATCAAATGGAGCGGATTCACGATGTTAATCCGGATATAAGGTGCTACGGCGGATTTGAAAATTGTATGGTTGCCTTCCTGGCCTTTGGGTGTGACGGCTTCATTGGCAGCAATTTTAATTTCATGCTGCCTCAGTACAAGAAGGTGATGGAGCTGTATCTGTCCCACCATGATGATGAGGCCAGAATTCTGCAGTCCAAATCCAACTGTATTTTGGATGCAGTGCTTAAAAACGGTTTATGCGCAAGCCTTAAATACATAGCATCTTGTCAGGGAATCCAGGCAGGAGAGGTCAGAAAGCCGATGTGTCCGCTGACGGAAAATCAGAAGGCAGAGATTGACCGGGTAATTGGGATGTATATGGAAATCAAGTGATAATGAAATGGCAGATTATTCGGATTGGCCCTGCGGTGCGCGCTGTAGGGCCATTTTTATTCCCTGGACATGAAAGGATAAGCTGTGCTATTATAGTAAGAGTAATGAGGTTATGGAAAGGGAGAGTATCAATATGGAATGTGAGCCGTTAAAGAAAGTCACATTGACGGAACAGATTATGGAACAGATTGCGGGGATGATTACGTCCGGCCAGCTGAAGCCAGGTGATAAGCTCCCAAACGAGAGGGACCTGGCAGAATTGTTTGGTGTTACGAGGAGCCGGATACGGGAGGCGTTAAGGGCCCTTTCTCTTGTGGGAATGCTGACCATCAAACCAGGAGACGGCAGTTTCGTCAGTGAGGAAGGAACAAAGGTTCCCGAAGAGACTGTCATGTGGATGTATTACCAGGAAATGAACAAGCATGATGAAATCTATGCTGCCAGGAATCTGATCGAGACGGAAGTGTATCTGACCTGTTATGATAACCGTACGCCTGAGATTCTGGAGAGGCTGGATGGATTCAGGGACAGGCTGCTGGATGTGGAGACAGAGGAAATTACAGCAGAGGCGTTTTGTCAGCTGCTGACAGATATAGATACATATGTGGGTGATGTGTGTGGCAACGGTATATACGCAAGGTTGATGCAGATTATGGTGCTGATGAGAAAAGAATCGGCCATGAAGATCCTGTCTCTGGCATCATCCAAAGAGAGCGCTGTGTTTTACCGCTGTAAGATACTGAATTCGTTCCATCAGGATGACAGGAATAAAGTAAAGAAATGCCTGAATGATTTCTTTAAATATTCAATCAGGGAAATTTCCATACAAGAATAAACGAGTTATAGGATGATAAAGGGTCAGCTGACGGATAGACAGCTGACCCTTTGGGATATAGTTTAAAACTATGGATAGGCAAATGTTTTATTTTCAAGCGATGCAGGGATTTTGGGCTGTATAACTGTAAATGCCAGGTTTTATGTCTGGATCGTACACATAACATTCATTGGAAGAATGTTATAATGAATCCATATGGATACATCTATAAAGGAGGGACATATGGATAAAACAATGTGTATCAGTGCGGACAAACGGCTGCAGGAATTTCTTGAATCAGTACCGGAGGATCATTCCCATCGCAGAATGGTGCAGCAGGAGGTAAAATGCGGATTTGGCCTGGACGGCGTCTGTTGCAGGCTTTGCTCCAACGGACCCTGCCGTATATCCAAAGCAAGGCCAAAGGGGGTATGCGGAGCGGACAGGGACACCATAGCGGCAAGGAATTTCCTGCGCTCGGTGGCCGCTGGTTCAGGCTGCTATATTCATGTGATGGAGCAGGCCGCCAAAGAATTGAAGTCGGCAGCTCTAGCCGGAAGGAAGCTAAAGGGAGTTGACGCGCTTCACCGTTTGTGCGATGAGTTGGGGATTGGTGAAGCGGATGATTCCCAAATGGCGCTTCGCCTGTCAGAGGCAGTGCTGGAGGATCTGCGCAGGCCATATGAGGAACCCATGCATCTAACGGAAAAACTGGCCTATGCTAAGCGGACCGGGGTGTGGAAAAATGCGGGGCTTCTTCCGGGTGGCGCCAAGGATGAGATATTCAACGCAATCGTGAAAACTTCCACCAATCTGAATTCAGATCCAATGGACATGCTGACCCAGTGTCTGCGGCTGGGAATCTCCACCGGAATATACGGACTTGTGCTGGTCAACCGTCTGAATGATATCCTGATGGGGGAGCCGGAATTAGGGTTTGATCCCGTGGGAATGCGGGTGATCGATCCTGAATGCATCAATATCATGGTTACAGGCCACCAGCACTCTATGTTCGGCAGCCTGACCGGGATGATGGAGCATCCGGAAATCAAGGAGATGGCTGACCGGGCCGGAGCCAGGGGTATACGGATTGTGGGATGTACGTGTGTGGGACAGGACTTCCAGGCCAGAAGCCGCTGTTATGAGAAAGTGTTCTGCGGGCATGCGGGCAATAATTACAGCAGTGAGGCTGTTTTGCTGACCGGATGCATCGATCTGGTGGTATCGGAATTTAACTGTTCCCTTCCAGGGATCGAACCGATCTGTGAGGAACTTTCTATCCCCATGCTCTGTCTGGACGATGTGGCAAAGAAAAAGGGAGCCAGGCACCTGCCCTATCACCCGGAGGACCGCGAAGATGTAAGCGTCAATGTAATTGCAGCTGCCATTGCGTCCTATGTAAGGCGCAGCAGGGCGGGAAAGCGGCAGAATCCCATGCAGGATCACGGATGTAATGAGGCGGTTACAGGTGTGACGGAGAGAACCCTCAAAGGAGCGCTGGGGGGAAGCTTTGCCCCGTTGATTGATCTAATCGCTGCCGGAAGCATCAAGGGAGTGGCGGCTGTTGTGGGCTGCTCCAACCTGCGGGCCAAGGGCCATGACGTATTTACAGTGGAATTGGTGAAAAAACTGATTGCCAGAGATATACTGGTGGTGTCTGCCGGATGTACCTGCGGAGGCCTTGAAAACTGCGGTCTTATGAGCCGGGATGCGGCCGGATTGGCGGGACCGGGCTTGTCACAGGTTTGCCGCAGCCTTGGGATTCCACCAGTACTCAATTTCGGCCCCTGCCTTGCAATCGGCCGTATTGAAGCCGTTGCCGGGGAGCTGGCCGGAGCGTTGGGAGTGGATCTGCCCAAACTTCCGGTGGTGGTTTCCGCACCCCAATGGCTGGAAGAACAGGCATTGGCGGATGGGGCGTTTGCACTGGCCCTGGGCTTTCACTTGCATCTGGGGCTGGCGCCATTTGTGATGGGAAGCCCTGTAATATTGGATGTGCTGTGTAATCAGATGGAAGGAATAACAGGCGGAAAGCTGATGGTGGAGACAGAGATTGATGCGGCGGCCGAAAAGATCGCTGCTGTCATATCAGATAAGAGAAGGGGGCTGGGACTGAATGAGTGAACGTTATCCTAAAAGTGTTCCTGTATCCCCGGATAACCCTGCAATTGAAAAGGATGAGGACATCTGTGCGAATTGCAGCCATTGCTTGGCCGTATGCGCAGAAGAAATAGGAGTGGCACAGCCGTGTAAAGTCACGGGAGCGGATGATTTTACATGTATTCACTGCGGCCAGTGCGCGGCTGCCTGCCCGGAGCGGGCAATCCGCGCAAAGAGCCAGTGGCGGGAAGCTGCCATGGCTGTAAATGACCAGCAAAAAATTGTTATATTTTCCACAGCACCGTCTGTGCGCGTGGGGCTGGGGGAATGTTTTGGCGGAAAGCCCGGAGACTTTGTGGAAAGCTATATGGTTTCTGCGCTCAGGAAGCTGGGAGCGGACTTTGTGCTGGATGTGGCATTTTCAGCGGATCTGACCATTATGGAGGAGGGGACGGAGTTTCTCAAACGATTTATAGCCGATTCCCATCCATTGCCCCAGTTTACAAGCTGCTGTCCGGCATGGGTAAAATATATAGAAACATTTCACCCGGAACGGATTCCGTGCCTGTCCAGTACAAAAAGCCCGATCAGTATGCAGGGCGCCCTGATTAAGACATATTTTTCTAAAGAAAAGGGGATTGACCCGCGGCGGATCGTGAATATCGCGGTTGCCCCGTGCACTGCCAAGAAATTTGAGATTTCCCGGGAAGAATTGTGCTCTGCAGGAGCGTATCTGGGGATTCCGGGACTTAGGGACAATGACTATGTATTGACCACAAGGGAACTGGCGGAGTGGATACGGGAAGCAGGTATTGGTTTTTATGATCTGACCCCATCTGCATTTGATTCCCTTATGGGAGAAGGCAGCGGGGCAGGGGTGATTTTCGGCAATACGGGCGGCGTGATGGAGGCCGCTCTGCGCATGGCATATTCGGTTGTGAACGGGATTGAACCGCCTGATCTGCTGATGCAGTACCAGCCGGTGAGAGGGCTGGAACAGGTGAAGGAATCTGTGGTATCTCTTGGCGGCCGCGATGTGCGTACCGCGGTTGTCTACGGCACCAGGGCGGCGGAACAGCTGATTGCAACAGGAGCTGTGGATGACTATGATTTTGTGGAAGTAATGACCTGTCCCGGCGGGTGTATTGGCGGCGGAGGACAGCCGGACAACGGTATACTCCCTGTTCCGGACCAGCTTCGGATGGCGAGAATCCGGTCACTTTATTTGGCTGATCAAGAGAGAAGTTTCAGAAATTCCCTTGAAAATCAGGAGATTAAACATCTATATGAAACATTTATCGGGGAACCTATGAGTAAAATGGCGCAATTACTTCTGCACACCAGTTATCACAGCAGAAAGCGCGGGATTTAAATATATAGGATGTGAAATTATGAACAAACAGAGGGGGAACTTTTGTTATGGGAGTTATTGATTTAATCAAGATTCACGCCATAGTTTATAAAAACAATTGTATTTAAGCATTTCGGCTGTCTTCAACGGTAGAACGATTGACACCGGCATGGGCAGCCAATGGAAAGAGAGACCGGGAGGTCGTTATCTCACCCCCTGATTCTAAGCTGAGCGTACTGGTTAATTCCCGCCAACAAAGAACTGGCGATTGCAAGAGAAAAGCTTGCGATCGTGGAGTCTGTATCATAAAAAATGATGGCCGGTGTACAGGTGATTTAGAAATTTGTACGCCAGCTTTTTTTGTGCTCAATTTTTCCTGTATTTAGTTGAAAATGTCTTAAAAGTACCATTTTTTCGTATGAATAGCATAAGGAAAAACAGCCTCCGGGATGATAAAATCTATATAACATAATACATTTGGGAAAGGAGGGTAGGGGTACATAGAAGTGGATTGCCCACGGGCAGATAAAAAGAAGGGAGAATATAGGCATATGAATTTGTTTGCATTAGTAGCATCATTTGGAGGAGGAATCATAGGTGCATATATGGGAGCGCTTCCCGCGTTTATATTGACCGGCGTGATCGCCATTGCAGGGGCTGTGGCGGCTATGGCCGGAGGGGCAGACATGACGGTGGGATTCATTGCGTTCGGTTCCTATCTTGGCCCGCATATTGCGTTTGCCGGCGGCGTGGCAGCGTCCGCATATGCAGGTAAGACCAAAAAACTGGGAAGCGGAACCGATATTCTGTCCTGCCTTAACGGGCTGGCGGATCCGGCCACACTGCTGGTAGGCGGCGTGTTCGGTGTGATTGGTTTTCTGATTCATTATGTGATCGGGGCAGTTCTTCACCTAAACACAGATCTTCCTGGATTCACCGTTATCATATCCGCCGTCATTGCGCGTCTGGTATTTGGCTCCAGTGGCCTGATAGGAAAAGCCGCTCCCGATGAGACGAGAGAGTATTTTACCGGCGGAAAGGGAATGCTTTGTAATGTGATTCTTGGTTTGGGTATCGGAACCACAACCGGATTTGTGTATCAGGCGCTGGTGGACGGTGGGGCATCGGCGGCATCCATTGGTAGTTATCCGGTTCTCTGCTTTGGAATCGCAGCGGTATCCCTTATTTTTGCCCAGACTGGGTTTGCCATGCCGGCAACCCACCACATTGCGCTGATCTCAGCACTGGCGGCCGTTACCGCCCAGAACCCTGTTATGGGTATCGTATTCGGTATATTGACCTCGCTGTTCGGTGATTTTATAGGCAAGACCTTTAACAGCTGCTGCGACACCCATATCGATCCTCCTGCATTTACCATATTTATATTTACATTTATTGTAAATGTACTGTTCGGAAGCGGATTCTTTAGCGTTTAAAGCAGCAGCTCCTTGATTTTATCAAGACGGAACCCGGAGATCTCATGGCTGCCGATCACGGTCACAGGAAGTGCGGTATAGCCGCGGCTGTCCATAAAAGCCTGGCCCTGCATATCGCTGTCCAGATCGATTTCCTCATAGGAAATTCCGTTGTCGGCAAGAAATTCCTTGACCTGGCGGCAGTAAGAACAGCCGGGAAGGGTATAAATTCTCACCGTTTTGTCAGAAGCGAAGGAGTCGGGAAGAGAGGGCCGGTCCTCTTTCAGGGGCTGGCTCCCGATGGTCCAGTTGGCACCACAGAGCGAACCGGTCTGAAGCGCTTTTAAGACCCGCAGAACCTCCTGGGTGTTTCTGCCGATGTTGTTGTCGTGGATCACGCTGTAGCGGATCGTCTGGTCAGGATCAATAATAAACAGGCCGCGCAGCGCAACTCCCTGGTCCTCCAGAAGTACTCCGTAGTCAGCCGCCATGGACAAGGTCTTGTCGGCTCCCAGGGGATAACCAATGCGGCCAAGGCCGTTGCGGATCCAAGCCTGATGCGTGTATTCGCTGTCTGTGCTGACTGCCAGAAGTTTGGCATCCGCTTCATCAAACAGATACAGGTCATTGCTAAACGTGGTGATCTCGGTGGGGCAGACGAAAGTGAAATCCATGGGATAGAAGAACAGGACCAGCCAGTGCCCCTTATAGGTATCAAGGCTCACATCAAAGAAATCCTCTCCATCCCCGGAGACAGCCTTTAAGTGAAAGTCAGGAGCTTTTTTTCCAATGATTCGGTTCAATTTTGATTCCTCCTTTATTTGCATGATTGTTTCTGTTATAATGATATCACAGATAAAGAAGAAATACACCACATTTTCGTCACTGCACTAAGCTCGACAGGACCTCGCCAAGTGCCAGTGACATGTATCGCACTTAGAGACCAGAATACGGTCTCTAAGTGCTCATAACTAGGAGGTAACAGCATGAGTGATAAGAAGTACTCCGGTAATTTTTATAAAACGGACAAGATAGAAGAAACTCCAGACGACTGCCCAAACTGCCTATATCAGAACAAGAAAGCAGAGAAGGACCCGGATGAATGCCCCAACTGTTATTACATTCCCAACAAGAAGAAGAAGGAAGGGCAGGAGTAACCGTACTCAGTAAAAGACAGTAAAAGATAGGAGACATCCGGAAGATTCCGGTGTCTCCTCAGACTGTAGACAAAGCCCAAGGCTCACGCCTCGGATTTTTCGTTAAAAGAGCTATAAATATTCCTGTTTTCAGGATTTTATAGCTCTTTTCTGATAGAATGGAAGTATCAAAGGAAGGTGGGATATTTCTATGATGACTCAAAATAAGGACAAGAAAAGAGGAAAGATTCAGATATTCTGTATGGATGACATGGTTCCCCAGGATCATCTTCTGCGAATCATTGATAAAGCGATTGACTGGAACTTCATCTATGGCCTTGTAGTGGACAAGTACAGTCCTGATAATGGACGCCCCAGTATGGACCCGGTCATGTTGATAAAGCTTCCATTCATCTAGTACCTGTATGGTATCAAAAGCATGCGGCAGACCGTAAAGGAAATCGAAGTAAATGTAGCTTATCGATGGTTTCTTGGACTTGAAATGATGGATAAGGTCCCTCATTTCTCAACGTTCGGAAAAAACTATACCCGCCGTTTTAAGGACACTGGCCTTTTTGAGCAGATATTTTCCCATATACTGCAGGAATGTTATAAATTTAAACTGATAGACCCAAGTGAGGTCTTCGTGGATTCTACCCATGTAAAAGCCAGGGCAAACAATAAAAAGATGCAGAAGCGGATTGCTCAGGAGGAGGCTTTGTTTTTTGAAGATTTGCTAAAGAAGGAAATCAATGAAGACCGTGAAGCACATGGTAAACGGCCTCTGAAAGAAAAGGATGATGACAGTAATCCGCCATCCGGCCCATCCGGTGGCAAAGAAGAAAAGACGATTAAAACAAGTACTTCTGACCCTGAAAGTGGATGGTTCCACAAAGGGGAACATAAAAGTGTATTTGCCTATGCAGTACAGACCGCGTGTGATAAGAATGGCTGAATACTTGGTTATAGTGTTCATCCGGGAAACCATCATGACAGCAGAACCTTTAAGTTCCTGTATGACAAGATAAAAGAGATTGGAATCAAGACGCTGATAGCCGATGCAGGATATAAAACCCCCGGTATAGCAAAACTCCTGATAGATGATGGGATCAAGCCGCTTTTGCCATACAAGTGTCCCATGACCAAAAAAGGGTTCTTCAAGAAATATGAGTACGTTTATGATGAGTATTATGATTGCTATATCTGTCCAAACAATCAGGTACTGTCCTATCGTACAACCAACCGTGATGGATATCGTGAATATAAGAGCAGCGGAACGGTCTGCGAAAACTGTCCATACCTGGAGCAGTGTACCCAAAGCAAGGATCATGTAAAGGTTGTTACACGCTACATATGGGATCCATACCTGGAAACGTGTGAAGATATCCGTCATACGCTTGGGATGAAAGAGTTATATTCGCAAAGAAAAGAAACCATTGAACGAGTATTCGCAAGTGCAAAGGAGAATCATGGATTCCGGTATACACAGATGTATGGAAAAGCCCGAATGGAAATGAAAGCCGGGCTTACATTTGCCTGCATGAATCTCAAAAAACTGGCGAAGATTAAGGCAAAATGGGGACTCCTGGAAGAAGGGGAGCCACACAAAATTTCTATTTTATACACAATTCGGATAATAAGAGAAAAATGGCTCTGGGATACAAATCCCAGAGCCGCTTTGTCTACAGTCTGAGGAGACATCCGGAAGATTCCGGTGTCTCCTGTTTTTTCCGTATTGTTTGTTTTAATCCAGTGATAACGCGTGTCTGGCCACGGTCATGTCCTGTTCCACAGTGCCGCCGGATACGCCCAGACCGCCGATACAGCGTCCGTTCTTCATGATGGGGATTCCTCCGCCGAAGATACAGAACTTGCCGGGATGGGTCTGCTGGAGCCCGTATAAGGACTGTCCCGGCAGGATATCCCTGGCGGCTTCCCCGGTTGGCGCGCGGAGCGCCGCCGCCGTGTACGCTTTCGAGTAGGAGATGGAGATGCTGGCCAGGAGGGAGTCATCCATCCGGTGCATGGCAACTGTATTGCCACCCTCATCCACCACTGTGATAACCATGGGTACATGGATGATCTCTGCCATTTCTTCGCCTTTTTCAATCATCTGCAAGGCTTCTTTTAAACATAATCCCTGATGCTTCAGCGCGTCCAAAAGGGCGGCTGTTATTTCTTTTGCTGTATGTGTTTCATTCATAATGTTGTCTCCTTTATCAAAGCAGGCTGCGGTACAGTTCCTTGTCCGGATGGGCAATCACAACCTTTTCAAGCAGTGCGCCGCTGTTTTCTGCTGTCTTTGCACCTGCCTCCACGCTTTCCTCCACCGCGCCCACATCCCCTGTAAAGGTTACAAAGGATTTGCCCCCAATCCCTGTTCCCAGGCGGATTTCGATTAGGGATACATTGGCCGCCTTGGCCGCTGCATCGGCGGCGATGATTGCGCCTGTGACGGAGAAAAACTCCAGAATGCCCAGCGCCTTTAGGCTGGAGGGCATGGAGGACATGTTGATGGCCTCAATCACCTGCGGGTTTACTCTGGGGATGAGAAGCCGGTCCACCACATTGGTTTTAGCGCTTTCCTCACCGATCCTCAAAGCTGATTCCACGGCTGAAACTTCCCCTGTTATTAAAATCTGATACTTGCCGGGACAGCTGGGCCTTGCAGAGACAAGCTTGATTTCCGCTGCCTTGAGCATCATGTCTGCGGCCAGGATTCCTTTGGCAATGCTGTTTAATTCTAAAAAACCGATGGTAATCATATGATTTTCCTCCTAACTACTGCCTGTCAGCAGAAATAACAATTTCAGTATCAGTAACCTGTACGACGGTTCCGGATATACTCGCATGAATGTTGGCACCCAGCGCCTCCGCAGGAATCGCTCCGATCAGCTGCCCGCACGAAACCGTGTCACCTGTCTGTACCACAGGTTGGCTGGGGGCGCCGATGTGCTGTCTTAGGGAGATCCGAACTGTGGCGGGATCAGCGGCTTTGCAGCTGTCAATATGATAGTCATAATACTGGTCGACACCCAGGCGGACCGCCATGCGCTTGGACGGCGCTTTCCGGTAGCTTCGTTCCTCCAGCTGTGTAAATGTCTCTGAAGGCTTGGGATAGCGGTATTTATTCTGCCGGAGCAGATTCTTGACATAGATATTGACCTGGCGCGGCTGAAGTCCCATGGGACAGGCATATGTTTCACAGAGTCCGCACTCGCTGCATATCATGGCCTGCCTGACATGCTCGTCCTCCAGAACCTCCTCGGGAGACTGGGCATAGGCGAGCTTTCGCATAATCATATGCGGCTTTAACGGATGTCCCGTGAGGTAACGCGGACACATCTGGGTGCAGTAAGAGCATTGGATACAGCACATTTTGGCCCGCTTCAGCGAAACGGATATGGGAATATTATGCTTTTCCACCAGGGGCGTATCGTCAGCGACAATGATGTAGCCGGAAGTGGTTTTTGTGACGGTCAGTCCCGCGGCTTCCTCCTTTCTGTAGCATTTACCCATCATGGGGCCGCCTGCGATTACGTGAAAGGAGGAAAGACTGCTTCCTCCGGCCAGCAGAAGGCACTCTGCAAAGGAAGTACCCAGAGGAGCGCGGACAATGCAGGGGGAGTTCACCGCCCCGGTAACCGTCAGGTATTTTTCGGTAAAGGGCTGTCCCTGGGATGCATTGTAAATGGAATAAACGGTGGCCAGATTGGATACCACGGCACCCACGTCAAGGGGGATTCCGGAAGGCGGAACCGTGCGCCCCGTAACGTCGCAGACCATGATCTGTTCATCGCCGGCCGGGTAGAAGTTCTTCATCTTATAAAGCTTGACAGGACTGTGAAGTTCTGTAATGGCAGCTTCCAGTGCGGCAATCTCTTCCGAGTATGTTTCTTTCAGTACTATATAACGTTTACCCGCCTGTACCATATCTCCGATCATACCGGCGGCCGTGACGATCTCCCTGGCCTTATGGAGCATAAGAAAACGGTCGGTCCGCAGGAGCGGTTCACATTCGGCGGCATTGATAATCAGATATTCCACGGTACAGTTCAGCTTGACATGGGTAGGGAAGCCGGCCCCGCCGCACCCGACGATTCCCGCTTCTTTTATTTGTTCTAACAGCGTCATATATACTCTCCCTTCATATATCACTCAAATCCCTTTCTTTTTAATTATAAAGAAAAAAGATATCCTATACAATGAATGGGCAGTCTAAAAAATGGTATTATCCAATACTGTCCGACTCATTGCGTACAAGTCTGTATAATACAAAAAATCAGTTTGTCTAGTACTAAAGGAAACTTTTATAAAATGTTACAATATAAAAATAAAGGCGGAAAGGTGATGGTGATAAATGGAAATAAAAAACTGGAATGGAAGCCAGGGGGACCTGATGAGGATTATACAGGAATCAGTGCCCGGCAAACAGATTACCATGGCTCATATAATAGCCAGCCCGGATGAGGTGATTTACAAAAAACTGGGACTGGATCCAAAGGTTGATTATCACCGTTCGGCCATCGGAGTACTGACCCTTACTCCCAGTGAGACAGCAATCATAACAGCGGATCTGGCCATCAAGGCTTCTAATATACAGATTGGTTTTATCGACCGGTTCAGCGGTACGCTCATTATCACGGGAACCATTTCTGATGTCAATATCGCCTTTGAGCGGATTTTGGAGTACACGTCCTCAGAACTTGATTTTACGGTATGCAGGATCACAAAGGCCTGATTACATGCTGCTTAGCCGGGAAGGAGCGTCAATGAAAAAGATCATGCTGGTGGGGCGCAGCGGAGCGGGAAAGACCACGCTGACACAGGCGATGAAGGGTAGAAAGATAACATACCATAAGACGCAGTACATTAATAATTACGATGTTATTATCGATACGCCCGGAGAGTATGCGGAGAACAAAACCCTGGCAAGGGCGTTGATTCTGTATTCCTATGAGGCTGACATTGTGGGACTGCTGATGAGCGCCATTGAGGACTATTCACTGTACAGCCCCAATATTGTATCCATGGCAACCAGGGAAGTCATAGGGATCGTGACACAGATTGACCAGCCGGAGGCAAGGCCGGACCTAGCCACCATGTGGCTGGAACTTACGGGATGCAAGAAGATATTCTATGTCAGCTCCGTGACCGGCGAAGGGGTGGGAGATATTCTTAATTACCTGCGGGAAGAGGGCGATACCATGCCATGGGAAAGAGAGGAGGAAACGGATGAAGCGAGTTCTGATGCTGGCGGGCGACTATACGGAGGATTATGAGGTGATGGTGCCGTATCAGGCATTACTGATGGCGGGGGTGGCGGTGGATGTGGTCTGCCCGGACAAGACTGCGGGAGACACCATAAGGACAGCGATTCATGATTTTGAAGGTGACCAGACCTATTCTGAAAAACCGGGGCACAATTTTGTGCTCAATGCTTCGTTCCAGTATCTGAAGCTGGAACAATACGACGGACTGTTCCTTACCGGGGGAAGGGCGCCCGAGTATCTCAGGCTGAATTCCAGGGTAATAGATATGGTACATTACTTTATGGATCTGAAAAAACCGGTGGCGGCCATATGCCACGGAGTACAGATCCTGACCGCGGCCAGAGTGCTGAAGGGAAAAAAGGTGACTGCTTATCCGGCGGTGCGGCCGGAGGTACTGGCAGCCGGAGGCATTTTCATGGAAAAGGAGCCGTATGAAGCGGTAATCTTTGAAAATCTGGTAACTTCCCCGGCCTGGCCCGGGAATGTGGAAATTCTAAAAGGGTTTCTCAAGCTGCTGGGCGTCACAATTTCGTGATGAAAAGTCTGTATTTTACATCTATTACGTTTTAATAATATGTCTTCTTTTTCGTCCGTATAGGATATTATGAGGAGGAGGGACGCCCTGGAATTGATGGACGGGCAAATCCCGGAAACTGAAAACTATGCAATAGAAAACAAAATAAAGGAGGATATTTGTATGATAGCAAAGGGGTTTACAGAGCCAACCGAGAGAGTGAAACGTCTTAAAAGAGCAATTGTCGATGCAATTCCGTACGTTGAGTCTGAGAGGGCGGTTCTGGTAACAGAGTCCTATAAAGAGACAGAGGGACTGTCTCCTATTATGCGCCGTGCCAAAGCAGCAGAGAAAATTTTTAACAATCTTCCGATTACCATTCATGATGACGAGCTGGTTGTAGGCGCAATCACAAAGAATCTGCGTTCAACAGAGATTTGTCCTGAATTTTCTTATGACTGGGTTGAGAAGGAATTTGAGACAATGGGCACCAGAGTTGCCGACCCGTTCCAGATTCCAAAAGATACCGCAGCAGAGCTGCATGAAGCATTCAAATACTGGGAAGGAAAGACCACCAGCGCTCTGGCAGATTCCTATATGTCACAGGAGACTAAGGACTGCATCGCAAACGGAGTGTTTACGGTAGGCAACTACTTCTACGGCGGCGTTGGACATGTGTGTGTAGATTACGGCAAGGTTCTGGATATCGGTTTCACCGGAATCATTAAACAGGTAATCGAGACCATGGAAAAGCTGGATACAAGTGATCCGGAGTACATCAAGAAGAAAAATTTCTATGAGGCGATTGTAATTACATATACGGCAGCAATCAACTTTGCACACCGCTATGCTGCCAAGGCAAGAGAGATGGCAGCTTCATGCCCGGATCCTGTAAGAAAAGCAGAACTGCTCCAGATCGCTGCCAACTGCGACAGGGTTCCGGAACGGGGAGCAACCAATTTCTACGAAGCATGCCAGGCATTCTGGTTTGTACAGATCCTCCTTCAGATCGAGGCCAACGGCCACTCCATTTCACCAGGACGTTTTGACCAGTACATGTATCCGCATCTGGCCGCAGATAAAAACATCTGCCCGGAATTTGCACAGGAACTGGTTGACTGTATCTGGGTTAAATTAAATGATGTCAACAAGACGCGTGATGAGGTCAGCGCACAGGCATTTGCCGGATACGCAGTATTCCAGAACCTGATCGTGGGCGGCCAGACAGAGGACGGCCTGGATGCAACCAATGACGTATCCTATATGTGTATGGAAGCTGTTGCCCACGTAGCTCTGCCGGCGCCTTCCTTCTCCATCCGCGTTCACCAGAATACACCGGATGAATTCCTCTACAGAGCATGCGAAGTGACCCGTCTCGGACTGGGCGTTCCGGCTATGTACAATGATGAAGTAATTATCCCTGCACTGTGCAACAGAGGCGTGTCTCTAGCAGATGCAAGAAGCTACTGCATCATCGGCTGTGTAGAGCCGCAGTGCCCGCACAAGACAGAGGGCTGGCATGACGCAGCGTTCTTCAACATTGCAAAGGTTCTGGAAATCACCCTGAACAACGGCAAGGTGGGCGACAAGCAGTTAGGCCCGCAGACCGGTGATATGACTTCCTTTACCAGCATTGAGGATATTTTTGCGGCATACAAAAAACAGATGGAATATTTCGTATATCATCTGGCAGAAGCCGACAACTGTGTTGACTTCGCACATGCAGAGAGAGCGCCGCTTCCATTCCTGTCAGCACTGGTAGATGACTGTATCGGAAGAGGCAAGAGTGTACAGGAAGGCGGAGCAATTTACAACTTTACAGGCCCGCAGGCATTCGGCGTGGCCGATTCCGGAGACTCCCTGTGTGCCATCAAGAAACATGTATTTGAGAGCAAGGAAGTAACCATGGCTCAGCTGAAAGAAGCAATGGCAAACAACTTCGGTTATGCATGCAATGCCTCCGCACCTGCTGCTACGGCTGACGAGTGCACGGACGAAGCAAGGATTTATGAAGCAGTCAAGAGAATCCTTAGCAATAACGGCTCCATCAACCTGGCGGATCTTCAGGCACAGCTTGCCGGACCTGCACAGGCATGCCGCTGGCCGTCACCCGCAGAGCCGGCCAAGACAGAACCGGCCTGTGTGAACCCTGATTATGCACACATTAAGAGACTGATGGAGAACACCCCATGGTTTGGAAATGATATTGACGAAGTTGATATGATCGCAAGACGCTGTGGACAGATTTATTCCTACGAAGTGGAAAAATACACGAATCCGCGCGGCGGACAGTTCCAGGCTGGATGCTATCCTGTATCTGCCAATGTGTTATTCGGAAAGGATGTAAGCGCTCTTCCGGATGGAAGGCTGGCTAAGACTCCTCTGGCTGACGGCGTTTCCCCGAGACAGGGAAAGGATACCAACGGACCGACGGCGGCAGCCATGTCCGTGGCAAAACTGGATCATGCAAACTATTCCAACGGTACGTTATACAACCAGAAATTCCTTCCTGACGCACTTGCAGGGGATGAAGGCCTGAAACGTTTCGCATCCGTGGTACGCGCATATTTTGATCACAAGGGCATGCATGTGCAGTTCAACGTTATTGACAGAGCAACCCTGCTTGCAGCACAGGAGCATCCGGAGGATTACAAGGATCTGGTAGTCCGTGTTGCAGGATACAGCGCACAGTTTACCGTTCTGGCAAAAGAAGTTCAGGACGATATTATCAGCCGTACAGAGCAGACCTTTTAGTGCGGTTCCAGTATAATACAGTGAAGGGAGTTCGGCATGGATTCAATCAATTATAATTTAATGGGAACCGTGTTCGACATACAAAGGTTTTCCCTGCATGACGGACCGGGAATCCGGACGATCGTGTTTTTAAAGGGCTGTCCTCTCTCCTGCCAGTGGTGTAGTAATCCTGAATCCCAGAGTATCAAACCAGTTATTATGTATAAAGAAGATGATTGCCTTCATTGCGGCCGTTGTATAACGGCCTGCAAGAGAGGGGCAATCAGTCCGGAAAATAAAACCTGGATTAACAGAGAGCTGTGCAGTGGATGCGGCGAATGTGTCAATGCATGTCCGGCAGGCGCCCTGGTGCTGAAAGGAAAGACAATGTCGATCCAGCAGGTAATCCGGGAACTGAAAAAGGATGCCACAACCTACAGACGTTCCGGCGGAGGCATCACTTTATCCGGCGGTGAGCCGCTGATGCAGTATGAATTTGCTTCCGAGCTTCTGCAGGCATGCAAGGGGCAGGGATGGAATACCGCCATTGAGACCACTGGAGTGGGGAGCCGTGAAGCGATTGAGAAGGTAATTCCTTATGTGGATACGGTGCTTCTGGATATTAAGCATATGGACGGTGAGCAGCATAAAAAGTTCACGGGGGTTAGCAATGACCTGGTTATTAAAAATGCTCCCGAGATCTGTAAAATATCCAATACTGTAATCCGTGTTCCGGTGATTCCGGGCTTTAACTACTCGGTGGAGGATATTAAGGCGATCGCAGAGTTTGCCAGAACCCTGGTGGGTATACGGACTATACATCTGCTGCCGTATCATTCCTTTGGCGAAAACAAGTATGGTTTGTTGGGCCAGGATTACACACTGAAACAAATTAAGCCGCTGGCTCCGGAGGATCTGGAGGAATGTAAGGCAGTGGTGGAGAGTTATGGTTTTCAATGTATCATTGGCGGTTAGACAAGATTTTAGAATGGAGGAAGAAAAATGGATCAGCAGTTAATTGAGAAAGTAATGAAGCAGGTTTCTGATGAACTTGGCATCGGGAAAGAGGAGTGCAAGGCAGAGGCGCCAAAGGAAGAATGCTGCGGTAATATTGGATTAACCGAGTTTGTGGGAACGGCAATCGGCGATACGATCGGCCTTGTTATTGCCAGCGTGGATCCTATGTTAGTGGACGTTATGAAGTTAGGTAAATACCGTTCCATCGGTATTGTGGGAGGCAGAACCGGAGCGGGCCCTCAGATATGGGCAGTTGATGAGGCTGTAAAGGCAACCAACACAGAAATCATTTCCGTAGAGCTTCCAAGAGATACGAAGGGCGGTGCCGGACACGGCAGCTTGATCTATATCGGAGCAGATGATGTATCGGATGCCAGAAGAGCAGTTGAGATTGCCCTTCAGGTTCTTCCAAAATACTTCGGCGATGTATACGGCAACGATGCGGGACATCTGGAGTTCCAGTATACCGCAAGAGCCAGTTACTGTCTTGAGAAGGCGTTGGGTGCGCCGGTTGGAAGAGCATTCGGCATGACATGCGCGGGACCGGCTGCAATCGGCACGGTTCTGGCGGATATCGCGGTAAAGGCTGCTAACGTTGAAGTGGTAGGCTACTGCTCACCAGGTAACGGCGGAACCAGCTATTCAAACGAGGTTATCCTCACATTTACCGGTGATTCCGGCGCTGTACGCCAGGCAGTGAAGGCTTCCATCGAAGCGGGCAAGAAAATGCTTGGTGCATTAGGTGATGAACCTAAGTCTACAACAACTCCATATATCTAATAAGATAAATCTGGAGAATGTGAATCAATTAAGGAGGTTCTAATATGAATGCAGATGCATTAGG
>OBJQ01000010.1_pt1 | contig 272417 bp, 245 predicted proteins | sample 1519921 | NCBI WGS metagenome assembly OBJQ01 (sample SAMN04209244, study PRJEB22552) | human gut metagenome | biome: gut; material: feces | host: Homo sapiens | place: USA: Oklahoma
AGAGCATACGGTTCATACCCGTAGTGTCGAGGGTTCGAATCCCCCTCTCGCTACTTGTCGAAAGACATAAAATCAAATGGGATCTTAGCTCAGCTGGGAGAGCATCTGCCTTACAAGCAGAGGGTCATAGGTTCGAGCCCTATAGGTCCCATTCTTTTGCCAAAAAACAGAAGAACAGAACATGGCGAGATAGCTCAGTTGGCTAGAGCATACGGTTCATACCCGTAGTGTCGAGGGTTCGAATCCCCCTCTCGCTATTTGCTAGGAGAATGCCCTTTTTGCACAAGACGGTTGTGTGGAAAGGGTGTTTTCGCACAAAAAAGAGGCGGAGAATTATGAGGAAGGAACAGCGAAAGAAGCAGTTAAGAAGAAAATTGGCCATAGTGTGTACCTGCTCACTGGCAGGTTTTGCAGCCATATTCGGAGGCATTTCCCTAAAGCGGGAATATGACCAGAGGCAGGAGGAAAAGCTGCGGATAGAAAGGGAAGAAGCGCAGAAAAAGCAGGAAGAGGAAGAACGAAAAGCAGAGGAAAAGAGAAAACTGGAAGAGCGTCTGAATGTAAAAATTGATATGAATATTTACAGTAAGGCGGCTATTGTAAAAGACTTGAAGAATCAGAAGGTGCTGGCGTCTAAAAGCCCGGAGGAGAGGATTTATCCGGCTTCTATGACGAAAATTATGACGGCGTTGGTGGCCATTGAAGAATTCGAGGATTTGGATAAAAGTATTGTGATTCCCGTAGATGAGGTACTGGCCCTGTACGAAAGAGGGGCTTCTATGGCTGGCTTCAAGCCGGGAGAATCGGTTTCGGTAAGAGACCTTCTGTATGGGTTAATGCTGCCCTCCGGCGCGGACTGCTGTATGGCTCTGGCCTGTGAAATAGCCGGAGATGAGGCGGGATTCGCACAAAAAATGAATGCGAAGGCAAAAGAGCTGGGAATGACAAATACGAACTTTGTCAATGCCTCAGGTCTCCATGATGAGAATCACTATTCTACGGTACAGGACATTCTGGTTTTGCTGGAATACGCTTTAAAGAACGAGACTTTTTATCAGGTCTTTACCACTCGTTCCTATACCACAGCTCCAACCCAGGAGTACCCGGAAGGGATTACCTTTGAAAGTACCATGTATGAGAAAAAAGACAGCCTGGAAGTGACAGACGGCGAAATTTTAGGTGGAAAAACGGGATTTACTTCTGCAGCAGGACTGTGCCTGGCCAGTCTGGCTGAAGTGGAAGGGCAGGAATACATTCTGGTGACTGCCGGTGCAGAGGGAAATCATGATACAGAGCCCTTTCATATTCTGGACGCAGAGAATATATACAGCCAGATTGGGGCAGCAATTGTTGGCGAATAGCGACTTGGTTCACAATCTGATTTTAGGGCTGACGCACGAATCATAGTGCGCAGCCCCTTTTTGCAGTCTTACAGCTTTTTTGTCTTTGCAATACAAGCCCGTACAGCGTCCATGACTGCACTGCGCATGCCTTCCTTTTCCAGCACGTTTACGCCTTCAATGGTGGTTCCGGCAGGTGAGCATACCATATCTTTCAAAGCGCCGGGATGGATTCCTGTTTCCAACACCATTTTTGCACTTCCAAGAACAGCCTGAGAGGCAAATTCATAAGCCTGTTTTCTGGGCATTCCTTCCGCTACAGCCCCGTCTGCAAGGGCTTCAATAAACAGAAAGACAAAAGCGGGAGAACTTCCGCTGACAGCCCCCACAACATCCAGAATCGGTTCTGTCACTACGTCAGCACGTCCGAAAGAGCGCAGCAGGGTCAGCACCTGACGGATTTCATCCGGGGATACAAACTGGTTTGGGCAGACGCCGGTAATGCCTTCTCCCACCAGAACAGGGGTGTTGGGCATGGTGCGGATGATTTTTTTGTCTGTTCCGAATTTTTCCTGCAGCCAGTCCAGATTTTTTCCGGCGATAATGGAAATCAGAACCTGTCCGTCAGGCAGGCAGTCCCGGATTTCTTCCGCTACATCCCCACAGAACTGGGGTTTGATACAGAGAAAGAGATAATCGGCTTTTTTTGCCACTGCGAGATTATCCGTGGAGCAGGAGATACCCAGAGCGTCCGTGATTTTTTGGGCGGAAACTTCGGATTTTGTGGAGGCGAAAATTTCCTCTTTTTTTACAATTTCTTTTTCCAGAATGCCGGAAATAATGGCGGAGGCCATATTACCGCATCCGATAAAACCTAATGTCATAAAGAACCCTTCCTTTCTGAGATAAAATATACAGGATTTGTTCTATTTTAGCACAGTTTTTTTTTCCGGAGAAGAGATTTCCCGGAAAAAAATAGAGCCTGTTTTCTGAAGGTTCCGGTCTGTACAAAAAGAAGGAAATATACTAAAATAAGACAAAGAACCAAAAGTGAGAAAAAAGGAGTAAGAAAACATGATAAGCAGAGAGATTTTTACGGTGTACCACTGCAAAGCCTGCAACAAAATTGAGGTGAGCCAGTATATTACCAAAGAACAGATGGAGGAATTAGGACTGACAGAAGAAGATTTGAAACCAATATGTCCCTTTACCGGAAGTTCTGATCTGGAAGAACTGGGACAGCTTGCGGAAAATGAACTGCGTCACTTTGCCTATACGGATGTGGAGGGCGTAAAAAGATATTTGAAAGAAAAGGAAAAAAAGGTGCCGAAACTGTAGTCTTTGTATCCAATCTTTCCCCGTATCATAGAGTATAGTATACCCGCAGAATCTACGGCAGGTTTTACGGGATTTTTGAATTTTGGGGGAGAGACTATGAAAAAGAAAGTAAGCATGCTTTTTGCAGCCCTTTTGTGCCTGAGCATGGGACTTACAGGCTGCGGAACAAACAAGGAGAACGGGAAAGAGGATACAAAGGAAGAATTGACAAAGGTGACATTAAATGAGGTGGCTCATTCTGTGTTCTATGCGCCTCAGTATGTGGCCATCGAAGAGGGATATTTTGTGGAAGAGGGCATTAAACTGGAACTGGTAACCGGTTTCGGCGCTGATAAAGTCATGTCTGCACTGTTGTCAGGAGAGGCTGATATTGGTTTTATGGGTTCTGAAGCAACGATTTATGCGTATCAGCAGGGGGCGAATGACAAGGTGATGAATTTTGCCCAGCTTACCCAGAGAGCCGGAAATTTTCTTGTGGCAAGAGAAGAAATGCCGGATTTTCAATGGACGGACTTAAAGGGAAAAGATATTCTGGGAGGACGCAAAAGCGGTATGCCGGAAATGGTTTTTGAATATATTTTGAAAGAAAAAGGCATGGACCCCGAAAAAGATATGAACATTGACCGGAGTATAGACTTTGGCTCTACGGCAGCGGCTTTTTCCGGCGGACAGGGGGAATTCAGCGTGGAGTTTGAACCTTCGGCCACCATGTTGGAACAGGAAGGAGCCGGTTATGTGGTAGCGTCCTGCGGTGTGGAATCCGGTTATGTGCCCTATACGGCTTACAGCGCAAAAGAGAGTTATATTGAAGAGAATCCAGAGCTGATTCAGGGATTTGTCCGGGCGCTGCAAAAGGGGATGGATTATGTGAATTCTCATACCCCGGAAGAAATTGCTGCTATGATTGAACCTCAGTTTGAAGAAAACGATTTGGAAACCATTACGGCTATTGTGAAGCGTTATCAGGAACAGGATACCTGGAAAAAAAATCTTATTTTTGAACAGGAGAGTTTTGAACTTCTGGAAGATATTCTGGAAAGCGCAGGGGAACTGGAGCAGCCGGCGCCGTATGAAGAACTGGTACTGACAGAATACGCCGAGAAAGCGGCAAAGTAAAGCCGTTGGTGAAACGTGGTTTGGTGAGTTATCTGCCCAGGCTGTATTCGGATCGCATTCCGTGGATACTGCCTGGAGCAGATAGCCGCTGAAGTCAGCCCCTTTTTTTGCCTGAAGATAAGGTGCTGTTGTGATAGGCAGAGGAGAAGGTCACATCTTCCCCGAACCAGGCAGGGGGAACAAAGGCATTTGCCTCGTCTTCTGTGGAAAATTCTACCTCTGCCAGCCAAAGACCTTCATAGGGAGCGTCAAAAACGTCCAGTTCAATGGTCAGGTCATTGGGAAGGGGAAGCAGATACCTGGTTTTGGAGAGCACAAGGCCATCCGCCTTTTCTTTTAAATGCTGGTAGGCTTCCCTGGTCAGGGGGAGATTGTATTCCTCCCGTACCATCATGCCTTTTCCTTTGTAGGTCAGATAATAATCGTCGTCCTGTCTGCGAATACGGACAACCGGATTGATACAGAGATAGGCTTGCTGGATTTTTCTGGAGGGAAAGGTTTCCAGTTCTTTGGGAAGTTGATGAATCAGATATTTGCGTTCGATTTCCATAAAAACTCCTTTTCTCCGCATAGCTGCGGTGCGGTAAATCCTGAATGAAAAAACAGTCAGGCTTCTCTTGATGAAAAGCTAAAAGTATCATATAATTTTCAGATGAAAAAAGCAAGGAGGAAGGCGGAAAAATGGAATTTGTCATGGAAATGGCAGGGGCAGAGCAGATAGAGGAACTGGTGGAAATTATGGAAGACGCTGCCCGAAACGTACAGAAAAAGGAATGGTTTGCAGCGGGAGACAGAGCCTGTCTGTTAGACGCGCTTCTGGGAAACAGTTTTGTCATTCTGGCCAGAGAGCGGGAAAGTCGGGAAGCGGCAGGCTTTTTTGCCGTGCTCTTTCCTGAGGAAAAGGAAGAATACATGGCAGAGTATACAGCCCTTTCTGAACAAGAGCGGGAACATCTGGTATACATGGATACGGCGGCTGTAAAGAAAGTTTTCTGTGGAAACGGACTGCAGAGGAAGATGCTTGAGGCGGCAGAAGAAGCATTGAAAAAGCGCGGGGACTTAAGTCAGTGGTATTGTCTTTGTACCGTGCACCCGGATAACCGCTTTAGCCTGAAGAATATGCAGGGAGCAGGTTATGAAATCCTGGCAGAAGCAGAGCTTTACGGGGGACTGCCCCGGCTGATACTTGGGAAAAAATTAAAAACAAGAAGGGAAAAGGACAGAAAAGGGGATTGACAACCCTTTTGCAAAATGGTATGTTTTAAGTGCTTATATGACTGACGGAAGTGGAAATGACCACGGGGAGTATAAGCCGCAGAAGCCGACCGTCTGGGCACATATGCTCGGAAAGTGGGCTTTTTCTTATTTCACGGGAAGGTCAGAAGACGCTGTGGAAAGGAAAAAGTCTTCCGGGCAGGATTTCATCTTATCATAGAACAGCAGGAAAAGGAGAAATGTTCATGGAAATGTTATCACTGGAAAAAGAATTGAGAGACAATGCGTATCCGGGCAGAGGAATTGTGCTGGGAAAATCAGAGGACGGAAAAAAAGCCGTTGCCGCTTACTTCATTATGGGAAGAAGTGAAAACAGCAGAAACCGCGTATTTGTAGAAGAAGGAGAAGGCATCCGCACACAGGCCTTTGACCCTTCCAAATTAGTGGATCCAAGTCTGATTATCTACGCGCCTGTGCGTGTATTGGGAAACAAAACCATTGTGACAAACGGAGACCAGACCGATACAATTTATGAAGGCATGGACAAACAGATGACTTTTGAGCAGTCCTTGAGATGTAGGGAGTTTGAGCCGGACGGACCAAACTATACCCCTCGTATTTCCGGTATTATGCATGTGGAAGGCGGGAAATACAATTATGCCATGTCCATTTTAAAGAGCAACAATGGAAATCCGGAGGCCTGCAACCGCTATACCTTCGCTTACGAAAATCCGGTGGCAGGAGAGGGCCATTTTATTCATACTTATATGCATGACGGCAATCCGCTGCCAAGTTTTGAAGGCGAACCGAAGCTGGTAAGTATTCCAAATGAAATTGACGCTTTTACAGAGCAGGTATGGAGCAGTCTCAATGAGGACAACAAAGTTTCTCTGTTTGTGCGTTTTATTGATATTGAAACAGGCAAGTATGAAACCAGAATTGTGAATAAAAATAAATAAGAAACGGGAAAGGAGAACTTTGTTATGAAAGAATTAGCTTTGAAATACGGCTGTAATCCGAATCAGAAACCTTCCAGAATTTACATGGAAGAGGGTGCAGAACTTCCTATTAAAGTATTGTCAGGAAAACCGGGATATATCAATTTCCTGGACGCGTTTAACGGCTGGCAGTTAGTCAGAGACTTAAAGAAAGCCACAGGTCTTCCGGCGGCAACTTCTTTTAAGCATGTATCCCCTGCAGGCGCAGCGGTAGGACTTCCGCTTACGGAAACTCTGGCAAAAATTTACTGGGTAGACGATATGGACTGGAAAAACTTTTCTCCCATTGCCTGTGCTTACGCAAGAGCCAGGGGCGCAGACCGTATGTCTTCCTTTGGTGACTTCATTTCCCTTTCTGATGTGTGCGATAAAGATACCGCTATGCTCATTAAGAGAGAAGTTTCCGATGGTGTCATTGCGCCGGGCTACACAGAAGAAGCCCTGGAAATTCTGGCACAGAAGAAAAAAGGCAATTACAATGTCATTGAAATTGACCCGGACTATGTACCGGCTCCTCTGGAACACAAGCAGGTCTTTGGTGTTACCTTTGAGCAGGGACGTCAGGAACTGGCTATTGACGATGCACTGATTTCCAATTTGGTGACAGAAAAAAAAGAACTTACCGAAGAAGCAAAAAGAGATATGAAGATTTCTCTGATAATTCTGAAATATACACAGTCTAATTCCGTATGCTTTGTCAAAGACGGACAGGCCATCGGTGTAGGCGCTGGACAGCAGTCCCGTGTACACTGTACCCGTCTGGCAGGACAGAAAGCAGACAACTGGTGGTTAAGACAGTGCCCGAAGGTTATGAACCTTCCGTTTAAAGACAGCATTACCCGTGCAGAGAGAGACAATGCCATTGACGTTTATATTGGCGAGGAATACATGGACGTGCTGGCTGACGGTGCGTGGGAAAAAACATTTACCGAGAAACCGGAAGTCTTTACCAGAGAGGAAAAGAGAGCATGGCTGGATACCCTTCAGGAAGTGACCCTTGGCTCTGACGCCTTCTTTCCATTCTCTGACAACATTGAGCGGGCACACAAAAGCGGTGTAGCTTATATTGCACAGCCGGGAGGCTCAGTCAGAGATGATGCGGTTATTGAGACCTGCAACAAATACAATATGGTTATGGCGTTTACCGGAATTCGCCTGTTCCATCACTAAATCAACCATGGTATAACAAAAAAGTGGCTGCGCTTCTGCGCAGCCCTTTTTTTCAATCAGGCATTGACAAAGAAAGGATATTTGATATATTCTGAAAGAGAAAATACAGGCTACAAATAGATAGGAGAGTGTGACATGAGTATTAGAATTGGTATTTTAGGATATGGAAACTTAGGCCGTGGTGTGGAGTGCGCAGTGAAACATAACCCGGATATGGAACTGGTTGCTGTCTTTACCAGACGAAATCCCGAAGAGGTAAAGATTCTTACAGAGACAGCAAAGGTATATCATGTAGACCAGGCTGTGAGTATGAAAGATGAAATCGACGTGCTGATTCTCTGCGGCGGAAGCGCTACAGACCTGCCGGTACAGACACCGGAGTTTGCACAGTATTTTAACGTTGTAGACAGTTTTGATACACACGCAAGAATTCCGGAACACTTTGCAGCTGTAGATGAAGCGGCAAAGAAAGGAAATAAGACAGCCATGATTTCTGTGGGATGGGATCCGGGTATGTTTTCTCTGAACCGCTTATACGCCAATGCGATTTTGCCGGGAGGTAAGGATTATACCTTCTGGGGAAAAGGTGTCAGTCAGGGCCATTCCGATGCAGTGAGAAGAATTGAAGGAGTCTTAGACGCAAGACAGTATACCATTCCTGTGGAAAGCGCACTGGAAGCAGTAAGAAACGGAGAAAATCCGGAACTCACCACACGCCAGAAGCACACAAGAGAAGTCTTCGTAGTAGCTGAGGACGGTGCAGACAAAGCAAGGATTGAAAACGAAATTAAAACCATGCCAAACTATTTTGACGAGTATGATACAACCGTACATTTCATTACCGCGGAAGAAATGGCAGCCAACCATGCAGGGCTTCCTCACGGCGGTTTTGTTATCCGTACAGGCAGCACAGGGTGGGAAGATGAGCATAAGCATGTAGTGGAATACAGTCTGAAGCTGGATTCCAACCCAGAATTTACTTCTTCTGTCATTGCTGCATATGCAAGAGCGGCATACCGCATGAGCCGGGAAGGACAGACAGGCTGCAAGACCGTATTTGACGTGGCACCTGCTTATTTAAGCCTTGAGACTCCGGAAGAACTCCGTGCACATATGCTGTAAAAAACGTGGAGAAGAAAGAGAGTGTAAACGTGAATACAAACATAGACCCCAAAAGAGAAGCCAAGAGAATTATCTTTGGTCTAATCGGCGCTGTGATTATGGCTGTGAACATCAAGACCTTTGTGCGGGCAGGGGGATTGTATCCGGGAGGATTTAACGGAGTGACACTGCTGTTTCAGACTATCTGTGACCGCTTTTTTGCTATTGCCGTTCCTTTTTCCCCTATCAGCCTTGCGCTGAATGCCATTCCGGCTATCATCAGCTTTAAGGCAATCGGCAAGCGTTTTACCATAACCACCAGTTTGCTGATTATAGCTACCAGTGTGCTTACGGATGCAATACCCTCCGTACCGATTACCCAGGATATTCTGCTTATCAGTGTGTTTGGTGGGTTGATTAACGGTGCGGCTATCAGTATTGCGTTAATCGGCGGCGCTTCTACAGGAGGAACGGATTTTATTGCCATTTATTTTGCGGAAAAGAAGAATAAGGACGTGTGGAATTATATTCTTCTGGGAAATGCCATGGTGCTTTTGGTTGCAGGATATTTGTTCGGCTGGGACAAAGCTCTGTATTCCATTATTTTTCAGTATGCTTCCACGCAGATGATTCACCTGCTGTATCAGACATACAAGAAAGTCACGCTGTTTGTTATCACAGACGAACCGGAAGCTGTATACCAGGCCATTTATGAGGTTACGAACCACAGCGCTACGGAATTTACAGCAACGGGTATGTATTCCAATACCAAGCGGAAAATGATATATTCCGTGGTATCAACGATGGAGGCGAAAGTCCTTACCGAAAAGGTGATGGAGGCAGACCCTCACGCATTTGTAAATGTGGTGAAAACAGATACGCTTTTGGGAAGATTCTATCAGAAAGAAAATTATTGAGAAAACGGGATTGACAAATTCAGAATTTCGAGTATACTACTTAATCGTAAAGCAAAGGCGCTTTGGAGAAAATCCAAGGCGTCTTTTTGCGTTTCTGCGGAAAGGAGAAAAAAACATTGGAAGAACGTATAAAAGAAGCCTGCGGCGTATTCGGTATTTACGCCCCGGCAGGAGAACAGGTGGCAAATTCCGTTTATTACGGACTGTCTTCCCTGCAGCACAGAGGACAGGAATCCTGCGGTATTGCCGTCTGCGATACAAAGGGGCCTGTGGGAAATATGCATGTACATCGCGGCATGGGGCTTGTAAACGAAGTTTTTAAAGAAGAAAATTTAAGAGAACTGAAAGGAAACCTGGGTGTCGGCCATGTGCGGTATTCTACCACAGGGGCGGCTGCGTTAAATAATGCCCAGCCTTTAGTGCTGCATTATATCAAGGGTACTCTGGCTCTGGCTCATAACGGAAATTTAGTGAATACAAAGGAACTGAGAGAAGAATTGGCGAAAAGCGGTGCAATTTTCCAGACCACTACGGACTCAGAAGTCATTGCCTACTACATTGCCAGAGAAAGAGTGAATACCAGAACTGTGGAAGAAGCAATTTTACGGACGGCAGAGAAAATCAAGGGCGCCTATGGCCTGGTGATAGCCAGTCCTCAGAAATTAATCGGCGTAAGAGACCCTCTGGGATTGAAGCCGCTCTGTCTGGGCAAACGGGGAGAGGCATATATATTTGCTTCGGAAAGCTGTGCACTTTCTGCCATTGGTGCAGAGTTTGTTCGTGATGTCCGTCCTGGTGAAATTGTGACAATTTCCGAGGGGCAGGTATTTTCCAACACGGAATTGTGTCAGAAGCAGCAGGCGCACTGTGTTTTTGAATACATTTATTTTGCCAGACTGGACAGCAAAATCGATGGGGTTTCGGTCTATGAATCCAGGTTAAAAGCAGGAGAAGCCCTGGCGAAAGTTTATCCCGCAGAGGCAGACATGGTGGCAGGCGTGCCGGATTCGGGCATTACTGCGGCACAGGGGTATGCCAAAGCCTCCGGTATTCCCTTTGGAATGGCTTTTTACAAAAACAGTTATGTGGGAAGAACCTTTATCAAACCTACACAGGAGGAGCGGGAATCCAGTGTGCGTCTGAAACTCAGCGTGCTGGAGCAGGCAGTCAAAGGAAAGAACCTTGTTCTGGTAGACGATTCCATTGTCCGGGGAACCACCATTGCCAATTTGATACGGCTTTTAAAACAGGCAGGTGCCGGAAAGGTGCATGTGCGCATTAGCTCTCCTCCCTTTCTCTATCCCTGCTATTATGGAACAGACGTGCCTTCCAATAAACAGCTTCTGGCAGTGTCCCACTCCACGGAGGAAATCCGCAGGATGATTGGTGCGGATTCCCTGGGATATATGAAAGTGGAGGATTTGGCTGCTATGGCAGAAGGTCTGCCTCTTTGCAAAGCTTGCTTTGACAACCGGTATCCCACAGAGATTTAGGCTCCGCTTGCACCGTAATTGGACAGGACTCTGGCGGAAGGGTCGTCTACATTACAGCCTTTCCAGGCTTTGTTGGGCATCCAGAAGTCTGCCACCATCCGGCTTTGTCCTGGATAATATTTTTCAAAAATTTCCCGGTACAAAAGGGATTCCTTGGTAAAGGGCTGTGCGTGGGCATAGCCCTTTTGCTTCTCTTCAAACTCTTTCTGGGTGTATTGAGTGTCTGCATATTCTTTCAGATAATCTACCATAGAATGCCCCACTGCGTCTGAAAATGCAGCTTTTTCTCTCCAGAGAATCTCAGGGGGCAGATACCGGCCTTTTTCAAAGGCGCGGCGCAGTAGATATTTTCCTTTTCCGTAAGTGTTCGTTTTTAGTTTTGGATTTACGCTCATGACGTAGCGTACAAAGTCCAAATCCCCGAAGGGAACCCTTGCTTCCAGAGAATTTACGGAAATGCAGCGGTCCGCCCGGAGCACGTCATACATATGCAGTTCCCGAATCCGCTTCTGTGATTCCTTTTGAAATTCTTCCGGTGAAGGGGCAAAGTCGGTGTATTTGTAGCCGAATAATTCGTCAGAAATTTCTCCGGTAAGCAAAACCCGGATGTCTGTCTGTTCATGAATGGCTTTGCATACCAGGTACATACCAATGCTGGCGCGGATCGTGGTGATATCGAAAGTGCCCAGGAGCTGAATGACTTCTTCCAGGGAAGCCAGAACCTCTTTCTTGGAGATGATGACCTCCGTGTGCTGACTGCCAATATAATCGGCTGTCTGCCGGGCATATTTCAAATCAATGGCGTCTTCCTTCATGCCAATGGCAAAGGTGCGGATAGGAACCTGGCTTTTTTGTGCTGCCACGGCACAGACCAGGGAAGAATCCAGACCGCCGGACAGGAGAAAACCGACCTTGGCATCGGCGACCAGCCGCTTTTCAATTCCGGCAGTGAGCTTGTCATGAATCTTTTGGCATACGGTTTCCATATCGTCAGCACTGTAGTTTTCGGCTTTTGCAATGTCACAGTAGCACACGAATTTGCCGTCTTTGTAAAAATGTCCCGGTGGGAAGGGCATGATATGTTCACATAAACCCACCAGATTTTTAGGTTCACTGGCGAAAACCATGACCCCTTTTGAATCCCGTCCATAGTAAAGAGGGCGAATGCCTATGGGGTCTCTGGCTGCAATGTATTCCTGGGTTTTGCTGTCATAGAGGATACAGGCAAACTCTGCGTCCAGCATGGCAAACATATCGGTGCCGTATTCCTCATACAGAGGCAGCAGGATTTCGCAGTCTGAGTCGCTCTCAAAGCTGTATTTTCCCAGAAGCTGTTTTTTTATCCGCTCGAATCCATAGATTTCTCCATTGCACACCAGATGATTTCCATGCAGCGAAAAGGGCTGCATACCGGAAGGGGTAAGCCCCATAATGGCAAGTCGGTGAAAGCCCAGAAAGCCTTTTCCCGTATCTGTTATGCGGCTGTCATCCGGTCCTCTGGAAACCGTTCTCTGAAAATACTTCTGAAATTCTTCCAGAAGAAGGCCGCTGTCACAATATCCCATAACTGAACACATAATCAAATACCTCCATATCCTTTATATTCCTGTTTTTATATAACAAAAAGACGCCTTTTATGCGAAAACACATAAAAGACGCCCTTGTCTGATATGGCTTGTATTTTATACTTGGGAGGGTGTTTTGTCAACTGTTAATTTCATTCTGTGAAAAAACTCCCTTTTTAGAGGTTGAAAAGATAAGATTTAACAGGTATAATAGTCCCTATCAGTAAAATGCAATAAATTTTATAAACTGTAGAAATAGAGGAGATTGTACAATGGAAAAGACAATGGAAAAGATTGTTGCACTTGCAAAATCCAGAGGATTTGTATATCCGGGTTCTGAAATTTACGGAGGTCTGGCTAATACATGGGACTACGGAAACCTGGGAGTTGAGCTGAAGAACAACGTTAAGAAAGCATGGTGGCAGAAGTTTGTAATGGAAAGCCCTTACAACGTTGGTGTGGACTGTGCGATTCTCATGAATCCTCAGACATGGGTAGCTTCCGGTCATCTGGGCGGTTTTTCTGACCCGCTGATGGATTGTAAAGAGTGCCATGAGCGTTTCCGTGCAGATAAGATTATCGAAGACTTCTGTGCTGAAAAAGGCATTGAAATCGAAGGAAGCGTAGACGCATGGAGCCAGGAAAAGATGAAAGACTTTATCGAAGAGCACCAGATTCCATGTCCGACCTGCGGCAAGCACAACTTTACCGATATCCGTCAGTTCAACCTGATGTTTAAAACTTTCCAGGGCGTTACAGAAGACGCGAAAAACACCGTATATCTGAGACCGGAAACCGCACAGGGTATCTTTGTAAACTTCAAGAATGTCCAGAGAACCTCCCGGAAAAAACTGCCGTTCGGTATTGCCCAGATTGGGAAATCCTTCCGTAACGAAATTACACCGGGTAACTTTACATTCCGTACCCGCGAATTTGAACAGATGGAGCTGGAATTCTTCTGCAAACCGGATACGGATTTGGAGTGGTTCGCATACTGGAAACAGTTCTGCTTAGACTGGCTGCACAGTCTGGGATTAAAAGACGAAGAAGTCCGTTACCGTGACCATGACCAGGAAGAATTAAGTTTCTACAGCAAGGCCACTACAGACGTAGAGTTCCTGTTCCCCTTTGGCTGGGGCGAGCTCTGGGGCATTGCCGACAGAACCGATTATGATTTGACAAAGCATCAGAATGTATCCGGACAGGATTTGACCTATTTTGATGATGAAACAAATCAGAAGTACATTCCATACGTGATTGAGCCGTCTCTTGGTGCAGACCGTATGGTACTGGCATTTCTGTGCAGCGCTTATGATGAAGAGGTTCTGGACGCAGAGAAGAATGATGTACGTACCGTACTTCACTTCCATCCGGCGTTGGCACCGGTGAAAATTGGTGTACTGCCGCTGTCTAAGAAGTTAAACGAAGGCGCCTTAAAAGTATTTGAACAGCTTTCCAAGAAATACAACTGTGAATTTGATGACAGAGGAAACATTGGAAAACGCTATCGTCGTCAGGACGAAATTGGTACACCGTTCTGTGTAACTTACGATTTTGACTCTGAGACGGACGGAGCAGTAACGGTTCGTGACAGAGACAGCATGGAGCAGGAAAGAATTAAGATTGAAGACTTGAAAGATTACTTTGAAGAAAAATTCACATTTTAAGGTAGTCTGAAATTTTGGAGGCTATTGCTTAAAGCGATGGCCTCCTTTTGGTATTTTACGAAAGAGGGGCAGTGGTGATAATTTGTCAGCTGATGCCGCATAAACCGGAAAAGTTGTATGAAATACATAAAAAACTTTGAAAAAACATAAAAATAATGTGCAAAAATCCATATATCTATTGAATATATGGATTTTTTTTGTTATAATCTTCAATAGATTCCGTTTTCAAAAAAAGGAGGAGAGGGCGAAATGGCGAAAAAAAGAAATATTATTGTAGGACAATCAGGCGGACCTACAGCTGTCATTAATTCCAGTCTTGCAGGTGTGTATAAGAATGCTATTGAGCGTGGATTTGATAAGGTATACGGTATGCTTCACGGCATTCAGGGATTACTGGATGAGCAGTATGTAGATTTGTCCACACAGATTCACTCCGAACTTGACATTGAACTTTTAAAAAGGACTCCGTCCGCATTTCTGGGCTCCTGCCGTTTTAAACTGCCGGAGATTCATCAGGATAAAGAGATTTATGAAAAAATCTTTGATATTTTAAACAAACTGGAAATTGATGCCTTTATTTATATCGGAGGCAATGATTCCATGGATACCATTAAGAAACTGTCAGATTATGCGATTCTGACAGGGCAGAGCCAGAAGTTTCTGGGAGTGCCAAAGACCATTGACAACGATTTAGCGCTTACAGACCACACGCCGGGATTCGGCAGTGCGGCCAAATACATTGGCGCATCCACGAAGGAAGTCATTCGGGATGCTCAGGGACTTACCTATAAAAAGAACATGATTACCATTATGGAAATTATGGGACGAAATGCAGGCTGGCTCACCGGTGCCACGGCGCTGGCCAAGACCGAAGACTGCGATGGACCGGATTTAATCTATCTTCCGGAAGTTTCCTTTGATATAGACAAATTCCTAAAGAAGGTGAAAGAACTTCTGAAAAAGAAATCGTCTATTGTCATTGCTGTTTCTGAGGGGATTAAGCTGGAGGACGGACGTTATGTCTGCGAACTTGGCAGCGTAGGAGACTATGTAGACGCTTTCGGACACAAGCAGCTTCAGGGAACCGCTACCTATCTGGCTAACTTCCTGGCAGCAGAGTGCGGCTGCAAGACAAGAGCAGTGGAATTATCTACTCTTCAGAGAAGCGCTTCCCATATGGCGTCCAGAGTGGATATTGACGAGGCCTTTATGGTAGGCGGTGCTGCTGTGAAAGCAGCAGACGAAGGGGACACCGGAAAGATGATAGTGATTGACCGTGTTTCTGATGACCCGTATATGAGCGCTACCGGAATTTATGATGTGCATAGAATTGCCAATGAAGAGAAGCTGGTTCCGAGAGAATGGATGAACCGGGAGGCCAACTATGTGACAAAAGACTTTGTGGATTATATCAAACCACTGATTCAGGGAGATTATCAGCCGATTATGGTAAATGGTCTGCCGCGACATCTTGTTTTGAAGATGAAAAAGAAATAAGATACAGGTTTTGTGAGAAGGTTTTATATAGAAGGAAAATCAGTCCGGATGGGGGTCCGGGCTGATTTTATGTCCATTTATTTCATATTATGAAATGCAATTTTGTATTGTGGAATTTTGACGGAAATAGAAGGGAAAATCAGGAAAAATTGCAAAAAAATTAACAAATCTTGCTTGACTATATGACTTCTTATGATAAAATATATTGTGTGCGAGCGCAGTTAGCCTGCACCGGGAAAAATAAGGACTGAACAATTTATTTTTCTAGTATCTACTTTTAGGAGGAATGTTCAAAATGGCAAAATGGGTTTATATGTTCACCGAAGGTGACGCATCCATGAGAAACACTCTCGGTGGTAAAGGTGCGAACCTTGCTGAGATGACAAAATTAGGTCTTCCGGTACCACAGGGATTCACAATTACAACAGATGCTTGTACTCAGTACTATGAAGATGGAAGAAAGATTAACGATGAAATCATGGAACAGATCATGGAAGCTATCGTTAAAATGGAAGAAGTAACAGGAAAGAAATTCGGAGATAAAGAAAATCCACTTCTTGTATCTGTTCGTTCCGGAGCAAGAGCTTCTATGCCAGGTATGATGGATACTATCCTGAACCTTGGTTTAAATGAAGAAGTTGTTGAAACTCTGGCAGAAGCATCAGGAAATGCTCGTTGGGCATGGGACTGCTACAGAAGATTTATCCAGATGTACTCTGACGTAGTTATGGAAGTTGGTAAGAAATACTTTGAAGAGCTTATCGACAAAATGAAAGAAGAAAAGGGTGTTACTCTTGACGTTGAACTTACAGCAGAAGACCTGAAAACTCTGGCTGGACAGTTCAAAGCTGAATATAAAGAAAAAATCGGTGAAGACTTCCCGGCTGACGCTAAAGAGCAGTTAATGGGAGCTGTTAAAGCCGTATTCCGTTCTTGGGACAACCCACGTGCTAACGTATATCGTCGTGACAACGATATCCCATATTCTTGGGGTACAGCTGTTAACGTACAGATGATGGCATTCGGTAACATGGGTGATGACTGTGGTACAGGTGTTGCATTTACTCGTGACCCTGCAACAGGTGAAAATGGTCTGTTCGGAGAATTCCTGACAAATGCACAGGGTGAAGACGTTGTTGCCGGAGTTCGTACTCCAATGCACATTTCCGAAATGGAACAGAAATTCCCGGAAGCATTTGCTCAGTTTAAAGAAGTATGCAATACTCTGGAGAAACACTACAGAGATATGCAGGATATGGAGTTTACTGTAGAACATGGTAAACTGTATATGCTTCAGACACGTAATGGTAAGAGAACAGCACAGGCTGCTTTAAAGATCGCTTGTGACCTTGTTGATGAGGGAATGAGAACAGAAGAAGAAGCTGTTGCTATGATCGATCCAAGAAACCTTGACACTCTGCTTCACCCACAGTTTGATGCTGCTGCATTAAAAGCTGCAACACCAATGGCAAAAGCACTCGGAGCATCTCCAGGAGCTGCTTGCGGTAAAGTTGTATTTACAGCAGATGACGCTGTAGAGTGGGCTGCAAGAGGAGAAAAAGTAATTCTTGTTCGTCTGGAGACATCTCCGGAAGACATCACAGGTATGAAATCTGCTCAGGGTATCCTGACAGTACGTGGTGGTATGACATCTCACGCTGCCGTTGTTGCACGTGGAATGGGTACATGCTGTGTATCTGGATGTGGAGACATCGTGATGGACGAAGCAAACAAGAAATTCACATTAAACGGAAAAGAATACCACGAAGGAGATGCAATTTCTCTGGACGGATCTACAGGAAATATCTATGACGGAATCATTCCTACAGTTGATGCTACAATCGCTGGAGAATTCGGAAGAATCATGGGATGGGCTGATAAATACAGAACAATGAAAGTTCGTACAAATGCTGATACTCCGGCAGATGCAATCAAAGCTCGTGAGCTTGGTGCAGAAGGTATCGGTCTTTGCCGTACAGAGCATATGTTCTTCGAAGGTGACAGAATTGACGCATTCCGTGAAATGATTTGTTCTGAAACAGTAGAAGAAAGAGAAGCTGCTCTTGAGAAAATCCTTCCGGAACAGCAGGGAGATTTCGAAAAATTATACGAAGCTCTTGAAGGTAACCCAGTTACAATTCGTTTCCTGGATCCGCCATTACATGAGTTCGTTCCTACAACAGAAGAAGATATCAAGAAATTAGCAGATGCTCAGGGCAAAACAGTTGAACAGATTAAAGCAATCATCGATTCTCTTCATGAGTTCAACCCAATGATGGGACATCGCGGATGCCGTCTTGCAGTTACTTACCCAGAAATTGCTAAGATGCAGACAAAAGCTGTTATCCGTGCAGCAATCAACGTACAGAAAGCTCACGCTGACTGGAACGTTTGCCCGGAAATCATGATTCCACTTGTTGGAGATACAAAAGAATTAGCATACGTTAAGAAATTCGTTGTTGAAACAGCTGACGCTGAAATCGCAGCAGCTGGTATTGAATTACACTACGAAGTTGGTACAATGATTGAAATCCCAAGAGCTGCATTAACAGCTGACGAAATCGCTAAAGACGCTGACTTCTTCTGCTTCGGTACAAACGACTTAACACAGATGACATACGGATTCTCTCGTGATGATGCTGGTAAGTTCTTAGATGCTTACTATGATGCTAAAATCTTCGAAAACGATCCATTCGCTAAATTAGACCAGATTGGTGTTGGTAAATTAATGGAAACAGCTATCAAATTAGGTAAACCTGTAAATCCAAACTTACACATCGGTATCTGTGGAGAACACGGCGGTGACCCAAGTTCTGTAGAATTCTGCCATAAGATTGGCTTAGACTACGTTTCCTGCTCACCATTCCGTGTACCTATCGCAAGGCTGGCAGCAGCTCAGGCAGCTATCAATGCGAAAAGGGCTTAATGCTTTGGCAGATTGTAAAAAGTAAAAATATGTAACATAAAAGGACTTTGCCTTGGTATAGGATTCTTTCGGAAACCTGAACGATACAAGGCAGAGTCCTGTTTCTTTTCAATAGAACAGAGTGGAGAGAAGAAAATCATGTATTGACATATCATGCATTTAATGTTACTCTCTATATACTTTGTGAAAAACAGGAAGGAGAGAAAAATGAAGCACAGATTAAAATCAACAGTTGCAATTGTGTTAATGATTATGTTTGGCATTTTTCTGCCTTCTTTTTTGCTGTCCGAAGGTTCGGAGGTTTTTGTGAAAGAATCCGGCTCAGGTATGCAGACAGAAGCAAAGTATGCGGATAATGTGGAGAAGAAAATTCTTCACGAGAACTATATGCGTCTGGAGAGTCAGAAGGAAGTTTTTTCTGCACATAAATTTGAGGAGCGTAAACATGTTTACAGACTTTCCATGGAACTTTTGGCATTTCTTATATTCTCTTTGGGTGTATGTCTGAAGAGGGTCTATTTGTCGTACATTCAGTTTTATTCCTTTTCTTTTGCGCGTTTTCTGCGCGAGTATTATATCCTATTAAAAAAAGACGGAAAAAAACGAAGTCTTGCTTTCGGAACTTTATAAAATAAAAGGTTATAAAGAAAGCGGGAAAAAATGAAAAATAAAAAATTACATATTTGGGTTGCTCTTGCAGTAATCGTTCTGTTTGTGTGCCTTGCAGTTTTCGGATGCGGAGAGGATATCAAAGGAATTCGTGACATGCGTTTCGGAATTGATATCCGAGGCGGTGTGGAAGCTGTTTTTGAACCGTCAGGTCTGAAGACAAAACCAACAGAGGAACAGTTGGAAATGGCCAGGGAGATTATTGAGACACGTCTCGACGCACAGAACATTTTAGACAGGGAAGTAACGGTAGATGAAAAAGCAGGGGATGTGATTGTGAGATTTCCCTGGAAGTCGGATGAAAAAGATTTTAATCCGGAAGAAGCTATCCAGGAACTTGGAGAAATGGCAGAACTGACCTTCCGCGGTCCGGACAATACCGTGTATATAAAAGGCTCCGATATTTCCAGAAGCCAGGTAGGTTTAGATGAGCAGAAGCGATATGTGGTGGAACTGGAATTCAGCAGTGAAGGTGCAAAGAAATTTGCAGAAGCCACAGAAAAGCTTGTGGGACAGAATATGGGAATCTATATGGATGAAGAACTGATTTCCAATCCCACGGTCAATGCCAAAATCACAGGCGGCAAAGCAGAAATTACAGGTATGTCCTCGAAGGAAGAAGCACAGAGCCTTTCGGACAAGATTAATTCAGGCGCTCTTCCTTTTTCCATGGAGACGACCAATTACAGTACGATTAGTCCCACACTTGGCGGTAAGGCTTTAAATGCCATGGCGCTGGCAGCAGAAATTGCAATGATACTGATTTGTCTGTTTATGATATGCTGGTATCGTCTTCCGGGAGTGATAAGCTGCCTGACACTGGCCTTTCAGATTGCACTGCAGGTTCTGGTTATTTCTGTTCCTCAGTATACCATTACACTGCCGGGAATTGCAGGCCTGATTTTGTCGGCTGGTATGGCGGTGGATGCCAATATTATTATCAGTGAACGAATCAGCGAAGAACTGAAAAAAGGAAATTCCGTCAGAACTGCAGTGAAGAATGGATACAAAAGGGCATTTTCCTCTGTCTTGGATGGAAATATTACAACTGCGGCAGTAGCAGGAATTTTGATGATTTTTGGTTCCGGTACCATGCTTAGTTTTGGATATACACTGCTTACCGGTGTAATTATCAATCTGCTGGCAGGCGTCTGGATGTCCAGATATATGTTGAATTCTGTAATAAGATACAAGTTCTTCAATAAAGAAAAATGGTTCCGAAGAAAAAAGGAAAAAAAGATACTGAAATTTGCAGAGGCAAAGAGGTATTTCTTCCTGGCCAGTCTGGCAATGCTCATCGTGGGAACCATATGGAGTTCTGTAAACGGAATTAAGCTGGATACGCAGTTTACCGGCGGAGTTATCTTGCGGTATACATACAGCAAAGAGGCAGATACCGGAGAAATTCAGAAAAAGGTAGAGGAGATTGTGGACAGAAGTGTGAATGTACAGACCTCTGAAGATTCCGCTACAGGAGAAAAGAATCTGGTTATTACGCTGTCCGGAAAGAACGGGCTGACCCCTGACCAGCAGAAAGAAATTTTAACTGCTATTAATGAGGGAAACGACAATCAGTTTGAAACCTCAGAAACTTCAGCAGTAGAACCTTATATCGGTGCAAAGGCATTGAAAAATTCAGCCATTGCCATTGTGCTGTCTTTCCTGTTTATTGTGGTATATATTCGCCTTCGGTTTTCTGCTCTGGGAGGACTTGCATCCGGTGTTACAGCTGTAATAGCGCTGCTTCACGATATTCTGATAGTCTTGTTTGTGTTTGGAATTTTCCGGATTCCGGTAAACGATGCATTTGTGGCAGTTACCCTGACAATTATCGGATATTCTATCAATGATACCATTGTATTATATGACAGAATACGTGAACACAGAAACGGCGTGAAGCAGAAGAATACCCTGGCGGAGCTGGTGGATATCAGTACCACAGAAACCCTGCAGCGTTCCATTAATACTGCATTTACCGTAGTATTGTGTGCGGCTATTATTTTGATTGTTTCAGTTGTTTACGGAATGGAATCTATTACGAATTTCTCACTGCCTCTTTTGGCCGGACTTGTTTCAGGATGTTATTCTTCTATTTGTATTGCCGGACCTTTATGGGTATGGTGGGAAGAACACAAAGAAAGGATTCAGAAAAAAAAGACAGGACGAAAAGAAAAATGAAAAAGATGAATATGTTTTTAAGAAGTCAGCCGCCCGGCAGAATGATTGTGGGAGGATTTGCGGCCGTCATTCTCCTCGGAATGATTTTGCTGCTCCTTCCTATATCTGTAAAGGACGGCGCAGAGGTATCCGTGATAGACGCGCTGTTTACCTCTACCAGTGCGGTCTGTGTAACGGGTCTGATTGCCATTGATACAGCGGACCACTTTACCGCCTTTGGACAGGGAGTTGTTGCAGCTCTGATACAAATCGGCGGCCTGGGTGTCACGTCCCTTGGAGTAGGTCTCATGCTGGTGGCAAGAAAAAAGGTTGGTCTTAAAAGCCGGATGATGGTAAAGGAAGCCTTAAACATTGACACCTATAAGGGAATTGTAAAACTGGTAAAGGCCGTATTATTAATGACTTTATGCTTTGAAGCGGGAGGAGCAGTGTTAAGTTTTCTGGTTTTCAGCAGGGATTACGATACACTGCATGCCATAGGAATCAGCATTTTCCATTCCATTGCGGCCTTTAACAACTCGGGCTTTGATATTCTGGGAGGACTTAGAAATCTGACGCCTTATCAGAATGATGTTTTACTGAATCTGACCACCAGTATTCTGATTATTTTTGGCGGATTGGGTTTTCTGGTCATTCTGGATTTGCTGAAACAGAGATGCTTCCGGGAATTGACGCTTCATTCCAAAGTGGTCATTGTTACCAGTGTGGTATTGCTTGCAGTGGGAACGGTTCTGCTGAAAATAACAGAAAATATTACATGGCTGGGAGCCTTCTTTCAGAGTGTTTCTGCAAGAACGGCTGGTTTTTCCACCTATCCCATTGGCGAATTTACCAATGCAGGGTTGTTTGTACTGTGTATTCTGATGTTTATCGGTGCATCTCCGGGTTCTACAGGCGGCGGTATCAAGACAAGTACCTTTTTTATCATGTTTCAGAAGATAAGAGGAACCTGTACCAAAGGAACTGTGCATGCATTCCGGCGGAATATATCTGAGCAGAATATTTCAAAGGCTTTCATGATTACCATTCTTTCAGGAACTGTAGTATGCATTGCAGTATTTTTTATGTGTATTCTGGAACCGGATCTGAGTTTTATGCAGCTCTTATTTGAGGTGGTTTCTGCATTTGGAACTGTGGGACTTTCCACGGGAATTACGCCGGGGCTTAGTGTGGCAGGAAAAGCAGTCATCATCCTTGTGATGTTTACCGGAAGAGTGGGAGTCATCACCTTGATTACTATATGGGTCAACCGTTCAGAGCCAAGAGCAAGATATTCAGAAGAAGAAGTTGCAATAGGATAAAAAGGAGAAAATAAAAATGAAAAAGAAGCTAGACGCAGCATACGGAGTGATTGGGCTGGGACGCTTTGGAGAAGCGCTGGCCACTATGCTGGCACAATCAGGAAATGAAGTCATTGCAGTAGACAAAGATGAAAAGAAGATAAGAGAAATACGGCAGTATACGGACTGTGCTTTTGTGGCAGACAACCTGAGTGCAGATACTTTAAAGGAAATCGGAATACAAAATTGCGATGTTGTTATTATTTGCATTGGCGAACAGGTGGATGTCAGCGTATTGACAACCATGAGTGTCATAGAGATGGGAGTGCCCAGGGTCATTGCAAAAGCATTAAGCCCTGAACAGGGAGCCGTGCTTGAAAAACTTGGTGCGGAAGTGGTATATCCGGAGCGGGATATGGCGCTGCGGCTTGGGAAGAAGCTGTTGTCCAATAACTTTTTTGAATATGTTTCTCTGTGCAACCAGGTGGAAATTCGCCAGATACCTATTTCGGAGCGTTTGATTGGAAAAAGCATAGAAGAGACAGAAATTCGTCAGAGATACCGGCTGAACATCATTGCCATTGAGAACGGAGATGAGACGAATATTGAAGTAATTCCGGATTATCGTCTGCGCCGGGATGATATTATTGTGGTAATCGGAAAAACAGACAACATTACTGCATTTGCAAATGAAATTTAAAGACCGGAGGAAGAGAGCATGGAATTGACATTTATAAATTTCTGGCAGGAGGTTGTAAGAAATCCGGTGCTGTTTATTACAGTGGTTCTTACATTGGGGGTTATTTTCGTAAATGGCTGGACGGACGCGCCCAATGCCATTGCTACCTGTGTAGCAACCAGATGTATGCCGGTGAGGGCCGCAATCCTGATGAGTGCAGGGTTTAATTTCCTTGGTGTTTTTGTTATGACACAGATTAACAGTTCGGTGGCGTCCACTATTAGTAACATGGTAGACTTCGGAGAACATACAGATGAGGCTTTGATTGCCTTGTGCGCGGCCTTGTTGTCTATTGTTATTTACAGTACAGCGGCCTCCTTTTTCGGAATTCCAACCAGTGAAAGCCACAGCCTCATTGCCGGCCTGTCCGGAGCGGCCATTGCCATTCAGCAAGGTGTGGGCGGAATCAATTTCGACGAATGGGTAAAGGTTTTGTACGGTCTTGTTCTGAGTCTGATTCTGGGATTTGCAACCGGATGGGTTGTGTGCAAGATAATTACAGTTGTGTGCCAGAGTATGGACAGACGGAAGACAAACCGCTTTTTTGGAGGCGCCCAGATTGCCGGAGCAGCGGCTATGAGCTTTATGCATGGAGCCCAGGACGGACAGAAGTTTATCGGTGTTTTGTTTTTGGGAATTGCCTTTTCGGGAGGACATACATCCGTAAGCGGTATGGAAATTCCGGTATGGCTGATGCTTGTATGCAGTGTTGTTATGGCTGTGGGAACCAGTGTAGGCGGTGAAAAGATTATTAAATCCGTGGGCATGAACATGGTAAAGCTGGAGCGTTATCAGGGCTTTTCCGCAGATATTGCAGGAGCTGTCTGCCTGCTGTATTCCAGTCTGATGGGAGTTCCGGTTTCTACGACACACACAAAGACCAGTGCCATTATGGGAGTAGGAGCAGTAAAAAGGCTTTCTGCCATTAATTTCGGAGTTGTAAAGGATATGATGCTGACCTGGATTTTTACTTTCCCGGGCTGCGGACTGATTAGTTTTTGTATGGCAAAAATATTTATGTATATATTTGGATAAGAGGAGGACTACAAATGTCAAAAAAACAGGATGATTACTATTTTGATAATTTTATTAAATGTGCAGAATACAGCTGCAAAGAGGCGTATTTATTAAAAGAGATACTGACTAAGTTTCAGCCGGAAGAAATTTCTAAGAGAATGGAAGAAGTCCATGAGATAGAGCGTCAGGCCGATTCCCAGAGACACGAGATTACAGATAAGCTGGCAAAGGCGTTTATCACACCGATTGAGAGAGAGGATATTATTGCGCTCAGCCACCATATTGATGATGTTACGGATAAGATAGAGGAAGTACTGATACGTGTTTACATCAATCATGTACAGGAAATGCGGCCGGAAGTGTTTGCTATGCTGGATGTAGTGATTGAATGCTGTGAGGAGCTTCAGAATCTTTTGAAAGAATTTAAGAATTTCAAACATTCTAAAGAATTAAAGAAGAGCATTATCCGCCTGAATACCTTAGAGGAAAAAGAAGATGAATTATTTATGTCCAGTATGAGAAAACTTCATGTAGAAGAGCAGGATGTAAGAAATATCATTGCGTGGAGAGAGATTTATACGTATCTTGAGAAATGCGCGGATGCCTGCGAGCATGTAGCTGATATTGTGGGCAGTGTTGCAATGAAGAACACCTAAACATTGAAAAGAGAGTGATGAGAAAAAATATGATGAAAGAGCAGAAAACAGGAAACAGAAAAACGCGCATGTTTTTGATTCAAATGCTTCAGGGAATGCTGATTGGTCTGGGTTCCGTCCTTCCGGGGATTTCAGGAGGTGTTTTGTGTGTTATTTTTGGGATCTATAAGCCGGTGATGGAATTGCTGTCTAATCCCAGAAAATACTTTCTGGTGCATATCCGGAAATTGTTTCCGGTGATTCTGGGCATTGGAGTCGGCTTTCTCGGTGTTGCCAATATATTGGCATTTTTCCTGGAGAAATATCCGAATCCATCGGTGTGCCTTTTTGTAGGACTGATTGCAGGTATGCTGCCATCTCTCATGCAGGAGGCAGGAAAAGAAGGCAGAACAAAAGGCTCCTGGATAGCCCTGATGATTTCTGCAGTGGTAATTTTTGCAGTATTGGCGGCCTTGGAGATTTTGTCCGTGAAACTTGTGCCCAATGTGGGCTGGTATGGTTTCTGCGGTGTATGCCTGGCCTTAAGCGTGATTGTTCCGGGAATGAGCTTTTCTACGCTGCTGATGCCTTTGGGGCTGTATACACCATTTATTGAAGGCTTGGGACATCTGGATATGAGTGTCATCCTTCCCGGAGGGATTGGAGCCCTTGTAACGGTTGTGTGTTTTGCGAAACTGATGGACGCCCTTTTGAAAAAATACTATTCTTATGTATTTCATGCCATTGTAGGTGTTGTAATCGCGGCAACCATTATGATTATACCGTTTGGAAGTTTTGCCTCGTCCCTGGGCAGTATGATAACAAATGTTCTTTGTCTGGGAATTGGAGCAGCCTGCTCGCTTTTATTAAATCGAGGAGAAAAAGAAGAGGAAGCGCTGCAATAAAACGTCCGGATTGTGAAAGGGAATATGATAGGAAAAAGCCAGCTTTGAATTTTAAATATTCAAAGCTGGCTTTTTTAAAGCAGAGCAGCGATAATTTCTTGCGAAAGTATTAAGAATATGTTACATTTAATGAGGCAAAAAAATCGTTTAGACAGAGAAAGGAGAAACGAATGAGAAAGCGAAAACTGCTGGCTTTCGGGCTGGCGTTTTGCCTCGGACTTTCAGGTGTATGGAATTTTTCCAAGCCGGTTTTTGCGGCGGAAGCACAGTCTGAGAGTCAGGTACAAAGTGAAAATACTTCCGGAGAAGACCATATCACTTCCATGGATGAAGAAGGAAATATAAAAGACGCAGACAGTTCGGCAAAGCTCATTGAAAATCCGGCAGGACCCAACAAATCCAGAAGCGGAGAGCCCCAGGTGGTGAATTTCCGCACGAAAAACAATGCGATTACAGAGTTTATCGAGCAGGAGACTGCAAAGCAGGGCTATACCAATGGGGCATATGGTGCAGATGCAGTGTATCTTGGCTCTGCCAATGGAAAATACAAATTTATGCTTTCCGGTGTGGTTGGCTGGGTAAAGGCGGAAGAGGTGCAGGTGGTCAATCTGTCCCAGGCCAAAGCGGTCAGCTGCTATGAGGTAAAAGATGGGAAACTGATGCATCATATTGTACAGGACATGACAACTCCCGGTTATGCTACAAGCCTGAATAACGGTCCTGCGCCTTCTTACCTTACACCCGGAACCATATATTACAGTTATGACGGACATTATTTTTATACAGATTACGGAGTCATGGCTGCAGATTACAGGCAAAATCAGCGCACACAGTCGGTGAATCCTCAGGAGCCTTATTATAATTATTTTCAATATCTGCCCATGCGCAGCCAGTCAGGCTATACCGGGGAAGAAATCAACGGAGCACTGGACAAGCTTGTAAACGCAAACTCAAAAATGAAAAATACAGGGGAAACTTTTGTAAAAAACCAGAATACATATGGTGTCCATGCGCTTCTGATGACGGGAATTGCCGCCAATGAGAGTAATTGGGGAAAGAGCAGTATCAGCCAGAAAAAGAATAACCTGTTTGGGCTCAATGCCACAGATGCGGCCCCCGGCGCCAATGCAAATCAGTACAGCAGTGTGGAGGCCTGTATTGAAGACTTTGCCAATGGCTGGATGTCCAGAGGATATCTTTATCCGGGGGATTACCGGTATCAGGGTGGTTTTCTGGGAAATAAGGCCAGTGGTCTGAATGTGAAATATGCATCAGACCCCTATTGGGGAGAAAAAGCCGCCAACATTGCATGGCGTTTGGACAGCACACTGGGCAGTAAGGACGCAGGAGCCTACACCCTTGCAGCTAAGGAAATCATTCCGGATACACATATCTCGGTCAATGTGCGGAAAGAGCAGAATGTGTCGTCCACGCTGCTGTATAAAACCGGAAAAGCGGCAAACTATGTGGTGCTGGTGAGGAATGAGGAACCTTCGGAAGGCTTTTATGAGATTCAGAGTGACGCAGTGCTGGACAGCAGCCGAAGCACGGTGGTAAAAGACAGCGGAAAATACGACTTTGAGGGAATGTACGGCTATATGTCAAGCGATTATCTCACGGTGGTAAGCCGGGGGAAGAACACACAGGAGCAGGCACCGGATACAGATGAAACAATACCCCCAGAAAAACAGTTGGAATCCATTGCAATCGCAAAAGCGCCGTCTAAAGTTTCCTATATAGAAGGCGAGAGTTTTGATGGAGCAGGAATGCAGGTCCTGGCGAAGTGGAGCGATGGGACAGAAAGTGATGTGACAGGAGAAGTTACCTGGATGCAAGAGGCTCTGAACAGTTCTTATACGGAAATGACAGTGCAATATACCTGGCAGGGCGTAACAAAGGAGGCAGTACAGCCCATAACAGTTGCAGCAAAGGCTGTGGAAGAGGAAAGCCTGTCGTTGGCTGTGACACCGGGAACGGCAGAGCTAAAACCGGGAGAGAGTCAGCAGTTTGGCGTGGAAATGAAAAAAACGGCGGATACCGTGCCGGAACTGAAATGGGAAGTGCTGGGCAGTAAAAGCCAGCAGACGGTGATTGACAGCAGCGGTCTGCTGACCTTAGGACAGGATGAAACTGCCGAGAAAATGATTGTGAGACTTTCCTGGGGAGAAGGCAGCGACAAAGTGTCGGATGCCATGGTTACTCTTGTAAAAGAGCCGGAACAGGAGAATCAACAGCAGGAGAGCACAGGTCAGGAAACAACGAGTCAGAGTGAGAGCAATCCCTCTGCCACAGACCAGACCCCAGAGGCTGCAGAAACAGATACCAAAGAAGAAGAGTATATTGCAGGTCAGCAGGTAAACGGACAGAAAGCGGCAGGCACAAAATCCGGGGAGACTTCGGATAAGCAAAAAAATACCAGTGTTAAGACCGGAGATGCTTCTAAGGGACCGCTTTGGATAACGATTCTTAGCATATCGGGATTCCTGGCCGCAGGTATGGGCTATAGAAAAGGACACATAAAAGACAGAAAATAGGATACAGATATACAAAAGGGGCATGCGCAGAAATTGCGGTGCCCCTTTTCAGAAAAGTTTTTAAGATGCAGGTTCTTCTTTGGGAAGAATGATGTTTAAAAGTATGGCTGCCAGAGTGGCTACAACTACCGGAGATTTTCCGAAAATAGTGGTTACCCATGCAGGAAAGGAAGCCAGAGAATCCGATACCTGTGTGATACCCATACCCAGAGCTACGGAAAGACCTACAATAGAAGAATTTCGGAAATTCATTTCCTGACGCATAATCAGCTTGATTCCGGTCATGGCAATGGAAGCAAAGACAGAAATCGTTGCACCGCCCAGAACACACTGGGGAATGGTAGTCAGAAGGGCTGAAAACTTGGGCACAAATCCTGCAACCATAAGGATAACAGCGGCCAGACCAAGCACACAGCGGTTGATGACCTTTGTCGTTGTGACAATGCCCACATTCTGACTGAAGGTGGCTGTTGGAAGTCCGCCAAAGAGCGCGCCGGCAATGTTGCTGATACCGTACATTAAAATACCGCCCTGGAGTTCCTTTGTCTTTGGTTCCCGGTTCATACTGCCTACCGTGGTGGCAGAAAAATCACCGATGGCCTGTATGGAATTAATACCAAACAGAATGCCGATAGCCACGCAGGCAGAAGGCTCAAAGTGAAGACCAAAGTGCAGAGGCTTCGGAAGCTGGAAAAAACCAGCGGAAGAAACATCGGAAAAATCCACCAGTCCGAAACAGGCAGCCGCCGCATAACCGGCGATGATACCGATGAGAATGGAAGCCAGTTTCAGAGTGCCTTTTGCAAAATGGTTCAATCCTACCACAACAGCCAGAGTAAAGAAAGCCACCAGCCAGTTTTTCCAGGAACCGTATTCCGGACTGGAGGCGCCGCCGGCCATGTATTTTACAGCGGTAGGATACAGGGACAAGCCAATCGTAAAAACTACGGTTCCTGTAACAATAGGCGGAAACAGCACACGGATTTTGCGGATAGTAAAGCCTACAAGAATGGCAACAATACCGCCGATAACCTGAGCGCCCAAAATCGTTCCCACATCATAAGATTCGGCGATCGCCTGCATACTGGGCACATAGGCAAAGCTAATCCCCATAATAACGGGAAGTCTGGAACCCAGCTGAAACTTCTTTCCATTAAAAACAGGAAAAAGCTGCAGCAGGGTACTGATAGCAGATACAAATAAAGCGGCCTGTACGAGAATGACTCTGTCCCGTTCATTTAATCCGGCAACGTCAGAAATCAGAATAGCCGGAGTGACACAGCCCACAATCATTGCCACCACATGCTGTAAGGCCAGCGGCAGGGCTTTGGAAAATGCGGGGATGCCGTCAGATTCAAAAATAGATGCTCTTGTCTGTGACATGAAAAATCCTCCTGATGGTATAAAACATTGTTTTTCCCCTTTACTTTACACAATTTTTATCCCATCGTAAAGAAAAAAATGCGGACGCAAGGCTTCTTTTTTTGTGAAAATACTTAACTAAAAAACTCTAGTATTAATATATAAAGTATGATATGATGGGGAAAATACTATATGTAGTATATAAGGGAGAATGAAAACATGAATAATAAAAATAAAAAAGCAGTACTTCCCTATGGGGAAAATTTTCAGCCCATACTGCGGGAGATAGAGCGGGAATTTCCTCAAAAAGAATACGCATTAGAAAAACTGACAGAGCGTTTTGAGCATCTTGGCAGAGAACATAAGAGTGAGAAAGAAAAACTGGAGCTTCTTATCCGAAGCGCTGTGGAGCTGACGGAGGAGATTGCGCCGAAGTGGGAATTTATAGGGGCAAGACTTTTGAATTTCCAGTTTCAGGAAGAACTGAAAATAGAAATGAAAAGCAGAAAGATTCACAACTTTTACGAAAAGATACAATATCTCACCGAACAAGGGCTGTATGGCGCTTATATTCTGGAACATTATTCCAAAGAGGAACTCAGACAGGCAGAATCCATGCTGCGGCCGGAACGGGACAAGATTTTCAATTTCTCCGGTCTGGAACTTCTGCTGAAACGCTATGTGATTCGTACCGGGGAACATATTGCTCTGGAAACGCCCCAGGAAATGTATCTGGGCATTGCCCTTCACCTGGCCATGAAGGAAAAGAGGGAAACCGAAAAAGGGCCGGGGCGCATGGAATGGGTGCGGAAATTTTACGATATGCTGAGTTTGCAGGAAGTTACTATGGCAACTCCGACTCTGTCCAATGCCAGAAAGCCTTATCACCAGCTTTCCAGCTGCTTTATCGATACCGTTCCCGACAGTCTGGAAGGCATTTACAGAAGCTTGGACAATTTTGCCCAGGTCAGCAAGTTTGGCGGAGGCATGGGGCTGTATTTCGGGAAAGTGAGAGCCAGCGGCAGCAGTATCCGGGGCTTTCAGGGGGCGGCAGGTGGCGTGATTCGCTGGCTGCGTCTGGTTAATGACACTGCTGTAGCCGTGGACCAGCTTGGCATGCGCCAGGGAGCTGCGGCTGTGTATCTGGACGCCTGGCACCGGGATTTGCCGGAATTTCTTCAGATACGAACCAACAACGGAGACGAGAGAATGAAAGCCCACGATATTTTTCCGGCGGTCTGCTATCCGGATTTATTCTGGAAAAAGGCAAAAGAAGACATGAGCCAGGACTGGTGTCTGATGTGTCCGCACGAAATTTTTCAGGCCAAAGGCTGGCATCTGGAGGATTTTTACGGGGAAGAGTGGGAACAGAGGTATGAAGAATGTGTGCAGGATGAGCGGATTTGTAAAAGAACTGTGGTACTGAAAGACATTATCCGTTTGATATTAAAATCTGCGGCAGAGACGGGAACTCCTTTTGCGTTTAACAGAGATACCGTAAATCGGGCCAATCCTAACAGTCATAAAGGGGTAATCTACTGTTCCAACCTGTGCACGGAAATTGCTCAGAATCTGTCTCCTGTTTCTTCTGTTTCCAGAGAAATTCAGACGAAGGAAGGAGAAACTGTGGTGGTAACAACTGCAAAGCCGGGGGATTTTGTGGTGTGCAATCTGGCCAGCCTCTCCCTTGGTAAGATTCCGGTGGAAGATGATGCGCATATGGAGGACCTGGTGGAAACAGCGGTGCGGGCCTTGGACAACGTCATTGATTTGAATTTTTATCCTCTGCCTTATGCCCAGATTACCAATCAGAATTACCGGGGAATCGGGCTGGGCGTCAGCGGTTATCATCACATGCTGGCAAAGCGGGGAATTCTCTGGGAAAGTGAAGAGCATCTGCACTTTGCAGATGAAATTTTTGAAAGAATCAATTATTTTGCCATAAAGGCCAGTGCCCGTCTGGCGGAAGAGAAAGGGGCATACCCATATTTTTCCGGCAGTGACTGGCAAACCGGGGCCTATTTTGCAAAAAGAGGGTACTCGTCCCGGTCCTGGAAACAGCTGGCGGAAAAAGTTGCCTTTTGCGGGATTCGGAATGGGTATCTGCTGGCAGCGGCGCCTACCAGCAGCACCAGTATTCTGGCTGGCACCACAGCAGGCGTAGACCCGGTGATGAAGAAATTTTTTATGGAAGAAAAAAAGGGAAGTATGCTGCCAAGAGTGGCGCCGGAATTGTCCGTAGACACCTATTATTACTATCAGAGCGCCCATCAGACGGACCAGCGTTTCAGTGTCCGGGCCTGTGCAGTGCGCCAAAGGCATATAGACCAGGCTCAGAGTATGAATCTCTATATCACCAACCAGTATACCCTGCGGCAGTTGTTTGACCTGTATCTGAGCGCATGGGAACTGGGCGTGAAAACCATTTACTATGTACGGAGTAAATCGCTGGAAGTGGAGGAGTGCGAAAGCTGCGCTTCTTAGGGCTGCGTCTTAAAGCAGAAAAAGCATTGAGAGAAAAGAATGTTTATACTATAATGAAATAAGCGGAGAAAAATATGATAAAATTAACGAAAAAACCATTGTTTAATCCCCAGGGGGATACCGAAGTGCGTCTCAGACGTATGATTGGGGGAAATACTACCAACCTCAATGATTTTACGCAAATGCGTTATACCTGGGTCAGCGACTGGTACCGGCAGGCTATGAACAATTTCTGGATACCGGAGGAAATCAACCTTTCCCAGGACAAAAAAGATTATCCGGGACTTTCCAAAAAAGAGCGGCAGGCTTATGACAAGATTCTCAGTTTCCTGGTGTTTCTGGATTCCATACAGTCCGCCAACCTGCCCTGTATCAGTGAATATGTGACAGCTAATGAAATCAATTTATGCCTGTCCATACAGGCTTTTCAGGAATGTGTCCACAGCCAGAGCTACAGTTATATGCTGGACACTATTTGCAGCCCGGAAAAGCGAAATGAAATTCTGTATCAGTGGAAATCCGATGCCCATCTTTTAGAGAGAAATACCTTTATCGGAAACTTGTATAATGAATTTCAGGAAAAGCAGGATGCCCAGACACTTTTAAAGGTGATGATGGCCAATTATATTCTGGAGGGGGTTTATTTTTACAGTGGTTTTCTGTTTTTTTACAATCTCAGCCGCAATGGAAAAATGCCTGGCTGCGCCCAGGAAATCCGTTACATCAACCGGGACGAGAATACCCATTTATGGCTGTTTCGGAATATGATTTTGGAATTAAAGAAAGAAGAGCCGCAGCTTTTTACAGAGGAAAACGTACAGATGCTGAGAGAAATGATGAAAGAAGGCGTCCGGCAGGAAATGCAGTGGGGGCGTTACGTCATTGGCGAGGACATTCCCGGTCTGTCTGAGGAAATGCTTACTTCCTATATAAAATATCTGGGAAATCTGCGTATGACCGGAATCGGTCTGGAAATTTTGTACCCCGGATATGAAGAAGAGCCGGAGAGCATGAAGTGGGTCAGCCGCTATTCCAATGCCAATATGGTGAAAACCGATTTCTTCGAGGCAAAAAGCACGGCTTATGCCAAGAGCACGGCGCTGCTTGATGATTTATAAAGGAGAGTAAGGAGAATTATGAGAGAACAGGAAATTCTGGCGATTTACGGAACCGAATATAAAGAAATGACAAAACAGCTTTTACAGGAAGCAAATTTGCAGGAACAGATTCCCGACAAAGAATGCCGCATTGGCATCAAACCCAATCTGGTGTCTCCATCGGAGCCCTCCTGGGGGGCTACGACACACCCGGAAATTGTGGCGGGAATAATAGAATACCTGCAGGAAAGGGGATTTCAGAATCTGGTGATGCTAGAGGGCTCCTGGGTGGGAGATAAGACCCCGGAGGCTGCCGCGCTTTGCGGTTATGATGATTTAGTGGAAAAGTACCGGGTGGAATTTCTGGATTTGCAGAAAGATAACTGGCAGACTTGCGATTGCCAGGGAATGGAGTTAAAAATCTGTGAAGAAGCGCTGAAACTGGATTTTCTCATCAACGTACCGGTGATGAAAGGCCATTGCCAGACGAAAATCACCTGTGCTCTGAAAAATATGAAGGGCCTGCTTCCCAACGCAGAAAAACGCCGCTTTCATGCTCTGGGTCTGCACAAGCCCATTGCCCATCTGAATGCGGGAATCCGTCAGGATTTTGTGGTGGTGGACAACATCTGTGGGGACTGGGATTTTGAAGACGGCGGCAATCCGGTGGTGCTGAACCGGATTATGGCGGCGGCCGACCCGGTTTTGTGCGATGCCTATGTCTGTCATCTTATGGGATATGAGGTGGAAGAAGTTCCCTATATCACCATGGCAGAAGAACTGGGAGTAGGGCTTTCCGACTGGCGGCTGGCAGAATTTCGGGAGTTAAACCGGCCTTTGCGGGGAGCGTATTATCCCAAAGAGCGAAAAGTCGTGGAACTGGCCGATGCTGTGGAAGAAGTGGAATCCTGCAGTGCCTGCTACGGCTATCTGCTGCCGGCCCTGCAAAAGCTGAAAGAAGAGGGGATTCTGGGGCAGTTAAAAGAAAAAATCTGCATTGGACAGGGGTACCGGGGACAGACAGGAGAACTGGGAATCGGACTTTGCACAAAGGATTTTCAACATTCCCTGAAAGGGTGTCCGCCTACGGAAGGGGAGATTTATGAATTTTTAAAATCGTATATCACGGCTTTAGAAGAAGAGAAACCAGAGAAATAGAGAACAGGGCTGTCCCATGAAAGGCATGAATCTTTCATAGGGCAGCCTTATCTGTTATTTTGCTACTTTTGCCGTTTGGTGTAGATAACGGCCAGAAGGAGAAGAATACCACAGGAAGCTGCAAAGAGCGCCATGTAAAGTCCTGCGTGGGTATTATCTGCTGTTTTGGGTGCGGCTGCTTTGTCTGTCCGCTCAAAGGAAACGGTAATGGTATGGTCTGCTTTCACGTTTTTCATGGTATATTTGTTGTTTTTCACAGAAACGGATTTTCCATCTACCAGAACCTTTGCCACACGGTAGTTTTTGTTGGGGAGAAACGTAAATTCTGCGTTTTCTCCCTCCTGAATTTCAATGCTGCCTTCCGGTGAAATGCGTCCGTTCTTATCCGCAGAGGAAGTAATGGTATAAACCGGAACTACAGCTTTAAATTCTATTGCAGAAGATTTGGACTGTCCCACTGCTTTCCAGCCATTTTCCGTATACTCTTCCAGGTCAAAGCCAACGGTAAGTTCGTAATTGCCTGCTTTGTTCAGAACGAAGGTTACCGAATAAGGGGCGTCGGACCAGGTGCGGTTGGTCTTTCCGTCCCAGTTCCAGTTCCGGGGAATCCAGCGGGAATCGCCGGCGGAAGGATTGGGATTGTCCATACCGGTGCCCACAGCTGTGGCGGTCAGGTTCGTGCCTCTGTCGTAAGTCGCTCCGGCTGTAATTCCATCTATGTATCCGTTGAAAGCAACGTAAGTTTTTAAAACAGAACTGCCGCTGATTTCGCTTTCCATATCCGTATCGGCATTGAACTTCTGTCTGGCTGCAAATTGGTAGGCGGTTCCGGATTTTAAGTTTCCAAACCGCGGGTTTTCTGTCCAGGTCCAGTTTTTGCCGTCTTCGGAAATACCATACAGAACGTTTTCCTGCTTTTGCAGAACCAGGAATGTTTCTCCTTTTTCTGCAGCCTGGGGACTTTGCGGAGCTTTGGCTGCGGAAAACTTTGTGGTGACTTTCAGCTTTTCGCTGGCCGGGCTGGCCTCCTGCGTTTCGGATTTACAGAAGCGCGTTACAAATTCGTAAGAAGTTCCGGGAGTCAGGTTTTCAAAAGAACCGGAGGACTGCCATTTCCAGTTTGCGGAATCTTCCTGCTGTACCAGCGCGTACTCCTGATTGGGCTGTGTGGTTAGAAGTACAGTGGTGTCGGTACAGGATTGGAGAGCCGGTATGGCCGGGGCTTCTCTTGGGCTTTCGGGAGGTGTTTCCGGGTCCGGCTCATCCGTAGATGGCGGTGCTTCCTTCGGAGGTGTAGTTATGGAGTCTGTGGTTTGCGTGCTGTTGTTCTGTGCGTTATCGGAGGGGGTATCGTATGAGTCTTTGTTTGACGAGTCGTCTGTAGGAGTTGTCTGGGAGTCGTTGTTCTGTGTGTCGAATGTAGGTGTTATGTTGGAGTCGTTGTCCTTGGCGTCGCCCGGAGGCAGTGTGTCAGTACCGATGTTTGAAGTGTCGGTGGAAGTGTCCGTGTTGGTGTCATTTTTGTTGTCAGGAACCTTTTCTGTTCGGATAATGGTGGATTTCAGATACTTTTCGTCTGTATCGCCGACTGTGCGGCGGGTAAACGTATACTCTGTATCTGCCTTCAATCCGGTAAAAGAAACGGTTTCTTTTTGTGCGTCATATTGTTTCTTCTCAGCCCATTTCCAGGAGGCGTTTTGCTTGTCATCGGTGACTTTTCTTGCGTATTCGTAGTTTTTCCCTGCTTTCAGAACAATCGTATCTGCAGTTTTGGATACGGTTTCCAGTTCCTTTTCTTTTTGGGTTTCGTTGGCTGCATTTTCTGCGGCTGCCTGTATGGGAGAAATACCGGGGGAACTTCCGATTAAGACCAGAGTCAACAGGAAAACCAACAGTTTGCTCAGTTTTTTCATCATATAGATTCACCTCTTTCCGTGATGCCGCTGTTATAGGGAGGAGCGGCGGAAAATAGTTGTTTATAGGTATTTTTATTATAACAGATATTGGCTGTAAATAATAGATAAAAAAGAAAAATGTTAGAAAATTAAAAGGGCTTTAAAGGAAAATTAAAAGTTTATTCAGGATTTTGTGACTTATAATAATTGTAAATACCCTTAGAATGATGTATACTGTCTACGTTAGAACCTTCTTGTTGGAATGAGTAGACTGCTGTCCGCATTTTGTTGCCTCTTCATTCAGCAGAGGGTATCTTTGTATAATGGAAGATTTGAGTATAAGTATGGAAGAAGGACAAAAAAATGGAAAGACAGGATAAAAAGCAAGAGCATTTACTGGATTTACAATGGGTAAGAAGAGCCTTGCTGTTGGCATTATTTGATATTGGAATTATAATTGCATCATCACTGCTTGCTCTCATGGCACGATTTGATTTTTCTTATGCAGGAATTGAAGTACCGTATCTGTCAAATTTGTATCATTATTTGCCAATAGGTATTGCATTGAATTTGATTATTTTTTATTTTTGTCGTATGTATCACAGTCTTTGGAAATTTGTAGGTGTTCATGAAGTAGGATATATTTTGATTGCAAATGGAATTGCCTTTTTAGTGCAGATTGCAAGCATGTATATGCTGCAGTATTCTATGCCGAGAAGCTATTTCTTTTTTCAGATTTTATTGCAGACGGCTATGGTATCTGCCTTGCGGTTTTCTTATCGCTTTTTGCGCCATTTAAAAGAGGTTAAAGAGCAGAAGTTCAGTGGATGGAATAAATGGAAGCGGGTTATGGTGGTTGGAGCCGGAGAAGCAGGTAGAGCTATTATAAAAGAAATTATGGACAGTAAGTTTTTGTCAATGAAAATATGTTGTGTGATTGATGATGACCGCAACAAAGCAGGGCGTTATATAAATGGTATTCCTATTGTGGGAGACCGCTCTACCATCTTGAAAAATGTAGAAGAATACAAAATTAAAAGTATTATTCTGGCCATTCCTTCTGCCCCATTAGAAGAGAAAAAAGAAATCCTGGAAATCTGTCAAATGTCTGGCTGTGAATTGAAAACTTTGCCGGGAATGTATCAGCTGATTGATGGTGAGGTAAATGTCAGTAAATTAAGAGATGTAGAAATCACAGATTTACTTGGGAGAGAGCCCATACAGGTCAATCTGGATGAAATCATGGGATATGTGAAAGATAAGGTAGTCATGGTAACCGGCGGCGGAGGTTCTATCGGAAGTGAATTGTGCCGTCAGATTGCGGCATATCAGCCAAAGCAGTTGATTGTCTTTGATATTTATGAGAATAATGCTTATGAAATCCAGCAGGAATTGCAGCGCCATTATCCAGAATTGAATCTGGAAACGTTGATTGGTTCTGTGCGGAATACCCATCGGATAAACAGTATTTTTGAGACATATCATCCGGATATTGTGTACCATGCGGCAGCTCATAAGCATGTCCCACTGATGGAAGACAGTCCGAATGAGGCAATTAAGAACAATGTGTTTGGGACATATAAAACCGCCAAAGCAGCCAGTGACAACGGAGTCAAACGTTTTGTGCTGATTTCTACAGATAAGGCAGTAAATCCCACGAATATTATGGGGGCATCTAAACGACTATGTGAAATGATTGTTCAGAGCTTTAATAAAATATCGGATACAGAGTTTGTTGCGGTGCGCTTTGGAAATGTACTGGGAAGTAATGGAAGTGTGATTCCTTTGTTTAAAAAGCAGATTGCAGAGGGCGGCCCTGTAACGGTTACAGACAAAAATATTATTCGATATTTTATGACGATTCCGGAGGCTGTATCTTTGGTGCTTCAGGCAGGAGCCTATGCCAGAGGAGGAGAAATTTTTGTCCTGGAAATGGGAAAACCGGTGAAAATTGATGATATGGCCAGAAATCTGATCCGTCTGTCCGGCTACACTCCGGATATAGACATTAAGATTGAATATACGGGACTTCGTCCGGGAGAAAAATTGTATGAAGAACTTTTGATGGCAGAGGAAGGCATGAAAGAAACTGCCAACAAACTGATTCATATTGGGAAGCCCATTGAAATGAACGAGGATGAATTTTTCCAGCAGCTGGCAGATTTAAAAGAAGCGTGCTATCAGGACGATGTACAGATTAAAGAGAAAGTGGCGGAGATGGTTCCGACTTATCATATGAAAGCGTAAGTAGATAAATTATAAACGTAATAGTTCAATAACTTGCTTTTATAAGAAAAACAGATATAATAAGAAATAGAACTAAGAAGATTTGGAGAATATACAATTATGAAAGTACCATTTTCACCACCAGACATCACAGAAGAAGAGATTGCTGAAGTTGCAGATACTTTGCGAAGCGGTTGGATTACTACAGGACCGAAAACAAAAAGATTTGAAAATGAAATTGCAGCATATTGTCATACTGCAAAAGCAGCATGCCTTAACTCTGCTACAGCAAGTCTGGAATTGAGCCTTCGTATTCTAGGAGTTGGACCGGGAGATGAGGTTATCACCAGTGCATATACCTATACAGCATCCTGCAGTGTTATCTGCCATGTAGGGGCAATACCTGTTCTGGTAGATACAGTTCCGGGCACTTTTGATATGAATCCGGAAAAAGTAAGAGAAGCAGTATCAGAAAAAACAAAGGCAGTAATAGCAGTAGATTTGGCTGGTATTATTTATCCGCACTACCGGGAATTATTTCAGATTGCAGAGGAAAAGAAATCTCTTTTTCATGCGAACAATGAGATACAGGAAGCGATGGGAAGGATTGCCATTCTTGCTGATGGCGCACATGCCTTTGGTGCTTCCAGAGAGGGAAAAATGGCAGGAGAAATTGCAGACTTTACCAGTTTTTCTTTCCATGCAGTTAAAAATCTTACAACAGCAGAAGGCGGAGCAGCTGTATGGCGTACCATTCCAGGTATCGATAATGAAGATATTTATAATCAATATATGCTCTATTCACTTCATGGACAGAATAAAGACGCCTTGGCTAAAACACAATTAGGAAATTGGGAATATGACATTGCCGGTCCGTATTATAAATGTAACATGACAGATATTATGGCATCTATTGGCCTGATACAATTAAAAAGATATCCTGATATTTTAAAGAGAAGACGGGAGATTATCAGAAGATATGATTATGCATTTCAAGATTTGAATATTGAAGTTTTGAAACATTATAGTGATAAGCATACTTCCAGTGGGCATTTGTATCTCACACGTCTAGTTGGAAAAAGCAGAGAAGTGTGCAATGATGTCATTGTGAAAATGGCAGAGGCGGAGATTGCTACAAATGTGCATTATAAACCACTTCCTATGATGACAGCATATAAAAACCTGGGATTTGACATTCAGGATTTCCCTAATGCGTATCATATGTTTGAAAATGAAATTACGCTGCCGCTTCATACTTGTCTGACAGATGAGCAGGTAGATTTTATCATTGAAACCTACAGAAAAATAGTAAAGGAACTGTAAGCATGTTAAAAAGTTGGGATGCACTTCCGCAGAAAATGAAACAGGAAGAAGTAAAAAAATATTATAGGTACCTTTCCAAAAAGCGTGGGGCACTTGTGGCCAAACGTTTTTTGGACGTGGTTCTGTCATTTATTTTGACCGTTCTTTTGTTACCGGTAATGCTCATACTGGCAGTATGCATTAAACTGGACAGCAAAGGACCGGTTTTTTATCGTCAGGAAAGAGTGACTCAGTATGGAAAAAAGTACCGTATTTTTAAATTTCGGACCATGGTGGCAGATGCGGACAAGAAGGGGCCGCTGGTGACTACCGGACAGGATTCCAGAATTACCAGAATGGGGAATAAACTTCGCAAATGTCGTCTGGATGAACTTCCGCAGTTATTTAATGTACTCACGGGAGATATGAGCTTTGTAGGGACAAGACCGGAAGTACAGAAATATGTAGACAGCTATTCGCCGGAGATGATGGCAACGCTTTTACTTCCGGCCGGAATTACATCCAGAACCAGTATTGCCTATAAAGATGAAGATGAAATCTTAGACAAATATAGCCAGACAACAGACAAAAGTACAGATGAAATCTATGTGGAATATGTTTTACCAGAGAAAATGAAATATAACTTGCAGTATTTGATAGAATTTAGCATATGGGGCGATTTTAAGGTTATGATAGACACGGCCCTTGCGGTGCTGAGATAGACAGGAGATGAATATGAAAAAGATAGCAGTAATTTCCATGGGTGTGAAACTTGACAACGAAAAAGGATACAGCCGTTTTCGGTATATTGGAGAATTTCTGTCTGATGCGGGATATCAGGTGGATTTAATCACTACAACCTTTCAACATTGGGAGAAAGCCCAGAGGAATCTTGATGAGATTAAAAAAGAAAACTATAAATTTAATTTAAAATTTATTTATGAGCCGGGATATAAGAAGAATATTGATCTGCGTAGAATCAGAAGCCATCGTATCGCTGCAAAAAATCTACGGCAGCTTCTGGAAAAAGAAGGGGATTATGATTTGATTTATTGCGAAATCCCTCCAAATGATGTAGCTCTTGCAGCGGCAGAATATGCCAAATCAAAAGGAATTCCTTTTGTGCCGGATGTCAACGATTTGTGGCCGGAAGCTATGCGTATGGTATTGGACATACCGGTTATCAGTGACATTCTTTTTTATCCTCTTTTGAGAGATGCAGAGAAAGTGTATTCTCTGGTATCAGGAATTATTGGGACTTCAGACGAATACCGGGACAGACCATTGAAGAAACAAAAGCTGAATGTACCGAAAAAGACTGTGTATGTGGGGAATGAAATCGCAGAATTTGATGCAGGAGTGGAAGAATATAGTCCACAGATATCCAAAGGTGGGGACGAATTCTGGGTTTCCTATGCGGGAACAATCGGAACGAGTTATGATATCCGCACCATGGTGCTGGCTGGGAAAGCACTCTTAAATCGTGGCAGAAGCCAGATAAAGATTAAAATTTTGGGAGGAGGACCTTTAAAAGAAGAACTAGAAACCCTGGCAAAAGAGCAGAATTGCAGTAACGTAGAATTTGTAGGTTACGCACCTTACCCGAAAATGACGGCCTATCTGGCAAAATCCGATATTCTGGTGAATTCGTTCGTGAAGAAAGCGCCCCAGAGTATTGTGACGAAAATCGGGGATTATCTGGCAGCGGGAAAACCAATGATTAATACCTGTATGAGTCCGGAATTCAGAAACAAGGTCGAGCATGACGGATTTGGTATCAGTATTATGCCGGAGGATGTCAACGTTTTGGCAGATGCCATTGAAAAGCTGTATGAAGACGAGGCAGGAAGAACAGAAATGGGGAAAAAGGCGAGGACAATTGCAGAGGAACAGTTTGACAGACCCCAGTCTTATAAGAAGATTATTGAATTGATTGAGGAGCTGACAGAAAATGAATAGACCATTTTTTACTGTGGTGATGCCTGCTTACGGAGTAGAAAAATATCTGGAAAAAGCAGTGAAAAGTATTGTTGCACAGACATTTTCGGACTGGGAACTGTTGATTGTGGAGGACGGATCTCCGGATAAAACAGGAGAAATTGCAGAGAAACTGGCAAAAAACGACGAGAGGATCCAGGTGTTTCATCATGAGAAAAACCGTGGTTTAAGCCCTGCCAGAAATACAGGAATGAGCCATGCGAAAGGGCAGTATATCTGGTTTATGGACCCGGATGATTATGTAGAAGCGACTGTGCTGGAAGAAGTGTACAAAGCACTGCAGGAAAATCCGGCCGAGCTGACCATTATCGGGCATAAAGAAGAATATTATGACCGGGATGGAAAGCTGAATTATACCCATGAGATTCGGCCGAGAAGGCAGTTTTTTTCCAGTCAGCAGAAGATGAGAGAACACATTATCTATCTGGAACAGGAAACTATATACGGATATGCCTGGAACAAGTTTTACAGCCTGGAGCACATACAAAAAGAAAGGCTGCAGTATGAAACGGTACGGCTTATCGAAGATATTGTTTTTAATATTCAGTTTTGTATGCATATCCAGGCCATGAATATCCTGGATATTGCGCCGTATCATTATGCAAAGCGCATGGAAGGAAGTTTGACGACGAAATTTGTACCGGACTATTACCCTCTCCATAGAAGGCGAATAGCCATGCTGTATGACCAGCAGCGTTTCTGGCAAACCGATACAGAGGAAACCTGTGCCATTCTGGGCAGCCTGTACGGAAGATATATACTCTCCGCCTTAGAGCGAAACTGCGACAGGAGAGCCGGAATGAAACACAAAGACAGGGCGCAGTTCTGCCGGGAAGTTTTTTCGGATTCCCTTTTTGAAAGCCTGGTGCTCAGGGCAAAAGCCAGAGACAGTAAGGCATTAAAAATAGCCCTTGTCTGTATGAAACAGAAATCCGTGTTTTTGTGTACAGCTCTGGCAAGAATTGTACATATAGTGCGGAGCGGACTTCCCACGGTGTATTCCAAGGTGAAATCCAACCGGTAACAGATAAGGAAAAGCAAAGTGAAAATTTTACAAAGCGAGGAAAAAGAATATGAAAAAATATGATTATGTCTTAGTAGGAAGCGGATTGTTTTCCGGAGTTTTTGCTTACCATGCCACAAAGGCAGGCAAGAAATGCCTGGTAGTGGAAAAGCGTGATACCATAGGAGGAAATCTTTACTGTGAAGATGTAGAAGACATTCATGTCCACAAATACGGCGCCCACATTTTCCATACCAGCAATAAAAAAGTATGGCAGTTTGTGAATTCTCTGGTGGAGTTTAACCGCTATACCAATTCTCCGGTGGCTAATTTCCACGGCGAGATGTATAATATGCCCTTTAATATGAACACCTTCAGTAAAATGTGGAATATCAGCACCCCGGAAGAGGCAAAAGCGATTATTGAAAAACAGAAAGCCAGCGTAAAGGGAGAACCTAAGAATCTGGAAGAGCAGGCCATCAGTTTAGTTGGAGAGGATATTTACAAAAAACTCATCAAGGGCTATACCGAAAAACAATGGGGCCGCGATTGTAAAGATTTACCGTCTTTCATTATTAAGAGACTTCCTGTAAGATATACCTATGATAATAATTATTTTAATGATCTGTATCAGGGAATTCCTATCGGCGGCTACAATGTGCTGATAGACAAGCTGTTTGAAGGCTGTGATATGGAAACCGGTGTGGATTACAATGAAAATCGGGAAAAATACAATGCTCTGGGCGAAAAGCTTCTGTATACAGGAACCATTGATTCTTACTATGATTATTGCTTCGGAAAGCTGGAATACAGAAGTCTGAAGTTTGAAACAGAAACTTTGGATAAAGAAAATTATCAGGGTGTGGCTGTGGTAAACTATACAGACCGCGAAACTCCCTATACCAGAATCATTGAGCATAAGCACTTTGAATTCGGCACACAGCCAAAGACTGTCATTACCAGAGAATATCCGTCGGACTGGCAGGAAGGCATGGAACCTTACTATCCCATTAATGATGAGAGAAATCAGAGTCTGTACCAGAAATATAAAAAACTGGCAGATAAAGAAGATAAGGTTCTGTTTGGCGGCAGACTGGCAGAGTATAAGTATTACGATATGGACAAGGTCATTGAGTCCGCATTTCAGTTAGTGGAAAAAGAACTGTAAAGCAGAGAAATAAGGGGATTGTTGATGAAGTTAGTGAAAAAGGAGTATGTAAAGTATCTGGAATGGGCATTTAAGCTGGCGTATCTGCTGCTGGGACTTGTGACTTTTAATGCCTTTCTGTATGATTCGCCGGTGCAGCCCCTGTTGGTGAAGGGATGTCTGATATTGGGAGCGTTGGCGCTTTTAGGGAGAATGATTTACTGGAAAGATTATGTGAAGACACCCTATTTGGTAGTATTGGTGTTGTTTTGTGCCAGCTTTGGCATTAGTATTTTGGTGAATTGGAAGTATGGTGCAGGAATAGCGGACATGAAGTGGATGATATGGACAGGATTTTTATTCTTTCTGCTCTATATGTGTGATACAAAGCGAGAGAAGTCTTCCTATAAAAAAGAATTTCATTTCTTCTCCCATGTACTTCTGCTTTACAGTGGGGGAGCCGCGGCTGTAAGTCTGTATTTGATGCAGACATTGTACCACGCAAAGTGGTTTACTTCAGGGAATGAACTGATGTTAGCGGGATTTTATTGGGGAAGGCTCTGGGGAGTCTATACAGACCCCAATTATGGCGGTGTGCTCAGTACCCTTGCGGTTTTGCTGTGTCTGTATCATTGCATGACGAAAAAAAGCTGGAAAAAGATACCCTATGTACTTATTCTTGCAGTGAATTATGGATATATTCTTTTTGCAGATTCCCGGACTGCAGAATTGGCTCTTGCCCTGGCAAGTGTTTTCTGGCTGATTTTTGCAGGTGTTACAGGCAAGTGGGCGAAGAAAACATTTGCCCTTCGTGTTTTGATGGTTGTTTTTGCTGCCGTTGTTTTTATAGGAGGCGGTTCCCATGTGAAAACAGGATATAGTGAAAAAATAGAAGCTGAGATAAAAATTATGGATGCGCAAAAACAGCAGAATACACAAAAACAGAACACACAGGCACAGAATACGCAAAAGACACAAAAGACACAACAGACACAACAGACGGAGCGGGCTGCTGATTTGGAAAAGGACGTGACAAACGGCAGGATTGCTCTTTGGAAAAGCGGACTGGAAATCTGGCAGACCAGCCCAGTGGTGGGAACCGGGTATAATTCCTTTCTTCCATATGTGAGGGAGAAGCTTCCGGATACTTATGCGGTACATAATTCCCAGGGGGAGTATGTGAGCCTGCATAATGAATACTTAAATATTATGGTTTATCAAGGCCTGTTGGGGATTGGAATTTTTCTGGCATTTGGCATTCTGGTATTTTGCCGGTGGGGAAAAAATATTCTTAAAACAGAAGATTCGGATCGGAATTACATAGGAATACTTTCTGCCTGCATTCTGGTAGTGGCTGTGGCTATGGGATTTCTAATGGAAGGGCTCTATACAAACTCCCCGGCAGCATTTGTGCTGTGGACATTCTTGGGATATCTGATGCAGTACATGCAGAGTACAAAATAAAAGAAAAGGCGGAAACAAAAGATGAAAAAGATACTGGCAGGATTTATCATGGACGGATACGGAGGAGGCATTGACAAATATCTCCTGAATTTTTTAGAGAATGTTCATACAGAGAACATCAGAATTGATTTTCTGACGAATGAGGTTTCTCCGGAATTGGAAACCTTCCTGCAAAAGTATCATTCCCGCATTTTTGCAATTCCCAATTTAAAACACCCGGTAGGACAATACCGGGAAGTATGCAGAATATTGGAAGCAGAATCCTACGATATTGTGTATCTCAATATTTCCACGGCCATTGACTGCATTGCTGCCTGGGCAGCAAAGAAAAAAAAGGTTCCCAGGATTTTCATTCACAGTCATACCAGTGGAAATGATTGTGAGAATCCTGTGAAAAGGATGATTTTTGACAGCATCCATAAGTTCTGCAGATTGTCTTTGTACAGGGCAGCTACAGAGTATTACGGCTGTTCTGAAAAAGCGGGACTGTGGATGTTTCCTGAAAAGATAGTAAAATCAGACAGATTTCAGATGATATTTAATGCCGTAGATTTAAAGAAATTTACATATTCGTCTGCGGTTAGAGACGATGTAAGAAAAGAACTGAATTTAGAAAACAAGTTTGTGGTGGGACATGTGGGAAACTTCGTTTACCAGAAAAACCATTACTTTTTAATAGATATTTTTGAAGAACTGAAAAGGAAATGTCCGGAAGCAGTGCTGCTTTTATTGGGAAGAGGAGAGCGGTTTGAGACCGTAGAAAAGAGGATAAAAGAAAAAGGACTGGAAGACAGTGTTCGGCTTCTCGGCTTTCGAAAAGACCCGGACAGACTCTTCCAGGCCATGGATTTTTTTCTGCTTCCGTCATATTTTGAAGGACTTCCTACTGTGGGAGTAGAGGCCCAGTGTACGGGACTTCCCAGCCTGATGAGTGATACTATTACAACGGAAGTGAAGATTACGGAGAACTGCTGGTTTTTACCACTGAAAGAGAAGCCGGAGGTCTGGGCAGATTTTATTTTAAAACATAGAGAAACAGACAGGGAACATATTTCCTGGATTGGAAAAAAGGAAGCCTATAGTCTGGAAACATTGAAAAAACAGCAGCAAAGACTGCTGGAAAAATAAGGAGTCAGAGCATGAAAAAAGCCAGTATTATTGTACCGGTGTATAATATTGAAAGGTATATTCGGGGGTGTGTTGAAAGTCTTCAGGCACAGACCGAAAAAAACATAGAAATTCTTCTGGTAGATGACGGAGGAACGGATAAAAGCGGAGAAATCTGCGAGGAATATGCCTGTGCCGATAAGAGAATCCAGGTGTTCCATAAAGAAAATGGCGGGCTCAGTGATGCCAGAAATTATGGAGCCAGGCAGGCAAAAGGAGAATATTTGTTTTTTATAGACGGAGATGACAGTGTAGCACCGCATCTGGTGGAAAAGACAGTTGCCTGTGCAGACAAGCTTCAGGCCGATATGGTATTTTTTGACTTTGAATCCATTGAAGAGGAAACCGGGAGAAGAGATTTGTATCACTACGGAATGCCGGAAAATAAGGTTTTTTCTGCCAGGACAAATCCTGAGGTTTTGCTGAAATCTCCTTCTGCATGCTGTTGCCTGTACCGTAAAAAATTTTGGGACAAATCTGGTATTCGCTATCCGAAAGGACGGCATTATGAAGACCTGGCAACCACACCGAGATTTTTACTGCAGGCAGAGAGAATAGGATATGTGGGTGATGAACCTTTTTACTATTATATGTTGAGAAAAGGTTCTATTATGCACAGCAGCAATTTTGAACGCAGTTACGAAGACCGGACATGGGTGCTGGAGTTTCTGCGTGATTATTTCAGTCAGAAGGAAAGGGCGGGAGAATTTCAAAAGGAGCTGGAATACATGTTTTTTGAACATGGATATTTTGTTCCGTCTAAAGAGATTATTCTGGAAAACAGTAAGAGTATATGGCTGAAAAAGTTTCGGATTTATGTGGAAGAGAAATATCCAGGATTTTTGCAGAATCCCTATATAAAAACATTGTCAAAAAAAGATAAGATTTTGTTGTTTCTGATGAAACGGCATTTGTATGGCATAATGAATATACTGTCCGGTCTGCGAAAAAAAAGCGATAGTTTGAGGCAGTAGAGAATAAGGAGAAGAAGTATGCAGAAGGTGCTGACAATTACCATTCCCTCGTATAATGTGGAAAAATATTTGAAACAGACATTGGATTCCTTTCTAAGCCCGGAAATCCTGGAGGAAGTCGAAGTCTTAATTGTAGATGATGGTTCCAAAGACAGGACGGCAGAGATTGGAAAGGTGTATGAAAGGCAATATCCCCAGACGTTCCGGGTGATTTCAAAGGAAAACGGAGGGCATGGTTCTACTATAAACCGTGGAATTCAGGAGGCCAAAGGGACTTATTTTAAAGTGGTAGATGGAGATGACTGGGTTGACACAGAAGATTTCGTCAAACTGGTAAAAGCTTTAAAAAATTGCACGGCTCAGTATGTGGTTACAAATTATTATGAAGTCAATGATGTGACCGGGGAGAAAACACCGGTAGATTATAAAGTTCTGAAAGAAAAAGAAATCTGGTCTTTTGAAGAGGCCGGAAAAAGAAAGCAGATTGCCATGCATGCCCTTGTGATACAGACCAGTATTTTAAAAGAAAATCAGATTCGTCTGGATGAGCACTGCTTTTATGTGGACGTGGAATATGTGTTGTATCCCATTCCTTATGTAGAAACCGTACAGTTTCTGGACTTGTTTGTTTACATGTACAGGCTGGCCGTGATGACCCAGAGTGTCAGTCTTCAGGGATATCAGAAACATATGCAGAATCATATTGATGTTATCTTGCATCTGACAGATTTTTTCCAGGAATATGCAAAGACCGGAACAGAAGGTAAAATTGATTATATTGGAAAGCGGATTGCCCAGATGGTGGGAGACCAAATCACTGTTTTCATGAGTTTTCCGGAAAAGGACAGAGAGATACGACAGAAGTTCCGTGCATTTGACAGAGAACTGAAAGAAAAAGGTCCGGAGATTTACCGCCGTTCAGGGGAAGAGAGCGGGACACTTCGGTTATTTCGGAAGATGAACTTTAAATGCTATGCGTGGATTGCCAGAATGTGCAAGAAACGAAATCATATAGGAGAAGATTAGGTATGAAGACACATTCCATTAAATTTAATTTTATCATGAATGCAATTTTGACGGTTTCTTCTATTATTTTTCCGTTGATTACGGCACCTTATGTACTTCGTGTTTTACAACCGGAAGGTATTGGTCGTGTAGATTTTTCTGCCTCTGTGATTACCTATTTTTCCATGTTTGCATCGCTGGGGATTCCTACATATGGAATTCGCACCTGCGCAAAAGTGCGTGATGATAAAGAAGCTCTGTCAAAAACAGTACAGGAGTTAATGCTTTTAAATGGTGGAACGATGGTACTGACATATTTCGTTTTTTTGATACTGTTGTTTTTGGTTCCAGATTTTGCGGGAGAGAAAACACTTCTACTTATTAACAGTGTCAGTATGGTTTTGAATGTTGTAGGTGTAACTTGGTTTTATAATGCAATGGAACAATATACATATATTACTACATGTTCTATTGCGTTTAAGATTATTTCTATTGTGATGATGTTTCTGTGGATCAAGAATCCGAATGACTATGTAAAGTATGGGGCAATTACAGTTTTTGCAGGAAGCGCATCATATCTTTTGAATTTTATAAATCTCCATAAATATGTGAGCTTTCGTAAAATAGCACCGTATGAATTTAAAAAACACTTAAAGCCTATTCTTATCTTTTTTGCTACATCAGCGGCCATTAGCGTATACACAAATATGGATATTGTTATGATTGGTTTTATGAAGGGGAGCAGAGAGGTGGGCTACTATACTGCTGCTATTAAAGTGAAAACACTGTTGGTAAGTCTGATTACTTCTCTCGGAACAGTACTGCTCCCCAGACTTTCTTACTATATAGAAAAGAAAGATAAAGGGGCATTTCAGAGAATGGTAGTAAAAGCCTTTAATTTTGTGATGATAATTGGGATTTCAGTGTCTGTGTATTTTACCTTTATGGCGCCAGAAGCTATACAACTTCTGGCAGGTGAAAGCTATGGAGCATCGGTTCTTCCTATGCAGATATTAATGCCAGCTGTACTTTTTATCGGGCTGTCCAATATTACAGGAATACAGATTCTTACACCTCAAGGAGAAGAGAAAAAAGTATTGTATTCCATAATATGGGGAGCATTGCTGGACTTTGTGTTGAATCTTTTTTTGATTGGAAAGTATGGCGCGACAGGAGCAGCTTTTGCGACTCTACTGGCAGAATTTGTTGTACTAGCGGTCCAGTGTATGTATTTGAAAAAGATGCTGGGGCAAATTGTAAAAGAAATCAGTGTTCGAGAAAATCTGGTGGCAGCATTAGTAGCCAGTGTAGTCATGCTACTAATGAAACATACGATTGCTTTTTCGACTTTTGGGGAATTGGTTATAACAGCAGTGCTCTTTTTTGGACTATATGGGGTGATATTATTAGTACAGAGAGAACAAATAACAGTAGAAATGGTAAAAATGGGAGTAACCATTTTGAAGAGAAAAGGTAAGTAGGAGTGAGGTATTGTGGAAAGGACAAAAGAAATAAAAAAGTTTTATAACAATAAAGAATGGAAATCAGATAAGGTACTGGCATTGACTATAAATATAGTGTTTTTTTTAACAATTCTATTGTTTTGTGATATAAAATACGAAGTGTCGGATGACTTTTTAATGGCGTCCATTATGTCTGGGGCATACGGAGATGCACCGAATCCGCATATGATATTTATAAATATTTTATGGGGATATATTATGTTACCTTTCTATTATGCTTTTCCAGGAATTAGTTGGTATTTGATTTTTCAATTGGTGTTAATAAATATATCATTAATTTTAGTATCTTATATGCTGCTAAAAGAAATGGAGCGTCCTATAGCGCTATTATTGATTGCAATTCTGTTAACCTTCTTTGCAGATGACGCTTATATTTTGGTGCAATTTACAAAGACAGCAATGTTGGCCGTTATGGGAGGTGGGATTGTATTTGTTTGGGCCTTGTTTGAGAATAAATCCTGGAAGTTAAAGTGGGGTTCTGCGTTGATATGCCTGGCCGGAACGCTAATAAGATTTTATGTGATTTATATAGCAGGAGGGTTTCTGCTATTTATTTTAATAGTAGAGTTTGTAAGGTTGTTTCAAAAAGAGAGAAAAGAAGAAACTTTCAAGAAGAGAATACTGTGGATTATGATTCCCGGAATTTTAGTCATTGTAGTAGCATTTGGAATGGATAAATTTGATGATTATATTTATAATCAAAATGAAGAATATAGATTTTTTAGAGAATATGGAGAAGCAAGAGGACGAATTGTAGATTCCGCGGATTATGGGTATGAGGCATACGGAGAAGAACTGAAGAAAATTGGAGTTTCAGAAAATGATTATTACCTTATGAGAACATGGAATTTTGCAGATAATGAAGTGTTTACGCTTGAGATTATGCAAAAGACTGCTGATATTATAGAAAACTATAACAAAAATGTAGAAATTTCTAAGGAAATGATACTGGAAAATATGCAGACAAGAGGAATTACAGGATATCCAATATTTCTGGCTACAGCATTTCTATTTGTACTTATGTGTATATTTCAGAGAAAATATTGTTGGACGGGATTTCTTTTGTCATTAGTAGGTTTTGTGTATATGCTTTATTTCTTTATAAGAGAAAGAGTTGTATACAGAGTAGAATATGCTGTACTGGCAGGAGTATTTTTGAGTATTCTTTATTTTTGGAAAGAAAAATACAAAGAAAATCAAAGCAATTTTGTTGAAATTAGTAGAATATGTGTTATACTTAATGCAGTTTGTCTGATGTTGCAAATACCGTTATATTTGCCTGATCGTAGTTATCAGGATGTGGTTAGCGAAAATAGAAAATCTTATATTGACAATGTTTTTTTTGAGTCATGGAATTATGATGCTAGAAAATATAGAAAAAATGTAAATAAAGGTAAGCCGGAAAATGGATTAATAAAAGAGATAGAAGATAATAGAGACAATTTCTATTTTTTAGATTTTCAGACTACTATGCAGACACTGTATTATGAATGGAATCCATTTCAGACACTGGAGAAGGGATATTTGCGAAATGCCCTGTATTTTGCAAGTGTTATGACAAATTTTCCAGAGGAAAGAGCGTGTATGGAGGCATATGGGATATCACAGCCTTTAAAAGCACTTGTGGAAGACAGAGTATATCTGGTAGATACAGATACGAGAACATTGAATAATAAGGTGAAATTTATACAGGAGCACTATTATTCTGAGGCAGAGGCAGAATTATACAAAGAGGTTGCTGGTTATCAAATCTGGAAAATAAAAACAAACGAAAAAGAAGGAGAAAGCAATGATTAATTTTAATGTGCCGCCAGTGGTGGGGAAAGAAATAGATTATATTGAACAGGTTATACAGAATAGAAAAATTTGTGGGGATGGAAATTTCACAAAGAAATGTTCTAAATGGCTGGAAGAAACAACAGGAACGTCCAAAGCTTTATTGACAACCTCGTGTACCCATGCTACAGAAATGGCAGCAATTTTATGCGATATCCAGCCAGGTGACGAGGTAATTATGCCTTCTTATACGTTTGTATCTACAGCGGATGCTTTTGTGTTAAGAGGAGCAAAGGCTGTATTCGTAGATATCAGACCGGAGACAATGAATATTGATGAAAGACTGATTGAAGACGCTATTACAGAAAAAACAAAAGCTATTGTGCCGGTTCATTACGCAGGGGTTTCCTGTAAGATGGATGAAATTTGTGATATGGCAAGAAGATACAACTTATTTGTGATAGAGGATGCAGCACAGGGAGTTAACTCCTTTTATAAGGGAAGACCCTTGGGAACTATTGGTGACTATGGCTGCTATAGCTTTCATGAAACCAAGAATTACAGTATGGGAGAGGGCGGTGCCCTTTTAATTAAAAACGAGAAGGATATTGAACGTGCAGAAATTATAAGGGAGAAAGGTACAAATAGAAGTAAATTTTTTAGAGGGCAAATAGATAAGTATACATGGATGGATGCAGGCTCTTCTTATCTTCCAAGTGAATTGAATGCAGCATATTTATGGGCTCAGTTAGAGGTGGCAGACAAAATATTTGAAGATAGAATGAGAAGTTGGACTCTGTATTATGAATCATTAAAAGAATTAGAGGAGAAAGAATATATAAAGCTACCTGTGATTCCGGAAGAATGTTCACATAATGCTCATATGTTTTATATTAAAACTCAAAGCTTGGAGGAAAGACAGAAGTTAATAGAATTTTTGAAACAAGCCGGAATTAATGCAGTTTTTCACTACATACCACTTCATTCGGCACCGGCAGGGAAAAAATATGGTACTTTTTTTGGGGAAGACAAATATACCACAGCAGAAAGTGAAAAGCTGCTAAGACTTCCGTTATATTATAAATTGAGAGAATCTGATATTTTATTTGTGGCAGAGCAGGTTAGAAAATTTTATAAAGGTTGAAGAAGATGAAAAAACGTTGTGTAGTATTTGGGGCAAATGATTTTGGTAGTATGCTTCGGTTTTATGCTGAGAAATATATGGATATAGTTGTAGATGCGTATACTATGAATAGGAGATATATAACAGAAAGAAAAAGAGATGGACTTCCTGTTGTAGAATTTGAATCAATTAGTAGAAAATATCAACCAGAAGAGTACTCTTTCATTTTGGCAATAGGATATAGAGCTATGAATGATATAAGAAAAGAAATATACTACCAGATAAAAAGAAAAGGGTACGAATTAGTAAATATAATACACCCTTCTGCAAGACTGGAATGTTTACAAATGGGAGATGGAAATATCATACTGGAAAATGTTGTACTTGCCTATGGAACGAAAATAGGTTCGGGAAATATTATCTGGAATGGTTGTCAATTATCGCATGAATCTACAGTGGGTGATTTCAATTATTTTTCACCTTCTTCAGTAATAGCCGGGAAGACAATCGTAAAAAATAATTGCTTTTTAGGAATTCAGAGTGCTGTCAGAGGTGGGAATATTTTAGAAGATTATACCTTAATAGGTGCAGGGAGTTATATAAACAACTCGACAGAAAAAAATAGAGTATATGTACCTGCAAGAACGATATGTTTATCAAATAAAAACAGTAAAGAATTTTTTAGATAGGAGAACGAAATGAAGACAATTATGGTGATTGCGGGAGGAACATGGCAGGTCCCCTTGATTAAGCGAGCAAAAGAATTAGGGTATCAAGTTGCAAATACAAACTTATATGAAGATTCTGCTGGATTTGAATATGCAGATATTAGAGGAGTCATGAATGTTCTTGATAAAAAAGGTAATCTAGAGTTCGCAAAACAATACCAGGTAGATGCTGTTTTGACAGATGAAAGTGATATAGCAGTTCCAACCGTGGCATATGTAGCAGAAAAAGTGGGCTGTAGTGGTATAGGCAGTGAAATGGCAGAACTTTTTACGGATAAATATAAAATGAGAGAGTTTTGTAGAAAAAATGGATTTAAATTTCCGGAGTATTGCCTGTGTGAAAATGTAGAGCAGGCTGTCACGTTTCTTGAAGAATTGGGCAAAACAGTGATTATAAAGCCTTTGGATTCTCAATCAAGCAGAGGGGTGTTTACCGTAGCAACAGAAGCGGAAATGAGAAAGTGGTATCCTGTTGCTGAGGGTTATACAAACAAAGGAAAATATGTTTTGGTAGAACGATATATAAAAGGGACAGAATTTACAATAGATGGGATTGTTTTAAATGGATGTCATCATAGTTTAGCGATTTCTGAAAAATCTCATTTTACATATAATCCGAACATTGCATCAAAATTGTTTTTTTCATATGAGAACGATAAATTTGATTATACTTATCTCAGAAGTACAAATAATGAAATTATTGATAGAACAGGTTTGAAAAATGCTTTGACACATGCGGAATATAAATTTGAAGATGGTGAATTTTATTTGATAGAAATGGCGGCAAGAGGCGGTGGAACACGTATTTCTTCAGATATTGTGCCGTATGTTTCAGGAGTAGATAATTATAAATTTTTAATTGAAACTGCATTAGGAAATGAAGACGTTGCAGAAGAGGCAGAACTTGAAGTAAAAAATGAGTGCAAAAAACGTTGTGCAGTACTGGCCTTTTTAGATATAGAATCAAACGGAAAGCAGATTGAAAGAATTGAGGGAATACATGAGATTCGAGCTATTCCAGAAGTGGTCGCCTTTGATGTGGATTTTTCAGAAGGAGACATTATTGAACGTGCTCAGGATGATCGTTCGAGAGTGGGCTTTTATATTATCTGTGCAGAAAATAGAGGACAAGTAGAAAACTTGATAAAACAGGTTCAAGAAATGTTTAAAGTTTCATTTAAATAAATCATAAGGAGGAGCAGGATATGGATATAAAAAAGGAGATTATCGATAAAATTAGAAAAAATCGTATTTCAACTACAGAGGTAGCAGACTGCTTGGGAAAAGCAGGTTTATTTGAGGGGGCACACATTGTTAATAGAGGACATTTTGCGGTTGGAAACGTAAAATGGATATATGCTTATAATGAGTCCAATTGGAGCATTCATGAACAGGCGCGAGAAGTACAGCCGGGAGATGTTGTATTAATAGAGGCGTTTAATTGTAAAAATAGAGCAACAATTGGAGAATTGGTTTCAAAATTTATGCTTTTATATAAAGAAGCAGTGGCAGTTATATCAAATGCGCCATTGAGAGATGCAAACGATTTAATTAAGCAAAATTATCCTGTATGGTGTAACGGATTTACTCCAGTAGGATGCTTTAATAAAAAAATAGAAGAACCTTTGGACGAAGAAATTTATAAGCAACATAAAGAAAAATATGATGGCAGTATTGCAGTATGTGATGATACAGGGGTTGTAATTATACCAAAAGAACAGCATACTGTTGAATTTTTGGGAAAACTAGATAATATAGAGAAACAGGAAGATACTTGGTTTGAATGTTTAGACCGCAGAAAATGGGACACATATGATATAGTTTGTTTGAAAAAATATTTAAATGATTAGGAGAAAATATGATGGATATATCTTTTGTGATACCATGTTATTGTTCAGAAAAAAATTTACAATTTGTAGTTGATGAGATTAGAGAGGCAATGAAAAAAAAGCCTTCTTTTGAATATGAAATTATATTAGTCAACGATAATTCAAAAGATAATACAAAACAGTTAATAGAGAAACTTGTTGCGGCTGATTCAAGAATTGTGGGAATAAATTTTTCAAAAAATTTTGGACAACCCAGTGGTCTTCTGGCAGGATTTCGTATGGCAAAAGGAAAATACATTATGACATCGGATGATGATGGACAAACGCCAGTTGGTATGGTTTGGGATTTTTATGATAAAATACAAGAAGGATACGATGTTGTTTGTGCCAAATATAAAGAAACAACACAGAAGTCTCGTATTAGGCGTTTAGGTACAGAATTAAATGAATTTATGATGTATCATATGATAGATAAACCCAAAAGTCTCAGATTATCATCCTTTTTTATGGCAAAAAAATTTGTTGTGAAAGAAGTGATAAAATATCAAAATGCATATCCGTATATAGCGGGACTATTATTAAGGACTACAAGCAAAATTGCAAATATAGAAATCAGCCAAAGAGAGAGACGAGAAGGAAATAGCGGTTATACCTTTCAAAAATTGGTGAAGTTATGGCTTAATGGATTTACAGCTTTTTCAGTAAAGCCATTGAGAATAGGAAGTGCTTTGGGATTTGGAAGCTCTATTATTGGCTTTTTTGTTGCAATTATAGCTTTAGTGAGAAAGTTAATGATACCTACTATACAAGTTGGTTATACATCTCAGATAGCAGTGCAATTAATTATCGGCGGACTTATTTTAGGTGTTTTGGGAATCATAGGAGAATATATTGGAAGAATTTATATGTGTATAAATAAAAAACCGCAATACGTTATTGAGAGTATTGTTGGAAAAGAGGAGGAATATGAGAAAAATAGCTGAAAAAATGAGAAAAACCGATTGTGACAAATATAAAAAAATTGTTAAAATCTTTTTAATGTTTTGTATTGGATTTTATCCTTTTATGACCAGTTTTTACGGGATTGATTTAGGAGATACAGGAATTCATATGTTTAATTATGAAAACATTTTTAGTAACCCGGAATTGATTGGTTTTACTTCTTATTTTACTAGTGTAACAGGGTGGATGTGGCTAAATGTATTTCCGGGATTAGGAATATGGGGCCTAAATTTATTAGAAGTTTTCATTGAGATTGTCATGGCAGCAGTCATTTACAAGACCTTTGGACAAGATCTTGGTGAGTTGGAGACATTGTTTGGAATTTTAATTGCTGTTTTGGCGTCTGATACATATCTCAATATTTTTAATTACCATCAATATAATGTTTTATTTTTGATTTTAATTTTATCATTTCAGTATAAAGCCATTATTAGAGATAAGAAAATATTTAGTGTATTTGCAGGAATATTTTTTACTTTGGTTGTATGCTCTAGGATGGGAAGTGTTACAGCTGTAATAACATGTTTCCTGTATATCTTTTGGTATATGTATGAGAATAAAGAGGTAAAATATCTTTTTAAACATATAGGAGCATTTTTAACAGGAACGTTAGGAATGGGTTTTTTTATGGGAATAGTTCTTACAGTTTCTGGACAAATGAAGTATTTTATTGGAAATATATTCAGATTATCAGGTCTAGCTTCAGCATCAGATGGCGGATATAGCATGAATAATCTTTGGTCTACATTTTTGTTTGGAAATTTAGATGCAATCGCATCTGGATTTATTTTTCTGGCTGCAGGGATTGTATTATTTTTGGGCATTAGTATAATATTTGCCACTCAAAAAGTAGAAATAAAAAGAAAAATCTTTAATATTTTATTTGGAATTGTGATAGTGGGAATTGCAGTATATCAGTTAATTTATGCGTATGATGTCAATGAAGTTCCTAATTGGCCGCAGATGACAACAGGTCCGTCTTTCTTTATAGGATTACTATATGTGATTACATTTTTTACTATTTTTTATCATTTGTATACGAAAAATGGAAATGTCAAAATTGCTTTAATAGGAATATGTGCAGTGATTTTACCATTGTTGACAATTGCAGGGTCTAATACAGGAACTAAACATGTAATATTAGCATTTTGGATTATAGCGCCGTTGTCGGTATCTTCTATTTGTGCGTTGTTGAAAAGAACATCAATCCAGTCTCTAAATGATATAACTTCTCGAATTGGAATTGTTACAAAACGCAGTGCAGTGATGTTGACAATTCTAGTTTTATGTGTATGTAGTGGATATAAGTTCTTTGACATGATATATTCTACTATGAATTTTGACAGTACTGATAGAAGTTCACTGCAATATACGATTAATAGTGATAAATTGAAATTTATGAAAACAACACAGCGAGAAGCAGATGCGGTAAATGGAACATTAGAAGTGGTTTCTGATTTACAAAGCAGAGAAAAAGATGAAAAAGAAAAATTAATGGTTTTTGGGGGGGCTATTCTCCTGTATTCATTAACAGATATGGAGTCCTATGTGCAGCCATGGGTAAGTAATCCTAACTATAGCAATGAGAAATTGGGACAGGATTTATCTAATGCAGAAGAGAAGTCTGAAATCCCGCCGATAGTTGTCTATTGCAGAACAAATAATTATTATGGATTTGAAGATTGGAATTATGAAACTTTGCTTTCTAGTGAATTGTCGAATCAGTATGCTGGAAAAAAGGAATTATTTGCACAGTATTTAGAAGATAGAGAATATTCTGTAGAATATGCGAATGATTATTATGTAGTTATGGCAGCACCGGGAATTGCAAAAACAGATATGAAAGATATTAGAAGTTATATGTTTGAAGAATAGTAAAGAGGAACAGGAAATGTATAATAAGTTTATCAGTGGATTAGAAGGTTCATCGTCTGTGGAATTAATGCTGAAAGCTGAGAAAATGCGTAAAGAGGGAAAAGAGGTAATAAGTCTGGCTGGCGGTGAGCCAGACTTTGATACTCCTGATAGAATAATTAATAAAGCAATACAGTCTTTAAATCAAGGAGAGACTCACTATGCTGTCGGTCAGGGGATTTTTTCTTTGAGAGAGCGCATTGCGGAAAAACTTAGAAAAGAAAATAATATTATGTGTACGCCTGAGAATGTTATTGTGACTCCAGGAGGGAAGTATGGTATTTATATGGCGATTGCCTCTCTAATGAACGTAGGAGACGAGGCAATTGTTTTTGCTCCCTCTTGGGTTTCTTATTGTCCAATAATAAGAGCATGTGGAGGAAAGCCAATTATAAGTCATTTGCAATACGATGATAATTATAAGATAAAAGAAGAAAATATTATTCCCTATATTACAGAAAAAACAAAAGTAATTGTAGTAAATTATCCAAACAATCCTACAGGTAGAGTTCTATCAAAAGAAGAGGCAGAATTGCTGAGGGATGTTACGGAAAAATATAATTTGCATATTGTTTCTGATGAAATTTATGAGAAAATCATATATGATGGTAAGAAGAATATTAGTTTGGCTTCTTATTCAAATATAGCAGATCGAGTGGTGACCGTTAATGGATTTTCCAAGTGTGCGGCTATGACTGGATGGAGAATAGGGTATACAGTGGCAAGTGCAGAAATAACGAAAGTTATGTATAAACTATATGTTCATACCATAACCGGACTTAGTCCTTTCATACAAAATGCAGCCATAGAAGTATTCCATTGTGATGAAGAAATTGAAAAAATGAGAACAATATATGAATACAGAAGAAACTATTTTGTAGAAGAATTAAATAAAGTAGAAGGAATAGAATGTAGAAAGCCAGAAGGGGCTTTTTATGCATGGGTACGATTTAAAAGTGAAAAAAATTCAAAAAAAGTATGTGAAAGATTATTGGATAAATATGGAATTATCGGTGTAGATGGACTATCTTATGGAGAACAGCAATATCCATGTGTTCGTTTTTCTTTTGCAAGTGATATGGAAATATTGAGGACAGTAATCAAAAAGATAGGAGAAGTTTAGACATATGAAAAAGAAACGGTTAATACAAAAAAGTATTTGTATTGTTCTTGTTAGTTTATTAAATATTAGTTCGGTTTCTCAAGTGCAGGCATCTGAGAAATCAATAGAAAAAAATGAAGAAAATGTTGACAGTGAATCTGATGAAGCAGCTATTTTAGAGGGACATAGTAACAGTTGGCGTTATCAAGATGGGGAAAGAATTTATTTTGATGAACCTTCTCAGACATGGGGGGCTTTTCAGGCATGGAGTAAGGTTGATGGGCACTATATCAATAATCGTGGCGAGATCATTAAGGGAGCAACAGCAAAAGGTATTGATGTAAGTGAATGGCAGGGAAGCATTGATTGGGAGAAAGTAAAAAATACAGATATTGACTTTGCAATTATAAGGTGTGGATATGGTATGAATCAGACAAACCAAGACGATGATTATTGGAAAAGAAATGCTGATGAATGTACACGATTGGGAATTCCATTCGGAACTTATCTTTATTCGTATGCTGATAGTGTAGAACGGGCAAAAAGTGAAGCACAGCATGTTTTAAGACTTGTTCAAGGGTATGATTTGGAATTTCCTATTTACTATGATTTAGAAGAAAACAGTATACGAAATCATGTCAGCAAAGAAAAAATTGCAGAGATTGCAAAAACATTTTGTGATATTATAGAGGCGGCAGGATATGATGCTGCAATCTATGCCAATACCGATTGGTTTACAAATTATCTTACAGATTCAACGTTTGACAATATGGAAAAGTGGGTAGCACAATATAATAGTGTATGTACTTATAATGGTGAGTATAAAATTTGGCAGTGTGCAGATGCTGGGGTAGTAGATGGTATTAGTGGAAAAGTAGATTTAAATATGTATTTTGGTTCTGAAGAGTTAGTAATCCCATCACCAGTACAAAATCTAAAAGCAAGCGCATATGGCAAAAATAAGGTTAAAATTAGTTGGAACCCTTCAGAGGGGGCAGATGGATATTTAATATATGCACAAAAATATGGCGAGTATAGGTATTGTGGGATGACGACTAAAAAGTCTGAATTTATAGATGTTAAAGCCTTGGATGAAGAGTATAATTACTATTGGGTATTTCCTTATTGTGAGGATTCAAAAGGAAATATGTTTCCGGGAGCATGTGCAAAATATGTATATGCGAAAGGAATTTTACCAGCAGTACAGAATTTGAAAGCATCTTCTGTGTTAGATGGAGTAAAACTTACATGGAATCGACAATTTGACGCAGAGGGGTATCTGGTCTATGGAAGGAGAGCCGGTGGACAATATGAATATATTGGAATGACGAGTAATGCAACATCCTTCATAGATACAAAGGCATCAAAAACAATGTATAATTACTATTGGGTTTACCCGTATCACAAAAGTGGGAACACGATGGTAGTGGGCGGTACGCCTAGATATACATATGGCCGTGGCTTATAATAGTATATCCTTCCAATTTCAAGTTATTACCAAAGAAATGGAATTAATGATAGAAGCAGATGAACATTTGTCAGAAGTAGAAAGAAAGTAAGCACTTAATAAAATGAGAGTATGAAACTTTTTCTGTAAAATAAGAGGGGGTAAGTTGAGAAGTACCCGCCAAAATATAATGCGGTAGAATATAAAATCGCTCCAGCCCTTTGCGAGTTGGAGCAATTCACTATAATTCATATGCGATTTTTGATAGACTGGAGTTTTCACTCCAGGGTGCAAGTTCTGCGAGCTGTTCGTCCGTAATTTCTTTTGTGGGCCGATGCTCCAGTAGAAATTTCAGGCATCCGTATATATTCAGATTATGTACCTTTGCCATTTCAACCATTGTGTAGACCATTGCATTGGCATAGGCCCATCCACAGAATTACTAAACAGCCAGTTCTTCCGATTAACGGCAAACACGCGGATTTCATTCTCGCTGAGATTGTTGGTAAAGCTACAGCGTCCATCTTCCAAACAGGTCTCTGCAGTATCCCGGCAGTTAAGCACATAATTCACTGTTTTTTTCATACGAGTATTCCGGACTGGCTTGCGAGGCCTGCTGGTGGCAGTGTGAAAAGGAGAAATAAAAGACACTGGAACAATTTCATCAGGTAGATGGCATTTTTAAGAAGTTCAAGAAACGCATATTTATCGTTATCAAATTTATTTTGGCAATCGGTAAAAAATCTGCCAAAGAAAGCGGTTTGTATGGTATCGTGTAAATATAACTCCTTTACTGGTAGATATGGTTAATTGTTATTGGACGTCTCAATTTTAGCATAAATCAGTGAGGAGTTATTTTGTAGTAAAAAGAATCCCGTATTTATGCGGGTTCTGGCGTTTCGCAAACGCCTAAGAGAGATATTAAATAGGAGGAGAGAAAGGATGTACAAATTTTTAAAAAATACCGTAGTGTGTATTCTGGTAATGACATGTTTGGTTATGTTGGGAAACAGCAGAGTTCTTGCAGAAGGTGATATGAATGACAACATGCAAAACATGAATAGGTCCGGAATGGAAGAGGGAATAAACATTGGAGAGGCATTGAATGCAGGACAGGAGGTTTCGGTTTCTCAGTATGGGGCAGAGTGTACTGATATCTGGCTGGAAGGAACTTATTTGTACGAAGAGGCGTGGCAGATACTTGAATTGGTAAATCAGGAGCGGGCGAAGATTGGTGTACCGAAAGTTACTATGGACAAAGAGTTACTGCATGCTGCGATGACAAGAGCAATAGAAACTCAGATAGATTTCTCTCATACACGGCCAAATGGAGAGAGTTGTTTTTCTGTTTCGGATAAGGCATTTGGGGAAAATATCGCAGCGGGGAACTCTACCGCAGAGGGAACAATGAGACAGTGGATGAATTCACCAGGGCATAAAGCAAATATACTCGATAAAGACTTTTCAATCATGGGAGTAGGATGCTTTACGCAAGGCGGGATTAGATACTGGGTACAATTATTTGGAACCTCAGAAGCTGTATCTACAGATGAAAGACAAAACATTGACACACAAGAAGCGGTTCAAGTGATTACGGATAATATTCAATGTCAAATGAATGTGGGAGATCCGTATCGATTGGCAAGAGGAGAAAAAGAGGACTATGATGGAAAATTTGTGTTGTTAAATAATGGATGGAATATAGCCGTCACATGGATTTTGCCGTCAACAATTGAGTGGAGTAGCTCTGATACAAAAATATTTCAAGTTGATACATTGGGACATCTGACAGGAATAAAAGTCGGTTCAGGAACACTATCAGCAAAGCTGAAGGCAAGACCAGAGATACAGGGCACACTTGGAATTAATGTATATGATCCTTATGGTTTAGAAAATGTAAAAAATCTAAAAGCTGCTTCATCGGGGAAAAATAAAGTCTTTTTATCATGGCAGACAGCTGGGAATGCGGAAGGCTATTTGATTTACGCACAGAAGAATGGGAAATACGGCTATGTAGGAATGACAACAAAGGGAACTACATTTACAGACACAAAGGCATTAGATACAGATTACAATTATTATTGGGTATTCCCATATGTTACGGATCAGAACACAGGAAAAATGATTCCAGGCCCATGTGAAAAATACGTGTATGCAAAAGGAATCATTCCGGCAGTAGAAAATCTGAAAGCATCTTCTGTAAAAGGTGGAGTAAAACTGACATGGACAGAACAAAAGGATGCCGAAGGATATCTTGTCTATGGACAAAGAGTCGGTGGGAAATATGGTTATGTAGGGATGACAACGAAGGGAACTACATTCACAGATACGAAGGCTTCCAAAACTGCATATAACTATTATTGGGTATTTCCATATCACAAAGATGGCCAGGGGAATATGATTGTTGGTGGAACACCGAAGTATACATATGGACGTGCGTTATAAAACGAATTTTAAGAAATAGAAATTTATTATATTAGGGGTAAGCTTATGAAAAAACGAATGATTACATTAGGAACAGGTTTGATGCTAGGCATTTCATTGTTGTACAATCCTACGGCAACTGTTGTGTTTGCAGAGGAAACAGAGACGATGAATGAAACACAGGAAGTAAATGCACCTGAACAGATGGATCAGAAGTTTCATATTACAGTGGTACAGCCGGAAGCCGGAACCGTGACGCTGAGTAGTAACACAGCAAAAGAAGGAGAAACGGTTACAGTAAAAGTGGAACAAAGTGAGGGAATTCGCGTTGAAACTGTAGAGGTTACAGATGCTTCTGTATCAAAACAAGATGATAATATTTACACATTTCAGATGCCTGCAAGAGATGTTACAGTTGAAGTTATTAATCAATCGCTAGATGAAAAACACAAGGTATATATATCAGTGTCAAATCCTGCAACAACAAAGGTACCGGTGGGAACAGATTGGCATGAGGTAGTTGCAGGAGTTACTGAATGTAAAGCATGTGGATTTAAAGGAAGTAAAGAAAACATACGTCTGATAAGTGGTTCTTTTAACCAAGTAGGCAGTGCAACATTGAAGTTAGCATATTCAGAGGAGCATAACGGAATCCTTCATGAAACAACTGAGGAGTATACTTATACTGTAATAGATGGCTATAATGTCTATATATATCAGGAACCTGAAGCGGGCTGGCTTTCTGTTGATAAGGAAATAGCAAAAGCCGGCGAAATTGTTACTGCGACCGTAAAACCAAACCAGGGATATAAAGTAGATGCCGTAAGAGCATATGACAATAATGCGAAAAAAGTAAGTGAAAATACTTATACATTTGAGATGCCAGCAGAGAATGTAACAGTGTTTGCGATATATTCAAGGACATCTTTTACAACAGCAGTGACCAATTTAAAGAGTGTTCCAGCTGGAAAACAAAAGGTAAAACTTACTTGGAATTCCGCAGAAGGGGCAGAAGGTTATCTCGTTTATGCGCAGAAGAATGGGAAGTATGGTTATGTAGGAATGACAACAAAGGGAACTACATTTACGGATACAAAAGCATTAGATACTGATTATAATTATTATTGGGTATTCCCATACGTTACGGATACTGATACTGGAAAAATGCTTCCTGGAAAATGTACAAAATATGTATGGGCAAAAGGTGTGATTCCGGCAGTGCAGAACCTGAAAGCATTTTCTGCAAAAGGTGGAGTAAAACTGACATGGACAGAGCAAAAGGATGCTGAAGGATATCTTGTCTATGGACAAAGAGCCGGTGGGAAATACGGCTATGTAGGAATAACAACAAAAGGAACAACATTTACAGATACTAAGGCTTCCAAAACAGCATATAATTATTATTGGGTATTCCCATATCATAAAGATGGTCAGGGAAATATGATTGTGGGTGGAACACCGAAGTATACTTATGGAAGAGCATTATAGAAATTATTTATAGTATGAATCAAACAAAATAGTGGGGTGTTAAAGTATAAAAATAACCATTGGAAGATTTGATGAAAGAACATCCCCAAGGAAGATATTAAAATTCAAAGCAGAATCAACAGGTAAAAATAAAGTGAGGTTGTCCTAGGAAAAGGTGTCGGAGTCAGAAGGATATGTTATTAATAGGCAGACTGGTAATGGAGAGGCAGAGGCTATAGGCGAAATAAAAGGGGGAAATACAACACAATTTGTGGATACAGCGACATCTACAACAGAGAGAAATTATTATGGATTTGTTGACAGAAAAGCAGGAAAAGAATATACTCGGAATGTTATAAAAATAAGAAGTTAGGTTTGAAAAGTGTAAAAAAAGATAATATACTGCGTATATACGATATCTGAAAAAATAAAACATTAAGAAACAGAAGGGTAAAAATATAACATGATAAAATCTTTTTTATATGGAAGTAAAGATAAAATGAAGTCAGCATATTTGTGGAATACCAGTGCAGCTATGCTAAACGCATTTCAGACAGTCTTTATATTGATGTTGATTTCCAGAATTGATCCCATTATAGATGCGGGGGTATTTACTATAGCATTTGCCATCGGAAATCTTATGCTGGCTGTGGGAAAATATGGAGTCAGACAGTTTCAGGTATCAGATATAAAGGAAAAATATAGTTTTAGAGAATATGTCTTTTCACGTGTTCTGACTAGCATACTGATGATTACTGCGTCGGTTGTTTATGTGGGATATTATTATGTGATGGGAGTATATAATACAGAAAAGTGCTTGGTAATCCTCTTGGTATGCATGACCAAAGTTGTAGATGCTGTAGAGGATGTATTCCACGGTCTGTTACAGCAACATCTCAGATTAGACATAGCAGGAAAAATTCTTACTATAAGAATCGTCAGCTATATTGTTGTGTATCTTATCGTTTATACAGTTACGCAGGATTTGCTTCTCACTTCCTTTATTGCATTTGTAGTATCTGTAATCCAATTTTTGTTATTAAATTACATAGCATTTAAAGCATTTGATATACAGCGAAAGAAAGAACTGAGGCGTGCCCAGGTGAAGAACCTGTGCATAGAATGTCTCCCTTTATTTATTTCTTCGTATTTAGTGATTTATATTGGAAATGCACCTAAATATGCGATTGATAAGGTGATGTCCAGCGAAGCGCAGGCTTGTTTTACATACATTTTTATGCCGGTATTTGTAATAAGTCTTTTAAGTCAGTTTGTTTATCAGCCTGTTATTAGTAAAATGGCATTGCTTTGGCATGAACAAAATATTCCGCAGTTAAAAAAACTGATTCTTAGACAGATAGGGCTTATTTTATTACTGTCTCTGGTAGCTGTTCTGGGCGGGGATGTGTTGGGAATTCCGGTGTTGTCGATTATTTATGGTATAAACCTTGATGCATATAAAACATCATTGGTAATTTTATTGATAGGTGGTGGAGCTTTAGCTTTTGTAAATTTTCTTCAAATGATTATTACAATAGCTCGAAAACAGAAATTATTAATTATAGGATATCTTCTGGCATTTCTAGCATTTCTGTTTTTTGGGAAAACAGTTGTAAAATATTATGGAATTGTTGGTATTTCTGTTTTTTATACTGCAGTTGTAAGCGGTATAGGGCTAGTGTTTGCACTGTTAACTATTGGAATTATCAGTAAAGGGGAGAGAAGACGATGAGAAATGATGCATTTTTAGTTCCGTTATGTATTATTCTTCTTTATATGAATTTTTTATGGGGTGTCACCAAGTGTTAAATGGAATGGAAAGCTGGAAGTATTCTTTCCATGCAAGATTGGAGGAAATACAACGGTTTTGGTTGTCTATTATTTAGCTTCGCCATTAAATCTACTGCTATTATTTATACCAGTGGGAAAATAGCCCAGTTTCTTACTTTTTTAATTATTTTAAAGATGTCCTTATGTGGAGTTACGACTTATTTGTATTTGTGGCAGATGAATTTATCAAAAGGTGTATTTGCGCTTTTTCTGTCAACAGGATATTCACTGATGGGATATAATATCCTTCAGTGTAGCAATATTATGTGATTGGATGGTGTTATTATTGTAACAGCAAAATAGCAAGTATCTTTTCAAAATCGTCATATATGAGATAATAGGCTCATTACTATAAAGTCAAAAAAGTTTAGTAATCAACTTTCTTGACTGGACTACAGGAGGTGAGTCATGAAATCTCACACAAGCTTAGTTACACAGCAAACACGTTTGAGTGAATGGGCTGAACTGGTCAGAGACTGTCAAAACCGCCCCAGGGTATGAAGATTGATGAATGGTGTCAACTACATAACATTACGAAAGCAAGCTATTATTGGAGACTATGAAAAGTACGGGAGGCATTTTTAGCAACTGTCTTGCCAGAATCATACGTTTTCAGTTTCATCTCGATCCTTATGATAAGAATACATTATTCTTGTTTTGTGGCAAGCGTACGGACCGGATAAAAGGACTCCTCTGGGAAGGGAATGGGTTCCTGCAAGGTTTGGAAATCATTGCCAAAAGTCCAATTGAAGAAGTTCCGAATCTGGCGTTTTCCATGTGATTTGTGCAAAACGTAGAAAATAAAACCATTTTTATTCATGTCGATTTATTCTGTGCGATATAAAATTTAAAGTTATTCACATCATGAAAGTTGATTATGAGTTTTTATATTCTCATGATTCAAAAACTTTTCAGATTATGGATAACAGTCATAAATATCTGAATTTCCGGCAGTTATTTTCAGGTATTCATGACTGTTATCCACCGTCAAAATGACGAAGGATACAGAAAGCAAAAATGGTAAAAACTTACCATTTCTGCTATAATACCACTCAGAAAGGCGAGGTTCGGTTATGGCAGTTGAGTATACGGAAGAACAATTAAATACAGTTGATAAGTCGCTTCTTATCCATCTGCTTTTGCAACAGCAGGAACAGTTGGAAGCCTTAACAAAGGAACTTTGTGCATCAAATGAAAAATGCAGCTTCTGATGGAAACAGTTACCGGATGCAATTTCCAGGTATATGCCAGCAAAACGGATGAACATATGGTCAAAGCAGACTATCCAAAGACCTTGTTACATGGAAGCCTGGTATCACTATCTCTGGTAGCTGCAATCATCAATGGAAAGTATGTGAATGCAGTCGGTTATGCTCTGAACCAGGAAAAACATCAAGGTACTCGCTATTTGGCGTTTACTTACAAATAAACTTACACTTCCCTTTTCTCACAATCTGTAGTAAGATTACAAAGGAAAATGAAAGTTTATAATAGAAATTTAGAAGGAGTACAAAAGTGGATAAAATAGCAGTTTTAATTCCATGCTATAATGAAAGCCAGACTATCGAAAAGGTAGTAAAGGACTGGAAACGAGAGCTTCCAGAGGCTGTCATTTATGTGTATGATAACAATTCAAAGGACGGAACGGATGAAATTGCCAGAGAAGCCGGAGCGGTGGTTCGTTACGAATACCAGCAGGGAAAGGGAAATGTCATTCGCCGTATGTTCCGGGAAATTGATGCCCAGTGTTATATTATGATAGACGGAGACGATACGTATCCGGCAGAGATGGGCAGAGAAATGGTAAATAAAGTGTTGGAGCGAAATGTGGATATGGTGGTTGGTGACCGTCTGTCTTCTACTTATTTTGAGGAAAATAAGCGGCCTTTCCACAATTTTGGCAATAGTTTGGTAAGAGGAAGTATTAACCGACTGTTCAGAAGCAATATCCGGGATATTATGACAGGGTACAGAGCGTTCAGCTATGAGTTTGTAAAGAGTTTTCCGGTATTGTCTAAAGGATTTGAAATTGAAACCGAGATGAGTATTCATGCGGTAGACAAAAATATGGCCGTGGAGAATATAATCATTGAATACAGAGATAGGCCGCAGGGAAGCGAATCAAAGCTGAATACGTATTCAGATGGCTTTAAAGTATTGAAAACCATTGGAAGGTTATACAAAAATTATAAGCCCATGCAATTTTTTGGTATGGTATCTTTACTGTTGTTTATTATAGCAGCCTGTATGTTTGTACCGGTATTGATTACCTATTTTGAGATTGGGCTGGTACCGAATTTCCCTACCTTGATTGTCAGTGGATTTATGGCATTGGCTGCTCTGCAATCACTGTTTTCCGGCATGATATTATCTACCATTGCGGAACGGGAAAGACAGGAATTTGAATTCAGACTACAGCTGGTTAGAAGAATGAAAAAGGATGAATTATGTTAAAAAAACTGATGAAAAAATATGAGGAGCTTATTATGTACATCATAGTAGGGGTATGTACTATGATAGTTTCTCTTGTATCGTATTTTATTATGGCAAATACTTTGCAGATGTATTATCAGGCAGCCAATATTATCAGTTGGGTGCTGGCTGTGGCATTTGCTTATGTGACCAACAAAAAGTATGTGTTTAAATCTCCTTATACCAGTGTTCAGGCGACAACAAAGGAATTGGTCAGTTTTGTATCCAGCAGGGTGGCCTCTCTTCTTGTGGAAATTCTGAGTATGTTTTTCTTTGTTCAGGTCTGTCAGATAGATGATAATATTGTGAAACTGATGAACCAGGTGTTGGTAACTGTGTTGAATTATATTTTCAGCAAATTCTGGGTTTTCCGAAAGGAGAAGCAGCACAGAGGACAAGCTGAATAAAGTATGGCACTGTACAAAGGAGGAAGAAGAAATATGTCAGAAAAGATATCACTGGTAGTTCCGTGTTATAACGAAGAAGAGGTTCTGCCCTACTTTTACGAAGAATTTTGTAAAGTTGCGGAAAAACTTTCGGAATTTCAGTTAGAAGTGATTTTTGTAGACGATGGTTCCAAAGACAGGACGCTGGCTATTGTAAAAGAGCTGGCAGAGAAAGATACCAGAGTAAAGTACCTGTCTTTTTCCAGAAATTTTGGAAAGGAAGCTGCTATCTATGCCGGATTTCAGCATGCAGACGGAGATTATGTGGCAATGCTGGATGCGGATTTGCAGGACCCGCCCTCGATGCTGCCGGAAATGCTTCGCGGTATCCGGGAAGAAGGCTATGATTCGGTAGCTACCCGAAGAGTCAGCCGGAAGGGGGAACCGCCTATCCGTTCTTTTTTTGCAAGACGCTTTTACAGGCTTATGAATCGGATTTCCACTGCGGAAATTATGGACGGTGCCAGAGATTATCGTTTGATGACCAGACAATTTAAAGAGGCAATTCTGGAAATTTCAGAATACAATCGCTTTTCTAAGGGGATTTTCGGCTGGGTCGGTTTTAAGACAAAATGGATAGAGTTTGAAAACGTGGAGAGAAAGGCGGGAGAAACCAAGTGGTCTTTTTGGAAGCTCTTTAAATACAGCCTGGAAGGGATTATTGGATTTTCTACGGCGCCCCTGGCTATGGTTTCTATGTTGGGAGTCGGTGTATGCTGTATTGCTTTTCTATTTTTAATCTTCATCCTTATCAGAACCCTTTGCTTCGGTGACCCAGTGGCAGGCTGGCCCTCTATGACCTGCATTATCCTCATGCTGGGGGGAATCCAGCTTTTGTGTATAGGAATTTTAGGTATGTATCTTTCAAAAACCTATTTGGAAACAAAGAAAAGACCCATTTACATCTGTGGGGAAACAAATATAAAAGATAAAAGTATACAAGAATAATGAGAGAGGTTGTTCTTTCCGATGATAAAGAGAGGACAGCTTCTTTTGAATGTTTAAAATATGAAGAAAAATGGAGAAGCAAATATGAGGAAACGATATGAAAGCTGGATATGGGCAGGAATTATTTTTTTCATAATTGTTGGGTTGTTTGTACTCATACAGGCAGCCAGTGGCCTTTATCCGTTTGGAAGTAAAACGAATTTGCTCTGGGATGAGGAGATTCAGTATGTGGATTTTTTTGCCTATTATCGTGATGTGTTGCTGGGGAAGGCGAAACTTGGCTATTCTTTTTCTAAGTCGGCTGGTGGTTCATTAGTGGCATTGTTTGGATATTATCTGGGCAGCCCCTTAAATTTGCTGGTTGTCTTTTTTGAAAAGGAACAGATTCCTTTGTTTTTGTTTTGGCTGACGGCAGGAAAACTGGGATTGGCAGGAATTACATGTTCTGTTTTTATCAAAAAGCGATTCTCTGGTATTTCCAAAGAAATGGTGTGCATGCTTTCCGTTGCCTATGGTTTGATGCAGTATAATATTCTACAGCTATCCAATATTATGTGGTTGGATGGGGTGATTTTACTCCCGCTGCTATTATTGGCTGTCTATGAATTTGTGCAGAGAGACAGAAAACTAGGGCTTTTTCTGGCTGTATTTTTTAGTATCGCGATCAATTGGTATACGGGATATATGATAGGACTTTTTTCGGTATGCTATTATTTTTATGAGAGAATTCTTGCATTTCATCAGATTACAAAAAAGGAATGGGGACGTTTTATTCTGGATACAGTAAAGTGCGGAGTGACTATGCTTTCAGGACTTTTGGCAAGCTGCTTTCTGTTTTATCCGATTTTTGTAGGGCTGAAAAAGGGAAAACAGGCCTTTAACCCGGAAATTTTTCAGTTTGGGACGTATGATTCTTTTATAGATGTCTTTCAGGGATTTGCATTGGGGAGTATCGTTCCTACGGTCTCCTTGTATTGTGGTCTTCTCTTTTTTGGCTTTTTTATTTATTTTTTTATTACGAAAGAGATAAAAATAAAGGAAAAAGTGTTGGCGCTTTTGGCTGTAGGCTTTATGTTTACAAGCTGCTGGCTGATTCCGCTGGATTGTATTTGGAGCGGTATGCGCTATGCTGGTACTTACCGTTTTCGATATAGCTTCATTGTGACTTTTCTGGTGCTCTATCTGGGATGCAGAGGTGTACAGATTTACCAGCAGAAGAAAAATGGAAGGGCTATGGGGCTGATATTTGCAGTGGGCATTTTAATGATTCTGTTTTTTCAGAAGAAGAACGGATATTATGAAAAGCAAAATTTGTATGCTACGATAATTTTTCTTGTGGTATATGGGATTTTGTTTTGTGTGCTTGGAAAGAAAAAAATTCTGGAAAGAGTCCTGCCGGGGGTGCTGGCAGCAGAATTAGTCCTTAATGGCGTATTTACTTTTGTGATTAATTATGGCGCAAATCCGGATATTCGTGTTTATACGGACTATGTATCTCAGTCCCAGCAGCAGATAGAGCAGATTCAGGAAAGAGAAGAATCCGTATTCTATCGAATGGATACACTGGAGAAGAGGAATGATGCAGGGGATGGCTGTTCTGCTTTTCTAAATGAAGCTATGGTTTATGGTTACCATGGATTAGCCCATTATTCGTCTACTTATGATACGGATATTTCCAAAATGATTTTCGATGTGGGATATTCTACACTCTTGGATTTAAGCGTAATCCAGGAATCTATTATACCATCTGATGCGCTTTTCGGGGTGAAATATCTGCTTTCCCAAAAAGAGGTAGCGGGTTATGAGAAAGTGGATGAAATACCGGAATATAATGGGAAATCGGTATACTTGAACCCTTATGCGTTGGACGTAGGAATTGGAACAGGAAAAGAAATTTTGGAAAATATAGAAAATGCAGACCCGTTTGCCTTTCAGAATGAGTTATTTTCTAATTTACTGGGCCGGGAAGTTGAAATTTTCAAGAAGACAGAACCTGTGATGAAAATAGAGAATGGACAGGCGGAATTTCTACTTTCACAGGGAAATCCGGAAGATATTCTTTATGGTTATGTGGATTCCTGGATTACGGAACTACAGCTTTTTATTGATGGAACTTACCGATGTAATTATGCTACCTGGTTAAGTGAAAAGGTATTTTCTGCAGGATATGGAAGTCAGGACCATACGGTAACATTGACAAATTATACGGGGACAGAGCAGGAAATTTTTCCACATTTCTATTTTCTGGATATGGATGTATTTCAGGAGGTAATAGAAGAACTGAAAAATAAGGAGATGCACACAGAAATTTTTGAGGATGGGTATGTAAAAGGTACCTATGAGTCCGGCAGCGAAGGATATCTGTTGCTATCAGTGCCGTATGATGAGGGGTGGAGTGCCAGTGTCAATGGAGAGAAAGTAGAAATACAGAGAGGTGCCAACGCACTTTCATTGATTCCAGTATCAGCAGGAATCAATGAAATTGAACTGCACTATCATGTACCGGGAATCAAAATGGGAATCGTTCTTTCTGTAATAGGAGTTTTGTTGTTTGTGGGAATGTGTCAGACAGAAAAGTATTTTTGCAGACCAGGAAGGAGAAAGAATGGGTAACAGGAAACGGTTAAATGCAAACCAGGATATTTTTCTGTTGATTTTGGGAATCGCATGGGCAAATCTTATTTTTTTTCACCAGGAAAACTGGAAAATGGACCCATGGAAAGTGGGAATTATAGGCCTGGGCATTTATTTTTGTATCAAATGGCTTGGGGCAAGGAGAGAAGTCTTAAAAGATAGCCGGATGAGAGCTGGAAGTATTTTTTTTGGTCTGTTATTTGCGGCTATGGTAGTTGTCGGGGAAAAAATTCATGCAGGGGATTGGGAATTCCAGATGTTTTCTGCGGGAGATATTGTCTGGTTGATAGTATATTTTGGGACAGGAATGCTGCTTTTTCTCACACTGTCAACGTTTTTCTTTGACGGGAGGATGCGAAATTTGATGGAGAGGACTGGAAAAGATGAGAAAGGGGGAACGTGTAGGAAAGGAAATTGGTTGTTGTACAGCATTGTTTTCATGCTTTTCTGGACTCCGGTACTGTTTATTTACTATCCGGGGATTGTGCCGGAAGACGCCACAGTTTCTATAGCTATGGTATTGGGAGATTTGCCTTGGGATAACCATTTTCCGGTCTTTTATTCATTGCTTGCAGGAGGCAGTGTCTGGCTGGGCAGGGCTTTAGGAAATCCTAATCGGGGAGTGTTGTTGTATTCTCTGTTGCAGTTGGTTTCTATGGCATTTTTGTTGGGATATTTTTTAGAGTGGATGCAGAGGCGAATTCATCGGTTTTGTACATATTTTGCGCTGGCCTTTTTCTGTACTATTCCGGTATTCGGAAATTATGCCATTGTTATGTGGAAGGATCCATGGTATAGTGGGCTTTTGCTTCTTCTTGGTATGTTTTTATATGATAAAGCAGTTCTCGATAGAGAAGCCTTTTTGAAAAGAAAAAATCTAGTATTGTATGGTGTGTTGGGAGTCCTAATTTCTCTTATGCGCAATAATGGGATATACATCATGATTCTTATCAGTGTGGTTCTAGTTTATATGTACCGAAAGAGGGTAAAGAGAGTGGCTCTTACTTGTGCTGTGACGATTCTTTGTATTTGTACTATAACAGGTCCGGTTTACAAGGGCGTATTTTCGGCTGAGAATGAGTTTGTGGAGTCTATAGGAATCCCTCTGCAGCAAATGGTACGAGTAGTGATAAAAGATGGAAATATGACAAAGGAAGATAAAGAATTTCTGAATCATCTTATGCCTATGGAAAAGTATCAGGAGTATTATAATCCCTTTTTGGTAGACCCCGTGAAGTGGGCACCGGAATTCCATACAGACTATCTGAATGCACACAAAGCAGCATTTTTTCAAACATGGTTTTCGCTTTTAAAATCTAATTTTGGAATTTATGTGGAACAATATCTTATGGGAACATATGGATTTTGGCATATTGGCGGAGATACGCCATATGAATTCGTAAAAACGCAAATTGCTGCAAACGACTGGTGGCTTTACCAGATAGCGCCATTTGAAAGCTATTTTAATTATGCCATGCAGGAAAAAATGAGTGGAAAGTATGATTTTATGGCCTCAGGGCTGTTGGTTTGGATTGCTCTTTATGACGTACTGCTATGCTGGGTAAAGAGAAAGTCCAGATACATTCTGCCGTTGTTGATTATGGTGGGGAATTGGCTTACATTAATGATTGCTACGCCTACAGCATTTGGATTGCGGTATATTTTTATTATGATGCTGGGAGTCCCTTTGTTGGTATTTTATCCTCTGTTGCTGCCTCCTTCTGAGGAGGAGGCAACAAGCAGAAAAAAGCACATCAGCATGTGATAGCTGTCAATATATCTAGGGTCCTGGGAAGGATTGGCAAGAAAGAGTATGCCTGTTAAAAGCAAGGCAGGCAGAAGCGCCAGCAATTCCCGAGACCTTTTTTTCTTTATGAGAAGACAACTGCATACAAGCAGGACAAAAATGGAAAAACCGCCACGCCAGCAGATAGAGGACCATACAGGAATCTGGTCAGAGTGACCAAAAAAGTTCTGTTGAATTCTGGTGGACAGGTTTGATTGAATCTGTAGCTCTGCAAGTCCTGGATAATTATCCAAGGCAGAACTGTAAATTGTGACAGGAATCCATTCATATCCGTCAGCCGGCGTTCCCATTTCCCAGATAATACTGGTCATATCAAAGTATGCAGTAAGATAAGTCACAGGATATTTGAATAAAAATTTTGCATTGAGCAGAAGAATTTTCTTCTGAAAATCTTTATCTCTTAGTTTTAAAGCATCGTCTCCTATGGCACCCCAAGTCCGGGACAAGGAGTCAGCATAATATTTGTCATAGCAGGACTGCCATTTTTCTAAAGGCATGATTTCTTCCAAAACAGCAATATCTTCTGCGTCTAAAGTTTCTTTGGAGGCCACAGCACCAGCCATGGATACTGGGACACTGTATTTTACATATTCTTCATTGGGTACCATGTGAAGAACATGGCTGCCCAGTATGTTGATTAGAAATACAGGTATCAGAATGGACACACCCAGAAGAAAGAGCAGCTGTTTTTTTCGTTTTTTTGTGTCAGTGTATTTCGACTTCCATTCATAGTGCAGGAGCGCCAGCAGGGTTATCAGAACAATTACGTTTCCCATATGCCGTATGGTGCAGACCATACAGGCAATCAAAGTAAATCCCATTATTTTATACCATGCAAACAGCTGCTTGGATTTGATAAAATCAAAGAGGAACAGGCAGAATAAAAACAGAGCAATGTTCCACAGAGTGTCTTTTTCGATATTTCCAAGTGCGCGGTAGCTGTAAATAAAAATCACACTGAATAGCGTATACAGAATATCGCCGTACCGGATGGAAGTGTATTTTTCCAAAAGATACACCGCATATTGACTGGCAAAGAGCCAGAGGAGTGTTTGCAGGATAACCAGGGGAAAGGGATTTCCGAAAATTCGCTGGATAATCTTTAAAATATACAAATAGGTAACAGGATGCCAGTTGCTGAAGGTATTGGTAGCAACGTCATTCCAGTTGCTGGCGGAGTCAGTGGAGAAAACGCCGGGATAGCAGCCTGCAATGATGAAAATGCTCAGTAGTGTAATGGGAATCATGACCAGATAAACCGGTGTTTTCCCAATTTTTCTAAAGGTAACGGGAAGAATAGTTTTCTTTGGAGAAAAGTTTCCTATGCGTAAAAGTAACAGGTAACAGGCCATAAAGCTGCAAAGAAGTAGAAACAGTTTTATGGTAAGCGGCAGTTTTTCTTTTAGGACTTCTGTCATAGAAGACATGCATAGATAAAGCAGGGAAAGAAATAAGGCAGTCATTTTCCAAGGGAGAGAAATGGTTTTAGAATGCGCTTGTGAAACAGGGAAACACAGGCTTTGGATAATTAGAATCAATATGGGGAACAGGCACATATAGAAGGCCTCATGAAAAAATGGTGTCATAATGGTAATCCTTTCGTTTTTGTTGATAGCTTTATTATAAGGGAAGAGACATGGGGATACAAGAAGAAAGAAAAATTGAGTTTTCCGATATTCATTATATATAGCCTTGCAGATAAACGGAAGATGTCTCCAGCCAATGTGTACAAAATATTAAATTCAACGATGTGCTTCATACGCAGGGTGTTAGTAGCCGCAAAATGCAGTACACAGATTAAGACGGGATTTTTATCGAAAAAGCGATAGAACAAGAGACAAATGAGGAACTGAAAAAAGTACTGATAGACCTGGATGAGTTTATGTTTGGGTAAAGGGGAATATCAGATGACCGAATGAATAAAAAAGCATTCAGTCATCTGCATAATTTCTTTATCCGACAATTTTTTTAATGGGAAATACGGATAATAGATAAACAGTTTTTTTGAGAGCAAAATTAAGTTCATAGTTTTCCATGTTGTCTGTGTTATATTTCAGGCAGTAACAAAATTGTTGCAAAACAAAGGTTGATGCAAAACTCCCGGGAATGCTTGGAATAGGGAAGGTGATGAAGAAAAAGCGAACAGAAGAAAGAACTGTGAAAGATAAAAGCAAACGCAAAGGATAAAAGAAAGGAATAGCAAATGAACAATGGAAAAATAAGAGATTGGCTGAAGCAGCATGCGCTGGTTTTGGAGGAAGGGTTTTGCGACAGTTTGAGAAGCATTGCGGAAGAGTATAAGACCCGGTATGGCTATGGAACGTTGAACGAAGTATATAGGCTTCTGGGAATCAGCAGACAGCAGGTGACTTACTGGAAGGCTAATCCATGCAGTACACAAACAAAAAAAAAGGTATTTTACCGTGTTAGAGGCAGCAGAACTTCTGGCTAATAAGGCAGGTTTGTCTTTACAGGGGGAACAGGAAGAAAATACAGGTGTTCAGAAACTTTTTAAGCAATACACAGACAAGCAGAAAAAACTGTTTACAGAGGCCAATGTGACGGAACGTATGCTTTATTACATAAAGGCGGACAGAAAGCCGTCCAAGGAAAGTCTGCTTGCCCTTGTCATATCCATGGGAATGGAAACAGAGGAAATTCAGCAGGTATTGAGGACAGCGGGGTATGTGTTATCCAAATCCCTGCCGACAGATATGATTGTTTTGTATTTTCTGGAACATCAGTCAGAATGGAACAAAAATATTTCGCTGGTCTGGCAGATTAATGAGGTTCTGGACGAACTGGAACTTCCATTACTGGGAACCAGACTGTACGGAAATTTTACGTAGCTGTTTCTTTCAAAATGTATACAAAATATGAGGAGAATGAGGATGGGAAAAACAAAATATGAACTGAAATTTCACACAGGAGATGAATGCTATGCGGGAACAGATTCCTGTATTTTTGTGACACTTTTCGGCACACTGGGGCAGTCAGATGAGTATGAGGTCAGCGAACGTATCCGCGGAAATGCGTTTGAGAGAAATCAGACGGATAAGTTGACATTAGAGTTGCCGCAGTCTATTGGCGACGTGTATAAAGCGGAACTGCGGAGTGACTGCAGATGGGGCGGTGCCGGCTGGTATCTGGATTATTTTGAAGTGCGGCGCCAGGAAAATAATGCGCCGACAGCACATTTTTCCTGCAGAGAGTGGATTGAAGACCGTAAAGTGAGAAAATACAGGGTGACTTCAGGCTTGAAGTATGAAGACCATAAAAGGGCAGAAGTGGTATGTGTACCCAGCGGTAAAAAAATTTATGTTCAGCCACATGGAAAAGTGGAATATAAGGAGCAATTAGAAGTAGCGGTAGGATATTCTCTGAGCGAAACGGTGGTTTCGCAGATAGGTACGAATACTTCTATTTCGTTGGAGGGAGGAGCTGGTCCGGGACAGGGATGTACTTCTGACCTGACGGCCTCTGTAAAGGGAGCCATTGGATTTGCGCTTACAAGTTTAAATTCGAATACCAAGGAAGAGAGCATTCAGTTCAATGCTTCTAAAAAAACAGATATTCAGACAACCATCGCAAACGATACAGATGAAGAAAAAATATACCAGGTTATGATGAATATTGCAAAAGATGTGCATAAAATTACCCTGGGACAGACACAGTTTGAAATTCCTGAATACATTAGCAATGAATTTGGTGGAATTCAGGAAATTAAGTAATCATGCAATCCCCTTTTTATTGATATACCCAAAAGTCTTGCAGGCCCCGAAGAATCCGGGGCCTGCAGTATATGCAGACAGAAAACTTATCCTCTCCGTTTTCCCAGTCCCCAGCTAAGCCCCCAAAGCCCTATGGGAAAGACCACGGCAGCCAGGATACCCAGATTTAATTTCCCTGTCATATCAGACAGGATTCCTACCACCGCAGGGCCGGCGGAGCAGCCCACGTCTCCGGCCAGGGCAAACATGGCGAACATGAAAGTACCGCCGCCCTTCAGATAGGAGGCCCCAAGGGAAAAGACTCCCGGCCACATCAGTCCCACAGAAAATCCGCAGAGGGCGCATCCTGCCAGAGAAAGCAGGGGCAGAGGCGAGAGGGCGGTAATCAGATATCCGGCCACACAGAGCACGGAGGTGGCTTTCAGGGACAGCAAAATATTCAGCTTTTCTCCCTTTCGTCCATAGAACAGGCGGCTCAGTCCCATACAGAATGCAAAGGCACAGGGGCCAAGCAAGTCCCCCATGGTTTTGGAAACTTTTAATCCTTCTTCAGCAAAGAGGGAGGACCACTGGCTGACTGCCTGCTCGGAGGCACCGGCGCACACCATGAGGAGAAACAGCACCCAGAAAACTTTATAGCGGAAAATGCTTTTAGGCAGTTTTGTTTCTTCGTCATCGCCGTGTACGGCATAAATGGGGACTCTGGTAAAAAGCAGGAAAGTTCCCAGAGGCACCAGAGCCCAAAGAGGCGGCAGAAACCGCCAGTTTTCAATGCCCGCCAGGGCAAAATACAGGGTGGAGAGCAGTACCACGCCCATGTGGCCCCAGCAGTAAAAGGAATGAAGAAAACTCATGCGGGCCTCTTTGTTCTCTCCGGGGCAGGCCTCTACCATGGGGCTGACAATCACTTCTAAAATACCGCCGCCAATGGCATTGCAGACCATGCAGAGGAGAATTCCGGCGTAGGGAGGCAGGACAAAGGGAATCCAGTAAAATCCCGTAAGTCCCAGCATGACCGTGAGAAAGGCGCACAGAGCGGCTTTCCGATAGCCTGTTTTTTCAATAATTTTGGGCGAAATCAAATCCACCAGAATCTGCACACAGAAATTCATGGTGATGAGAAGACTGATTTGATCCAGGGTAACGCCGAATTCCCTGCGGAAAGTGAGGAAAAGCAGAGGCGGCAGATTGTTTACAATGGCCTGGGTAATATAGCCCAGATAACAGCCGTAAATGGTGGCTTTTGCAGATAGTTTCATGTTAGTAAATCTCCTTTAGGTTGTTTCCGGCCCCAGATACTGAAGAAACTTCTGAGCAGCCGGAGAAGTCAGAAGCTGTGGATTATAAGCCAAAATCAACTTCCGTTTGGGAATGGTTTCTTTTAGCTGCAGCTGGTAAAATTCTTTTTTGCGGTGTTCCAGCACATAATCCGGAACTGTGGTGATGCCCAGACCAATGCGGGCCAAATCCAGCAGTAAATCATTGCTGGAAAGTTCGGCCTCCGGTGTAAGGGAAAGTCCGTGTTTGCTGAAAGTCTGCTGCAGAAATCCGCTGGTGGTGCTGGTTTTGTCCAGCATCAGAATGGGATACTGGGTAAGCTGGGCCAGGGATAAAGTCTGTCCCTCCAGGTTGAAAAAGCGTTTTCCCGCAACGAAAATATCCTGAAATTCCCGAATGACACAGCAGGTATCTTTGGAAGTCAGATAGGGATTGGGCGCATTGGCTACAATGAAGTCCACCCGGTTGTTGTGCAGCAGGGAAACACATCCCCCGGAAGTGGAGTTGGTTACCTTAATGTGCACATTGGGAAATTCTTTATGAAACCGCTTAAAATACGGAATCAGAAAATAGCGGCATATGGTGTCGCTGGCCCCGATGCGCAGGGGCGTTTCCTGGGAAGGGGAATTTAAAATCTGATTTTCTCCCTCGTATAGAAGATTCACTGCCGGTTCTACGTGGCGCAGGAGTGCTTCTCCTTCCGGTGTCAGAGTGACTTTTTTTGTATTTCTGAGAAAAAGCGCATGCCCCAGCTTCTGCTCCAGTGCCTTTATGGACTGGCTGACTGCCGACTGGGAAATGTAGAGCTGCCGGGATGCCTCAGAGAAACTTAGGGTGGTGGCAACGTAGTAAAAAACTTTATAAAGTTCAAAACTGATATCCATATAGAGTAAAATCCTTTCCTGAAAATGAATGAGAAACAGAAACTTCAAAGTATACTATATAAAGAGGAAAGGAAGATGTCAATGTATAAGTTTTGCTTATAAAAAATATTAGTCATATTAATTTTACTTATAAAGTTTCCTATGCTACACTATCCATAGAAATGCAAAAGAATTGCAAAAATACCATTTGTCCCCATCGGGCAGAAAGGAGTCAATATGAGCAGCGTAAAGCGTGTCTATGTTGAGAAAAAAGCAGATTTTGCCGTGCAGGCAAAGGAATTACAGCACGAAATTGAGAGCTACCTGGGAATTAAAGACGTTACAGGCGTCCGTGTTTTGATTCGTTATGATGTGGAAAATATTTCCGATGAGGTGTTTGAAAAAGCATGTGCCTGTGTCTTTTCCGAACCTCCGGTGGATGATTTATTTAAAGAAACTTTTGAATGTAAAGAGGGAGACCGGGTATTTTCTGTGGAATATCTGCCGGGACAGTTTGACCAGAGAGCAGATTCTGCCGTACAGTGCGTACAGTTCTTAAAAGAGGACGAGCAGCCGATTATCCGCTCCGCAACCACTTATGTTATCGAAGGAAACATTTCTGACGGAGAACTGGAAGCTATTAAAAACCATTGCATTAACCCGGTGGATTCCAGAGAAGCAGAGGCTGAAAAACCGGAAACGCTGGTGACAAACTTTGACGAACCTGCAGATGTGAAAATTTTTGAAGGGTTTGCAGACATGGCCGAGGCGGATTTAAAGGAATTATACGATTCCCTGAATCTGGCTATGACGTTCAAAGATTTCCTGCATATTCAGAATTATTATAAAAACGAAGAAAAACGCGACCCGTCCATGACGGAAATCCGCGTACTGGATACTTACTGGTCTGACCATTGCCGTCACACCACATTTTCTACGGAATTGAAGCATGTAACTTTTGGCGAAGGAGACTATAAAGCCCCCATCGAAGAAACTTACAAAAAATATCTGGCAGACCGTCAGGTGATTTACAAGGACAGAGACGACAAGTTTGTCTGCCTCATGGACCTGGCTCTTATGGCTATGAAGAAATTAAAAGCCGAAGGCAAGCTGCAGGACCAGGAGGAATCCGATGAAATCAACGCCTGCTCTATCGTGGTACCGGTAGATGTAGACGGAAAAGAAGAAGAGTGGCTCATTAACTTCAAGAATGAAACACACAACCATCCTACAGAAATCGAACCATTCGGCGGTGCAGCTACCTGCCTTGGCGGCGCTATCCGTGACCCGCTTTCCGGACGTACTTATGTATATCAGGCCATGCGTGTAACCGGTGCGGCGGACCCTACGGTTTCCGTCAAAGAAACCATGAAGGGCAAACTTCCTCAGAAGAAGCTGGTGCGCGGCGCTGCTCACGGCTATTCTTCCTACGGAAACCAGATTGGTCTGGCTACCGGTTATGTAAAAGAAATTTACCATCCGGATTATGTGGCAAAACGTATGGAAATCGGCGCAGTTTTAGGTGCAGCCCCAAGAAGAGCTGTTATCCGTGAAAATTCTGACCCGGGCGATATCATTATCTTACTGGGCGGACGTACCGGACGTGACGGCTGCGGCGGTGCAACCGGTTCTTCCAAGGTACACACAGAGGAATCCATCGAAACCTGCGGTGCAGAAGTACAGAAGGGAAATGCTCCCACAGAGAGAAAAATTCAGAGATTGTTCAGAAGAGAAGAAGTCAGCTATCTGATTAAAAAATGTAACGATTTCGGTGCCGGCGGTGTGTCTGTTGCTATCGGCGAACTGGCAGCAGGACTGAAAATTGATTTGGATAAAGTGCCGAAGAAATACGCAGGTCTGGACGGAACAGAAATTGCCATTTCCGAATCACAGGAACGTATGGCCGTTGTCATTGACCCGAAAGATGTGGAAACTTTCTTAGGTTATGCAAAAGAAGAAAACCTGGAAGCCATTCCGGTGGCAGAAGTTACCGAAAGCCCAAGGCTGGTGATGAACTGGAGAGGAAAAACCATTGTTGACTTGTCCAGAGCATTCCTGGATACCAACGGCGCACATCAGGAAACCGATGTCTATGTGGAAATTCCGGGAAAAGAAGGAAATCTGTTCGCGCATACAGAAGAAGTCTCAGATGTGAAGACAAAATGGCTGAATACCCTTGCTGACTTAAACGAGTGTTCCCAGAAGGGCTTAGTGGAAATGTTTGACGGTTCCATCGGCGCAGGCAGTGTGTTTATGCCTTACGGCGGGAAATATCAGCTGACGGAGACACAGGCTATGGTAGCCAAAGTGCCGGTATTAAACGGAAAGACAGAAACGGTTACTATGATGAGCTACGGCTTTGACCCATACCTGTCCAGCTGGAGTCCATACCACGGCGCTGTTTATGCAGTGATAGAATCTGTGGCAAGAATCGTGGCAGCAGGCGGAGACTACAGCAAAATCCGTTTCACCTTCCAGGAATACTTCCGCAGAATGACAGAAGACGCACACCGCTGGAGCCAGCCGTTCGCAGCGCTTCTGGGTGCTTATGCAGCGCAGCTTGGCTTTGGACTTCCGTCTATCGGCGGCAAGGACTCCATGTCCGGTACCTTCAATGAAATTGATGTACCGCCTACACTGGTTTCCTTTGCTGTGGATGTGGCAAAACAGAAAGATGTGATTACACCGGAACTGAAAAAAGCAGGCAGCAAGCTGGTATGGCTGCGTATGCCGAAAGCAGAATACGATTTGCCGGATTTTGAAGCCTTAAAAGAGCAGTATGCAAAACTTCACGAAGACATCCAGGCAGGCCGCGTGCTTTCTGCTTATGCCTTAGACCGTCAGGGTATTGCAGCGGCTGTTTCCAAAATGGCATTTGGTAATCAGATGGGTGTAAAAATAGAACAGAATGTGGACGAAAGAGACTTGTTCGGCGCAGGCTTTGGCGATATTATCTGTGAAGTGGCAGAAGGCAAAGTGGGCGAGCTGGCTATGACCTATACGCTGATTGGTGAAGTGACAGACCGCGCATCCATGGAGTACAAGGATATGAGCATTTCCATGGCAGAGGCTCTGGAAACCTGGAAGGCGCCGCTGGAAAAAGTGTTTAAGACACGCTCCGGTTCAGAGACCGACGATGCAACGGTAAGCATGGACAAGGGTGTTTACGACACAAAGGATATCCACATCTGTGCCCATAAGATTGCACAGCCTACGGTATTTATTCCGGTATTCCCGGGTACAAACTGCGAATATGACAGTACAAAAGCCTTTGAATGTGCAGGTGCAAAAGTCATTACCAAAGTATTTAAGAATCTGGACGCAGCAGATATCCGCGATTCTGTGGAGACCTTTGAAAAAGCCATTGACCAGGCCCAGATGATTATGTTCCCAGGCGGATTTTCCGCAGGTGACGAACCGGACGGTTCTGCTAAATTCTTTGCAACCGCATTCCAGAATGCAAAAATCAAAGAAGCGGTTATGCGGCTGTTAAATGAGAGAGACGGTCTGGCCCTTGGTATCTGTAATGGTTTCCAGGCGCTGATTAAGCTGGGACTGGTACCGTACGGGGAAATCGTGGGACAGACAGAACAGTCACCAACCCTGACCTTTAATACCATTGGACGTCATATTTCCAAGATGGTTTACACAAAGGTAGTGACAAACAAATCCCCATGGCTGCAGAAAGCAGAGCTTGGAAAGGTTTACACCAACCCGGCTTCTCACGGAGAGGGGCGCTTCGTTGCCAATGACGAGTGGCTGAAAAAACTCTTTGAAAACGGTCAGGTTGCCACACAGTACTGTGATGTAAACGGCAATATTACTATGGACGAAGAGTGGAATGTAAACGGTTCCTACTGTGCAATCGAAGGTATCACAAGCCCGGACGGCCGTGTACTTGGTAAGATGGCACATTCCGAAAGACGTGGTGACGGCGTTGCCATGAACATCTACGGAGAACAGGATATCAAGATCTTTGAGTCCGGTGTGGAATACTTTAAATAAAATTCAAAATGTTATCAAAAAAACTGCTGTGTCTGACACAGCAGTTTTTTTATGGGGTTGGGAATTGTTCTGTGAAAATTTTCAGAAAATCTTTCATTTTCTTCACGCCTTCTCCCTGAACCCGCAGGCGGTGGAAGGTGAGATAGATATGGCGGCCTTCTTTCAGCCAGTTTGGACGGATGGTGCGGACACGGTATTGAGACAGGGATTCCGTCTGAGCCACAATGGAGATTCCCAGTTCTTGTTCCACCAGGCGGGCAATGGCATCCTCACTGTAGGCGAAGTGGGTAATGGCAGGTGTCAGCCCTTCTCTCTGAAAGAGAGCGGAAATCTGGCGGTACATGGGATAATCCTTCCGGTAGGATACGAAGGGATAGGCACACAGGTCTTCTAAGCGGTCCAAAGAACACTGGGCAAAGGCTTTGGTATCCGGCAAAAGCACCACCAGAGGCTGATACAGAAGGGGAATCTGTACTAACTCCGGCTCCGGTTTTATTTTGGAACAGATACCTAAGTCAAACCGGCCGCTTTTTAGTCCCGCGGCAATATCATCACTGGGCATTTCATCTGAATAAATCACATATGCTTTTCCGGTTTGGGAGAGAAAGTTTTTAAACAGCCGGGGAATGTAGCCGTAGGCCATGGACGCAGTATAAGCTACCCGGATTTCGCCGTTAAAGCTGTCTGCACAGGCGTTCATCTGTTTTTTGGCCTGTTGGGCCTGTAAAAGAATACTGTCCGCATAAGGAAGAAATGCTTTTCCCTGTGAGGTCAGCTCAACGCCTCGTCCGTTTGGTTTGAAAAGGGGGACGCCAAATTCCGTTTCCAGCTTTTTTATGGCAATGCTGAGACTGGGTTGGGAAATGTTTTCCTGCAGGGCGGCCTTTCCCATGTGCTGCAGCCGGGCTGCTGCCTGAAAGTAGCGTAATTGTTCCAAGGTCATAAAGAGAGTTCCTCCTAAAATTCATAGTGAAAATAAATGAATCTATAGAAATCATATATTTTATCTTTGGAAAAGTCAATGATACAATACCAGTTGGGAAAAATTTAAAGAAACTTGGGAGAATATGAAAATGGAAGATATCAAAACAAGTGAAAACAAAAAACAGAAAAGTATGGATTTGACGGTGGGACATCCGTTAAAGCAGATTCTTCTCTTTGCCCTGCCCCTGGTATTCGGAACCATGTTCCAACAGCTTTACAGTTTTGCAGATACCGTGATCGTAGGACGGTGTCTGGGTATTGACGCTCTGGCAGCAGTGGGGGCTACCTATTCCCTGCATTTTCTCATTCTGGGGTTTGTACAGGGGGCTTGTGTGGGATTTGGCATTCCTCTGGCCCAGAGTTTTGGAGCAGGAGAGAAGAGGGAACTGCACCGTTTCTTGTGGAATGGATTCTGGGTGGGAAGTTTTTTCAGCGTTCTGTTGACTGTGGGAACAGTGATACTGGCAGCGCCTCTTATGGCTGCTATGAATACGCCGGAAAATATTTTTTCTATGGGAGTATCCTATATTCGTATTTTATTTTTGGGGATTCCGGCCAGTATTCTGTATAACTATTCTGCCAGTGTGCTGCGGGCGCTGGGGGATTCCAGACATCCCTTTTATTTCCTGCTGTTTTCCAGTATCTTAAATGTTGTACTGGATTATGTATTTATTACAGATTTTCATACAGGTGTGGAGGGAGCAGTAGCGGCTACCGTTATCAGCCAGCTTGTCAGCGGGCTTTTGAATACCTGGTGGATGTTTCGGCGCATGGAATTGATAGAAATCCGAAGAGAAGATATGAGTCTTTCCTTTCGGCATATAAGAAAGCTTTGCATAATCGGACTGCCTATGGGGGTGGAGTATTCCGTATCAGCAGTAGGGGCCATTCTTTTGCAGGACGCCATTAACATCCTGGGCAGTGGAGCTGTGGCAGCGCAGACGGCAGGAGAAAAAATCCGCCAGATGTTTACGCTGCCTATGGAAAGCATAGGAATGGCCATGGCAACTTATGCAGGGCAGAACTTCGGCGCCGGCCATATGGACAGAATTAAAAGAGGAATTCGGGACGGTATAGTCATACAGGCGCTCTACTGCGCGGTAGTCTGGGTGATTTTACTTCTGATGAAAGGGATTCTGGTACAGCTTGTGCTGGGCAGCGGCAGTATACAGGTTGCCCGGAATGCAGAAAAATATCTGATGATTTGCAGCTGCCTGTTTCTTCTTCACGGGCTTTTGATGATATTCAGGAACGTGCTGCAGGGTATGGGATATGCAGGACATGCCGTCTTATCCGGTATCTGGGAACTGGCAGGAAGAGGCCTGGGAGGCTGGATAGCGGTAAGCGGAGCTGGATTTACTGCCGTCTGTTTTGCAAATCCCATGGCATGGGGATTTGCGTTGTGTTACTGCGCGGTCATGGTACTGTGGTTTTTAAAAAGAAAATAAGAGTTTGATTTGCGTCTGAAAGCAGGTGTTGCTGTTTTTGGACGCATTTTTATGGTTTGATAAGGTATGAAAAACAGGAAATTAAAAAAAACTTAAGAAAAATATCAGAATTTTTATAGAAAAAAAGTCGCTTTTTGCTGTTATAATGGGGGTCGTAAAAGAGACAGAAAGGAAAACATCATGAAAAAAAGAATATTTGACCTTACGGGAATTGTACTGATACTGGGAACCTGGGTATTGTGCTGGCTGTTTGTTATGCAGTATGGCGTTTTCGGCTCAAAGGTAGACTGGATTAGCCAGCACAGCGTCATTCCTGATTACTTCCGGCAGAGGTTTTACGCAACCGGAGATTTGTTTCCGGATATTGCGTGGAACCTGGGAGGCGGGCAGAATATTTACAATTTTTCCTATTACGGACTGTTCAGCCCGGTGATTCTGCTTTCCTATCTTCTGCCTTTTGTGGAAATGGACCATTATATTATGTTCACCAGCATACTTTCTTTTTCAGCCTCCTCCTTTCTTTTCTACCAATGGCTGAAAAGAAATCTTTCCGACCGGGTTCTGTCAAGGGCAGCAGCCGTTTTATTTACCCTGGCGACACCACTTTTGTATCACTCTTATAATCAGCTGATGTTTGTGAATTATATGCCTTTTTTATGTCTGGCGCTGCTGGGGGTGGACGCCTATTGCCAAAAGCGGAAAAAAGGATTGTTGATTGCAGGGGTGTGCGGCATGATTCTGACGAGTTTTTACTTCAGTATCGGAGGCATGGCTGCCATTATGCTCTATGTACTGACAAAATTTGAGCGCAGGGAGAACTGGAAGAAAACGGGAGTGAAAATGTTCCAAAGAGGAATGAGGACGGCTGGTGTTTTGTTTCTCTGCGTCTGTATCTGCGGAATCCTGCTGGTTCCTACCGCTTTGGTGCTGTCCTCCAGAGGGCAGTCAGGAGGAGGCGGGATTTCGAGTTTATCCTGGACGCTTATGTCTCCTCTGCGGCTGCTTTACAGCCCTTATGGAGTGGGGATGTCTGCTCTTGGTATTGTAGCGCTTTTGGGGAATATTTTTCCGGGAAGCAGGAGACAGGACCGCCTGCTTTCTCTGGGCCTGGTGATTCTGTTCACAGTGCCGGTCTTTGGCTGGATTTTAAACGGCGGGCTGTATGTAAAAGACAAGGTCTTTATTCCTTTTCTGCCCCTGGTGGTTCTGGAAATTGCCAGGTATATACAGGAATTGAAACGTACCGCATGGATAAAGAATAAGCGGCGCATGGCGTTCCATATTCTGCCTTATCTGGCCGCCGCAGCCTTTATCTGCATACAGCGTGATACTGCGGGATTCCGGCAATACTGGCTGCCGGCTCTGGCAGACTGTGCGCTTATGCTGCTCTTGTATCTGGTGTATCTGAAATTTAACCGCTATCCGCTTTCTGTGTTTGGAGCCTGTCTGATTCTGTTTTTTTCCGGCTGGATGGTGAACAAAAACAGCGCCAATATGATTCCGGCAGAAACTTACGAAAAGACGGTGCAAACAGATGTCACCAAAGCTATGAAGGAAATTTTGGAGGAAGACACGGGCTGGTACCGCATGGAAGAACAGGCAGGAGGGGCAGAGGAACTGGCGGATATTGACCGTATCCGGGATATCCGGCAGAATGTAACCTCCATGTATTCTTCCGCTTACAATGAGGATTATATGGAATTTAGAAACAAAACCTTTGGGCTCAATCAGCATTTCCGAAACTCTATGATGCAGGCGGTCTCCGACAATCCTCTGTTTTTGCAGCTTATGGGAGTAAAATATGTCACCGGTCAAAAAGCGCCGGCCGGCTATCAGCTTCTCAAAGAGGGAAAAGACGGCAATCTGTATGTGAATGAATCGGTATCTCCTCTGGCCTATGTGACTTCGGACACCATGGGAGAAGAAGCGTACCGTACTTTGCATTTTCCGGAAAATCAGACAGCGCTTCTGCAGAAAGCCGTGGTGAAGAACGCAGACAGTACGGCTAAACAGGGGGAAACCTTAGAGTCCATGTCAGCCTGTGGGTTTTCCATACCGGAACAAAACACAAAGAAAGGAAAGATTGAGAAAACAGACTATGGCTGGGAAGTGGAGGCAAAGGAAGAACTGCAGCTGACGATACCCCTCGACAGCCTGGGAGAAAACCAGGATTTGCTGGCTCTTTCTTTCAGGCTTACAAACAAAAAGCCCAACCAGGATGTATACATACGTCTCCAGGGACAGACAAACCGTCTGACCGCAGAAAATCATGAATATGCAAATCATAACAGAGATTTTTCCTTTACGGTGCAGCCGGATATGGAGAAGCGGCAGGTTACGCTGATTCTGGGAAAAGGACATTATGAAATCAGCAATCTGAAGGCCTATGGGGGCAATTTGGAAAGCCTGCAGGCAAATTCCAAAAAGCTGTATCAAAATCCGCTGGAACAGGTTTCCATAGAAGATAACCAACTGACTGGGAAAGTGGAGACATCCAGGGCAGGATATCTGATTACCAGCCTTCCCTTTGACAAACATTTCCGGGTATATGTGGACGGGAAAGAAGTACAGACCGAAAAGGTAAATACTGCTTTTCTGGGTGCCCAGGTTCCCAAGGGAAACCATACCATTACCATTGCATACAGAGCGCCGGGAAAAACCGCAGGACTGCTTCTCACCGGCGGAGGAGGTTTTCTGCTGTTTCTGGATAAAGTAAAAATCAAGAGAAGAAGCAGGAAGAAGAAAAACGGTATGAGAAGAAATGTACAAAAAGCAGCATAAAAAGGAAAAAGCAGTCGTCTCCAAAGCGGAGATGACTGCTTTTTAAGTGTGTTGTTTATCTGAGTTATCCGTATAATGTTCTGCCACATAGTCATGAAAGTTTTTTACGGCAGGGGTTAAATGATGGCTTTTTAAGGTGGCCATGTAGAAATTGCGTTCCCAGTATGGATGGGAAATCTGCAGGATTTTCACTTCCATACGGAGCAGTTCTGTCATGTAGGGAACAATGGCAACCCCAAAACCTTTTGATACAAGCCCGGCAATGACAATGTCTTCTTCGATTTCATAGGCAATCTGCGGCTTTACCTGCACTTTTTGAAACAAATCATCCACAATGCTTCGCAGACCGGAGGCGCGGGAAAAATAAACCTGGGAATAAGGCGCCAGTTCTTCCAGGCTTATGGCACAGCGCTTGGAAAGAGGGTGGTTCCTTGGCACAATCACGACAAGGTCCTGACGGGCAACCGGAATAAATTCAATGTCAGAAGCATTTTCACATTTGGTACAAAATACAATATCATAGGTTTCATCTTTCAGACCTTCTATAAGAGAAGGCGTAACCCCTGTGTTAAATTTGAAACAAACATTCTTTCCCTGCTGGTGTTCTAAAAATTTCCTGGTTATTTCAGGCACAAATTCCACACCCAGGGTTCTTAGAAAGCCCAATTCGATTTTTCCTTCCCCCATTGCGAGATGATGCATGTTCAGAATACCTTCATCCAGAGCCAACAGCGATTTTTCCACATATTTTAAAAACTCAGTTCCTTCGGGAGTAAGAACGGAGCGGCGTCCCTGCTTTTCAAATAAAGTGACGCCCAGTTCCTTTTCCAGAAGGGAAATGGCGTGACTGAGGCTTGGCTGGGCAATACAAAGCTGTTCTGCGGTTTTCCGGAAATGTCCGGTCTGAGCCAAGAGCGCAAAATAGCGAAGCTGATATAAATTCATAGATGTATTCCTCCATAAGACGTATAAATAAGACCAGTGGCTTTCTCTGGCTCAGAGTATATCACAATTGATAGAAAAAGACTATTGATTTGATTAAAATAATGCATTTGATAATTTTTTCACATTCCTGTAGAATAACAGCATACAAAATATAAAAAACACGAGGAAAAGAAATGAAGATTACAGGTACAACAAAATTATATGGTTTATTCGGAACGCCTGTGGAACATTCCATGTCCCCGGCTATGTATAATTACTGTTTTGAAAAATGGAATCTTGACTGCCGATATCTGGCATTTGATGTGCCAAGGGAGAGAACAGAGGATGCAGTAAAGGCTTTTCGTACCCTTGGAATGAAGGGAGCGAATGTCACCATGCCATGCAAGCAGGCTGTGATTCCTTATCTGGACTGGGTTTCTCCGGCAGTGACGCTGTCCGGCGCCTGCAATACCATTGTAAATGACAATGGAACCCTGAAAGGCTATATCACAGATGGAGAGGGCTATGTGATGAATCTGCAGACCCATGGCATGGACATACAGGGAAAAAATATTACACTTCTTGGGGCAGGCGGCGCAGCAACGGCCATACAGGTGCAGGCCTTGTTAGATGGCGCGTCAGCTATCTGGGTGTTTAATAAAAAGGATGCGTTCTGGGATTTTGCCCAGAAGAAAATCCGGGAACTGCAGGAGGCCTTTCCCAATCAGGAAATCCGGCTTTATGACCTGGAGGATTCCGGGCTTCTGAAAGCCAAAATACAGGATAGCGACGTGCTGACAAATGCCACAAGAGTAGGAATGGCGCCATTGGAAAACAGCAGTCTTATACAGGATATGTCCCTGTTTCGGGAAAGCCTTCTGGTGACAGACTGCGTATATAATCCGAGAAAGACCAGACTGCTGAAAGATGCAGAGAAAAACGGCAGCAGGACGGCAGATGGACTGGGCATGCTGCTCTACCAGGGAGCGGCGGCAGTGAAATTGTACACCGGGCAGGATATGCCGGTTGATGAAATAAGAGAAGAATTTTTTCAATCCAGATAATGAGGAGGACGATATGAACAAAAGAAAATACTACCCCGCAGCAGTTGCGCTTTACATTACTTATTTTATACTGGGAATTTCCGCAACCATTGTAGGGCAATATAAACAGGAATTTGCCGCTGCGTGGGGCGCAGAAAGACTGGCGGACGGCACCTTTGAAATCAGCCGCGTCATGGCGGTGATTGCGGCAATCGGCTTGGGAAGGCTGGTAGCTTTTCCGGTTGCAGGGCCTTTTTCTGACAGTTTCGGAAGAAAGAAAAGCGCACTGGTGGGAATGGCGTTTTTCATTGTGTTTTTTGTAGGACTTCCTTTTACAACGAACACGGCAGCCGCATATATTCTGCTTATGTGCAGCGGAATCGGAAATTCTTTTCTGGATACCAGCGTTACGCCGTCCTGCATGGAAATTTTCAGTGAAAACGGTGCAGTCGCCAATCTTTTCACAAAGTTTTCCACATCCGTTGGTCAGTTTGTGCTTCCGATTGTCATTATTTTCTTCAGCAACGCAGGCATTACATACCATACCTTATTTTTTACAGTAGCTGTTTTAGTAATCGCAGATACCATTGCCATTTTGCTTTTGCCCCTTCCCGACACCAAGGGAAAAGCGGCCAAAGCTGCCAAAAAGAAAATTAAAATTTCTCCGGCGCTGCTTCTGCTCATTGGCATTGGTTTTACTTCCTCTGCAACCTTTATGATTTTCATGAATTGCAACCAGGAGCTGGGGAAATTATATGGCCTGGCCAAGCCTCAGATGATACAATCCTTTTACTCAATAGGAATTATAACCGCTATCCTTACGACTTCGGTACTGGTAAAGAAAGGCATAAAGCCTATCCGAATCCTGGTGGCTTATCCGACCACCGCATTTCTGGTTTTGTGTATGATGTACTTTATCAGAATTCCACAGATTTGTCTGGTTGGAGGTTTTCTCATGGGATTTTTCGCTGCGGGCGGTGTGCTTCAGCTTACAACCTCCACGGCAAACGAGCTGTATCCTGAACACAAGGGAACCATTACGGCCATGGTTATGTTTGCATCTTCCGTGTCCAATTATGTGGTGATCAATGTGGCAGGCTTTCTGACAAAAACAGGAGGCGCAGAGGGACCAAGATATATTCTGCTGTTTAATATGGCAGTGACCTTCCTGGGAATCCTGCTGGCGGTTATCTTGAATGTAAAATACGGAAATGAAATAGAAAAGTAACAGGAGAGAGCAGATGGAAAGAGAATTAACGGGATTGAGAGAAATCATTGGTGACTGTGACAAAGAAATTGTACAGGCTCTGAAAACCCGAATGGAGTGTATTGAGGGAATTATTCAATACAAAAGAAACCATGGACTTCCGGTACTGCAGCCGGAACAGGAGAAAAAGCAGCTGGACCGGATTTGCAAAGAGGTGGAAGGCACACCTTTTGGCGAAGAAATCATCCATATTTTTGAAAGAATTATGGAAAACAGCCGGAAGATACAGGCCAAGGCGCTGTTTGACAGAAATATCCTGCTGATAGGATTTATGGGAGCAGGAAAATCTACCGTATCCGCCTGTCTGGGCAAAATGCTGGCTATGGAAACCATAGAGATGGACCGCTTTATTGAAGAGAAAGAAGGCATGAAAATCAGTCAGATTTTTGACGTTCATGGGGAAGAATATTTCAGAAACTGTGAAAGCAATACCCTGATTGAGCTGCGAAGCAAGAATCATGCCGTGATTTCCTGTGGGGGAGGGGTTCCTCTTCGCCCTCATAATGTGGAACTGATGAAAAAGAACGGCTATGTTATCTGGCTGACTGCAAAGCCGGAGGCTATTTTAGAAAGGGTGAAGGACAGTACGGAACGACCGCTTTTAAATGGGCATATGAATGTTTCGTATATCAGCAGTCTGATGGAAAGCAGAAGAGAAAAATACAGCGCGGCGGCTGATTTGATTATTGATACCACTGGAAAAGAAATTGTTGAAATCTGTGAAGAACTGCTGCAGAAACTCTCTGCAATGCAGAAAAATAAAAAGGAGGACGAATAATATGTCAGCAAAACATCCAATTACGGTAAGTTCATGGACGCTGGGAGACAAATGTATATTTGAAGAAAGGGTAAAAGCAGCGAAAGAAGCAGGATTCGAAGGAATCGGGCTGCGTGCGGAAACCTATGTGGACGCTTTAAATGAAGGTCTGTTTGACCAGGATATTTTAGACATTCTGAACAAGTATGATATGCAGGTGACCGAAGTAGAGTACATCGTGCAGTGGGCAGAGGACAACAGAAGTTATGAACAGAAATACAAAGAGCAGATGTGCTTTCATATGTGCCAACTCTTTGGTGTTGCCCATATTAACTGCGGTCTGATGGAAAGATATTCTGTGGAACACACAGCACAAAAGCTGAAAGAACTGTGCGGCAGAGCCGGAAACATCATAATCGGAGTAGAACCAATGCCATACAGCGGAATTCCGGATGTGAAAAGAGCCTGGGAAATTGTAAAGGCCAGCGGATGTGAAAATGCAAAAATCATTCTGGACTCCTGGCACTGGATTCGGGCAAATCAGCCGGTGGATATGGCTGTTCTGGAAGGGATTCCGGCAGACAAGATTGTCTCTGTCCAGATTAACGATGTGTATGAAAGAGCATATGCAGAAGTTGTTTTAAGAGATGAATCCATGCACGACAGACTGGCTCCCGGAACCGGACATGGAAATACAGCCGCTTTTTGTAAAATGCTGAAAGAAAAAGGGGTGGAGCCTCTGGCTTTCGGTGTAGAGGTTATCAGCGACAGAATCCTTGCGGCAGGTGTGGCTGAGGCAGCGAAATTTAATTTTGACAATACGAAAAAAGTACTGGAAAATTCTTGGCCGGAAATTCTGGAAAAATAAGAAGACTGGAGGAGAATAAGAGATGAAATTTGAAGCAATGTTTCAGCCAATTAAAATCGGAAACGTAACAATTCCCAACCGTTTTGTTATGTGTCCCATGGGAAATAACTTTGCAAATACAGATGGAAAAATGAGCGAACGTTCCATCGCATATTATGAAGCAAGAGCGAAAGGCGGCTTCGGACTGATTACCTTTGAAGCTACGGTGGTTTACGAACAGGCAAAAGGCGGCCCCAGAAAGCCTTGTCTGTTCTCAGACGATACGGTGGGCAGCTTTAAGGCGGCCATTGCCGCCTGTCATCAGGCAGGAGCAAAGGTATCCATTCAGCTGCAGCACGCAGGACCGGAGGGAAATTCAAAAGTAACCGGATATCCGTTGAAATCAGCAAGTGCGATTCCGGCTTCCGTAAAGACAGAGATACCGGAAGAGATTTCCACAGAAGAGCTTTACCGGTTGATTGAGGCTTACGGCGACGCGGCCCTGAGAGCAAAGAAAGCAGGAGCAGATGCCGTGGAAGTGCATTGCGCCCATGGGTATCTTGTAAGTTCTTTTATTTCCGAAAGAACGAATAAACGGCAGGATGAATTTGGCGGATGTTTTGAAAACCGTATGCGTCTGGCCAGGTTAATTATTGAAAATATCCGAAAAAAAGCGGGAAAAACGCTGGCAGTTATCTGCAGAATCAATGCCTCTGATGATGTTTTGGGAGGACAGACTCCTCAGGACGCGGCAGCCGTGGCTTCTTATCTGGAGAAAGAGTGTGGTGTGGACGCCCTGCATGTATCCAGAGCCGTACATCTTCACGATGAATATATGTGGGCGCCAAGCGCTCTTCACGAAGGCTTCAGCGCAAACTGCGTGACGGAAATCAAACAGGCAGTCCATATTCCGGTGATTACGGTAGGACGTTATACAGAGCCTCAGTATGCAGAACTGATGGTGGAGGAAGGAAGAGCGGATTTGGTTGCTTTTGGACGCCAGAGCATTGCAGACCCTAATCTTCCCCAAAAGGCAAAAGACGGAAAACTGGATTTGCTTCTGCCTTGTATCGGATGCCTGCAGGGCTGTGTGCCTCATATGTTTAAAGGAGAGGCTATTACCTGTCTGGTGAACCCTCTTGTGGGAAGGGAAATGGAACTGTTTCCCGCAGAGCAGAAAAAAGACGTGGCGGTTATCGGCGGAGGTCCGGGAGGACTGTATGCTGCCTATATCTGTGCACTTCGGGGACATAATGTTACCTTATACGAAGAAAAAGAGAAGCTGGGCGGAAATATGCGTCTGGCGGCTTATCCTCCGGGAAAAGGATGTATCAATGGCATGATTTGCGGGTATATCAATAACTGTAAAGCCCAGGGTGTAAAAATCGAAACCAATACACCGGCAACACCGGAACTGATTCGCGAGAAAAATCCGGATGCAGTGATTGTGGCAACCGGCTCCAATCCTCTGGTGCTTCCGATTCCGGGAATCGAAAAGGCAGTCCATGCAGCGGATGTGCTGGAAGGGAAAGTAAAACCTGGAAAACGTGTGCTGGTAGTCGGCGGCGGCATGGTCGGCTGCGAAGTGGCAGATTTTCTCGGGGAACTGGGACATCAGGTATCCATTATCGAGCTGCGGAGTGAACTGGGAGCAGATGTGATTCCTGAGCATAAAAAATTCCTTATGAAAGAACTGAAAGAATACCAGGTAGAGGGAATTACAGGGGCAAAAGTGACAGGCTTTTATGAAGACGGTGTTTCCTATGTTCTGGAAGACGGAACGGAAGGCCGTGTCGAGAACATGGATAGTGTGGTGCTTGCCATGGGATACCGCAATCATGAAGTACTGAGTGAAGCGATAAAAGATATTGTCAAAGAAGTCGTTGTGATAGGCGACGCAGTCCGTGCGCGCAGGGCTCTGGATGCCACCGATGAAGCCCTCAAAGCGGCGATGTCAATTTAGAAAGGAGCATACATATGGAAATCAATGGAAAAACAGAACTTTTTTGTCTTATCGGCTCTCCGGTAGGACACTCCGGTTCTCCGGCTATGTACAATTACAGCTTTCAGAAGACAAATCTGAACTGTGCGTATCTGGCTTTTGATGTAAGGCTGGAAGAAACCGAGGCTGCTGTCAATGGTTTGAAAACCCTTGGCTGCAGCGGCTTCAATGTGACTATGCCCTGCAAGACCAGAGCAGCGGAACTTGCAGATGAACTTTCTGATGCGGCGGCGCTTATCGGCGCCTGCAACACCATGGTGATAAAGGACGGAAAGCTTTACGGACATAACACAGATGGCATAGGATTTGTGAAAAATCTGAAAGAACATGGTGTGGATGTAAAAGATAAGGTGATGACGGTGATGGGAGCAGGCGGCGCCGCTACAGCTATTCAGGTGCAGTCTGCTTTGGAAGGTGCCAGAGAAATTCACATTTTTAACCGCAGGGACGAATTTTATGCAAATGCAGAAAATACAGCAAAGAAAATTGAAGAGCGCGTTCCCGGTGTAAAAGTAAACGTATATCCTTTGGAGGATGAACAGAAATTATATGAAAAAATTGGGGAAAGCCATATTCTTGTGAACGCAACCAAGGTGGGTATGAAACCGATGGAAGAGGAATCTCTGATTAAAGATACCAGGGTATTCAGAGAAAATCTTGTGGTTGCAGACGCTGTTTATAACCCAAGAGAGACAAAAATGCTGCAGGAAGCGCAGGCAGCAGGGTGCAAAATCGCACTGGGCGGTATCGGTATGCTTCTTCGTCAGGGGGAAGCAGCTTTCCGGATTTTTACCGGAGAGAATATGCCCACGGAGGAAGTTTATGAAAAATTCTTTCGCGAATGAAACGAATTTTTTAAATCCTATGGAACAGGACATAGAGCGAATCCGAAAACAGTTGGGAAAAGGAATGGAAATCGGGGAAATTGCAGATAAATTGCACTTGGACAGGGAGTACGCCTGGTTTCTGTTCTGGTTTGGAATTGTATGAGAAAAACGGATTTGACTTTCCGTTCCTTCTGTGATTTTTTTAGCAAAAGTAAAAGATGGTTTTGTAACCGTCATCCGGTATCGAAAGATACCCGTAGTAAATGAGAAAGCAAGACTTTTATTGTGGCAGAGGTCATGATAAGAGTCTTTTTCTTTTTTCTGATACCTCTTTCACAGGTACTTGCTTTCTTACTTTTGCGGATTTCGTTTTCGACGGTTTTGTGGCGGATTATCTGGTGCAGAATAAAATTTCAGATGCCAGAGAAGAGATAGAAGATGGGATTTACCATGTGAGAACAATCTTAGAAAATTTGTACAGGAAACTGGAGGTGTAAAAAGACGATGAGAGAAGTTTTAAAAGTGAAGAAACTGTGCTATACTTTTGACGTAAAAAAGTAAGAAAGAGTTGGAGGGATATCATGCAGATAGAGAATCACCCCAAAGAACTTGCGGCCATGGAAGAATTTCACAAAGGAAACCGCAGGGAGGGGCTGAAATTACAGGAAGAATTTGTCGCAGAATTCCGGGAAGCTTACAAAGATAAAGACCACTGTCCCTGCCAGAAGGCCTGTGGCTATCATGGAAACTGCAGGGAATGTGTAACCATACACCGGGCTCATCAGGAGCATGTGCCGAATTGTATGCGTCCCATGCTGAACCGGAAGCTGAAACTTTTATCTGAATTAACAGAACATACACTGGCAGCGGAAATTGAAGCGCCCAAAGAGATTTTAAGAAAACAGGAGAGCAGTACATGAAGTATTATTTTGCCCCTATGGAGGGAATTACAGGATACGTGTACCGAAGCGTGCACCACAAATTTTTTTCGGGAATCGATAAATACTTTACCCCGTTTCTCTCCCCAGGCCCGAAAAAAGTACTGACAGACCGGGAAATCCGGGATATTCTGCCAAAAAACAATCCTCAGATGTATGTGGTACCGCAGATTCTCACCAACTGGGCGGAGGATTTTATTCGTGTGGAAAAAGAGCTGGAAAGCTATGGATACCGGGAAGTCAATTTCAATCTCGGCTGCCCCTCCGGCACGGTGACAGCGAAGAAAAAAGGAGCAGGTTTTCTGGAATATACGGAAGATTTAAAACGGTTTCTGGACGAGGTTTTTCAGAAGCCCTGTCTGGAAATTTCCATAAAAACCAGAATCGGAAAAGAGGACCCGGAAGAGTTTGTCCGGCTTCTGCGTATTTATAACCAGTACCCTTTGAAGGAACTGATTATCCATCCAAGGGTACAGACGGATTATTACCGGAATACGCCCAATCGGGAAGTTTTCGCAGAAGCGATAAAAAACAGCGCAAATCCTGTTTGTTATAACGGAGATTTGTTTGATTTGGAAAAATGTAAGGCGTTTGAAACCGAGTTTCCCCAGGCGGATATCTGTATGCTGGGCAGAGGCCTTCTGGTGAATCCGGCATTGGTGCGGGAACTGCAGGGTGGAAAAATGCTGGAAAAACAGGAATTGCGGGAGTTTCACGACGCATTGTGCCGGGAATATGAAACGGTAATGAGCGGGGACAGAAACGTCCTGTTTAAAATGAAGGAACTGTGGTTTTATATGGGACATCTTTTTGAAGAGAATAAGAAGCAGATGAAGAAAATCAAGAAATCACAGAAGCTTTCTGATTATATGGAGGCCGTGGACAGCCTTTTTGAAGAGGGCGAATTTCACGCTTGGGGAACATTTGAGTAAAACCGGAGAGTGACAGGAGAAGACAGGAGGCAGAGCCATGATTTATATCAGCCATCTTTTACCAGATGAAGAAATGCAGGAAGTAATCGCTCAAACCGGGGCAGGAGTGGAAAGCATTGAATTTTCCATTTCCGAAAATCTGGATTCCTTATCCGCACACATTGCTTCCTATAAAAAGCGGCTGGCTTTTATGGGTGCAGACAGGCTGACCTTGCACGGTCCTTTTCTAGACTTAAACCCCATGACTTATGACAGTGGGATTGCCAGAGTCACGAAACTGCGTTTTGCCCAGGCGTATGAGGCAGCAAGAGAACTGGGAGCAGAGAAAATCGTGTACCATTCCGGTCTGTATCCGGACGCTTACCTGCTCATTGGCTGGGCAGAGCGAATGGCAGATTTTTTCGGGGAGTTTCTGGAAGACAGAAGAGACATAGACGTGGTTGTGGAAAATGTCTTTGACAGAACCTGGAAACCTTTAAAGGATATGGTGCAGAGGGTGGGAAAGGAGAACTTTCACTTATGTCTGGATGTGGGACATGCCAACCGCTATTCCGAAATTTCGGTACGGGAGTGGTGCCACAATCTAAAAGAGGATATGACACATGTGCACGTGCATGATAATTGCGGAGACAGGGATGCTCATCTGGCTGTGGGAGAAGGCAAGATTCCCTGGGACAGTATTTGGGACGCTCTTAGGGAAAGAAAAGAGATGACCTACACCATTGAGTGCAGTACAAAGGAGGCTGTTTTAAAGTCCTATGCACGGATTAAAAAAGGCATTTTCCAAAATCTGAAAAATCTATAAATATGCAGTTAGAAACAGGCGAAGGGCTTGCCCCTTTGCCTGTTTTTATGTTATCCTAAATAGTAAGACAAAAAATTACCCGACAGAATCGAAAGGGGAATGTAAACATGAAGAAATTAACAGACTTACTGGAACATGTGGAGTACCAATGTCTCCAGGGTACAACAGATAAAGAAATCACCAGCGTGGTATATGATTCCAGAAAGGCAGAGCCGGGGTCGCTGTTTCTCTGTATTAAGGGGGCAGTGTCAGACGGACACAGCTATGCAGCTTCCGTTGCGGAAAAAGGCGCTGCGGTACTGGTGGTGCAGGACGAAGTAGATGTGCCAAAGGATGTGACGGTTATCCGGGTAAAAGACAGCCGTTATGCCATGGCCTGTATTGCGGCAGCCTGGTTTGATTACCCGGCCGCAAAGCTGAAAACCATAGGAATTACAGGTACGAAGGGAAAGACCACCACAACATATCTCGTAAAATCCATTCTGGAAAATGCGGGACATAAGACCGGGCTTATCGGAACCATAGAAACCGTTATTGGAGACACCCGCATTCCTTCTGCCAATACTACACCCGAATCCTATCTGGTGCAGGAATACTTTGCAAAAATGGCAGAGGCGGGCTGTGACAGTGTGGTCATGGAGGTTTCCTCCCAGGGACTGATGCTGCACCGCACCGCAGGATTTACCTTTGATATCGGTATTTTCACGAACATTGAGCCAGACCATATCGGGCCCAATGAGCACAAGGATTTTGAAGATTATATGCACTGCAAATCTCTTTTGTTCCAACAGTGCAAGGTAGGCATTTTTAATGGAGATGACCCGCATTTAGCCCAGATTTTAGAAGGTCATACCTGTCAGGTGGAAACCTTTGGTTTTTCCGAAAAGGCGGATTTGAGAGCGGAGAACACCAGACTGGTAACGGGCAAGGGAACTCTTGGCATTGCTTATGACTTAAAGGGACTTCTGGATTTTCCGGTGGAAATCGACCTGCCGGGTAAATTCAGTGTGTACAATTCGCTGACTGCCATTGCTGTCTGCCGTCATTTCGGTGTTTCCAAAGAAAACATTCAGAAAGCCCTGAAAAACGCAAAGGTAAAAGGCAGAATTGAAATGGTGAAGGTTTCCGATGCGTTTACTCTGATGATTGATTATGCACACAATGCCATGAGTCTGGAAAGTCTTCTGGTGACACTGAAAGAATACCGGCCAAACCGTCTGGTATGTCTTTTTGGCTGCGGAGGCAACCGTTCGAAGCTGCGCAGATATGAAATGGGAGAGGTGTCCGGGAAACTGGCAGACCTTACCATTATTACCTCTGACAATCCAAGAGACGAAGACCCTCAGGAAATCATCAACGATATTAAGGTGGGCATTGGCAAAACCACAGGAGAGTATGTGGAAATCATTGACCGGAAGGAAGCCATTGCCTATGCCATTCACCACGGACAGCCGGGGGATATTGTGGTGCTGGCCGGAAAAGGCCATGAGGATTACCAGGAAATAAAAGGCAAGAAATATCCTATGGATGAGCGTGTGCTGATACAGGAAATTCTGGAAGAAGACAGAAAAAATAAATGAGCAGGATTTATGCAGATATTATCGTAGACATTTCCCAGGAGAAGCTGGACAAAAGTTTCCAGTATGAAATACCGGAAGAACTGCAGGGACAGGTGGAAATCGGAAAGCGGGTGCGGATTCCCTTTGGAAACGGGGGAAGAGAGCTGACAGGTTATGTCATCGGACTTTCCGAAGAACCCAAAATCGAGCCGGACAGAATCAAAGCAATTCTGGCTGTGGAAGACCGGGGCATGGAAATTGAATCCCGCCTCATTTCCCTGGCAGGATGGATTGCCCGGCAGTACGGCTCTACCATGAATCAGGCATTAAAAACCGTTCTTCCCGTCAAGGAAAAAGAAACGTCAAAGGAGAAGAGATACCTTTGTCTGGCAGCGCCGGAAGAGGCTTGTATACCTTTTCTGGAAGAGTACAGGAGAAAACATTACAAAGCAAAAGAACGGCTTTTGCAGGCATTAATGGAAAAGAAAACACTGGAATACACCTATGCTGCGGCAGAATTGAAAATTACGGCTTCAGTTATACGGGGACTGGAGGAAAAAGGCCTTCTTAAGATAGAGCGGGAGCGGGATTATAGAAATCCGGTTTTCAAAGGGGAAGACAGAAAAAATCTGGAAATCTCTCCTCTGAGCCCGGCGCAGAAAGAGGTGTGCAGGGAAATTTTTGCAGAATGGGAAACGGAACATCCCCGTCCCTGTCTCATAAAAGGGGTGACGGGAAGCGGAAAAACGGAAGTTTACATGGAACTCATTACCCATGTGTTGGAACAAGGACAGCAGGTCATTGTGCTGATTCCGGAAATTGCCCTGACCTATCAGAATGTGTCCCGGTTTTATCGGCGCTTTGGCGACTGTGTGTCTCTGATAAATTCCCGGCTTTCCAAAGGGGAGCGTTTTGACCAGTTTGAAAGGGCGAAAAAAGGGGAGGTTTCCATTGTCATCGGTCCCCGTTCCGCCCTGTTTACGCCCTTTCCCAATCTGGGCCTGATTCTTATCGATGAAGAACACGAAGATTCCTATAAAAGTGAGAAGACACCTTGTTACCATGCCAGGGAAACGGCAATCCGCCGGGGGGAAATGGAAGGCGCCCATGTGGTGCTGGGGTCGGCTTCTCCCAGTGTGGAAAGCTATTATAAGGGAAAGACAGGAGAATATAAACTCTTGTATCTGGAAGAGCGTTACGGCGGCAGCCGGCTTCCCCAGGTTTTTGTGGTGGATTTAAAGGAAGAATTAAAGACGGGAAACCGTTCCATGTTCAGCAGTGTTCTGACAGAAAAAATCCGGGACAGACTGCAGAGGAAGGAACAGGTCATGCTGTTTCTCAACCGGAGAGGATATACGGGATTTGTCAGCTGCCGTTCTTGCGGACATGTGATGAAATGTCCTCACTGTGATGTCTCTTTGACCTCCCACAGAAATGGAAGGCTTATCTGCCATTACTGCGGTTACGAAACCTGGGATGTGAGCAAGTGTCCGGTGTGCGGTTCGCCCTATATCGGCGGCTTTAAGGCAGGAACCCAGCAGATAGAAGTTCTTTTGCAGAAAAGTTTTCCGGGAGCCGGGGTGCTGCGCATGGATGCGGACACCACAAAGAAGAAAGATGACCATGAAAAGATTCTGGCTGCGTTTGCCAGAGGGGAAGCGGATATCTTAATTGGCACGCAGATGATTGTAAAAGGTCATGATTTCCCCAATGTGACTCTGGTGGGGGCTCTTGCAGCAGATTTATCCCTGTGCAGCGAGGACTACCGGGCAGCAGAAAAGACATTCCAGCTGCTTTTGCAGGCTGTGGGAAGGGCTGGCAGAGGACAGCGGGCCGGAGAAGCGGTGATTCAGACGTACCATCCGGAACACTACAGTATTCTGGCAGCACAGACTCAGAATTATGAGGACTTTTACCAGCAGGAAATCCGTTACCGGATGCTTATGGATTATCCGCCTGCAGCGGCTATGGCGGCCGTCAGAGGAGCCTGTACAGACGAAGCCCTTTTAAAAGAGGCCATGTCTTACTGCCGGAAATACGTAAAGCGTATCTATCCAAAAGAAGATTTGGTTCTCATCGGACCGGCGCCGGAAACGGTATCGAAGGTGCAGGATTATTACAAAATGGTGCTTTATATGCGCCACAAGGACCGGGAAATTCTGGTAAAACTAAAAGACGCTCTGGAAAAATATATTGCGGTCAATAAAGGCTTTCAGAATATTTATATACAATTTGATTTTAACGTTTAGAAAATCCAAAGGAGAATAGAAATGGCAATCAGAAAAATCAGAACAGAAGGCGACAGCATTTTAACAAAGGAATGTAGAAAAGTAGAGAAAATGACACCGAAAATCCAGGAACTCATTGAGGATATGTTTGACACCATGTACGAGGCTTACGGCGTAGGACTGGCAGCCCCTCAGGTAGGAGTTTTAAAGCAGATTGTAGTCATTGACACCACAGGGGAAGACCCATTGGTGCTGATTAACCCGGAAATTATAGAGACTTCCGGTTCCCAGACAGGAGATGAGGGCTGCTTAAGCGTTCCGGGTATGTCCGGAACGGTCACACGTCCAAACCATGTAAAAGTAAGAGCCTTGGACGAAAACATGGAGGAATATATCTTAGAGGGAGAGGAACTGCTGGCCAGAGCTATCTGTCATGAGACAGACCATCTCCATGGCAGACTGTATACAGAACTGGTAGAGGGTGAACTTCACCGCACGAGTTATGAGGAGGACGACGAATGAGAGTAGTTTTTATGGGAACTCCGGATTTCGCAGTGGGAACTCTGGAGGAAATCATCAAAGCCGGACACGAAGTAGCCGGGGTAGTGACACAGCCGGATAAGCCAAAGGGCAGAGGGAAAACCCTGATGCCCACACCGGTGAAGGAAGTGGCGTTAAAACACGAAATTCCTGTTTACCAGCCGAAAAAAGTGCGGGAAGCGGAATTTGTGGAAACGTTAAGGAAAATCGCTCCGGATGTAATTGTAGTGGCGGCCTTTGGACAGATTATTACAAAGGAAATCCTGGAAATGCCAAAATACGGCTGTATCAATGTACACGCTTCTCTTCTTCCTGCCTACCGAGGGGCAGCGCCCATTCAGTGGTCCGTGATTAACGGAGATAAAGAATCCGGCGTTACCATTATGCAGATGGACGAGGGGCTGGATACGGGAGACATGATAGACAAAGTTGTAGTTCCCATTGCAGCGGATGAAACCGGAGGCAGCCTGTTTGATAAATTAAGCCAGGCAGGAGCCAAACTCTGTACAGAAGTATTGGAACAGTTAGAAAACGGCACCGCCGTAAGAGAAAAGCAGCCGAAAGAGAGCACTACGCCATATGCTGCCATGATTGACAAGAAAATGGGAAACATTGACTGGACAAAGCCTGCAAAGGAAATTGAGCAGCTTATCCGGGGATTGAATCCCTGGCCCAGCGCATATACAAAGCTGCAGGGAAAAACACTGAAAATCTGGAAGTCAGAGGTCAGAGAGGAAAGCTTTGGAACTCAGCCGGGACAGGTTGTGGGAATCGAAGAAGACGCCCTGCTTATTCAGACCGGCAAAGGCAGCCTGGCAGTAAAGGAGCTGCAGCTGGAGGGCAGGAAGCGCATGGACACTTCTTCTTTCCTGCGGGGCTTTTCGGTTTCGGAACATGAGGTTTTAGGATAAATTATGATGAACAAAGTAAACTTAAGAGAATTGATTCTGGAAATTCTTCTGGAAATCAGCAAAGGGGAACGGCACAGTCATCTGATAATACGGGGAACGCTGGAAAAATATCAGTATCTGGAAAAGCAGGAGAGGGCTTTCATTACCAGAGTCTGTGAAGGCACTCTGGAATACCGTCTGCGTCTGGACTATATTCTGAACCGGTATTCTACTGTTCCCACAGAGAAGATGAAGCCGGTTATCCGGGAACTTTTGCGAAGCGGTGTGTATCAGATGCTGTATATGGACAGTGTACCGGACAGCGCAGTGTGCAATGAAGCTGTGAAGCTGGCCAGAAAAAAAGGTTTTTACAACCTTACCGGTTTTGTAAACGGTGTGTTAAGAAAGGTAGCCAGAGAATACGTCAGTATTCGGTTCCCGCAGAAGAGTCAGCCCGTGGAATACCTCTCTGTGATGTATTCTATGCCGATATGGCTGGTAGAACGCTTTCTGAAGGATTACGGATTTGAAAAGTCTGAAAAAATTTTTGAGGCTTTTTTAGAGGAGAGTCCTACCACTATCCGTATAAGAGAACATCTGGTAGATAAGCAGGCGGTGCTGGAGAGCCTGGAAAAACAGAAAGTTCTTGTAGAAAAGGCGCCTTATGTAGAAAATGCCTATTATCTGAAAAATTATGATTATCTTCCTGCCTTAGAGGCGTTCCGTATGGGAAATATCCAGGTACAGGATGTCAGTTCCATGCTGGTTGCAGAGATTGCAGACCCCAGGGAGGGGGATTATGTGATTGATTTGTGCGCGGCGCCGGGAGGAAAGAGTCTGTGCATCGCGGATAAGTTGAAAGGAACCGGGCGGGTGGATGCCAGGGATATCAGCAGAACCAAGACGGACTTGATTCGGGAAAACGCTATCCGTCAGAATTTCCTCAATGTGGTAGTGACTGAAAAAGACGCCACAGAACTGGATTCGGAAGCTCTGGAAAAGGCGGACATTCTTCTTGCAGACGTTCCATGCTCCGGTCTTGGGGTTATCGGAAGAAAGACGGACATTAAATACAACATCAGCCAGGCAGGTATTCAGGAACTGGCTGCCCTGCAGCGGAAAATTCTGGAACAGGCATCTACTTATGTGAAGCCGGGTGGTACCCTGATTTACAGTACCTGTACCGTTACCCCAGAAGAAAATATAGAAAACGTGCAGTGGTTTACAGAGCATTATCCCTATGAACTGGAAAGTCTGGACCCGTATCTGTGTGAGGAACTTAGGGGAGAAACTACAAAAGAAGGCTATCTGCAGCTGCTTCCGGGGATTCATCACTGCGACGGATTCTTTATAGCCAGATTGAAGAGGAAAACAGAATGGAACAGATAGAAATTAAATCACAAAGTCTGAAGGAATTAAAGGAAACCGTGGCAGCACTGGGAGAAAAGCCTTTTAGGGCGAAACAGCTCTATGAGTGGATACACCAGAAACTGGCCGTGGACTTTGAGGAGATGACCAATCTGTCCAAGGCTTTTCGGGAAAAGCTGAAACAGCAGTGCGTACTGACTGCGCTGGAGACTTTGGAGGTGCAGACATCCAAAATAGACGGTACCCAGAAATATCTTTTTGCCCTCTCTGACGGGAATGTTGTGGAAAGTGTGCTGATGAAATACAAGCACGGCAACAGCGTGTGCATTTCCTCTCAGGTGGGCTGTAAAATGGGCTGCCGGTTCTGCGCTTCTGCCATTGGAGGCTGGACCAGAAATCTGCTGCCTTCGGAAATGTTGGACCAGATTTACCGGATACAGCAGATTTCCGGGGAACGGGTGTCAAACGTAGTGGTCATGGGAACCGGAGAGCCTTTGGATAATTACGAGAATCTTTTGAGATTTATCCGTATGCTTTCGGACGAAAACGGGCTGCATATCAGCCAGAGAAATATCACGGTGTCCACCTGCGGCATTGTGCCCCGGATGTATGATCTGGCAGAGGAAAATCTGCAGATTACCCTGGCCATTTCTCTTCATGCGTCCAATCAGGAGAAAAGGGCGGAACTGATGCCCATTGCCAATCGGTATTCTATTGGAGAAGTGCTGGAGGCCTGTCGGAATTATTTTGAGAAAACAGGCAGAAGACTGACTTTTGAGTACAGTCTGGTAGGCGGAAAGAATGATTCCCAGGAGGATGCAAGGGAGCTGGCAGAGCTGATTCGGGGGCTGAACTGCCATGTGAATCTCATTCCCGTAAACCCCATTAAAGAGCGGGATTTCGTGCAGTCAGAGAAAAAAGTTATAGAGAATTTTCAAAATAAACTTGAAAAATACCAAATAAATGTTACTATTAGAAGGGAAATGGGCAGAGATATTGATGGTGCCTGTGGACAACTAAGGAAAAGTTATATCGATAAGAAAGAGGACTCGTAGGATGAAATCATATTCTGTAACGGATGTGGGACAGAAACGTCAGGTGAATCAGGACTATGTTTTTGCTTCTGAGGAACCGGTTGGAAATCTGCCGAATCTCTTCGTGGTTGCAGATGGTATGGGAGGCCATAAGGCGGGAGATTTTGCTTCCAGCTTTGCGGTGCAGATTTTACTGCATACCATTTTGGAGGACGAAAATCAAAATCCGATTAAAATTATCCGCAATGCCGTGGAAGAAGCAAATCGAAAAGTTCTCGAAGAGGCGAAACAGCATGCGGAGATGGAGGGCATGGGAACCACCATGGTTCTTGTAACTATCGTTGACGATTATGCGTATGTAGCAAATGTGGGAGACAGCAGACTATATTTAATCGAAGACAAGATTCTTCAGATTACAAAAGACCATTCTCTGGTAGAGGAGATGGTGAGAAGGGGATTAATTACAAAGGAGGAGGCCAAGACGCACCCGGATAAGAACATTATTACCCGTGTGCTGGGAATCGGTCCGGAAGTGGAAGTGGATTTCTTTGATATTCACTTAAAGGAAAACAGCACTTTGCTGCTTTGCTCGGATGGATTGTCCAATATGGTTTCCGATGATGATATCTGGAGAATTGCAAATACAAGCAGGGATTTGAGAGAGACGGGCATGCGCCTGGTTTCCCTTGCAAATGAAAACGGCGGTAAAGATAATATAGCAGTGGTACTGGTACAGCCAGACACAAAAGAGGTGGAAGTATGTTAAATATGGGAGTAATTGTAGGCGAGCGGTATGAGATTGTCGGCTGTGTAGGCTCCGGCGGTATGGCCGATGTATATAAGGCAAAAGACCATAAGCTCAACCGCTTTGTCGCTATGAAGGTGCTGAAACCGGAGTTCAGCGCAGATACGAATTTTATCCGGAAATTTCAAAGAGAGGCCCAGGCAGCAGCAGGTTTGGCACACCCCAATGTAGTGAATGTGTTTGATGTAGGGGAGGACCAGGGCATTAATTACATTGTAATGGAACTGATTGAGGGAATTACCTTAAAAGAGTATATTTCCAAAAAGGGAAGACTGACGGTTAAAGAAGCGACCAGTATTGCCATTCAGGTATCCATGGGTCTGGAGGCTGCGCACAACCGGAACATCGTACACCGGGACATTAAGCCTCAGAACATTATTATTTCAACAGACGGAAAAGTAAAGGTAACGGATTTCGGTATTGCCAGAGTTGCTTCTTCCAATACAATCAGCACCAATGCCATGGGTTCTGTACACTACAGTTCACCGGAGCAGGTACGGGGCGGATACAGCGACTTTAAGAGTGATATTTATTCTCTGGGTATTACCATGTATGAAATGGTAACCGGAAGAGTGCCCTTTGACGGGGATACCACAGTGGCCATTGCCATTAAGCATCTGCAGGACGAAATGGTACCTCCTTCCCAGTATGTGCCGGAACTTCCCCACAGTCTGGAAGAGATTATCCTGAAATGTACCCAGAAGAGTCCGGACAGGCGATACAGCACCCTGGCTGAACTGATTAATGATTTGAAACATTCTCTCATTGACCCCAACGGAAGCTTTGTCAATCTGTCGCCTCTGAGCAATCATGCACAGACCATTATGATTACACCGGAGGAAATGAAGCAGATTCAAAACGGCGGATATAACACCTCTTCTTTCTATGAAGAAGACGACGATGATGAGGATGATGACGATGAGGAAATCTACGAAAAGCCCTCAAAGAAGAAGCGTCGCCGCAGAGATGAAGAAGACGAGGATGACGAAGAAGATGAAGAGGATGATGACGAACGCGGCGGTGTGAATACCAAGCTGGAAAAAGCCATGACCATCGGTGGACTGATTATCGGCGGTATTATCATCTGTATTCTGATTTACATGGTAGCTTCTGCAGCAGGACTGGTAAGTCTGGGCAGTAAGAAGGACAATGACGCAGATACACAGAAGGAACAGGCACAGGATGCCACAGACGAAACGGTAAACAAAGTGACGGTTCCGGATTTGACAGGTAAGACAGAGGAAGAGGCTGGAACAGAATTAAATGCCCAGAATCTCGGCAAGAAAAAAGGCGGAGAAGAAGCTTCTGATACTGTAGCAGAAGGGCTGATTACCAGAACAGAGCCCGCAGCCGGAACCCAGGTGGACAAAAACACACAGGTGGTTTACTATGTCAGCACCGGAAAGGCGGAAGAAGACACTAATGTGACCATTCCATCCGGACTGGTTGGAGAATCTTTGAGTTCTGTACAGTCTACTCTGCAGGATTTAGGGTTGAAAATCAATGTAGAGAAGCAGCAGAGTTCCAGTGTGGAAGTGGGAAAAGTTATTTCTCTGAATCCGGGAGAAGGAACTTCTGTGGCAAAGGACACAGAAGTTGTAATTACCGTCAGCACCGGTGAAGGTGACAAGATGGTAGCAGTACCGAATGTACGGGGAATTGAGGCGTCAGAGGCAGAAGCAACTCTGATAGCCCAGGGCTTGATTGTAGAAGTGGAAAAAAGCGACAGTGAAGATGCCAATGTGGCTTATGGCGAAGTGTATGCACAGACACCGAAGGCAGGAAACCGCGTAGAAGAGGGAACTACCATTACCATTAAAGTTCGTACAGAAGGAGCTTCTTCTTCCACTGGAACAACCACAGACGGAACCAAAGTAGAGGCAGGACAGTGGGCAGCTATTGAGCCGAAACTGAAAAAGCCGGACAACTACCAGGGAGGCAATGTACAGCTTCGTCTGGTACAGGATGGTGACGGTGACCAGGAGGAAGGCGGTACCGTTATTATGGAAGGATCCCCCATTGATTTTGATTCCAATGGCGGCTATTATTCCGTGGGAAGCATTGTAGGAAAAGACGGGGTAGAAAGCGGAACGCTGTATCTGGCGGAGCAACAGGAAGACGGAAGTTACCAGACTTTGTGGTCTTATGAACTGAAGTTTTCAGAAGTAGAATAAAGAAAATACAGAGAATACTCCTTTTGACAGGAAGACCGTCAAAAGGGGTATTCTTTTTTCTTGCCTTTGAATTTCAAAGAGTATATAATATTTACAGTATGCAGATTATGTGATATAAATAAAAAGTTGTAAAAATATAAGGTAGGTTACATGCAGGGAAGAATCGTAAAAGGAATTGCCGGATTTTATTATATTGCGGCAGAAGATACAGAAACGTATGAATGTAAAGCAAAAGGGATTTTCCGCAAGGAAAAACTAAAGCCCTTAGTAGGAGATTATGTGGAAATCGAGGTGCTGGACCGGGAACACAGGACTGGCAGTATTACGGCTGTGCTGCCAAGGAAAAATACACTGATTCGTCCGGCTGTGGCAAATATTGACCAGGCGCTGGTGATTTTTGCGGCAAAGGAGCCGGGGCCGAATTTCTCACTGTTGGACCGCTTTCTGGTGACGATGGAGCGGCAGGATATTCCGGTGATGATTTGCATAAACAAGCAGGATTTGGCAGAAGAAGCAGAAACACAGCAAATCCGGGAATGTTATGAAGCCTGTGGTTATGAGGTGCTCTTTACCAGCGCCAGCCAAAAAGAAGGCATTGAAACCTTAAAAGAACGTCTGAAAGGAAAGACCACGGCTGTGGCGGGTCCCTCCGGTGTGGGCAAGTCTTCGCTGACGAATCTGCTGGCGCCGGGGATTGAGATGGAAACGGGGGAAATCAGCAAAAAACTGGGGCGGGGACGACATACCACCAGACACTCTCAGTTGATTGCGTTGGGAGAACATACGTATCTCATGGATACACCGGGTTTTACCTCTTTCTATGTGGAAGATATGGAAAAGGAAGAACTGCGGTATTATTTCCCGGAATTTCAGCCCTATGAAGGACAGTGCCGTTTTCAAGGCTGTACCCACACCCATGAGCCGGGCTGTGCGGTGAAGGAAGCATTGGAGCAGGAGAAAATAGGAAAGCAGCGATATGGGAACTACCTGGAAATGTATAGAGAACTGGAAGAAAAAAGGAGGTATTAGGAGGCGTGGAATATAAATTATCACCATCCATTCTGGCGGCAGATTTTGTCAATCTGGGCGCAGATATAAAAAAGGCACAGGAAGCAGGCGCAGACTGGCTTCACATTGATGTCATGGACGGGCAGTTTGTACCGTCTATTTCCATGGGGATTCCGGTTATAGAATCTCTTAGAAAGGCTGTAGATATGTTTTTTGATGTGCATATCATGGCTTTGGACCCCACCCACCTCGTGGATGACTTTATAAAAGCAGGTGCAGATATGATTACTGTACACGCAGAGACCTGCCCCCATCTGGACAGAACTTTACGGCTGATTCAGGAGAAAGGCTGTCGGGCAGGAGTAGCCATTAATCCGGCAACGCCTGTAAATGTGCTGGAGCATGCTATAGAGCTGGCAGACATGGTACTGATTATGACGGTAAATCCCGGCTTTGGGGGACAGTCTTATCTTCCCTACTGCAGCGAAAAGGTGCGTCAGGTACGGCAGGAGGCTGAAAAGAGAGGTCTGGAACTGGACATTCAGGTAGACGGAGGTATAAACAGAGACACTATTTCAGAAGTTCTGGAGGCAGGGGCCAATGTAATTGTGGCAGGTTCTGCCGTCTTTAAGGGAGACATTGCAGCCAATGTAAAAGAACTGAAAGGAATGATGAACGGGTAATGGATACGGTTTTAGTGTGCGGCGGCTGTTTGCAGGAGGAGTTTGCACGAAACGTTATAGAACACATGCATCCCGACTGCGTTATCGGAATTGACCGGGGACTGAATTTCTGCTATAGAAATCATATCCGGCCCGACTATATTCTGGGAGACTTCGACAGCATTGACAAAGAAGTGCTGGCTTATTATGAAAGTCAGCCGGATGTTTCCGTGAAACGGTATCAGCCGGAAAAGGATGCCACAGACACGGCTATCGGCATGGAACTGGCTTTCAAGGCAGGCAGTGACCGGATTTTTCTTCTGGGCGCTACGGGAGGAAGGTTAGACCACTATATGGGAAACCTGAAAACTTTGATTACGGCTTCCAGGCGGAACTGTCAGGCATGGATTCTGGATGAACAGAATGCAATTACTCTGCTTTCCCGATCCGCAGAATTGAAAAAAGCGGAGCAGTTCGGAACGTATATTTCCTTTTTTTCCATGGGAGACTGTGTAAAGGGGCTGACTTTGCGGGGATTTAAGTATCCGCTGACGGATTATACCATGGATAATGCAGACGGCATTGGTATCAGTAATGAAATAGAGGCAGAAACAGCGTCTGTCACCTTTTCAGAAGGACAGGTCTTAATGATTATGTCAAAAGACAAAATTTGAAGATAAAGCAAAAAGTAAAGTGAGGATTTTATTATGAAATTAGGTATCGTGGGACTTCCCAACGTAGGAAAGAGTACATTGTTTAACTCTCTGACAAAGGCAGGAGCAGAATCAGCAAACTACCCTTTCTGTACCATTGACCCAAACGTGGGAATCGTAGCAGTTCCGGACGAGAGACTGAAGCTTTTGGGCGATTTTTACCAGTCTAAAAAAGTAACTCCGGCTGTCATTGAGTTTGTAGATATTGCAGGTCTGGTAAAAGGCGCGTCCAAAGGCGAAGGTCTGGGAAACCAGTTTCTGGCCAATATTCGTGAGGTAGACGCCATTGTCCATGTAGTACGTTGCTTTGAAGATGAAAACGTGGTACATGTAGACGGTTCTATCGACCCGTTAAGAGATATTGAAACCATTAATCTGGAACTGGTTTTCTCTGATTTGGAAATTTTGGAGAGAAGAATTGCAAAGACCACCAAGTCCGCCAGAATGGATAAAGACGCGGCAAAAGAACTGGAATTTCTGAAAGGAGTAAAAGCCCATTTAGAAGACGGAAAGCCTGCGGCAACTCTGGAACTGGAAGATGAAGACCAGGAATTATACATGAAGGAATACAACCTGCTTACCTGGAAACCGGTTATCTATGCAGCCAATGTTTCCGAGGATGACCTGGCAGACGACGGGGCTTCCAATCCTCATGTACAGAAGGTAAGAGAATATGCTTCTCAGACCGGCAGCGAAGTTTTTGCCCTGTGTGCAGAAATCGAACAGGAAATCTCTGAACTGGAAGAAGACGAAAAGAAAGAATTTCTGGAAGATTTGGGAATTAAACAGTCCGGTCTGGAGAAACTGATAGTAGCAAGCTACCGTCTGCTGGGACTTTTAAGTTTCCTGACTGCAGGAGAGGATGAAACAAGAGCCTGGACCATTAAGGTGGGGACCAAAGCGCCTCAGGCTGCAGGAAAAATACACACAGACTTTGAACGTGGATTTATCAAAGCGGAGGTTGTGAATTATCAGGACCTTCTGGACTGCGGTTCTTATGCAGGAGCCAGAGAAAAAGGTCTTGTGCGCATGGAAGGAAAAGAGTACGTGGTGCAGGACGGAGATGTGATTTTATTCCGCTTCAACGTATAAGGAGGGTGCCTATGACCCAGAGTGAACTGAAAGAGAAAATTGAAGAAGTAAGAAAAACTCTTGATACGGCCATTGAAACCAAAGCCGGTTTCGGAAAAATATTGGATATCAGTCAGTCTTTGGACAGATTGATTGAAGAATACATGCAAATGAATACCCAGAGTTGCATGGTAAAGCAGTAGGGGAAAGAAGAGATGGAAGTTTCTGGAAAACCTTGATTTTCCGGGCTTTTTTCTCTTCTTTTTTTGCACAAAAACATATGTTCTCCCTTGCGCATTTCCCATTCTTGGTATAGAATGAACACATAAGTGGTATAAAGTGGTGAAAAGTGGTAGCAAATGGGTGGCTTGTGGCAGAAGTACCCCGTATGGACCATGGAGGAGACGAAGGGGAGATTCGTTTCTTCACGAAAGAAGGTGTCGTTCATATGTTCATGGGAGAGTACAGTCATACAATTGATGCAAAGGGAAGGATGATTATTCCCTCCAAGTTCCGGGAAGAGCTGGGAGAAGAATTTGTACTGACCAAGGGTCTGGATGGCTGTTTGTCAATCTATCCCAATGATGAATGGAAAGCCTTTGAAGAAAAGCTGAAAGCTTTACCGCTTAATGATAAAAATGCAAGAGCCTTCTTACGTTTCTTTGTAGCCAGCGCAACTGCATGTGAACTGGACAAGCAGGGGAGAATTCTCGTGCCGGCAACGCTGCGGGAATTTGCCGGTTTGAACAAAGATGTGGTATTAACTGGAAATCTTACAAGGATTGAAGTCTGGAGTAAGGAAAAATGGTTGGAAAACAGCAATTACGAGGACATGGATGCCATTGCAGAGGGTATGCAGAGTATGGGCATTATTATCTGAGTATGCTAGGAGAGAAAAATGGAATTTAAACACCAATCCGTATTACTGGAAGAAACAGTCGGGAACTTAAGGGTAAAGCCCGACGGAACTTACGTTGATGGAACACTGGGAGGCGGCGGACATTCCTATGCGATATGTCAGCAGTTATCTGCCAAGGGGAGCTTGATAGGTATAGATCAAGATGAAGCTGCAATAAGAGCTGCGGGAGAGCGGTTACAGGAATTCAGGGAGAATGTAACCATCGTCCGCAGCAATTATTGCAACATGAAAAAAGAATTACAAAAGATAGGAATCACATCAGTTGATGGGATTGTTTTAGATTTGGGAGTATCTTCTTACCAGCTGGATAACAGCGAGCGGGGATTTACCTACAGAGAAGATGTTCCTCTTGACATGCGTATGGACCAGAGGAATCCCCGGACCGCAAAGGATATTGTGAACACTTACAGTGAAAGTGAACTGTACCGCATTATCCGGGATTACGGGGAAGATAAATTTGCGAAAAACATTGCAAAGCATATCTGTCTTGCAAGACAGGAAAAGAACATAGAAACCACGGGAGAGCTCACGGAGATTATCAAACGGGCGATTCCCATGAAAATGCGAGCAGTTGGAGGGCATCCGGCGAAAAAGACTTTCCAGGCTATCCGAATTGAGTTGAATCAGGAATTGGATGTGCTGAAGAATACACTGGATGATATGATTGACCTTTTGAATGATGAAGGAAGGATTTGTATTATTACATTTCATTCCCTGGAAGACCGGATTGTAAAGACTATTTTTAAGAAAAATGAGAATCCGTGTACCTGTCCCCCGGGATTTCCGGTGTGCGTATGCGGAAACGAATCAAAAGGGAGAGTGATTACCAGAAAGCCCATTCTGCCAAGTGCAGAAGAACTGGAGTATAACAAACGTTCTAAAAGCGCCAAACTGCGGGTTTTCGAGAGGGTGAAACAGTAACAGGAAATAACCTGACAAGGGGAGAGTTTCATGGCAAGTACAAGGAACCGAAACAAATATGACAACAGAAGAGTGCAGAAGCGCGGGGCGTACTTTGAAGATGGAAACGCTGCGCGCCGTTTGGAAGAGGTACCTGGTAGGCCAAAGAAGAAACTGAGCAGGACGGTACAGAAGAACCGGGCAAAGAGTACAAATATGGGAAAGGGTTATATTTCCTTTCTTACCTTTGTGTGTGCCTTGGCTACAGGTGCCTGCGTGCATTATATCAAATTGACTGCGGAGCTGACGGCACAGAAAAGTGCACAGGCGCAATTAGAATTAGAACTCAATGAACTGAAAGCAGATAATGACGCCTACTACAGCGATGTGATGAGCAGTGTGGATTTGGATGAAATCAGAGACCGTGCCATCAATGAACTGGGGATGGAGTATGCAACAGAAGACCAGATTAAATACTATGTTCCGGGAAACAACAGTTATGTAAGACAGTATCAGGATATTCCGGAAGAATAAGCAGGTGAAAGATTGAGAAAAGACGAGTCAAGACAAAGAAAACTTACAAAAAAGATGAAACTAAAGCTGGCGGGGGTATTTGGCTGTTCTCTGCTGGCTTTAGTCAGTTTATTGGGAGGAATTACCATTATCAATGCCAAGTCGGGAAACCGCTATACCCAGCAGGTGTTGTCCCAGTCCCAGCAGCAGTATACAAATACGACGATTCCCTTTAAGCGGGGCAGTATTACGGACCGCAACGGTACCATTTTAGCCAACAGTGTGAAGGTGTACAACCTGGTTCTGGACTGTGTGGAAATTAACAAGAACCCGGAAAAGTATAAAGAACCTACGAAGGCAGCGCTGGAGGAGTATTTTGGCATTGACCAGGATACAGTCGAAGACCTTTTAACCGGGGATGACACCAAGGCGAGCCAGTATCAGATTCTGCAAAAAGAAGTTACCATGGAAGAGAAGAAGGCATTTGAAGCCTCTTTGGAAATTCCGGAGGATGAGGAAGAGAAGAAGGCTCTGGGCGAGGAGGAAGTGACCCGTCGCCAGAGCGTCCGTGGAATTTACTTTGAAGAAAACTATAAGCGGATTTATCCTTTGGAGAGTCTGGCTTGTGATGTCATTGGATTTACCGACTCAGATGATACGGCAACCTGGGGGCTGGAAGGGTATTACAACAGTACGCTAAATGGCAGCAACGGGCGTAAATTTGGGTATATGGGTGAAAATGAGACACTGGAGCAGACCATTATTGAGGCGGAGAATGGAAAGAATCTGACCACTACCATAGATGCTACGATTCAGGAGATTGTGGAAAAGTATATTTCCGCTTTTGACCGGGCGCTGTCTGCCGGTCCTAATAACAAAAAGAATGCTAAGAAAAAGGGCGCAGAAAATATAGCCGTCATTGTGGAAGACCCCAATACCGGGGAGATTCTGGCTATGGCCAGTTCGGGAACGTATGATTTAAACAATCCCAGGGATTTAACGGGAAGTTATACAGATTTGGAAATCGCAAATATGGACGATGAAGAGACAAAAGAAGCTCTGTTTGCCATGTGGAAAAACTATTGTGTCAGCCAGAACTATGAACCGGGTTCCGTTATTAAACCTATTGTAGTGGCCAGCGCCCTGGAATCTGGCGCCATTACGGAAGACAGCCGTTTTGTCTGCGATGGCGGAGAGAAAATCGGAGAGGACTATGTGCGTTGCGCTGTTTATCCCGACAGCCATGGGGCGGAAAGTGTGGGAGAGGTTATTCAGAACTCCTGCAATGACGGTATGATGGCCATCGGACGGAAAATGGGGGCCAGTCTGTTTCTGGAATATCAGAGCAAGTTTAATTTTGGTACCAGAACTGGTATTGACCTGCCAAGTGAGGAAACGGGACTTCTGTTTTCAGAAGATAATATGTATGAGATGGAATTGGCTACCTCAGCTTTCGGCCAGGGATTTAACTGTACTATGATTCAGGAAATTGCAGCCATGTCTGCGGCAATTAACGGCGGTGTTTATTACCAGCCCCATCTGGTAAAAGAAATTACCGATGAAGATGGAAAAGTTGTGAAAAATATCACTCCTACCATTTTAAAACAGCCCATATCAGAAGAGGTTTCTGCAGATGTGCGGGAATACATGGGTATGAGTGTGGAGAGCGGTACCAGTAAGTCAGCTAAAGTCAAGGGATATTCCATGGGCGGTAAGACTGGTACAGCGGAAAAGCTGAATGAAAAGGAAAAGGGAAACTATCTGGTATCCTTTATCGGTTTTGCCCCTCTGGATAAGCCAGAAGTCATTATCTATACGGTTGTAGATACACCAAACGTGGAGGAACAGGCTTCCAGTACGTATCCTCAGTATCTGTCCCAGGCGATTCTGTCTGAGGTACTGCCGTACATGAACATCTATCAGGACGAGCCGACAGACGAAGAAACCGTACTCTGGGAAGGTTTCTACGGAGTGCCCAAGATGACAGATATCATCAAAGACGGTGTGTCCAATCCATATGGCACCATACTGGACCAGGGCTTCGGTGACGGAGACCCACAGGAAGAAGAGGCCAACAACGAGGAAACAGATGGCATTACCAACGAAGACGCAGGCATTGACGAAGATGATGCCACCTACGAAGAAGATGCCTATGGTATGGAAGACTTGGAAGACCAAATAAGAAGATAAAAAACAGTGTTGCTGCAATTCCTTCGTGCGGCAACACTGTTTTTCGTTCTAAAGAAGAGGCAGGAAATCATATAGTATAGGGATAAGCTGTTTGTCGGGGCTGAAAGTTGAGGAAAAACAGAACCTATCATAAAAAGAAAACCGTGGTAGTCTTTGCTGCCTGTGTGCTGATGCTTATGGGACTTATGGGACGTATGGTCTATCTTATGGTCATCCGTTCAGATTATTATGCGAAGAAGGCAGAGCAACTTCATGAAAGGGAGCGGGACATTAAGGCGGCCAGAGGCAGAATTCTGGATTGTAAAGGGGAGGTGCTGGCGGATAATAAAGCGGTGTGTACGATTTCTGTGATTCACAGCCAGATAAAAGAGCCGGAAAAGGTTATCCGTATGTTGGAAAAAGAGCTGGGGCTGTCTTACGAAACTGCCAAAAAGAGAGTAGAAACCGTGTCTGCCATTGAACGGGTCAAGACCAATGTGGAGAAAAGTGTGGGGGACAAAATCCGAAGCTATGGGCTGGAGGGCGTCAAAGTAGACGAAGATTTCAAGCGGGATTATCCTTATGAAGAACTGGCCTCCAAGGTGCTGGGGTTTACCGGAGGGGATAATCAGGGGATTATCGGACTGGAAGTAAAGTATGAAGATGTGCTGCAGGGCATTAATGGCAAGATACTCACCACCACAGATGCCAGAGGGGTAGAGTTGTCCGAATTGGGAGAGTATCGGGCAGAGCCGGTGCCGGGGTATGATTTGCACCTGAGTCTGGACAAAAATATTCAGATGTACGCCCAGCAGGCCGCAGAGAAAGTCATGGAGGAAAAAGAGGCGGACGCTGTGTCCATTCTGCTGCTGAATCCCCAGAATGGAGAGATTTATGCCAATGCCAATGTGCCGGAATTTAATTTGAATGAGCCGTTTACTCTGAATACGGATATAGACACTTCCGGTATGACAGACAAGGAACTGCAGGATGCCTGCAACCAGATGTGGAGAAATCTCACAATCAATGATACCTATGAGCCGGGGTCTACTTTCAAAATTATTACCATGGCAGCCGGACTTTCCCAGGGGGTGGTACACCGGGATGACCGCTTTTCCTGTCCCGGTTTTCGGGTGGTGGAGGACAGAAGAATTCACTGCCATAAAAGAACAGGACACGGGGCAGAAAGCTTTGTGGAAGGGGCCATGAATTCCTGCAATCCGGTGTTTATTGAGGTAGGGCTGCGGCTGGGCGTGGATAATTATTACCGATATTTTCAAAAGTTTGGCCTTCTGGAGAAGACCGGCATTGATTTGCCGGGAGAGGCGGGCACCATTATGCACAAAAAAGAAAATATCGGGGAAGTGGAACTGGCTACCATTTCTTTTGGCCAGTCCTTTCAGATTACGCCTATACAGCTGGCTACCACAGTCAGTTCCCTGATTAACGGAGGAAAACGGATAACACCCCACTTTGGAGTAAAGGTGACAGACCGGGAAGGCAATCTGGTAAAAACGCTGGACTATAAGGAACAGACCGGAATTGTCACGCCCGAGGTGTCAGAAGAAGTCCGCTACATTCTGGAAAAAGTAGTATCTGAGGGTTCAGGAAAGAACGCAGCCATAGAGGGCAGAACCATTGGGGGAAAGACCGCCACTTCCCAGACTTTGCCAAGAAGTGCTAACCGCTATATCTCGTCTTTTCTGGGCTTTACTCCGGCAGATAATCCCCAGGTTCTGGGTATCTGCGTCATCCACGATCCTCAGGGCATTTATTACGGCGGAACCATTGCCGCGCCTGTGATAAAAGACATCTTTGAGAATATTCTGCCCTACATGGGGATTGAAGGTTGATAAATGAAGGAAAAAGCATTATACTAGGAAGAGCAAAAATACATAAAAAAGAGGTGTACTATGACAGATTTTAAAATGGTTGTACCGGTACTTGTGGCGTTTGCCATCAGTGTCATATTAGGTCCCATTATCATTCCCTATCTGCGGAAACTGAAAATGGGACAGACAGAGCGTAAAGAGGGAGTACAGTCCCACCTAAAGAAAGCCGGAACCCCCACCATGGGCGGTATTATTTTCCTTCTTTCCACAGTGGTGACTTCCCTGCTCTATGTAAAAGATTATCCGAAGATCATTCCTGTTTTGTTTCTCACACTGGGATTTGGAATCATTGGTTTTCTGGATGACTACCTGAAGGTTGTGCTGAAGCGTTCGGACGGCTTAATGCCCATGCAGAAAATGGCATGCCAGATTGTGGTAACGGCTGTGTTTGCCTTTTATCTGGTGAAATTTACCGATGTGCCTCTGACCATGAAAATTCCTTTTATTCCGGGACATGAACTGGACTTCGGTATTCTCACCATTCCGCTTATCTTTATTGTAGTCATCGGTACGGTAAACGGTGTAAATTTTACCGACGGACTGGACGGGCTGGCTTCTTCCGTAACCATTATGGTGGCTACCTTCTTTTCCGTTATTGCCATTGGGACAAAGAGCGGGATTGAACCCATTACCTGCGCGGTGGTGGGGGCTTTGATGGGCTTTTTGCTGTTCAATGTGTATCCGGCCAAGATTTTTATGGGAGACACGGGCTCGCTGGCTCTGGGCGGTTTTGTGGCAGGTACGGCGTATATGCTGCAGATGCCACTGTTTCTTTTGATTGTAGGTCTGATATATGTGGTGGAGGTGTTGTCTGTTATGATTCAGGTGACTTACTTTAAGGCAACCCACGGGAAGAGATTCTTTAAAATGGCGCCCATTCACCATCACTTTGAGTTGTGCGGCTGGTCTGAAACCAGAGTCGTAGCAGTATTTTCCATTATCACGGCTGTTTTATGTCTGATTGCGTTAATGGGTGTATAGGAGAATAATTATGAGTTTACACAAAATGGAATTACAGGGGAAAAAGGTGCTGGTGTTTGGCTCCGGTATCAGCGGAATCGGTGCGGCAAAGCTTCTGGAAGCCGTAGGCGCCCGGGTTGTCCTGTATGACGGCAATGAGAAACTGAAAAAGGAAGAGCTTCAGAAGAAGCTGCCCAAAGGCTCCGCCTGTGAAATTGTACTGGGCGAACTGAGTGGCGAAGTGATTTCCACTCTGGATTTGGCAGTGATGAGTCCGGGAGTACCTCTGGACATTGCGCCTGTGGAGCGTATGCAGGCTGCAGGCGTGCCGGTGTGGGGCGAAGTAGAACTGGCTTACCGCATGGGCGAGGGAACGGTGCTGGCCATTACAGGGACAAACGGAAAGACTACCACCACAGCGCTCCTTGGAGAAATCATGAAGGCTTACGCGAATTCGGTGTTTGTAGTAGGAAATATCGGAAATCCCTATACAGAGGCGGCTTTGTCCATGAATGAAGACAGCTATACAGTGGCGGAAATCAGCAGTTTTCAGCTGGAAACCACCCACACCTTTGCGCCAAAAGTTTCTGCTATTCTAAATATTACAGAAGACCATTTAAACCGTCATCATACTATGAAAGAATATATTCGTGTGAAAGAACTGATTGCAGCCAATCAGACAAAGGACGATTTCTGTATTCTGAATTATGAAGACGAAGAACTGCGCAGGTTTGCAGAACACTGTCCGGCAACGGTTGTTTTTTTCTCCAGTGAGCGAAAGCTGGAAAAGGGCGTGTACTTAGATGGTACGAGGATTGTGCTGAAAACGGACGCAGAAGAGGTGGAACTGGTACGCACTGAAGAACTAAAGCTTCTGGGACAGCATAATTACGAAAACGTTATGGCAGCAGCGGCTATGGCTTACTGCGCCGGGGTGCCCAAGGAAGTTATCCGAAAGGCAGCGTCTGCATTTCGTGCCGTTGCACACCGTATTGAGTTTGTGGAAGAGATTCATGGCGTGGCTTATTACAACGATTCCAAGGGAACCAATCCCGACGCAGCCATTAAGGGCATACAGGCGATGAACCGCCCGACGTTCCTCATTGGCGGAGGATACGATAAAGAATCTTCTTATGAAGAGTGGATTCAGGCCTTTGAGGGCAAGGTAAAGGAATTGGTGCTTATCGGACAGACCAGAGAGAAAATAGAAAAAGCAGCTCACGCATGCGGCTTTTACCATACCATTCTGGCAGACAGCCTGGAAGAAGCGGTGAAAATCTGTGCCGAAAAAGCCCAAAAAGGAGATGCCGTTCTGCTTTCTCCTGCTTGCGCAAGTTGGGGGCAGTTTGACAACTATGAGCAGCGGGGAGACAAGTTTAAGGAATATGTACGCAGCATGCTGTAAGAAAGAAGAGGGGACAGTCAAAAAGGGCTGTCCCCTTTGTTGTGGGGGAAACTTCTTTGGAATACGTCTATCTGTTTCCTGTATTTCATATATTGAAAAGAAGCACCGTCACGAAAGGAAGCATGAAAAGTGGAGAAAGAAAGAAAAAATGCGGGACACCAGGATACAGGGCTTTTGTTTCTGGTTCTGCTTCTTCTGATTTGCGGTCTGGTGTTTCTCTATAGTACCAGTGCGTATAACGGCAGAGTCAAATTTCATGATTCTGCCTATTATTTTAAGAAACAGTTATTTGCCACTTCCCTGGGGCTTATGGGAATGTATCTGGTTTCCTGTATGGATTATCACATCCTGGTGCGGTTTGCCCCCTTTTTTTATCTGGTATCGCTGGTTTTGTCCCTGGCTGTTCTCTTGTTCGGAGATGAATATAATGGCTCAAAACGGTGGCTTTCTATAGGTCCGCTGTCTTTTCAACCTTCCGAATTTGCCAAGGTGGCGGTCATACTGCTTCTGACCCATGTGATTATCCGCAGTGCGGAACAAAAGCAGGGAATTCTTCATATGGCAGGCACAATGATGCTTTTGCTGCCCATTGTGGGGCTTGTGGGAACGAACAATTTAAGTACTGCTATTATTATTCTGGGAATCGGAGTTATTTTAATTTTTGTATCCAATCCCCGCTACTTGCCTTTTCTTGGTATCGGAGCTGTGGGTGTGGTGTTTATCGGAATCTTTCTGGGCATGGCAAGCTACCGTCTGGAGCGGCTGGCTATCTGGCGGAATCCGGAGGCTTACGAAAAAGGATTTCAGACTATACAGGGGCTGTATGCCATAGGCAGCGGCGGGATTTTCGGCAGAGGGCTTGGCAGCAGTCTGCAAAAGCTGGGATTTGTGCCCGAGGCCCAGAATGATATGATTTTTTCCATTATCTGTGAGGAAACGGGGCTTGTAGGAGCCTGCCTCCTGATTCTGCTGTTTGGGCTGCTTATCTGGCGTCTCATGGTTATAGCCACCCATGCAAGAGATTTGAGCGGCGCTTTGATTGCAGCAGGGATTATGGGGCATATGGCCATCCAGGTGATTTTAAATATCGCAGTAGTGACCAATACCATTCCCAACACGGGAATTACGCTGCCCTTTGTCAGCTATGGAGGGACGTCTGTGCTGTTTCTTCTGGGGGAGATGGGGATTGCGCTGTCTGTGAGTCGATACGAAGAACCATGACTTTATGCACATTGTTCGTCAGGCCGCATAGAATACAGTATGAAAGTCTTTGAATCTGAATATAAGAGGAGTGTATGGCTTGGCTGGAATTAAAATTACAGGCGGAATTCCTTTAAGTGGTGAAGTGAAAATACAGGGTTCTAAAAACGCGGCACTGCCAATGATGGCTGCCGCTCTTTTAAATAAAGGAGTTACCGTGCTCCATGGCTGTCCGAAAATTGCAGATGTTTTTGTTATGGAAGAAATTTTAAAGAAACTGGGGGTAAAAGTCATCTGGGAGGGGCATACCCTTTTGCTGGATGCAGAACAGGTAACAGGATATGAGGTGGACCGGAAGCTGGGATGTCAGATGCGTTCCTCCATTGTCCTGCTGGGAAGTCTGCTGGGCCGGTGCGGCCAGGCCTGCGTGCCCTATCCCGGCGGCTGCGTCATTGGGAAAAGACCTGTGGATTTGCATTTGGCGGCTTTAGAGGCTATGGGGGCAGAATTTCAGGAAGGAGAAATGCTGTGCGCCAGAGCAGGGAAAAGGCAGGAAAGCAGATATCATTTTCCGAAAAGCAGTGTGGGGGCTGCGCAAAATGCCATTCTGGCCGCGGTATGCGCCCCGGGAATCACTTGGCTTTCCGGTTGTTCAAAAGAGCCGGAGGTCAGCTGGCTGTGCCGTTTTTTGAACCAGGCCGGGGCGAGGATAGAAGGTGTGGGAAGCCAGCAGCTTAAAATTACCGGGGTACGGAACCTTCATGATACGGAATTTCAGGTGCCTGCAGACCGGATAGCAGCAGGAACTTATGTGTGTGCCGCCGCCATTACCCGTGGAAACTGCATATTGGACCAGGCGCCGGTGGAGGAAATGGGGGCGCTTTTAGCTGCCTATGAGAAAATTGGTGGACAATATACCTGCAACAGTGGTAAACTGATTCTGTCAGGTCAGAAGGCGGATGGCTTTATCCCTTATCTGCAGACCGCCGTGTATCCGGGGTTTCCCACGGATTTGCAGTCTGTGTTTCTGGCAGTGCTTGCAGCCGCCAGAGGAGAAAGCTGTCTTGTGGAGACCGTGTTTGAAGACCGCTTTAAACCGGTGTACCAGCTGCAGAGAATGGGAGCAGATATTTCTGTATGCCAAAACTGCGCCCGGATTCGGGGAGGCGTTCTTCTGGGAAATAAGGTTTGGGCTGAGGAACTGCGGGGAGGCGCGGCGCTGGTGCTGGCGGGCTTGGCCGCCAGGGGAGAGACTTATGTGGAGAACCGCCATTACATTGAGCGGGGCTATGAAGATATCTGCAGAGATTTGGCGTTATTGGGAGCGCAGATTTTCAAAGACTAAAGGGGAAGTTTATGAGTAAAAGAAGCATACGCAGAATTGTGACAGAAATCATTGTCATAGGAATCCTGATTTTTCTGATTGTGTTTTGTGTGGGATTCCGCGTTACAAAAGTAGAAGTAAAGGGTAATCAGTTTTATTCGGATGAGGAAATCAAGAAGATGGTGCTGGATGTGCCGGCGGCCAAAAACACGCTGCTGGCAGAACGGTTTATCAATACAGAGGAAAAGACAAAAGAGGAGGCGCTCATTGAACGAATAACCATTAAGAGGAAGAAATGGAATACGCTGGTGCTGCAGGTCAGGGAAAAACAGATGATTGGCTATTTCAGTCTCAACGGTCAATGCCTGAATTTTGACCGCCAGGGCGTAATTCAGATTATTACAGAGGAATCCATTGAAAATGTACCTCTGATAGACGGGCTGAATGTAAAAGAGGCCAAGCAGGGGAAGAAGATAAAAGGAATCAACAAAAAGAGACTGAACACCATTTTAAGTGTAGGGAAAATGCTGGAAAAGACCGAGCAGAAGCCGGACCGTCTGGTGTTTAATGATCTGAAGCAGCTGGTACTGTATTACGGTTCTATTGAAGTCAATATGGGAACCGATGAAAATATGGATGAAAAGATGAACCGCCTGATTGGAATCCTTCCGCAGCTGGAAGGTATGGAAGGTGTCCTTCATCTGGAAAATGTAACAGAAGACACAGCCAGTGTTGTATTTGACAATGCGGCAGAAGAGAACAGCGAAACAGGACAGAGTGCAGAGGAGGAAAATACGGACACAAACACTTCCGAAGAGGAAGACGGTCAGGATATTTCCGATGCGGACAGCGGAGAGGGAACAGACAGCACAGACCAGGGGGAGGATTCCCAGAATTCTGACAGTCAGGACAAAGACACAGAAGACAAGGGCACTTCTTCAGAAGGTGATTCCGATACCGGAACGGATGTGGAATACAGCGACGGTTCTGATTCAGCAGGCTGACGAAAGTTTGATAAAAAAGGGGGATAATTCTAAAAAAGGTCTAAAAAATTTTTAAAAAGTGAATTTACCAGTTGATTAATTTAAAAAAAGCATTTATTATATATCTATATGTATATTATGAAAGAAAATGAATGTGATACACATTTCAAGCCATACAAGGGAGCTAAAGGAGGAAATACCGTGTTAGAAATTATGACAAACGAGGCTGAATCATCTGCAAAGATTATCGTTGTAGGTGTAGGTGGAGCTGGAAATAACGCAGTAAACAGAATGGTGGAAGAAGCCATCGGCGGAGTGGAATTTATTGGAGTCAATACAGATAAACAGGCGCTTACATTATGCAAAGCACCCACAGTGATTCAGATTGGTGAAAAGCTGACAAAAGGTCTGGGTGCAGGCGCAAAACCGGAAATCGGTGAAAAAGCTGCGGAAGAAAGCATCGAAGAAATCAGACAGGCCATCCAGGGAGCGGATATGGTGTTTGTTACCTGCGGTATGGGCGGCGGAACAGGAACCGGCGCTGCACCGGTAGTTGCCGGAGTGGCTAAGGAAATGGGAATTCTGACCGTTGGTGTTGTGACAAAACCTTTCCGTTTTGAAGCAAAAACCCGTATGAGCAATGCTCTTTCCGGAATTGAAAAATTAAAAGAAAATGTAGATACACTCATTATTATTCCAAACGATAAACTTTTGGAAATCGTTGACCGCCGTACTACCATGCCGGAAGCTCTGAAGAAAGCAGACGAAGTCCTGCAGCAGGCTGTACAGGGCATTACAGACCTGATTAACCTGCCTGCACTGATTAATCTGGACTTTGCAGACGTACAGACTGTTATGATTGACAAAGGTGTGGCTCATATTGGTATCGGTGAAGGCAAGGGCGATGACAAAGCCATGGAAGCTGTTCAGCAGGCGGTATCCAGTCCTCTTCTGGAGACAACCATCCAGGGCGCATCACACGTTATCATTAACGTATCCGGAGATATTTCTCTTATGGATGCCAACGATGCAGCAACTTATGTACAGGATTTGACAGGCGAAGATACCAACATTATTTTCGGTGCCCTGTACGATGATAAAGAAGCAGATTATGTAAGAATTACGGTTATTGCAACAGGCCTGGATGATGAGACAGCCAGAAAAGCAAGTGTGGAAAGAAATAAGAAAGCAGCGAAGACAACAACAGCAAGACCAGTAAGACAGCAGGCTGCACCGCAGCAGCAGGAGCCGGTACAGCAGCAGACAACAGGCTACCAGATGCCAACCTTCCAGCAGCCGACTTTCCAGCAGGCGCCAACTACTTTTACCAGCAGTGTGCCGAAAAAAGACATTCAGATTCCTGACTTTTTGAAAAACAGAAGATAAGAGAGAATAAAAGAAGACCGCAGATTTTTAGGAAAGATTCCTTGAAATCTGCGGTCTTTTGTGTTGTGGCAAATGATAAAAGGACAGATACAGGAGGGGTTAAAAATCGGTCTGCAGGTATTCCCTCACCTGCTTCATAGGCATTTCCTGTCCTGTCCAGATACGGAAAGCTTCGGCCCCCTGATACAGGAGCATACCGTATCCGTTAAAGGTTTTGCAGCCGGCCTTTTTTGCCAGGGATAACAGGCGGGTTTCCCAGGGATTGTAAATGATATCTGCTACGGACAGGGCGGCAGGAAAGGCAAAATCTTCAGGCAGAATACAGGTATCCGGGCGGGGAGCCATACCCACAGAAGTAGCGTTTACCAGAAGTGTGCTTTCCCGGACTGCATGTTCCAGTGTCTGCAAATCTCGGATATCGTGAATCTGGAACTTACAGCCTGTTTCCACAGAAAGGTTTTCTGCAAGGGCTTCCATTCTGGACAGGTGGGAGCTGGTGCTTCTGAGAAAAATATGCATGTGTGCCACGCCGTCCAGGGCCGCCTGGGCACAGATTGCCGTGGCAGCGCCTCCGGCTCCCAGAAGAGTCATGGTTTTCCCTTTCATCTCAAGACCCTGTTCTGCCACAGAGCGCATAAATCCAATGCCGTCTGTGTTGTGTCCGATAAGCCGCCCGTCTCTGTTTTCTACGGTGTTTACCGCCCCGATGAGCCGGGCTGCGCAGGACAGCTCATCCAGATGTTCCAGAACTTTATTTTTATCGGGCATGGTTAAGTTAAAACCTTTCACATTCAATGCGCGAAGCCCCTGTACGGCATCCTTTAATCCCTGCTCTTTCACGTCAAAGCACAGGTATACATAGTCCAGGCCAAGAGACTGAAAGCTGTAATTGTGCATAAGCGGGGAAATGCTGTGGGCAACCGGGCTGCCCAGAAGTCCGGTAAGTCCGGTTTCTCCGGTAATGTGTATCATAAGAATATTCCTCCTCCTGTATCTTCCATTGCTTTATGAAAAGTTTAAAGTGAAACTGCGTCGCTGTCAAGTGGAAAAGAGCAGGAAACAGTGTGGGCAATGTTGGAGACAATAAGCGACAATTTAGGAGAAATTCCGCTGCTGTTTACCTTCCCCATCCCAGGGGAGGGCGGCTGCCGGGAATTATGTAGGAAGATTATGTAAAGCTGGCTGTAATCCCTCAAAACAGAAAAGACGGTGGTAACCATGTCCATGGGAGAAGTGGGTATGACCAGTCACTTTCCGGGAAAAATTGACATAAAACAGGTAACATAAGGTAAAAAAAGCGGCATTGCACTGTCGAAAAGATTTTACAGCCAGGCAAGCCGTTTTGACAAAATCAGCACCCCCAAACCTCTATAATGGACAGTACTTATTCCAGATAAGTAGAAGAGTCCCTGCAGAGGCTAGGGGGTGTTTTGTGTACTGCGAATTTTACATAGATGTGTTTTTCGCGGTGAATCTGCTGATGGATTTCTGGGTGCTGTGTCTGACCAATGTGCTGCTAAAGGGCACTGCCAGCCCTTTGCGTGCTTTTTGGGGCGCTGTTTTTGGGGCACTTGGAATGTGCGGCTTTCTGGTATTCTCAAGAGAAATCCACACAGCAGGACTTGTGATTTTTTACAGTATCAGCGTATTGGTTATGGTGCGTACAGGCTGCGGTTTCAAAACCCTGAAGAAGCTGCTGGCCGCAAGTGCCGCTTTTTTTGGAGCCTCCTTTCTTCTGGGCGGAATCCTGCTGTTTGCAGAGCCTTTTTTGAAAGAGAAAGAACTTCCGTTTTTGTTTATCACAACTGCTGCTTACCTGATTTTATACACAGGCATAAGACTCTGTAAATACTTAAAAGGAAAAAGCAGTCTTTCGTGCGACGTGAAACTTGTGCTGAAAGACAGGGAAAGAAAAGTAAAAGGACTGTATGATACGGGAAACTGTCTGCTGGATACGCAGACAGGAAAACCAGTGTGCGTGATGGAATACAGCAGTTTTGAGGGACTGCTGGACAGAGAACAGAGAGAAGCACTGGAACACTTTTGTGCCATGAACCTGGAAGAAGGAAAAGAACAGATGGGCAAAGGGCTGGAAGAACTACAGCCCAGGTTTGTGCTTTATACCAGCGTGGGCTGCCAAAGAGGGCTGCTTCCTGTTGTGACGGCAGAAAGCATGACCGTATATACAGAGGACGGGGAAAAAGAGATAAGGGGAGCGCCCATAGGGCTTTCTCGGACGTCCCTGTCCTTAGACAGGCGTTTTCAAATGATTATAAATCCCGGTATTTTAAAGAGTTGAGAGGAGTATGAAAAATGGATGTTTGTGCAAAAAGAGGGTTTTCGTTTACTGGTTTTACCGGAATCTTACTGCCCAGGGGGAATGAGATTCACTATATTGGCGGTGCAGAAGTGCTTCCTGCTCCCTTGCCTGCAGAAGAGGAGGCCGTGCAGCTTGAAAAATTGCAAGGGGAGAAAAGCGAGGCTGCCAAAGCCTGTCTTATTGAACATAATTTAAGACTGGTGGTCTATATTGCCAAGAAATTTGACAACACCGGGGTGGGGGTAGAGGATTTGATTTCCATAGGTACCATTGGACTTATTAAAGCTATTAATACCTTTAATCCTGTGAAAAAAATCAAGCTAGCCACTTACGCTTCCCGGTGCATTGAGAACGAAATTCTCATGTACTTGCGGCGAAACAGCAAAACGAAGCTGGAAGTTTCCATTGATGAACCTTTAAATGTGGACTGGGACGGCAACGAACTGCTGCTGTCGGACATTTTGGGAACCGATGAGGATGTGATTTACCGGGATATTGAAAGCGAAGTGGAGAGGAAACTGCTGGGAAAAGCCATTGGAAAGCTGACGAAGCGAGAGCAGACCATTGTGCGGCTGCGCTTTGGCATTAATATGCCGGAGGGAAGAGAGAAGACCCAGAAAGAGGTAGCAGACCTGCTGGGTATCTCCCAGTCTTACATATCCAGACTGGAAAAGCGGATTATGAAAAGACTGAAAAAGGAAATTGTGCGGTACGAATAGAGAAGATAAAGGGAAAAGGCTGTTTCTGTGAGACGGCCTTTTTTTCGTGAAACGATATTGACAGAGAAAAAATTTGGTGATATATTGATGATATCAAAATGATATCAAATTAAATCGAGCTGACGAAGCGAGGAGGATGACCTATGAGTGAAGAAAACAAAGGGAAAAACGAGATTCAGAAAGAAAAGGTGTTGCAGGCGAAATCAGGTTTTGGTATGCTGATACTTGGATGCATACTGGCGGCAGCCGGAATAGGAGGGTTTGTCTGGGGAGCGCTGCTCTGTGACAGAAATGGGGCAGAGGTACTGGGAATTGCTGCTATAATAGCAGGAACTTTGGCATTTTTGGCAGGTATCCTAATCCTGTGCGGACTGAAGGTTATCAATCCCAAAGAGGCCCTGGTGCTGGCTTTGTTTGGTAATTATTACGGAACCTTGATGAAAGAGGGCTTTTTCTGGGTGAATCCTTTTGTTACAGCGATTAATCCCACGGTAAAGGCAGCAGCCAATGGCAAAAGCGTCAACCGTAAGGTATCATTAAAAACCATGACACTGAACAATGAAAAGCAGAAAGTAAATGATGAGACCGGAAATCCGGTGGAAATCGGGGCTGTGGCTATCTGGAAAGTGGTGAATCCCACAAAAGCAGTGATAAACGTAGAAAATTATAAAAGCTATCTTTCCATTCAGTGCGATTCCATCATCCGAAACACAGCCAGAAAATATCCATATGATGCCGCAGAGGGAAAGGATGAAAAATCTTTAAGAGGAAGCAGCCAGGAAATTGCGGATATCATGTGCAGAGAACTGCAGGAGAAAGTGGAAAATGCAGGCATTAAGATTCTGGAAGTCAGAATTACCCATTTGGCGTATGCGCCGGAGATTGCCTCTGCCATGCTCCAGAGACAGCAGGCGGCAGCCATTATTGACGCCCGTCAGAAGATTGTAGAAGGCGCTGTGGGAATGGTAGAAATGGCTTTGGAAAAATTAAGTGAAAATGAGATTGTAGAACTGGATGAGGAGAGAAAAGCGGCTATGGTCAGCAATTTGCTGGTGGTACTGTGCGGCAATAAAGATGCACAGCCCATTGTCAACAGCGGCAGTATCTATTAAAAAATAAAAGGCGGTGAGACACATTCTGGAAAACGAAAAGAAACCAAAGGGAAAAGAAAAAGCAAAGAAACAGGTACCTTTAAGACTGTCAGCGACCCTGTGGAATGAAATTGCCCAGTGGGCGGAGGACGATTTTCGTTCTATGAACGGCCAGATAGAATATCTGCTGACAGAATGTGTGAAATATAGAAAAAAACACCAGAGAAAAGAGGACGAATAAAAAAGAGCCATATGGGAAACGTATGCAGAGAAATCAGCAAGTGTTTTCCATATGGCTCTTTTTATGCACTGCGTACAGACGGCTGATCCTTAGCGCATGGCTGCAACAATTTCTTTTTTGATATGCAGCACAATCTGGGACAGTTCTTCAATACGCCGGTCAGACATTCGCGCCACCGGGGCGGAAATGGAAAAGGCATATTTGGGCCTTCCCTTAAAGTCAGGAATGCTGACTGCGATGCAGCGCACACCAAGTTCATTTTCTTCGTCATCTAAGGCATATCCTTTTTGCTGAACCTCTTTTATTTTCTCGAAAAATTGGGTATAATGAATCATAGTATGAGGTGTCAGTTTCTGGATTTGGCTGTTGTCCCAGATTTCTTTGATTTGGGTTTCCGGCATGTCCGCGGCCATGGCTTTTCCCACACCGGAACAGTAAAGGGGAATCCGGCTGCCCACCTTGGAAACCATGCGGATGGAATTCTGGTAGGATTCCTCTTTGTAAATATACACGGCATCCAGACCGTCCAGTTGTACGAAGTGAACCGTCTCTCCGGTTTCCTCAGACAGCTTCTTTAAGAAGGGGCGTACGGTCTCCAGAATGTCCATATGGCTCATCAGCTTGTTAGACAGAGTCAGAAGCTTAAAGGACAGGGCATATTTTCCGGTTTCTGCGTCTTGTTTTACATAGCCCATGTAAATCAGGGAACTGAGCAGACGGTGTACCGTGCTTTTATTTAACTCAAGATGGCGGCACAAATCTGCCAGAGCTGCAGGCCCGGTTTCAGCCAGGGTTTCCAGCACCAGAAACAGACGGTCAGCCACCTGAATAGGGTTTTTATTTTCCATGATAATTCTCCCGGTTTTCTATATTGACATTGACGCTATTGTAACACTTTCAAAAGATTGTGGCAACAGGAGATTTTTTTCGATTTTCTGCTTGACATTTTTTTACACCGTAGTATAATGCAAATTAAAGAAATACCACATGGCGAAACGACATTTCACAATATGAAACACTGAGCAATTATGAAGGAGGAACAAGCAATGAGCACAGTTGCAGAAAAAATCGCAGAATTAGGTGTAGTACCGGTAGTTGTATTGGAAGATGCAAAAGATGCAGCACCTCTGGCAAAAGCATTAGTAGAGGGCGGACTTCCATGTGCTGAGGTTACATTCCGTACTGCAGCAGCAGAAGAATCCATTAAACTTATGACAGCAGAATACCCGGACATGTTTGTAGGAGCAGGTACAGTTCTGACTATTGACCAGGTAGACCGTGCAGTGGCAGCAGGCGCAAAATTTATTGTAAGCCCTGGATTTGACCCTGAAATCGTAGACTACTGTCTGGAGAAAGAAATTCCGGTATTCCCGGGCTGCATTACTCCATCCGAAGTAGCACAGGCGGTTAAGAGAGGCTTAAAAGTCGTAAAATTCTTCCCGGCAGAACAGTTCGGCGGCGTTGCTACCATCAAAGCGATGGCAGCTCCTTATGTAGGTCTGAAATTCATGCCTACAGGCGGTGTAAACGCAAAGAACCTGGAAAGCTACTTAGGCTGTGACAAAATCATTGCCTGCGGCGGAAGCTGGATGGTAAAAGGCGATTTAGTAAAAGCAGGAAAATTTGATGAAATCAAAGACCTGACAGCAGAAGCAGTAAAATTAGTTGCTGAAATCAGAAATAAATAAGAACAAGGGAAAAAGATTAAAGGAGATTAATACAAATGGCAAAGAAAGTAATTACTTTTGGTGAAATTATGTTGAGACTGGCTCCGGAAGGATACTACCGTTTCGTACAGGCAGAAAACTTCGGCGCAACATACGGCGGAGGAGAAGCAAACGTTGCTGTTTCTTTAGCAAACTACGGATTTGACGCAAAATTCGTTACAAAACTTCCAAAACACGAAATCGGACAGGCTGCTGTAAATTCTTTAAGAAAATACGGCGTTGACACAACAGATATCGTGCGCGGCGGCGACAGAGTAGGTATCTACTTCCTGGAAAAGGGCGCTTCCCAGAGACCTTCCAAAGTTATCTACGACAGAGCAGGTTCTTCTATTGCAACAGCTACAACAGCTGACTTTGACTGGAAGAAAATCTTCGATGGTGCTGACTGGTTCCACTTTACAGGAATTACACCGGCCTTAAATGACGAAGTAGCCAACATCTGTCTGGAAGCTTGTAAAGCTGCAAAAGAAGCAGGACTTACTATTTCCTGTGACTTAAACTACAGAAACAAACTGTGGTCCAAAGAAAAAGCAGGACAGGTTATGGGTGAAATCTGTAAATATGTAGACGTATGTATCGCAAACGAAGAAGACGCAGCTGACGTATTCGGTATCAAAGCAGCAAATACAGACGTTACAACAGGTACTGTAAACCACGAAGGTTACAAAGATGTTGCAAAACAGTTAGCAGACCGTTTCGGATTCCAGAAAGTGGCTATTACACTGCGCGAATCTTTATCTGCAAATGACAACAACTGGTCTGCAATGTTATATGATGGAAATGACTACTACTTCAGCAAAAAATACAAAATGCACATTGTTGACCGTGTAGGCGGCGGAGATTCTTTCGGCGGCGGACTTATCTGTGCATGCTTAAACGGATACGATGCACAGGCTACAATCGAATTTGCAGTAGCAGCATCTTGTCTGAAACATTCTATTGAAGGTGACTTCAACATGGTTTCCATGGACGAAGTTGCAAAACTGGCAGGCGGAGACGGTTCCGGACGTGTTCAGAGATAATTAACTGCATATTTAAAATGAAAAACCCTTATTGCCATTAGGGAACATATTTCATAGAAATGAGGGGCGCCGCATTAAGTTCATAAAATATCTGGCTTAAAGCGGCGCTCTTCGTCTGTAAAAAAGTTAGTTCAGGAGGTAAGCAGAACATGAAAAAGGATTTTGACTTGTTGTCACTGGGGGAAATTTTGCTGCGTCTTTCTCCGCCGAACAATGAGAGAATTGTAAGAGGAGAAACTTTTCAGAAACAGGTGGGAGGAGCGGAATTAAACGTGGTTTCCGGTGTCTCTCTTCTGGGACTGCGCACCGGCATTATTTCCAAGCTGCCGGACAATGCGTTGGGCACATATGCCAAAAACCGTGTGCGTTTCTGTGGTGTCAGTGATGATTATCTGGTTTATGACGAAGACCCGGACGCAAGACTTGGGATTTATTATTATGAAAACGGGGCGTATCCCAGAAAACCCAGTGTCGTATATGACAGGCGTCATGCTTCATTCTGCAAAATTACAGTGGAAGATTTGCCGGAGGATATGTTTGCTTCCACCCGCTGTTTCCACACCAGCGGCATTACGCTGGCTCTTTCCGAAAATACCAGGGAAAATGCAGTGGAGATGATTAAAAAGTTTAAAGAAAACGGCGCAATCATTTCTTTTGACGTCAACTTCAGAGGCAATCTATGGACAGGAGAAGAAGCCAAGGAGTGCATTGAGAAGATTCTGCCTTATGTGGATATTTTCTTCTGCTCAGAGGAGACAGCAAAACTGACCTTTTTAAAGGAAGGTGATTTGCATTCTGTTATGAAGAGTTTTACCCAGGAATACCCCATTTCCATTGTAGCTTCTACCCAGAGAGTGGTGCACAGCCCTAAGGTACATACCTTTGGCTCTGTGATTTATAATGCAAAAGAGGACAAGTTTTACGAAGAGGAACCGTACCACAACATTGAAGTGGTAGACCGTATCGGCAGCGGAGACGCTTATATTTCCGGCGCGCTGTACGGACTTCTGGCTCATGATTTTGACTGCCAGAGAGCGCTGGAATACGGAAATGCTACCAGTGCAGTGAAAAATACCATTCCGGGAGATTTGCCTTCCTGTGGATTAAATGAAATTGACCGTATTATTAAGAATCACAAAAATACAGGGATTCAGTCGGAAATGGACCGCTGATTTCTTTTTTGTGTGTTGGAAAGCCCTCTGTATTCATAGGATACATTAAGACCGTGAATACAGGGGGATTTTTTATGCGTGTCTGTGAATTAAAGCAAAAAGAAGTGATTAACATCTGTACCTGCAAGAGTCTGGGATGTCCGCTGGATGTGGAATTTGACTGCCGCACGGGACAGATACAAATGCTTATTGTGCCGGTGCAGGGGAAGATGTGCGGCCTCTTTGGCTCCGTCAGTGAATATGTGATTCCCTTTTCCTGTATCCGCCAGATAGGGGAGGACATTATTCTGGTGGAAATACAGGAGGAAAAGTTTTTGAGAAAAGAGTAAGAACAACTTGTGAATACGTGCGTACAAGTTGTACAATAGGAAAAAAGGAGGAAACTATGACACAGGAAAACGGCAAGACAAAATACTATGTCCTTATGGAAGAATTGAAGTCCTCCATTTTAAGCGGAAAGGTCAAAGCGGGAGAGAAGCTGCCTTCGGAAAATGAACTGTCCCAAAAGTATCATATCAGCAGACATACGGTGCGTAAGGCTTTGTCCATTCTCATACAGGAAGGGTATATTGTGGCGGAACACGGCAGAGGAACTTTTTGTTCGGAACGTATGTGTCATCTGCGGAAATCCGGCAATATTGCGGTGATTACCACATATATTTCAGATTACATTTTTCCCAGACTGATTCAGGGTATGGATAAGGTCATGACGGAAAATGGGTACAGCATTATTCTGAAAAATACGGCCAACAGCAGGACAAGGGAAGCCAGAGTGCTGGAAGAAATTCTCTCTAAGGACATTGACGGACTGATTATTGAACCCAGCAAAAGCCAGATATTGTGCCGACATATGAATCTGTACGGGCTTTTGGAAGAGTATCATATTCCCTATGTGTTTATTCAGGGCGTATATCCCCAGATGCAGGAGAAGCCTCATATTCTCATGGATGACTGCCAGGGCGGATATCTGGTGACAAAATATCTGCTGGACATGGGGCATGAGAATCTGATAGGGATTTTTAAGGCCGATGATTTCCAGGGGAAAGAGCGGCACAAAGGGTATGTCAAAGCTTTGCAGGAAGCAGGATTTGTCTATGACCCGGACCGGGTGGTATGGTTTCACACGGAAGACCGGAAGAGCAAACCGGCTCTGATGGCCGGACAGCTTTTGGAACAGGGGATGTATATTGACGGAATTGTGTGCTACAATGACCAGATTGCCACAGATGTGATTGGCGGGCTGGAAGAAATGGGGAAAAAGGTGCCGGAGGATATTTCTGTCACGGGGTACGATAATTCCCTGATGTCAGCAGGCAGCCTTTGCCTTACCACCATTGCCCATCCACAGGAAAAGCTGGGAGAAATGGCGGCAGAGCTGCTTCTGGAGAAAATTCGGGAAGTGCCGGAGGAGAAAAGCCAGATTCCCAGGCTGATTCAGCCGGAACTGATACCGGGAAATTCCGTAAAAGACAGGAGAAAACAGGAGGAAAAATAAGATGTTAGAAGAATTGAAAAAAGCGGTTTACGAAGCCAATATGCTGTTGCCGAAATATGGTCTGGTAACGTTTACCTGGGGGAATGTCAGTCAGATTGACCGGGAGACAGGATACTTTGCTATTAAGCCAAGCGGTGTGGACTATGACAAGCTGACACCGGAGGATATGGTGATTATGGATTTGGAGGGAAATAAGATTGAAGGAAGATACAATCCTTCCTCAGATACGCCCACACACCTGGAACTTTACAAGGCCTTTCCAAAGATTGGCGGCATTGTACATACCCATTCTTCCTGGGCAACCAGCTGGGCTCAGGCCGGAAGAGGAATTCCCTGCTACGGAACTACCCATGCAGACTATATGTACGGAGAGATTCCCTGTGTGCGCTGCTTGACGAAGGAAGAAATCGAAGGGGCTTATGAGAAAAATACAGGACTGCTCATTGCAGAGTATTTTAAAAATAAGGATTATGAGGCAGTTCCGGCCGTATTGTGCAAAAACCACGGTCCCTTTACCTGGGGAAAAGACGGACACGAAGCCGTGCACAATGCAGTGGTACTGGAAGAGGTGGCGAAGATGGCTGCCAGATGTGAGCAGATAAACCCACGGGTGCAGCCAGCGCCCCAGGAATTACAGGATAAGCATTATTATAGGAAACATGGGGAAAATGCTTATTATGGGCAGAAATAAAAAAGGTATATCCATTTTTTGAAAGAAAGCACTTAAGGCGACTTGGGTGTTTTCTTTTTGCATAAGAAGAAAATGGATAAAAACAGTGCAAATTCTAAAAAACTATGATAAGATAGAAACAATCAAAGGAGGTATCTATGGAACTTTTTGCAGGTATTATGATTCCTTTTGCAGGTACGGCTTTGGGAGCCGCCTGTGTGTTCTTTTTAAAGCATGAAATGAAACCTCTGGTGCAGAGAAGTCTTCTGGGCTTTGCGTCCGGGGTTATGGTGGCAGCGGCTGTGTGGTCCCTCTTGATTCCGGCTATGGATATGTCCGAAGCTATGGGGAAATTTGCCTTTATCCCCGGGGCTGTGGGATTTTTGCTGGGAATTTTGTTTCTCTGGGGGATGGACAAACTGATTCCTCACTTACACATAGGAGCCAGTCAGCCGGAGGGAAAGAAGAGCAGCCTGAAGAAAACCACCATGCTGGTATTGGCGGTGACTCTGCACAATATCCCCGAAGGGATGGCTGTAGGTGTGGTTTTTGCCGGTATGCTGGCAGAAAATACAGAAATTACCCTGGCGGGAGCCATGGCTCTGTCCGTGGGAATCGCTATCCAAAACTTTCCGGAGGGGGCCATTATATCCTTGCCGCTTCGGAGTGAAAAAGGTATGGGAAAGGGGAAAGCATTTCTCTACGGGGCGCTTTCCGGTGCGGTGGAGCCTTTAGGGGCTTTTCTCACCGTGCTTCTGTTTCGTTTTGTGCAGCCGGTGCTGCCGTATCTGCTGGCTTTTGCCGCAGGCGCCATGATTTATGTGGTGGTGGAAGAACTGATACCGGAAGCCAGCCAGGGCGAACACAGCAATATCGGAACCATTGGGTTTGCGGCAGGCTTTGTATTGATGATGATATTGGATGTGGCATTGGGATAAGATATTTTTGAGAATTCGGAAACGGGAGAAAAGGGGTTGCTTTTCTCCCGTTTTTATGCTACACTGTTTTCGTCAAGATTAATACCCCACGGGGGTGTAGGGAGGAAAAGAGATGCAGGCAGATAAAGCGAAGATAAACAGACTTTTAAAAACAGCCAGAGGACAAATAGACGGTATACTCAAGATGGTGGAGGAAGACCGTTACTGTATGGACATTTCACATCAGCTTATGGCTACAGAAGCCATTTTAAATAAGGCAAACAAGGAGATTCTCACAGCCCATTTAAAGAGCTGTGTTACCAATGCCAAGACAGACGAGGAGAGGGAGGAAAAGGTAGACGAACTGGTGACGATGCTGGGGAAAATCATGTAGAGAGGAAGTGTGAAGATGAAGGAAAAATTTGATGTGACAGGCATGACCTGTTCGGCCTGCTCTTCCAGGGTGGAAAAGTGCGTCCGCAAGCTGGAAGGGGTGAAAGAGGTCAGTGTCAATCTTCTGACTAACAGTATGCAGGTGGAATATGACGATGAAATTCTGAAGGAACAGGGAATTATAGAGGCAGTTGTACATGCCGGATACGGTGCGTCTCCGGCAGCAGGCTCGTCGGAAACAAGAGGAAAGGCACAAAACGCAGAAGTGAAAAGAGCCAATCCCGTCCAGGAACATTTGATGGAGATGAAGAAGAGAACAATCTGGTCATTTGTATTTCTGATTCCCCTGATGTATGTGTCTATGGGACATATGGCAGGTCTGCCTTTGCCAGTCGTTCTTTCGGGAACGGAAAATGCGGTAGCCTTTGCGTTTACGCAGTTTCTGCTGTGTCTGCCTGTATTGTACATGAACCGGGCCTATTTCAGCAAGGGCTTCAGTACACTGCTTCACGGTGCGCCCAACATGGATACTCTGATTGCAGTGGGCTCCGGTGCATCGCTGATTTATGGAATTTTTGCCATTTACCGCATGGGCTATGGATTGGGAGTACAGAATTTTGAACTGGTGAATCAATATCGTCATGATTTGTATTTTGAATCTTCGGTGATGATTCTGGCATTGATTAATATAGGGAAGTATCTGGAAGCACGTTCTAAGGGGAAGACGGGAGACGCCTTAAAAAAACTGCTGGATTTGGCACCAAAGACAGCGCTTGCAGAGCGCAACGGTGTGGTCACAGAGATTCCGGCACAGGAGATACTGCCGGGGGATATTCTGCATGTAAAACCGGGAAAAAGTGTGCCGGCGGATGGGGTGATTCTGGAAGGAAGCACCAGTGTAGACGAGGCCGCGATTACGGGAGAGAGCATTCCTGTATTTAAAGCAGCAGGCGACCGGGTCATTGCAGCTACCATGAATAAAACCGGATTTTTCAAAATGAAGGCAGACAAAACAGGGGACGATACGGTATTTTCCCGGATTATCCGGCTGGTGGAGGAGGCCAGCGCCAGCAAGGCTCCTATTGCCAGAATGGCAGATAAGATTGCAGGCATTTTTGTTCCGGTGGTTATGGGAATTGCACTGGTTACCGTTGCAGTGTGGCTGCTTCTTGGTGCAGGTTTTGAATTTGCGCTTTCCTGCGGCATTGCAGTGCTGGTGATTTCCTGCCCCTGCGCTTTGGGACTGGCTACACCGGTTGCCATTATGGTAGGCACCGGAAAGGGGGCAGAAAACGGCATATTGATTAAGTCCGGAGAAGCCCTGGAAGTGGCGCACAACATTCAGAGCGTGGTACTGGACAAGACGGGAACCATTACCCAGGGAAAACCTGTGGTTACGGATATCTATCCGGTGCATACAAGCCCGCAAAAGCTGTTGGAAATTGCGGGGGCTTTGGAAATGAAAAGCGAGCACCCTTTGGCAGAAGCCATTCTGGCAAAGGTAAAAGAAGAAAATACAGCTTTGCCGGAGACAGAAAATTTTCTGGCAGTAACGGGAAAAGGCGTGCAGGCCGTTATAGAAGGACAAACCTACTATGCAGGGAATAGCAAGCTGATGGAAGAGCATCATATCGACTGCAGGGAAATACAGCCGCTCATGGAAAAACTGGCAGAAGATGGCAAAACACCGCTGATTTTTGCTGATGAAAAGCAGGTGCTGGGCATTATCGGAGCCGCAGATGTGGTAAAACCAACCAGTGCACAGGCTGTAAAAGAGTTGAAAAAACTGGGGATTCGGGTTATTATGCTTACAGGGGATAATGCCAGAACGGCAAAGGCCATTCAGAAACAGCTGGAGATTGATAACGTTATTGCAGAGGTACTGCCCCAGGATAAAGAAAGAGAAGTGGCAAATATCCAGAAATCCGGACAGGTGGTGGCAATGGTAGGAGACGGCATCAATGATGCGCCTGCCCTTGCCAGAGCAGATGTGGGCATTGCCATTGGCGCAGGAACAGACGTAGCCATTGAGAGTGCAGATATTGTGCTGATGAAAAATGATTTGCTGGATGTGGTGACGGTCATCCGTCTGAGTAAGGCCGTTATCCGCAATATTAAGCAGAATCTGTTTTGGGCCTTTTTCTATAATACCTGCGGAATTCCCCTGGCGGCAGGTCTGCTCTATCCCATGTTTGGATTAAAATTAAGCCCCATGTTTGGAGCGGCAGCCATGAGTCTCAGCAGTCTGTTTGTTGTATCCAATGCCCTGAGGCTGCGGTATTTCCAGGCTTTGAAAGCGCCGCAGAGAATAGAAGAAAATGCCGCACAGGCGGTTGAAGATAAGGAGGAAAAAATGATGTATAAGATGAAAATTGAAGGAATGATGTGTCAGCACTGCCAGGCAGCAGTGACCAAGGCTTTAAATGCACTGGAAGGCGTAAAGGCAGAGGTGAATCTGGAGAAAAAAGAGGCTTATGTGGAAGCAGAAGCTCATGTAACAAAAGAAGAATTGACAAAAGCAGTGGAAGAGGCAGGTTACGAAGTAATTTCTGTGGAATAAGAGAAAGGATTTGGGAAAGGGAAAATTATGATTCGAGTAGGAATGGGATATGATGTTCATAAACTTACTGAGGGCAGAGACCTGATTCTGGGCGGAGTGAACATTCCATGGGAAAAGGGACTTCTGGGACACTCTGACGCAGATGTGGTGGTACATGCCATTATGGACGCCCTGTTGGGAGCTGCGGCCCTTCGTGATATCGGAAGGCATTTTCCGGATATAGACCCTCAGTATAAAGGGATTTCCAGCATCAAACTTTTACAGTATGTAGGCAAACTGCTGGAAGAAAATATGTATGTGATTAATAATATTGACGCCACCATTATAGCGCAGAAACCCAAGCTTCTGCCCTATATAGACACTATGATTGCCAATGTGGCTCAGGCGCTGCATATCAGCGAAAATCAGGTGAATATCAAAGCAACTACGGAGGAGGGGCTGGGCTTTACGGGAAGCCAGGAAGGGATATCCGCCCAGGCTGTCTGCGCTCTGACTCATGTGCAGGATTTGATGGGAGATGACAGAATACAAGGAGGCTGCGGCAGATGCTGCGGCAGGGAGTAAAAGAAAATGAGTATTTTAAACGTGCAGAATTTATCCCACGGCTTTGGTGACCGTGCTATTTTCCAGGATGTTTCTTTCCGCTTATTAAAAGGAGAGCACATTGGACTGGTAGGGGCCAATGGCGAGGGGAAATCTACCTTTATGAATATTATTACAGGAAAACTCATGCCTGATGAAGGCAAAATCCAGTGGGCGAAAAATGTGCGGGTGGGTTATCTGGACCAGCATACCGTACTGGAAAAAGGGATGACAATCCGCGACGTATTGAAATCCGCTTTTGCCTGGCTCTTTGAACTGGAAGAGCAGATGAATGGAATTTGCGATAAGATGGGAGAGGCTTCCGAAGAGGAACTGACGAAAATGATGGAAGAACTGGGAACCATACAGGACCTGCTCACCATGCATGATTTCTATATTATTGACAGTAAAGTGGAAGAAGTGGGACGGGCACTTGGTTTAACAGCCATTGGTCTGGATAAAGATGTGACGGATTTAAGCGGAGGTCAGAGAACAAAGATTCTTCTGGGAAAACTGCTTTTGGAAAAACCGGATATTCTGCTTTTGGACGAGCCCACCAACTATTTGGATGTAGAGCACATTGAATGGCTGAAACGCTATCTGCAGGAATATGAGAATGCGTTTGTTCTTATTTCTCATGATATTCCGTTTTTAAACAGTGTGGTAAACCTGATTTACCATATGGATAATCAGGAATTAAACCGGTATGTGGGAGACTATGACCACTTCCAGGAGGTTTATGCAGTGAAAAAGGCACAGCTTGAAGCTGCCTACAACCGCCAGCAGCAGGAAATCAGTGAACTCAAGGACTTTGTGGCAAGAAATAAAGCCCGGGTGGCAACCAGGAATATGGCTATGTCCAGACAGAAAAAGCTGGATAAAATGGATGTTATTGAACTGGCAAAGGAAAAACCAAAGCCGGAATTTCATTTTAAGACAGCCAGAACACCCAGCCGTTTTGTGGTGGAAACAGAGGATTTGGTGATTGGATATGATGAGCCTCTTTCCAAACCTTTGAATCTACGGGTAGAAAGAGGGGATAAAATCGTACTTACCGGATCCAATGGTATCGGAAAAACCACTCTTTTGAAAAGTATTCTGGGCTTGATTCCGGCGCTTTCCGGGAAGGTACAGTTGGGTGATTACCTGGAAATCGGATACTTCGAACAGGAAATGCCAAAAGGAAATAAAAACACCTGTATTCAGGAAATATGGGATGTGTTCCCTTCCTATACCCAGTACGAAGTGCGGGCGGCCTTGGCAAAGTGCGGACTTACCACAAAACACATCGAAAGCCTGGTGAGGGTGTTAAGCGGTGGAGAGCAGGCAAAGGTACGGCTTTGTAAAATTATGAACCGAGAGAGCAATGTGCTGATTTTGGACGAGCCTACGAATCATTTGGATGTGGAGGCCAAGGACGAATTAAAGAGGGCGTTGAAAGAGTACAAGGGGACCATTCTTATGGTGTGCCATGAACCGGAATTCTACGAAGGGCTTGCCACAGACGTGTGGGACTGTTCTTCCTGGACCACCAGGATACAGTAATAAATGAAACACATATAGAGAAAAGTTTCAATTACATTTTATAAAATTGTGGAATATAAGATATAATTAAAAAATATGCAGGAAATGAAAAATAAACTTGCAAAATTAAGAATATGGATTTATAATACAAACCATAATAAATACAATATCTTTTAACAGGAGGAACGGTCATGTCATATGTAGATGAGGTTATTGAATTAGTAGTAAAGAAAAATCCAGGAGAACCGGAATTTCATCAGGCGGTGAAAGAGGTTCTGGATTCTTTAAGACCGGTTGTAGAAGCCAATGAAGAAAAATACCGTAAAGAGGCTCTTTTAGAGCGTCTGGTAGAACCGGAAAGAGTTATTATGTTCCGCGTTCCGTGGGTAGATGACAAGGGAAATGTACAGGTAAACAAAGGATACCGTGTACAGTTCAACAGCGCTATCGGACCTTACAAGGGCGGTTTGAGATTCCATCCGTCTGTATACCTTGGAATTATTAAATTCCTTGGCTTTGAACAGATTTTCAAAAACTCTTTGACAGGTCTTCCTATCGGCGGCGGCAAAGGCGGTTGTGATTTTGACCCGAAAGGCAAATCGGACAGAGAAGTGATGGCTTTCTGCCAGAGCTTTATGACAGAACTGTATCGTCACATTGGCGCTGACACAGACGTACCTGCAGGAGATATTGGTGTAGGCGGAAGAGAAATCGGCTATCTGTTTGGTCAGTACAAGAGAATCCGCGATTCCTATGAAGGCGTGCTGACAGGAAAAGGTCTGACTTACGGCGGTTCTTTAGTAAGAACACAGGCTACAGGCTACGGACTTCTGTATCTGACAGAGGAATTGTTAAAAATCAACGGAAAAGAACTGGCAGGAAAGACCGTTGTTGTCTCCGGTGCCGGAAACGTAGCTACTTATGCTATCGAAAAAGCATACCAGTTAGGTGCAAAGCCAGTAACCTGCTCTGATTCCACAGGCTGGGTATACGATCCGGACGGCATTGACGTGGCAGCATTAAAAGATATCAAAGAAGTGAAACGCGCACGTCTGACAGAATATACAAAATACAGACCGAATGCAGAATACCACGAAGGCAAAGGCGTATGGAGCGTAAAATGTGATGTGGCTCTTCCATGTGCAACACAGAATGAACTGGATTTGGAAGATGCGAAGACACTGGTAGCAAATGGCTGTTTCGCAGTTGCAGAAGGCGCTAATATGCCAACTACTCTGGAAGCGACAAAATATCTTCAGGAAAACGGCATTATCTTTGCACCAGGTAAGGCTGCAAACGCAGGCGGTGTGGCAACCTCCGCACTGGAAATGTCTCAGAACAGCGAGCGTTTGAGCTGGAGCTTTGAAGAAGTAGATGCCAAATTGCAGGGCATTATGGTAAATATCTGCCATAACATGGCAGACGCTGCCAAGAAATATGGTTTTGAAGGCAATTACGTAGTAGGCGCAAATGCAGCAGGCTTTGAAAAAGTTGCAGAAGCTATGATTGCACAGGGCGTTTGCTAATCCATAGATTGATAGAACATAACTCCGCATAGAAACACCCCGGTTGGGAGAAACACCTCCTGGCCGGGGTGTTTCTATGTTTTTGGGAAGGGATTGCAAAACAAAAACAGAGGGAAATTCATGTGTAATCAGTTTTTCTATATCCCACTTGCCACTTTTCATGATATTCAGAACATCAAACACATCTTCTGGCATATAACCACCAGAACCGATGACGCTTTTTTGTGAATAGTTTTTTCGGAGGAAACTTATAGAAATTTCATTTTCTGTATGTTAAAATGGGAAAAATGATTTACAAGGAGTGAGTATATGAAACCAACAGAAAACATGACTCCGCTTACCATAGGCGTATTCTCTTCCTCTTCTCCCATATCGGCTACCACACCGGTTCGATACGAAAGAGGAAAGGCTTATTTACAGAAGAAAGGATTTCGGGTTTTAGACGGAAGTTTATACGGAAAAAGTGATTTCTACCGTTCCGGGACAATCCGGGAGAGGGCAGAGGAGTTTAATCAGCTTTTGTATCGGGAAGAAGTGGAGATAGTAATGGCGGCTATCGGAGGAAATAACACGAACTCCATTTTGCCTTATATAGATTATGCATACTTAAAGAAACACCCGAAGATTATCATCGGGTATTCAGATACAACAGCACTTCTTCTGGCTATTTATGAAAAGACAGGTCTGCCGGTATTCTATGGTCCCGCGTTGGCCTCTTCTTTCGGCGAATTTCCGCCCTTTGTGGACTGGACATATGAGCAATTTGAAACGATGCTTCAGGGATACGGAAACCTGCCGTATACCTTTCCTGTCCCCCAATACTGGACAGACGAATTTATAGACTGGAGCAGTCAGGACAGGGGAAAGGAACCGAGAAAAAATCAGTGGATTTGCGTGAAACCCGGCAGGGTAAAGGGCAGACTGATAGGTGGTAATCTGAATACCATGGAGGGCTTTTTCGGAACAGACTATATGCCGGAAATCCGAAAAGGGGATATTCTGTTTATCGAGGATTCCTTAAAAGATGCCTGCACCATAGAACGCTCGTTTTCCCTTTTAAAACTGGCAGGTGTATTTGACCGAGTCAGCGGCGTCATTTTGGGAAAACATGAAAAGTTTGATGATAACGGGACGGGCAGAAAACCTTATGAAATTCTGCTGGAAGTCATGGGAGAAAGTGAAATTCCTATACTGGCAGAGTTTGACTGCTGTCATACACATCCCATGCTTACCCTGCCTATTGGATGCGAGGTCTCCCTGGATGCAGAAGAAAAGACCGTGGTTCTTCTGGAAAATCCATTGGAGAAAATAGAGTGCAGCAGGTAAAAAGGATATTTGGAAAGACAAGAGGAAACAAAGAATGTTGAAAATCAGAAAAGAAACATTGACAAATCACTCATTTATGAATAAACTAAAGAAAGACAGAAAAAGGCTTGGAACGAAAAGAGTACGGAACTCTTCTTTTTCAGAGAGAGGCGGTCATCGGCTGTAAGCTGCCTTAAAAGAATTTTCGGAAAGTGCATTCGGGAGCTGATTCGGTGAATGTCTGCAGACTCTTCTAAAGGGGAGACAGGCACAGCCGGGTACGCAGGTCTGCGTTATGGACAAAGGAGTGGCAGACAGAAATTTTGTCTTCAAATAGAGTGGAACCGCGGAGTATTTCGCCTCTATACCGTAACAATACGGTATGGGGGCTTTTCTTTTTGGCAGCAGGAAGAAAACGGCTTTGCGGTGAATCATGGAAAGGAAGTGCAACATGGGATTTATTGGACGTATCAAGGAGGAATTTCAGGTAATTCAGGAAAGAGACCCTGCCATTAAGACGCCGCTGGAAGTTTTACTGTATCCCAGTTTTCGTGTTATGATACAATACAGAAAGGCACACAGACTGTATGAGAAGGGACATTATTTTCTGGCCAGATGGATTTCCCAGAGAGCGGCCAGAAAAACAGGTATTGAAATTCATCCGGGGGCTAAAATAGGAAAAGGACTGTTTATTGACCACGGTGCAGGGGTGATTATCGGCGAGACTACAGTAATTGGCGATAATGTGACCCTGTATCAGGGTGTGACCTTAGGAGGTACCGGGAAAGAAACCGGAAAGCGTCATCCGACTCTGCGGGACAATGTAATGGTCAGCGCAGGCGCCAAGATTCTGGGTTCGTTTACCATTGGAGAAAACTCCAAAATAGGGGCAGGAAGTGTGGTACTGGAGGAAGTGCCTCCCAACTGCACGGTAGTAGGAGTGCCGGGACGCGTGGTGCGAAAAGAAAATCAGAAGGTGCCAAGAGTGGATATGGATCAGGTACATTTGCCTGACCCAACCCTGGAGGATATTCATTATCTCCAGCGTGAAAACGAACGCCTCCGTTCAGAACTTCAGAAAATGAGCTATGAGATGAAAGATATGCAGGAAAGAGAAGCAAAATGCCGCAGGGCAAGAGAACTGGCAGAGCAAAAAAGAGAAAAGGAGTAACAAAAATTATGAAGATTTACAACACACTGACAAAGAGAAAAGAAGAATTTGTTCCCTTACAGGAGGGAAAAGTAAGCATGTATGTCTGCGGACCTACGGTTTACAACTTTATCCACATTGGAAATGCAAGACCTATGATTGTATTTGACACGGTGCGCCGTTATATGGAATACAAGGGCTATGATGTGAACTACGTTTCCAATTTTACAGACGTGGATGATAAAATCATTGCAAAAGCTGTCGAAGAAGGCGTAAGTGCGGAGGAGATTTCCACCCGTTATATTAAAGAGTGCAAAAAAGATATGGCGGATATGAATGTCAAACCAGCCACGACACATCCCCTGGCTACCCAGGAAATCCAGGGTATGATTGAAATGATTCAGACACTCATAGACAAGGGCTTTGCCTATGAAGTCAACGGAACCGTTTATTTCCGGGTGAAAAACTTTGAGGAATACGGCAAGCTGTCTCACAAGAATCTGGAAGATTTGCAGTCCGGCTTCCGTTCTCTGCAGGTGTCCGGAGAAGACCAGAAGGAAGACCCGCTGGATTTCGTACTCTGGAAACCGAAAAAAGAGGGAGAACCTTTCTGGGTATCTCCATGGAGTGAGGGACGTCCGGGATGGCATATTGAGTGCTCCGTCATGTCCAAGAAATATCTGGGCGAGGAAATTGATATCCATGCAGGGGGAGAAGATTTGGTATTCCCTCACCACGAAAATGAAATTGCACAGTCCGAATGCTGCAATGGAAAACAGTTTGCAAGATACTGGATGCACAATGCATTCCTGAACATTGACAATAAGAAAATGTCCAAATCTCTGGGCAACTTCTTTACCGTAAGGGAAATCGGGGAAAAATATGATTTGCAGGTACTGCGTTTCTTCATGCTGAACGCGCATTACAGAAGCCCGCTGAATTTCAGTGCAGAGCTTATGGAATCCTCTAAAAATGCTCTGGACAGAATTATTACCTGTGTAGAGCAGCTGAAACATCTTCTGGAAACAGCGCCTCAGGGAGAAAAAACTGAGAAAGAAAAAGAACTGGAAGCAGAAATTCAGGGCTATGTGAAAAAATACGAAGAGTCCATGGAAGATGATTTCAATACGGCGGATGCCATTGCAGCCATCTTTGAATTGGTAAAATTTTCCAATACCCAGACAAGTGGGGAAAGCACCGGGGAATTTGTAAAGGAACTGTTGGATACTATCGTGCATTTAAGCGATGTGCTGGGGCTTCTGGTAAACAAAGAGGCGGAAGTATTAGACGAAGATATTGAGAGATTAATCGAAGAACGCCAGACAGCCAGAAAAGAGAAGAACTTCAAGCGTGCAGATGAAATCCGCGATCAGTTGGCAGATATGGGCATTATTTTAAAGGATACAAGAGAGGGCGTACAATGGAAGCGGGCTTAAGTTATATAAAGGAACTGTTTCAGCTGGAGGATACGGACATCCGGACGTATTCTCCCCTGACCCTGGCGTATATCGGAGACGCCATTTACGAACTGGTTATCCGCACCATTTTAGTGGAAAAAGGGAATACACAGGTGAACAAGCTGAATCAGCGAGCCAATCGCCTGGTGAAAGCTTCGGCCCAGTCAGAAATGATTGAAAAGCTGAAGCCGCATCTTACAGAAGAGGAGATGGCAGTCTTTAAACGGGGACGCAATGCCAAATCCTATACCATGGCAAAGAATGCCACCATGTCGGATTATCGTCGTGCCACAGGATTTGAAGCCCTTATGGGATATCTGTATCTGACGGAACAGTGGGAGCGGATGTTGGAACTGATAAAGCTGGGAATGACAGAAGAAACAAAAGGAGAGACAGATGGAGAATAAATTCCAGGAAACTAAAATAGAGGGACGGAATGCAGTGCTGGAAGCTTTTCGTTCGGGAAAATCCGTGGACAAACTTTTTGTGCTGGAAAAATGTGAGGACGGTCCTGTCCGTACCATTTTAAGAGAAGCCAAAAAGCATGACACCATGGTGAAATTTGTGAAGAAGGAACGTCTGGAGCAGATGTCGGAAACCGGCATGCACCAGGGCGTGATTGCCATGACGGCTGCTTATAACTACGCGGAAGTGGAGGATATACTGGAAGTGGCAAGAGAAAAAGGAGAACCGCCTTTTTTGATTCTGCTGGATAATATCGAAGATCCCCACAATCTGGGCGCCATTATCCGTACCGCCAATCTGGCCGGGGCACATGGGGTGATTATCCCGAAAAACAGAGCGGTGGGACTGACTGCTACGGTAGCCAGAACCTCTGCAGGAGCGCTGAATTATACACCCGTGGCAAAGGTGACGAATATGGCAAGAACCATTGAACAGCTGAAAAAAGAAGGCATGTGGTTTGTATGCGCGGATATGGGCGGCACCACCATGTATGATCTGGATTTGAAAGGTCCTATGGGACTGGTTATCGGCAATGAGGGAGACGGAGTTTCCAAACTGGTAAGGGAAAAATGTGATTTTATTGCATCCATTCCCATGAAGGGAGATATTGATTCCCTGAATGCGTCTGTGGCAGCCGGAGTGCTGGCCTTTGAAATTGTGCGCCAGAGAATGGGGCGGTAAGGATAGAAGATACAGGTTCTGAACATGAAAAATTATGAAGCATTATCAGATGAACAGTTGATTGAGCTTTTGCGAAAAGGGGAAAGCGGACCGGAAGAGTATCTGGTGAAAAAATATAAAGGCATGGTGCTGAAAAAGGCCCATGCCATGTTCCTTATCGGCGGAGAGCAGGAGGATTTGATTCAGGAGGGCATGTTGGGGCTTTTTAAAGCGGTGCAGGGGTATCAGCCCGGAAAGAATGCGTCTTTCTCTACGTTTGCCAATCTGTGCGTGGAGCGTCAGATGGGCAAGGCCATTGAGATTTCCGGAAGACAGAAGCACAGGCCTTTAAATACCTATATTTCCTTGAGTCAGGAGGACGGACCTCTGATGAATACAGAGGATACCATACAGCTAAACCCGGAGGAGATTGTCATCGGCAGGGAAAATGCAGATAATCTGTCAAAGAGGATTCAGAAGGTATTAAGTCCTTTTGAAAACCAGGTGCTGGATTTGTATCTGCAGGGGATGGACTATCGGAAAATTGCAGAAAGAATAGGGAAACCGGCAAAATCTGTGGACAATGCCCTGCAGAGAATTCGCAGTAAAATCCATGGGATGAAAGAGCATCAGAGGTGAAAAAATGGAGAAAAAAAGAATCTTAACGGTGATTCCATTTACAGAGAATCAAAAGAAACGCCTGGAAGAGGCAGCAGCCGGGGCAGAACTTTGCTTTCGGGATTTGCAGTCCATAACTGCAGAAGAGGTAAAGAGAGCAGAAATTATACTGGGCAATGTGCCGGCAGAGATGGTAAAAGAGGCAGAGCGTCTGGAGTGGCTGCATTTGAATTCGGCAGGCTTTGACGATTATGTAAAAGAGGGGATATTAAGAGAGAAAACTCTTTTGACCAACAGCAGCGGTGCTTATGGAAAAGCGGTTTCTGAGCATATGTTTGCAATGCTTCTGGCTATGCAGAAAAAACTGCATTTATATCGTGACCTGCAAAGACAGCATATGTGGGGAGATGAGGGAGAAGTGACCTCCATTGCGGATTCTGTGATTCTGGTGTTGGGAACCGGAGATATTGGTCTGCATTTCGCAGAGCTTGCCCATGCCCTGGGGGCTTATGTGATAGGTGTGAAACGAACTTTGGCCCCCTGTCCGGATTGTATGGACGAACTGCATGTTATGAGCGAGCTGGACGAACTGCTGCAGAGGGCTGATTCGGTAGTTTCTTTCCTGCCCAGTACACAGGAGACAAGAGGCTTGTTTGGCAAAAAGCGGTTTGCGCTTATGAAAGAGGGAAGCTTTTTCTTAAACGGCGGAAGAGGAGATCTGATCTGTACAGAGGATTTGTGTGATGTACTGGAATCCGGTCACCTGGCGGGCGCAGCTCTTGATGTCACAAGTCCGGAGCCCCTTCCGAAAGAACACAGGATATGGGATATTCCAACTGCGTTTATAACACCTCATATTTCCGGCTCTTATCATTTGCCGGAAACCCTGAGAAATGTGGTATCTATTGCTGTAGAAAATGTAAGACGGTATATGGCAGGGGAAGAGTTGAAAAATTTAGTGAAAAAATAGAAGAAAAAGGTTGACAGGCGCATAACTTTTTGGTATAGTATATAACTGTGGTAAGCACACAGCAGAAAAATAAAAGTTATGCTGCCTTGGCTCAGTCGGTAGAGCGTCGCCTTGGTAAGGCGGAGGTCGGCGGTTCAAGTCCGCTAGGCAGCTCTGAAAACTCTTGAGAAATCAAGAGTTTTTTTGTTATACTGATTGCAAGAGAAACAGGAGAACCTATATGAGAGAAAGAGTAAAGCGGCTGGTTCTGTCGTTTTCCACTACCACACAGGCCATGGCGGCAGAGCAATGGTTTCAGCGGAAAAACCTGCCGGGAAGGCTGATTCCCCTGCCGGGCAGTATTTCCGCAGAGTGCGGTCTGGCCTGGTGCACGGAGATAGAACAGAAAAGAACTGTAGAACAGGCGGCAAAAGAAGGCGCGATTCAGATACAGGGAATACATGAAGTTATGTTATATGAAAGGAAATAGAACTATGGAAACAAAAATTGACGCAAGGGGCATGGCCTGCCCGAAACCGGTCATCCTGACAAAAAAGGCTATGGATAACGGCAGAAAAGGAGAGGAAATCTGCGTGCTTGTGGATAATACCATTGCTGTGGAAAATCTTCGCAAGCTGGCAGCGTCCCAGAAAGCAGATTATAAATTCCGAAAAAAGGGAGAAAAGGAATATGAAGTTATCCTTACCGTACAGCAGGAAACGGATGAAGCCAAGGTACAGGAAACCGTGGAACTGGAAAACTGCAGTATAAAAACAGGAAAGAAAACCGTTGTGGTGCTGTCCTCTGACAAAATGGGAGAAGGAGAGGAAAAACTGGGGAAAATTCTTATCAAAGGTTTTGTTTATGCCCTGACCCAGTTGGAACAACTACCCTCGGCTGTACTGTTTTATAACAGCGGCGCCTTTTTATCATGTGAGGATTCTCCGGTTCTGGAGGACTTGAAGCTTTTGGAGGAAGAAGGCGTGGAAATCTGCACCTGCGGTACCTGTCTTGATTTCTATGGGCTGAAAGAAAAACTGGCAGTGGGAAATGTAGTCAATATGTATCAGATTGTGCAGACCCAGGCCCAGGCAGATTTGATTCTCAAACCATAAGAAAGGACAGAATATGAAACCTATTATTGTAAGAGGCGGCGGAGATTTGGCAACCGGAACCATACACCGTCTGTGCCAGAGCGGGTATCCGGTGATTATTTTAGAGGACACGAAGCCTTCCGCTATCCGGCAGAAGGTGTCTTTTTGTCAGGCTGTATATGAGGGAACCATGGAAGTGGAGGGCATTGTGTGCACAAAGGTGGACAGTTTTCAGGAAGCCATGGAAAAAGTAAGGTGGAACCGTCCCATGCTGTTGACAGACCCCAGTGGGGAGTGCCTGAAACAGTATCACCCGGATATTTTAATAGACGGGATTCTGGCAAAGAAAAACCTGGGAACCAGAAGGGATATGGCGGACCTGACTATAGGACTTGGACCGGGCTTTACGGCAGGAGAAGATGTGGACTATGTGATTGAAACCAAGCGGGGACACTATCTGGGAAGAAAAATCGAAAAAGGCAGTGCCATACCAAATACCGGAGTGCCGGGCCTTATAGGCGGATATGGAAAGGAACGGGTGATGCATGCGCCCTGTGCGGGTGTTTTCCGAAGGGAGAAAGAAATCGGAGACTGGGTGGAAGCAGGACAGCGTATCGGATATATTCAGCGGGAAAAGGAAAATATTGGAGTGTACACACAGATTTCCGGCGTGGTACGGGGAATTTTACAGGATGGATTTGAGGTGACAGAACATTTTAAGCTGGCAGATGTAGACCCCAGGAAGGAATCCCAGGCGCACTGCGCCCTGATTTCGGACAAAGCCAGGTGTATTGCCGGAGGTGTGCTGGAACTGGTCTGTGCCTGGGAAAAAGGAATATTGGGAAAGAAGCAGCTTCATGAAACTTTGTGAAATGATAGAAAAAATGGGAGAAAGGTCTCATATGCGCGTGGCCTTTGTGGGCGCCGGGGGAAAAACCAGCTGCATGCTGGAGCTGGCACAACAGTGGAAGAAACAGGGAAAAAAAGTGCTGGTTACGACTTCTGCTCATATGGAGAATCCGAAAAATTTCCCGCTGAAAGACATAACAGAGGATGACGGAGAAGCAATTTGTGCGCTGCTGAAACGGGAAGGTGCAGCAGCGGCAGGTCTGCCGGTGAAAGAAGGAGGAAAAATTGGCCCGCTTTCCCGCACAGTCTATGAACAAACCGCAGCAGAGGCGGACTGTGTGCTTTTAGAGGCAGACGGCTCCAGAAGATTTCCCATGAAAGTACCGGGAAAACAAGAACCAATCCTTTATGAGGATACAACGCATATTTTCATTCTAACAGGAGCTTCGGCGCTGGGAAAACCTTTGAAAGAAGTATGCCATCGTATAGAAGAAGCAGAAAAAATTCTGGAAACAGAGGCGGGACAGGAAAGCGGAGAACGGATAGTGACAGAAGAGCTGCTGGGGATTCTGTTGGAACAGGGATACGTCCGCCGTCTGAAACGAGACTTTCCTCAGGGAAAGCTGGCAGTTATTCTGAATCAGGCAGATGTGCTGCAAAATTTCGAAGAAAGCAGAAAAAAACTACAGGAACAGCTTTCTGTGCCAGTATTTCTTCATGGTTGGACGAAAGCTGTACACGGGATTGTTCTGGCCGCGGGATTTTCCAGGAGATTCGGAGAAAACAAGCTGCTGTATGAGATAGAGGGAAAGCCTATGTATCGGTTTTTGACGGAACGGCTGCTCCATTTGCAGAAAAAGAAGAAACTGCAGACGCTGACCGTTGTAACGCAGTATGAAGAAATTCGGCAGTATGCAGAAAAACAGGGCATGACAGCAGTGGAAAACCGGGACAGCAGCAGGGGCATTTCCTCCTCTTTGCAGCTGGGACTTGCAGCCGCTATGGAAAAGAGCCGGGAGGAAAAGGAGAATTATTATCTGTTTTTTGTGGCAGACCAGCCTTTTTTAACAGAAAGAACCGTAGAAGAATTTGTGTCCGCATTTTTAAAAACCGGGAAAGGCATTGGCTGTGTGTGTAAGGAGGGAATTGCCGGAAATCCGGTGATTTTTCATCAGAAATATGTGGAAGAACTGCAGGAACTCACGGGAGATATAGGGGGAAAGCGCGTGCTGAAACACCATTTGGAAGATGTGTTTTATTACGAGGTTTCCAATGAAGGGGAATTGAGAGATTTAGACAGAAAAGAAGCTGTAGAAACAGGGCTGCCGCTTTAAGCGCATATCGAGAAAATTCTGGATTGCTGCTTAAAGGCGGCAGCCTTGTTTTGTCAAGAGCATTACTGCGGATAAACCAGGCGCTCTTCGGTGATATTGGTTAAAACTTCCTCTAAGTATTTTTTCGCCAGCCAGTTGGCCATAGGCAGATTCATATCCAGGTAATTGCCGCAGTCCTTTGCAGAGGCCCCTGGTACTTCGCCGCGAAAATCACGGATAAAGGTGAACATCTCCGTAACCAGAGGAAGAATATCTCTGGAGGAGTCATCTCCGGCAAGAAGCAGGTAAAATCCGGTGCGGCAGCCCATTGGCCCAAAGTATACGGTTTTTGTGCCGAAATCCGGGTGATTGCGCAGGAAGGTGGCACCCAGATGTTCGATGGTGTGGACTTCTGCGGTGTTCATAACCGGTTCGTCGTTGGGAGAAGTCATGCGCAAATCAAAGGTGGTGATAACTTCCGCGCCTACATGGTCTTTCCGGGATACATAGACACCGGGTTTTAATTTTATATGGTCAATGGTAAAGCTTGCAATTTTTTCCATGCTGTGTCCTCTTTTCTTTTGGTATTGTAGCTTTATTATACTGGTTTTTCTCCAGGGACGCAAGGGAAATAACCGGAGGGCAGGGTTGTGAAACCGGGGGAAGACGTGGTATACTTTTTCAGGTAGAGAATTTTGCGGAAACGGAGAAATCAACATGGAATTATTAGATAAAATCGAAGAATACTGGACGGGAAGAGCAGAGGGCTATTCTCAGGTGAATCAGGGCGAGCTGGCTACAGAACAGCGGGAAAAATGGAAGAAAAATCTGATGAGCCATCTGAAAGGGAAAAAACCGGAAGAGACAAAGGTACTGGATATTGGTACAGGTCCGGGATTTTTCGCGATTATTCTGGCAGAAGCGGGATATCAGGTGACAGCAGTGGATTATACAGAAGAAATGTTAAAAGAAGCGAAACAAAATGCAGGGAAACTTGCAGGAAAAATCCACTGGCAGCAAATGGATGCCCAAAATCTTACATTTGCATCAGAGACTTTTGATGTGGTGGTTTCCAGAAATCTGACCTGGAATCTGGAGAAGCCGGAAAAAGCCTATGGAGAGTGGATCAGAGTTCTGAAAAAAGGCGGCATCCTTTTAAATTATGACGCCAACTGGTACCATCATCTTTTCGACCAGGAGAAGCGCAGAGCCTATGAAGAAGACAGGGCCAGAGTGGAAGAACTGCAGCTGAGCGACCACTACACCTGTACGGATATTGACGCCATGGAGGAGATTGCAAGAGAGGTGCCGTTAAGCCGGATTGCAAGGCCCACATGGGATAAGCAGGTGCTCGGACAATTTTCTCCGAACCAGATGCTTGTGGAAGAGGAGGTCTGGAAGGAAGTCTGGAGTGAAGAAGAAAAAGCAAATTATCAGTCAACTCCGATGTTTCTGATAATTGTGGAAAAATAATAGAAAACAGAGACAGAACAAGGTTGCTGACAGAAAAGAAACGTGCTAAAATAGACAAATAAAGGGAAATTGTAGTAGTTGGAGGACAGAAGAGATGATCAATGATAAAAAAGTTTTATTCAGCGGTATGCAGGCCACCGGAAACCTGACACTGGGAAATTATCTGGGAGCGCTGAAAAACTGGGTGACTTTAAGCGATGAATATGAGTGCTTTTACAGTGTGGTGGATATGCATTCCATTACGGTGCGCCAGGACCCGGCAACCCTCAGAAAGAGAGCGAGAGCGCTGCTGACTTTATATCTTGCGGCAGGTCTGGACCCTAAGAAGAACTGTATTTATTACCAGTCTCATGTGTCAGGACATGCAGAGCTGGCATGGATTTTAAACTGCTTTACCTATATGGGGGAATTAAACCGCATGACCCAGTTTAAAGACAAATCTGCAAAGCATGCGGATAACATCAATGCGGGACTCTTTACGTATCCGGTGCTGATGGCAGCCGATATTCTTCTATATCAGGCAGATGTGGTGCCGGTAGGCATTGACCAGATGCAGCACCTGGAACTGACTCGTGATATTGCCATCCGCTTCAATAACATTTATGGTGATGTGTTTACCATTCCGGAAGCCTATATCGGCAAGGTAGGCGCTAAGATTATGAGTCTGCAGGACCCTGCGAAGAAAATGTCCAAATCTGACGAAAATCCAAACGGCAGTATCTATCTTATGGATGACCCGGATACTATTATGAGAAAGTGTAAACGGGCGGTGACAGATTCAGAAGCCTGCATTGCCTATAGAGACCAACAGCCGGGATTGAAAAACCTCATTGATATTTACTGTGCATGTCTGGGCAAAACTTCCGAGGAAGCAATCAGAGAATTTGAAGGAAAAGGCTATGGAGATTTGAAGATGGCTGTGGGAGAAGCGGTTGTCAGTGTGTTAAAGCCTTTGCAGGATGAAGTGGCAAGACTGGAAAAAGATAAGGGATATCTGGATTCCATTATTAAGGAAAATGCAGAAAAAGCCCAGTATTTTGCAAATAAAACGCTGAGAAAGGTACAGCGCAAGGTTGGTTTTCCGGACAGAATCCGGTAAGAGACAGGAGGTGTCTGTTATGACAGTTGAAGAAGTAATTACGGTTCTGGCTATGCAGGAGGAAATTTTGCAGTTCAATCATTTTACCAATGAGGATGCATGGGAACTTGGCAATCTGCTGGTTGCGGAGGCAAAGAAGCGGGAACGGGATACCACGGTGGAAATTCGTCTGAACAATGGATACACAGTGTTTAAGTACGCAGGCAACGGCACAACACCAAACAATGAAATCTGGGCGGACAAGATGTTTGCGTCGGTTTCCCGTATGGAAAAAAGCACCATGCTTCTGTACAGCGAACTGAAAAGGAGCGAAGAAACCATGGAAGACATCGGACTGGGAAAAGAAGAATATTCCTGCCTGGGCGGGGGATTTCCGGTGCGTGTGGAAGAAGTGGGCGTTATCGGAGCCATTATGGTGACCAACCAGAGCCATTTTGTCAATCATGACATTATTGTAAAGGCATTGAGCAGATACCTTCATATCGATGAAGTTCCCAGAATTCGGGCTTTATAGAAAAGATTTTAGAAAAAATTTAGAAAATATCCTAAAATGAAATTGACATTTTTAGGAAGGAATTATAAAATGATTACAAATTTACGGAGGAGGGCTTTGGTTATGAAAAAAAAGGCACCGGGAAAAGGTTTTTTAAAGGGTGTAGGGATTTTACTGATTATCGGTGGGGTGTTTGGATTTATCGGCGCAGCATCTAATGCGTTTGTGGCAAGTGCATTATCAAGCGGCTCACTGGATTCTGCCACAACTGCCATTTATGAACAGGCGGGACTTACAGCAGAAACTTTTCAGGCAGGAATTATCACATCTGTCATTCAGGGCGTTATCTACCTGGCGGCAGGAATTTTAGGTGTGGCAAACTGCAACAAGATTGAAAAAGCAAATATCTGCTTTATCTGCGGAATTGTCTTGATTGCATTTGTGTTAGTCAATGCAGGAATTTCCGCTGCTACAACAGGATTTACTGCATTATCGATAGTTTCTATTCTGGCTTCTTTGATTCTCCCATTGTTATACTTCTGGGGAGCATTAAAAAACCGTCAGGCTATGCAGGACGCGCAGAACGGAACAAGTTTATAAGGAAAAGATGTAGTGAGGGCAGGACAAAACGGGGAAATTTCCTGTTTTGCCCTGCTTTTGTATACAAAAACGCGATTGGAAACTGCTCTGCAGTTTTTGATTATATATTATGAGAGAAAGGAAGAACTTATGGAACATCTTATTAAAGTAACGGATTTGTGCAAGGTTTACAATCCGGGTGAGAATGAAGTAAGAGCATTAGACCATATTAATCTGGAGGTTGATACAGGCGAGTTTGTAGCCATTATCGGCCAGTCGGGTTCCGGAAAGTCTACATTCATGAATATGCTGGGCTGTCTGGATACGCCTACTTCGGGGACTTATTTTCTGAATGGTACAGATGTGTCCACCATGACGGACAATCAGCTTTCTGCAGTCAGAAATAAGGAAATCGGCTTCATTTTCCAGGGGTTTAATCTGATTTCAAATCTGACCGCAGAGGAAAATGTGGAACTGCCGCTGATTTACAGGGGAATTGATAAGAAGACCAGAAGGCAGCTTTCCAGGGAGGCTCTGGAAATGGTAGGACTTGCCCATCGTATGAACCACAAGCCGTCAGAGATGTCAGGCGGACAGCAGCAGCGTGTGGCTATTGCCAGAGCCATTGCGGCCAAGCCTCCGGTGATTCTGGCCGATGAGCCTACCGGAAATCTGGATTCGGCTTCCAGCAAGGAAATTCTGGGAATTTTAAAAGACTTGCACAAAGGGGGAAGAACGGTGATTCTCATTACCCATGATGATGGCATTGCCGCCAGGGCAAAGCGTGTGGTGCGTATTATGGATGGGAAGATAGAATCCGATATTATAAACCCTGCATTTGACAGTATGGAGGAAGAACATGAAAAAGGGAATAACGAAGAGTAAAAACATGATTATGCTGATTACCATAGGGGTAATTGTACTGGCTATCGGCTTGATTGCACTTGTCGGCAGTATGAACAGTAAAGGGAAGGATGCCGCACCGTCTGTAGAGGTCGTATCCGTGGGGACGGGAAACGTCACACAGGAAGTGGATGCTACAGGAAATGTGGAAAGCGAACAGAAGAAAACTTTCTACTCTCCGGTCAACGGAACCATTCAGACCATGACCGCAGAAGCAGGAGACAGTGTAGACGCTGGAAAAAGCATCATTGGTTTTAATCTGGAAGACCTGGAAGCAGAAAACCAGGAGGCACAGCTGACAGCAAAATCCGGCGAACTGGATATAAAGGATGCGCAGGAACAGGCAAGCACTGCTGCAAATAAAGTGGCAGAAGCCCAGGCGGCCATTCCGGGACTGGAAAGCCAGATTGAAGAGAAGCAAAATCAAATCAACAGCCTGCGCCAGCAGATTGCAGACGCACAGAATGAGGCTCAGGCACAGATAGACCAGGCTCAGGCAGAGGCAAAAGCAGAGGCCGAAGCAGTTTATAAAGCAGCGAAGGATAACTACAATCAAAAAAAAGCTATAGCATTGCAATGTGCTCAAAAGGAGGAACAAGCGAAAACAGAATACGAACGAGCTACAATTGATTATACGAAGCAAACCATAGATGAGAATCAGTTACAAGAAGTTGCAGATAAATATACTACGGCAGTAGCAGAGACAAAAAAGGCAGAGGAAGAAGCAAAACAGGCAGAAGAAGCAATTCCGGAAAATCCTGATGAAAGTGTAAATGCAATGGCAAGCGCAGCGGGCACAGTTACAGCAGATACCTCTGATTTGCAGGCACAGATGGAAACAGCTTCCTCTGATTTAGCACAGCTTCAGTCTGATTTGGCTTCTAAAAAAGCCATTGCAGAAAATGACACAGCAGGTCTGACAGATGCAGCAAGAGAAAAAATGACTATTACCAGCAACCTGTCAGAATTGAAATCAAAGAATCTTCAGGAACTCTTAGAAGAAGGCAGAAAAGGTATTCAGGCAGAGTTTAAAGGGGTTATTTCTGACGCAAAAGTAACACAGGGCGCAACCGTTACCCAGGGAATGGAACTTTTCACCCTGCAGAGCACACAGGATGTATGCGTGGAAGCCAACGTATCCAAATACGATTTTGACAAGGTAAAAGAAGGTCAGAAGGCAGAAATCACTCTTGGTGATAAAAAGTATAAAGGTACAGTAGACAAAGTCAGCAAGATTGCCATTCCAAATGAAAAGGGAACACCTCTGATTGGGGTCAGTGTACATATTGACAATCCGGACGATGATATTTTTATTGGTGTGGAAGCCAAGGTTACCATTCAGGCATCCGAGGCTAAAAATGTGCCGGTACTTCCTGTAGAGGTGGTAAACATCGGAAAAGAAGGCTCTTTCTGCTATGTAGTGAACAAGGGAAAAATTGAGAAAAAAGACATCGAGACAGGGGTAACTTCAGACTCCATGGTAGAAGTAAAAAGCGGACTGAAAAAAGGAGACCAGGTTATTAAGGATATGGGCAATTACAGCGAAGGCGACAGTGTGACCGCAAAGGAAGCCAAGACAGAGGACAGCAAAGCCTCTAAGTAGCAGGAAAGGAAGAGAATATGGGAAATATAGTAGAATATGTCAAAATGGCGATTCAGAATATTCTTGCCAATAAGGGACGTTCCTTTCTTACCATGCTTGGTATTATTATCGGAATTGCGTCGGTCATCGCTATCGTATCCATCGGTGAGGGTACCAAGAATCAGATGAACAGTGAGATTAACGATGCGGGCGGCGGTCAGATTGCCATTAACTGCAGTACCGATGCCATGAATCAGGATGTTTATATGACACCGGAGGACTTGGATGCTATCCGGGAAATCAAAGGTGTGGAAGGTGTTACAGGAACCGACAGTGTTACCGGAGATACAGTAACCGGGAAAGGGGAATTTCAGATAAACCTTTCTATGGAGACACAGGATGGACAGCTTTTGAATAACTATTCCATGAAGAGAGGTTCCTACTTCACGGAGGCAGATGTGACAGAGGGCAGAAATGTATGTGTCATTTCCGACAGCGATGCCAAAAGACTCTTTGGTTCGGATGATGTAGTGGGCATGGATATTGATGTACAGTGTCTGAATCTGACAAAATCCTTCCGGATTGTGGGCGTTACCACCCACAAAGAAAATGGAACCTTTGTCAGCTATACTTATGAAGGCATGCCGGTTTCCATCTCCATTCCGTATACAGCAGCCAGAGATTTTCTGGGAGATTCCACGGATGATTTTTATTACATTATGGTACAGGCCGATAAAAAAATGGACTCAAAAGTCATTTCCGATAAAATCATCAAGGTTCTGGAACAGAAACACCAGTCTGCAGGGGAGGATTACTTCCAGGTACAGAGTTTCCAGGATGTGATGAAGGTCATGAACCAGATGTTGGGCATGGTAACGGCATTTATTTCCTTTGTGGCAGGAATTTCTCTGCTGGTAGGCGGTATTGGTGTTATGAACATTATGTTGGTATCTGTGACAGAGCGAACCAGAGAAATCGGTATCCGAAAATCTCTGGGGGCGAAGACCTCTTCCATTATGATGCAGTTTCTGGCAGAATCCGCCATTCTGACTGTTATTGGAGGAATTATTGGTATTATTCTGGGAATTGCAGGAGGATTTGGAATCTGTTCGGTTATCAGTTCCAGCCAGGGAATGACTTTGACGCCGGGAATCAGTGTCAGCACAATTTTGATTGCAACGGCCTTTTCCTGTGCAGTGGGAATTTTCTTCGGAATTTATCCGGCAAAGAAAGCAGCTTCTTTAAGTCCTATTGAGGCACTTAGAAGAAATTAAAAGAAAACAGAAAATTGAGAAACAAAAAAAGCCCGGTTCAGGACAGACCGCTGCATTTGGCAGCTGAAGTTCTGACCGGGCTTTTCAAATGTAAATTCCGGTGTCTTTTGCATACATCAGGCAAACAAATCAGCCATATCTTCCGGCAGAGGAGCCCGAAAGGTGAGGGGACTGCCAGTCATGGGATGTGTGAAAGAAAGCGCATAAGAATGGAGGGAGACCCGTTTTATCCGTGAAAAATCAGGATAATAGAGGTAATCGCCTAACAGGGGATGTCCCAGATAGCCCATATGCACCCGTATCTGGTGTGTTCTGCCGGTTTCCAGGGAAAGCTGCACAAGAGAATAGTCGTTTCGGGAATCCAGGACACGGTAATGGGTGACAGCCCGTTCGCCTTTTTCAAAATCCACGCACCGCTCTATGGCAGAGCCTTCTTTTCTGGCAATAGGGGCGTCTATAGTACCGCTTTCGGGAATGGGGACTCCTTTTACAATGGCTTGATAGGTTCTGTGAATCTCTCTTTTTTTCATTTGAGCAGAGAGAATAGAAGCGCTGAGGGCGTTTTTTGCCAGAATCAGCAGTCCCGTGGTATCCCGGTCCAGGCGGTTGATGCAGCGGAAGACAAAAGGTTTTCCCTGCTGTGCGTAATACCAGGCCGCGCCGTTTGCCAGGGTGTTGTCATAGTTATTGACAGAAGGGTGTACCGGCATGTCTGCGGGCTTGTTCAGAAGCAGAATATCTTCATCCTCATAAACAATAGACAGAGGCATGGCAACCGGAACAATGTTCTGAGAAGGGGTGTCTTCCGTTAAGGTGATTTTCAGAAGGTCTCCCGCCTGTAAGGGGGTTCGCACATAAGCCCATTCATTGTTTACCAGAATCCCCTTTTCTGTTTTTTTCAAGTGTACCAGAATCTGGTGAGAGCAGCCTTTTCTTTTTAAATACTCCCCTGCGGTGCAGGGGAGGTCAGAATCAGCCACACAATATTCAAAAATACGGTTCATAAAAATTTCCTTTTGTAGCTTAGTTTGATTTTACTTTATTCCAGAGTTCGTTGTAATAGCTGTCCACATCATCTCCCAGGAATTGGAAGGTTTCACAGTTTGTCAAATCTTCCGCGTTGGGAAAGAGAATTTTGCTGTTTCGCGTTTCCTCATCTTTAATCAGCGCTCTGGCGGCTTTGTTGGGTGTTGCGTAGGTCAGATATTCAAAGTTCATCAGGGCAATGTCCGGACGGCACATAAAGTTGATGAATTTTTCTGCGTTTTCCTTGTTTTTGGCATTTTTTGGAATGACCCAGGAGTCAATCCAGACATTAGAGCCTTCCTTTGGGATGACATATTCCAGATTGGGATTTTCCCTTTTGGTGTATCCGGCTTCTCCAGAATAGATAACGCCTAAAGCAGCCTCGTTTCCAATCATTTTATCGCGTACCTGGTCTACAACATAGGCCTGTACCAGGGGTTTCTGGGCAATCAGGTCATCCTTAGCCTGTATCAGCTGGTCTACCTTACTGGAATTTAAGGAATACCCACGGCGTTTTAAAGCTACAGCAAAGGCATCCCGGACAGAATCCTGCATGAGAATACTGTCCGCATATTTAGAATCCCAGAGAATATCCCAACTGTCCACAGGTTCGTGCACCATGGTTTTGTTGTACAGGATTCCCACCGTACCCACACAGTAGGGAACCGAGTAAGCATTGTCCGGGTCGAAACTTCTGGACTGTTCCATGTAGATAGAATCCATATTTTTTATATTGGGAATGTTGTCCAGGTCCAGTTTGGCCAGCAAATCGTTTTCTATCATACGCTGAATCATATAATCGGAAGGGCATACCACATCATAGGCAATAGCCCCGGAAAGAATTTTCGGATACATGATTTCATTGGTTTCGTATTCCTCGTAAGTGACGGAAATGCCAGTTTCCTCCTCGAACAGTTCAATGGTTTTGGGGTCGACATAATCCCCCCAGTTGTACACAATCAGCTTTTCGCTGCCGGCATCTTTGGCGCCTGCGAAGTAATAAAAGGCGCCGCCGCCTGCCAGCACAGCCACAAGCAGCAGGGGAATCGCCAGACGCAGTCCGCGCTGCAGGGACTTTCTTTTGGAAACCGTTTTTCTGTCTTTTGGTTCTTTCGGACTTGTATTGACCAGTATCATCAGCACCAGTACACTGACAAAAAGCAGCGTGGACAAGGCATACATTTCCGGACGGATTCCCTTTCGTACTTCTGCGTAAATTTTGGTGGAGAGGGTGTCCACACCGGGGCCTTTGGTAAAGTGGGTGATAATGAAATCATCCAGAGACATGGTGAAGGCCATTAAAAATCCGGAGACAATACCGGGCAGAATATCGGGAAACACCACCTTAAAGAAGGCGGATACCGGACCTGCACCTAAATCCTGGGCTGCCTCATAAGTACTTTTGCTGGTCTGTTTCAATTTTGGCATGACACTGAGAATCACATAAGGAATGCAAAAAGTAATGTGGGCCAGCAAAATAGTGGAAAATCCCAGGGTGACTCTGAAGGCAATAAACAGAAGCATCAGGGAAATTCCGGTTACGATTTCTGAGTTCAGAATGGGAATGTTGGTAATTCCCATCATGATGGTTTTGCTTCTGCCCTTCATGGCATTGATACCGATGGAGGCTGCCGTACCTACAACCGTGGCAAGAACAGCAGAGAGCAGGGCAATGATTAACGTATTGTAAAGGGCTGTCATAATGGCTTTATCCTGAAAAAGAGAAGCGTACCACTTTAAGGTAAAACCGCCCCATTTTGCCCTGGATTTTGAAGCGTTAAAAGACAGGACAATGAGGGTGACAATGGGGGCGTACATGAGAAAAAGAATCAGCCCAAGATATATATTTCGTACTGTTTTTTTCATCAGAACATACCTCCTTCCCCGTTTTTATCGTATTTTCCGGTGAGAAGCATACTGATGAAAATAAATACCATCAGTACCAGCGAAAGTCCGCTTCCCACGTTCCAGTTGCTTCCCTGCTGAAACTGGCGGTCAATGACATTTCCGATGAGGAGAATTTTGCTTCCGCCTAAGAGGTCAGAGATAACAAAGGTCGTCAGAGACGGTACAAAAACCATGGTAATGCCGCTGATAATACCCGGCATGCTTAAAGGAAAAATGATTTTCCGAAAGGTATAGGCCGCAGTGGCGCCCAAATCTCTGGCTGCAAAAATAACGTCTTTGTCTATCTTGGAAAGCACGTTATAGAGGGGCAGTACCATAAAGGGCAGGAAGTTGTAGACCATGCCCAGTACAATAGCCCCCGGTGTGTTAATCAGCTGCTGGGAAGGAAGATGAAAAAAGCCCAACGCCTGGTTGATAACGCCGTTTTTTTCCAAAAGAGTCTGCCATGCAAGAGTCCGCAGAAGAAAATTCATCCACATAGGAAGAATAAAAAGGAGCACAATAAAGCCTGTCCGGTTGACTTTCATATTCGACAGCATCATAGCCAGCGGATATGCCAGAATCAGACAGATAAGGGTGCTGATAAGGGACAGCAAAAGAGAAAGGCAGAGTGCTTTGAAATTCTCCACAGTGCCGATAGCCAGCACATTTTCAAAGGTAAAATGCCCTTCGCTGTTGGTGAAGCCATAGTAAAAAATCATGGCAAGAGGAATCAGGATAAAGGCCACGGACCAGATCAGATACGGGCCGGAAAGCAGTTTTCGTTTATTCATTGATTCCAATAGCCTCCTCATCTTCGGATTCAGGCTTGTGCATAATCTGTATGTCAAAAGGATTCACATGAATGCCTACCTGCTGCCCTACAGGGAACATATCCGTGCTGTGCACCAGCCATTCAAAACCGTTTGCCTGTACTTCCATTTCGTAGTGGACGCCTTTGAAAATCAGGTGGGACACAACCCCCTGGATTGTGCCTTCTTCCGGAGCCAGCAAGTCCACATCCTCCGGGCGGATAACCACGTCTACTGGTTTGTTCTTACCGAATCCCACGTCCACACAGGGGAATTTGGCACCCAGGATTTCCACCAGTTTATCTTCCAGCATCATACCGGGAAGGATATTGCTTTCGCCGATAAAGTCTGCCACAAAGGCGTTCTGAGGTTCGTTATAGATGTCCTCCGGGCTTCCCATCTGCTGTATATATCCCTGGTTCATAACCACAATGGTATCTGACATGGTAAGGGCTTCCTCCTGGTCGTGAGTGACATAGATAAAGGTAATGCCCAGTTCGTTTTTCAGACGGATAAGTTCATACTGCATGTCCTGGCGCAGTTTTAAGTCCAAAGCGCCTAAAGGTTCGTCCAGAAGAAGCAGCCGAGGTTCGTTTACAATGGCTCTGGCAATGGCCACACGCTGCTGCTGTCCGCCGCTTAAAGAATCCGGGAGCCGGTTTTCATAGCCGTCCAGATTGACCAGCTTTAAAGCATATTTTACCTTGTCATGAATATAGGCTTTGCTTTTTCCTGAAATTTTCAGACCGAAAGCAATATTTTCTTCAATGCTCATATGAGAGAAAAGCGCGTATTTCTGAAATACGGTGTTCAGATTCCGCTTGTTGGGCGGAAGATTTGTAATATCCTTTCCATCAAAAATGACTTTCCCGCTGTCAGGGGACTCAAATCCGCCCAGAATACGGAGCGTTGTAGTTTTTCCGCAGCCGCTGGGGCCAAGAAGGGTGAGAAATTCATTTTCCCGTATAGAAAGATTCAGTTCGTCCAGGATTACCTGGTCTCCAAAGCTTTTGGAGATGTCAATTAAATTTACTAAAGTATGGTTCATCCCAGTTCTCCTTTGTAGATATTCTTTATCCATTATACTAAAGGAAAAAATCATGTCAATATTAGAATGACCCAATCCCTGTAAAATACAGATGAAATAGAAATGAATTGCAGGAAAAGCCATCAATATGCATTGTATTAGAAAAAACTTTGTGGTAGAATGTCCGTAGTGTATTGTACACTGGCGGTCTTTTTGTGCAAAGACCGCGAATTTGTCGTGTGGTGAAACAATAGAAAACAGGAGGATATTGCATAAATGAAGGAAAAATATGTAGCCTATGTGGGAACCTATACCCACGGAAGCAGTATCGGAATCCATTTGTATGATGTCAATGTGGAAGAGGGAACTCTTTGCGAGAGAAAAGTGATTCCCGTCAACAATTCTTCCCATCTGGCAAAGTCTCTTAACGGAAAGTATCTGTACTCCATTGCAGATGAAGGCGTGGCGGTTTTTGCCATTGAACCGGACGGAGACCTTACCTTTATTAATAAAGTAGATATTGACGGTATGAGAGGCTGTCATCTGTCCACGGATGAAGAAGGCAAGTACCTTTTTGTGGCCGGTTACCATGACGGAAAAGTGACTGTAGTGCATACGCACAGAGACGGACGTCTGGGCAGTGTGCTGGACGGTGTGTTTCACAAAGGTCTGGGCAGCGTGGGAGAGAGAAATTTCCGTCCCCATGTAAGCTGTGTGCGCCCGACACCGGATAATAAATATCTCTGTGCAGTGGACAACGGCATTGATCAGATGAAAATTTACAGAGTCAACAGACGTACCGGTCGTTTAGAGCTGGTGGACATTTTAAGATGCCAGAGAGAATCCGGTCCTAAGCTGATTAAGTTCAGCCCGGATGGAAGATTTGCTTATCTGAACTATGAATTGAACAATACCATTCAGGTATACCGCTACGATGGAAGCGGCAAAAATCCTGTCTTTGAACTGCTGCAGACGGAGAGCACTCTGGCTTCCCACGATGATGAAGCCCATGACGCTACTTCCGGTATGTGTCTGTCCGCAGACGGAAAATATATTTTCTGTTCCAATGCGGGAGAGGATACCGTGGCTATGTTTAAGAGAGAGGAAGAAACCGGTCTTCTGGAAAAGCAGTGTATTCTGCCAATCAGCGGCAATTATCCGAAGGATTTGGATGTGTTCCCGGATGGAAAACATCTGGCAGTGGTAAACCATGAATCCAATTCCATTACAACCTTTGCCATTGATTATGAAAAGAAACTGCTGATTATGAAAGGGAAACCTATGAAGGTGGAAACCCCTAACAGCATTATCTTTTCCAAGTGCGAAGCATAAGAACGGGGAAATTGAGTATTTTTTGAAAAAAGGAAGTGCAAAATTATGGAAAGCGGGCCTTGTCCTGGGAGAAAGAAAAATGAAAAAATAAAAAAAGAGAAATCCTGCTGACAGGCGCCGTCCCGGCTTCCTGCCAGTGCAGGAGGGTGAAGGGAGAAACCATGATTAGAATATTCAAAACAGTGGATGGAAAAATTCATCAGATGGACGAAGCCAGCGAAGGCTGCTGGCTTGCGCTGACGGATCCCACGGCAACGGAAATTTTCGAGGTTGCCAAAAGGTATCACATTGAGGTGGATGATTTGAGAGCACCTCTGGATGAAGAGGAACGTTCCCGTATCGAGGTGGAAGACGAGTACACCCTGATTATTGTGGACACTCCGATTCTGGAGGAAAGGGGAGAAAAGGACTGGTATGGAACCATTCCCCTGTCTATTATTGTGACAGATGAGATTATCATTACCGTCTGCCTGGAAGATACTTCGGTGCTGGGCCGGTTTATGGACGGTCGTGTGCGGAACTTCTATACTTATATGAAGACTCGCTTTATTCTTCAGATTCTGTACAAAAATGCCAGTATGTTTCTGCATTACCTGCGTATCATAGACAAAAAGAGTGAGGAAGTAGAGGAAAAGCTGCAGGAGTCTACCAAGAACAAAGAGCTGATAGAACTTCTGGAACTGGAAAAATCCCTGGTATACTTTACCACGTCTCTTCGTTCCAATGAAATGGTATTGGAAAAGCTTTTAAAAGTAGAGCGTATCAAGCAGTATCCCGATGATACGGATTTGCTGGAAGATGTCATTATCGAGAACAAACAGGCCATCGAGATGGCAAACGTGTACAGTGGAATTTTGAGCGGTATGACCGAGGCCTTTGCTTCTATTGTATCAAACAATCTGAATATTGTTATGAAATTTCTGGCAACTGTGACCATTGTCATGTCCATTCCTACCATGATATTCAGTGCTTACGGTATGAATGTAAATCTGAAGGGAATGCCTTTTGCCTCCCACCCGGAGGGCTTTGCCATTGTCATTGTCCTTTCTCTTCTTTTGAGTCTGGTAGTGGCGTTTATCTTCTCCAAGAAGAACTTATTTTAAGTCATGAAAGAATTGAGGAAATCGTATGAATTTTTTGAACAAAATGGAGCGTAAATTTGGACGCTATGCCATTCACAATCTGACGAAATATATGATAGGCTGTTATGCCATTGGATATATTTTGCTGTATGCGGGAAACCTTTTTGGGTTTTCCATTACCGGATATCTGACTTTAAGCCCTTATCATATCCTGCACGGGCAGATATGGAGAATTGTATCCTGGCTGTTGATTCCGCCCCCAACCAGCAACCTTGTTTTTGTGTTGATTATGCTGCTGTTTTATTATTCTCTGGGGGAAACGCTGGAGAGAACATGGGGCGCTTTCCGCTACAATGTTTATATTCTGGGCGGTGTGCTCTTTACGGTTATCGGTGCGTTTCTGCTGTATTTTATGATGGGAGCAAATCCGTTTTTGTCTATGGCGTACAGTATGGCGTTTTCCACGTATTACATCAACTTGTCCATTTTCCTGGCTTTTGCGGCCAATTACCCGGACATGCAGGTACTGTTTATGATGATTATTCCCATGAAGATGAAATGGCTGGCTGTGCTGGATATTGCGTATCTGCTGTATGATATGGTAAAAGGTGGCTGGGGAATCCGGACGGTAATTCTTGCATCCCTTTTGAATTTTATTATTTATTTTCTGTCAACCAGAAATTATCAGAGGATTTCACCAAAAGAAATCCACAGAAAACAACAGTTTCAAAGAGCTGTTCATCCGAAAATGGCGCCGGGTGTGACAAAACACAAATGTGCAGTCTGCGGAAGAACAGAAAAGGACGGAGACGATTTGGAATTTCGTTTCTGTTCCAAATGCAACGGCAACTATGAGTATTGTCAGGACCACCTGTTTACTCACAAACATATACAATAATCAGGAGGAAAATAATTATATGCGTAAAACCAAAATCGTCTGTACTATGGGACCGAACACAGATATTGAGAGCAACATGAGAGCTTTAGTAGCCAATGGAATGGATGTGGCTCGTTTTAATTTTTCACACGGAGATTATGAAGAACAGAAAAGCCGTATGAATCTGCTGAAAAAGGTGAGAGAAGAGCTGGAGAAGCCAGTGGCTATCCTTCTGGATACCAAAGGCCCGGAAATCCGTACAGGCGTACTGGAAGGCGGAAAGAAAGTGACCCTGAAAGAAAATGAGGAGTTTGTTCTTTACACAGAGGAAATGACCGGGAATGAAAAGGGCTGCTTTATTACTTACGCAGGTCTGGCTGAGGATGTAGTGCCAGGCAACAGAATTCTTATTGATGATGGTCTGATTGAACTGGAAGTAAAAGAAGTGGCAGAGGGACGCATTGTCTGCCGCGTGGTAAACGGCGGTGAACTGGGCGAGAAAAAGGGCGTGAATGTGCCCAATGTCAACGTAAAGCTTCCGGCTATTACAGAAAAAGACAAAGCAGACATTCTTTTCGGTATTGAACAGGGGATTGATTTTATTGCAGCGTCCTTTATTCGAAATGCAGAGGGTGTGCTGGAAATTCGTAAGATTCTGGAAGAAAACAACGCAGAAGACATTGCGATTATTGCAAAAATTGAAAATGCGGAAGGTCTGGAAAACCTGGATGCCATCATTGAAGTGTCTGACGGAATTATGGTAGCCCGCGGTGACTTGGGCGTGGAGATTCCGGCACAGGAGGTTCCTCATATTCAGAAAATGATTATTCGTAAATGTAATGCGAATTATATTCCGGTTATTACAGCCACACAGATGTTGGATTCCATGATTCGCAATCCGCGTCCAACCAGAGCAGAGGTAACAGACGTGGCTAATGCCATCTATGACGGAACAGATGCTATTATGCTTTCCGGTGAGACAGCAGCGGGAAAATATCCGGTGGAAGCGCTGAAGATGATGAACGAAATCGCAGAGAACACAGAAAATTATGTGAAGTACGAAAAATATATTAAGCACAGAACAATGTACCAGAAAACAAAGGTTTCCTGTGCTATTGGTATTGCGTCCGTACGTACTGCCAGAAACATTGAGGCAGACTGCATTGTGACCCCAACCATGTCCGGAAAAACTGCCCGCATGGTTTCCAGCTTCCGTCCTACTATGCCGATTTATGCCATTACTCCAAATGAGAGAGTAGAGCGTAAAATGCGTCTGTACTGGGGCGTAAGACCGCTGAAAGGCTACAGAAGAGATACAACGGAAAATATTATTATCAATGCCATGGAAACATTGAAAGAGAACAAACTGGTGGCAAAAGGCCAGCTTGTGGTAGTTACAGCCGGAGACCCGGCGACCAACAGCAGCAAGGCAGAATCCAATGTAACCAATATGCTGCATGTAATGGAAGTAAAATAATGCTGTAAAAGAAAAATTTAAAATGCCCGAATGGCCTGAGAGGACAGGCTGTTCGGGCATTTTTTGCAGATATTTGCTATAGTCGTAGCCGTTCACTTAGGGGAATCCAGTTTTGCCAGATAACTGTCCGGTTCAGCGCAGGTCATGGCGCTGCTCATAATGCAAACCCCTTTAGCCCCGGTTTTCATCACTTCTTTTTTGTTTTCGGGAGTGATACCTCCAAGGGCATAGACGGGAATGGACACACTTTTGCAGACTTCTTCCAGAAAAGCAACTCCTCTTCCGGGAAGTCCCTTTTTGCATTCAGTGGCAAAAATATGTCCTGCAGTAATATAGGTACATCCCAGACGTTCTGCTAACAGAGCGTCCGTTACAGAATGGCAGGAGGCTCCCAGAATTGAAAAGGCTTTCCGCTCTTTTTCTGTCATCTGTTTTAGAAGGGACAGAGGAAGGTGCAGGGATTTTGCTTTCAAAGAAAGGGCCGCGTCTGTAAAGGTATGTAAAATACAGGAAGTGTCATAAGCAGCACAGATATCTATTGCCTGCCGGGCAAGAATTTCATACTGTGACTTTGATAAATCTTTTTCCCGAAGGATAATGCCCTGGGGTTTGGCCTTTGCCAGTTTTTCTATGCGGGAAAGAAAGTCTTCCCCACATAGCTTCCGGTTGGTGATACATAAAATATCAGACATAGAGGTAATCGTTTAAGACAGGCTGGAGACCTTCAGCCGCAATGTCTGCATAAACCCGGTCCAGACTGCGGCCATCGTTGATTTCAAACTGTTCGTCTCCCTGTTCCCCGTCCGTTTCCTTTCCGCTGTATTTACTTTCGTGGTCGCCGATTCCTGTAGAAACCCCTGCGGATACCTTGGTTGCTGCGATTTTTACAATGCCGTCCCGAAACTGGGCACTTTCTCTGGAAGATACTGTAATGCCCACAAAAGGAAGAAAAATCCGGTAAGCACAGAGAATCTGGCAAAGCTGGGTTTCATGCACGTCCAGAGGGTTGATTTTGTCGTTGTTGATAATGGGTCGCAGTCTGGGGCAGGAGAGGGACATTTCCGCATGGGGATATTTCCGCTGCAGATAGTAAACGTGCAGGGCGCTGGCCAGGGCGTCTTTCCGGAAGTCAGAAAGTCCTAAAAGTGCGGAAAAAGCAACGCCCCGCATACCACCTTTTAAGGCCCGTTCCTGTGCATCGAAGCGGTAAGGCCACACGCGTTTATGCCCCATGAGATGCAGGGTTTCGTATTTGTCGCTGTCATAGGTTTCCTGGAACACTGTGACATAGTCCGCGCCGCATTGGTGAAGATAGCGGTATTCGTCGGTGTTTACCGGATAAATTTCCAGCCCAACCATGCGGAAATACTTTCGCGCCAGTTTACAGGCTTCCCCGATATAAGAAATATCGCTTTTGGAGCGGCTTTCACCTGTGAGAATGAGGATTTCCTCCATGCCGCTGTCTGTGATGATTTTCATTTCTTTTTCAATCTGCTCCATAGTCAGCTTCATGCGGTGGATATGGTTATAGCAGTTAAAACCACAGTATACGCAGTAATTCTCGCAGTAATTGGCAATGTAAAGAGGGGTAAACAGATACACGGTATTGCCGAAATGGCGGCTGGTTTCCTGTCTCGCTCTCTGGGCCATTTCTTCCAGGAAAGGCTCGGCGGCGGGAGAGAGCAGAGCCTTGAAATCTTCCAGGGAACAGACCGGATGGGACAGGGCTGCCCGGACATCCTTGGCTGTGTAGTGGGTGTAATCATAGGAAGCTACCTGGCTCATGACTTTTTCGCATACATCAGACTGGATTTGCTCCATGCCGGGGAGATATTCCATGTGGCTTTTCCGAAAAGAAGGGTCTGTTTCCAGACGGTGTTTCTTTGCCAGCGCCTGTTCAGAGAGATACTGAGAGTCCACTAAAAATTCGTTTTCCATGACTGCTGCCTCCTAATCGTGAAGAAAACCGGTGAGCGGGTCAGAGGCAGAAGCGCCTCTTGTAAGAATTCTGCCAAGTCCTGAAAGGTAGGCTTTTCGTCCGGCTTCAATGGCCTGGCGGAAAGCAGAAGCCATGAGAGGAAGGTCTCCGGCTGTGGCGAGAGCCGTGTTTGCCATAATGGCAGCAGCGCCCATTTCCATGGCTTCACAGGCCTGGGAAGGCCGTCCGATACCGGCGTCTACGATGACAGGCAAATCTATTTCCTGAATGAGAATTTCGATAAAATCCCTGGTGGCCAGTCCTTTGTTGGAACCAATGGGAGAAGCCAGAGGCATAATGGAGACAGCGCCGGCATTAGCCAGGTCTCTGGCGGTATTCAAGTCCGGGTACATGTAAGGCATGACAAGAAAGCCTTCTTTTGCCAGAATTTCCGTGGCTTTTATGGTTTCCTGGTTATCCGGCAGCAGATATTTGGAATCCCGCATAATTTCGATTTTTACAAAGTCTCCGCAGCCCAGTTCTCTTGCCAGACGGGCAATGCGCACTGCTTCTTCGGCATTTCTGGCGCCGCTGGTATTGGGAAGCAGGGTAACGTTTTCAGGAATATAATCCAGAATGTTTTCTTCTTCTTTGGTATTGGCCCGGCGGACAGCCAGAGTGATCAGTTCTGCACCCGCATCCTTTACGGCTGCTTCAATGAGCTTGAGGGAGTATTTCCCGGAGCCGAGAATAAAACGGGAATGAAATTCGCGTCCTCCGAGGATAAGCGTATCGTTGTTCATAAATGTACCTTCTTTCTGTATGTTTGGTGTTGTACCTTAGGGTTCGGTCTGTTCTGCCAGAATCCGCAGTACCATGTGCGCCTCATGGGCGGCGCAGCACATGACCCGGGAGGAGACAAGCCCCAGCCCGCTGCCTGTGTCGCTGCTTTCGTCTCCGCAGAGATAGAAACGGGAAGTAATCCGGCGGGTCCGGACGGAGTTGGCGCTGGAAATTCCGGCCATTCCGGAAGCTGCCACCAGAAATTTTTCCGGCATGGTTTCCAGTACGCGGTTGACCAGCATGGCCTTATTTTCCGCCCGGTCAAAGGCTTCACAGATTATCTGGGCGTTTTGCAGCAATTGTGGGGTATTTTCTTCGGTCATGGTCTCTGTATGCAGTTCTAAAGAAAGATAAGGCGCAATTTCCCGGAGATTTTCCGCAAGGGCTTCTGTTTTGTACATGCCTATCTGATGGGCCTTGTACTGCTGGCGGTGGAGATTGGTGATATCCACCCGGTCAAAATCGATGAGAATCAGTCTGCCGATTCCGGCTCTTGCAAGACAGAGGGAAATGTTAGAGCCCAGTCCCCCCAGTCCGCATACGGCCACAGAAGCAGAAGCAAATTTTTGCTGCAAGGTTTGGCCGTGGCGTTCTTCCAGGGCCTTTATCCATTCTTCTTTTGTGGGTATCATCAGCCGCCTCCTACAAAGCTGACAATTTCCAGCACATCGCCGTCTGTCAGCGTGATTTCATTGTATTTTGCTTTGGGAACAATGTGGCCATTGCGTTCCACTGCAATGCGCAGGGGATTGTAATTGGACATTTCCAGATATTCGGACAGCGTTTTGTCGTCCATAGGCAGGGAAGTTCCGTTGATTATTACCATTTTTCACCTCCATCTGGGAGCCTGGCTTGTGGAGAATTGTATATCCGTTTTTAGGAAAACAAAAAGCGGAAAGCTACCAAGTTCGGTAACTTCCCGCTGCATATTTTCACATATGTGGTTCTCAGGCGTCCCTACGTTGGCATTATCCAAATCAGGTTATCGGTCGAAGGTCATACCTTCCTCTCAGCCTGTCATACAAGCTCCCGTCTGTTTTTATTTCGTTCATTATACAACAGGACTGGTAAAATTGCAAAGGTTTTCTGTGGATTTTTGACTGGAATACGTCAATACGTTAAAAAATAAAAAAAGACAGGGGAATGACTTGAAAAGCAAGACACATTTTCGTATAATGAGGTTCGTCAGATAAAAACAGAAAAGCAGAAATCCATTAAGGGAGAATATATATGGAAAAAAAGACATTTGTGACAAAGGAAAAGCTGGAAGAAATTGTAAAGGAATACCCGACCCCTTTTCATTTATATGATGAAAGAGGTATCCGGGAAAATGCGCAGGCCATGAAGGAGGCTTTTGCATGGAACAAAGGGTTTAAAGAATATTTTGCGGTAAAGGCAACACCAAATCCCTTCCTGATTGAGATTTTAAGAGAGTACGGCTTTGGCTGTGATTGTTCTTCTTATACAGAGCTGATGCTCTCCAAAGCCATGGGTTGTGTGGGAGAGGACATTATGTTTTCCTCTAATGACACTCCGGCGGAGGAATTTCAGTATGCCAACGAACTGGGCGCTACCATTAATTTAGATGACATTACCCACATTGCGTACCTGGAAGAAGCCATTGGTACACTGCCGAAGCGTATGAGCTGCCGCTATAATCCGGGCGGAGTTTTTGAGGTTTGCAACGGAATCATGGACAATCCGGGAGAGGCCAAGTACGGCATGACGGAAGCGCAGATTTTTGAGGCTTTCCGGATTCTGAAAAGCAAGGGAGTGGAAGAATTTGGTATTCATGCTTTCCTGGCCAGCAACACAGTGACAAATGAATACTATCCGATGTTGGCAAAGCGCCTCTTTGAACTGGCGGTGCGTCTGGAAAAAGAAACCGGGGCAAAGATCTGCTTCATTAATCTGTCCGGCGGTGTGGGCATTCCCTACAGACCGGAAGAAACACCTAACGATATCCGTGTGATTGGAGAAGGGGTGCGCAGAGTTTATGAAGAAGTGCTCACTCCGGCAGGCATGGGAGATGTGGCTATCTACACCGAGCTGGGGCGCTTTATGATGGGGCCTTACGGCTGTCTGGTGACAAAGGCCATTCACGAGAAACATACCCACAAGGAGTATATTGGAGTGGACGCCTGTGCGGTAAACCTTATGCGCCCGGCTATGTATGGGGCTTATCACCATATTACCGTTATGGGGAAAGAGCATGAGCCGTGTAATTACAAATACGATGTGACAGGTTCCCTGTGTGAAAACAATGATAAGTTTGCAGTGGACAGAATGCTTCCGAAAATTGACAAAGGAGATTTGCTGGTGATTCACGACACTGGTGCCCACGGCTTTGCCATGGGATATAATTACAATGGAAAGCTGAAATCTGCGGAAATTCTGCTGAAAACGGACGGAAGCACCCAGTTAATCCGCAGGGCAGAGACACCGAAGGATTATTTTGCAACCTTTGACTGCTTTGATTTTTATAAGAAGCTGGACTGCAATCAGTAGAATTGGATTAAATGAATTTAAAATTCAAAAAAATGCTTGCAATTTGGAAAGAGTTATGATAAGATATCTATTGTTCCGTTAGGAAATGCCGGCGTGTCGGAATGGCAGACGAGGCAGACTCAAAATCTGTTGTGGGCAACCACGTATGGGTTCAAGTCCCATTGCCGGCAGTTTTATGAATGAAGGAAAATAGAAAGAGGCTGAAATCCGCTAAAATCAAGGGGTTCAGTCTCTTTCTGTTTTCTGTTATTTTTTCTGACAGATATTGACAAAAAAAACAGTGGGTGGTAGTATTTTGAAATCAAAGGTTGGCTTATGCAACTATCAAAGACCCTTGATTAGAAAATATGTAAAATGGAAAAGGAGTGGAAAAAATGAAGAAGCACAGGTTTTGGGCATGGGCGATGCTTTTCTGCCTTGGAATGACATTTTACACAGGTTACAAGCACAAATAAATACAGGAGGATTTGAAGATGATAAGTACAGAATTAATCAAGAAAGCGGCACTTTTTGCAGGCGGAGTTTTATTTGGAACAGCAGGAGTTAAGATTCTGGGAAGCAAGGACGCGAAAAAAGCTTATGTGCAGGCTACTGCAGCCGTATTAAGAGCAAAAGACTGTGTTATGGATGCGGTGACAACGGTACAGGAAAACGCAGAAGATGTTCTGGCGGAAGCAAATGAAATCAATGCACAGCGCTATGCAGAAGAAGCATGCGCCCAGGAAGACGGTGCGGAAGAAGCTGAAGAAGTAAAAGAAGAGGCTGAAAAAGAACAGGAAGATGCCAAATGCGAATAAAGATTCAGCATGAAATCAGAGGTCGTATTCGTTTTGCCACGCCGAAGAAGAGTCTGACCGTGGAAGAAGCGGATATGCTGCAGTACTATTTGGGCACACTTGAAAATGTGGTTTCTGCAAAGGTGTATGAAAGAACCGGCCATGCAGTGGTTTGCTACAGCGGCAGCAGGAAGGAAGTTATCAAAGGTCTGACAGCGTTTTCTTTTGAGAACCGGGAGCTTCAGGAACTGGTTCCGGAGAACACGGGACGGGAATTGATGAATGTTTATAAGGAAAAGCTTATTGCAAAGCTTGCCGTGCACTATCTCTGCAAGCTGTTTCTTCCGGCACCGCTGACTGCTGCAAAGGCAGCGGTGCAGTCTCTGCATTTTATGAAAGAAGGCCTTCAATGTCTGAAACGGAGAAAGCTGGAAGTGCCGGTACTGGATGCCGCAGCCATCGGAGTTTCTCTGCTCAGAGGAGATATCAGTACAGCAGGTTCTGTTATGCTGCTTTTGAGTGTAGGAGAAATTCTGGAAGAGTGGACGCATAAAAAATCTGTGGCAGACCTTGCCAGAAGTATGTCTCTGCAGGTTGAAAAAGTATGGGTAAAACAGGGAGAGGCAGAAATCCTTATGGACGCAGGTGAGGTAAAAGAGCATGACGTTATCTGTGTGCATATGGGGAATATGATTCCGCTGGACGGAATTGTAGTAGGCGGAGAGGCTATGGTGAATCAGGCGTCCCTTACAGGAGAAGGTATTCCAGTGAAAAAGGAAGAAGGCGCTTATGTTTATGCCGGAACCGCAGTGGAAGAAGGTGAACTGCTGATTCAGGTGAAAGCGTCTGCCGGCAGTACCCGGTATGAAAAGATTGTTTCCATGATTGAAGAATCAGAAAAACTGAAATCTTCCTTGGAGGGAAAAGCAGCTCATGTGGCAGACAGACTGGTGCCGCTGAGTTTTCTGGGAACGATGGCAACTTATGCCCTTACCCGGAATGTAACCAAGGCTCTGTCTATTCTGATGGTGGATTTTTCCTGTGCATTAAAGCTCTCTATGCCTATTGCAGTTCTGTCTGCCATGAGAGAATGTCAGGATTACCAGATTACTGTGAAGGGAGGAAAATTCCTGGAGGCGGTAGCGGAAGCGGAAACAGTAGTTTTCGATAAAACAGGAACTTTTACCAAGGCAGAACCTACGGTTGCAGAGGTGATTCCTTTCGGAGGAAGAAGCCGGGATGAAATGCTTCGTCTGGCAGCCTGCCTGGAAGAACATTTCCCTCATTCCATTGCCAATGCAGTAGTAGCTCAGGCCCAGAAGGAGGGCCTTGCTCATGAAGAAATGCACACAAAGGTGGACTATGTAGTGGCCCACGGCATTTCCTCGAAGGTGAACGAGCAGCAGGTTTTAATCGGAAGCCATCATTTTATCTTTGAAGATGAAAAATGCAGAATCCCCGAAGGGGAAGAGGAAAATTTCCGGAACCTTCCTATAGGATATTCTCTTTTGTATCTGGCAATTTCCGGTGAACTGGCGGCAGTGCTGTGCATTGAAGATCCGTTAAGGGAAGAGGCCAGAGAGATTGTAGCAGCTTTAAAGGAAACGGGAATCCGAAAAGTTGTAATGATGACCGGAGACAGCGCGGGCACGGCTGCGGCCATTGCCAAAAAGACAGGTGTGGATGCCTTCTATGCAGAGGTTCTGCCGGAAGATAAGGCTTCTTTTGTAGAGCAGGAAAAAGCAGAGGGACGCAAGGTGATTATGGTAGGAGACGGTATCAACGATTCTCCGGCCCTGTCGGCAGCCAACGCAGGGATTGCCGTCAGCGGAGGCGCACAGCTTGCCAGAGAAATTGCAGATATTACAATTTCAGGAGAAGATTTGTACCAGCTGGTAACGCTGAAAAGAATCAGCAACGGTCTGATGAAACGGATTCATAGAAATTACCGTTTTGTTATCGGATTTAATATGGGGCTGATTGCCCTGGGACTTGGCGGAGTTCTTGCACCAGGGACTTCTGCGCTTTTGCACAATCTTTCTACCTTGGGGATTTCTCTGGAAAGTATGACAAATACGTTAGATAAGAAAAGAGAATAGTTTTTATAGACAAAGCGGCGCCAGATATGAGGTCTGGTGCCGTTTTGTTAAATTTATTTAACTTTTGTAATGCCCGGATTCGTGATAAAATAGAAATATGTGAACAGAAAGAAGGGAAAATATGACAGCAAAGTGTAAGGTTGGACTGGTTTTAGAAGGCGGCGGTATGCGAGGCGCATTTACAGCTGGAGTTTTGGATTATTTTCTGGATAAAAACCTGTCTTTTCATACTTGTATCGGGGTGTCTGCAGGAGCCTGCCACGCCTGCAGCTTCCTGTCAAAGCAGAGGCGGCGGGGATTTGAAACCAATACGGATTATTTGGAGGATGAGACTTACTGCAGTTTCAAAAATCTTATGAAAACAGGAGATTTGTTTGGTGTGGATATGTGTTACCGGAAAATTCCGGAAGAATTGAATCCCTATGATTATCAGGCATTTTCCGAAAATCCTACAGAATTTTACGTCGTAGTAACCAACTGCAAAACAGGAGAAGCAGAGTATAAGAAAATTACGGATATGCACAGAGGAATTCATTATGTGCGGGCTTCCAGCTCCCTGCCCCTGCTTTCACGGACGGTCTGGATTAAAAATACGCCGTATCTGGACGGGGGAATTGCAGATTCTATTCCTGTAAAACAATCAGAGAAGCTGGGAAACCATAAGCAGGTAGTGGTGCTGACCCGACAGAGAGGATACCGTAAAGAACCCAATAAAGCCATGCCCGCAGCCTATCTGCGGTATCAAAGAGAGTTTCCCAAGCTGGTGGCGCGTATGAAAAACAGGCATCTGGACTACAATGCAGCCCTTGATTATCTGTATGAGGAAGAAAAGAAGGGAAATGTTTTTCTTATTTGTCCGGAAAAACCTGTGGAAATCGGCAGAATTGAAAAAAATCGGGAAAAATTGGAGCGTCTGTACGAAGAAGGCTACATTGCAGCAGAAAAAATGGGCAGCGCATTGCTTGACTTTATGAAATAACGGCAGAGGAAAGGAGAAATTTATGGGAGTGACAACATTTGCAGCAATAGATGTAGGTTCCTACAATGTCTGTATGGATATTTACGAAATATCCCCAAGAAACGGAATACGGTGTATTAATGAAGTGAGAAGCCGCCTGGAAATCGGCCGGGAAACTTATGGGGAAGGAAAAATCACCTTTGCAACAGCGAAAGAACTGTGCCGCATTCTGAAAGATTTTACAGAAATTATGAAGGAATATCAGGCAGAGGCGTACCGGGCCTGTGCTACCAGCACGCTCCAGGAAGCGAAAAATGTCTGGATTGTGATGGAGCAGGTATATCAGAAAACGGGTATACGGGTGGAAATACTCAGTAATTCAGAGCAGCGCTTTTACGGTTACAAGTCTGTGGCAGCCAAAGAGGCGTCTTTTGCGAAGATGATTCAGAAAGGAACCGCTGTCATGGAAGTGGGCGGAGGAAATGTACAGATTTCTCTTTTTGACAAAGATATGCTGGTCACCACCCAGAATTTTAAGATGGGAAGTTTAAGAATTAAAGAACTTTTGCTGCCGTTGGAAAAAGAAGCTGCTCATTATGAACGTTTGGTGGAAGAACTGGTACATAACCAGATTCTGGGGTTTAAAAAACTGCATTTAAAGGACCGCAGGGCAGACCATATTATTCTTATGGGCAATACGTTTATGGAACGTCTTTTTGAAAGAAAGACCACCATGACAGAAAGCAGAACCATCAGTTATGAAACTTTTATGGAGGAATATGCATGGGTTATGGCACATTCCGCAGAAGAGGTTTCCGTGAAGCTGGGGGTTTCTCTGGAATATGCAGAGATTATGGTGCCGGCCATGATTATTTACCGCGTATTTATCGAAGAACTGGGTGGACAGACCATGTGGCTGCCGGGAACACATTTGAATGACGGTGTGGCTTATGATTACGCAGAGCGGCATAAGCTGATTAAGAGTAAGCACAATTTTGAAAATGATATTCTGGTGTCTGCCAAAAACATTGCGAAGCGGTATATGAGCGGAAAGAACCACACGCAGGCGGTAGCCAAGAATGCCCTGGCGATTTTCGACAGTATGAAAAAAGTGCACGGTATGGGAGCCAGAGAGCGGCTTTTGCTGCAGATAGCCATTTTACTTCATGACTGCGGCAATTATATCAGTCTGAGCAATGCGTCGGAATGTGCCTATGAAATCATCATGTCCACGGAAATTATCGGATTGTCCCACAGGGAACGGGAAATGATTGCCAATGTGGTGAAATTTATTAAAAAGCCGTTTCAGTATTATGGAAGCGCAGATTCTAAGTCGGAAATTGACCGGAGGAGCTATATGACAGCCGCAAAACTGACCGCGATTATCCGGGTGGCTAATGTGCTGGACAGAAGTCACAGGCAGAAAATTGAGGAAATTAAGGCAGCGGTAAAAGACCAGGAGCTGCTGCTTACGGTGACGGCCAGAGAAGACCTTGCTCTGGAGAAAGGGCTTTTGCCGGAACAGGCGGACTTTTTTGAAGAGATTTTCAGTATCCGTCCTGTGCTGAAAGTCAGAAAACGGAAATAAGGAGGAGTAAGAGTATGGATTTTAAGGCATATACAAAACCGGAATATTACCGCAACAGAGAACTGAGTTGGCTGGGCTTTAATGAGAGAGTACTTTCAGAAGCAAGAGATAAGAGCCTGCCTTTATTTGAGCGCCTGAAATTTTTGAGCATTACAGCTTCTAATCTGGATGAATTTTTTATGATTCGCGTGGCTTCCTTAAAAGACATGGTTCATGCAAAATATACAAAGCCGGATATTGCAGGGCTGTCTCCAAAGGAGCAGTTGGCAGAGCTGGCGCCTGTGCTTCGGGAGTTTATCCAAATGCAGTACAGCACCTACAACCGCTCTCTGTTGCCGGGACTGAAAAAAGCAGGGCTTGTAGTGGTGGAAAAACACGAAAGTTTAAATAAAGAGCAGAAGGAATTTGTGGATAGATATTTTGACGAAACCATTTATCCGGTGCTTACGCCTATGGCTATGGACAGCGCCAGACCCTTCCCTCTTATCCGCAATAAAACCTTAAATATCGGCGCTTTGATTGCAAAGAAAAATAAAAAGAACAAAGAAGAGTTGGAATTTGCCACGGTGCAGGTTCCCTCTGTGCTGCCGAGAATTGTGGAAATTCCCTGTGAGAAAGAAGGAAAAAAAGCGGTGGTCCTTCTGGAGGAGGTCATTGAGAGGAACATCGGCAAGTTGTTTTTAAGCAATCAGGTGGTATGTGCCTGCCCGTACCGGATTATCCGGAATGCAGATTTGACCATAGATGAAGATGAGGCGGCAGACCTTTTGAATGAAATTCAGAAACAGCTGAAAAAGAGACAGTGGGGCGAGGTTATCCGTCTTGATGTCAATGAAAAAATGGATGCCCGTCTGCTCAACATCCTGAAAACGGAATTTAAGATGAAAGAGGAAGATGTATTTGCAGTCAATGGGCCTCTGGATTTGACTTTTCTTATGAAAATGTATGGTCTGGAGGGGTTTGAGGATTTGAAAATCACCCAGCATGTACCGGCTCCGGTTCCTCAGATGATGACAGAGGAGGATATTTTTACGCAGATAAGGAGACAGGATATTCTTTTGCATCATCCGTTTATGACCTTTGCCCCTGTAGTGGATTTTGTGCGTCAGGCTTCTAAAGACCCTCAGGTGCTTGCCATTAAGCAGACGCTGTATCGTGTCAGCGGCAATTCACCGATTATTGCAGCCCTGGCCCAGGCGGCGGAAAACGGCAAACAGGTGACTGTATTGGTAGAATTAAAAGCCCGGTTTGATGAGGAAAACAACATTGTGTGGGCAAAGAAACTGGAAAAGGCGGGATGCCATGTTATCTATGGGCTTCTGGGGTTGAAAACCCACAGTAAAATTACCCTGGTGGTGCGAAAGGAAGAAGAGGGAATCCGCAGATACGTTCATCTGGGTACGGGAAATTACAACGATTCCACGGCAAAGCTGTATACAGACTGCGGTCTTCTTACCTGCTCAGAAAAAATCGGTGAAGACGCTACGGCTGTCTTTAATATGCTTTCCGGTTATTCAGAGCCGAAAAGCTGGAATAAACTGGTAGTAGCACCTATCTGGATGCGGGACCGTTTCCTGCATCTCATTGAGATGGAACAAAAAGAAGCGCTGAAAGGACGGGAAGCCAGGATTGTGGCTAAGATGAATTCTCTTTGCGACAGAGATATTATTGCAGCTCTGTATGCTGCCAGCGCGGCAGGTGTGAAGATTGACTTGATTGTCCGTGGAATCTGCTGTTTGAAGACCGGAATTCCGGGTATCAGTGAAAACATTACTGTGCGCTCCATTGTGGGAAATTATCTGGAGCACAGCCGGATTTTCTATTTCTGCAGTGGAGGCAAGGAACAAATTTTTATGGGAAGTGCGGACTGGATGCCAAGAAATCTGGATAAGAGAGTGGAAATTGTGTTCCCGGTGGAAGATAAGGATATTAAAGAAGAGGTTAAGCACATCCTCCATATGCAGCTGACGGATAACGTAAAGGCTCATGTACTGCAGCCGGACGGAAGTTATGAAAAGATTGACAAAAGAGGAAAACAACTGGTGAATTCTCAGGAATATTTCTGCCAGGAGGCGGACGAGAGGGCCAGAATTCCGAGGCAGGCAGGAGATGAGCGGGTATTTATACCGGCAGAGGCTCCGGAAGAGGAGTAAGAGAAAAGGTATGGGCATGAAAACTTTCTGGAGTTTTTTCATGCCCATACCTTTTGGTGAAAATCAGGAAGAACGTTTTGGTCTTTAAGAACGCAGTTCCTCCAGTACAGAGTAGGGGATTTGCAGATTTCCCTGTCCGCAGCCCAGGTCAATGTGAGGTTTGTTGGCACCGTGAAAATCACTGCCCCCGGAACATTTGAGTCCATAGCGTTTGGCAAGTTTTGTCATACGTATCTGGTCAGCGGGGGTGTAGGTGGAATATACGGTTTCCATGCCGTCCAGTCCTGCTTTTTTCAGTATGTCCAGAAAGCTTTCCAGACGTTCTTTGGAAAGGCGGCACAAAAGCGGATGGGCGAAAATAGCTTTTCCTCCGCCCTGGTGAATCAGTTCAATGGCCTGAGCGGGAGTGACTTTCTCTCTGGGAACGTAGCATCTGGCATGGTCGCCCAGATAACGGTCAAAGGCTTCTTTTATGGAGCCCACATAGTGATGTTCCAGCAGAAATCTGGCAAAATGGGCTCTTGTCCAGACGCTGTCCGGAAAACTTTTTTCCATTTCCTTTCGGGTAATGTCTATGTTTTCTTTTTGCAGAAGGGCCAGGACTTTGTCGTTTCGCAGTTCTCTGGAAGCTTTGAATTCCCGGAGGGTTTTCTGGAACGCCTCCTTGCTCCAGTCAATGTCCAGTCCTACAATGTGTACGTCCCGGTTTTGCCAGGTGGTAGACAGTTCAATGCCCGGCACTACTTCAAGTCCGGTGTTTTGGGCTGCCTTTTGTGCTGCCTTTTGTGCTGCCGAAATACCGTCTGTGGTGTCGTGGTCCGTAAGCGCAAAAGCTGACAGTCCTTTTTGCAGAGCATAAGAAACCAGTTCTTCGGGGGTAAAGGTGCCGTCAGAAATTGTGGAATGTACATGCAAATCAACGAATTTTTCCATAAGAACCTCCTGTGTACCGGGAATATTTTTGATAATAACAAAAATGGGAAATACTCAGCTGAGTATTTCCCAAAAGCAGTTCGTACGGGAATCGAACCCGTGTTTCCGCCGTGAGAGGGCGGCGTCTTAACCGCTTGACCAACGAACCGTACTTGCACATAATACAGGATAATAAGAAGAATGTCAAGGGGTTTTTTGAAAAAAATAGAAAAATGAGTAAAAAAGCATCTTGACAGACAGAACAAATGTTCGCTATAATGAGAGAACAAAGAAAAAAGATTTGAAAATATGGGTGAAATGAGATATGATACAGAAGTCTTTACAGATATTTACAGATTTCAGGCAGGGGTTCTTTGTCTGAAAATCAAGGAAAGGTGACAACAATATGGAATGGGAGTTTGCGATTCTGGATATGCTGCAAGAGATGCATCATCCGGTACTTACGAAAATTATGGCATTTGTTACCATGCTGGGAGAGGCAGGATGGTTCTGGATATTGCTGGGGGTGATACTGCTGTGCACCAAAAGATTCCGCAAGTGCGGGGTGGCGGTTCTTCTGGCCCTGGTGCTGGATTTTCTTCTGGCAAATGTAATTTTAAAACCACTGGTGGCCCGTCCCCGTCCCTGCTGGATAAATGATACAGTAGAACTTCTGGTGCGGGTTCCGAAGGATTATTCCTTCCCCTCCGGACATACCATGGCTTCTTTTGCGGCGGCAGGGGCTTTGCTTCTCACAGAGAAAAAATTGGGAATTTGTAGTCTGGTACTGGCTTTCCTTATGGGAATTTCCAGATTGTATTTTTACGTACATTTTCCCACAGATGTTTTGGCCGGTATGGTACTTGGCCTGCTCTGCGGATTTGCAGGGGTATTTTTGATGAAAAAGCTGATGAAGAAAGGTTAATGAAAATGGCAAAAAAGAATACTTATGATGCCAGCAGTATTACGGTGCTGGAAGGACTGGAAGCAGTGCGGAAGCGTCCGGGAATGTATATCGGAAGCGTTTCCCGCAAAGGTCTGAATCATTTGATTTATGAAATTGTAGATAATGCAGTGGACGAACACCTGGCAGGTTTTTGTAAGAATATCCGGGTGACTTTGGAGGCAGACGGCTCTGCTACCGTAGAGGATGACGGAAGGGGAATTCCCGTGGGGATGCACGAAAAGGGAATGTCTGCGGAGCGTCTGGTTTTCACTACCCTGCATGCAGGAGGAAAGTTCGATGATTCTGTATACAAGACAAGCGGCGGACTGCATGGTGTGGGTTCGTCTGTTGTCAATGCCCTGTCTGCTTATCTGGATATTAAAATCAGTACAGGAGGGTATGTGCACCACGACCACTATGAGAGAGGTGTGCCTACCATAGAGCTGGAGGACGGGCTGCTTCCTAAGCTGGGGCGGACAAAAGCCACAGGAACTCTGGTGAATTTTCTGCCGGACGCAGAGATTTTTGAGAAAACCAGATTTTCTTCTACGGAAGTGAAAAGCAGGTTACATGAGACCGCATATTTGAATCCGGAGCTGACAATTGTATTTGAGGATAAAAGGGCAGAAAATCCGGAAAGGATTGTGTATCATGAGCCGGACGGCATTGTAGGCTTTATCAAAGATATGAATAAGAAGAGCGAAGTGGTGCACGAACCTGTTTATTTTAAAGGGGAATGTGACGGAATCACCGTGGAAGCGGCTTTTCAGTATGTCAACGAGTTTCGGGAAAATGTCCTGGGATTTTGCAATAATATTTATAACTCAGAGGGCGGCACGCATCTGACCGGATTTAAGACTACGTTTACTTCTGTGATGAACACATATGCCAGAGAACTGGGGATTTTGAAGGAAAAGGATGCCAATTTTACCGGGGCAGATGTGCGAAACGGGATGACAGCTGTGGTTTCTATTAAACATCCGGCGCCTCGTTTTGAAGGACAGACCAAGACAAAGCTGGACAACCAGGATGCATCTAAGGCTGCGGGCAAGGTAACGGGGGAAGAGATTGTCCTGTATTTTGACCGGAATCTGGATGTGCTGAAAAGCGTGCTGGCCTGTGCGGAAAAATCTGCAAAAATCAGAAAAACAGAAGAAAAAGCAAAGACGAATCTTCTGACAAAGCAGAAATATTCCTTTGATTCCAATGGAAAACTGTCTAACTGTGAAAAGAGAGACCCTTCGCTTTGCGAAATCTTTATTGTGGAGGGAGATTCTGCTGGGGGCAGCGCTAAGACGGCAAGAGACAGAAGCTTTCAGGCGATTCTGCCTATCAGGGGAAAGATTTTGAATGTAGAAAAGGCAACTATTGATAAAGTGCTTGCCAACGCGGAAATTAAGACTATGATAAATGCCTTTGGCTGCGGTTTTTCGGAAGGATACGGAAATGATTTCGATATTACGAAGCTGCGTTACAATAAGATTATTATTATGGCCGATGCCGATGTGGACGGAGCCCATATTTCCACCTTGCTGCTTACGCTGTTTTACCGCTTTATGCCGGAACTAATTTACGAGGGACATGTATATATTGCTATGCCGCCTCTGTATAAAGCCATGCCGTCTAAGGGAAAAGAAGAATACCTCTATGACGACAAAGCGCTGGAACATTACAGAAAGAGGCATAAAGGGCCGTTTACTCTCCAGAGATACAAAGGTCTGGGAGAAATGGACGCCCAGCAGCTCTGGGAAACTACGTTAAACCCGGAGACCCGTATGCTGCGTCTGGTGGAAATCGAAGACGCGAGAATGGCCTCTGAGGTGACGGAAGTGCTGATGGGAACCGAAGTGCCTCCCAGAAAGGCGTTTATTTATGAACATGCCCGTGACGCGGAATTAGATATATAGGAGAAGCAGTATGGCTGAAAATCAGGATAATATTATCAGAACCGAGTATTCGGAAATCATGCAGAAGTCGTATATTGACTATGCTATGAGTGTTATCATCGCCCGTGCCCTGCCGGATGTACGGGACGGGTTAAAACCGGTACAGAGAAGGACTCTGTACGATATGTATGAACTGGGAATCCGTTATGACAGGCCTTACCGGAAGTGTGCCCGTATTGTAGGAGACACTATGGGTAAATATCACCCCCATGGGGACAGTTCTATTTATGAAGCCCTGGTGGTTATGGCTCAGGATTTTAAAAAAGGACAGCCTCTGGTGGATGGACATGGAAATTTTGGGTCTATTGAAGGGGATGGTGCGGCGGCCATGCGATATACGGAAGCAAGGCTGCAGAAAATTACCCAGGAAGTCTATCTGGGGGATTTGGATAAAAATGTAGTAGATTTTGTGTCTAACTTTGACGAGACAGAGAAAGAGCCGGAGGTACTTCCGGTGCGTGTGCCAAACCTTCTGGTAAACGGTGCGGACGGCATTGCGGTAGGTATGGCAACCAGTATTCCGCCTCACAATCTGGGAGAGGTACTGGACGGCGTTATTGCCTATATGAAGAACAATGAGATTACGACCCGGGAACTGATGAATTATGTAAAGGGACCGGATTTTCCCACCGGCGGCATTGTGGTCAATAAGGATGAATTGCTTTCTATTTATGAGAGCGGAACCGGAAAGATAAAAGTCAGAGGAAAGGTGGAAATCGAAAAGGGAAAGAATGGGAAAAACCTGTTGGTGATTACGGAAATTCCCTATCCTATGATAGGCGCCAACATTGGTAAATTTTTAAATGATGTGGCAGCGCTCAGTGAGACAAAGAAGACCACGGATATTGCCGATATTTCCAATCAGTCCTCCAAAGAGGGAATCCGTATTGTGCTGGAATTGAAAAAGGGCGCGGATATTGAAAATCTCACCAATATGCTTTATAAAAAGACCAGGCTGGAAGATACCTTTGGGGTAAATATGCTGGCCGTGGCGCAGGGAAGACCGGAAACACTGGGATTAAAGCAGATTATTGAGCATCATGTGGATTTCCAGTTTGAGGTGACGACCAGAAAATATAACAATCTTCTGAAAAAAGAAAGGGAAAACCAGGAGATTCAGGAAGGACTCATACAGGCCTGCGATGTCATTGATTTGATTATTGAAATTTTAAGAGGCAGCAAGAGCAGAGAGCAGGTAAAAAACTGCCTTATCAGCGGCATTACGGAAGGTATTCGCTTTAAGACAAAGACCAGTGAGCGCCAGGCGAAAAAACTGCGCTTTACGGAACGCCAGGCAGGGGCGATTCTGGATATGCGCCTTTATAAACTCATTGGACTGGAAATGGAGACTCTGGTGGCAGAACATGCAGAAACCCTGAAAAAAATTGCCCGGTACGAAGATATTTTAAACCACTATGATTCCATGGCAGAAGTGATTATAAAAGAACTGCAGCAGATAAAAAAGGAATACGGCAGGCCCAGAAGAACATCTGTGGAAAATGCAGCAGAAGCTGTTTATGAAGAGAAGAAAATCGAAGAGATGGAAGTTGTGTTCCTTATGGACCGTTTTGGTTATGTGCGTACTATGGACAAGGGGATTTATGAGCGCAATAAGGAAACAGCAGACAGTGAGCATAAATATGTATTTTCCTGTATGAATACAGACAAGATTTGTCTCTTTACGGACTCCGGGCGTATGCATTTGGTAAAGGTGCTGGATTTGCCCTATGGAAAGCTGCGGGATAAGGGGACTCCGGTAGATAATGTGAGCAATTATGACAGCAGTACGGAGCAGATTGTATTTGTAGGAGCCCAGTCAGCGCTAAAAGAGGCAAAGATTTGTTTTATGACAGCGCAGGGGATGATAAAACTGGTAGACGGAACTGAGTTTGATGTAACCAAGAGAACCATTGCCGCTACGAAGCTGGGGGAAGGGGATAAAGTAATTCTGGTGCAGAATGCCGGACCTATGGAGTATGTGGTACTGCAGACAAAGAATGGATATTTCCTGAAATTTTTAAAAGAGGAAATTCCGGAGAAAAAGAGAAATGCTCTGGGGGTCAGAGCCATCCGTATGGATGAGAAAGATGAAGTGGAACATGCCTATATGCTGGAAAGCAGAACAGACTATGAGGTTGTGTACAAAGAAAAAACCATGGTACTGAACAAATTGAAGCTGGCAAAAAGAGACACAAAGGGAACCAAGGTGCGTGTCTGATTCTGCATCCGGGAAAAGAAGAGGTGCGATTTGAAAAGAAAAGGGAACAGATGGGGAATACTGTTTGCGGCGGTTCTGCTGGCACAAAGCATGGCAGGCTGCAGTGCCGGAGCGTGGAAGGAAGCTTTTTCAAAGGAAAAGGAAACAGAGATTACCATAGGACAGCTTTTGAATGAAGACCTTCCGGAAAAGGAACTGGAGGAGTCCCAGACTGCCTTATACTATGGATATCAGTCGCTGCTGGAGGAAGAGCAGAAGATTTACCGTCAGTTTATCAAAGGGCTGGAGGAATTTCAGGAGGAAATTTCCCTGTCGCCGGTTTCTGAGGAACGGCTGTCTGTGATTGTTAATATGGCGATGATTGACCACCCGGAATATTTCTGGACAGACGGAGCTTTTCAGTACTGGGAAGAAGAATGGAGCGACGGTTCTTCCGCGGGCATGAAAATTGCGCCCACTTATCTGGTAAGTAAAAAAGAAGCCCAGGATTTGAAGCGGCAGATAGAGGAAAAGGCGGAAGAATGGCTGGAAACCATTCCCCGGGAAACAGATACTTACGGGAAAATCAAGGCGGTCTATGAGCTTTTGATTCGAAATGTCAGTTATGATGAAAACAGTCCGGACAATCAGAATATCCGCAGTGTGTTTCTGGGCGGAAAAACAGTCTGTATGGGTTATTCCAAAGCGACGCAGTATCTCCTGAATAAAATGGGCATTTTCTGCACGCTGGTTGTGGGAGAGATAGCCGATGAAGAAAATTCCAGTCATGCATGGAATCTGGTGAAAATAGGAGAAAAGTATTACTATGTGGATACGACCTGGGGAAATCCTAACTATGAGGATGAAAGCCAGGCAGAAGTGGAGATTTATTACAGCTATCTGTGCTGCACAGGGGAATTTCTGGGAGAAACTCATATTCCTAACGATGATATTCCGCTTCCTGTATGCGAGGATGACAGCTATAATTATTACAAAAATGCGGGCTGCTGGTATGACAGCTATGATTACAACCAGATTTATAATGTCCTGTTAAGGGATATGAATGCAGGAGCCCGGAAGACGGAGCTGTATTTCGGCAGTCAGGAAGCCTATGACCAGGCAGCGGAAGCTCTGGTAAATGGAAGTCTGGTTCAGGATGCGGCACAGAATGCCTCTGTACTCCGGCCGGGAGAGGGAATTTCCTGGGACATCTATTCCGGGGGCTCGGACAGGCTGTTGGTACTGGTCTGGAGTATGCCTGCCAAAAAAGAACTTGCAAGTTCCGGTAAATAGTGTTATCCTATTAGAGAACTAGATAATAACGATAGCATAAGAGTGGGCCAAAGGGTCCACTCTTATCATTTGTGCAAAGGATGTAAGTGTGAATGACAAGCCGAAGGAAGGTGAAAACGTGAGTAAGAAAGAAATATATGAACAGAAAGCAGAAGCGCTCATTGAGCCCATTGTGGCTGCTCATGGTTTTGAACTGGTAGACGTGGAATATGTAAAGGAAGGCAGCAGCTTTTATCTGCGGGCATACATTGATAAACCCCAGGGAATTACAGTGGAAGACTGTGAGGTGGTCAGCCGGGCCTTTTCCGAGAAACTGGATGAAGAAGACTTTATTGAGGATACTTATATTATGGAAGTCAGTTCTCCGGGGCTTGGAAGACCTTTGAAAAAAGAGAAGGATTACAAACGAAGCATGGGAAAGGAACTGGAAATCAGAACCTACCGCGCAGTGAACAGGGAAAAGGAATTTTATGGAATCTTGACGGCATATGATGAAAACAGTGTAACCATTGATTGTGAGGGAGAAGAAAAAACCTTCCAGAAATCAGACATTGCACTGATACGTCTTGCTTTTGATTTTTAAAACCATAGAACCATAGAGAGTTTAGGAGGAAATAAAAAAATGAACACAGAGTTATTAGAAGCGCTGAATATTCTGGAAAAAGAAAAATCCATCAGCAAAGACACATTATTGGAGGCGATTGAGCAGTCTTTGCTTCAGGCGTGCAAAAATCATTTTGGAAAGGCAGACAACATCAAGGTCAATATTAACCATGAGACCTGTGATTTCAGTGTGTTTGCTGAAAAAACCGTAGTAGAAGAAGTTATGGACCCTGTGACAGAAATCAGTCTGGCAGATGCAAAGATGATGAATTCCCAGTATGCTCTGGGAGATGTGGTGAATGTGGAAGTAAAATCAAAGGAATTCGGACGTATTGCCACACAGAATGCCAAGAACGTGATTCTGCAGAAAATCCGCGAAGAAGAAAGAAAAGTAATCTTTAACCAGTATTACGGAAAAGAACGTGATATTGTCACTGGTATTGTACAGAGAAGCATGGGAAGAAACTACAGCATTAATCTTGGCAAGGCCGATGCGGTTCTGACAGAAAACGAGCAGGTGAAGACAGAAGTATTCCAGCCTACAGAGAGAATCAAACTGTATATTCTGGAAGTCAAGGACACACCAAAGGGACCGAAGATTCTGGTTTCCAGAACCCATCCGGAACTGGTAAAACGTCTCTTTGAAGCAGAGGTTACGGAAGTGAAGGACGGAACGGTTGAAATTAAGAGCATTGCCAGAGAAGCCGGTTCCCGTACCAAAATCGCCGTATGGAGCAATGACCCGGATGTAGACCCGGTTGGTGCATGCGTTGGTATGAACGGCGCCAGAGTCAATTCTATTGTAGAGGAATTAAGAGGCGAAAAAATTGATATTATCAACTGGAGTGACAACCCCGCTCTGTTGATTGAAAATGCGTTGAGCCCGGCAAAGGTTATCTCTGTTATGGCAGACCCGGAAGAGAAAACAGCTATGGTTATCGTACCGGATTTTCAGCTATCCCTGGCTATTGGCAAAGAAGGACAGAATGCCAGACTGGCAGCCAGACTGACAGGCTTCAAGATTGATATTAAGAGTGAAACACAGGCCAGAGAAGCCGGCGACTTCCAGTATTACGAAAACGGGGAAGAATCTCAGGAGTATGCAGAGGAAGAACCGGCACAGAATTATACAGAAGAGGACTATGCAGAGGAGTCAGAGGACGCTGCAGAAGCATACGCAGATCTGGAAGAAGAAATGGAAGAGTAAGGTGGCGCTATGAGTACAGTACGGAAAATTCCTATGCGCAAATGCGTGGGCTGTGGGGAAATGAAGAGTAAAAAAGAAATGCTCCGTGTTTTAAAGACAACGGAGGATGAAATTATTCTGGACGCTACAGGACGTAAAAACGGAAGAGGAGCGTATTTGTGTTTTGACAAAGGATGTCTGGAGAAAGCCATAAAAAATAAAGGGCTGGAGCGGTCTTTAAAAACAGCCATACCAAAAGAAGTGTATGAAAGCCTGACAAAGGAGTTTGAAAAGCTTGAACAGTTATAGAGAGCTGTCCCTTCTGGGACTTGCGGCAAAGGCCGGAAAGATTGTCAGCGGAGAGTTTGCCACAGAAAATGCAGTAAAGTCAGGAAAGGCTTTTCTGGTGCTTGTGGCAGAGGACGCATCGGACAACACAAGAAAAAAATTCAAAGATATGTGTACGTATTACGAAGTACCTTTTTATAGGATTGGAACAAAGGAGGAGTTGGGAAGCGCCATAGGAAAAGAATATCGGGCGTCATTAGCGCTGACAGATGAAAATTTTGCTGTGGCAATGGTGAAAAAGCTGGAAAAAACAGGACATTAACACGTAGAAGGAGGGCAATATATGTCAAGGGTTTACGAACTCGCAAAAGAGTTAAACAAAAGCAATAAGGAGATTTTAGATTTTCTGAAATCCAAAAATATAGAGTTAAAAAGCCATATGAGCAATGTGGATGAATCACAGGCCGATATGGTAAGAGCAAATTACAGAAAGGGAAATGTCTCTTCTGCAGGTGGAAATGCTGCTAAGCAGGAAGACGGTGAAAAACCAAAGAAAAAAATCATTCAGGTGTTCCGCCCTCAGAATGCCAGTCATATGCCAGAGCACAGACAGAAACCCCAGCGTCAGGCAAATGACAGTCAGGAACAGAAAAACAATGAAAAACGTCAGAATAACCGGCAGGGAGAAAACAGAGGTACACAGGAATCCATGAGACAGGAGAACAGAAACAACCGTCCAAATAATAATCGCTATAATAATAACAACGGAAACGGAGAAGGCCGTCCGAATAATAACCGTTATAACAGCAATAATAATGGAGAGAATCGTTCCAACAACCGGAATAACGGGGATAACCGCTCCAACAACCGCTACAATGGAAACAACAACGGAGAACGTTCCAACAACCGTTACAATGGAAATAACAATGGAGAGCGTTCTAATGGCCGCTATAACGGAAACAACAACGGAGAGCGTTCCAATGGCCGTTATAACGGAAATAACAACGGAGAGCGCTCCAATGGCCGCTATAACGGAAACAACAACGGAGAACGTTCCAATGGCCGTTATAACGGAAACAACAATGGAGAGCGTTCCAATGGCCGTTTTGGCGGAAATAACAATGGAGAGCGTTCCAACAATCGTTTCGGAGGAAGAAACGAAGGCAGAAGAGAGCAGGGCAGCAAGTTTGATGCACCGAAGCTGGAGTTTGTAGAAAAAGACAGCCGCAAGGCCAACAGAGAAAATAAGAAAAAAGACAATAAGAGGGATGATTACCAGAATCAGAGCAAGCGCCCGAATCAGGGAGGCCGCCGTCAGACCCAGAGAATTCCAAAGGCTATGCAGCTGCAGAAACCGGTAACCCATCCGAAGGAAGAAAAGAGAGAGGAAGTAAAGGAAATCACACTTCCAGAAAAAATGACCATTCGTGAACTGGCTGAAAAGATGAAAATGCAGCCGTCTGTCATTGTGAAAAAACTGTTCCTGGAAGGCGTTATGGTTACCGTAAACCATGAAATCGACTTTGAAAAAGCACAGGAAATTGCACTGGATTATGACATTATTGCAGAGCAGGAAGAAAAGGTGGACGTTATCGAAGAACTTCTGAAAGAAGACGAAGAAGACGAAAGCACACTGGTTTCCAGACCGCCTGTTGTCTGTGTTATGGGTCACGTTGACCACGGGAAAACTTCTCTTCTTGACTGTATCCGAAAGACACATGTGACAGACCGGGAAGCCGGAGGTATTACCCAGCACATTGGCGCGTACATGGTAAATGTAGATGGGCAGAAGATTACCTTCCTGGATACACCGGGACATGAGGCGTTTACAGCGATGCGTATGCGCGGCGCCAATGCCACAGACATTGCCATTTTAGTAGTTGCTGCAGACGACGGTGTTATGCCGCAGACGGTAGAAGCTATCAACCATGCAAAAGCAGCAGGAGTAGAAATCATTGTTGCCATCAACAAGATTGATAAACCAAGCGCAAATATTGAAAGAGTAAAACAGGAATTATCCGAATACGAACTGATTCCGGAGGATTGGGGCGGAAGCACCATTTTTGCACCGGTATCCGCACACACAGGAGAAGGCATTGACAATCTTCTGGAAATGATTCTTCTGACTGCAGAGGTTGGGGAATTAAAGGCAAATCCAAACAGAAGAGCCAGAGGTCTGGTTATTGAAGCAGAGCTGGATAAAGGAAAAGGCCCTGTGGCAACCATTCTGGTACAGAAAGGTACCCTTCGTGTGGGAGACTTTATTGCAGCAGGCGCAAGTTCAGGTAAAGTCCGTGCCATGATTGACGATAAGGGAAGAAAGGTAAAAGAAGCAGGTCCTTCCACTCCAGTGGAAATTCTGGGACTCAGCGATGTGCCAAATGCAGGAGAAATCCTGGTGGTGACAGAAAACGACAAGGAAGCCAAAAACTTTGCGGCAACCTTTGTTTCTGAAAATAAAAACCGTCTGCTGGAAGAAACCAAGGCAAAAATGTCTCTGGACGATCTGTTCAGCCAGATTCAGGCAGGCAATTTAAAAGAACTGCCGATTATTGTAAAAGCAGACGTACAGGGTTCTGTAGAAGCCGTAAAACAGAGTCTGGTAAAACTTTCCAACGAAGAGGTTGTGGTAAAAGTTATCCACGGCGGTGTTGGTTCCATTACCGAATCCGACGTAACCCTGGCCAGCGCATCCAATGCCATTATCATTGGTTTTAACGTGCGTCCGGACGCTACGGCCAAATCTGTGGCAGAGCAGGAAGGTGTGGATTTGCGTCTGTACCGCGTTATCTACCAGGCTATTGAGGATGTAGAGGCAGCTATGAAGGGTATGTTAGACCCTGTATTTGAAGAAAAAGTCATCGGACACGCAGAAGTGCGTCAGATATTCAAGGCTTCCGGTGTGGGCAACATCGCAGGTTCTTATGTGCTGGACGGTATTTTCCAGAGAAACTGCAAGGTTCGTATCACCAGAGAGGGCGAGCAGATTTTTGAAGGTGCGCTGGCGTCTCTGAAGCGTTTTAAAGATGATGTGAAGGAAGTCAAAGCAGGCTATGAATGTGGTCTGGTATTTGAAGATTTCAACGATATTAAAGAAGAAGACAAAGTAGAAGCATATATTATGGTGGAAGTTCCGAGATAGGCTGCCAGACAGCAAAGGGCTGGAAACTTTCGCCGGAACAGGAAGTAGAATATGAGAAAAAACAGTATTAAAAATACCCGGGTAAATGCAGAAGTACAGCATGAGCTGGCGAATTTAATCCGGGAAGGAATCAAAGACCCGCGCATCCACCCCATGACCTCTGTGACAGCGGTAGAGGTGGCGCCGGATTTAAAAACCTGCAGAGCCTATATCAGTGTTCTGGGAGACGGAGAAGCGAAGAAAAATACCATTGCAGGCTTAAAGAGCGCAGAAGGTTATATCCGCAGACAGCTTGCAAAACGTATTAATCTTAGAAATACTCCGGAAATCCGTTTTATTCTGGACGAATCCATTGAATATGGAGTTACCATGTCGAAACTCATTGATGAGGTGACCGGACATGCGGGTGAACAGGAGGTTTTGGAAGATGGAGAAGATAACCAGTGAATTAACGGGAATCCGCACAGCAGCCATTGCCGGACATGTACGTCCGGATGGTGACTGCGTGGGGGCCTGCATGGGATTGTATTTATATCTGAAAGAGAATTACCCGGAAATCGAAACCGATATTTATCTGGAGTCCCCAAAGGAAAGTCTGCTGTTTCTGCAGGGAACAGAGGAGATCAAGACTGCTTATACAGAAGAAAAAATCTATGATGTGTTTTTCGTGCTGGATACCAGTGTGAAAAATCGTATGGGCGTGGCTCTGGAGGCATTTGAGGCAGCCAAAAAAACCATTTGCATTGACCATCATATCAGTAATAAAGGGTTTGCAGAAATCAATGTGATTCAGCCGGAGGCCAGTTCTGCTTCTGAGGTTTTGTATACACTTCTGGAAAAGGAAAAAGTGACAAAGCCAGTGGCAGAAGCCCTGTATACAGGCATTGCCAATGACACAGGGGTTTTTCAGTATTCCTGTACTTCGCCTCAAACGATGCGGATTGCCGCGGAATTAATGGAAAAGGGAATTGATTTTTCTAAAATCGTAGATAAATCTTTTTATGAAAAAACTTATATACAGAATCAGATTCTGGGAAGATGCCTGATGGAAAGCCTTCTGGTTTTAGATGGACAGTGTATCATTGGCGTTGTTCGCAGAAAGGATATGGATTTTTATCATGTAGAGCCAAAGGATTTGGACGGCATTGTACAGCAGCTTCGTGTAACCGCAGGTGTTGAAGTGGCCGTGTTCCTGTATGAACAGAAGGTACAGGAATTTAAAGTCAGCCTTCGTTCAAACGGAAAGGTGGACGTCAATGAAGTGGCTTCTTATTTTGGCGGAGGCGGTCATGTTATGGCAGCAGGCTGTACGCTTCAGGGGTCTGCTTATGATGTTATCAATAATCTGCTGCGCTGCATAGAAAAGCGGCTGCCGGAAAGATGTGAGAGCAAATGATAAACGGAATTATCAACGTGTATAAGGAAAAGGGATATACTTCCCATGATGTGGTTGCCAGACTTCGTGGAATTCTGCACCAGAAAAAAATCGGACATACAGGAACACTGGACCCAGACGCAGAGGGAGTGCTTCCCGTTTGTCTGGGAAAAGGAACTAAGCTGTGCGGGCTGCTGACGGATAAGCGTAAAACATATGAAGCGGTTCTGCATTTGGGTCTGGATACCGATACACAGGATATTTCGGGCGTTGTAAAGCGGGAGTGCGAGGTGCGTGTTTCGCAGGAGGAAGTACGGGCTTGCATGGAAAGCTTTGTGGGAGAACAGATGCAGATTCCTCCCATGTATTCCGCGCTGAAGGTCAAGGGAAAGAAGCTGTATGAACTGGCAAGAGAAGGCATTGAAGTGGAACGGCAGCCACGACCCGTCACTTTTTATGAAATTCGTATTCTGTCTATGGAACTGCCTTTTGTCCGATTCTCTGTTACCTGCTCCAAAGGAACTTACATACGGACATTATGTCATGATATAGGGGAAAAACTGGGCTGCATGGGCTGTATGGAAAGTCTGCTGCGTACCAGAGTAGACCGGTTTGACATTCAGGACAGTCTGAAACTGTCTGCGATTGAAGAAAAAAAAATCCAGGGAAAGCTGGAGGAAGCAATTGTTTCAGTGGAAGAAATGTTTGCAGACTATCCTGCTTTTTATGCGGCAGAAACTTTTACAAAAATGCTGAAAAACGGCAATGCCATTCCGGCAGAAAAGCCGGAACATACAGGCAGGGTGCGTATGTATACAGAAACAGGAATCTTTGTGGGACTTTATGAGTGGCAGGAAGTAAAAGGACAGTATAAGCCGGTGACGATTTTTTCTTCCCCTGAAGACTTTCATTCTGCCGGGACTTTACAGAAAACGACATGAAGGAGCAGTTATGATTTATACAACAGAAATTCCTCATTTGGAACAGGGAGTACGAAGCGCCGTGACGCTGGGAAAATTTGATGGACTGCACAGAGGGCACCAGAAGCTGATTCACTGCATTAGTGAAAAACGCAGAGAAGACTGCCGGGCTGTGGTCTTTACTTTTGATGTTTCTCCCCGCTCTTATATATTGAAAGTTCCTCCTAAATTTCTGCTTACCTATGAAGAGAGGCGGGAGCTTGCCGAAGAAAGAGGGGTAGATATTCTGGCGGAGTGTCCTTTCACAGAGGAACTGATGCACATGGAGCCGGAACAGTTTGTAAAAGAATATCTGGTAGAGCGGCTGCATGCAGAATATCTGGCTGTAGGTCCGGATTTTCGTTTTGGACACAAGCGGGAGGGAAATCCTCAAATGCTGCAGAAGCTTGGAAAAGAGTACGGATTTACTGTGGAAATTGTGGAAAAGGAAAAAGATGGTTCCAGAGATATCAGCAGTACGTATATCCGGGAAGAACTGGAAAAGGGAAATATGGAAAAAGTCAATGGGCTTTTGGGATATACCTATTTTACCAGAGGCGAGATTGTCCATGGAAGACAGCTTGGAAGAACTATCGGTGTTCCTACCGCCAATCTGATTCCGCCGGAAATCAAGAAGCTTCCACCCAATGGGGTCTATATTACCAAATCTCTGATAAACGGGAAAATTTATGAGGGTATCACCAACGTAGGGTATAAACCTACGGTGCGGGAAAATTTCCTGGGAGTGGAAACCTATCTTTTCTGCTGCAATGAAAATTTGTACGGGCAGGAAGCGGAAGTTCGCTTTTATCAGTATCTGCGCCCGGAAAAGAAATTTGATTCTCTGGAAGATTTGAAAAAGCAGCTCAACCAGGATGTAGAAACAGGTCGAGCGTTTTTTCAAAAATGATATGGACAAGTATGGAAATTTCGCTTATGATAGAAGAAGGATTTTTAAGAAATTTTTTACATAACAGTCCTAAACGAGTGCAGAATGTAGTACAGAGTACAAACCAAAATCATAAAAAGCGTATAATATACAAAAGATAAGCCTGAGGAACGCAAACCTTGGGCTTTTTTCATTTCATAAAAATAAAAAAGGAGTATGTTATGCGGAAAAAGGAAAATAGGGAAAGTATTCAAAAAGGGAAAGACGGTAAAGAAAGCAGAAAAACATATAAAAAAAGTATGCTGGCAGCAGGTTTCCTGGCTGTAGGAATGTTTATGGGAAGTACAGAGGTTTTGGCAATGCCCCAGGAGGGAGAAGAACGGGTGGCATATGCAAAGGTCAATACCTGTCTGAATATCCGTACCGGAGCGGGAACAGAGTATGGAGTGTCTGCACAGCTTCCCAAGGAAGGTTGCTGCAAGGTACTGGAAGATGCGGGAGATTGGTGCCGTATTATATCAGACGGAATTGAAGGATATGTGTTTAAAGACTATCTGATTACGGGAGTTACACAGAAAGAATATCTGGCGCTGACTCAGAAGAAGGAGCCTGTGTATGCATATAGGATTTCACGTCAAGCTACAGACGGTCAGCAGGCAGAGGCTCAGGCAGCAAAAACTTCCGCAGAAATCAGCGGAAAAGGTGAAATGGTTGCTGCATATGCCCTGCAGTTTGTGGGAAATCCCTATGTATGGGGAGGGACAAGTCTTACAAACGGAGCGGACTGTTCCGGGTTTGTCCAGAGCGTATATCAGAATTTTGGGGTTTCTCTTCCCCGAGTGGCGGCGGATCAGGCGCAGGCAGGGACAAAGATTGCGGTAGAGGAGGCCCAGCCGGGAGATTTGATTTTTTATGCAGATGGAGGCAGTATTTATCATGTGGTTTTGTACATTGGAAACGGCCAGGTGGTGCATGCCAGCAGCGCGGCTACGGGAATTAAGGTGTCAAATGTATATTGGGAAAATGCGGTATGGGCGGTAAGGGTACTTTCCGGTTCCTGAAAAAGCAGAAGGAAATATAAAAATGAGTTTGTGCAATATCACTTTTTGCAAACGTAAAATACAGATATATTTTTTGTCGAATTGTGAATGCTTGCGGATGGATTTTTTCAGAACTCCATGGTAGTATTATATACAGAAATATTTTACAAAAGAGAAATCCTTGCATAGGACGACAAGAAAAAATACAAGGAGGCTCTTATTATGACAGATAGTCAGAAATTGGATTTGCTCTTAGAGCAGATGAGTGAATTCAGAAAAGAACTGGGGGGACTGAGGGAAGACGTCAGCGAATTGAAGACAGATGTGGCACAGCTTAAAACAGACGTGGCGCAGTTGAAGGAGGATGTCAGCGAATTGAAAGAGAGGGTATCCTCTCTGGAAGGCAGAATGAGCGTCGTAGAAGCAACTTTGAAGGAAACGAGAGTAGAACTGGAAAATTTTACGAACAGAGCCATTTCCATTCTGGCAGAAAATCACCTGTCTTTAATGGAAAAACTGAATCATTCTATAAAAGCGGCAGATACGAACAGCGTTTACGAAGTAAAGGTGGAATATCTTACCGAGAGGGTGAATAAACTGGAACGGGCTTTTGTGCAGGCCGGCTATAAGATTGCATAGAAAAAGCGAAAGTTTTGTCTTTACATTCCTCTGGGTATATGCTATACTCAAAACGTTGAAGACAGCCGTGGTTCAGAAGCAGGAATCTCCAACCGCTCCTTAATCACAGGCGATAAATGAAAAATATGGAGGACAACAAACATGATTTCTAAAGAAAAGAAACAGGCTATTATGGCAGAATACGCAAGAACACCAGGCGATACAGGTTCACCGGAAGTACAGGTAGCTGTACTGACAGCAAGAATTCAGGAACTTACAGAGCACCTGAAAGTGAACCATAAAGACCATCATTCCAGAAGAGGTCTTCTGAAAATGGTAGGTCAGAGACGTGGATTACTTGCATATCTGAAGAAAACTGATATTGAAAGATACCGTGCTTTAATCGAGCGTTTGGGTCTTAGAAAATAATCAGAACCAGAAGACGGGGCGGGAGGATTCCCGCCCTGTTTTTACCGTAAGAAGCGAAATGAAACAGCACAAGAAATTTTGATGCCGAGACCACTGAAAAGTGCATTTACAGACCGGGAAATGTGTTTTTTAGTTGTTTCGGACAGAAATTGCTGTGAGAAATGAAAAGGAGAAAAAATATGTATAAGAGTTTTTCAATGGAACTGGCAGGAAGAACCCTGACCGTAGACATCGGACGTGTTGCAAAACAGGCCAATGGCGCAGCATTTATGCGTTATGGGGATACCACGGTATTATCTACTGCAACCGCGTCTGACAAACCAAGAGAAGGAATTGACTTCTTCCCATTAAGTGTAGAGTATGAAGAAAAAATGTACGCGGTAGGCAAAATTCCGGGAGGATTTAACAAAAGAGAGGGAAAAGCAAGTGAACATGCGATTCTGACTTCCCGTGTTATTGACCGTCCTATGCGTCCTCTGTTTCCAAAGGATTACAGAAATGACGTAACCTTAAATAACATGGTTATGGCTGTGGACACAGAATGCAATCCGGAAGTCGTAGCTATGCTGGGGTCTTCTATTGCGACCTGTATTTCGGACATTCCTTTTGACGGACCATGTGCGGCTACACAGATGGGTATGGTAAACGGGGAACTGGTGGTAAATCCGTCTCTGGCTCAGAAAGAAATCTCTGATTTACAGCTTACGGTTGCGTCTACCAGAGAAAAAGTTATCATGATAGAAGCCGGTGCAAATGAAATTCCGGAAGCAAAAATGATTGAGGCAATTTTCAAAGCCCACGAAGTAAATCAGGAAATCATTGCATTTATTGATAAAATTGTTGCAGAATGCGGAAAAGAAAAACACACTTATGAAAGCTGTGCAGTTCCGGAAGAACTGTTTGCAGCTATAAAAGAGATTGTAACTCCGGAAGAAATGGAAAAAGCAGTCTTTACAGATGAAAAGCAGGTGAGAGAAGAAAACATCCGCGCGATTACAGAAAAACTGGAAGAGGCTTTTGCAGACAACGAAGAATGGCTGGCTGTACTGAGCGAAGCTGTTTACCAGTACCAGAAGAAAACCGTCCGCAAAATGATTTTAAAAGACCACAAACGTCCGGATGGAAGAGCTATTACACAGATTCGTCCTTTGGCAGCAGAAGTGGATTTGATTCCGAGAGTACATGGCTCCGCGATGTTTACCAGAGGCCAGACTCAGATTTGTACCGTTACCACGCTGGCTCCATTGTCAGAAGCACAGAGACTGGATGGCTTAGATGAATTTGAAGTAAGCAAACGCTATATGCACCACTATAATTTCCCGTCCTACTCTGTAGGTGAGACAAAGCCGTCCAGAGGACCGGGACGCCGTGAAATCGGACACGGAGCTTTGGCAGAAAGAGCATTGGTGCCGGTGATTCCAAGCGTAGAAGAATTCCCGTATGCAATCCGTACAGTATCTGAAACTTTTGAATCCAACGGTTCTACTTCTCAGGCAAGTATCTGTGCATCTACCATGTCCTTAATGGCAGCAGGTGTGCCGATTAAGAAACCGGTGGCAGGTATTTCCTGTGGTCTGGTAACAGGGGAAACCGATGACGACTATCTGGTACTGACAGATATTCAGGGACTGGAAGACTTTTTCGGAGATATGGACTTTAAGGTAGCCGGTACGCATGACGGTATCACAGCCATTCAGATGGATATTAAGATTCATGGTCTGACAAGGCAGATTATTGAAGAAGCCATTGCCAGAACAAAAGAGGCCAGAGAATACATTCTGACAGAAGTTATGGAAAAATGTATTGCAGAGCCGAGAAACGCCGTAAGCAAATATGCACCTAAGATTGTGCAGATTCAGATTGACCCGGAAAAAATCGGTGATGTGGTAGGTCAGAGAGGCAAGACTATCAATGCGATTATCGACGAGACAGGTGTGAAAATTGACATTGATGACAGCGGTGCAGTATCTGTATGTGGTACGGACCAGGCTATGATGGATAAAGCTGTAAAATATATCCAGACCATTACCACAGATTTTGAAGAAGGTCAGATTTTCACAGGAAAGGTTATCAGCATTAAAGAATTCGGTGCGTTCCTGGAATTTGCACCAGGCAAAGAGGGTATGGTTCACATTTCCAAAATTGCAAAAGAAAGAATCAACAAGGTAGAAGATGTGCTTTCTCTGGGTGATGTTGTGAAAGTAGTATGCCTTGGAAAAGATAAAATGGGACGTATCAGCTTCAGCATGAAAGATGTTCCGGAAGAGGCATAAAAACTGTGAAAACAGGTGGATACAGAAATGAACAGAAGGGGCGGCACGAAGAGAGTGCGCCCCTTTTTGGACTTCACGGGAAGTATTGCGGCATTCTGTATGGGAGGTGAAAATATGGGCAGAAAACGAATGGGGATTTTTATGCTGCTTCTGTTATTGGGAGCGTCAGGCTGCGGCCAGAAGGAAGAGGCACATCTTTCGGAAGCGGAAGAAGAGAAAACGGCTCAGGAACATCCGGCGGGATGGAAAAAACGTATTGACAGAGAGGGGACAGAAAGCGGAGTAAAAGCAGAGGATAAAGGGGTTTATCTGTGCAAAGACTCTGATAAACAAATGTTAGAAGACACAGAACTCACCTCTCCTTCTGTCTATAGGAAGGACTTCCTGGAGGACAAGGTAGACGGATATAATCCCAACTGGTATAATCTTGCTGTCAATGAAATATATGCCCGCCATGGATATGCTTTTCAGACGGAAAGTATCCGACAGTATTTTGAAGCGCAGCCCTGGTACGAGGCGAGCACAGAGCCGGAGGATTTTCAGGAAAGTAATCTCAATGACTTTGAGAAGGAAAATATACAAAAGCTTTTAAAAGGGAAAGAAACGCACAAAAGAGATGAGATTTCAGCGGAAGGGAATACTTATACGATTACCAGTAACACAACCTACGAGCCTGTTTTCCGAGATTATACTTTTACTTTCCAGGTGCCCCAGGAATGGCTGGCAGAGGGATACAGCATTACAGCCTGTGATACTTCCAGTGATTCCACTTATTGGGTGATTGCAAAGGATTGGAAAAAAGAAGCTGCAATCCTTAACATCATACCCATGGAGCATTTCGAGGGGAATCTTTCGGGACAGGAAATTCTGTGGAAAGACCATGTCTGCATGCTATCTGTAGATGCAGATAGTGCAGATGAGAAATTGACAGCCGGGATTGAGAAAATAAAAGAAACCATCAACAGAGTACAGAGGTGAAGATTCATGCGTTATCACAATATTACAAAAGATGATATGTTAAACGGGGACGGCCTTCGGGTGGTACTGTGGGTGGCAGGCTGCGACCACGGCTGTAAAGGCTGCCAGAACCCGGTGACCTGGGATCCCAACGGCGGCCTGGTTTTTGATGAGGCTGCAAAGCAGGAAATTTTTGAGCAAATGGAGAAGAGCTACATTGCGGGGATTACTTTTTCCGGCGGAGACCCTCTGCATTGGAGAAATGTGGAAGAAGTTACGGCTTTTGCAAAGGAATTGAAAGAAAAATATCCCCAAAAGACCATATGGCTGTATACCGGATTTTTGTGGGAAGAAATACAGGATTTAGAAGTTCTGAACAATCTGGATGTTTTGGTAGACGGAGAGTTTATTGAGGCTCAGAAAGATATTTCCCTGAAATGGAAGGGCAGTGCAAATCAGAGAGTGATTGATGTGCCCCGGACCTTAGAGGCGGGTAAGATTGTATTGCATGCATAGGAGGACAACATGAAGAGAATTGCAAAATTTCATAAAGTAAGCGAAAAACAGTTTGCAGAAGGATGGAGAGATTCTTTTGGCGCGGCGGGCGAAGAAGAGATTCAGAAGATTTATGAGAACATCCGGCTGCCCAAAAGAGCTACAGCGGGAAGCGCTGGCTATGACTTTTTCAGTCCCCTGGACTTTGAACTGAAGCCAGGAGAAACTATAAAAATTCCTACTGGAATCCGGGCTGAAATGGAGTGCGGCTGGGTGCTGAAGATTTATCCCAGAAGCGGTCTGGGCTTTAAGTACCGCCTGCAGTTAAACAACACTGTGGGAATTATTGACAGCGATTATTTCTATTCGGATAATGAAGGCCATATTTTTATTAAAATTACCAATGATTCCAATGAAGAAAAAACGGTGCAGGTAGCGGCAGGAACGGGATTTGCACAGGGGATTTTCCTGGAGTACGGCATTACGGAGGACGATGACACAGAAGCAGTGCGAAACGGTGGCTTTGGCAGCACTACAGGGAAACACTGAGAAAGCGGAGATAATATGCAGGAGAGGAAAACTCTTGCATATTATTTTTTTTTGTGCTAAAATACTTTGAAATACAAAATAATTGAAAATCATAGCAGTTTTAAAGAAACAATACGCTGCTTGCAGGAGGATAAGATGAAGGTTGAACCGAAAATTCGAGAATTTATCTGTACCACAGCTCACCCAGAGGGCTGCAGGGAGTATGTGAGAAGACAGATTGCTTATGTAAGAAGCCAGGAAAGAAAGAAAGGCAGAAAACAGGAGCCAAAAAAGGTGCTGGTAATAGGCGCTTCCACAGGATACGGTCTGGCCAGCCGGATTACAGCCGGGTTTGGCTGTGGGGCGGCAACCATAGGTATTATGTTTGAAAAGCCGTCAAACGGCAAAAGAACAGCTACACCGGGCTGGTACAATACGGCTGCTTATGAAGAGGAAGCGCAAAAAGCGGGACTTTATGCGAAATCCATTAATGGCGATGCTTTTTCAAAAGCTGTAAAGGAGGAGACGATTGCCCTGATTAAAAGAGACTGGGGAAAAGCAGATATGGTGATTTACAGTCTGGCGGCGCCCAGAAGAACCGATACACAGGGGAAGACTTGGGTATCGGCTCTAAAGACAACAGGGAAGTCTTTTACAGAAAAAAGTATGGATTTGCGGAATCATACCATTGTCACAAAAACGGTAGAACCTGCTGCAGAGGAAGAAGTGGAAGGCACGAAAAAGGTTATGGGGGGAGAGGACTGGCTGGATTGGATAAAGGCTTTAAAAGCAGCAGATGTATTGGAAGACAATGCCCTGACTGTAGCTTATTCCTACATTGGACCAAGGCTCACATATCCCATTTATTATGACGGAACCATTGGACAGGCCAAGCGTCATCTGGAAAAAACAGTCCATGTGATTCGGGAGGAATTTCCGGACGTAAGGGCGCTTATTTCCGTAAACAAAGCCTTGGTGACTCAGGCAAGCGCAGCGATTCCCATTGTACCGCTGTATTTTGCTGTTCTTTATGGTGTGATGAAGGAAGCACATACCCATGAGGGATGTATCGAACAGATGGTGAGGCTGTTTAGGGAAAAGTTACTGGAGGAAAATCCGCCCACAGATGAGGCGGGCAGAATTCGTATGGATGACTGGGAACTGGAAGAACATATCCAGAGCCGGGTGTGGGAAATATGGGAACAGGTTACCACGGAAAATGTAGAAAACCTTGCCGATATTCAAGGATACTGGGAGGATTTTTATCATATGTTTGGGTTTGGATTTGAGAATGTGGACTATGAAAAAGATGTGGAAATCGAGATTGGCATTCCCAGCATAAATTTTGCTGAATAAAGAGAGAAGAGGCTGTCAATATGCACGAAGTGCGACAGCCTCGGTTTTGTATGAAAAAGATTATTCTTCTGTTTCTGCGGCCAACTCTTCTTCACTTTTCAGGTTTGCAATGAAGTCATGGAAGGCTTCTGCTGCAGCCATATATTCATCTTCTCTTTCAATATTGCTTACAACAGGAGTATTGCCTTCTTCTGCATAACGGAAGAGGTAAGTTTCTCCGTCTGTATTTTTGCCGTCTTTGTTCAGAGGAACAAGGGCAATGTATTCGCCAAAGCCTTCTACCGGAAAGGTTGTCAGCACGGCACATTCCAGGACAGAATCGTCATCCAGGGTCAGTTTGATAGTAGGATTCGGAACCTTCGGAATGCTGCCCTGGCTGCTGCCGCCTGCGCTGGAGCAGTTGGCAGTACAGGATGCACAGTCGCTGGGATTGCAGGAATCCAGATTGGTTGTATAAGTTTCTTCGCTCATAATTAGCCTCCTCGTATGTGATATCTGCTCATATTTTAACAGATGGACCGAGGGAATGCAACCACAGAAAGGATTTGCAATTTTGCCATAGGACAAGTATAATGAAAATGTCTATGTTAAGAAAAGAGGGGAAAGAACGTTGAAAAAAGGTACATCACATCTGCTGAAACGGGCGGAACATTTTAAAACTATTCTCACGGCAGAAGGATTTCTGGTGGGTATCGTTGCCGGACTGGTTGTGCTTTTGTACCGGGTGCTTCTGGAGTACGCGGGCAGGGGAATGAATCTTGTTCTGGAATATGCCCGGAAATATCCCGCTCTTTTAGGAGGCTGGTTTCTGGCACTGTTTGTTCTGGCCTGTATTGTAGGCAAACTGGTGAAGTTTGAACCCATGATTTCCGGCAGCGGTATTCCTCAGGTAGAGGGAGAAATGATGGGAAAACTGGACCAGGTATGGTGGAAGGTACTTCCGGCCAAGTTTCTGGGCGGTTTTCTGTCCCTGTTTTCCGGTCTTTCTCTGGGAAGAGAAGGTCCGTCTATTCAGATTGGAGCCATGGCGGGAAAGGCAGTTTCCAAAGCGTTAAAAAGAGAAAAGACGGAGGAGCGGTACCTGCTGACCTGCGGCGCCAGCGCCGGACTTGCGGCAGCCTTTCACGCTCCGCTTGCAGGGGTTCTGTTTTCTCTGGAAGAAATACATAAAAATTTTTCTGTATCTGTACTGGTATCTGTTATGACAGCTTCCATTACTGCAGACTACATATCCGGCGAATTTCTGGGATTTACTTCTGTGTTTCAGTTTGATATCGGACAGGAAGTGGCACCCCGGTATTACTGGCATATTGTGATTCTGGGAGTCTTGCTGGGCGTTATGGGGGCTTTTTATAATAAGATGACCATATGGGTGCAGGGGCTGTATTTTAAGGCAAAAGGGCTGAATGAAACCACAAGACTTCTGATTCCTTTTTTGCTGGCAGGCGTTCTGGGGCTTTTGCTGCCGGAGGTATTGGGCAGCGGTCATGGACTTATTGATATGGCGGCACGGGGGAATATGGTATTGCAATCCCTTGCAGTGCTGTTTGCAGTAAAATTTTTGTTTTCCCTTATCTGCTTTGGTTCCGGGGCGCCGGGCGGTATTTTCTTTCCGCTTCTGGTACTGGGGGCTTTGCTCGGAGGCATGTACAGCACCTTTGCCGTGAAATATATGGGACTGGAGGCTTCTTATATCAGCAATTTTGTGCTTTTGGCTATGGCCGGGTATTTTACAGCCATTGTAAGAGCGCCGATTACAGGAATTATCCTGATTTTTGAGATGACGGGGCAGGTTAGCCAAATGTTATCCATGTCACTGGTATCTATTGTAGCTTATCTGGTAGCTTCCGGACTGAAATCGGAACCTATTTACGAAAGCCTTCTGGATTCTCTTTTAAGAAGAAGAGGCCAGCAGGTGCCGGAAAAGACAGGAGGCAAAATTCTCCAGGAATTTATTATCTGCCATGGAAGTCCGCTGCATAAGCAGCAGATACAGCAGATTAACTGGGCGGGCGACTGCCTGCTTGTGGCCGTAAAGCGAAACGGTACAGAATTGATTCCCAAAGGAAAAACCATGCTGCAGGCCGGCGATGTTTTGGTGACGTTGACAGATGAAGCCCATGCAGCGCCAGTTTATGATTATATGAAAAAAATGTGTGCAGAAAAGGAATCTTTGCATTCATGAGGCAGAGAAATGAGGTGACGGCATGAACAGCAAAAGGATAGAGACAGAAGAAAAAATACAGGCAGTACCGGGAATCCCATGCCGCCCGGGTATAGAAAGAAAAGGGAGAACTTACGTATTTACGGCAGAGGTATTCCCGGAAAGCAAGGCAGAACTGTTGCTGTATGAGCGAAAAGACGGAGAAAAAATCCTTACTGTATTTCCTTTTCCGGAGGAAAGCAGACAGGGTAATCTGCTTTCACTTCAAGTTACAGGACTGACGGGCACAGAAGTCTGGTATAATTTCCGTATAGACGGAGTTGTGCGGCAAGACCCTTACGCACAGAGCCTCTGTCATATGCCGGACTTTGGAAAAGCGGGAGAAGAAGAACCTTGCTGCAGATATAAAGAAGATAAATTTGTATGGACAGACAGGGAATTTCGGCCAAAAACTCTGTCAGATACTATTTTATATAAGGTACAGGTGCGCAGTTTTACCATGCACAGAAGTTCCAAAGTGAAGAAAAAAGGCACATTCGCAGGTCTGGAGGAAAAGATTCCCTATCTGCAGGAACTGGGAGTTACCAGTGTGCTTTTAATGCCTGCTTATGAGTATCGGGAGCGTATGGGATTACAGACCAGAAGCAAAAAATATTCCTGCGCGCCGAAGCAGGAGAAGGAGGATGTCTGGCGGGTAAACTGTTGGGGCTATACGGGGGAGGCCTGTTACTTTGCTCCAAAGGCGGCATTTTCCGCCACGGCCAGCCCGGTGAAAGAATTTAAACATCTGGTAAATGCCCTTCACAGCGCCAATCTGGAATGCCTCATGGAATTTTATTTTGAAAAGGAGACAGCGCCCTCCACGATACTGGATATTCTGCGCTACTGGAAAACCGAGTACCATGTGGATGGATTTCACCTTATGGGAGAAGACATTCCCCAGGCCTTGTTTATGAAAGACGCGCTTCTGGCGGGAAGCAAACTGTTTTTTCACGATGTGGATGGAGAGACCATTCTGAACCGGGAAAAGCCTTTTTATAAAGGGGCGGCAGAATACAATGAAGGATTTCTCTACTGTATGCGCCGTCTTCTGAAGGGAGAAGAGGGCATGATGGAGGAGTTCATGTTCCGCAGCAAAAGAAATCCCCTTTGCAGCGGCGTCATTAATTATGTGGCAGACCAGGACGGGTTCACCATGATGGATATGGTATCTTATGAGGAGCGGCACAATGAGGCAAACAAAGAAAACAATCAGGACGGTATCGAATACAACTGTACCTGGAACTGCGGAGCGGAAGGCCCTACCAGGAAACAAAGTATTCGGAAGCTGCGGCTGCAGCAGCTGAAAAATGCCTTTGCACTTCTTTTGTCTGCCCAGGGGACGCCGCTGATTTATCAGGGAGATGAATGGGGCAATACCCAGAAGGGAAACAACAATGTCTGGTGTCAGGACAATGAATTGGGCTGGATAGACTGGAGCGGCATACAGCGCAGCGAGCCGATTTTTACCTTTGTGAAAAAAGCCATTGCCATTAGGAAAGAAAACAGCGTTTTTCATATGGACGAAGAGCCAAGAGGTATAGATTACCAGGCGCTTGGGTATCCTGATATTTCTTATCACGGCAATCAGGCCTGGTATGTTCCTAAGGAAAAAAGCCTTCGCTGTCTGGGTGTGATGTACTGCGGAGATTACTGCGGGCAGGAACGGGAGTTTTTGTTTTTGGCGGTAAATTTCCACTGGGTGGCTCATGAAATTGCACTTCCGGGCATACCGGGAGAAATTATCTGGAACATGGTTATGCGGACAGACCAGGAAGAGAACGGAGGGGTCCATAAAGCAGAGGATAAGACCCTGCTGGTTCCTCCCAGGACAATTATGATTTTAAAAGGAAAGCAGGACGAAAAGACATGCGGAGCTGGGAACATTTTAAGACGATTACAAGGCACAAGCTTTTAGTGATGAAATATTGCTTTAAAATAGGACTTTACAAACAGGGGCTTCTTCACGATTTGTCCAAGTATTCCTGGACAGAGTTTTCCGTGGGTTGTAAATATTATCAGGGCAATCGGAGTCCCAACAATGCAGAGCGGGAAGCAACCGGGCTCTCCACCTCCTGGATACACCATTATGGGAGGAACAAGCATCATTTTGAACACTGGGTAGATTATGGCATTGACTGCAATACCGTTATCCGGGGCGTGCCCATGCCGCGGAAATACATTGCAGAAATGGTTATGGACCGCATTAGCGCCTCCCGGAATTATCATCCGGATACGTATACAGACGAGGCGCCTTTGCAGTATTTTCTGGCCAGCAAGGAAAAACTGTGGTTTGTCCATGAGGACACCAACCGGGATTTGGAACAGCTGCTTCGCATGCTGGCGGAAAAAGGCGAAAAGGAAACACTGAAATATATTAAGCATGTATATCTGAAAGGAATGTAAGGATTTATGAATATACAGATATCACAGGTACTGGAACGTATGAAGGAGTATTGGGATACAATTCCACAGCAGTATATGGTGGTGATTTATCTTGCGGGGGCAGTTTTTGCACTTTTGAACTGTTTCATGGGCTATCGGCTTCGCAAAGTCTGGGGCTGTATCCTGGGAATTCTGGCAGGAGCCGGAGGCGGCGGAGCTGCAGGATACTATTTCCTGCAGGACAAAGTGATGGCTCTGGTCTGCGGTGCGGCAGGAGCTTTGATTTTTGGGCTTCTGGCCTGGCTGCTTTATAAGTTCGGCGTTTTTTTCATGTGTACCGGGCTGGTTTACGCTCTGATACTCACCTTCTTTGAGGATGCATCTCTGACCCAGCATATCATTGCACTGGTGGCAGGCGTTTTTGCAGGAACGCTGGCTCTGGGATATGAAAAGCAGATGGTTATCGGAATTACGGCAGTCTGCGGCGGTATTGGAGGGATTCATCTGCTCTTTGCCATGATGGCAAAAAATACAGGCGGGGAGTTGGTGCTGGGCATCATACTGGCTGTTATCGGAGCTGCAGTACAGGCAGCGCCGCTGATGAAAGGAGAGGACTGGGAAGCAAAAGTATTTCACCTTCCTTCCGGCAGCAGGAAGAAGAGAGGCGGACTTCCCACAGGAAGGAAGAAGAAAGTTGTAAAGAAAACGAAAGTAGTTCAGAAAGGTTCCGCAAAGAAAACGGCAAAGGACAAGGCGCTTGAAAAACGGAGAAGTATTTTTACGGATGATGATTATGATGACGGAGATTATGACAGCGATTATCAGCCGCCGGAAGAAGAAGCTACAGACAGAGGTGACAGGGAAGACCTTGACAGAACTCAGGAGTACCAGGTGGGACAGCGGCAGTACGAGCCAAGGGAAAAGCAGCAGATACCTTATATGGGAAGCGGAATCGGTATTGATTTGGATGATTTGAACCGGGAGTTATCTCAGGAAATTAAAAAGATATACAAGGACGACAGCCAGTGAGGGGGTCGTCCTTTTTTTGACATTTTTCAGAGAAGATAAGAGAGGAACGTAAGAAGGGGAAAAGAATTGACAAAAGACAGAAAGAAAGGTATACTGAATACAATAGTTTGAAATACAAAATATTTGAAATAGAAATAAAATAACAGAAAGAAAGGAAAAAACATGGCAGAACAGAGAACAGGAAGAATTACAGGAACAGGAAGCTGTGTTCCGGATTTATGTATCACAAATGAAAGGCTTTCGGAACTGGTGGATACCAGCGATGCATGGATTTACAGCCGTACCGGGATACACAGGCGCAGGATTGCAGTAGATGAAACCGTAGCAGATTTGGCGGCAGAAGCAGCCCAAAAAGCCATGGAAAATGCGAAAATTTTGCCGGAGGAGATTGACCTTCTGCTGGTAGCTACCTGCTCTGGAGAAATGCTCTTTCCGGGAACTGCGTGTCAGGTGCAGGCACGTATCGGAGCTGTCCGTGCGGCAGCCTTTGATATGAATGCGGCATGCTCAGGGTTTCTCTTTGCCCTGGGCACAGCCTGGGCCTATTTAAAAAGCGGGCTTTACGAAAAGATTCTTGTGATTGGGGCAGAGAAGCTGTCCAGGCTGCTGGACTGGGAGGACCGCAGCACCTGTGTGCTCTTTGGAGATGGGGCAGGGGCTGTAGTGTTGGAAGCAGACGGGAAAGGTATTGTGGGAATGGTACAGCATGCAGACGGCAGCAGAGGACAAGTGCTGACCTGCCCGGAAGGCCATAAAGCAGCTGAGAACAGCAGCAGTCTGGAAATGGAAGGGCAGGAGGTCTTTAAATTTGCCGTGAAAAAGGTGCCCCAGTGTATCGAAGAAGTATTGGCACAGAACGGCACGGCAAAAGAAGACATCCGGTATTATATTCTCCATCAGGCGAACAGCCGGATTCTTTCTGGTGCGGCAAAGCGGCTGCAGGAGCCGGAGGAAAAGTTTCCCATGAACATGGAGGAGTATGGAAATACCTCTGCGGCCAGTATTCCTCTTTTGCTGGATGAACTGAACCGGGAGGGAAAACTGCAGAGAGGGGATAAGCTGGTGCTTTCCGGATTTGGAGCAGGGCTTACCTGGGGAGCCCTGTTACTGGAGTGGTAATAGTAAAAGGCCGCTGCACAAAACCGGATGGATTTCGTGCGGCAGCCTTTTTGCAGCTTGCATATGGTTTAGTTCAGGCAGTTTTTCATTTCTTCGTATGTTCCGTGTGCTTCAATGTTTTCTACAATGGCAGCAACTTCTGCTTCAAATCCCGGGATTTCGGTTAAATCTTTGCCCCAGAATTCTGTGTTGGTGCAGACTGCATGTACCAGGTCTTTTGCGCTGTCTTCTTTGTGTGCGTAGTAGAATTCCAGTACGGCTCGGTCATCGGAAATCGTGTAAGTATCCCCGTTTGGACGCTTTGCTACAAGTCCTGCGTCGGTCAGTTCGGTTCCGCGGTAGAAGGAGATGTAGAATGCAAAGGAAGCTGTAATGCATTTCGGCAGCTTGTTAAATTTGCTTACATAACCTTCTAAGGACGGCATAACGCGGGCTCTCCACTTGGAAGTAGAGTTCAGGGAAATGGACATCAGCGCGTGGTCAATGAACGGGTTTTTGAAACGCTCTGTGACAGCAGCAGCGAAGTCCTTGCAGTCTTCCTCAGAAAGAGACAGGGTTGGAATGATTTCATCGTAAATGGTCTTGTTCATGAAGTTTAAGATTGTTTCATCATGCATACAGTCTCTTACAATATCCTGTCCTGCCAGGTAAGCGCCTAAAACCATGGAAGTGTGAGCGCCGTTTAAGATACGGACTTTTCTCTGTTTGTATGGTTTGTGGTCGTCTGTAATCAGTACAGGAAGTCCTGCTTCGGCAAATGGAAGTTCTTTTTTCAGAGATTCCGGCCCTTCGATAACCCAGAAGCCGAAAACCTCTCCGGTGTCGATGATGTTGTCTTCGTAGCCGTTTGCTTCGTTGATGGCAGCAGCTTCATTTCTTGGGAATCCGGTTACAATACGGTCTACTAAAGTAGAGCAGAAGATGTTTTCGGTTTTAATCCAGCGAATGAAATCTTCGCCCAGGTTCCACTGCTGTGCATAGGTGAGCACACATTTTTCCAGCTCTTTTCCGTTGTTGTCAATGAGTTCGCAGGCCAGAATCACAAAGCCTTTTCCGGCTTCTTTTCCGAATTTTTCAAATCTGTGGTATAAGAACTGAGTCAGCTTTGCAGGATAGCTGGCCGGCGGTGTGTCTGTAAACTGGCAGGAGGGGTCATAGGAAATACCTGCTTCTGTGGTGTTGCAGGTGATGTAGCGCAGTTCCGGATTTTCTGCACAGGCCATAACTGCTTCGTAGTCACTGTAAACATTTAAGCAGCGGCTGACACAGGAAATGACGCGCTTGTCATTTACTTTCTGTCCGTTTTCAAAACCTCTTAAATACAAGGTATACAGACCTTCCTGTTCATTGATGACATCAGCCAGGTTAAAACCGCCATGGTTGGCGATTGGCTGTACCAGAACGACCTTGCTGTTAAAACCTGCTTTTTCGTTCATCATGTCAATAAAGTAGTCCACAAAAGCACGAAGAAAGTTGCCTTCTCCGAACTGCAGTACCCGTTCCGGTGCGTCTTTTAACAGGTATCCGTTGTAACCCTGTTCTTCCAGTGTCTGATAGTTTAATTTTTTCATGGTGTTTTCCTCCTGAATTAAAATTTTTATTAAAGAGTGACTCCCTGCTTAAAAATAGCCATATCGTGGAAGCCTGCTTTTTCTGATTTTACTTCTTCTCCGGAAGCAACGGCTGTGACATAATCGAAAAGCTGATTGCTCAGTTCGGCCAGAGAAGTTCCTTCTACCATGGTGCCGCAGTTGAAATCAATCCAGTTAGTTTTATGACCGTAGAGGTTGGAATTGCTGGAGATTTTTACAGTAGGTACCGGAGATGCAAAAGGGGTTCCCCTTCCTGTGGTAAAGAGGACAATGTGTGCGCCGGAAGCAGCCAGTGCGGTAGAAGCTACCAAATCATTGCCCGGTGCGCTTAACAGGTTCAAGCCTTTTTCTTTTACCGGCTCCCCGTAGGAAAGGACGCCTCTTACAGGGGCAGAGCCGGATTTCTGGGTACAGCCCATGGACTTGTCCTCTAAAGTAGAGATACCGCCCTTTTTATTCCCCGGAGAGGGATTTTCGTAAATGGTCTGCTTGTGGCTGGTGAAATAGTTCTTAAAGTCATTAATCAGATGTACGGTTTTGTCAAAGAGTTCTTCGTTTTCACAGCGGTTCATGAGAAGCGTTTCTGCGCCGAACATTTCCGGAACCTCTGTGAGAATGGTGGTGCCTCCTTTGGATATCAGCAAGTCGGAGAAAGCGCCCACGACCGGGTTGGCCGTGATACCGGACAGTCCGTCTGAGCCGCCGCACTTCATGCCGATAATCAGTTCGCTGCAGCTAATAGGTTCTCTTTGCGCCTTTCCTGCGTAGGCAGCCAGTTCCTCCATCAACTTTAAGGCTTCGGCGATTTCGTCTTCACATTCCTGAGCCACCAGAAATTTTACCCGGTTTTCATCGTAAGGACCGATGAATTTTTTCAGTTCATCAATGTTGCTGTTTTCACAGCCAAGTCCCAGCACCAGCACACCGCCTGCATTGGGGTGGTTGATAAGGTCTGCCAGAATCTGGCGGGTGTTGTCCTGGTCATCCCCCATCTGGGAACAGCCGTAAGGATGAGGGAAGGCAGCAATGGCCTCAATGCTTCCCTGCACAAGGCTCTGGGCTTTTCTTTCAATGGCAGTAGTCACATTGTTGACACAGCCTACAGTAGGGATAATCCAGAGTTCGTTGCGTACGCCTGCCTTGCCGTCTGCACGGCGGTATCCCTGGAAGAACCGTTCTTCGGTAGGAGTAAGGACTGCGTCCTGTTTCTCATATTTATAAGTAAGCAAATCTCCCAGTCCCGTCTTCATATTGTGCACATGAATCCAGGAGCCGGCTTTTACCGCCTCTTTGGTAATCCCAATAGGATAGCCGTATTTGATAACCGGCTGATTTTCAGACAAATCTTCCAGAGCAAATTTGTGTCCCTGAGGAATATCCTCTGTGAGAATCAGTGTCTGATTTTCAATAGTAACTTCTGTTCCTGCCGCTAACGGACAAAGGGCAACTGCAACCTTGTCGGCAGGATGAATTTTGATATATTTCTGCATTTATATTCCTCCTAAAAATATACAAAGCCAGAAATGTAAGAGCTTACATTTAATGTACTGCCGAATCTCGAAAACGTCAATATGAATCTTATAAAAAAACAAAAAATATTAAAATTGCATAAAAAAACGCGTGTAAAATTGTAAAAAATTACAATGATAAAGGTTTTGCATTTTCTATAAAGGTTCGGTATAATAAAAAACAAGATGTAAGGGCTTACATCAAAATCCCGCAAAAAGCGGGAAAAAGAAAGTAGGAATTGTATGAACATCTATGATATTGCCAGGCTTGCAGATGTTTCTATCGCAACGGTTTCCAGGGTCGTCAATGACAGCCCAAAAGTCAGCGAAAAAACAAAGCAGAAAGTGCGGGCAGTCATGGAGGAACAGAATTACACACCTAATGTATTTGCCCGGGGACTTGGACTGAATTCCATGAAAACAGTGGGCATTGTCTGCCCCGATGTGTCAGATGCCTATATGGCAGAATCGGTGGCTTACTTGGAGAAAAGCTTCCGAAACTATGGGTATGACTGTATTCTTTATTGCAGCGGTTATGAATATGAAAGCAAAGTAAAGTCTGTGCAGATGATACTCCGGAAAAAAATTGACGCGCTGGTACTGGTGGGCTCCCACTATGCAGGAGACGGAGGCGAAGAAGACATACGTTATTTAAGCGAAGCTGCAGAGAAAGCTCCGGTTTTTTTAATTAATGGGTATATCCGCTGCCCGGGTGTGTACTGTGTACTGTCTGAAAATTATCAGATTATGTATGACACTGTCTGCGCACTGACAGAGGCGGGCAGACAGCGGATATTGTTTCTCTATGATTCCCATTCTTACAGTGCTACACAGAAACTTTCAGGATATGAAGACGCACTGAGGGACAATGGTCTTCCCGTTGTGGAGGAACTGAAAATTTTTACGGAAAATAAAATAGCCACGGTCAGGGAAAACTTATTATCAAAAGAGGGACTTTCTTTTGATGCAGTGGTAGCTACGGATGACGGGCTTGCGGTGGGTGCATTGAAATATGCAAACAAAAAGCAGCTTCGGGTGCCGGAAGATGTGAATATCGTTGGGTTCAACAATTCAGAACTTGCCGTGTGCTGCGAGCCGGAATTGACTTCTGTAGACAGCCGCAGCGATGCGCTGTGCAAAACAGCCGCAGATTCGCTCATGCAGCTTCTGGAAGGCAAATCCATACGGCATAAGCGTTCTATCAGATGTCATCTGATAAAACGGGGAACAACAAATTTCTAAAACAGAAACAAAAGGAAGGGACAAGGAAGAATGAAAGGTTTAAAAAGAATTTTAGCAGCAGCTCTTTGTGTTACCGTAATTGCGGGCATGTCCGGCTGTGCTTCTTCCGTGACAGGAGGAAAGAGAATTATCCGTATTTCTCATGCACAGTCTGAAACCCACCCGGAACATCTGGGTCTTTTGAAATTTAAAGAGTATGTAGAAGAAAATCTGGGTGATAAGTATGAAGTACAGATTTTCCCAAATGAACTTCTGGGTTCTGCGCAGAAAGCCATTGAACTGACACAGACAGGCGCCATTGACTTCGTAGTGGCAGGTACTGCAAACCTGGAAACCTTTGCAGATGTATATGAGGTTTTCAGTATGCCATATCTGTTTACTTCAGAGGATGCCTATCATGAAGTTATGAATGATACAGATTATATGAACCAGGTGTATGCTTCTACAGACGAAGCCGGATTCCGCGTACTGACCTGGTACAATGCAGGAACCCGTAACTTCTATGCAACAAAGCCAATCCATACACCGGATGACCTGAAAGGCCTGAAAATCCGTGTACAGCAGTCACCAGCCAGTGTAAATATGGCCAAAGCCTTTGGTGCTGCCGCTTCTCCAATGAGTTTTGGTGAAGTTTATACAGCCATTCAGCAGGGTGTTATTGACGGCGCGGAGAACAACGAACTGGCTCTGACTAACAACAAACACGGAGAAGTTGCCAAATACTTCTCTTACAATAAGCATCAGATGGTGCCGGATATGTTAATCGGAAACCTGAAATTCTTAAACAGCTTAAGCGACGAAGAAAGAGAAGTTTTTGAGGAAGCTGCCAGACTGTCTACAGAAGTAGAACTGGAGGAATGGGATGTACAGGTAGAAGAGGCAAAGAAAATTGCCCAGGACGACATGGGTGTGGAATTTATTGATGTGGACATTCAGCAGTTTAAAGACAAAGTAGCCGGTGTGCAGGACGAGATGCTTAAGGAAAATCCGGACATTCAGGATTTGTATGACCACATTCAGGAAATCAACGCGAAATACACAGATAAGGAGGCAGAGTAATGAACGTATTGCATAAAATCCGTAAAGGAATCGACCTGGTATTAAGCTGGGTCTGTGCAGCTCTGTTTGCACTGATGGTAATTGTGGGAACGTATCAGATTGTAGTTCGCTATTTTTTCAATAGCCCAAGTACTGTGTCAGAGGAACTTCTGACTTACAGCTTTACCTGGATGGCGCTTCTGGCTTCCGCTTACGTATTCGGGAAAAGAGACCATATGCGTATGGGATTTATTGCAGACAAATTAACAGGAACACCGAGAAAAGTGCTGGAAATCATAATTGAGATTCTGGTTATGTTTTTGGCAGGCAGTGTTATGGTGTACGGCGGCTGGAATATTATGGGGCTGACCATGACACAGGTGACTGCTTCTTTAGGGGTTCCTATGGGTGTTATCTATACGGTCGTTCCTCTTTCCGGTATTCTGATTGTCATCTACTCTATACTGAATATTGTAGATTTGGCTGCAGGATATGAAAGAGAACAGAGAGAAGTAAAGGAATAAGAGGGAGGAGAAGTATATGAATACAGCAATTATTTCAGGTCTGATTATTTTGGTCTTGCTGGTTATCATGCTGGTTGCCGGTGTGCCCATCGCCGTTGCGTTGGGAATTTCTTCCGTGTGTGCAATTCTTCCGGTTATGGATACCAGTGTTGCAGTTTTAACAGGAGCCCAGAGAATTTTTTCCGGTATCTCCGTATTCAGTTTGCTGGCCATTCCGTTTTTTATTCTGGCCGGAAACATTATGAACAAGGGCGGTATTGCAGTCCGTCTGATTAATCTTGCAAAACTGGTGACAGGACGTACACCAGGTGCTCTGGCACAGACAAACGTTCTGGCTAACATGTTGTTCGGTGCGATTTCCGGTTCCGGTACAGCGGCTGCTTCTGCTATGGGTTCTATTATCGGACCGATTGAAAAAGATGAGGGGTATGACCCGAACTTTTCCACAGCAGCCAACATTGCAACAGCGCCTACAGGACTTCTGATTCCTCCAAGTAACGTTATGATTACCTTTTCTTTGGTGAGTGGAGGAACTTCGGTGGCAGCCCTTTTCATGGCAGGCTATATTCCCGGTATTCTTTGGGGCCTGGCTTGTATGATTGTTATTTATTTTATTGCCAAGAAGAGAAATTACAGAAGCAAACAGAAGTTTACATTTAAAGAAGCCATGAACATTATTTTTCAGGCACTTCCATGTCTGCTGTTGATTATTATTGTAATCGGTGGTATTATTGCTGGTGTATTTACAGCGACAGAAGGTTCTGTGGTTGCGGTTGTATACAGCTTATTGTTATCCTTGTTTGGATACAAATCCATTAAATTAAAAGATATTCCGGCTCTGTTAAAAGACAGTGCGGAGATGACAGGTATCATTATTTTCCTGATTGGTGTGTCCAGCATTATGTCCTGGGTTATGGCCTTTACCAATATCCCGACTCTGGTTTCCAACGGACTTTTAGCTATCAGTGACAGCAAGATTGTGATTCTTCTGATGATTAATATTATCCTGCTGATTGTAGGTACTTTTATGGATATGACACCGGCGTGTCTGATTTTCACACCGATTTTCCTTCCGGTTTGTACCGCACTGGGCATGAATACCATTCACTTTGGTATTATGCTGATTTTCAACCTGTGTATCGGAACCATTACACCTCCGGTTGGAACAACTTTGTTTGTAGGTGTAAAGGTAGGTAACGTTAAGATTGAAACCGTATTCAAACAGCTTCTGGTATACTTTGCCGCAATCTTTGTGGTACTGATGCTGGTAACTTATATCCCTCAGCTGAGTCTGTGGCTGCCTGGCCTTATGGGATATGTCTAAAATAAATTTATAAGGAGGCTGTTCATATGAAAGCATTTATGGACAAAGATTTTTTACTCAGTACAGAGACAGCACAGGAATTGTATCATAATTTCGCAGCGCAGGTTCCTGTACTGGACTATCACTGCCATATCAATCCTCAGGAAATCGCTGAGGACAGAAAGTTTGAGAACATTACACAGGTATGGCTTGGAGGCGACCATTACAAATGGCGTCAGATGCGTTCCAATGGTGTGGACGAATACTATATCACCGGAGACGCACCGGACAGAGAAAAATTTCAGAAATGGGCGGAAACTTTGGAAAAAGCTATCGGAAATCCGCTGTTTCACTGGAGTCACCTGGAACTGCAGAGATACTTTGGCTACACCGGTGTATTAAACGGAGAAACCGCAGAAGAAGTGTGGAACCTGTGCAATGCCAAATTGCAGGACGATTCCATGAGTGTAAGAAACCTGATTAAACAGTCAAATGTAACATTGCTTTGCACTACAGATGACCCCATTGATGATTTGAAATGGCACAAGGTTATCAAAGAAGATGAAACTTTTGATGTACAGGTGCTGCCTGCATGGAGACCGGACAAGGCTACCAATGTGGAAAAACCGGATTTCGTAGAATACCTTGGCAAACTGTCCCAGGTTTCCGGTGTGGAAATCAAAACGTTTGCAGACTTAAAAGAAGCCATTGCAAAGAGAATGGAATACTTTGACAGCATGGGCTGTTCTATTTCTGACCATGGTCTGGACTATGTCATGTATGCACCGGCCAGTGACGAAGAAGTAGAAAGAATTTTTGCAGACCGTCTGGCAGGAAAAGAAATCACAAAAGAAGATGCAGCAAAATACAAAACTGCATTTATGCTGTTCCTGGCAGGAAAATATGAAGAAATGAACTGGGTAATGCAGTTACACTATGGCTGTAAGAGAGATAACAACAAAGCTATGTACGCAAAACTCGGCCCGGATACGGGATTCGACTGTATCAGCAACTTTGCACCGGGCGAACAGCTTGCAGACTTCTTAAACGCAGTCAATGAAGCAAAAAACCTGCCAAAAACGATTTTATACAGCTTAAATCCGGGAGATGACGAATTAATCGGAACGATTCTGGGCTGCTTCCAGAACAGCGATGCTATCGGAAAAATTCAGCAGGGTTCTGCATGGTGGTTCAACGACAACAAAACAGGTATGATGAAGCAGATGACTTCTTTAGCAAATCTGGGTCTTCTGGGCAACTTCATCGGTATGCTGACTGATTCCAGAAGTTTCCTGTCTTACCCAAGACATGAGTACTTCAGAAGAATTATGTGCGAGCTTATCGGCGGCTGGGTAGAAAACGGAGAATATCCAAAGGATATGAAGAATCTGGAGAAAATTGTCAAAGGAATTTCCTATAATAATGCAGTGCGTTACTTCGGATTTGATTTGGAAACAAAATAAAAGACCTCAAAAGGGAAACTGTTTTGCGGCAGTTTCCCTTTTTTGTCGAAAGGGAAAGCATTTTTTTCTGGTATTTTGGAACAATGTATGCTAATATAAGACGAATATTAAAAAGTAAGGGAGAAAAACTGTGGAAAATCGTAAAATTATCCAAGTGGAAGAGAAAGTACCGCCAAAACTTTTGATTCCATTGAGCATTCAGCATATGTTTGCCATGTTTGGTGCGTCTGTGCTGGTTCCGTTTATTTTTGGCATTAATCCAGCCATTGTATTGTTTATGAATGGTGTGGGAACTCTGCTTTTCATTTTGATTACAAAAGGAAAAGCACCGGCCTACCTGGGCTCCAGCTTTGCTTTTATCGCTCCGGCCAGCATTGTTATCAGCAAGTTTGGTTACGAATATGCCCTGGGCGGTTTCGTGGCTGTGGGATTCTGCGGCTGTATCCTGGCACTGGTTATTTACAAATTCGGTTCGGACTGGATTGATGTGGTATTGCCTCCTGCGGCTATGGGGCCGGTGGTTGCCCTGATTGGTCTGGAGTTGTCCTCTACGGCAGCCAGCAATGCAGGGATGTTGGACGAGAAACTGAAAAGCGGCAATGTCATTGTCTTTCTGGTAACGCTGGGTGTAGCCGTGTTTGGCTCTGTGGTATTTCGGAAATTCCTTTCTGTTATTCCTATCCTCATTGCTATTATTGCCGGTTATGTTGCAGCCATTGCCTGCGGTATCGTAGACTTTACTGCAGTGTCAGAGGCTTCTCTTTTTGCATTGCCGAATTTCAGCACACCGAAGTTTGACATGCAGGCCATTGTCATTATCCTTCCGGTGATTCTGGTTGTAACTTCCGAGCATATCGGACACCAGATTGTAACAGGAAAAATCGTGGGAAGAGATTTGCTGAAAAATCCAGGTCTGCACCGCTCGCTGTTTGCAGATAACTTTTCTACCATGATATCCGGTTTTATCGGCTCTGTGCCCACAACCACCTATGGGGAGAATATCGGTGTTATGGCCATGACCCGTGTGTACAGCGTGTATGTTATCGGCGGAGCAGCCGTGCTTTCCATTATCTGCTCCTTTATCGGAAAGCTGACAGCGCTCATCAATACCATTCCGGGTCCGGTTATCGGAGGAATTTCCTTCCTTCTGTATGGTATGATTGGTACTTCCGGTATTCGTATTCTGGTAGACGGAAGAGTGGATTACGGCCGTTCCAGAAACCTGGCGCTTACCTCTGTAATTTTTGTCACAGGACTTTCCGGAATTACGGTGAGCATCGGAGAAATCGAATTAAGAGGCATGGTACTGGCCTGTATCGTGGGTATGGCACTGAGCCTTATCTTCTATGTACTGGATAAGCTGAAGCTGACCAATGACAGGGAAGAAGCATAAAGGTTTACTATTTATATGGAAGAAACAGAAAAGACACTTCGCGATGAGGTGTCTTTTTTCTGTGATTTTTTTGCTATTTGTCTAATTCACCCAGTTCCTTTGCTGCTGTTTCCAGATTCTCGCGAATGGAGAGAGCCTGAGGACAGACCGTTTCGCATTTGCCGCATTTTTTACACTGGTCGGCTCTTGCGGATTCTTTCATGTCTGTAAAATAAGCATGCTTTGTTTTGGCATCGTTTCCGTACATGGACCATTCGTTCCAGATACGGAAGTTCCCCGGGATATCTACGCCAAAGGGGCAGGGCATGCAGTAGGCACAGCCGGTACAGCCGTTTTTCGTTCTCTGGCGGATGGCAGCCGCCACATCAGCAACCACTTCTTTTTCCTGAAGAGAGAGAGGTGTAAAGTCTGTAAAGGTGTCCAGATTGTCTTTTACCTGCTCCATGGTGGACATACCGCTCAAAACAACCTTTACGTTTGGTTTGCTGGCCACCCAGCGAAGAGCCCAGGATGCAAGGCTGCAAAGAGGATCAAAGTCTGTAAACCGGACAGAAATTTCCTGTGGAAGAGAAGCTAAAGCGCCGCCTTTTACCGGTTCCATAATGACCAGAGGAATTCCCAGCTCTTCTGTCAGTTCATAGCCCCGGTCACCAGCCTGGATTTCTGTGTCAATGTAATTGTACTGAATCTGACAGAAATCCCAGTCTCTGTAGGTGAGAATCTTTTTAAAGGTATCAAAATCGTCATGGAAGGAGAAACCAAGAAAGCGGATTTTCCCCTGCTGTTTCATGTCCTCCAGAAATGGAATCACACCTAAATCCAGCACCTGCTGCCATTTTTCCTTGTCCAGACAGTGAATCAGATAAAAATCCACATAGTCGGTCTGGAGACGTTCTAATTGTTTGTAAAAAATTTTTTTCACGTCTTCCGATGTTTTTATATCCCACATGGGAAGTTTGGTAGCCAGATAAAAGGATTCCCTGGGGTATTTTTTCAAGGTACGTCCCAGAAAGGGTTCGCTTTCCCCGTTGTGATAGGGGTAGGCTGTGTCTATGTAGTTCACTCCGGCTTTTATAGCGGTGTCCAGAAGTTTTTGGGCTTCTTTTTCGTTAATGGTGCCATCTGTATTCTGGGGAAAGCGCATACAGCCAAATCCCAGAAGAGAGGGAGAGACTCCCAGTTTTTCAAATTTGCGATATTCCATATGTTACCTCCTCATGTGTTGTAGGTTATCGTTCTCTTTATTTTATCATTGTATGAGAAAAAAGGACAGATAGAAAAGAAAAATTGTACAGGAAAAAATAAGAAACAGGCAGATATAGGAAAAGGATATACCCGCCTGTTTTTGAAATATTTTTAATTATTTGCTGCAGTTACAGGTATTGTCTTTGCAGGATGCCTTACAGGGCATATCAAACGCCGGATTAAAGGCATAGAAGTTGTTGGAATCCAGGTCTTCCTGAACGCTTCTTAAAACTTCACCGAAACGCTGAAAATGAACGATTTCTCTGGCGCGGAGGAATTTGATGGGGGCAATGACATCAGGGTCATCAATCAGGCGCAGAATGTTGTCGTAAGTGGTTCGAGCCTTTTGTTCTGCTGCCATATCCTCAAATAAATCCGTGATAGGGTCGCCCTTGGACTGAAATTCACAGGCGTTGAAAGGAATTCCCCCTGCCGCCTGTGGCCAGATACCTACTGTATGGTCCACATAATAGGGGGCAAAACCGGATTTTTCAATTTCTTCCATAGAGAGGTTGCGGGTAAGCTGGTGAACAATGGTGGCTACCATTTCCAAATGCCCCAATTCTTCGGTTCCGATATCCGTCAATGTTCCCATAGCTATCCGGTTGGTCATGGCGAATCGCTGGGACAGATATCGCATGGAGGCGCCCATTTCTCCGTCAGGGCCGCCATATTGGCTGATAATCACCTGCGCTGCTCTGGCATCAGGTTTTTTGATATTGATAGGAAACTGCAGTCGTTTTTCATAATTCCACATCTTTTAACACACTCCTTCCCAAGGCCAGGGCTGCATGACCCAATCCCAGCACTGTCTGCAGTTTTCGCTGTCGCTGTCCAGTGTGAGAGGACCGAAGCGGGCTGCATATTCTTTCAGAAGCTCTTTCCGGAGCGCTGTATTTTCACAAAAATAAGCCATAGCATCGTCGTCGTCCGGGTGGGTATCCAGATAAAGAGTCATGTCGTTCACTGCGAAACTGACCTGGTTAATCATAGAGAAAAGTTCCGCCTGAGAACAGGAACGGGGATTTTTCATCGTCTGACACCTCGCTTTCCGCAAAATGGTTTGCAAAGTTCCGGAAAAATAGTACCCATGGGAAATGCTTTGCATAAATCAAAAACAGTAGAGAACTGCTGGCAGGGAACATAGGCCATAGTAAGAGGCAAATGGTCCGCATGTGTGTAAATTCCTGTATTGTCTACCCGGTCTGAGCAGCCGCAGCCTGAAGAAACCGGAGCGCTTTTCCGGACAGCCTCACGGGGCATAACCCGGCAGGAACGGCAGGCATTATAATGCATTCGATAATTATCCATGATTCAAACCTTTCTGTCTATGTTTTCACAGAACAAAGAGAGAGTTCTGTTACATTCTTATTTTATGGCAATCTGGTAAAAAAGTGAGAAAAAGTATTGACTTTTTGGATAACATCCATTATAGTACAAATATAGATTAAACAAATGTTTAATTGTTAAAGAAATATTGAATGAGAAAGGAGTACTTATCATGAAAAAAACTTATAAAATCGAAGTAGACTGCGCAAACTGTGCAAATCTGATGGAGGAAGCTGCAAAGAAAACAGCCGGTGTTGCAAATGCAACGGTAAACTTCATGGCACTGAAAATGATTGTGGAGTTTGAAGAAGGCCAGGAACCGAAAAAGGTTATGAAAGAAGTTTTAAAGGCATGTAGAAAAGTAGAGCCTGACTGTGAAATTGAGTTTTAAACAAAGATGATAAGGGTGTGGGGATGCTGCGGTAAGTGCATCCCCTTCAAAATTTAAAAAAGATAAGAAATTCCTATACAAAAAAAGTAGATATGGGATATAATAAAGCGAAAGGAGAAAATTATGAGTAAAAAGCAGAAAAAAATGCTGATACGAATTGTGATTACGGCTGTGATGGTTCTTATTCTGCAGTTTATATCTGTGTCGGGTCTGCTGCAGCTGGCTTTGTATCTGGCTGCTTACCTGATAATCGGATATGATATTTTAAGAAAAGCGGGGAAGGGAATTTTAAACCGCCGGGTATTTGATGAGAACTTTCTTATGGCCATTGCCACAGTAGGAGCTTTTGCTCTGGCAATTTATTCCGGAAGCGGAGATTATAACGAAGCCATTGCGGTTATGCTGTTTTACCAGATTGGTGAATTGTTCCAGAGTTATGCAGTAGGCAAAAGCCGGAGAAATATCAGTGCACTTATGGATATCCGGCCGGATTATGCCAACATAGAGCGGGACGGGAAATTGGAAAAAACAGACCCGGACGAGGTGGCTGTAGACAGTATTATTGTGGTGCAGCCGGGAGAAAAAGTACCTCTGGACGGCATTGTTTTAGAGGGAACTTCCAGCTTAAATACCAGCGCTCTGACGGGAGAAAGTCTTCCAAGGGATGTAAAAGCGGGCGACGAGATTATCAGCGGCTGCATTAATATGACGGGCGTGCTGCGAATCAGAACCACAAAGGAATTTGAGGAATCTACAGTTTCTAAAATTCTGGAACTGGTGGAAAACTCCAGTTCACGGAAATCCAAATCCGAGAACTTTATTACCAAATTTGCCAGAGTTTATACGCCGGCTGTCTGCTATGGAGCCCTGGCTCTTGCCGTGCTTCCGCCGCTGATTCAGCTGCTGTTTCTGGGGCAGGAGGCTGCTTGGAGCATGTGGATTTACCGTGCGCTGACTTTCCTGGTTATCAGCTGTCCCTGTGCACTGGTTATCAGTATTCCGCTCAGTTTTTTTGCCGGTATCGGCGGAGCCAGTAAAGCGGGTGTACTGATTAAAGGTTCGAATTACATGGAAACACTGTCTCAGGCGAAATATGTGGTTTTTGATAAAACAGGAACTCTGACCCAGGGAGTCTTTGAGGTCACGGGAATTCATCACAATAAGATGGAAGAGGCCAAGCTTTTAGAATATGCCGCTTTGGCAGAATGTGCGTCTTCTCATCCTATCAGTAAGAGTCTTCAGAAGGCTTATGGAAAAGAAATTGACAGAAGCCGGGTAGAGGACATTCAGGAAATCAGCGGAGAAGGAATCCTGGCAAAAGTAGACAAAAGAGAAGTGGCAGCCGGAAACAGTAAGTTAATGAAACGTCTGGGAATTGCATATCGTGACTGTCACAAAGTGGGAACCATTATTCATATGGCTGTGGACGGGGCTTATGCGGGACACATTGTAATTTCCGATGTTATAAAGCCAAATGCGGAAAAAGCAGTCAAAAGGCTGAAAAAATCAGGCGTGGAAAAAACCGTTATGCTCACCGGAGATGCGAAAGCAGTAGCCGAACAGGTTGCGGAAACACTTGGGATTGATGAAGTTTACAGCGAACTTCTGCCTGCAGGAAAAGTGGAAAAGGTAGAAGAACTGTTGGCGAAGAAAGGGACAAAAGCGAAGCTGGCCTTTGTGGGAGATGGTATCAATGACGCTCCGGTGCTGACACGGGCAGATATCGGAATTGCCATGGGCGCCATGGGCTCTGATGCAGCCATTGAAGCTGCAGACGTGGTATTGATGGATGATGACCCGATGAAGATTTCAAAGGCCATCCGGATTTCCAGAAAATGTCTGGGTATTGTATACCAGAATATTGTGTTTGCCCTGGTGATTAAATTTGCCTGTCTGGGACTGGGGGCCCTGGGAATTGCCAATATGTGGTTTGCCATATTTGCTGACGTAGGCGTTATGGTGATTGCGGTACTGAATGCCATCCGGGCTCTGCGCGTGCAGAATCTTTAGTACAAAAGAGGGAGATTGAAATGAAACTAAGTGAATTACAAATCGGAAGTACGGCCACCATACTTGCCGTAGGAGGAACCGGGGCTTTGCGCCAGCACTTCCTCGATATGGGGCTGATACAGGGAACCGAGGTCACGGTTGTAAAGTATGCGCCTATGGGAGACCCCATAGAACTGCGCATACACGGCTACGAACTGACCATACGTCTGGAAGATGCCGGGAATATTGAGATTAGCAAAGCTCATGAGCCCAAAGCGGCAACGGTGAAAAAGCCGGGACCGGAAAAACATCATCCCGGATACGGAGAAGGGGGAAAATATCACGACAGAAAGCAGGAAAATCCTTTGCCGGAGAGTGAAACCCTGACCTTTGCCCTGGTGGGAAACCAGAACTGCGGAAAAACTACGCTGTTTAATCAGTTGACTGGTGCCAAGCAGCATGTGGGAAATTTTCCGGGTGTGACTGTGGACCGCAAGGACGGCATTATCCGGGGGCATGCCAACACACTGATTACGGATTTGCCGGGAATTTATTCCATGTCACCTTACAGCAGTGAGGAAATAGTTACCCGTGAATTTGTTATCGGAGAAAAGCCAAAAGGCATTATCAATATTGTGGATGCTACCAATATTGAGCGAAATCTCTATCTGACCATGCAGCTTTTGGAATTGGGATTTCCCATGGTTGTGGCATTGAATATGATGGATGAGCTGAGAGAAAACGGCGGTTCTGTCATGGTGAACGAAATGGAGGCAGCCCTTGGCGTGCCGGTGATTCCCATTTCTGCGGCAAAGGGAGAAGGCATTGAAGAATTAATCCGCCATGCCATTCATGTGGCGAAATACCAGGAAAAGCCTTTGAAGATGGATTTTTGCAGCAAAGAAGAAGGGATTCACCGGGGAATTCATGCCGTCATGCACCTGATTGAGGACCATGCCGGACAGGCAGGTATTCCCGTCCGGTTTGCGGCCAGTAAGGTAATGGAGGGAGACGGTAAGCTGTTGGAACAGCTGCATCTTACCGAGCAGGAGAAAAATCTTCTGGAAGATATTGCCAGACAGACGGAAGTAGAAACAGGTATGGATCGCGCGGCTGCTGTGGCGCAAATGCGGTTTAGCTACATTGAGGATGTGTGCAGCGGAACCATCATCAAGCCCAAGGAAAGCAAGGAGCGTATCCGAAGCCGGAAAATGGACCATTTCCTCACCGGAAAATATACAGGAATCCCTGCTTTTATTGGCATTATGGGAATTGTGTTCTGGCTTACTTTTAATGTCATTGGTGCATTTTTGCAGGGCCTTTTGGAAAATGGAATCACAGCCCTGACTGAGCTGGCGGATAAGGCTATGACAGCAGCTCATGTGAACAGTGTGATACATTCCCTTATAATTGACGGTATTTTCAACGGTGTGGGCAGTGTGCTCAGCTTCCTGCCTATTATTGTGACCTTGTTTTTCTTTCTGTCTATTCTGGAGGACAGCGGTTATATGGCAAGGGTGGCCTTTATTATGGATAAACTGCTGCGTAAGCTGGGGCTTTCCGGCAGAAGTATTGTTCCCATGCTCATTGGATTCGGATGTACTGTACCGGGCGTTATGGCCAGCCGGACTCTTCCTTCCGAGAGGGACAGAAAGATGACCATTTTGCTGACACCGTTTATGAGTTGTACGGCAAAACTTCCCATTTATGCTTTTTTCACGGCTGCCTTCTTTCCAAAGTATGAAGCGCTGGTTATGATTTGCCTGTATGTGTTTGGGATTGTTATGGGAATTGTCATGGCGCTGGTATTCAAGAAAACAGCATTTAAGGGAGAAGCTGTGCCCTTTGTTATGGAGCTTCCCAATTACCGTATGCCGGGAGCGAAAAATGTGGGACATCTTCTGTGGGATAAGGCCAAGGATTTCCTGCAGAGGGCCTTTACCGTTATTTTTGTCGCTACCATTGTCATTTGGTTTTTGCAGAATTTCGATACCGGACTGAATATGGTATCAGATTCTCAGGACAGTATTCTGGCACTGGCAGCCGGCTGGCTGGCGCCTTTGTTTGCACCGGTGGGATTTGGAGACTGGAGAGTTGTGACTGCCTTAATTTCCGGTTTCCTGGCAAAAGAAAGCGTGGTTTCCTCGCTTACTGTATTGTTCGGAAGTACCGCCGTTTTACAGAGCAGCCTGAGCATTGCCGGAGCGGCAGCCCTTCTGGTGTTCTGCCTGTTGTACACTCCCTGCGTAGCAGCCATTGCTTCGGTGAAACGCGAGCTGGGCGGCAAATGGGCAACAGCCATGGTACTGGGCCAGTGTGTGATTGCCTGGATAGCAGCCTTTGTGATTTACCAAATTGCGCTGTTGTTTTAGGGATTTTTAGAAAAAGATACTTACATAGAGAAGTGAATACAGGAGAAGCTGCCGCGTGCAAGAACTGCTATGCGACAGCTTCTTCGCTTTTATCCGAACAAATGCTCAATCAGAATTTTAAGACCAATGAGAATCAGAATGACACCTCCGGCAATTTCAGCGTATTTTCCTAATTTTCCGCCTATCCGGTTCCCCAGAAATACAGCAGCGAAGCTGATGACAAAGGTAGTGGCGGCAATAAGACAGACGGCAGGCAGAATGCTTACCTGCAGGAAGGCAAAGCTGATACCTACAGCCAGGGCGTCAATGCTGGTAGCAATGGCAAGGAGCAGCACCTCTTTTCCGGAAATGCTGTCCACGCAGGCTTCGCATTCGGCCCCGGCTTCTTTGGATTCCCGAATCATGTTAAGACCGATAAATCCCAGTAAAAAAAAGGCAATCCAGTGATCCACAGAGGTAATCAGGGCCTCAAAATGGGTGCCCACCCACCAGCCCAATAAGGGCATAAGTCCCTGAAAGAGACCGAAAGCCAGAGCCAGTAAAAAGGCATATTTTTTTACGTTTTTTTTCAGGGAGATTCCCTTGGCAAAGGAGACGGCACAGGCATCCATGGCAAGTCCCACTCCTACAAAAAATACGGCTGTTAAACTCATAATGGTTCCTCCTTTTTTCATTTCAGGTATATGGATAAGGCAGTGCGCCTGCTTCGGGCAAATAAAAAGAGACTTGTCCACACAAAATCTGCGTGGATAAGTCTCGTTATTACCCATAATTGAAAATATGAGATGTATTTCCAACTATCTGCATATAAAAGACCGGGAATAAATCCTCTGGTTTTATATACAGACCGACAAAACACAGCCAGTAAATTTTGCCGGTTACACTGCACCAGATGAAAGGTTCATCAATATGTTGATACAGTGACTTCTGACGAAGCTAACTACTCCCTTATACAACTTTAGTATCATAACGGATAAAAACATAATTGTCAATAGAAACAGCAGGAAGTTTATAATTGTATGCAGGAAATCTCCATCATTTCTTCAATCATTTTATGAAGGGTTTGTGCCTTTCTGGAAAGACTGGCGCGATAGTAAGTTTCCTTGCCGTCTCTTCGGGATTCAATCAGTCCGCTGCTGCGCAGAAGGCGAAGGTGATGAGCTACAGCAGGACTGCTCATTTCCATCATGGCAGAAATATTAATTACACATTCTTCACAATGACATAAAATCCAAAAAATGCGGATACGCGTAGGATCGCTTAACTGTTTGAAAATGGAAGATACAAGTTCAAAATTTTCTGTGGCAGGCATGTGATTTAAAAGCTGCTCTTTTGACTGTCCATGCTGATGTGGTAGTGTCGTGTGTTCCATAGTAAAATCCTCCTTACATTCTGTTATATAGTGTAACATAGATTTCCCGTTTGGAAAACACCCTTGCATAAAGCAGCCTGTTTTTGTTAAAATAAAATCAGGCAATACAAAAAGGTGATGATTTGATATTTATGAAACGCATTTTAAAGAAGACATGGGCAGTACTCAGATATAATTTAGGAAGTCTGCTTTTATTTGAAACCGGGTACAGAATTGCTTCTTTTTTTCTGGTTATGCAGCTGACCCACAGAGCAGTGAATTTTTCTTTGAAAAAACAGGAATTCAGTTATCTGACGGCGGAAAATTTTGTGCGTTTTCTCTCTTCTCCGCTGTCGATTCTGCTTTTGCTGTTTTTACTGCTGCTTATTCTTCTGCTTTTTCTGATTGAAGTTTCCAGTCTGTTGTCCGGTTTCCTCTGTTCTTATCAGAAGCAGAAAATTTATGCCAGTGATATGCTGCTTTTAGGCATTAAGAGAACTTTTGCTTTTTTGAGACACAGCCGGATATCCTGGATTTTTGGGGCGGCTCTTAGCGCACCGTTTTTCACTGCTTATTTTGTGGCCAGAGAAATTTCTTATATTCGGGTGCTGGAATTTACGGCCATTCAGATTTACAAGGCGGTAAAGCCTTCGTTTCTCCTGTATCTGGCTGTGGGCATTTTGCTTTTGATTTCTTTTCTCTGTGTTTTCACTCTGCCCTATGCCGTTCTGGAAAAGGAAAAGAACAGGCGGGCCATGCAAAGAGGCCTGGAACTGCTGCAAAAACAGTGGAAAAAGACACTGTCCGGCTTTCTTGTACTCCATGTGCTGATGGCAGTCTTTATTGCGGCAGTCTATCTTGCCGCTATGGCGGTTATGACAGTCTGGGTGTTTCTCGGCGTGACCGGAGGAGAGAAGGTGACCCGGGTACTGATTTACAGCGGAGACGTGAATATGGCGCTGGGGGTCTTTGCAGGGGCTGTGCAGCTTACCGTAAGCCTGGCTTTTGTGTATGTGCTTTACGCCAGGTTTCATGTGCAGTCTAAAGAAGAAGTGGCGCTTTACCGGCTGATGGAGCACTATGCCTGGTTTTCCAAAGTGGGAAGGAGAAAGGCGGCGGCCATACTGACCGCAGTATTTGTACTGTGTGAGGGAGGATATCTGGGACTCTTGGCAGCGGGGCATGATGTTTCTCTGGATACGCTCACTGCGGATATGGGGATTACGGCTCACAGAGGCGGGGCCAGAATGGCCCCGGAAAATACCATAAGCGCCCTGGCTTATGCCATAGATGCAGGCGCAGACTGGGCGGAAATTGATGTGCAGGAGACAAAAGACGGAAAGCTGATACTCCTGCATGACGATTCCCTGAAACGGACGGCAGGGGTCAATAAAAAGGTCTGGGAGATGACACTGGCCCAGATCGAAAAGCTGGACGCAGGCTCCAGTTTTCACCAGAAATTCCGGGGAGAAAAAATCCCGACTCTGGAGGAGGTCTTAAAATTTTGCAAAGGAAGACTGGACTTAAATATAGAGATTAAGTATAATGGTAAAAACAGAGGAATTGTTCATAAGGTTGTCCGCGCAATTCGGGAAAATGGTTTTGAGGATTATTGTGTGGTGACTTCTATGAATTATGGATTCCTGGAGCAGATAAAGGAGACGGCTCCGGAAATCCGTACGGGATACATTATGACAATGACATACGGCAGCACAGCCAACATTACGGCCGCTGATTTTTTCAGCGTGAAGCACACTTATGTGACAGAGTCGTTTGTAAAAGAAGCTCATGGAATGGGGAAAGAGATTCATGCGTGGACAGTGAATTACAGGGGAGATGTCCGGCGCATGATAGATATGGGAGTGGACAATATCATTACAGACGACCCGGTTATGGTGCGGAAGGTGCAGGGCCGGGAAAGCGGCAGTCAGACCGGGTACCGGGAACTGCTGGGCTATGCCCTTGGAATTTAGCGGGAGGAAGTAAATGCCAAAAAAAGAAAAAAAGGGGAAAGTGTTCAAGGCAGAGTATTATGATTTCAATCTGGTGGCAGTCGTTATTCTGCTGATTTGCTTTGGACTGGTTATGCTTTATAGTACCAGCGCTTATACGGCGTTGGTGAAAGATAATAATGACATGGCGTATTTTGCCAAGCAGGCTATTATCAGTGCCTGCAGTATCGTAGGCGCGCTGGCAGTCTCAAAGCTGGATTACCATTTGCTGTACTATGTCAGCGGAATGATTTACTGGGTTTCTATGGGACTGATGGCTTTGGTAAAATTCAGCCCTATGGGAGTCGAGGTAAACGGCGCCAAAAGATGGCTGAATTTCGGTATCGATGCGCTGCAGTTTCAGCCTGCAGAGGTGGCAAAGATTGCGGCCATTACGTTTATTCCCTGTCTGATTATGAAGATGGGAAAAGAGGTGGCTACAAGAAAAGGCTTCTGGAAGCTCATGGCTTACGGAGGCGGCCTGGCGGCGGCAGCGTTGATTTTTACCGATAACCTGAGTACCGCCATCATCATCGGCGCTATTACCGGATTTATGATTTTCATTGCCCACCCCAATCAGAAAATGTTTCTGCGTATCATTCTGGTTCTGGCAGTGCTGCTGCTAGTGGGAAGAATTGTTCTGCAGATGACACTGGGAGATATGCAGCTGGATATGACCAATGTGGACAGCTTCCGTCTGAAGCGTGTGCTGGTATGGCTGAATCCGGAGCAGTATTCTTCTGCCGGAGGTTATCAGATTATGCAGGCCTTGTATGCCATTGGAAGCGGGGGCTTTTTTGGCAAGGGACTGGGGAACAGTGTACAGAAGCTGGGGCCTGTACCAGAGGCGCAGAATGATATGATTTTCTCCATCGTGTGCGAGGAACTGGGTGTATTCGGCGGTCTGGTTATTATTGTGCTGTTTGGCTATCTGTTGTACCGCCTGTTCTTTATTGCCCAGAATGCCAGGGATTTTTACGGTTCTTTGATGGTCAGCGGAATTATGGTGCACATTGCTTTGCAGGTTATTTTAAATATCTGCGTTGTGTTAAACTGGATACCCACCACCGGAATCACCCTTCCTTTTGTCAGTTACGGCGGTACGTCCATTGTGTTTTTGATGGCAGAGATGGGCATTGCCCTCAGCGTTTCCAGACAGATTTATTTTGGAAAATAAAAGGGTTGACAAACAGGGGCAAAGAGGATATACTTTGAACATCAAAATAATAAAGCAAACAATTCCATGGCAATGGAAAAAAATAAGTAATTTAAAGGAGACAGAAAACGATGTTAGAAAAAATGAGAGAAATTATTGCAGAACAGTTAAATTGTGATGGAGACAGCATTACCCCGGAAACTTCCTTTAAAGAAGATTTGGGAGCAGATTCTCTGGATTTATTTGAACTGGTTATGGCGCTGGAAGATGAATATTCCATTGAAATTCCTTCTGAGGAGCTGCAGGAACTGACTACCGTAGGTTCTGTAATCGAATATCTGAAAACAAAAGGTGTAGAAGAATAAAAAAAGAGGCTGCTGCATGAAGTGCAGAAGAAAATCCGGCACTTCATGGAACAGCCCATATTTTTAGGTTAATATTTTGAATAACAAAATATTTTATATACAAAGGAGTGTGCAATGGGAAAGACAGCGTTTCTATTTCCGGGACAAGGCGCCCAGTATGTAGGCATGGGCAGAGATTTTTATGAAAATATGGCGGTGTGCAGACAGGTGATGGACCTGGCCGGACAAATGGCAGGACTGGATGTGAAGAAAATCTGCTTTGAAGAAAAGGAGAAAATTCATATTACCGAATACACCCAGATTGCTATGGTGGCCGTAGAGGCAGCCATTTTGAAAGCTTTGGAAGAAGAGGGGATATTTCCGGAGGCAGCCGGAGGATTGAGCCTGGGAGAATATGGAGCTGTGCTTGCAGCCGGGGTGATGTCTCTGGAGGATGTTTTTTCTCTGGTGCGCAAGCGGGGCATTTATATGCAGGAAGCCGTTCCTTTTGGCGGGGCTATGGCAGCGGTGCTGGGACTTTCCGGGAAGCAGGTGGAAGACATCTGTGAGGCAGAGCCGGGTATGGTGTCTGTAGCCAATTACAACTGTCCGGGACAGGTGGTGATTACCGGAGCCTCTCAGGCTGTGGAAGAAGCTACCGAAAAGCTGAAAAAAGCAGGAGCCAGAAGAGTGCTTCCCCTACAGGTATCCGGGCCTTTTCATTCTCCCATGCTTGCGGAAGCAGAAGAAAAGTTAAGAAGCGCTTTGCAGGAAATCAAGGTGCAGAAGCCGGGGATTCCTTATACCGCCAATGTGACGGCGCAGTATGTAAGAGAGGCCGGTGAGGTGAAAGAACTTCTGGCTCGTCAGGTCTCTGCTCCGGTACGGTGGCAGCAGTGTGTGGACACCCTTCTGTCTGATGGTGTAGAGACTTTTGTAGAAGTAGGACCGGGAAAAACCCTCACCGGATTTGTGCGGAAAATAGACAAAAATGCCAGGGTACTGCAAGTGCAGACCATAGAAGATTTTCAAAATCTGGTAAATATCTGGAAAGAAAGGTAGGAAATTGGAGTGATGTTAGAAGGAAAAGTGGCATTGGTAACCGGAGGCGGCAGAGGCATTGGACGCGCCATTGCCCTAAAGCTGGCTGCATACGGGGCGGCTGTGGCGGTAAATTACTGCGGCTCTAAGGAAAAAGCGGAAGAAGTGGCAGACTTGATTTTAAAAAACGGAGGAAAAGCCAAAGTCTATGCCTGTAATGTAGCAGATTTTCAGGCTAGTAAAGAGATGACAGAGCAGGTGATAAAGGATTTTGGGGGGCTGGATATTCTGGTCAACAATGCAGGCATTACCAGGGATAATCTGCTGATGAAGATGTCAGAAGAAGAGTTCGACATGGTTCTCAATACCAATTTAAAGGGAACCTTTCACACCATGCGCCATGTGTCCCGGTATATGTTAAAGCAGAGAAAAGGAAAGATTATCAATATTTCTTCTGTGTCCGGGATTCTGGGAAATGCAGGACAGGCCAATTATGCAGCCAGCAAAGCCGGGGTTCTGGGTCTTACAAAGACAGCGGCAAGGGAGCTGGCCTCCCGGGGTATTACAGTAAATGCCATTGCGCCGGGATTTGTGGAAACCGACATGACAAAGGTGCTGAAAAAGGAAGTTCAGGAGGCAGCCTGCAGCCAGATTCCCCTGGGACATTTTGGAAAAGCAGAGGACGTGGCGGAAATGGCTGCATTTCTGGCTTCGGATAAGGCAGCTTATATTACGGGACAGGTATTTTGTGTAGACGGCGGCATGAGCATGTAGGAGGAAAAAATGAGAAGAGTAGTCATAACCGGAATGGGAGCCATTACACCTCTTGGGTTAAATGTGGAGGAATACTGGCAGGGATTAAAAGAAGGGCACACAGCCTTTGGTGAAATCACAAAGTTTGACAGCAGTGCATATAAAGTACATTTGGCAGCCGAAGTGAAAGGCTTTCAAGGAAAAGAATATATGGATTTTAAGGCGGCAAAGCGTATGGAACTTTTCTGCCAATATGCGGTGGCAGCAGCAAAAGAAGCGTTGGAACAATCGGGGCTTGATATGGAACAGGAAGATGCTTACCGGGTGGGCTGTTCCATTGGGTCCGGCATTGGAAGTCTGCAGACAGTAGAACGGGAACACCAGAAGCTTTTGGAAAAAGGGCCCAATCGTGTGAATCCCCTTATGGTGCCCATGATGATTTCCAACATGGCGGCAGGTAATGTGTCCATTCAGTTCGGACTGAAAGGCAAAAGTCTGAATGTGGTGACAGCCTGTGCATCCGGCACCCACTGTATCGGCGAAGCGTATCGGAGTATACAGGCCGGAGACGCGGAAGTAATGGTAGCAGGCGGCGCAGAATCCTGCATTACCCCGGTGGGTGTGGCAGGTTTTTCCGCCCTGACCGCCTTGTCTGTATCTGCAGACCCCAAACGCTGTTCCATTCCTTTTGACAGGGAAAGAGACGGATTTGTCATGGGCGAAGGAGCCGGAGTTCTGGTACTGGAGGAGTTGGAGCATGCCAAAAAGAGAGGGGCAACGATTCTGGCAGAAGTGTTGGGGTACGGCGCTACCAGCGATGCTTATCACATTACCTCACCCAGAGAAGACGGCGAAGGGGCAGCTAAGTGCATGGAATACGCCTTGAAAGAGGCGGGTATTCCTTTGGAAAAGATTTCTTATATCAATGCCCACGGAACTGGAACACACCACAATGATTTGTTTGAGACAAGAGCCATTAAGAAACTCTTTGGTGAGCATGCTTATGAAATGAAAGTCAATTCCACAAAATCCATGATTGGGCATCTTCTGGGTGCAGCAGGAGCTGTGGAAGCCATTGCCTGTGTAAAGGAAATACAGGAAAATTATATACATGAGACCGCAGGATGGCAGGTGCCGGATGAGGACTGTGATTTGGATTATGTAACCGGACAGGGCGTGGAAACGGAAGTGAACTATGCACTGAGTAATTCTCTGGGATTTGGCGGACACAATGCCAGCCTGCTTCTGGGCGAATATGGAAAGGACTGAAAACATGGAATTGGAGAAAATAAAAGAGCTGATTCAGGCGGTGAGCCAGTCAGATTTAACCCGCTTTTACATGGAAGATGGGAACCTGAAAATTTCCATGAAGGCAGGAAAAAAGACCGTGGTAAAAGGGGTAAAAGACCCCATACAGGAGGAAAAAGAGACAGAAGAAATTCCCTCTTTTAAGGAACAGAGAACCGTTAAGGCCCCTCTGGTGGGAACCTTTTACAATGCCCCTTCTCCCGGTGCAAAGGTCTTTGTACAGGAGGGGGACAGCGTGAAGAAAGGCCAGGTATTGGGAATCATTGAAGCCATGAAGCTGATGAATGAGATTGAGGCAGAAGAAGACGGTGTGATTGAGAGAATTCTGGTCTCCAATGCGTCCATGGTGGAGTATGGACAGCCGTTATTTGTTATGAAATAGGAGGACGTGATGAAGCTGACAACAAAGGAATTAATGGAAATGATTCCCCACAGACATCCCTTTCTTCTGGTGGATACCATAGAAGAACTGGAACCCGGTGTGCGGGCTGTGGGACGCAAATGTGTGACTTATGACGAACCCTTTTTTGCCGGACATTTCCCACAGGAACCGGTCATGCCGGGGGTGCTGCAGATAGAAGCCCTGGCCCAGACCGGAGCGGCGGCTATTTTAAGCAAGCCGGAAAATAAGGGAAAAACCGCTTATTTCGGAGGTATCCGCCAGGCAAAGTTCCGGCAGAAGGTAGTGCCGGGGGATGTGCTGACTTTAGAGGTAGAGCTTGTGAAGGTAAAAGGCCCGGTAGGCGTGGGAAAAGCCGTAGCCAGAAACCAGGAGGGCAAAATCACAGCAGCCGGAGAATTGACATTTATGATTGGATAGAGGAGTGGCAGGTATGTTTCAGAAAATCTTAATTGCAAACCGGGGAGAAATTGCAGTGCGGATTATCCGCACCTGCAGAGAAATGGGCATTTGCACGGTGGCTGTTTATTCGGAGGCTGACCGGGACGCACTTCATGCCCAGCTGGCAGATGAGGCCGTGTGTATCGGTCCGGCATCTCCTATGGAAAGTTATCTGAATATGGGAAGGATATTAAGCGCAGCCATCGCCACAAAGGCGGAAGCTATTCACCCGGGCTTTGGTTTTCTTTCGGAGAACAGCCGCTTTGCCGCCATGTGCGAGGAGTGTCACCTTGCTTTTATCGGCCCTTCTGCCCAGGTGATAGAAAAAATGGGGAATAAAGCAGAGGCCAGAAAAACCATGGTGCAGGCAGGCGTTCCGGTGGTTCCGGGGAGCAAAGAGCCGGTTTATGAAGCTGAAGAGGCTCTTTTGCAGGCAGAAAAAATCGGTTTTCCCATTATGATAAAAGCGGCTCTTGGCGGCGGCGGCAAGGGCATGCGTGTGTCTGTCTGCCGGGAAGATTTTCTGGAAAATTTCCGCATGGCACAGACGGAAACCCTGCACGCTTTTGCAGATAATGCCATGTATCTGGAGCGTTATATTGAAAAGCCCCGACATATAGAAGTACAGATTCTGGCAGATAAACAGGGACAGGTCATACAGCTTGGGGAAAGGGATTGCTCCATTCAGAGGCGGCATCAGAAACTGATTGAAGAATCTCCTTCCTGCGCTGTATCACCCAAAGTCAGAGAACAGTTGGGGGAAACGGCCTGCCGGGCAGCTCTGGCTGTGGGATATGAAAGTGCCGGAACCATCGAGTTTCTTCTGGACAAATCCGGGGAATTTTTCTTCATGGAAATGAATACCAGAATCCAGGTGGAGCACCCGGTTACAGAGTTTGTTTCCGGAGTGGATTTGATAAAAGAACAGATTCGTATTGCAGCAGGACTTCCTTTATCTGTAAAGCAGGAAGAGGTTCTTTTGCAGGGGCATGCCATAGAATGCAGAATCAATGCGGAGAATCCTGAAAATAACTTTCTGCCCTGTCCGGGAACCATTCAAAATCTTCATATTCCCGGCGGGAAAGGGGTGCGGGTGGACACGGCGGTGTATTATGGATACCGGATTCCTCCCAATTATGATTCTATGATTATGAAGGTCATTGTCCATGATAAAGACCGGGCTTCTGCCATTGCCAAAATGCGCAGTGTACTGGGAGAAGTGATTATTGAAGGGGTGGAAACCAATCTGGATTTTCAGTACGATATTCTGAATCAGAGAGACTTTGAAGAGGGAAACGTGACAACCCATTTTATAGAAGAACATTACGGAGAGAGGGGTGAAAGAACATGTCTCGACTAAAAGAATTGTTTAAGAAAACAGCCGGAATACAGGCAGAAAAAGCACAGGAAAAGAGAGAAACAGAAAGCCCCTCTGTGCCGGAAGGCCTGTGGGTTAAGTGCCCCAAATGCGGGGAACTCTTATGCAAGGAAGAGGTAGTACGGCATGCATATACCTGTCCGAAATGCGGTGGATATTTCCGCATGAAAGCCAAAACCAGGATGAAACTGGCTGCAGATGAGGGGAGTTTTACGCCCTGGTTCACAGAGATAAACGGGAAAAATCCATTGGACTATCCAGGCTATGAGGAGAAACTGGAGGAATTGAGAAACAAGACAAATCTGGATGAAGCTGTGTACATCGGGAAGGGAAAAATTGACGGCAGTCCAGTGGTTTTAGGTGCCTGTGACACACGTTTTCTTATGGGGAGTATGGGATATGCCGTGGGAGAAAAAATCGCCCTGGCCTTTGAGCGGGCTGTGCAGGAAAAGCTGCCGGTGATTCTTTTCTGCTGTTCCGGCGGCGCCCGTATGCAGGAAGGCATTGTGTCTTTGATGCAGATGGCAAAGACGGCTGCGGCCATCAAAAAGCACAGCCAGGCGGGACTTCTGTATGTTTCTGTACTGACAGACCCTACCATGGGCGGAGTGACCGCCAGTTTTGCCATGCTGGGGGACGTGATTCTGGCAGAACCCCAGGCTTTAATCGGTTTTGCAGGACCCAGAGTCATAGCCCAGACCATTGGAGAGAAGCTGCCGGAAGGTTTTCAGAGGGCAGAATTTCTTTTAGAGCATGGTATGATTGACCGGATTGTAAAGAGAGAGGAACTGCGGCAGGCCTTGTCTGCTCTGGTGAAAATTCATGAGCGCAGACAGGGATATTGTCAGTTTTTCGGTATTTCTATGCCAAAAGAAGAGAAAAGTCAGCAGGAAAACTCCGGAAAGCAGGCCCAGGCAGAGAATGAAAAGAGAACAGCCTGGGACAGAGTGGAAACGGCCAGAAGCAAAAAGCGGCTGACGGCTTTGGACTATATGGAAACCGTATTTGACGGCTTCTGGGAACTTCACGGAGACCGTCTTTTCGGAGATGACCCTGCCATTATGGGCGGGCTGGCTCTTTTAGACGGGCAGCCGGTGACCGTTATCGGGATTCAGAAAGGACGGACAACCAAGGAAAATCTGGCGAGAAATTTCGGTATGCCTTCTCCGGAAGGATACCGCAAAGCTCTGCGCCTTATGAAACAGGCAGAAAAATTCCAAAGGCCGGTGATTACCTTTATTGACACCCCCGGCGCCTTCTGCGGTATGGAGGCAGAAGAACGTGGACAGGGAGAGGCCATTGCCAGAAATCTGCTGGAAATGGCAGATTTGCAGGTGCCGGTGCTGTCTGTGGTAACCGGAGAGGGAGGCAGCGGCGGCGCCCTGGCTTTAGGCGTAGGAAATGAGGTTTGGATGATGGAAAATGCCACGTATTCCATCTTGTCGCCGGAAGGCTTCGCCTCTATTCTCTGGAAAGACAGTAAGCGGGCGAAAGAGGCGGCAGAGGTCATGAAGGTAACTGCCAAAGACTTGCAGGAACTGGGGATAATTGAGCAGGTGATTTCCGAAGAAATTCCCGCCTGCCCGGAAAATCTCCGGGAAATAGCAGGAGAAATGAAGAAAAGAATGAAACAATTTCTGGAAAAATACAATGCCATGACACCAGAGGAACTGGCGCAGCAGCGATACGAAAGATTTCGCAGAATGTAAAGGAGAGGCTATGGAAAAAACACTGAAAATCGGATTGCTGGAAGCAAAAATTCCGGTGATACAGGGGGGGATGGGTGTGGGAATCAGCCTCTCCACCCTTGCAGGAACTGTGGCAAAAGAAGGCGGTATCGGCATGATTTCCACGGCTCAGATAGGCTGGAGAGAGCCGGATTTTAAGAAAAATCCCTTTGCTGCAAACTACCGGGCCATAAAAAAAGAAGTGCAAAAGGCGAGAGCCATAGCCCCCGGCGGGATTCTGGGTGTCAACATTATGACAGTTACCAGAAACTATGCCCAGTATGTAAGAACAGCAGTGGAGGCAGGCGTTGACCTGATAGTTTCCGGGGCCGGACTTCCTGTGGATTTGCCTGCTTATACAGAGGGAAGTCCGGTAAAAATTGCACCTGTGGTATCATCCCTGAAATCCTTTTTGGTGCTGTGCAGGCTGTGGGAGAGGAAGTATCAAAGAGTCCCGGATTTTGTAGTGGTAGAAGGACCAAAAGCAGGGGGACATCTGGGTTTTTCCCAGGAAGAACTGGAAAGATTTCAGAGAGATTCCTATGATGAGGTGCTGCTTTCTATTATAGAAAAAGCCAGAGAATATGGAGAAAAAGTCGGGAGAAAAATCCCGGTTCTTGCAGCCGGAGGGATTTTTGACAAAGAAGATATGTGCCATGCGCTTGCCCTTGGGGCAGACGGAGTGCAGGTGGGAACCCGCTTTGTTGCCACAGAGGAATGTGATGCGCCCAAAGCTTATAAAGAGGCCTATATACAGGCCAAAAAAGAAGATATCAGTATCATAAAAAGTCCTGTGGGAATGCCGGCAAGAGCCATCAGAAATCCGTTTTTGGAACAGGTAGGGGAGAATACCACGAAAATTCAGCATTGCTACCAGTGTATTTCCACCTGTAAGCAGAAAGAAATTCCTTATTGTATTACAGAAGCGTTGGTACATGCTGCAGAAGGGGATATCGAGCATGCTCTTTTATTTTGTGGGGAGAATGCGTGGAAATGTGAAAAAATAGAAAAAGTGAAGGATATTATGAAGGAATTTGCAGAGGCGGCACGAATGTAAAGGTGCCGCCTCTTTTTAAATGATAGAAAATCTGATTTTGCAAACTGGTAGATACTAAATGTAGTCTTTTGGAAACTATTGGAAAATTTTGGTATTTCGTATACTAAGAGCAGAAAATAATAACTGCAAGTTTACAAAGGAGAAATGACTGTGCAAAAGAGTTTTGGCAGAAGAATTAACAAAATCAGAAAGGAACAGGGGATTACTTCAGAAGCCCTGGCGGTTATCTGCGGCGTGAATCCAGTTTTCATCCGACAGATTGAAGGCGGTACCCGGACACCCAGTCTTCCTGTTTTTGTCCGCATTTGCAACGCACTGGAAATGTCACCGGAATATTTTTTACAGGATGAATTGAAAGAGAACCCCCATTCCTGCGACAGAGAAGAAATCATAGAATACATTTCAAAATTTACCCCTGCAGAACTGAAAATGGCAAAAAATATTATTCAGGCCATGGAAATTTCTTTTTCAGATAAGGAAGATTAGAACTTGCTATTTTTCCCGATTTTTTGTATGCTTAGTACAGATGCAATATCACAGACATGAAGGAGGAAATGAATATGAGCAAATTGGAAGAACTGGGATTTGAACTGCGCCATGTAGGCATAAACTGTGAAAACGAAGGAGAAGCCTGCAGCGTAGCAGAGCGTTTTGAAACAATTTTCGGATTTACAAAGAAAGTGGGCAACAGCTCTGTATTCGCAGGAACCGCGGTAGAGGCTATGAAAACACCGTATCTTGGAAAGAACGGACACATTGCCATCGGCACTACAGACGTAGCAGAAGCAGTGAAGTATCTGGAGAGCCAGGGCGTGGAGTTTGATATGGAAACTGCCAAATATAAGAACGAAAAAATGATTGCCGTTTATATGAAAGAGGAAATCGGCGGTTTTGCCGTACATCTGGTACAGAAATAGGAAAGAAACGGGAATTACTACTTGAAAATAGAAAGAGGTTTGAGTATAATTTTCATGGTGACGGGGTATAGGGTGAAAGCCACATACCCCTTGCTTTTTGCTATAGAGAAAGAACATGTAAAAAAGTAAAGGAGATATAGAAGATGAGTACAGTAAGAACAAGATTTGCTCCCAGTCCTACAGGAAGAATGCATGTGGGAAATTTAAGAACGGCTCTTTACGCTTACCTGATTGCAAAACACGAAGGCGGAAGTTTTATGCTGCGTATTGAGGATACAGACCAGGAGCGTTTCGTAGAGGGTGCGCTGGATATTATTTACCGCACACTGGCGAAAACCGGACTGGTGCATGACGAAGGTCCGGACAAGGACGGCGGTTACGGTCCTTATGTGCAGAGTGAGAGAAATGCCCAGGGCATTTATTTAAAATATGCAAAACAGCTGATTGAGCAGGGAGATGCGTACTACTGCTTCTGTACAAAGGAGCGTCTGGAATCCCTGAAATCTCAGGTGGGTGACAAGGAAATTGCCATGTATGATAAGCACTGTCTGCATTTGAGCAAAGAGGAGGTAGAGGCAAAGCTGGCGGCAGGGGAGCCTTACGTTATCCGCTTCAACATGCCTACAGAGGGAACTACTACGTTCAGTGATGACATTTACGGAGATATTACGGTGCCGAATAATGAACTGGACGATTTGATTCTTATTAAATCAGACGGTTATCCGACTTACAACTTTGCCAATGTGATTGACGACCATTTAATGGGCATTACCCATGTGGTAAGAGGAAATGAGTACCTGTCCTCCTCCCCGAAATACAACCGTATTTATGAGGCGTTTGGCTGGGAAATCCCTACTTATGTGCACTGCCCTCTGATTACCAATGAAGAGCACAAAAAACTCAGCAAGCGTTCCGGTCATTCTTCTTACGAAGATTTGCTGGAACAGGGATTTTTGACAGAAGCGATTGTGAACTATGTAGCGCTTCTGGGTTGGTGTCCGGAAGATAACCAGGAAATCTTCTCTTTAGAGGAACTGGTGAAAGTCTTTGACTATCATCACATGAGCAAATCTCCGGCTGTTTTTGACATTCAGAAACTGAAATGGATGAACGGCGAGTACATGAAAGCCATGGATGATGAAAAATTCTATGAAATGGCTCTGCCCTATCTGAAACAGGCCATTACCAGAGAAATCGATTTGAAAAAGGTAGCGTCCATGGTGAAGACCAGAATCGAAGTTTTCCCGGATATCCCGGAATTAGTAGATTTCTTTGAGGCAGTACCGGAGTATGATAATGCCATGTACACCCATAAAAAGATGAAGACCAATCCGGAAATTTCTCTGGAGGTGCTCGCGAAGGTTCTTCCGGTTCTGGAAGCACAGGAAGACTACAGCAACGATGCTCTTTACGAACTGCTCTGCGGTTTTGCAAAGGAAAACGGATACAAAAACGGACAGATTCTCTGGCCAATCCGTACGGCACTTTCCGGCAAACAGATGACTCCGGCAGGCGCTACGGAAATCCTGGAAGTGCTCGGAAAAGAAGAAAGTCTGAAACGGATTCAGGCAGCCATTGAAAAATTAAGCTGAGATGGAGAGAAACGCAGCACAGGAAAAAGCCATTCACCACAGCAGCGGCCCTATGATGCTTCTGGCCGGGCCGGGTTCCGGTAAAACGACTACGATGATAAGGAGAATCCGGGCCCTGTTAAGTGAACAGCATATCAATCCTGCAAACATTCTGGTAGTCACCTTTACCAAGGCGGCTGCCAGAGAAATGAAAGAGCGGTTTGAAAAACTCTGTGAAAAAGAAGGAGAGCAGCAGAATTACAGGCAGGTTACCTTCGGCACCTTTCACGGGATTTTCTACGGGATTTTAAGACATGCTTACGGCCTTTCCAGAAACAATATTATCAGTGAAGAGCGCAGGTACGATATGCTCAAAGAGATTGTCTATGCTCTGCGGATAGAGACAGAGGACGAGAAGGAACTGTTTGAGGGATTGGCAGGGGAAATCAGCGAGGTGAAAAACAGCCGGATTCCTTTGGAACATTATTATTCTAAAAACTGTCCTGACGAGGTGTTCCGCCGGATTTATACAGAATATGTATCCGGCTGCAGAAAGGCAAGACTTCTGGATTTTGACGATATGCTTTTGTACTGCTATGATTTGCTGACCCAGAGACCGGACATTTTGGCAGGATGGCAGAAAAAATTTCGTTACATTCTGGTGGATGAATTTCAGGATATCAATAAACTGCAGTATGACATTGTGAAAATGCTGGCTGCCCCGGACAATAATCTGTTTATTGTAGGGGATGATGACCAGTCTATTTATGCTTTCCGCGGGGCAAAGCCGGAAATTATGATGCATTTTCCAAAGGATTTTCCCACCGTGCAGACGGAACTTCTGGCCTGTAATTACCGTTCCACAAAGCGGATTGTGGAAGCCGCAGGAAAGGTTATCGGACACAATAAAAGACGGTTTAAGAAGAAAATCCATACGGAAAATGAGGAAGGCAGGAAACCGCTTATCAAAGGCTTCGGCACGGGAAGAGAAGAGGAGCTGTACGTAAAGGACTGCATTTTAAAAGCCAGAGAGGAGGGCTGCCCTCTGGAAGAGATAGCTGTGCTTTACCGCACCAATTCCGGCGCCGGCTCCCTGGTGGAACTTCTGATGGAATACCAGATTCCCTTTCAGATGAGAGATACACTGCCGAATCTGTATGAACACTGGATTTCCGGGAATTTTATCTCTTATATGAGACTGGCTATGGGAGAGCGGAGCCGTCAGGAATTCCTCCAGGTAATGAACCGCCCCAACCGTTATATCTCCCGCAATGCACTGGAAGATTCCCAGGTGTCCTTTGAAGCTCTCCGGTGGTTCTATGAGGACAAGGAGTGGATGTGCGACCGCATCGACAAGTTTGAGGAAGACTTGAAGAAACTGAAAAATATGACCCCTTACGGAGCTGTCAATTATATCCGCCATGGTGTCGGTTATGAGGAATACTTAAAAGGCTACGCCGCATACCGGAAGCTGAAGATGGAAGACCTGTATGAAGTGATGGATGAACTGGCAGAAAGCGCCAGAGGCTACAAAACTTACGAGGACTGGTTTGCGCATATGGCAGAATACACCAGAAAATTAAAAGAACAGACTAAAACCCAGATTTCCGGCAAAAGCGGTGTGGTGATTTCCACGCTTCACAGCATTAAGGGACTGGAATTTGACCGTGTGTTTATCATGGATGTGAATGAGGGAATCATACCTTATCACAAGGCAGTTTCTGAAAATGATATTGAGGAAGAGCGGAGGCTGTTTTATGTGGGCATGACACGGGCCAGAAAAGAACTGAGCATGCTCTATGCAAAGGAACGTCATGAAAAGAGAACAGAACCTTCCCGGTTTCTGACGGAAAGCGGGATTACAGAGCAGGAGGAGAGTGCATGAGCAGACATACATCTTCGCCCAGGGAAAGAATAAACATTTACATAGGGAATATTCGGAAACTGACCGGGGACTGTGCAGATAAGAAGCATGCGCAGAGTATCTGCGGCAGGCGCCTTCTGGCCTATGGTCTGCTGGATACAGGCTGTAGGGAAATTTTTCGGGAAAGAGCGCCTTGGGAGGAAGTTTCTGAATATTTAGAACGTATTATGCAGAGAGGAGAGCAGGGAAAACCATATTTTCCCGCTTTCCCTTCTGTATTTTTTAATATCAGCCATACCGGAGCTTATGCGGCCTGCGCGGTGGCAAAGGTGGCCTGCGGACTGGATATCCAGGAGGTTCGGGCAGTAAAGAGTGAACGGCTTTTGCAGCGGACACTTTCAGAAGAAGAATATGCCCTCGTTAAGGCTTCCGGAGAGCGCAATAGAGAATTTTGCAGACTTTGGGCCAAAAAAGAGAGCTTTTTGAAGCTGAGCGGGGAGGGGATTACCAGGGATTTGAAACATATTCCTGTGCCTGCATGGTATGAGCAGTTTGCGCCTTATGAAAATGTGGAGGGATGTATCAGCGCACAGAAAGTTTGCGGCTGTATGTACAGGGAAGTGACGGCGGAAGAATATTTAGAAAAAATTTCGTTTTTTTAATTCTGTTTCTTAGGAAAAATCTTTTATTCTTTGAAGTATGAAAAAAGATATCGAAAGGAACAGGAGAAAAAATGAAAGAAAAAACATGGAAGCATATCTGGTATGCCAGTATATTGCTGTATGCAGTTACCTTATTCTATAGTTTTGTACATAATATTCGGGCCGGGGACTGGGAGCATGTGGGCATGGCTTTTGTGGCAGTGTTGACGCCTTGTATTGTTCCGGCGGTGTTTCGGGTGTTTCGCTGGAAACCAGTGTACGAAATTTATATTCTTTCCAATGCATTTACCTACTTTGCCAGCATTTGGGGCGGTTCTTTAGAGGCATACCGCTTTTGGGGATACGACAAGCTGCTTCATTTTTCCAGCGGCTGGCTGCTTTCTGCTGCTGTGGCTATGCTTTATTTTGCCATAAAGCAGACCAATGAATTTGCGGATAAGAAAGACTGCCTGATTTTTCTGATTTTTCTGAATACGGGAAATATGGCAGTAGCAGAACTGTGGGAATTTTTTGAATATGCCATGCTGGTGTTCTTTCAGAATGACTGTATTAATCACTATACCCAGGGAGTGCGGGACAGTATGAATGATATGCTCTGCGCTGCGGTAGCAGGGATTTTGCTGACTTTGTGTTTTGTGCGGTATTATAAGACCGGGAAGAAAACTTTTCTCATCTGTACTTGTGAAAAGTTTTATGAAAGGAATGTCAAAAAGCAGGAATACAAAATCTAATCCGCTCAAACCAGTCATAAATAAAGATTGTCCTCATATATTATCTTAAAGAGGTGAGGAAAGATGAATCAGACAGAGATTACACGGCTGTTTCCCCTGCGTATCCGGCAGGCGCTTCATAAGGCTTGCCCGGATATGCACCAGGTCTATGAAATCCGTCTTCGTGTTCATGGGCCGCTGATTTTGATTTATCAGGGAAAGGAATTTTTTCTGACAGAGGACGGCAGGCTTTCCCACAGGGAGGCAGAGGCTTGTATGGTCAGTCCGGGAGATATAAAGGAGACCATGGAATATATCAGCAATTATTCCATGTATGCCTTTGAAGAAGAAATCCGCCAGGGCTTTCTGACCATTCAGGGAGGACACCGGGTGGGAATTGCAGGAAAAACCATTCTGGAAGGGAACAAAATCAAAAGTGTAAAATACATATCTTATATCAATCTTCGATTATCACATCAGATAAAGGGGTGTGCAGCGCCCATACTTCCCTATGTTATAAAAAACAAAAGAATATGCCACACATTGATTATTTCACCGCCCAGATGTGGGAAAACCACTCTTTTGCGGGATTTGATCCGTCAGGTCAGCAATGGCAGCAGCTATCTGGACGGCGTCTGTGTGGGCGTGGTGGACGAACGCTCGGAAATCGGGGGCTCTTATCAGGGAATTCCACAGAATGACCTGGGAATCCGCACCGATATTCTGGACTGCTGTCCCAAGGCAGAGGGCATGATGATGCTCATACGTTCCATGTCGCCGGAGGTGGTGGCCGTAGACGAGCTGGGAGATTACGAGGATATTCATGCCATTGAATCCGTGATTCACTGCGGCTGCAGACTGTTTGCCACAGTACACGGCAGTTCTATTGAAGACATTAAGAGAAAACCATTGCTGCAGCGCCTGATGCAGGAGAAAATCTTTGAACGCTATATTATTCTGCATTATGAGAAACGGGCAGGTGAAGTGAAAGCTATTTTTGATGAAAGGGGAACCAGTCTGTACGACTGCAAGAGAAGGCAGGGTATTCTATGCTGAAAATCGCAGGGGCTGTTCTGGTAATTTTTTCCTGTTCGGCTCTGGGGTACAGCAAAAGTATCCACATGACGAGAAGGCTGCAGCAGTTAAGAGAAATCGAAAAGATGGTGTTTCTGATTCTGGGAGAAATTACTTACAGAAGGGAAGCGCTACCGGAGGCATTAGGTACGGTGGCTTACAGGCTGCCAGAGCCTTTGGCCGGCTTTTTAAAGGAGGTGTCTGAGGCTGCGGGGCAGTATCAGGGGGCGTGCTTTCAGGAAATTTTCAGAGAAAAGGCAAAAACATATCTGAGCGGCACAGCGCTGTGTCCAAAGGACCTGGAAGAATTTTTGCAGTTGGGAGCATATCTGGGATATCTGGATATTACCATGCAGAAAAATACCATTACTTTGTACCTGGAACAGTTAAAAAGGGAGATGGAAAACCTGCAGCGGGAAATGCCTGCAAAGCAGAAGCTGTACCGGAGCATGGGAACATTGGGAGGAATTTTTCTGGCAATTATGCTGCTTTGAAAATTATGCAGGGGGAGAGATGCCATGGAAGTGAGTTTATTATTCAAAATCGGTGCAGTAGGCATTCTGGTGTCTGTCCTGTGTCAGATACTAAAGCACAGCCAGAGGGAGGAGCTGGCCTTTCTCACCAGTCTGACCGGTCTTTTGCTGGTGTTGTTCTGGGTGCTGCCCTATATTTATGACCTTTTTCGCACCATAGAAGACTTATTTGCGCTGTAGGGAGGGAAATGCATGGAAGTTTTGAAGGTTGTTATGCTGGGGATGACAGGCATGCTTCTGGGAATTCTTTTAAAAGGCACAAGACCGGAGTATTCCGTGTATTTAAGCCTGGCTGCGGGAATCTGCATTTTTTCTTATATGACAGGGAAGCTGTCCTATCTGTTTTCTTCTGTACTGAAAATTCAGGAATATCTGCCGGTGGACGCACAATATCTGGAAACACTGCTGAAAATGATAGGAATTACCTATGTCAGTGAATTTGCAGCCGGAATCTGCAAAGATGCGGGATATGGAGCCATTGCCTCTCAGATAGATATTTTCGCAAGGCTGTATATTATGGTATTGTCCATGCCGGTGCTGCTGGCGCTGATGGAAACCATTCACAGCTTTCTGGCATGAACCGGGCCGGGAAAAAACCAAAGATAAAGAGAGGGACATGCTCCGTGTGGAGAAAAAAACTGCTTCTGGCGGGAATCTGCCTGTGCGTAGGTTGGAACCTTTCCGGAAAAGAAGTTTTTGCAGCAGCGGAACAGGAGGAGCAGAAAGGGGAAGAAGAACTTTCTGAGAAACAGCAGGAAGCCCAGGAAAAACTTTTGGAAGGGCTGGAATTGGGACAAATGCAGGAGGCGGTCAATGAACTTCTGGGAGAGGAAACCTTCAACATTAGGGAAAGTCTGGCTTTCGTTCTGAAAGAAGGGCGGCTGTTTAGCAAAGAGGGAGTGAAAGAAATCGGGAAAGCTTTTTTGAAAAGTCATTTGTCTGTACAGAAGCAGATGGTAGTGCAGATTTTACTTCTGGTGCTTGCGGCCTCTTTGTTTTCTAATTTTGCCAATGCCTTTGGGAAGGGACAGACCGGGGAAGTCAGCTTTTATGTGGTGTATCTGCTGCTTTTGGTGCTTCTTATTCATACCTTTGGCAGTATGGGAGAGGAACTTTCAAAAAGCCTGCAAGGGTTTGTCCTTTTTATGAAAGCACTGATTCCATCCTATTTTCTGGCAGTCACTGCCGCTGCAGGTTCTGCCAGCGCCATGGTGTTTTACGAAACCGTGCTGCTGGTCATTTATCTGGTACAGGCCGTGCTGCTGAAGCTGATTCTTCCGGGAATCCATGCCTATGTACTCATATCCATGATTAATTTCATCCACAAAGAGGAACTGCTTTCCCGCATGGCAGAACTCTTCAAAACTTTGTTGGAATGGGGGCTGAATGGCTGTACGGCTTTTGTTATCGGCATGCAGGTGATACAAAATATGATAAGCCCGGCAGTGGATTCCCTGAAAAGGGATATGCTGGGGAAAGCGGCAGCAGCTATTCCCGGTGTGGGAAATGCCATAGATGGTGTGACAGAGGTGGCCCTTGGCACAGCCGTGTTAATCCGAAATTCTCTGGGGGTTCTGGGCATGGCCGTGCTGCTGCTGTTGGGGCTGGTTCCTCTGGTGAGACTTGGCATTTCCACCCTGTTATATAAACTTTTGGCAGCCTTGGTGCAGCCGGTGTCCGATAAGAGGATGACCGGCTGCCTGCAGGCTATGGGGGATGGCTGCAGACTGCTTTTGCGGATGCTGTTTACAGCGGAACTGATGCTGTTGATTACCATAGCTGTTTTGACGGTTTCTTTTGCAAATCATTAGCAGGGCAAAAGCCCGGAGAGAGGGTGAAACATGGAAGCGCTGTATGCCTGGCTGGAAAGTCTGATTTGTTATTTTATTCTGCTTTTTGCAGTGATGAATTGTCTGCCTGACAACAGCTATAGAAAATACATTCAGTACTACATGGGGCTGCTGCTCATTCTGGTGGTGTTATCGCCCCTTTTGCATTTATCTGGTATGGAAGGGCAGATAGCTGCTTATACAAAAGAATTCCAGGAGGAAGCACAGGAATGGGAAGAAAAAGCAGAAACCTGGGAAAGGGAGTGGCAGGAGGAGGCAGGGATTATCGAGGGGCAGGAGGTAGTGCCATGAAAGCATGGAAAGATATGATGAAGAAAGAAAATCTGGTGGTGCTTCTTATCCTGGGACTGCTTTTGCTGGTACTGGCCCTTCCCACGGAAAAGACAGACCGGCAAAATGCCAAAAAGGAGGTGGAAACCGCACAGACAGGTACGGCAGAAAACTGGCAGCAGGAAATGGAAAGACAGCTGCAGGAGATACTGGAACAAGTGGAAGGTGTGGGAGAAACCAGGGTCTTTCTCACTTGCCAAAGCAGCAGCAGGAAAATCGTAGAAAAGGACGAAACGGAAACGGTGTATGAAAAGGATGCAAAGGGCACGCAACAGCCTTATGTGGCTTCTGAGGAATACCCCCGGGTAACCGGTGTCCTCATTGTGGCAAAGGGTGGGGGAAATCCTGTGGTTGTGGGGAATATTCAGGCGGCAGTCGAGGCATTATTTCAGGTAGAACCCCATAAAATTAAAGTAATGAAAATGAATTAGAGGAGAATGTGCATGAAAAAAATCTTCAGGAAAAATCAGGTTATCATTACAGCCCTGGCAATCATGATTGCTGTGGCAGGGTACATCAATTATTCAGATAATCATCTGGGTATTGATAAGACGCTGAAGAAGAGTGACGCAGACACTGCCGAGACCTCCGCTGCGGATACAGACGGAATCGTAGAGGAAATCGAAAGTCTGGATTATGATATCACAGACGAGAGCGCCCTTTTAGAGGAAAACAGCAAAGCAGCAGAAGGGGAAGAGGTGCAGCCAAAGGAAGGGGAAGAAAAAGAAACGGCCAGTGCGGAAGGAGAGACAGACGTGCAGACAGAAACTCCGGGAGAAGCTGTGCTGACAGGGGCTTCCGGCTTTGTGGCAGAGGCCAAGGTCAGCAGAGAGCAGGTGCGCTCGGCCAATAAGGAAACCCTTCTGGAAATCATTAATAATGAGAACCTGGGAGAAGAACAGAAGCAGGAGGCTGTAAATTCTATGGTGAACATGACCAATCTGGCAGAGCAGGAATCCGCAGCAGAACTTCTTTTAGATGCCCAGGGCTTTGCAGATGTGGTGGTAAATCTGACGGGAGACAGTGCGGATGTCATTGTGCCTCAGGAATATATGGAGGATGCCAAAAGAGCCCAGATAGAGGATATTGTGAAGCGCAAAACCAGCGTGGCGGCAGAAAATATTGTTATCACACCATTGGATGGGGGAACACAGGAAAATGAATAGTTGTGCATAAAGCCCCTTGACACACATTTCAACGTATACTAAAATAGCGTCAGTGTGCTATATGAGAGAAGGAGGGCCAAACGTGGCTGACTATACCAAAGAAATTACAAAAAGACGTACATTTGCAATTATTTCCCATCCGGATGCCGGTAAAACAACCCTTACCGAGAAGTTTCTTCTTTACGGAGGGGCTATTAATCTTGCGGGAAGTGTAAAGGGCAAGGCAACGGCCCGCCATGCGGTTTCTGACTGGATGGAAATAGAAAAGGAAAGAGGTATTTCCGTAACCTCTTCTGTATTGCAGTTTAATTATGATGGCTATTGCATCAACATATTGGATACTCCCGGACACCAGGACTTCTCAGAGGATACCTATCGTACTCTGATGGCGGCGGATTCAGCGGTTATGGTAATTGATGCTTCCAAAGGTGTGGAGGCCCAGACCAGAAAGCTGTTTAAAGTCTGCGCAATGCGCCATATTCCTATTTTTACGTTTATCAACAAACTGGACAGAGATGCAAACGACACCTTTGACCTTTTAGATGACATTGAGAAGGAACTTGGAATCCCTACCTGTCCGGTGAACTGGCCTATTGGTTCCGGCAAGAAGTTCCGCGGCGTATACGACAGGGAGACCGGGAAAGTCCTTACTTTTTCCGATACCATGAAGGGAACAAAAGAGGGAATTGAGGAGGAAATCGGCATTGACGAGGCCCGCCTTGACGAGGTCTTAGACCCGGAGCAGAAAGAGCAGCTTTTAGAGGAAATCGAACTTTTAGACGGTGCCAGTGCGGAGTTTGACCAGAAACTGGTGGATGAAGGAAAACTTTCTCCGGTATGCTTTGGTTCTGCGCTTACCAATTTTGGTGTGGAAACCTTTTTGAAGCATTTCCTGAAAATGACTTCCAGTCCCCTGCCGAGAAAAGCAGACATCGGAGAAATCGACCCCATGAAGGAGGATTTTTCTGCGTTTGTCTTTAAAATTCAGGCCAACATGAATAAAAACCACAGGGACAGAATTGCGTTTATGCGCATCTGCTCCGGTAAGTTTGAGGCTTCCAAAGAAGTGTTCCATGTCCAGGGCAATAAGAAAATGCGCCTTTCCCAGCCGCAGCAGATGATGGCGCAGGACCGTCATGTGGTGGAAGAGGCTTATGCAGGAGATATTATCGGTGTCTTTGACCCTGGTATTTTCTCTATTGGAGATACGGTATGCTCACCGGGGAAAAAATTCCAGTACGAGGGTATTCCTACCTTTGCGCCTGAGCATTTTGCCAGAGTCCGTTTGCTGGACAGCATGAAGAGAAAGCAGTTTGTAAAGGGAATCAACCAGATTGCCCAGGAAGGTGCCATTCAGATTTTCCAGGAAATTATGGGCGGTATGGAAGAAATCATTGTAGGCGTAGTAGGCGTCCTGCAGTTTGACGTTTTGAAATACCGTCTGGAAAACGAGTACAATGTAGACATTCGTCTGGAAAACCTGCCTTACGAGCATATCCGCTGGATTGAGAACAAGGAAGAGGTGGACGTAAAAGCCCTCACCGGAACTTCGGACATGAAGAAGGTGATGGATATGAAGGGAAATCCGCTTCTGCTGTTTATCAACAGCTGGAGTATCGGCATGACCCTGGACAGAAACGAAGGCCTTGTGCTGGCGGAATTTTCCAGAAATTAAGAAAAGAAGTGAGAAAAAGCGGTTTTTTACGGGAAAAGTAAAAAACCGCTTTTCATTTTTGCAGGGATTTGGTATAATAAAAAGCAGGATATTTCCTATAGGAGGTTTGAAAAATGGCGGAAGACAGAAACAGATATAAAATACATGACAATGGTTCTCTTGGGGAAGTACAGATTGCAGATGAGGTAGTAGCGATTATTGCAGGACTGGCAGCGACAGAAGTGGAAGGTGTCGGTTCCATGGCTGGAAATATTACAAACGAACTGGTTGGAAAACTGGGTATGAAAAACCTTTCCAGAGGTGTGAAGGTAGATGTTCTGGAAGATGTAGTCTGTGTGGATTTGGCCCTGAATATTGAGTATGGATACAATATTTTAGAGACCAGCAAGAAGGTACAGGAGAGAGTAAAAACTGCCATTGAAAACATGACAGGACTGACTGTTTCCGATGTCAACGTGCGGATTGCAAGCGTTGAAATTGACAAGACTAAATAGTTCATTGACAAGTGAAAAAGCAAAAAGCGGGAGATAAGGTGTCTTTTTCAGAGGCACCTTATTTTAAACTACAGCAGAAAAAGACAATACGGAGGAATATATGGGAAGACGAGAAATGCGGGAGCATATTTTTAAGCTGCTTTTTTTAAACGAATTTAACGGAACAGAGGAAATGCCGCAGCAGATACAGCTGTATTTTGACGGCTTAGAGGACTTAAATCCGGTAGAGCAGGCTTATATGGAAAATAAGTATGCCAAAATTACAGAGCGCCTGGAAGAACTGGACAGTATTCTCAATGAAAAGAGTGCAGGCTGGAAGACCAAACGAATGAGCAAGGTGGATTTGAATATTCTGCGTCTGGCAGTATATGAGATGAAATATGACGAGGATGTTCCTGTAAAGGTTGCGATTAATGAAGCAATAGAAATCAGCAAAAGCTTCGGCGGGGAGGATTCTGCTTCTTTTGTAAACGGAGTTTTAGGAAAAATTGCAAGGGAAAGTTTATGAACAGTATTTATTCCGTAGGACAGGTAAATAATTATATCAGAACCATGTTTGACCAGGATTTTATGCTGAATAAAATCTACATCAAAGGCGAGGTTTCCAACTGTAAGTACCATACCTCCGGACATATTTATTTTTCCCTGAAAGATGAAAGCGGCACAATTTCCTGCGTCATGTTTGCGGGCCAGCGGAAAGGTCTGGGCTTTGCCATGAAAAACGGGGATAAGGTGGTGGCCGGCGGCAGCGTCAGCGTTTACGAAAGAGACGGTAAGTACCAGCTCTATGCCAGAGAAATCACCCTGGAGGGCGCCGGACTTTTGTACGAGCGGTTTCTGGCAATGAAAAAGGAACTGGAAGAAATGGGAATGTTTGCGCCGGAATACAAACAGCCCATTCCTGTCTGGGCAAAAAAAGTAGGCATAGTGACTGCGCCCACAGGGGCGGCAGTGCAGGATATCCGCACCGTGGCAGGCAGGAGAAATCCCTATGTGCAGCTGATTCTCTACCCGGCTCTGGTGCAGGGCGAGGGCGCAAAGGAAAGCATTGTAAGAGGTATCGAAGTCCTGGATGATTACGGTGTAGACGTGATTATTGTGGGAAGAGGCGGCGGTTCTATTGAAGATTTGTGGGCTTTTAATGAGGAAGAAGTGGCAAGGGCCATTTTCAACTGCCGAACCCCTATTATCTCTGCGGTAGGACATGAAACGGATACCACCATTGCGGACTTCGCAGCAGATTTGCGGGCTCCTACGCCTTCCGCGGCGGCGGAGCTGGCTGTGGCAGATGTGCGCGTGCTTTTCAACCAGCTTTTAAGTGCAAAACAGAAACTGATGCAGACCATGGACAACCAGATGTTTTGGATGCGCCAGAGAGTGGAGAAGTACGGGACAAAGCTGGAATATTTAAGTCCGGCAAGACAGATACAGGAAAAACGCACCCGGCTTTTGCAGGCAGAAGACCGGATGTACAGCGCTATGGAAAATCAGATTTTCCGCGCCCGTCAGAATCTGGGAATTTATATTGAACGCATGAAGGGCTTATCGCCCCTGGATAAACTGAAGCAGGGATTTTCTTATGTGGAAAATGGAAAAGGTCATGCAGTTACCCACGTTTCACAGGTAACAGGAGGTGAAGTGCTGCAGATTCAGGTGACAGACGGAAGAATTCAGGCCAAAGTGCTTGGTACGAAACAGGAGGAGAGAGGAGTTTGAAATGGCAGAGACAGAGAACAGAAACCAGGAAATGACCATGGAAGAAGCTCTGAAGGAATTAGACGGGATTGTAGAACGTCTGGAGAGCAGAGAGATTTCCCTGGAGGACTCCTTTGCTTTATATCAGAAAGGGATGGAACTGCTGCGGCAGTGCGGCAGCAAAATTGACACTGTTGAGAAAAAAATGCTCAAACTGAATGAAGATGGTGAGTTAAGTGAATTTTAAAGAAGAACTGAAACAGAAAACAGCCCGGGCAGAACAGGTGATTGCTTCTTTTCTGCCAAAAGAAGAGGGCTTTGCAAAGCATATGGCAGAAGCAATGAACTACAGCATGCGGGCAGGCGGAAAGCGGCTGCGGCCTGTGTTTATGGCAGAAATGTATGAGCTTCTGGGGGGAACGGGAGAAGTTATCCGTCCCTTTATGGCGGCTATGGAGATGATTCACACCCATTCTCTGATTCATGATGACCTTCCGGCTCTTGACAATGATGAATACAGGAGAGGGAAGAAAACCACCCATGTGGTGTTCGGTGAGTCGGCGGCTATTCTGGCAGGAGACGCTCTTTTAAACTATGCTTATGAGACCGCTTTTCGCGCCTTTGACCTGGCCAAAGGAGAGAAGGAACTTCGCCGGACAGCCAGGGCTTTGGAGATTCTGGGAGAAAAAACGGGAATCAAGGGCATGTTGGGAGGACAGGGAGCAGACGTGGAAAATGACGGTAAGCCGCTCTCAAAGGATATGCTGGATTTTATTTATGAAAATAAGACTTCTGCGCTGATTGAGGCTTCGCTTATGATTGGAGCGGTGCTGGCCGGAACAGAGGATATGGTAAAAATAGAGAAAATCGGCAGCTGCATTGGTCTGGCTTTTCAGATTCAGGACGATATTCTGGATGTGACAAGCAGCCGGGAAGAACTGGGAAAACCAGTGGGCAGTGACGCCAAAAACAACAAGACCACATATGTGACCTTAGAAGGAATTGAAAAAGCGGGAGAGGAAGTAAAGCGTCGGACAGAAATGGCTATAGAGCTTCTCGATGACCTTCCGGGAGAAAAGGAATTTTTGAAGGAGCTGTTTCTTTCTCTTTGCACCCGCAGAAAATAGAGGTGCACGATACATGTTATTAGAAACCATAAAAAAGGCAAATGATATTAAGAAAATACCGCCGGATAAATTTCCGCAGTTAGCGGAGGAAATCCGGGCTTTTCTGTTGGATCATGTCAGCCGTACAGGGGGACATTTAGCTTCCAATCTGGGGGCTGTGGAGCTTACCATGGCGCTGCATTATGTGTTTTGTCTGCCGGCGGATAAGATTATATGGGATGTGGGACACCAGTCCTATACCCATAAAATTCTTACGGGCAGACAGGAAGGGTTTGACAGTCTTCGGACTTTGGGCGGTATGAGCGGCTTTCCAAAACGCAGCGAAAGCCCCTGTGATGCTTATGACACGGGGCATAGTTCCACGTCCATTTCTGCAGGCGTGGGATATGTCTGTGCCAGAGATTTAAAGGGAGAGGACTACCATGTGATTTCCGTCATCGGAGACGGCGCGCTCACGGGAGGTATGGCCTATGAAGCAATCAATAATGCTTCTGCGCTGAAGAAGAACTTCATTATTGTTTTAAATGACAACGAAATGTCTATTTCCGAAAATGTAGGGGGCATTTCCAGTTATTTGAGCAATATGAGAACCACAGAGGGATATTTTGAATTGAAAGCAGGCGTAAAGAACAGCCTGAATAAAATTCCGGGACTTGGCCCTGCGGCTATTAAACAGATTCATAAGACGAAGGACAGCCTTAAGAGACTGATGATTCCGGGTATGTTTTTCGAAGACATGGGGCTGACCTATCTGGGTCCCATCAATGGTCATGACTGTAACCGGATGATTCAGGTGTTCCAGGAGGCAAAAAGAGTCTCCGGGCCGGTGCTGGTACATGTGAAAACAGAAAAAGGAAGAGGCTATGAGCCTGCTATGCGCCACCCTGCCAGATTCCACGGCACGGCGGCTTTTGACCTGGAGCATGGAATTCCCTTAAACAATAATGGGAAAGCCAATTATACAGATATTTTTTCCACGGTTATGCGGAAATTCGGCGACAGAGAAGAAAAGGTGGTGGCCGTAACGGCCGCCATGCCCGACGGAACAGGATTGAAACGGTTTCGTAATATGTTTCCGGATAGATTCTTTGACGTGGGAATTGCAGAGGAGCACGCCGTGACCTTTGCTGCTGGCCTGGCTCTTGGGGGAATGATTCCTGTGGTGGCGGTGTATTCTTCCTTTTTGCAGAGGGCGGTAGACCAGATTATTGAGGACGTATGCCTGCAGAATCTCCATGTGATTTTTGCAGTGGACCGGGCCGGACTTGTGGGCAGCGACGGGGAGACGCATCAGGGCTGTTTTGATTTAAGTTATCTGTCCATGATTCCCAATATGACAGTTATGGCGCCGAAAAATAAATGGGAGCTTTCCGATATGATGAAATTTGCGGTAAGCTATGACGGCCCTATTGCTGTGCGCTATCCCAGAGGAGAGGCCTATGACGGGCTGGAGGAGTTTCGGGAACCCATTGTAAGAGGGCGCAGTGAAATGATTTACCGGGGAAAAGGGATTGCCCTGCTGGCAGTGGGCAGTATGGTAAAAACAGCGGAGGCGGTAAGGAAAAAGCTGTTAGAGGACGGAGATAATCCCACCCTTGTCAACGCCAGATTTGTAAAACCGCTGGATAAAAAAATGCTGGACAGCCTGGCAAAAGACCATGAAGTTATCGTTACTATGGAAGAAAATGTAAAAAGCGGCGGCTTTGGAAGCGCAGTTGTGGAATATCTGCACACCGCGTACCCGGAAGTACAGGTGCTGTCTGCAGCACTTCCGGATGTTTTTATGGAGCATGGAAGTCCGGAGAAACTGAAGGAAAAAGCGGGAATCGATGCCGGTTCCATTTATAATCGGATAAAGGAGGCCAGATAGATGAAAGAGCGTCTGGATGTCCTGCTGGTGAAACGGGGACTGGCCGTTTCCCGTGAGAAAGCGAAAGCTGTCATTATGGCAGGAATTGTATATGTGGAAAATCAGAAAGAAGATAAAGCCGGAAGCATGTTTCCGGATACTGTAAAGATAGAAGTCCGGGGAAATACCTTAAAATACGTAAGCCGCGGCGGATTGAAACTGGAAAAAGCCATGACACATTTCGGTGTGACCCTGGATAAAAAGGTGTGCATGGATGTGGGTGCTTCCACGGGAGGATTTACAGACTGCATGCTGCAGAACGGAGCCGTGAAAGTCTATGCCATTGATGTAGGACATGGACAGCTGGACTGGAAACTGCGAAACGATGAGCGGGTGGTCTGCATGGAGAAAACCAACATCCGTTATGTGGTACCGGAGGATTTGCAGGAACCAGCAGATTTTTCTTCCATTGATGTGTCTTTTATTTCTCTTACCAAGGTACTGCTTCCTGTATATCATCTTTTGAAAGATGACGGAGAGGTTGTCTGCCTCATTAAGCCCCAGTTTGAGGCAGGAAGGGAAAAGGTAGGAAAAAAAGGAGTTGTCCGTGATCCGGCCGTGCACGAAGAAGTCATTGACAAAGTCATTGCTTATGCAAAGAGCATTGGATACGCAGTTCGTCATCTGGAGTTTTCTCCCATTAAAGGACCGGAGGGAAACATTGAATATCTGCTGCATATACAGAAACAGAAAGACGGATTACCGGAAAACCAAGAGGCAGATGTAAAGGGCGTTGTGGCAGCAGCCCATAAAGAGTTGGATAAATAAGTATGGATAAGTTTTATATTATTGCCAATAGTGAAAAAGACGAAGGATTAAAGGTGTCCAAAAGAGTGGCGGAATATCTGGAAAATAACGGAAAACACTGTGTGATTCAGCCTTCCAGCTTTTCTGTACGGGAGCCTTTTACCCATTATACGGATATCAGCACCATTCCCGAAGATGTGGAATGTGTCATTGTATTAGGAGGAGACGGAACCCTTCTCCAGGCGGCCAGAGACGTGGTCAGCCGCCAGATTCCCCTTTTGGGTGTGAATCTGGGAACCTTGGGATATCTGGCAGAGATTGACCGGGAATCCATAGAACCGGCTCTGAATCATCTCATGGCAGACGAATACACCATAGAACGACGCATGATGCTGTGGGGACAGGTATATCACCGGGGAAAGGCTGTGGCAGAAGATGTGGCGTTAAATGATATTGTGATTGGAAGAGAAGGGCCCCTGCGGGTTATCCGCTTTAATAATTACGTCAACGGAGAATTTCTCAATTCCTACACGGCAGACGGAATTATTGTCTCCACAGCCACGGGTTCTACAGGGTATAGCTTGTCTGCGGGAGGGCCCATTGTTTCTCCGGAGACGAATATTATGATTATGACACCTGTGGCGCCCCATACCCTGAACACCCGAAGCATTATTTTTCCGGCAGAGGATGAAATTGCCGTGGAAATCACCCAGGGCGCCAAGGAGGGGCAGGGAAAGGCCGTGGCTTCTTTTGACGGAGATACCAACATTTCCATGACTACAGGAGACCGGATTGTGATTCGCCGCTCTGCCAGTGACACCAGAATTATAAAAATCAGCAACATCAGCTTTTTAGAGGTGCTGCGTACTAAAATGAGAAATTAGGAGGAAGGACATGAAGATTGCCAGACATTCAAAGATTCTGGAACTGATTAATCAGTACGATATAGAAACACAGGAAGAACTGGCTGCACGGCTGCAGGCTGCAGGCTTTCGTGTGACGCAGGCCACAGTTTCCAGAGACATTCGGGAACTGAAGCTGATGAAAATTGCAAAGCCGGGCGGCGGCTCCAGATATAAGGTAATGACCTCCAAGGAAAACTCAGACAGCGAAAAATACATAAGGGTCTTAAGAGACGCCTTTTTGTCCATGGACATTGCCCAGAATATTCTGGTGATTAAGACTACCTCCGGTATGGCCAATGCCGCTGCGGCTGCTCTGGACCATATGGAATTTCAGGAAATTGTGGGGAGTCTGGCAGGAGACGATACCATTGCCTGCTTCTGCAAAAGCGCAGAAGAAACCATGGCACTTATGAGCAAAATCAGAAAGCTGATTCATGTGTACGAATAAGAAAACGGAGTAGGAAAAGATGTTAGTGCATTTACATGTTAAAAACCTGGCTTTAATTGAAGAGGCAGAGGTGGATTTTGAGGAAGGGCTGAACATTCTCACCGGAGAGACAGGCGCCGGAAAATCCATTCTCATGGGAGCGGTCAATCTGGCTCTGGGACAGAAAATGTCCAGAGAAATCATAAGAGAAGGCGCTTCTTACGCCCTGGTAGAGCTGGTATTTCAGGTGAGCCCTGACACAGAAGAGAAACTGCGGGAACTGGAGGTGTTCCCGGAAGACGGACAGGTCATTATAACCAGAAGAATTACAGAGAGCAGAAGCATGATTAAGGTCAACGGGGAAACCTGTACGGCTGCAGCCATAAAAAAGGCGGCATCTCTGCTTTTGGATGTTCACGGACAGCATGAACACCAGTCCCTTTTATACCCGGATAAACAGATGGAGATTCTGGATGAATATTCAGAGGCAGAGTCCGGGGAGAAAAAAGAGGCAGTGAAAATGCTTTACGGCGCCTACCGTCAGATCCGAAAAGAACTAGAGGGTTATCAGTTAGATCAAGAGCAGAGACGCAGAGAAATCAGCTTTCTGGAGTATGAAATTCAGGAAATCCAGAATGCGGAATTGAAAGACGGAGAAGACGAGGAACTGGAACATCTCTATCGGAAACTGGTAAACAGCAGGAAAATTACGGAAAATCTGGGAGGCGTATATCAGCTCACCGGATATGAGGAGGAGGGCAGCGGCACCCAGACCGGGCGGGCTCTTCAAAAACTGTCACAGATTTCGGATTTTGATGAAAGTCTGGAAAACTTATACCGCTCTTTGGAAGATATTGACAGCCTGCTCAATGACTTTAACCGGGAAGTGTCTGCCTATCTTTCGGAATTCCGGTTTTCTGAGGAAGAATTCCAGGAAACGGAAAACCGTCTGGATGGTATCAATCATTTAAAGGCGAAATATGGCCATACCATTCCCGAAATCCGTGCTTATCAGGAAGAAAAGGAAAGGGAACTGGAACGTCTCAGAAACTTTGAGGAAAGAAAAGGGCAGTTGGAAGGCGAACTGGAGCAAAAGAGGGAAGAACTGGAAAAAGCCAGCCGGGAACTGACCCAGGTGCGGAAAAGCTGGGCGAAAAAGCTGGAAAATCAGATTACAAAGGGACTGGAGGATTTGAATTTCCTGAATGTGGAGTTTGAAATCCGCTTTTCTCAAAAAGAGAAGTTTTCTCCTCAGGGAAAAGACAGCATTTGCTTTATGATTTCCACAAATCCGGGAGAACCTGTGCGGGAACTTTCCAAAGTGGTATCCGGCGGTGAGCTTTCCAGAATTATGCTGGCCATTAAGACGCTGCTGGCGGATAAAGATGACACGGAAACCTTGATTTTCGATGAAATAGATACCGGAATCAGCGGCAGGACAGCCCAGAAAGTGGCGGAAAAGATGGCGGTTATCAGCAGAAACCATCAGATTATCTGTATTACCCATCTGCCGCAGATTGCGTCCCAGGCCAATGCCCATTATCTCATTGAAAAGAATGTGGAAGAAAAGGGAACTACTACCAGAATCCGCGGCCTTTCTTATGAAGAGTCCGTGGAAGAACTGGCGCGTATGCTGGGCGGAGCAAAAATCACAGAGGCGGTTTTGCAAAATGCAGCAGAGATGAAAGATTTGGCACAGCAACAAAAAAATACAAGATTGAAATAGACGAAAGGTCACATACTAAAAAGGTACACTGCGGTGTATCTTTTTTTGTTTCTATACAGAAAGGTTGTGATTTTTTGTCAAAGAAACGTAATTATCGCCGGTTTCTTATCGTATTATTAGTAGCGGATATTTTCGCCGCAGGTGTGCTGGGATTTCGCCATCTGCAAAACAGTATTCCGAATACCGTGTATATTCATGCGGGACAGGAGGAAGAACTTTCCCGTGCGCTGGATTCTCCTTTGCTTACTTATCCGGATACGATTGACGTATCGGATCGGGGAAGCTACCGGATTTCCTGTTCCCTTCTTGGAATCCTTCCAATCAAAGAGGTTCAGGTGCAGACCATGGAAGAAAAAAGCGTTGCCGTGTGCGGTGTACCTGTGGGGCTTTACATGGAGACAGAGGGCGTTCTGGTGGTAGACACCGGGGAAATTCTGCAAAAAGACGGTATTTCCTGCAGACCTGCCGCAAATATTGCCAAAGCAGGGGATTATATTCTGGAGGTCAACGGCACGCCTATATCCGGAAAAAAAGAACTGATTCAGCAGATTCATGACAGTAAAGGAGAAGCCATGGAGCTGCTGGTAAACAGGGGAGGAGAAAAAATCCCCTTATCGCTGACGCCTGTACTGGCAGAGGATGACAGTTATAAGCTGGGTATCTGGGTGCGGGATAATACACAGGGAATCGGAACCATGACGTATGTAGACACAGAAGGAAAATTCGGCGCCCTGGGGCATGGTATCAGTGATACGGACACAGGAGAACTTCTGGACATAGAAGACGGAGAACTCTACCAGGCACAGATTATGTCGATTGTCAAAGGTGTAAAAGGCACACCGGGGGAACTCTCCGGCTACATTGAATACCAGAAGGACAGGAAAATCGGCACTATAGAAAAGAATACGGAAATCGGAATATTCGGCAGAGTGGAGCAGCCGGAAAAGCTGTGCTTAAAAGAGACGGAAATCGGCTATAAACAGGAAGTACAGGAGGGACGTGCAGAGCTTCTTACCTGTGTGGAAGGAGAGGTGAAATCTTATGAAATCCAGATAACCGACATTTACAGAGAGCGGGCAGATACCAACAAGGCCTTTGTTCTGCGCGTCACAGACCCGGAGCTTTTAGCTGCAACCGGCGGAATTGTTCAGGGAATGAGCGGCAGCCCCATTCTGCAGAACGGAAAACTGGTAGGCGCAGTAACCCATGTTTTTGTACAGGATTCTACCAAAGGATACGGAATTTTTATCGAGAATATGCTGTGGTAAGCTGGCGAAAGTAATGGAAAAAAACGAAAAAATGTCGAATAAATAGGAAAACTATCAGAATACAACATAAGTTGTAAGATGATTTAGCTTGATTCTGAAAAGAAGTGATAATATAATACTAATAGTCTTCAGATATGGCGATTCAAAAGGGCGCCCGTCATATGCTGGAGAATAGAGTTGTAACAAAACAGATGGAGGATGAGTAATGGAGAAGTTAAATGTCGCTATAGCAGATGACAATGAAAAAATGTTGGACTTATTGGGGAATCTTATTAACGAAGACAAAGAGCTGGAATTAGTAGGGCATGCTAATAACGGCGCCGAAATTTACGATATTATCAAAGAAAAAGAACCGGATGTTGTACTTTTAGATATTATCATGCCGAAAGTAGACGGGCTGACCGTTATGGAAAAAGTCAGCAAAGATACCAATTTGAAAAAACACCCGGCTTTTATTATTGTATCTGCTGTAGGACAAGAACAGATTACGGAGGACGCGTTTCAGCTGGGAGCAAATTACTATATCCTGAAGCCTTTTGATAATGACATGCTTTTATCCAGAATTAAGCATGTAAGACAGGCCAGGGACAACAGAAGACGGGATTTAAGAAAAGTGAATGCATATGAGAGTGACAGCAGTTATTATGAGAGAAACCTGGAGGCGGACGTTACCAATATTATTCATGAAATTGGTGTACCGGCCCATATTAAAGGTTACCAGTATTTGAGAGATGCCATTATTCTGTCTGTAAACGATATGGAAATGCTGAATTCAATTACGAAAATTCTCTATCCTACCATTGCAAAAAAACACCAGACCACACCCAGCAGAGTGGAGAGAGCCATACGCCATGCCATTGAGGTGGCCTGGAGCAGAGGGAAGATGGACACTATCGATGAACTGTTCGGCTATACTGTAAGTACGGGAAAAGGCAAGCCCACAAACTCCGAATTTATCGCCCTGATTGCCGACAAAATACGTCTGGAATACAGGAAATAAGTTGAAACAGAGGGGAAAAATAACTTTTCTTTGCATAAAAAATGGGGTATAATATGAATAAAGCTTTGATTTGCAAGGAGGGTGTTTCAGTGAAAAAAATATTATTTGTGGCATCAGAGGCAGTTCCGTTTATAAAAACAGGGGGATTAGCGGACGTAGTGGGAGCTTTGCCGAAATGCTTTGATAAAAATGAGTATGATGTGCGTGTGATTATTCCCAAATATTTATGCATGAAAGAAGAATACAAAAACCAGTTGCAGTATGTGACCCATTTTTACATGGATATTGGCTACAGACGGGAATATGTAGGGATTATGCAGCTGGTTCACGAAGGTATCCAGTATTATTTTATTGACAATGAATATTATTTCTCAGGCTATCAGCCATACGGAGACATTCGTTTTGATATTGAAAAATTTGCCTTTTTCTCAAAGGCAGCCCTGTCTATACTTCCGGTCATTGATTTCCGTCCGGACCTTATTCACTGCCACGACTGGCAGACAGGCCTCATTCCGGTATATTTAAAAGACAGTTTCCAGGGCGGTCCTTTCTATCAGGGCATTAAGACTGTTATGACCATACATAACCTGAAATTCCAGGGAACCTGGGATATTAAGACCATTCGGGAACTGACCGGTCTGCCGGCTTACTACTTTACACCGGATAAACTGGAAGCTTATAAAGACGCTAATTTGTTAAAAGGCGGACTGGTTTATGCCGATGCCATTACCACCGTCAGCAATACTTATGCAGAAGAGATTAAGACGGAGTTTTACGGAGAACATCTGGACGGCCTTTTAAGAGCCCGCGCCCATGATTTGCGGGGAATTGTAAACGGTATTGATTATGAAGAATACAATCCGGAAACAGATACATTTCTGGCGAAAAATTACAATGCCAAGAATTTCCGGAAAGAAAAAGTGAAAAATAAACTGGCCCTGCAAAAAGAACTGGGACTGCAGGAAGACCCCAAGGTAATGATGATTGGTGTGGTTTCCCGTCTCACAGACCAGAAGGGCTTTGATTTGGTAAATTATGTAATGGACGAGTTGTGCCAGGACAGTATCCAGCTGGTGGTTCTGGGAACCGGTGAAGAACGGTATGAAAACATGTTCCGTCATTTTGCATGGAAATATCAGGGAAAAGTATCTGCCAATATTTTCTATGACAACGGACTGTCACACAGAATTTATGCGTCCTGTGATGCGTTTTTGATGCCGTCCTTATTTGAACCCTGCGGCTTGAGCCAGCTTATGAGCCTTCGTTACGGTACGCTTCCCATTGTAAGAGAAACAGGAGGCTTAAAAGACACAGTGCAGCCGTACAATGAGTACGAAAGTACAGGTACAGGCTTCAGCTTTACAAATTACAATGCCCATGAAATGCTGGGCACGATTCGTTATGCGGAATCTGTTTACTATGATAAGAAGAGAGAATGGAACAAACTGGTAGACAGAGCCATGGCCAAGGATTTCTCCTGGGCAAGTTCTGCAAAACAATATGAAGAAATGTACAGCTGGTTAATCGGCGGCTGAGAATAGCAAAAGAATCCTGTTATAGAAAATGAGAATTCTGCCATACTAAGAATGTGAACAAAAAACATTCAGGAGGAAAATGCCATGACAGAAATCTCGGTACTTGATTTACAGAATCTGCGTCATTTAATCGGCGGCTTTGAAACTACCCACTGCAAAATGCAGGACTATGCCCATGAGGCACAGGACCCGCAGGTAAAACAGTTTTTCCAGAAATCCGCACAGTGTGCAATGGAAAGCAAGCAGCAGTTAATGCAGTTTTTACAGTAGCAGGAGGGAAAGAAAATGACAGATAAGACAATGGTAGCAGATACCCTGGCAGGAATTAACGGAGAACTGGTGCGCTATGGAGAAATGATTAGCCAGACAGAGAACCAGCAGTTGAAACAGGCGTTAAAACAAATGCGGAATCAGTGTGAAATGTCTCAGGAGGAAATCTATCAGATTGCCAGAGCCAAAAGTTATTACGTTCCGGCTGCGTGTGCAAAGCCGGAGGAAGTAGCCCATGTGCGTTCCGTACTGAGTCAGCCGGGAATGTAAAAGAGAAGAAAAACAAATTCGGGAAATAGACCGAAAAGGGAAAAGAGTCTGCTGCAGGACAGAGAAAAAGAGATGCTCTGTTTTGCAGGGACTCTTTTTCTGTTGTCATGAGAAAAGGGGAATGATACAATAGGAATATCAGAAATGGGGAGAAGGAATGTGCGATGGAGAAAAAAGCAGAAAGTTGTGTTTGCGGCAGAGAAGACAAATTCTATTATGTGATTTCGGAGTCTTGTGTTAGGTGTGGAGCCTGTGAAGAAGTCTGTCCTGCGGGGGCCATTCGGAAGGATGAGGAAAAATACGAGATACTTCCGGAAAAATGCATAGACTGCGGTACTTGCTCAGCCGTCTGTCCCACAGATGTAGGACGGATTTTGCGGACATTCAAAATAAAAAAGAATGTGGAGGTAACAG